>OCVV012824318.1_pt1 | contig 143040 bp, 204 predicted proteins | sample 1539721 | NCBI WGS metagenome assembly OCVV01 (sample SAMN02144230, study PRJEB22623) | gut metagenome | biome: sheep rumen | host: Ovis aries | place: New Zealand
CAATCCCTGCACCAAAAATTTTTAAAATTCTAAATAACGGGAAAATATAAAAACCATTATCGACAATCCCTGCACCAAAAATTTTTAAAAATTCAAATAATAATCAAAAGCATCTGCTTTTTCCATAAAAAAATGAATCCCAGGAGCGCATATTAACAGTCTATCATCACAAAAATCTTTTACAGAAACTTCTTCTCCAACCTTATAAACAAAAGTAGGATTATATATAGAATGAGCCTCTTTCAATTCTCCAGCAAAATTTCTTATTTCTAATACCTTGGCTTTATCACATCTACATTTTTGACTGTATAATCCGCTAGTTCTTTTAGCATCTTCAGGAATTTCTAGTTTTATCAAAACACAATGATTTGATTCATCAACAGCACATTTCCAACCAATAAAACTTCCAGTTGCGGGGCAGGCTAAAGGCGGATATGGATTTTCTGCTTCTTTCTTTTCTTCTTTCGAACCAAAGAAATAACAACATAAATGATAAAGCACCGCTATCATATATAAAGCAAAAAAACTTAAAATAATAATTCCTATAATTAAACCAATAGTCTTAATTATTGTCATATATTAACCTTCCTATCGTAAAACCTATCGCAAAACCGCTTAAAAATATTGAACTTATTATAAAATAATCCATTTTTTACACCATAGAAATAGCATACAAAGCAATTGCCGCAACAAAAGCAACCAAAACAATCTTTAATGCACAAAGACCGATTCCAATCATACTCTCACCTTCTGCTTACAATGCTTGCAGGAGGTATCCCCCTCCCGCAAGATTGCTTCACAACTAGGACAACAATACACCGGCCGCCATACCTTAGCCTTCTTAGGAAGCCGCTTTAAAATCTTCTTAATCATTGTCCATTCCTCATATCAACAATAGGAGTTGCATCACTCTGAATCTGTGGAACAGTACCATTCCACTTCTCAATTTTCTGTTTTTCAATAAGTTCAGGAGTAAGTGACCCCGCAACCTTTTTATTAGCTTCCGCTTCAGCCTCTGCGGCGATTCTCTTAGCTTCTGCATCACCTTCCGCCTTAATCTTTGCCTTTTCTGCATTAATCTTAGCGGTCTCCTTCTCTTTTTCAGCCTGAATAAGAGCAACTTCTTTTTCTTTATTAGCCTCAACTTTAGCCTGTTCCGCAGTCACCTTGGCAGTCTCAAGTTCCTCTTGCGCCTTAATTTTTTTCTTAATAGCTTTATCGGTATCTTCATCAGGGCGGACGTCAGTCAAAGAAACGCTATCAATAATAATACCATATTTATCAAATCTCTCTTTCATTTCCTCAGAGATTGCGGTATTTACAGTTCCTCTTTCCTTACTGACAATTTCAATCATACCATAACGAGGAGTAATTTCCTTTATCCAACCTTGCATATTTGGTTTAATGAAACTGTCAAGAATTTCTTTACCGTCCTGCCCTCTAAATCTATTAAATGTTTCAGGCAAACGATTAATATCAAAAGTATAACCAAAAGCGACGTCTACTTCAAGAGATGCGCCTTCTTTAGTAGGAATCTCAAAACTCTCATCTTCCTCAGAGTCTCCGCGCGAATCCTTTGACATGTATGATTGTTCTCTTGCAATAGTATACTTAGTTACAGTTTTAGTGGGTGATAGGAAAGTCCAACCTTGAGTTAACACCTTTTCTTCAAGACCACCATTCATATTATAAACAATACCTGCATAACCTGCGGGAATCTTGGTCGTAAACAACATTAGACCTAGAATCCCCAATACCAAAACAACACCAATAGCAATTCCGCCTACTTTTCCATTTTTTCTCATAAAATTTTTTTACTCCTCTTCTTCTTCTTTATTTAAATTTCTTTTTATATCTTCCTTCATATCATTTATAACGCTGCCAATAAAAGGGAAGAAAATATTAAGCGCGCACCATAATAAAAATGCACAAATAATAATTACTACTATAAACATTGGATTTAATACTACCATTTTATTTTATTCTTTCCTCTAAAACCAGTTCCCTTGTGAATCCTGCATTATATCTTTCCCGCAGTATTTACATGTTGACGTAAAACTGCATCCGTCCCATCCTTGCGAATCTGTTGGCATATGCCACTCCATAACATCGTGATAGAATTGCTTGCCAAATCCAGTTAACAGATATAAAACAGCACCACATAAGAAAATCACTATACTTATTACAAAAATTTCTAATACTACTACCATGCTTTCTTACTCCTCTTCAAAATCCGAAAAGTCACCGTTTGACACATGAACGAGTTGATAATATTTATCAAGGTTCATATAGTCCTTTTCCTCAAGAATTGCCTCTGCAAGTAATTGTAGGACTGCCTCGGTCTTTTTGTCCATCCTGCTCACTCCTTCCCTTATAGTACAACTGTGTGGTCGCCCGCCATTATACTTTCAAAAGATTCTTTAACCCAAATTCTTTCTTGTTCTTTCCCGCAAAAATAATCAATAACAGTTGTATTTTCATCTTGAACTTCAAAAAGTCGAATTATACATTCAATTGGAATAGCTCTTTTTTCCGAATTAATAACGGTTACCACTAAAAATTTGCGCCCTTGTACATACATTTAATTAAACTCTCCTTTGTAAACTTATTTATTCTTTTCTTCTGCCATAACTACAAAAGTCATTATCTTGTGGCATAAACCATGCAGAAGCGAGCCCGCTAATGTTCTGTACAAACTTTGTGCAATAACCATCTTTACGTCTTTTGCGGCAGTTCTTACAAAATACCACAGGAGCAACATCAGCGGGCGATATTTGCTCAACCACCATCGCCATTGCTCTTGCCCCCTGCGCATATAGAATATCGTAATTTTGTTCAAAACCATCGGCCTTTATCCATATTTTATCAACTGCATCCTGCTTGCGGATATATTCATCAGTCATTGTCTTCCTCCGATTCATTCTCCGTATGGTGTACTTTCCTGCGATCATCAATAGTCTCCATGATAGCGTTGTAGCAATCTGGACACATGTCAGTAAATTCAAGAAGCGGCTCTTCTTTTATTTCCACTCTTGTATCATAGCGGTTATAACGATTTATAAATATACCAATGTATTTACTGTTGTAATCAAAATATGCTCCGCAAATATCACATTTCAATGCTCGACTCATACTTCTTCCTCAGCTCTTTTGTTCAACCATTTAATCAACCTATCTTTATATAATTTTCTCTTACCAAGAGATTAGTGTCATACAACCGTCATCAGATAAAATAGTTGGCTGTACTTTTACTGAATAACCTTGTCTTTGCAGATTTTTCTTTGTTTCTTTAGACACACGCTCATAAATAGTAACATTTGTCTTACCTGCGTTAACAGCTTTTTTAACTTCATTCTGCATCATTTTAAACTCATTTTCTGTGTTCTTCATTTTTATTTGTTATAATCTCCTTTATTAAAATTTTTATTTAATTAATTAAGAATACTATTGATTATCATTTTTATTTTCCTCAAAATATTTATTCCACCATTTAATAGCCTTTTTCAAACTGTTAAAGCGATGCTCCTCTATATCTTTATATTCATCTTCAAGACATTCACCGATATTAATTTGATACCATGCATTATCACGGGCGGGTTCCGCGCAGAAATTCAAATTAATTTCCATATCTTTTCCTTCTCTTGTAAATTCTTCAAAAGAAAGAAGAATTTCTCTAACTCCAAATTCACTAAAATCTTCTATTTTTAACATTACATTAAACACTCCTTAGATTCCTAAAGTTCATCATGGTACGTTTGGGTCTAGCCTTTTTTGTCTAAAAACATAGCTTTAACTGCTTTTGAGTCTGAATTATCAAGGCGGATTACTTGATTAGCAGTAATATCGCCAGTTACATCACCAAAAATTACAACAACAGATTTTTCTCCATTTGCGGAAATGTCTCCCGTATGATTACCGTAAATAACAATATTATCTGCTGTTACATCACCTGTTCTATCATTATTTACTTTAATTGTAGCAGGTTTCTTATCGGAATCATCGTTATAACTTCCGCATTTTCTCCACCATATAGATTCAGAAGGAGGAGTAGATCCATTTAAGTTATCTGCGTCACATATGTAGACATAACCTTTATATCTAACTTTATCATATTTAGTATAAAGTTTATCTTTTTCCCAGTCTTTTATAAAAATATCATCTTTTTCATAATGTTCCACTCTTTTCCATTTAAGAGTAGCCCCTATGGGATAATAATTTGCATTAAAGTCAATTAAAGATTTAAAAATCATTCCATCATATTCAACATAATCATCTTTGTTATAAATCTGATAATAATTATAAGGATAAACAACATGACCCTTATATGTTAATACATTAGCCCCTTTAATCATTTCCATTTTTTCTTCCTTCCTTTTGCTTTTCATTTTCTAAATATATTATATCAAAAAAATTTTAGAAAAACAAGTTAATTTGTTATTTAAGCTACTTTGACTTATACAAAAAATTTTGATATACTAAAAATATAAGGTCAAGAAAGGAGAATCTTATAAATGGAAGATTCAAAAAATTTAAAGTTAGATTATACTATTTAGTCTCCATAGGCGCGAACTGCCTTAGTTCAACAAATAATAGATTCTCTACCTCCTGAAAAAATAACAAAAAAATATTTAGAAGTAATGGCTGATTATATTATATTTGCTATGACAAAGCAAGAGAAAAAAGATAAATTAATAAATACAAGCAATAGAATGATTACGGTAAATAAAAGAGAAAAATCTTTTTAGGGGTTAGTGAGTAAATTTTAGAACGGAGAGGACGGAATATATAATTTAATAACAAATGATAAAAATATTATTTTTACGCCTAAAATATCTATTACGGCAGAAGATATTGAAACTATTCCTGGTCTTAAACAGTTACAGTAGGCTATTGCGGAAACCGAAGCCCGCGAGAAAAAGGCTAAAGGAAAAAATCGTTTTATATTAAAGCAACAATTAATTCAATTACGTCAAGATCAATATGTTTTAAAAAACTCTTATAAACAACCTATTAATTGTTTAAATGGTATTAAAAATTTTTATTCTCTTAATTTTGATGATAATATAACAATAAAGAATGGAAAAATAGAAGATAAAAGTTTAATATCATTTATGAATCCTAAACATGTTTCTGCTCTTTTGTGTAATTATTCTCGATTAAAAGAAAGCTGTTATGGTAAATTTTATACAGATGGTTATTTTCTTATGGAAGCATTAGATAAAATAGTAGACCAAACCTTTGAAAAAGATTTTCCTCTTTATTACAGTCTTTTGATTTATAAAATAGATGGAAAGACAAATCTTTAGATTCAATCTCTTTTATAGCAATAGCATGATGCTCATTATTCTATATAGTATATATCTTCTCTTTGGCGAAATAAAATTCCTAAAATGATTGCGGAAACTGCTACGAAAAATTATCTCTTATGGTATTATACTAATAAAGAAAAAGGCGAATGGAAACGCTGTTCAAGATGTGGATAGATTAAACTAGCTCATAATATTTTTTATTCTAAAAATACCTCCAGTAAAGATGGTTTTTATTCTATATGTAAAGACTGTCGTAATAAAAAGAAAAATAAGGTAGTAAAGATAGTAAAAAGAATACCGTATAAAGGAGATTAATATGATTAAAATGACATGTCCAAAATGCGGACGCACAATGGAAGAAATTAAATTTTTCTTTTACAGAGATGATAGGAAAAAGAAATATCCTATTTGTAAAGATTGTATTAAAATGTATATAGATGACTATAATCCAGATACTTTTGTAAAATATATAAAAGAATTTAATGACCCTTGGTCACCTACTTTATGGAACAAGATGTTAGAAAAAGAAGAGATTCGAAGAAAAGAACAAAAAGGTCTTTATAAATATCTAACAAATACTCCGTCTATTATAGGAAAATATTTAGCTTATGTAAGACTAAAAGGCTTTCAAGCTTTTACATGGGAAAGAAGTGACTAGTTTGAAAAAGGACAGTCACGTTTACATCATTTAAGCAATCTTTCTTCTAAAGAGGAGGGGTAAAATATGGCAAAAATAACATGTTAGAAATGCGGTCGTACCATGTAGGAAGTTAAATTCTTTTCTTATCGAACGGGTGAAAAATTTTAGATATGTAAAGAATGTATAACTTTACACGTTGATAATTTTGATGAAAGTACTTTTTTATGGATAATATAGAAGGCAGATGCTCCTTGGGTTCCTATTTTTTGGAATAGAATTAGAGATAAAGAGTATGCGAAGCACGGTGGAAAATTAAAAGGGACATCTGTTATTGGTAAATATTTATCCTATGTAAAATTAAAACAATATAAGAAATATACTTGGGCAACAAGTTAGGAATTACAAAAGTAGGTTTCTCAAAAAGAAGGTGTAGATAAAGAGGCATAGGAAGTCCGCCAAGAAAAATTAAAAGAACAACTTGAAAAAGGTGAAATTAGTTAGGCACAGTATAGAACTTTATCAAGTTCAGAATTTCAAAAGTAGAATGAATATATAATGATGCCTAAAATACCTTAGCAAGATGCTATCGGTAAAGATAATGCTTTTAATGAAAATGATTTTTTCCCATAGGAAGAGTTGCCTGATTTGGCGGCCGACCTTACGTTAGAAGATAAGAAATATCTTGTTATGAAATGGGGCCGCACTTATAAAATGAATCAATTAATTGAACTTTAGAAAAAATATGTTTAGATGACGAATTCGTTTGATATACAAGATGCAGATAGTAAAAATTCTTTGATTCTTATTTGTAAGACTTATTTAAAAATGAATTAGGCTTTAGACTGCGGAGATGTAGAAGGATATGGTAAATATAGTAGAACCTATGATATGTTAAGGAAGTCCGCAAAGTTTACCGCAGCACAAAATAAAGAAGAAAAGGGTGATGCCGTTGATTCAGTTGGTGAATTAGTTGCCTTTTGTTAGAAAAATGGTGGGCGAATACCTAGATTTTAGATTAAACAACCTGATGCTATTGATAAAATTATTGATGATTTAAAAGCATATAATAGAAGTCTTATTTATGAAGATGCTGCTCTCGCAAGACAAGTTTAGGATTATTTGAAACAAGCAAGAGCGCAACAAATGAAGAAAGAAGATACTAAAATAGCTAAAGAACAAGGCTTTGATGTACCTCAATTAACAGAAGAAGATACATTAGCTTATAAAGAATTTTTAAGACAATAGGCTGATGAAACTGAAAAAATAACAGGGGGGCATCAAGAATGAGTTTACAAACATTATTAGATAATTCTCTTGCTTATGAAGGTAAAAAACAAGGTATATCTGAATAGAGATTACTTTAGCATATAGATGATATAAGAGATAAAATTGCTTTTTTTAGATAGTATCCTGATTTATTTATTGATTTTATACAAGGTCCAGAGGGTACTTTTAAATTTCTTTATTACCAGCGGATCTTTTTGCGAATTGTTATGCGGCATCGGTATGTTTATGCAACGTTCCCGCGTGCGTATTCAAAATCCTTTTTATCAATGATGGCGTTGATGATTAGATGCGTTCTTTATCCTGGTGCCGATTTATTTGTAACTACGGGTGGTAAGGAACAGGCTGCTTCAATTACTGTAGCGAAAATTGAGGAAATTTGCCGTTTAATTCCCGCGCTTGCAAATTAGATAAACTGGGATAGAGGTAAAACTAAAAAGTCAAGAGATGATGTAAACTATGTATTTAAAAACGGTTCAAGAATAAGTATTCTTGCCGCAAAAGAATCTTCAAGAGGACAAAGAAGAACAGGCGGAATTATGGAAGAATGTGTTCTTATTGACCAAACAATGTTAAATGAAGTTATTATTCCTACTACTAACGTTAATAGACAACTTGCGGACGGCACTCGTGATAGCAAAGAAGTGGTTAATAAGTCACAAATATATATTACTACCGCAGGATGGAAGAATTCGTTCGCTTATGATAAACTTATTTAGCTATTGATACGTAGTTTAATTTAGCCAGATGAAGTTATGATAATGGGCGGAACTTATGAAACGCCTATATTAGAGGGGTTGTTAGATGAAGATTTTGTATAGCAATTAAAATTATCTGGTACTTTTAATGAGGATTCTTTTGATAGATAGTATAAAAGATTTTGTACTATTAAAATTATTGAGAATTGCTGGAACACCCTTAGAGCCATATAAACTACAACATAGAAATGAAAGATATTCAAGTGTGAATGTTTAAAAATTATATGGATTGGGAAATCAGCAGCCGAGCCTTGAACAGAGGAAGGTTCAACGACTAAGTACTTTACAATGCGTAAAGCAGTACAATACAGAATACAAAAGAAAGGTTATTATTATGAAACAAATTATTATTGATAATATTAGTACCTCTTATTTTATTACTGAAGATGGAAAATGTTATAATTCTAAAACAGGTAAATATTTACAAGGACAATAGAATTATAAAAACCATTATTTTTCTTATATGTTAACTATGCCAGACGGATCTAAAAAAAGACGTTATGCGCATAGATTGGTAGCTATGGCATTTTTACCTTAGCCATAGAATAAAAATAAAACAGAAATAAATCATAAAGATGGAAATAAATTAAATAATTACATTGATAATTTATAGTGGGTAACTCCTCAAGAAAATGCTCAACATGCATTAAAAAATAATTTAAGAAAATTTGAGCATGTTTTTTGTTTCAATAAAGATCAACAATTAGTTGCAGAATATAAAACTGTAAAATAGGCAGCTAAAGCTGTCAAAATTAATGAATCTTTAATATATCAAGAATTACAAAAAGAAATAAAAACTCTTTCTGGGGGTTTTTATTGGTCGAAAGAAAAAAAATTAAAAAAAATAAAGAATTATCCAAATTTAGGAAAATCAAAAGAGGTTTTTCAATACGATTTAAATGGACGTTTTATTAATAAATACAATTCTACAGGAGAGGCTGCTAGAAGTTTAGGAGTTTCTTCTAATTCACATATAGGAGAATGTTGCAGAGGTAAAATAAAAACATATAAAGGTTTTATATGGAGATATTCTGAAGATATAGTCTCGCCTTCAGAGAAATCTGAAGAGAGTGATTGCGGTCACTCGTAAGATAAGTGAGATCGTTATGGAGCGGAGACGCTTAGAATGCATTTTTCTCATCTTAGGTTTTTGATAAACATAGAGTATTGCGGCAGCCGGAAGGAGAGTATAGCGGCAGGTCTAGTAGATCAGCCTATTATGTACTAGGAGTTGACGTTGGCCGTATAGGATGTACGTCGGAAGTAGCTGTTTTTAAGTGCACCCCGCAACCGCAAGGAGCAGCAATTAAATCTTTAGTTAATCTTTATACTTTTGAAGAGTAGCATTTTGAACAACAAGCAATACATATAAAGAAAATATATTATAAATATAAAGCTAGAAAGATTGCATTAGATACAAATGGTTTAGGAATCGGTCTTTTAGACTTTATGGTACTAGCACAGGAAACAGATGACGGTGACTACCTTCCGCCATTTGGTGTTTAGAATGATGAAGAAGGTGTTTATAAAAAAATTTTTAAAGGAATATCTTAGTATTAGAAAGATGCTATATTCCAAATAAAAGCTAACGCTCCAATTAATACATAGGCTTATTCTTATGCTCAAACACAAATGTCAAGTGGAAAAATTAAATTTTTAATTGATTAGGCTTAGGCTAAAGCAAAATTAATGTAGACAAGAACAGGTCAAAATATGACTCCAGATAAAAGAAATGAATATCTTCGTCCTTTTGTTTTAACTACAGTATTAAGATAGCAAATGTTAAATTTAGTATAGGATAACGAAGGTGTAAATATTATTTTAAAACAAGATAGTCGCGGAATAAAAAAAGATAAATTTTCTGCTTTTGTCTATGGATTATATTTTATTAAACAAGAAGAGTAGCGGAGTCGTAAAAGAAAAAAGAGAGATTTAAGTAAAATGTGTTTATTTACACCTTATTAATTTTTATAAAATAATGGACAAAATTTAACAAAAAGATTTTTTTATTTTTAATATTATTATAGTTAAAGAAAGGAGAATATATTTTATATGAAGTCTTCTCGTGCAGAAATAAAAATATGTTAGATTTTATAGCAGGCAGGTCTAGATTTTCAGGAAGAATATAGTTTTCCTGATTTAATAGGTCGTGGCGGCCATGCTTTACGTTTTGATTTTGCTGTTTTTGATGATGATGGAGAATTATGGTTTTTAATTTAGTATCAAGGTATTCAACATTATAAAGCAAAAAGTGTTTTTGGCGGAATGTCAGGGCTAAATCAACAACAGTACTATGATATGCAGAAACGTTAGTATTGTAAAAAGCATGGTATAAAACTTTTAATAATCCCGTATTGGGATGAATATCAGATAAGTTATGATTATATTATGAACTTAGCTGATGTCTATTGAAGGCGGTGATTTTTTGGTAAATAGAAAAGAAGAGATAAAGAAAAAAGGTTTTAGAATGAGACCTTCTTTACAAGATACCAATGAAACATACTCCCCCGCATTAGACTTTTCAAAAATAAAAGTAGGTGTAAAAACTCTTGAAGATGCTGTTGTATCTTTGGGAGAATTTAAAAGAATTAATCCTAGACTTGGTGATAAGCAATAGGTGCTTAAAGCTATCAATAATGGGAATAAAGCTATGATGATAGAAATATCTAATTTCTTTTATCGTACCAGCGGTATTTATGCAAGATTATGTAGATATATGGCATACTTGTATAAATATGATTGGTTTATTACTCCTTTTGTAAAAGGATGTTAGGGCTTATTAGACCCTGATAGCGGATTAGGTAGTATATAGACAAGTGAATAGGATAAAGAAAAGAAAAAACAATTTCAAAATTTCTTTAAAGTATTAAAATTCTTTTAGGCTTTTGAAGTAAAACGCTTTTGTGGTGAGGTTGCTTTAAAAGTAATAAGAAACGGTAGTTATTATGGATATTTATTACCTCAAGGCAATAAGGTTGTAGTGCAATAGTTACCAGTAAAATATTGTAGATCTAGGTTTAAGATTTCAAATCGGCCAGTAGTAGAATTTAATATGAAATATTTTAGAGATGCGTATCCTGATGAAACACAGCGTTATCGTATATTAAAACTTTTTCCTAAAGATTTTCAAAAAGGCTACAAATTATATATTGGCGGAAAGCTAAAACCTGATTTCCCTGGAGACGAGTCAGGATGGTATGTATTAGATCCAAAAAGTACCGTAAAATTTAATATTAATGAAGAAGATTTCCCTCCTTTTATTTCTGTTATTCCCGCTATAATCGACCTGGATGCCGCACAATAGTTAGATAGAAAAAAGATGGCACAGAAACTTTTAAAAATCATTATTCAAAAAATGCCATTGGATAAAAATGGTGATTTAATTTTTGATGTTGATGAAGCACAAGAATTACATAATAATGCTGTTCAAATGGTTAGTCGTGCTATTGGTGTTGATATTTTAACTACTTTTGCGGATGTTTAGGTTGCAGATATGTCTGACAGAGGAACAACAACAACCATTGATGATTTATAGAAAGTATAGAGAACGGTTTATAATGAAGCTGGTGTTTCACAATTACAATTTAATAGTGATGGTAATATAGCATTAAATAATTCTATTGCTAATGATGAAGCATCTATGTATAATTTATTAACTCAGTTTGAATCTTTCTTAAATCTATTGTTAGAACCTTTTAATAAATCACCAAAAAGATGTTATTATCAGGCGCAATTCTTACCTACAACTATTTATAATTATAAAGATTTGGCTAAGTTATATAAAGAACATGCGCAAATGGGTTATACGAAAATGCTTCCTCCCGTTGCGTTAGGTCAAACACAGAGTTCGGTATTAGCAAATGCGTTCTTTGAAAATGATATTCTTGATCTTGTTAGGGTCTTTGTTCCTCCGCTTACTTCTAATGTTATGAATGCAGAGGCTTTACAGCAAAGATCTGCGGTAAATAGAAGTGGTGAAAACGGACAATCTGGTGGTGGAAAAGAACCTTCTGGTAGTAAACCGGAAGGTGCTGGCCGCCCGGAAAAACAAGATAATGAGAAAACAGAGAAAACAATAATGAATAAATAGAGTATGTAAGGAGAAAGATAATGGCATTAGCACATCAAAGTATTGCTACTATTAAATCTCCTGAATTTATAAACTTACAAACCTTAGATATAAATCCTCTAATGTCCTCTTGTGAGATTAAAGTTTTTTATTTAGGAGAAAATCGTAACGGTAGTTTTATATCAAAATAGGTTGCTACGGAAATGGCTAAAACTTTACGTGGCGCGCCTATTGTTGGATATTATAAAAAAGATAAAGAAGATTTCGCAGACCATGGCGATCAAGTCATCTTAGACGATGAAGGTTTTCATTTTAATTGTTTAACTAAACCATATGGTTTTGTGTCTCCTGATGCAAAAGTGTGGTTTCAAGATTTTGAAGATACAGATGAGTTTAATAATAATGTTATTAGAACTTATTTAATGACAACAGGTTATCTATGGACAGGACAATTTGAATAGGCTAAACAAGTCTTTGATGACGGCGGAAAGCCTCAGTCTATGGAATTAGATGAAAAAAGTTTACAAGGTCATTGGGCAAAAAATTCAAAAAGTAATATGGAATTTTTTATTATAAATGACGCAATATTTTCAAAGTTATGTATTTTAGGTGACAATGTATAGCCTTGTTTTGAAGGCGCATCTGTAACCTCTAATACATTTAAGTTAGATAAAGATTTTTCAAATACTTTATTTAGTATGATGAAAGATCTAAAATATGCCTTAGAAAAAGGAGGACAACCAGAAATGGCAAAACTTGAAAATCAAGCTCCTGAAGAAGTAAAGGACACTTTTGTTGAAACTTCTTTTGAGAAAAAAGAAGAAGAAAAGAAAGAAGAAAAATCTGATTCTCAAGGAGAAGGTACAACAGAAGATAAAGAAGAAGAAGATAAGAAAAAGAAAGAATATACCGCAAAAGACGATAAAGAAAAGAAGGATTAGGAAAAAGAAGATTCTTCTGACGATAAAGAGGATTCTGCGGAAGAAGAAAAAGAAGATGAAGATAAGAAGAAAAAGTTTACAGCTTTACAGGCTGATTACGAAATCTTATCTCAAAAATATTCTGATTTAGAAAAAGAAATTGCTTCTTTAAGAGAATTTAAACAAAACATTGAAGATAAAGAAAAGGATGCCTTAATTAATCAATTTTTTATGTTAACAGATGAAGATAAGAAGGATGTTATTTAGAATAAGTCTAAGTATACTCTTGAAGAAATCAAATCAAAATTAGCAGTAATTTGTTTTGATAAAAAGGTCAATTTTAATTTAGAAGAAGATTCTGAAAATGAAAAAGATTAGAAGGGTATTATTACTTTCAATGTTGTAGAAACAGAAGATCCAGACCCTGAATGGGTAAAGGCTGTTAAAGCCAATATGGTTAATTTTTAATTAGGAGGAATGTTAATATGGCTGTTGATAAAACAAGAAAAGGCTTCGGACAAGTTGAACCGAACCATCTTTCAGCTAGATATACTGGACAAATTTACGCTCAGTTACCTGCAAAAGATTCAGAAGGCAATGCTATTAAACAGCTTGAAAATGGTCAATTTCTAAAATATGACTATGCGGCAGGCTGTGCTAGCGATAATAATGCTTCTGCAGGGGAGTGGATGTTAGTATTTAATGAGGAAAAACTATATGATGAGCGTTATCAGAATCACAGATATTTTGCTCTGAAAAATACAGATTTTACTGATAAACTTATTTATCCTCGTCTTTTAAAGACAAATATTGGTGATATTTTCACAACTAATACTTTTAAATCAACTGATGAAACACCTAAAACAGTAACTACTGGAGATTAGGTTATTAATTTACCTACTCTTGCAGTTGGTGCTACTGTTGTAGTTGGTGATGATGGTTGGTTAAAAGCAGGAACTCCTAGCGCAGGACAAATGGCTTTTAAGGTAGTTCCGCATTTTACACAAATTGGAACAACTGGTGTTGATTATACTCTTGGAGATATGCAGTACGCTGTTAAGCTTCAGAGAGTGCAATAATAAGATAGGAGGATATAGATATGGCTTTAGATAGAAAACAACTACAAGCATTAGCTAAGGCTACTGCTAAGGCTTCATTAAATCCTTCTACTACTTTTGCTTTTAATAATACAAATTTAACTTTTGAAGCATTAAATGAAACCTTTAGAGATGAAATGAATAAACTTGCGGGTACTTATGCTGAGTATCGTGAGAATAAGAATCTTATTTTCAATTTAATCGAAATTGGCTTAGATGAGATTCTTCCTGCAAAAGTTATGCAGAATTATGGCCAGTTTGCTGACGTTAAAACTTATGCGCAGGGTGACAAGCCTGTATTCCGTGTAAGAATTAGTGAAGCTTCTAAGAAACGTGCTAAGAGTTTCGTAACAAGAGTTGGTCTTGCTGGTAGATATGAAGTCTTCAAGCTAGATGGATACACACTTGAAGTTCCTACAGCAGCATACGGCGGAGCAGCTTCTATCGGATTCGAAGAGTTCCTTGATGGACATATCACAATGAGTGATGTTTATGATTTAGTTCTTGAAGGACTTGACGAAGCTGTTTATCGTGAGATTGCTAAGGCTCTTGTTGCTATGGCAGAAGATACAGATTTTAATCCTTATAATAAGGCTACTGGTGCAGGATTCGACGAAGCAGAATTTGATCGTCTACTTGCTACTGCTGATGCATATGGTCAAAGTACAATCTATTGTACATTTGAATTTGCGGCAACTATGCTTCCCGCAGATGCTAATTGGATTTCAGAAAGCATGAAGAATGAAAAGTGGAATAATGGATATTTCACTCGTTATAAGAGACATGGTGTAATTGTTCTTCCTCAAAGTTTTGAAGATGCAACAAATAGCACAAAAGTTATTGATCCTAGTTACGCGTGGATTATTCCTAGTGGTGCTGAAAAACCTGTAAAGGTGGCTTTTGAAGGTCAAACAGCTGTCCGCGAACATGAAAATGCTGACTGGTCAAGATAGATTCAGACTTATAAGAAACTTGGTATTGCGGTTTATAATGTGAATCCTGGCATTTGCTTCTATAAGAATACTGCTCTTGAAAAGGCAAATATAGTTCCTGTGATCCCAGACCCAAACCCGTAATCCCTGACGGCGGAAAAACAAGTAATGTTGTCGGTCAGGGCCAAGTAGGCTTTATGAAGATTTAAGAAAATGCCACTAATAAAGATATTTTTTATTAGTGGCATTTTTTTTATAAAAGGAGATAAAAGGAGATAAAAAAATGGAACGTACAACTAGAATTAAAGTTTTAAATAGAGATAATGGATCCGTAATATATTCTATTCCTGAAATGAATGGACTTCGGAGGGTTTTTCAGGCTGGAGAAACAAAAGAAGTTACCTTTGAAGAATTAGAAAAATTATCTTATATACCTGGCGGACTTAGATTATTAAGAGATAGTTTAATTATTAAAGACGAAGAAGCCATTAAATTATTATTAGGACAGGTTTAGCCTGAATATTCTTATACTGAAAAAGATATTATTAAATTAATGCAAGAAGGGACTTTAGATGAGTTTTTAGATTGCTTAGATTTTGCTCCATAGGGAGTAAAAGAACTTATTAAAAGATTATCTGTAAGTTTACCATTAAATGATGTAGCTAAACGAAAGGCTATTTTAGATAAAATTGGTTTTAATGTAGATAATGCAATTAGAATTAAGCAAGAATCTTCTGAACCAACTGAAGAAAAACCTATTGTAAAAAGAAGAGTTCAAAAAACTTAGGAAAATAAAACACCTGTTCGTCGTGTTGTAAAATAAAGAAAGGAGGTGTAACAATGTCAGAGAATTATACACCCTTTTCAGATGTTTATAATAGTTTTTTATCTAAAATCACGGATGATATGTATATGGAACTTACCGTAGAAGATACTTATAAAATACTGTATGAGTTAGTGGTTGCCGCACTTCCTAAATTTTAGTTTCCTCGACAAGATTTATCTTATCAACAAATTTTTGTTGAAGGATAGGATGAAGATGATGAAGGAGATTTAATTTGGGCTTTTGTAAATAAATTAACTCCATAGTAGATAAATATAATTTCTACTTATATGATTGTAGAGTGGGTTGGACAACAATTAGCTTCTATTGAAAATACCCGTATGAAATATAGCGGAAGTGATTTTAAATTTACGTCACAGGCTAATCATATGCAAAAATTATTACAATTAAAAAAGGATTATGAGCGGGAAGGTTTTCATTTACAACGTTTATATAAAAGAAGAAAAAAGGATGATACTGGAGTATATAGATCTACTTTTGGAACAATAATGCAGAATCATCCAGAAGGAGGGGCATCAGTATGGCACAATTATTTTTAAAATACGGTGTCTCTATAGATAAAGAAAGTTTTTCTATAAATATAAAAAGAATTATAAATCAATTATATAAAATACTTCCTATGAGGGAAGAGGGAAAAGATTGGCAAAAACCGTTAGAGACTTTAATTGAATAGTTATGTGGAATGAAAAGATTGTTATATAATCAAGACAGCCTTTTCTTTACTTTAATATGTAAAATGGAGGGACTATTTGATTTAACTGATGACGAGAAAGATATGCCATTATATAGGCGAACAATTTTTGAATGTCTTAGTTTATTAAATAGTTTAAATTATAATGATTTTGAATCTTGATAGTTTAAGAAACAGAGCTACGTTTAAAGATGATAATGAGCATTTCCTTTAGGAAAAGAACTTTGGTCTTAATACTTTACAATCAAGATTGAATATAAGAGGTGGACATGACCAATGGACAAGAATGAGATAGGATAAACTACGAAGTTTATATAGTGCTTTATTCTCATCTTATCAACGGGCAATTGTTCAAAAATATGATGTTAAAAAAGATAGTTTAGCAAAAAATATTATTTCAATAATTACTATATTACAAGATAAAGGATAGTTATCAGATAGCCAAAATCAATTTTTAAATAAAATTGAAAGTTAGTATAATTTTTTAAATGCGGAAAGAGATACGGTACAGTATATAAAACAATTATAGCGTATTGTAGATTCTTTGGTTGATAGTGAACCTTTATTTAGATGTTTAATTAATCATGATAAATTAAAGGTAGATTATTAGGATAAAATTATATCTATTCCGTTTATGTAGCCTCCTATTGGAGAAGATGAATCTATTGAAACTGATTTTCATAATGGAACTGTTTTTAAATGGGTACATGGGAATAAATAGGAATGGACTCCTGATACATATTGGATTGTATATATGCAATACTCAGAAGAAACAGCTTACTTTAGAGCAGAGATTCGAAAAGCAGATGAAGAAATTGAAATTATAACAATAGATGATGAAGGTAATGAAAATACAGTTACTTATCACGGTTGGATGACAGGACCTAATGAAACAACAGCTTTATGGAATACTAAAAAAGGTGTTGTTTGGAATGATATGAATTATACTAAACTATTATATATAACAAAAGATGAAGATACATTAGCGTTTTTTCAGCGTTTTGATAGAATTATAATTAATGGAAAACCTTGGTAGGTGCAAGCATATAATGAAAGTTATAGCACTAATAAACGCGGAGATGCGGAAACCGGTATAATTAGAGTGGCACTAAAAGAAACCTATACGAATACTCCTCAATTTGTAAAGGAAACGATATAGGATTTAGATAAACAACAAGCTGATAAATAGGTTTATGACGCTACTCATACATAGGGATATATTGATGGACCTGCAGTTGCCGCACCTTATGATAGGTTGGTTTATACTGCAAAGAACCTGGATCCCGCAGAGTGGTCTATATCAGATTCTACTCTTGCTAAAATAGTTTCAATATCTGAAGATGGAAAAACTGTTAAAGTAGATATATTAACGGGTTTTTCAAATAAAGAAGGTTTTGAAATTAGTTATGGTGATTTAAAACTGAAAGTTCCTATTGTATCATTATGAGGAAAAAGGAGAGTATTGCATGAGAAAAGATTTAATATCTTTAAAACCTATTTATTCAACGTTTTTATCATGCGATAAAGATATATAGAAGATTTTAAAAGTACTTTTTGTTTAGAGTCGCCCACATAGTGATATGCTTAAAAGACTTTTGATTATAAATTCAAAAGATTGTTTAGAAAATAATGCGGAATATCAACGTGTTATTGATAATTTTTCTTTAAAGGATTTAATTGATAAAGGTTATATTAGATTAAATCCTAAAATTTCAAGGGGCACTCATTAGGAAGTAAAAAGTTATATTCTTATTTCTTTAGATAATTTTTCTCCTAATTTTAGGAATCCATAGTATCGAGATTATATAATTAATTTTGACATAGTATGTTATAATGATACTTGGGTATTAAATAATTATAAAATTAGACCTTTAGCAATTTGTGGTTATATAGAAGGAATATTACGAAGTTTAACTTCTTCTACATCAAAAGATAAAAAATCTTATGATGCAGATATAAAATTAACAGGTATTGGAAAATATGAATTAATAGGCTGTAAACAAGTAGTTTTAAATGAAGATTTATCTATGTATACATTATCTTTTAGAGGGATGCATTTTACAGAAGATATAGGACAGATAAAAATAAATGGAGAATGAACTTTTATATTTATCGGGAAACGATATTCCTTTTGAATAGGCAAGATTAATTTTACATCAACCTACTATAAAAGAAATTGCTTACATAGGAGAAAAGAACTTTTTTACAGGATGTTAGTTTTTAATATTTTCAAAAGAAAAAAATTTATAGGATAAGGACAAAATTCTTTTAGAAGATTCTAATGATTTTAAAATATTAATGACAATGATAAGACAAGATAATGTAATAGCTAAGAATTATAAAATTTGTATGCATATGGTTCTAACATTAATATTTCCTTAGTATAAAATAGATTTTTTACCTTTAAGTATTAGATTACTAAAAGATAAAGAATCTTTTTTTATAGATGAAAATAATTTTGATAAATTTAAAGAAATTATTTAGAAAATGTTTTGTTTAGGTGCAGGTTAGAATTCGTCAAGGTACAATCCTGGCGGACCACAGGCTGCCGCACTTGTTAAAAAATTTCAAGAGCGAGCAAGGAAATTAGCTAAATTAAAAGGTCAATCGGAAGATTAGATAAATATTTTTTCTTAGTATATTTCTATTTTGGCGGTTGGTCAACAAAAAAATATGAATTAGTTATTACAATATACCGTTTATCAATTATAGAATGAAATGCGCCGTTTTAGAATGAAAATGGGATATGATATATATATTCAAGCTAGAATGGCAGGCGCACAAAATTTATAGGAAGTTAAAAATTGGATGGAAAAAATTTCCACCGATTAAATTTTTAAGGAGGAAAAAACATGAAGTTTGGTGTACGCGAATGTGCAAATATTGTTTTCCGTGCAAAACAAGAGACTGTTATTGGAACTTCAAGATTCCATGTTGGTCAACCAGTACTTTATATTGATACAGCAACTACATCTGCAATGGAGCAGGCTAGTTCAACTGTGTACGCACAGGGTGGTCCTGGTAATTCTAGATTAATTGCTTGGGAAGGTGATAAAACTCTTACATTTACTGTTACTGATGCGCTTATCTCTCCTGTTTCTCTTGCTATGCTATCAGGAGCGGGTCTTATTAAAGAAGCAGGTAAAAGAGTTCATGTACATGCAACAACAGCTGCAACAATGACAGTTGCAAATTCTGGCACTACTGCTACTGGTACTATTGATTTAACAGATGCTCTTACAGAGTTTGGTACAATTAGTCCTACTACTACAGGAGATAATATTAAAGGTGTTACTGTTGACGCAGGAACAGACGCTCCTTTATTTATTATAAAGACAGAAGATGATGGTTCTATTACAGGTGATATTGTAACTTCTGGAGAAAATATTACCTATACAGTACAAACAACTGGTTCTGGTGCTAGTTTAAAAGTTACAAAAGCTATTTTAACTATTACAAATCCTACATGGAATAATGATGATAATAAGAAAATTACTTCATCTGTAAATGTATTAGTTGATTATTATGTTGTTAAGAATGCAGAAAATGTATCTGAAATTCAGATTACACCTGCGGACTTTGCTGGTTACTACTATGTTGAAGCTGATACTCTATTTAGAGCACAGGCTACTGGTATTGATATGCCTGCTAACTTAACATTCCCTAATGTTAAAGTTCAGTCTGGATTTACAATTACCATGGCAGGTACAGGTGATCCTTCTACATTTGACTTTACAATGGATGCTTTCCCTGGATATACTTATTTTGATAAGTCTAAACAGGTTCTTTGTGTAATTCAAGTTGTTGAAGATAGTTTAGCTGCTACTTCTGTTGGACATAGCGTAATGCTTGAAAACGATGCTAGAGAGCATAGTGATATTTTAACTGGTGATAGTGATTTATCTGAACCACAGGGTTGATGATTAATTATGGGAAAGGATGATTAAAAGTTATCCTTTCCCATTTTTTTTATTTTATGGGAGAAAGTAATGGGAGATTTTGATATTGCTACAGAAAGTTTTAAATAGCGTCTTTTAAAAGGAATTAATGATAAACAAGGTAAAAAACAAAAAGAATATATAAAAAGATTATAGAATTGTTTAGAGAAAATAAAAAAAACAAGTGAAATAAAAGAAAAGGCACAAAATAATAGAATTAAATGGAGTCAGTTAATGGGAGTTTCTTATAGTATAATAAATTTAAAAGATATTGATAAAGCAGAAGAAAATTTAACAGGAGCAATTATAGAAGCATATCAAGAAGTTTTAAATATATTATCAGAATTACAGATAATTGACAAAGTTAATTTTTCTATTACATATATTTCTGATACATATGAATATGCTCGTTTAGATGGAGATTTATCTTTAAAAAATTTTTCTTTACAACGTACTTCTTCCAAAAAAGGTAATAAATTTGCAATTCGTATAAAAGAGTCTTCTTTACGTGAACAAATTGAAAATGCAAAAAGAAAAGAAAATTTTTAGAAATTAAATAGACATTTTAAAAATTATATTCAAATGTTTATAGACCGTGAAAATGAAGCAGCTGAACCTGGAGGCACAAATTGGAAAATTAATAAAGGTGTTTTAGCAGAAGTTTTTGAAAGGCACTTGGAAAATCAAAGTAATTAGATTTTTGATGATAGCGATTTTGAAAGTAGAGGAAGAAGATGGACGATGTATCGTCAGAGTTCTGGTTCAGATCCTTTCTGGACAGGGCCGGATACGAAATACGCTCAAGTAAAAACTACAAAAGCATCTTTAATAAGTAATGTAGATACAGTATTAAACGCTGTATATGGAATGATTTATATGATAAAAAATCCAGATTAGTCAGATGAATAGATTTTAGATAATATTTTTAAACAAAAAAATGTATCAAATGAAATTGATTCGGAGATATGGGAAACTTTAGAAGAGAAGGCTCAAGAAGAATTAAAAGAATAGCTTTCAGATTTAGGATTCACAGAACTTGCTCTTGTTAAGAAACAAGGAAGAAGACGGAAAAATACTTATATTCAATTAAATTGACAAAATAAAAAATTTTTGTTATACTATAAAAAATGAATTAATTTAAATTCAAAAGGAGATAAAAGGATGAATTATAAAGATTTAAATTTACATACTGATAACGATATGTATTTTATTGAAGTATAGGGGAAGAAAATTAATATAAAAAAATATCTTCCTATTAACGATAAAAAGGATTTAATTGAAATTACTCTACAAAAAGCAGAATAGGCGGACGGTACTTATAATGAAATTCTAATTGATATGTATTTTAATTTACATCTTGTTTATCTTTATACCGATATAGTTTTTACTGATGAAGATAGAGAAGATGAAATGAAACTTTATGATGAATTAGAAAGTAGTGGATTGCTTGAAAGAATTCTTGATAAGATTCCAGATGAAGAATATAATACTTTAATGGATTATCTAAAAGCAATGCGTAAAGAAATTAGTTCTTATAAACATAGTGCGGCAGCTATGGTACAGAAATTGATCGTAGATTTGCCGAAGAATGCAGAAGCCGCCGCAAAGATTGTATAGAATTTTAATCCTGAAAAATATAAAGAAGTTGTTGATTTTGCTCAACATGCAAATGGTGATAGGCCAATTCCTTTAAATAATAAATAATAGGGCTAAATAATTTAATTTTGATCGCTCTCTTTGTATAAATATACAAAGAGAGCGATTTTTTTATTTTATTTGAAATATAAAGGAGGAGATAATTAATGGCTCAACAAGGAGGAAGAATAGATTTTCAAATAGGTTTTAAAACCGATAAATCTGGAATATAGGATTTAAAGAAATCTTTACAATAGATACAAAAGATTAAACCTGCGAATTTCGATGGCACAAATCAAGATTTGCAAGAAGTTAAATCTACTGCTAAAGAAGTTGAGGCAGCGTTATCTAAGGCTTTTAATCCTAATATTAATTCTATAAATTTAAAAACATTTGATAATCAATTAAAAGCGTCAGGTAAAACTATAAATGATATATATACAAGTTTTTCTAAAGCTGGCGCACAAGGCTAGGTCGCATTTAGTCAAATGGCTAGGTCTGTACTTACCACAAATCAGCAATTAAAAGAAACACATAGTATTATTAATTAGATGGGTACAACATTTGTTAATACTATTAAATGGGGTGTTGCATCTAGTATAATGAATACTTTTACAGCAAGTGTTCAAGGTGCTTTCACATATGTTGAAAGTTTAGAGAAATCTTTAACAAATATTAGAATTGTTACTGGTGATTCCCAAGAGAAGATGGAGCAATTTGCGGATTCTGCTAACCGTGCCGCTCAAGAATTGGGCCGTAGCACTATGGATTATAGTAAGGCCGCACTTACTTTCTATCAACAGGGTTTAGGAGAAGAAGATGTTCAGGCTAGAACTGAAGCCGTTTTAAAAGCATAGAATATTACTGGCGCGGGCTCATAGATGGCAGATTACTTAACCGCAGTGTGGAATGGTTATAAAGTCGCTAATGAATAGGCGTAGGTTTATGTCGATAAGCTCGCCGCAGTTGCAGATAGAAGTGCTTCTGACATGAGTTAGTTAGCTATTGGTATGTCTAAAGTTGCGTCTACTGCTAATACAATGGGTGTAAATGTAGATCAATTAAATGCTCAATTGGCTACTGTTATTGCTACAACAAGACAGGCGCCAGAAGCTGTCGGTACAGCATTTAAGACTATATATACTCGTTTGAATGATATTAAAACTGGCGCGGATGGTGCTTAGGTAAGTTTAGGAAACTATTCTGGTAAGATGGCAGCATTAGGTTTTAATGTTCTTGATGCTACAGGTCATCTTAGAGATACAGGATAGGTTATGTAGGAAATAGGTGCCCGCTGGGAAGACTTAACAAGAGAACAACAAGTTTATTTGGCTACTACAATGGGTGGTCAAAGACAGGTTAACCAGTTAATGGCTCTATTTGACAACTGGACTACATATAGTGAATTATTAAATACATCCCTTGAATCTGAAGGTACTCTTGCACAGAAAAACTCTGTTTATTTAGAGTCTCTTGGTGCTAAGATGGAACAATTAGGAGCAGCAGGAGAACGTGTAAAAGCTAGTTTAATTGATAATGAGAGTTTTGGTAATGTTATTGAATTATTAACAACTGGAACTAATTTATTAGGCAGTTTCATTTAGGCTATCGGCGGCGGTGGCACTGCTTTACTTGGATTAGGCGGTATCGCTACGCAAGTTTTTAGTGGCGTTATTTCTAAAGAAATTAATAATGCTATTGTTAATTTTCAAAATATGAAATTTAATGCTTAGCAAACTGCAAAAGAATTATAGCTTACTCAACAGTTTGGAGAAAGAAATAATTTTGATCAATCTAAAGTTATTGATTAGATGTTAAAAGCTAAACAATAGATGCAAGGATATTACTCTGTAATGTCTACTGAATAGAGAAATGCTTATAATGAATTAGTCAATGCTTTAGGTGTTGCTAAAGAGCAAGTTATTACAGAAGAAGATAAAATAAAAAAAGCTGAATAGTACAATAAAGCTTTACAAGCAGTTGCTGATGAATATTAGATAGATCTTTAGGCTCAACGGTTAGGAGTTGTAGAATATACTGATAGCATTACTAATTTATTAAATAATTTAAAAAAGGGATCAGGAGATAAATCTACTCTTTTTGCAGATTTAAATTTACAAATTGAAGAATTAGAAACTAATTTAGGAACAATGTCTCCTAAATTAAAATCTATGTTTGAATAGCTTAAATCTCTACAAGGAGAAAAGGAAGATAAAGATAGAATTTTAGCAGCTTTTTTCCCAAATGGAGATAAAGGACTTTAGCAATAGTCTTAGGCATTAAGAAGAAAAATTACAAATTTAATAAATTAGATTAATAATGAAGTAAAAAATTTAACAGATTTAAGTATAGATATTGATGTTCATACTAAAGGATTAAAAGAAGCTAAAGAAGATTTGGCAAAAGCAGAAGAAGCTGTTAAGAATTATCAAAAAACAATGTCTCAAGCTTTAGATGTAAAGAATATAGTTTCAGGCATTGGAGAAATAGGTCGAATGTCATCTGCTTTTATGGCATTAGGAAATAGTATAAAAACAGCATTCGATTCTAACATATCTCCTTCTGAAAAATTTTTTAAAATTTTAATGAGTGCTTCTTACTCTATTCCTACGATAGTAACTAGTTTTGAAAGATTAAAAACTTATACTAAATCTTTATCTGATGCTATAAAGGCGGCTAACATTGTAAAATAGGCATAGAATAAAATAGATACTGCTAAAGCAGCGATTCAAGAAAAAGAAATTGCTAATAATGCAATAGAAAGTGGACAGAGAATAGCAGAGGCCACAGAAGAAGGTATAGTTACAACAGCTAAAGGTGCAGAAACAGTTGCTACTAATTTATTAGCAGCAGCTTAGGAAAGATTAGCAGCCGCAAGAGCAACAAATCCTTTAGGTTTAACTTTATTGGTAATTGCTGGCGCAGTTTTAGCTATAAAAGGTCTTACTGCGGCATATGATGCTGTTACTATGTCTACTGAATAGGCAGGTTAGGCTATTGATAAATTTAATCAAAAAGCAGAACAAACTAAAAATACAATCAAATAGTATAATACTAATATTAGTAATTTAGATGCTGCTAAGGAAGAGTGGGAAGAGCTAGCTGATCGTGCTGGAAGTTATAATACAACTATTGATAACTTAACAGAAGACGAAAAGGCACGTTATTTTGAATTAAGCAATTTAATTGCTCAATATAATGAAGGTGCTGTTCAAGGATATGATGAACAAGGCAATGCAATTATTGCAAATAATGACGCTTTAAAAGAAACTATTTAGTTATTAAAACAAAAACGTCAAGAAGAAATTAATGACACTTATTCAGGTGAAGATTTTTAGTAGGCTCAAAAAGGTCGTCAAGCCTATGCTAAAGACGCAAATAAACAAGGTAAAAAATTTACTAATATTGCAGAAGGCTCTGCTAATGAGATTTTAGATTATCTAAATTCATATGGAAATGATTTAGATGATGGATTAACAGGGTTTAGAGATAGACTTGCTGAGATTACTGCTAAAGGCGAAAAAGGTATATTAGAACATCAGGAAGAACTTATTCAAATTTTTGAAAAGTTAATGGAAAGTGGAAAATTACCTGACGCTTATATGTCACAACCCATTTTAGATACTTTAAAAGATTATAGTGATAAATATACTGATGATATAAAGGGAGCCTTAGATGGTTTTAACGAAGATGTAATTGGTGTACTTCAAGTTTCTACAGATAACGAAGGTTCTAATTTTACTAAAGCAGAATAGGCTGGCTTAACAAATATGAGAGGAATCGTTTCTTCTTATATAGAAGGAATGGATAAATATAACCCAGACGGAACTTTAAAAACACCTTAGGAAATTGCTAAACAAGTTTAGAAAGAAATTGTAACTCCTATTTATGAAAGTCTTGGTCAAATTGATCCTTAGACAGAAGAAAGTTTATATCAAAAATTAATTAAAAGTATTACAGAAGACGATAAATTACAAAATAATGATTTTAGCAGTTTAGAAGAAAAAAATAATTATATCGTTCAAAAAATAGAAGATTTTATCCAATCTAATATTGAAGCATTTGAAAATTTAACTCCTGATGCTAAAAAAGCATTAGAAGATTTGTTTGCTAATTTATATAATTTAGATAGTTTAAAAATTAATTTTAAAACTGGAAAAGTAGAATAGTCTGTAGATAAAGCATTAGATAGATTAGCAAAAAGGATTAACAAAGATTGGGATGAGCTTGATGCAAAAACTCAAGATAAAAAGAGAAACGCTTTAACCTCAATATTAAAATCTGATATAGATGAAAAAGAATTAGATTATATTACATAGCATATAGAAAAAGCTATAAAAATATATGGTAATGAAGTTGAAGCAATAAAAGCATTACAGGAATAGGCTTCTAAATTAGGTAATTTAGATGATAATTTAAACACTATGAGTTTGTTAGACAAACAAGCTAGTGGAGAAAAATTAGGTCAAAAAGAACAATAGTCTTTATAGTCTGGATTAAATACTTTAAAAGATAGTTATCCTGATTTAATCAAGCAAGTTTAGATTCTTCAAACATAGTGGATGCAAGGTACTTCCGCCTATGAATAGGCTTTAAGAAAAGTAAAAATGGCTTTAATAGATACATTAGGAGAATCTTTAAATAAAGCTTTACTTTAGGCAGAAGATAGTGTTTTATAGCAAGAAAAAGCATTATAGGATTATAATAATAAAATTTTAGATTTAACAAGAACTACTGAAGATTATCAAACAATTTTACGATTAAGCAAAGTAACAGATTAGACTAAACAACAAAGTTTAATTAAAATTGCAACAAGCTACGAAAGTTGTAGAGATTAGTTAGAAAAATATTATAAAACAATACAAGAACATCCTGACGATTTATAGGCACAAGAACCCGAAAGATTTGCGCTAGAGCGTTCTACCAGAGCAGCAGAAAATGGAGAGCAGTTTGGTATTGATCCAGAACGTATTCAAACTTTAGCGGCACAATATTCTGAATTAGCAGACCAAGAAGCAGCAGGATATGAAGGTTTAAATTAGAATGCAGAATTAGCAGCAGACGCCGCCACTCGTTATATTAGACTTAATGATGCTATTGCTGATTTACAACAAAATTATGATAAAGTAACATCTGTTTTGTCTGATTTACGAACTTTAGGACTAGAAGAAATTGCGGCAAATAAAGATTTATCTGATACTTTTCAACAGATAAAAAAAGATGTTGCAGGAATAGTGGATACGTCAGAAGATTTAATTGGAGATGACTGGATAAAAGATCATGCTGGTTAGATTCAAGCTGCTTTAGAAGGTGATCAATAGGCCATAGATAGTTTACGAGAAGCTGCTCAAGAAGAAATTTTAACTAATGTAGGTATCGATTTTGAAGGTTTTGATGAACAAAAAGCAGGATTTTTATCTCGCTTAAATGAATTAGAAGATGGTGCTGATATAACAGCAGAAATGTCTTTAGATGATGTAGCTTTTCTTCAAAATCTTGTTTCTGCTATGTAGCAAGCTGGCATGGCGCAAGCAGATATTGAAAATGCTTTAAGCGGACTTGGAATAGATGTTGATTTAGCTCCTTATGAAGAAGGATTAAATTCTGCCATTGATCAAGCTGCAGAAGCGGGAATGCTTTCTTCTGATGCTTTTGCAGGCAATGCAGGTGTAAATTCTACTATAACTACTTCTACGGATACTGCCCAAGATACAGTATAGGCTCCTGGTTATGATGTGACTCCAACAGACGTTCCTTTTAGCATTTCTTTACCTGTAGTTGCACCTGCAATGTATCCAGGAGTAGCAATTCCTACTTTTACAGGAGGAATTGCTACTGCACCAGGCTCTTATCCCTCAATTGAAGTTACTCCTAAAACAGAGTCTGTTGAAGCTACCAAAGAAACAACTGGAACGGGTTTATAGGTAGTAGGTGCGAGAAAATCTTCTGGTGGTAAAGTTAGTCATAAAAATGCATCAGGTGGTAATAAAAAATCTTCTGGTGGTAAAGGTAAAGGCGGTAAAGGTAAAAAAGGAGGAGGTAAAAAAGGCTCAACTAAAACTCCTAAAGTTTAGAAACCTATTACAGATAAACCTGACCGTTACCATGATGTAAATCTTAAATTAAAAGATATTGATAATGATTTAGGCAAACTTCAGAAAAAATAGCAAAAATTAACTGGCAAAGATTTACTTAAAAATCTTAATGAGCAATTAAAACTTCTTGAAAAACAAGTAGCTACTTATAAAGAAAAAATTTAGTTAGAAAAACAATAGGCTGATTAGATTCGTAATCGTTTAAAGAAATAGGGCGCTACATTTGGTCCTGACGGTAATATATCTAATTATAATAAAGTTCTTTCTGATGCTTTAAATGAATATAATGCAACTATCGCTAAATATAATAAAATGAGTGCGGAAGAGCAATAGAAAAATAAAGATATGCTCGAAAAGGCTAAATAGAAATATGAAAATCTCAAGAAAGATATTTAGCGTTACGATAAAATTATATCTGAAGAAATTCCTGGATTAGAGAAAGCTGTACAAGAAGCAATAGATAAACAAACTTAGATTAACATTCAAAAATTTAAAGTTAAAGTAGATTTAGAGATGGATATGTCTGAAGCATAGCGTGAATTTAATTAGTTTGTTAAGAAAGTAAAAAAACAACTAAGAGATGACGATGTTCTTGGAAATGCTCAGGCATATTTAAAAGATTATTCTTCTTATTATAAAGGCGGGTATGATGTAATTCAAGCGTTAACGGATCAAATCCGTAATACTAGAAATTAGATTAATAATATTGATAAACAAGGTTCTTCTTCGGTATACGGAAAAGATAGGGCGGCCGCAATTAAAGATTTACAAGAATATACTAAAGAGTTAATGAGCAATCTTTCAGATATAGAAGATGTTGTTGCAAATATTAAAAATACTATCTTTGATGCTATTGATAAGGCTCAAGATGCTTTTGATGAACAAAAGAAAGAGTATGAATATATTGCAGATTTAATTGAACATAATCAAAAGGTTGTATAGTTATTATATGGTGAAGATGCTTATAATCAATTATAGGAATATTATAAATTACAATAGAAGAATAATAATAATCAATTAGATTTTTTAAGACGGCAAAAAGAAATGTGGTATTCTCGTATGGAAGCAGAGCGGAAGAGGATGAATAATCTTACTGAAGGTACAAACGCCTGGAAAGAAGCTAACGACCGCTTTGAAGAATATAAGAGACATTGGATGGATTCTTTGGATGAAATTAATGGTTAGATTTAGAACTCTATTGAGAATTTAATTGATAAATATACTAATGCTGTTGATAAAATCTTTTTAGCTTTTGAGAATAATATTACTGGCGGAAAAGGCTTAGAAAATATTTCTGAGGAATGGTAGTTAATCGGCAAGCAAGCGGATCAATATTTAGATAAAGTAAATTCTATGTATGAGATTGATAAACTTGAAAATGCTTATAGGGATGCTATTGATGATAATGACGGTAATTTAAAAGCACAACAATCTTTAAATAATTTAATGAATGAACAATTAAAATATTTAAAGGATAAAGATAAATTAACTCAATATGATGTTGATAGAGCAAATGCTTTATTACAAATTGAAATTAAACGTTTAGCTTTAGAGCAAGCTCGTCAAAGTAAAACTAAATTACGTTTAAGAAGAGACTCGCAAGGTAATTATACTTATCAATATACTGCGGATGAAGATGCTACAAGACAGGCTCAACAAGAACTCGCGGATGCTGAAAACAGTCTATATAATTTAACGAAATAGTCATATAAAAATAATTTAGATGATTATTATGATACTACGGAAGAAATGAATGAAAAGATAAGGGATGTATATAAGGATACAACTTTATCTGCAGAAGAGCAAAATCAAAAAATTGCTATGATTTATGAATATTATGGTGATATTATAAATGGTTTAACATAGCAAAATGAAGATTTAAAGAGATTTATGATGGAAGATACATTTAATGAAATGGCTAAAATGTATGATACCAACGTATAGAACTTTAAAAATATGACAGATGAAGAAAAAGATATTTTTATGAATGATATGGTTCCTTATTGGAAATCAAGTATTCAAGATATGGCTGATACTTTTGCGGGCGCAGGTGGTTTTGGTCCTATAACGTAGGATCTATTTAAAGATTTAATAGATAATTCTAAAGATTATCAAGATTCATTAGATGAAATAGGTAAAGTTGCAAATGTTAGTTTAGAATAGATTAAAAATGCTACAGATATAAATATTCAAAGAGCAGAATCATTATTAGAAAAAAATGATGAATTAATTAATTCTTATAATAAAGAAATGACAAAAGTACAAGAGGTTATTAATCAAGTAAATGCATTAACTAATGCTTATCAAAAGGCTAAAAATGAAGCAATTGCCGCGACATAGGCCGCTTATAATTTTAATCAACAAGATAATGCTAAGACAGTAAGTTCTTTAATAAACAATAAAAAGACTGCGGGAGATGCTCAATATAGAAAAGCGGCATCTTTCGATACCGGAGGATATACTGGAGATTGGGGTGATATGGGAAAAGCAGCAATCTTACATGAAAAAGAGATTGTATTAAATTCTTATGACACAACTAACCTTTTATCGGCGGTTAAAATTACAAGAACATTAGATAATATTATATCTAATTTTGCAATGAAGCCTTTCACTCTTGGGAATGTTATTAATAATGCTAATAGTTCTACAGAAGGAATGGAGCAAAATATTACTATACATGCGGATTTCCCTAACGTTACCGAAAAATCTTAGATCGAAGCCGCATTTAATAATCTTGTTAATAAAGCAAGTCAATATGCTTTTAGAAATAAGAGATAATATAAAGGCAAAGATGTAAATTACATCTTTGCCTTTTATTTAAGGGCAATTATTTATAATATTTATTTTTATATTTTTATTATAAAATAATGAGAAAAAAGGAGGTTTTGTTTAAAATGGGCAGTGAACAATATTCAAATAGTCTTTTATAGGCTATGTCTATTATTGCTAACAAAGCCGTATCAGACGCTAGCTTTAATAAAACAATTCAAGCGGTGATAGTGGAATGTAAAGATGCGACGATAGAAAAATATCGTGTGCGCTACCAAGATGGATTTTGGGAAGCGTATGGAAATGGATCAGGAGTAACATATTTGCCAGGAACAAGTGTTTATATTTTAGTTCCAAATGGAGACATGTCTCAACCTAAAACAATAATAGGCACAGTTTAGAAATTGGGAATCAATTATATTAATACTATTTCTGAATAGAATCAATACTATGAAAACGGAAATAATACTTTAATAAATAATATTGCTCAATTTGAATTATGCTCTTATTAGACACAGACAATTTAGATATATAATAGAAACAAAAAAGAAAATAAAATTAATATAAATGAAGAAGAGACCGCTTTTTATTTACAAACTTCTTCTCATTTAAAATGCTCTTTTAATATAAAGACTTCTTTAGATTTGCATCAAAGATTTAACGGAAATTATGGAATAAGATTTTATTTAACTTTTTTAGATAGAGCAAGAGAAGAAGAAGTAATAAGATAGTATACGTTTGATACTTATTTAATGAGCGGAAATCCTTATCTTTTTACAAATAAAGTACCTCAATCTACAGTTTTTGAAATTGATGGTGCTAATTTTTTAAATATAGATAGAATAGAACTTTTTACGGAAGGTTTTCCTAAGCAAGCGGAAGGGCATCACCCAGACATTTTTATCTCAAATCTTGCTATTGTTGGAGTAAATCAATTATCTGAATAGGAAATGAATGGAGTTTCTCTTTCTTTTGTTGCTAAAAAAGGATATATTTTTAATGATACTAGCAGTGATAATGATACTAGAGAAATTCAAGCTATCGTTAGAGTTCTTGGAAAAACTGTAAATGATACAATTTCTCAAAAGCTATCTTTTTATTGGTTTGTTCAAAATATAAGTATTTCTAAAAGTAGTCCGTTTTATAATAAATATGGTGGATATGGATGGAAATGTTTAAATCCTTATAAAATTTTAGAGAAAGATGAATATGGTAATATTACATTAGTAGATTTTAATTCAATGGGATCTATCTTTACTATTGCTAAAGAAGATGTTCAAATTAAATAGCAAAAATATAAATGCGTAGTATTATACGGGAACGAATCTTTTTCTAAAGAATTTACTATTATCAATCATAGCGCAAGTTATGAAATATAGATAGAGTCTGACAAAGGAACATAGTTCGTTTTAGACTCTGGTTATCCTAATTTAAAATGTATATTAAAACATAAAGGAGAAGAAGTATCAGTATATAACAACTATGTATTCCATTGGGGAGTAATTAATAATAAAGGAGTTTTTAGTTCTTTACCTTAGACAAATAAATCATATTAGGTATGGCACGAAGCAGAAGAAAGGGTTAATAATTTATAGAAACTTTTTAAAGATAATCAAATAATAAAAAATGGTACTTATAAAAATTAGAATGGACAAGTAGTAACTAATGAAGAGGCTTATAATGAAGCTAAAGACATTTTATAGAAATATCGAAATACTGAGATAATCCATAGTAATTATATTTACCATGTTAATATTAAAAAAATTATTAATTTTAGCACTTTTGTTTGTACCGTGTCAGATATTAATTTAAATGTAATTGGATCAAAAGAAATTACTTTAATAAATGATTTAACTTCTAACGGCGGGTACTCTTTAATTATTAATAATGGAAAACAGTCTTTTAATTATAATGAACAAGGAATTAGTCCTTGTAAAAATGAAAAAATTAATTATGTTATTCCAGAATTATCATTTACTCTATTAAACGAAAAAGGTTAGGAAGTAGATCAAAATGAAATTAAACCAGATAATATTAAATGGGTTTTCCCAGATAAAAATAATAGTCTTTTAATACATCGTGAAAGAGAAAACGAGTAGCGGATTCCGCAAACAGATTATACAATAATATATCCTAAAGCGAGAGTTTTTACTTATGAGATTTCAGATAAGTATTTTAGTAATAAAAATGATAATGATATAGAATTACGAGTTACATATAATGGATATACATTAACTGCAAAAACAGATTTTCTATTTAGTAAATAGGGCTTTTTAGGAACGAATGGAACAGGAACTGTTTTAAGAATTATTCCGTTATTTAATGGAAATCCTATTGATGAACTACCCTATTTTAAAATAAATAAAAATAAGAGTGATGATAATATCGTTTGTAATTTTAATGAATTAAAAGCATAGTTATATGAAAACGGATAGTAGGTTTTTGCAGAAAATGAATCATCTTATATTTGGAGTATTTTAAAACCAAAAGAAACAGATTTTAGTAATTTAAAATTAAAAGCACCTTCTCTTGGGCAAAGAATGTCAGTAAGTTTTATAGATACTCCTATTGTCAAATAGAAAAATAGTTCTATTTATAATATTGTTAAAGTTTCAGTATTATATAATAATAATAAAATTTATGCTACTCTTCCGATTATCGTTTATGAAATTTGTTCAACTGGTTATGATGAAGATATTTATGATTTAAAATTAGTTCCAAATACTGGTTTTCAATATGTATTTTATGCAGAAGATGGTACTAGACCGTAGTATGATAATAAAAATCCTTTTACTTTTAAACTTACTGAAACATCTGCTGAAAGAACTAACGGTAGAGAATAGGATATTACAAAAATTCAATTACCAGATTTTGAGCATTCTTTTGAGTATTAGGTAGGAGGCAATTTAACAATTAGAAAAAATTCTGATGATAGCAATATTTGTGATTTAGTTCCGAATACTACTTATGATGGTTCTATATTAGATAATTATTTAATTTGTAAAGTTAATAAAATAAAACAAGGAGAATTCCCAACAACAGTTGCACAATGCTTAATTCCTATTCATATGATGCTTAATCGTTATGGGCATGCCGCCTTGAATGATTGGGATGGTAATAGTATTAAAATAGACGAAGAATCTGGAGATACAATCTTAGCACCACAAGTTGGAGCAGGTTAGAAAGAGGAAAATGCTTTTACTGGTATTTTAATGGGAACTGTTCAAAGTGGTAACGATAAAAAGAATGGTTTATTTGGATATAAAAAAGGTGCTCGTACTATATTTTTAGACGCTACAAATGGTAGTGCAACCTTTGGTCAGGCTGGAACGGGTCAAATTAAAATTGATGCTGAATCTGGAGTTATTACTGGTGGAAGTTATCCTTATGATGAAAAAACAAAAAAAGGCTCTGGAATGGAGATAAATTTAGGAGAAAATCCATCAATTACTTTTGGTTCAAAGAAGTTTTATGTTACTCCTGCGGGTTAGTTATATGCACAAGACGGTGGACAGATTGCAGGATGGAATATTGAAAAAGATAAATTAAGTAAGGGTACTGTCGGTATAAGTTCTAATGATACTCCTATTAAAACTAAAAACACAACAATACCTAATTTTGCTTTTTGGGCAGGAGATAAAGATGCTTCAAAAGCACCTTTTAGTGTTAATTTTAAAGGTGATTTAAAATCTACTTCTATAAATATTGGTGAAGATGTATTTATTAAAAATGGTCAAATTTATAGTCTTGGAGTAGATGAAAAAGATAAAAAAGGAAATTTAATTAAAAATAAATTTGATATTGTAAATGGTCGTGTAAAACATTTATCAGGAAATAATGGATTTTTATTGGATGGAAATGGTTTATCAATAGGAGACAAATTTGCAGTTTCTTCTGGTGGTTTTATGAGAGCAAAAAGTGGTTATATTGGAGATGATACGACAGGATTTTCTATAAATGCTGATTCAATTTCTAATGGTACTCAAGGAACAAAAAAGAGTGTTTATTTAGGAACAAATTTAATATCTTTAGGAGATACTTTTAAAGTAGATAATAATGGAGAATTAACAGCTTCTAAAGGGAAAATTGCAAATTGGTATTTTACAGATGGTGCTTTTTATGATGAAACAGTAAGGACTTCAGGTAAAACTGATTATGGAGATTATGATAAAAAGCAAGGAAAATATACTTCTGTTTATAGTAATGGAGTGTATTTTGGTCAAGGTGGAATAAGATTTGGTTCTAATTTTCATGTAGGAAGTAATGGTTGGATGTATGCTACTGCTGGAACTATAGGTGGATGGGAGATTGGAAGTAATACATTAAAGAGTCATAATAAAGATGGTAAATTAATTTTAAATAGTAATGGTTCTATGTCAGGTCCTGGATGGAGTATAGAATCTGGAGGAAAAGCTAACTTTAATAATATACATATTACTGGAGAAAAAAGCTCTATGAGTAATGGTACTATTGGAGGCGGTACTTCAATGAAGGGTGGAACTATTCATCCTGGTAGTGTTGGAGTACCTGGTGGTGGAAATTTAAATGATTGGTGCAAAAATATTGTTGCTGAAAGTGTTACTGCTGATTATATTAAGGGTAAAATTTAGCATTTAGGTGAATTATATGTAAGAAAAATTAAATGTAATGATATAAAAATGACAAAAAATGGAAGATAGTTTAATTTTGCTTCAGAAAGTTTTGTTAATGAAAGAATAGGAGATGCAACGAGATCTATTTGGGAAGCAATAAGTGATATACGAGGAAAACTTCCAAAATAATTTAAAAAGGAGATAAAAGGATGGAAAATATTAACTTAAAAATTGCGGAAGTAGATGCCGCTTTGACATATTATCTACAGCAATTACCAATTGGTGTAGCTTATTATATATTAAAAGATAAAACAAAATAGTTTGAAACGTTATATTATAATCAAGCAAGAATAGAGCAAGAATCTATTCAAAAGCAAGAATAGAGTAATTAGCATAAGGAGGAAAACTAACTTATGAGTAGAATTACAAAATTGGCGAAAAAAGAAAACGGTGTCTTTCAAGAGCCAATTCCTATTGGAACTTCTTCTTAGTATGTTACTATTGACGATAATAAAACAATAACTTTAAAAGATATTATCGGTGATTATACAAAAATACCAGAAGGGAAAATTTCGGAAGCAATAAAGGCCCTTGATGAAAAACAAGTAGAAATAGGGGATGCATCTGCAACAGAAAAAGGTCTTATGAGTTCTGTTGATTTTAAAAAAATAAACCCTCAAATTTTAAGTAGAGAGACAGAAGATTTAAACGCAATTAAAACTCCTGGTTGGTATAGAATACTTTGTGATGAAAGCAGCGGCGTAATGCTTGTTAAAAATGTACCTAATTTTGTACAAGGAGGTTAGGATTCTTGTTGGTTAGAAGTACAACAAATAGATAATTTAACACTTTTCCAAAGATTAAGAACTTATTCAGGAGAGTATTTTGAAAGACAATATGACCCAAATACTTTATGGACAGCATGGAAACAAAAAGATGTTGTTATGAAGGGAGCTTATCCCGCTGTCAAAGGTAGTGAAGGATTAGTTCCTGCTCCTGCGGCGGGAGATAACAATAGATTTTTAAAAGGTGACGGAACTTGGGCAATTCCTGCTAATACTTGGGAATCTAATACAAGTTCTAGAGCGGGATATGTTGCAAGTCCTGCAGGCGCTGCTTCTAAAGTTTGGAAAACTGATGCAAGCGGAAACCCAGGTTGGAGAGATGAAAAAGATACTACTTATTCAAATATGGTAGGTGCGTCTGCGTCAGCGGCAGGTACAGCAGGATTAGTACCTGCTCCCGCAAGAGAGCAACAGAATTATCTTCTTCAAGGTAATGGTACTTGGGTTGCTCCTAAAAAGACTGAAGGAGGGTCAACTTCAGGTTATTTATTATCTAGCACAGAACATGCAAATTTAAAATCATTAACAAATAATTGGTCAAAATATTCTCTTGAATTACGGCCTCCGACTAATGCTAGTCACGGTGGTTTTATTGATTTTCATTATAATGGAAGCACAGCAGATCATACAGCAAGAATAATAGAAGATGAATCTGGTATTATTAAAATTGATGGAAAACTTGATGTAACAGGAACAAGTACAGTTAAATCTGTAACGGCTTCTGGAGCAGTGACAGTTAATGGTATTTTAAAAGCACAAAGTGCTCATAATGCAGAAAATGGTCATATTGTACCTGTCAGTTCTTCTTCTTCAAGAGGTATTACTTATATGTTTAATTCTTACCAATCTAATGTTTTAGATGTAACAGGCAGATGGGGGGCTACTTCTGGAGCATCTATTCGTCATATTGCAGCAAGTTCTTCTGATATTCGTTTAAAATAGAATATTAAATAGAATACTACTGGTGGATTGGAATTAATAAATAAAATTCCGTTATATGAATTTGATTGGAAAAATTCTGGTAAACATCAAAAAATTGGTTTTATTGCAGATGAATTAGAAAAAATAGACCCTAATTTAAGCATTGGAGATAAAACTTAGGATGAGAATGGTAATCCTATTTATAAAAGCGTAAATACTTTTTATTTACAAGGTTTTGAAATTAAAGCTATTCAAGAATTATCTCAACAAAATGATGAACTTAAAAAAGAAATTAATCTTCTTAAAGAAGAAATTAAAGAATTAAAAAAGAAATAATAAAAAGGGAACGATATATTTAAAATATATCGTTCCCTTTTTTCTTTTTAAAAAGCACTCTTATGCTATTTAATATAAGCAACACCTAAACAAATAGCATCACTAATATCATCATTAACATCTAAGTTATAAATCATTTTAACTAAACGTTGACTATTAGCTTTTAAAGTTTCTCTCTTTACTCTTGGTCCAGTTTGTATCCCACATAATCTTCGCCAATGTCCAACTACGCAAAAATCTACTTTATAACCTAAAATACCTAATTTTGTAACAGTTTCTCCTTGAAGATATATTAATGCTTTATAAACAGATTGATTCTGTCTAACATCCTATGGTAAAACTTCTTCCATAACAATATTAGTAGGTTTATATTTTTTACACATTTCTACAATTCTATTACTCATATTATCAATTCTTTTATATACGTTACGATCATTTTCTATTAAACATTCATAATGTATTAATTTGCCCTACTAAAATATTGCAATCCCGCTAGATTTAGTAGAGGCGTCTATCGCTAAAGTTTTCATCGTTGAATCTACCTCCTTCAATCTAACTTGAGTATATCAAAAAATTTTAAAAATGTCAAAAAAAATAGGATGGATTTAAATATCCATCCCATCAATTATTTATTTCCACTACTTCCAAAACCACCCTCTCCGCGAGCAGTTTTATTCAATTCTTCAACTTCTTCAAAAGTAAGAGTATACTTTGGAAGTAAAGCAAATTGTGCAATCCTTTCGTATGGTTCAATTTTTTTCATACTATCTGAATCATTGTGTATTGCTACTTTGATCTATCCCCGATAATCAGGATCAATTACACCAATACAATTAGCAGGGCGGAGACTTTTCTTTGAAGCAATTCCGCTTCTTGGGAAAATACCTCCCCAATAATCCTTAGGAATTTCCATAGCTAAACCCGTGCCAATCATCTAAGTATGATGAGGCCAAATATATGTGTTCTTATCTACATTAGCATATAAATCCCACATTGCGGCGTCCTAGCTTCCGCAATAAGGAAGTTTAGCATTTTCATCAAGTCTTTTAACTTTAATATTAATATTACTCATCTATAGTATACCCCTCATCCGTATAAATAGGCATTAATTCACAATCAGGTTCTTTCTCTTGACAAAATTCTTTAGTAATAATAACTCGTCTCCATTCATCAATAATCTAACCATTTTTCTTTTGTGTTTTAATTTCATTACTTGATTTTATTACAGTATATTGAGGATTTGTTTTGGCCTATTGAATAAGTTTCGTTGCTTCTGACTATGAATCACAACGGTACTGCTAAGTAACTTTAATTAAATATCTACTCATTTTATCTCCTTTAAATTTGCGAATATATAAAAGTTATATTATTATTGTTATTATCTAATATTTGTTTTTCTTTTGTCTTTTTCTCTATCCTCTATAAAAAATTTTTAGGGCCGCCGCTTAAATAAACCTTTTTTAAAGTTTTATCTTTTGCGAAAAAATCAGGGAGATAAGACGTTGGAATTTGGTATTCTTCTGATGGAGAAAAAAATCCATTTTTGATATAAATAGTTTGTTTTAAATCTCCTATTTTTATTTTACAATATGCTGTTTTCATTATTTACCTCTTAACATTCTATAACGGCATTGTCATATGGAAATAGATAATAAGCAAAAGGCTCATCATCAATTCTTAACCAAATTTCAAAATTACCATCAGGTTGTTTTTCAATAGAAAGTACGTCTCCTCTATTAGTGCAACATGCTAAACACTCTTTAGCCGCTATTGCGGGAGGATTGGGATTTTGATTTTCATACATGTGAAAAATAGTAAAATCGCTTCTATCTTTGCAATATAACATTCCATATGAATCACAGTTCATATTAAAAAAATTTTCAATCTCATTTTGGGCGGCCGCTAATTCAAGATGATTCATAGGTTTAAATACCTATTTATTAGACATTAATTGCCGATTAGCAGCATATAACGTTCCCATATTTAATTCTGCCATTAATTGTCTCCTTATATTTCTATTTTTTTATATAATCCACAATGACATTCTCCTAAATCTTGCTCCATAAATTCTTTACAAATGCATTTAGTATCTTCATTTTTTATAGTTTTACATGGACAATACCCATTATTAGCTTTGAGCATTGCCCGTATCTAATTAGCAAGGTCTTTATCCTCTGTCACTTTTATCATCATAATATTAACCTTTCTGCATATTGATTATTGCTGGCAAGGTATACCCCTAATATTTCATCATAATGTTTTTCTTGACCAGGGATAAATCTACCATATTTTATAATTATATTATCAAAATCTTTTAAAAAAGTCAAATACCATTTTATTTCATCTTTATTATATCCAGTATAAATTACTATATCATCATTAGATACTTCTCGAAATTTTTTAATAAAATCAAGAATCTAATGAAAAGAATCAAATGGCTCTAAACCTTGAAAAACAATAGCTTCAGAAATAGGATTATTTAAATATTTTTTTATAATATTCTCTGTTTCTATTTCTATCTTTGGCGCGGAAGCTAGGTCTGAGTTCTGACAGACCTGCTTCCCGCATTCCTTATCACATTTAAATGTACAATAAGGCATCATTATTGTCATACAGGGTTTTTTATAATTTATAAAATCTTCATCTATAATATCAATTACTTTCATAATGTTTCCGCCGTATTATTAATTGGTTCCCAGCGTCGCATTTTATATTCTTTTACTCTTGATTTAGACCATGTGTTAATTGGTGTATAAAAACCTACAACACGAGTATATGATGTTTCAACTGGTTTCCCGCAAACTGGACATGTTGTACCATAAAAAGCATGATTTTCTTCACATGCTTGAATTATTGTATTAAAAGCAAAATATGTAACTCCCGCATCTGCAATATATTTTACCATTTTATATGCTTTCTCGTAAGAATCAAAAGGTGCATCAATATTAGCGTGAAGAATAGATCCACCATTACAAAAACTATCGAATAAAGCCTGTACTCTAACTCTCTCTTGTAATGTCGTCTTAATTCCTAATGGAATAAATTGATTTCCATAAAGAGGTAAATCATAAATGTTTGCATTTGGATAAAAGAACATATCTTTTTTCATAAGTTTTGCGGCAGCCGTTTCACCAGGAATTTGTTCTGTATTAATCATATAATCACAGTTATAGTAACGAATAAATTCATCTGCGGTTTGTCTCATTACTTTAAAGATTTTTTCTCCGAATCGGCTTGCTTCTTCTGTATAAAAATTGTTTCCTAATTCATCTTTCTAAACATAACCAAAACGTTTCATAGTTTCATAAATTCCAATAAAACCAATGGTATTATATAAATGCTCAAAATCAACGAGTTTATATGAAAAATTAGGAAGTAATTCTTTATCTACATCACGCTTAATGATATTACGAACTACATCAAGAGCTTTTAAATCTAAAAGAACTCTTTTTTCTAATTCTTCAAGATACTCTTGTTCTGAATTAGTATCAAGTGCTAAACGTGCTAAATTAATAGTAGAAACTTTTACACTACCAACTTTAAGTGCTGTACCACCAATTGAATTAAAATACCCTAAATCTCTTATATCACTTTTTAATCTGCAACAATTACTTAAACTATTTACACTACTGTCTACAAAAATATTGCTATCTGACCATTTCATATTATGACGAATAGCCCATTCCGCGAAATCAGGATCAACAAAATCTCCGTTTTGATAAAGTAATGAAATAGTATTTACAGGAAATGTAAACATATTTTCACTTCTCGTTTTCGCCATCTATTCCATATACCACTTTTGGAATTCAATGATTTCATCTTCATAATCAATCATAAAAGTGCCGTCTGGAAATTCTGCTCCACCAAACAATGCTTCAAAATAAGGCCTATCAAATACTGATGTATTAGTAAAGGCGGATTGTTGTCCATCACGAACATAAGGTTGATTTACAGCATAAATAAAACGTTGAAAATTTTGACGAGCATACCCTTCCGCAGACTCTGATGTAGTTATACCAAGGTAGTCTACCTATTTATCTTTATTCCAAAAATAAAACATATATGGAATTAAGTTAGGTAAACCTACTGCTCCACTACTTCGATTACTTGCAAAACCAATAAATTCTTTTACAAAGTCAACAAAAGTAGTAAGATGCTTTGCGGGCTTATAATTAAACGGATCTCCTATAAAATAAAGACCCTTTTCCGCCAAGTCTTTTAAATCATAAGCAAAACAATAGTGTTTAAATGTAGATGTATCTGAATCATGTAAATATAATTCTCCAATCCATTCCGCACGTAACCATTCATTAGCTGTTTTAAATCCATATTTCTTTTGAATTTCATAATAAATTTTATTAAAAGCTAAAAGTTTTCTATGCGGCTTAGGCATTTCAGAAAGTAACGTTACCATATCTTTTCGTCTTACATTACTATTTCCATCTATTGAAACATTAGCAACAGTTTTTTCATCAATAAAGTTATCTATAAAATCCGTATAACTTAATTGATCGTCATCAAAACCATTAATTCGTGCAATCTATGTTCCAAACTATCCTTGCAGTTTATTATATTGTGTCGTAAAATTTTTTCCAAGTCTAATATTAATTTGCATTAGTTATAGTTCTCCTTTAACCATTTAACTGCTTGCCCAAAATCTAATATAGTATCATCTATTTGGAGGGCAGGAACCGATTGAATCCCTAACTATAGCATTTTATCTATGTTTTCATTTACAGTATACTATATATTAGTTTTATCTAATTTAGTTTTTAGCACTTTACATTTTGGACAATTTGTTGAATAAAATATAATCATCATTTTTCCTCCATTTTATATTTTAAAATCATAAAGCATGAATTAATCAATTTTGTTCCTATCGAATAATATGAAGTAAATCAGTTATAATAGGTTGAATCTAATTTGTTGAATTATCAATTACTTTATAGGAAAAAGGAAGATTTAAAAAATCTTTTTTATCTGATAAAAATCTTCGACATATTTCATTACAATTAGGATTACCTTCTCTATTTAATTGTCTTAATAATCTAATTTTATCAGGACACCAAATAAAAATAGGAGTACAATCAATTCTATCATTTTCTAATAGCTGTTTGATTGAATTAGGAGAAAAAACACCTACATTAATTTTATCTTCTTTTAAAACATCAATAGATGTACCATACCACCAATTATTAAAGCAAGAAAATTCTATCCACTTTTTTAAATTTTCTCCACTCATAAACTCATTTGCTGTATTAATAAAATGATAATGTATTCCATCTGCCTAATAAGGTCTTGCAGGACGAGTAGTAGAAGATACAATTTTATTTAAATTCATTTTTGCGTAAGGTGTCTGAAAAAGGTTGGAAAGGATATAATCCTTTCCAGACCCCGCAGGACCGAATAATGCTATAATTTTATATTTATTCATTATCTTCTTCTCCTTTTAATAAATAGAGTAATATATCTTTGGCATTATAATTAAAAATATGATAAGGATAAAAACTAAAAACATTATTAAAAATTTTACATTCATGTTTCCATTTACATTTATCTTCTTCACATTTACCACCATTATAACATTCAATACACATAATTATAAGATTATAAGGACTCATTATTTTCCTCCATTCCATATCTTGCGGAAGCTAGTTCAATCCTTCTCCCATTTACATTCGTTATCAAATAAAGCTGGTGCCCGCCTGTGCTTTTATATTTCTTAGCTACGAAAGTATCATCTCGTCTATAACCTGTAACTAAAAGTTTATTACCACGAGTAAACCAACCTTTTTCTTTTACTTTTTTAACTCCTTCTTCATTCACTTCACTTATCTGTCTATTGAACATTGCATAATAATCACGAGTAAATTTAACATTAACAGTTCCTGTTGGTGTTAAAAGTGTAACTATATGACGGGTATCATTTTTACCGATAACAGTTCCCGCAATCCTTTGTAACTTATAAATAGGAATTTGTTTTCCATTACGTTTAAAGAAATAATCTACTACAGGAGTTGAAGAAAGATTATTAAAATCTACGATACCATAAAAATTATTATCAATATTTTTTAACTCATGGTCGTGATAATAGAAACATAATGATTTCATTTCCCAGAAAGAAATATTTCCTTCTGCATATTTATTCCATTCTTCTTCAAAAAGTTTTAAATTTAATTGTTTTAAAACTTCTTGTTGATTAGACTGTAACCAGTTCCGCACTTTATCCATTACTTTTGAATAAATCTTATCCCATACCTTTTGTTTTATTACAAAACAATTATTTATAATTTCAATATTCTCCATATCAAAATGGTCGGAATAAAAATTCATACCGTTTTGGTCAGGCATTACATAATAATCTTGCCATTTTCTAGCTTTTAAATATTTATTAAAATAATAAATAGTTTTTTCAAAATCTAAAGATTTGGGTAAAAGGTTATAGTTAATAAGAGTTGACATATTTTGAAGATTTAAACGGGTTTTAGGATTACTAGTTATAGATAAATAATAAACCATAGTCCAAGTACGTGGATCAATATTAAGAGATTCTGCATCTTCTTTTGATAATTCATCAAAAGCACCAGCTTTAATTAAACTAATCATTGCTGTTTTATTTAACTTACATCTATTCATAAAATCTTTAATAGATACGTATGGACGGTTTTGTTTAATCTGGTCAACAACAGATGCACCTACATTACTTAATGCTTTCATACCGAATAAGATTTGATTATTTTCTACATCGGGTTTAAAACCATAATCTGATTTATTAATATCTACTAAACTAACTTCAATACCCGCATTAATAATTTCACCTAATGCTTTTGCAACCTTACCATAATCAGTCGCATTTTCTTTTTTCTTAATAGGAGTATCATCTTCATCATATTCAATATCATCTTCTTCCTCAAGGCTTCCGCTATTTACTACAAGACATGCGGCATCCCAATAAATTGGACTCCAATGTGTAGCAATATAAGCAGTTTGAAAACCGATAAAGCTATAAGCTAAAGCGTGAATAATCGAAAAAGAATATCCCATCTGAGGACCGACGCCATTTTCCCACACATATTTCCCTAATTTTTCTGAAGTGGCTTGGGTTAAAATTTTCTGACGTAATTCAGGAATTTTACTCATTTGCTTTTTACCGACAATTTTACGGGCAGCGTTAGCTTCCGCAAGAGTAAAATGACAAATATTTTTATCCATAAGCATTAACATTAATTGCTCCTGGCTGGGCGGGACTCCATAAGATGATTTAAAATATGGAATCAATGTTTGTTGCTCTTCCTTTGTTAAACCTGCGGAATCCATTTCTTTATACCAAAGATCAAGATTATTTTTAAAACGAATATATTTTTCCATAGGTGTTTCTGCTCCCTTTTCCGCAGTCATTAATCTCATAAGACCATTGGCGTCCGTTAATTCAAGAATTGTTGTAGGTTTAATCTTTTTAGCAGCTTGACTACCAACTTCTGAATCAAACTGGAATACATTTATTACTGTACCATTTTGAATTGCTTTCCATACATCTTTATCGTTTATTGGTAAAACATTTGGATGGAAATATTTATCATATACAGGGCGTAAGTTAATTCCTGTATCTTCAATTATACCATCTTCTTGTAAAAACCTAATTGCTTGAGCAAGTTTGTCTTGAACTTCTGTAACCAAAAAATCATATTTAACAAGACCTGCGGCTTCACAATCATGTAGATCGTACTGTGTAATTATTTCTCCTTTTGGAGTTTTCATAAAACATCCAAATTCATATGGATCTTCATCGAAAAGAATTACACCAGAAGCGTGACTACTACGTTTATTTACAAGACCAACAATACCAAAAATAATATCAAGAAGTCCTGGATATTCATTTACTTCCTTAACAAAAGCATGAACAGGTTCTCTATCTTTATCTTTATTACCATTTATAACATCTTCAAGAGGCCATAAAAATCCTCTCTCTGAAGGAATTAATGATGCTATATATTGTGCTTCATCGTTATCAATTCCATCTGGGAATTCTTCTGACCTATATCCGCGGCAGGCTGTAAGAACTGCGGACTTCGTCTGTTCTGTACCATATGTAGCTACTAAGGTACAACCTAGATTCTTTCGAGATAAATCATCTATATCAGGATTGAACCTACTGCCGCGCTCTTCTTTTATCTTTCTTACTATTGTTCCTTTTTTCGATGGACATATATCAATATCAATATCACCTAATTCAGTTCTTTCATCATTCATATAACGAAAGAAAGGAAGGTTCCATTCAATTGGGTCAAGCTGAGTAATACCTAAAAGATAATGATTTAATGCGGCACATGATGAACCTCTTCCGGCACCGACAAGACTTCCGCATTCCCATATCATATCAATATAATATTTAAGTGTAATAGGATATTTAAACATGTTTGTTCCAAGTTTTTCTCCTATTATTCTTTTTACTCTTGCTTCTTCTTCAAGTTCTTTTCCATATTCTGGAGTTAATAAATTCTTTTCTCTACAAGCATTAAGACATTCATTTACCCAGTATCTATCATAAATATCCGATGATTCCATTAGACTTTGAAGAATTGGATATTTATTTAATGCAGTAGTAGTTTCTGGAGGATAATTTTTAACGGGAACACTTGGAATTGTTTGACTATGAAGTAAATCATATATTTGAATCTTTTCAAACATTTCCATACTATTTTTACAAAATTCATCTATCAACAAGCCAACAGACGGTTCAAGATTTTTTCTTAAATCATCTTCGTCCTGAAGATACGCATATTCATAAAAAGCATCAGTTTCTCTCTCACCACCTTTAGAATTAAGATAAGCCTTATGAATATATCTATCTTCCTTTCTAAGATAATGAGCGTCGTCACCGATAACAACTTTCTTTCCATATAATTGTGCAATTTGCACTAATTTATTATTTGCAATAATTTGTTCTTTAGATGCTCCTGGCGCAATCTCAACGTAAAAATCATCACCAAAAACTTCATCAACAAATTTCATAAAATCAATAATTTGATTATATTTAATCGTTGCAGTTTCTATGTCTTCCATCTGGCGGGCTCGTTCCATTTCAACGATACAGCTTGAAAGTTCACCACCAAGACACGCAGACGTTGCTATAAGATGACCTGGATTCCGCCCAACAATTTCTTTTAATTCGCTCTTGAGAGTTGGCACACGTTCCATACCTCTATCCCAATAAGAATTCATCCAAGCACGAGAAGACAATTGACGTAATTGTTTATGACCTTCCGCATCTTTAGCAATTAATATAAAGTGATAATACTTTATACCATTTTGTCTTACATCTGTAAGATATATTTCATTACCTATTGCGATTTTAAAATCTGGATTTTCCTTTTGAAGTTTACAAACACGAATAGATTGGGCAAGGGTTTCATGGTCTGTGATAGCCAATCCCGCAAGCCCAATCTCTTTTCCTCGTTTTATGAGGTCTGGTAATTTATTTATACAATCGAGAAGTCTAAAGTTTGACATCTCTGTATGACAGTGTGGAACAAAACGTTGCATATATTAAACCTCTCTTTAATTTATTATATAAATATTATATCATAATTTTTATTAATTGTCAATTAAACCCAATCAGGAAATTTTGGAAGTGATTCAGTGTCTCTTGTCGTTGCAAGAGGTTTTCTTTCAAATTCTTTACAAAAAACATAAAATTCAATTATTTCAGGACAAGATTCATTATCTATCTTATTTTCAACTTGTGAAATAACTTCAGGTACTTCAATTTCTGTATATTTACATACGTTTACTTTTTTACATTCTTCACAATTAAAATTTTTATTCATTATAAATTTTCCCTTTTCTATTAACGAAAAATACTAATAATTTCAAGAACTGTTCCACACTTATCACAAGAATAAATATATCCTGTATAAGATTCATGGCCCACAGCTTCTTGGTATACCCAATGCCCGCCACAGTTATTGTGTATACCATTATTATAATTTTTTCTATTTAAAAATACGATACCACTTATCATTAATATCATTAATCCAATTGTGGATAATATTAATATTTTATATTTTGTCTCTATCATATTTACCTCACCAAAACTAATTTATCACTGGCTCTTGTAACTGCCGTATAAAGCCATCTTGCATGTTCTTCTCTATCAAAAGGAAAAGATTCTTCTAACACACAAACGTTATCCCATTCACTGCCCTGTGATTTATGACATGTAATGGCATATCCATAAGTAAATTCCATCGGAACAAGATGAGCAGTTTTACGATTAGAAGTAAGTTTATAAATTTTACGATAATCTAAACATCTTTCTCCCGTAAGAATTTGTTTTTCATCCATTTGAAGTGGACCAAAATTTGCATTACTATCAGAAGTAAAGTCTGCTTTTAAAACTTTAATAATATCACCACCTGCCCAACCAGGTGTTCTATTATAAGTTTCATATATATTACTAATATAACCGATAGTTCCATTTACAAGAGGGTCATAATTATCTGCTTGATAATCCCAATAATTTCTAAGACAAATAACTTTATCACCATCTTCTGGCTTGTTACCGCGTCCCATTAAATCTCTCATTTTATTATTAATGGTAACACGTGTTGCATTTGTTCCTACTAGTATCTGGTCTGCCCATTTAAGTACGCCAGTATTTAAATCCTTTTTAGGCATAACAATTACATCTGAGCCAACAGAATAATCGAAAGATTCTTTATTGCGGACTTGCATAGAAAGTCTGATAATTTCAGAATCTAATGCCTGTCGCATAATTTCATCAAGAAATACATCTGGAGTATTTAATAAACCATTATCTTGATTTTTATCTACTGGCGGAAGCTGGAACGGATCACCTAAAGCTATAATAAATACGTTATGAGAAAAAAGAAGTTCCATTAACTGTTTAGGAGCCATCGAAACTTCATCTACAATAACTACTTTATAATCTACAGTAGCTTTAGGAATACGGAAAAAAGTCCCATCAGGTTTAGGAATACTTTCATAAAGAAGTTTATGTAAAGTGTAAACATTTACATTACCCTTTTTAAGAAGAACTTGCGCAGCCTTTCCTGTATAACAAGCATATGCTACATCACACTCTTCTACTCCAGGTAAATTTTGAACAATAAACTTTACTAATGTAGATTTACCGGCGCCCGCGTATCCAGATATTACACAATATTTTTCACCATTAATATATTTTTCAATACAAGTTTTTAATCCTTGTTCCTGTTTTTTTGTAAGAATCATTATTCATGTTCTCCTATCGTTTCATCTAAAATTTCACAAAAACGTATTATATCTCGTTTAGCCGCATCATAATATTTAGATTTTTCAGATTTATGATCTCTTTGCCATTCTAATTCAGCCATAGCTTCCCTTGCTCTGATATATCTATATACTAAAGAATCATATTGGTAACCTTTTAATTTTTTTTCATCTTTTTTCGTAAATAATTTAAAAACACTATCACCAATTCCTATTTCTTTTATTTCTGTGCCTACAAATTCTGCCATTATTTTTCTCCTTTTTATTCTTATATTATAATTTTATCATAAAAAAATAAAAAATGCAAAATCGAAATAAAAAAGACCAAGACCTAATTTTAAATCAGAATCTTGGTCCAGCGCGCGCCCAGCAGATTAAAATACAAAATTGCCTCGGTCTATAACCTAATAGTCCTATATAAAAATTTGAGGAGTTACATTTCCCATCCATTCGTTTTGATGTGCTCTCCCTATTATATTTAATTCATAATAGCCAGAAGTATTCTGTAACATATAACACTCTTCATCAGTTGCTTTAAATTTAATTAATGATATACCTTGTGGAGTAGTTATTTTTAAAGTATTATTTTTCTTAACATAAACTGTTACCATATCTGAAGTTACTTTTAAATGCTAAATACATATAAATGGTTCATCTATATCTTTTCCCCATAAATCCTACATATTAGCAATAGTAAGTATATCATTTGGATTTATATTATTTCCTTGATAAATATAATCCACATAATACATTGCCTAATTAGGCATATCTTTTAATAGTTCATCTGTCTTTTCTATAAAGGCGGGAATGTTTTCCTACAATATACCTAAACCAAATGCACCAGGATGACCTACCTAATACATCGTTAAACCTGTGTCCGCGCATATACTTTTAAAATCATTTATTCCGACTTTATCACATCCTCTTGCGGAACCTTGATAAGATATAATTCCATTATCTATTACTTTTGTTAATAAACACGTAGGTCTTTGATATTTAGCCATAATTTTATTAGCAATTAAACCTGCAATATTCTTATCAACTTGGCCAGGTTCAAGTAAAAATAATAATACTTTATGGTCTAAAAGATGTTGCTCCTATATCATTCTTTCTATTGTTTGTAATCCACTATCTTGTGCTTTTGTTTGTCTGTTCTTTACGTTAGTAACAATTCTCATTACTTGCTAAACAAGTTGTTCTTGCTAACCTAAGAAATGTCCTCTTTTTGTAGAAGGTAACATTTTAAATGCTTTGTATTTTAACATAGATTCAAACGTTAGTGTTTTTTCTTCTACTGTACCACTTCTACAGATAGCATTAATATACGGAGCCACATAAAAAGCCACACTCATATGATTAATTTTATTATTCATAGAAAAGGCATTTTTTTCAGATAAGTTTACAAAGAATGGGTTTTTAAGATTATGAAAACCTTTATTAATAAGATGTTTCGTTTCAATAGATAGCATAGACATCATATCCGCGCAATTGCCTAATGCCATTAAATCTGTATAATTATCAGCATTATTAATACCAAGTAATGAATCTAAATAACGACAAAATTGCCAAACTATACCTGCTCCGCTAAAATCTTTATTAGGATAATCTGATAATTGATTATTTATAACAATAGCATCAGGATTTTCAATATCACAAATATGATGGTCTAAAATAATTGTATCAATACCATTTTGTTTTAAACGAGTACATTCATCTACATCATTTGAGCCTGCATCTGGTATAATAACAAGAGAATAGTATGAATACCAATTATCAGACAATGATTCATTTTCTTTTAATATCTAATCTATATGGTCATTTAATCCGTGCTGTTTACCCTCATGAACGCGATAATCTATTTTATTTTTTACCCAAACTGGGAACAAATCATATAAATAGTTAATCAAAATTGCAGAACTTGTAAAACCATCAGCATCACTATCTACTATTATTAAACATCTATGATTATCTTGAATAGTTTTCATTAGAATTTTTGCGGCCGCTCGCAGTTTTAATACATCTAATTCTTTAAAAGAATTTATATCGTTATCGGTTGTATTAAGATAATGATATACTTCATTATAAGGAACTCCCCTATTAGTTAGAATTTGTTCTATTGTTGAATAACTCTGATTAATAGGATTTATTAATTGATATTTCATATTTTTTGTTACCTTTCTTTTATTATTTTTTCTTCTTTATATAATAACAAAAAAAATTTGAGTTGTCAAATTTACATGACAACTCAAATAATAATCCTATTCTTAAATAATTCTAGAAAAATATCAGGTCCATTATCAATAGGGGACATTTTAAAATCTAATAGATGTTCTTTATCCCATAAAAAACTTATTTGTACTTTTGTACAATATTTTTTATTAATATCAATTAATTTTTTAGTCCATTTTTTCCAATTATCATCTCCAGTTTCTTCATATTGTCTATCGAAACCAATAATAATTTCTTGAACTCCAAGAGATAAAAGCATATCAATTTGATAATTAATTAAATTACTTCCACATGCGGCAACTGTAATATCATTCTCGATACCGAAATAACTTTCATATAGAAGCGGACTTTTTTCACCTTCGAAAATAATAGCCTTTTTTATATTATGTATATTATTTTTACTAACGTTAATATTATATAAGTTAAAGCCTAAAGGATGATTATACATTTTTCCGTGAATAATAGCAGGAATATATTTACCTTTCGTTTCATTTTCTTTAAGGAGTGTCCGCTCTCTAATACCAATTAGTTCTCCATTAATATTATAATGGGGAATAAGTATACCTTGAGTTATAGGATTGTAACGTATATTATGATATTGAATTACCTCTTGTGATATACCTTCTTTAATCCATGGGAGTATAATAGGCTGTGGAAAATTTTTTAAAAAATCGCATTGAAAAGTGTTGAGAGAGACAATTTGATTGCTTGATTTTTTATGTTTTTTTGCTTCTAATTTTGAGAAAATTTGCCAATCTGGTAATTCTGAATGTTTCTCTGAAAATATTTCATTTGGCGGCTCAATATTAAAAAAGACTGCAACATAATGAACAGCATCAGGTAAATCCCATGGTCGAGAAACTTTTTTGCCTTCTTTAGACCAATAAACTATTTGTTCCTGTGCTGTTGCTTTTATTTTTAATGTTAATTCAAAAATATCAAATGTATCATTGCATTGAGTAAAACATTTAAATAATTTTGTATTATCATAATAATATAATTTAAAAGAACCATGACCAGGCGGATTATGACAAATTGTACGTGATACAATTACATCATGATGAATCTGTGGTTCTCCGCCCATATCAGTAAGGAATTCATATACCTGGTCAATCGTCAAATTGTTCTTTATATCTTCAAGATATTTTTTACGTTCTAATTCATTCATTAAAACGCACCTTTCTCTGGAATAACATTAACTTTAAAATCTTCCATTTCAATTAATTCATAAACATATGATGTAGCAAATATAGGATTGATTCTACATGTACCTAAATCCGCTTTACACCATAAAAGAATATGATTGTACCTACCTCGTCTATTTTTATATATAGACATTTTAAGATTAGGAATTTCCATACCCTTTTCAGAACAAAGTTTATTTATAACTTCTTTATCTGCTTCCGTTAAATTAAGTAAGATACTGCCTGCATCAATTTTATCAGCAATGGATTTTGCACCACGAAGAAGGTTTTGGTCAAAAATTGTAACGCTAGTATAATCACCATTTAATTGTGTACTTGACATAATGAAAATATTATTTTCAACAGCAAGGTCTTTAAGTCTAACGCTAATCATAAAAAGAACATTATCTTCTCTTAAACCTTTTACGGACGCGCGAGATGCTACTTCATGAAGAATTTTCATACTACTATGAATATAATCTAAAAAGAAATAACTAACGTTATAGCTTCTAATAGAAGTTTTAACTACATTTTCAATATCCTTTAAAGAGAAATCATGGAGTTCTTTTAAGTATAAAGGACTCTTTTCAATTAAATCAATAGCATGAAGAACTCTTTCTTCTTCGTCTCCAACATATTTATATGTCAGAATGTGCTCTTCATTTACGCCAGATAGGAAAGCCCACATCATAGTTTGAACTTCATCAAATTCTTGTTCCGTCATAACATACATAGTTGGTTGTGCGGGACCTGTACTTACCCATTGCTTCTTTTCTAAATCATAAATTTCATCACAACCAATATAACAAGCATCTGCGGCCATCGCTCTGGATTTACCTACATTAGTCGCTGCTGAGCGTAAATAAAATTTGCCAAGGCGAGCACCACGGAACACGGTATTGATAAGTCTTCCATATAGAGGATAACCAATATCAGGATTATTTTTTAATTGCTCAAATAACTGGCGGCCGCCTTTACCGGCTTGAATTATACCGTCTGCCGCTCCGCCAGAATGTTTTTGTTTAATATTATCAATTCTTTCATCAATTAAATCAATAATTTCTTGCTCAGTGTGATTATCTAACCAATCTTCTTGTGCCTGTTTTTTCTTTTGGTCAAAAATATTGTTTAAATCATATAACCAAGATAAATCCATACCTACTTCTTCATTATATAATCTAAGTAGTGTCATTTTTTTTAAACGATGGTAATAATAATTAAATGCGGCAACTTGTGAATTTTCACTTATTTTTTCAAGATATTCTGACCCACGGTTAGCTTTGTATACAGCTAATTTTTTTGGTCTTGATTCAAGATAATCTTCTATATTGGCGGAAGTTACTTGTTTTACTCCAAGCTGATGTAAATTATAAATACTACCAAAAACAACTTGATGAAATTCTTCGATAAAATCTTCAAGAGTAAAAGTGTATTGCTCGTTATCTAATATATCGGGATTTTGATATACACTACCTATAACTTGAATAATTGCTGATGTATCTATATATCTAACTTTACTCATCCTCTACCTCTATTGTATAAAAGAATTCGCTATGAGAACCTACATCATACCAAATTTTTTTATCGTTATTTTCATCTTTCCAAGTTCTATAGTAATGCATTACAAAAGGATAAACTTTTCCTTCATTACACTTATTGATAAAATTCTGAATGTGTTTTATTACATGTTCTGCGGAACAGGTAGTAATTAAAGTATCATTTTCATATCTATCAGAAAAATAAAGTTTTACCATTATTCATCTCCTAAATCTAAAAGGCGGGGCGCAGGTCTTTTGGGCTGAGGAGGTACAATATTAAACTCAACAACCTGCTGCCGCATTTGCTTGTTACTATTTTGGTATTGCGTTATATATAATTGTTGATAATATTTCTTTACATCTTCGTAAATATAAGGAATAATACCAATTCCGCCATGGCCTTCTTCTAAATTACCATGATTAATATTATAAAACCAATGTAGACATCCTGTCATACCGCTCCAGGTATAACCGTATTGTTTTATAAAATTTAAGGCTTGTTTATTAATCATTACATAATTATAACCTGGCCCGTATATACTTTTTACACATTTAAAAAAATTCTCTTTATCAATTTCCTCTTGTTTAACGCTATCGTCTTGAGACTCTGCACACTCTTTATGAGCATATCTTCGTGCTCCTACTTTAACAAAAGGTTCTTTATCTCGGTCAAAGGACTTTCCGCAATAAAGACATTTTACCATATGTACAGCCATTTTATTTCCTCATTTTATTTTTATTATATCATTTTTTTTATAAAAAAACAAGGTAGTGATTTATATCGCTACCTTGTTTTTAATTATTGTCTATCTTTAAATAATTCTTTTAAATCAAAAACGATTAAAGATAACTGTTCTGTTTGGTCTCTTGTAATATTAGCAATCTTTTTACCTTTACCTAAATATTTGTCGGTAATTTCAGTAATATAAGGTGCATAATGTATTTCTTCTTCTTTTGATAGAGATGATAAAAGGTCACGACATTGTGCATAAAGATCGTCAAAGTTAACTTCTGTAGAATAAATACTAACATTTCTTTCATTAGTAACAAATTCTTTCCCAGTATATTTAGCTTCTTCATCTATTGCTTTATTTAAACCATCAACAAGAGCATCATAAGAAAAATTAACTTCTGACTACATATATTTAAAACGAGATCCACAATCAATTGTACCGTCAAGAGAACGTAAAGTTAGAACTCTTCTAGGCTCACCATCTCTAATTGTAAGATGCGCATAACCATAAATATCAACCATATCCTTGATAATTAAATTATAACTATTACCAAGAGTAGGAACAATTTGATTATATTCTGTTCCATCTTGTCTTTTAAAAGTTTTATCTTTATCGTGAGAAATAAAAAGTACAGCATATCCCATTTGAGTTACTTCTCTAAAAGTATCTTCTAACTATCGTTTTACTCTTGACCAACCTTGACCATAAGGAATTTGATTAAGAGTATCAACGCCTGCTTGTGAAATAATATATTTCTAACAGGCGGCAGCTGCTATGTCAATTGTATCTACAATAATAGAATGGAATAAATCTTTTACTTCTGGCTTTTTTAAATCTCGTAGAATTATTTTCATATCTGCCCAGGTTGTAACGTCCTGTGCATATACATTTGGTAAGGCATTATAACCTTTCTAGAAAGCTAAAATAAGAGCACCTGGCATTTGACTTCCAAATGTTGTTTTACCAATTTTACCAGGGCCGTATATATAAGTAATATAACCACTTAAATCTCTACTGACTTTATGTGGTTGAAGTTTTGTTAAATCAATCATGTTTTCTCCTTTACTATTTTCTTATTTCATACTCACAGTAAACACAAATAACATAGGGAAGGTATCCTCCCTATGTTATCATTTTTATTACCAGTTAGGCATACCGCCAAAATTAAAAGTTCCTTGAGGGATATTTCCCATTGTATTAGGTGTAGGCATTGCCTGAGGAGTAGGAGCTGCCGCCCCAGCATTTCTCTGTGCATAATATGCTTTTGCGTTAGCCTTAACTTCTTCCAAATGAATATTTCTATCAGTAAGAGCCTTATTTAATTCATCTTTTGTGATTGTTTCTGCAATATCAAAAACATAAGGCTGAGGCTGTGCCCATGTAATAACCCATTCTCTTTCTTGACGAATAGAAGAATCAACAATTGTTCCACCGAAAGCATTTTCCATTACTTTATCAATCTTAACAGTAGTATTGATAATTTCTCCCATAACCTTAGTATAAACAGGATTACTTGCAGAAGCATTAAGACCAATAAAATAATTTACAGAACCAGGTGCTTTAGAATCTTTTGCAATTAAAACAACAGGTAAAATTGCATTTTTAAAATCAAATACATATGCTTTAATTCTAACGAAATCTTCTGGAATATTATGGTCAGGATCCGCAGGAACTACAGTAGTATCATAAATGATAGTATCAAAAGTAAATTTATTTCTTGCGTTTTCAACAGGATTTAAATCAGAAATAAAAGTTACAAAACCACCTTCACTTCTTTGCTGTGTTACAAGCTGGTCTCCGCCCTTAGGATAAAAATCATTAAGTGCAAGAGAAGGTTCTACTCTTAATTTCTGAGCGGCATCTTTACCAACATTAGTCCAAGTTTTTCCGCTTTCAATAATCTGTTTTAAATTAACAAATGTACTATTGATAGCATTTGAATTTGTAAATTCTTTTACAAAGGTATAATGTACCGGAATTACATTTAAACCTTCTTCATCTGTAGCAATAAAGATTTCTCCTGAAATAAAATCAATACCATAATTAGGTGAATTTTTATTAGTTACTTTCTTCATTACAAGTTTGTGGTCAAAAAGTCTTCCTTCAATTTTCTAAGCATTAATATTTTTTCTCATGTTTTTCTCCTAATAATTATTTTTTCATATTTATTATTTTCTTTTACTTTATATTAATATTATATAATAAATTTTTATAAAAATCAAATTTACTGATTAAACAAAATTAATTCTTCGGCATAAGGTAAAGTTTTCACCCAATTACAAAAGTCTTGACTCCATTCTGTAAGTTTATGATTTTTACGTTGTCCATACATATTTCGTAAAGTTTCATAATTAGCTGTCCAAGTTCTTTTTTGCAACCATCCCTCTGGAAGCCAACGGATAAGTTCTTTCCAATATCTTTTATTTTTTGTTTCAAGATAACGTTTTCTAAGAGTTTCACATATATCAATGATATAATCTACACAATCTTCTATAGTATCATCAATAGTATATGGTTCACCCTCAAAAAGAATTAAGTCTGAACTAAAGTCTCCCATTTCAAAACAATCTTTAGTAATAGGAGTACTAGCTAATTTATGCATGGTTGATGTTGAATTAGCAACCGTTGCTACTTTATAAGTATCAGCTTCCTTCCACCAATATAACGGTGCAGTTATATCAACAGAGACAAAGATTTGACGAAGAAATTTTCTATCACTTGCGCCAGCTTTAATCATACGTTGCGCTAAATCTAAATCTTTTGGACCTATTTGCTCTGGAGAACCAGGAATATATACACTGTCACTTTTTGCCCAACTTTCAAGAGGATTACGTAATCCTCTTAATGCACCTTCGAAATTCATTACTTTAGTATTCTAAAATTTCATTATTTATTACCTTTCGTTACATTTAAACCAACTTTGTTTGATTGATACATCTAAATCCAAAACCGTTCTTTTTCATTTAACTTATCACGAGTACATTTCTAAAGAATTTCAAAAGTAAAATTCCATACTCCATATTTTTGCATATTATTATAAAGTTTATTCGTTGCGGAAGCATCTATACCAAGACCACATTTTACATGCTGTTTCCATCTATCGGCAATATTTACACTTTGTCCAATGTAAATATCTCCAGTTTGTTTATTAGTAATTTTATAGATTCCACAAACTGATCCAGAACCTAATACACGATTGCATAAATCAGTAGTAGGTTTCATTATAAAAGTAGACCAAATGACTTTAGAAACAATAGAAGGGTCATTAAGTTCCTTTTTCCATTCTTGAAGATGTGTAATATCGTTAATCTATTTTTCAGATATTTTTATACGATAAAAAGATATTTTATCCTATTCTTCTTGCTACCTAAGACGTGCGGCGGTCGCAGCCTAATATACAGATTTAAGCTAGGCCAAACTCGATTGAATCTAATTCCGCTATCTCTATATTTTACCTATCTATTGATATAATTGAGATTTCATTTCTATCTACTCTTGACGAATAGACTAATGAAAGTCCTAACGATGTTTTATTCGTTGTTCTTCATAGTTTTGCTCTATTTGCTATAGTTCGTCTTGACGAGTTTTTTTTCTAGTGTCTAATATAGTTTGTTCCTATTGTTGTAATTGTTTCAACTATAAAAGTTTATTTTGTTTATTAATAATCTACTGATTTAAATTAGATATTTTAATCTATTTGCTTCTTATCTATATTTTTATATTCTATTTTTCTTTTTCTAATGTTATTTCTTGCTATTTTAATTGCCGCACCTTATTAAATAAATAATAAGCAAATATAAGCACTATAAAAAAGAAAATTATTAAAACTGCTCGTCCTATCATTATATTAAAGAACGGGTTAAGTATAAAAACTTAACCCGTTATAAGAAAAATTATTCGTCTGTTTCTGGGTCAAAGTTGCGGCCGGACTCAGTTAATTTAACAAACTTAACAGACTCATGCTTAATACTACCATCTTTATTTTCAATTTGAAGTTCACCTTCAACTCTTGTAGCAAGCGGGTCTTTTACTTTTTCATCTCCTACTGTCTTAGTATGTCTTGAAAAAGCACCTGTGATAATACCATTTACTTGGCGAGGATCAAGATTAAGTGCTGCCGCAATATCTTTTGCGGTAATATCTTCTTCCTAATGTGCCTTAATGTAGTCAAATACTGCTTTTGTGTTTTCTTTAAATTTTGCCATTTGTTTTTTCTCCTTATTTTAAAAAAATTAAATTATTTATATTTATAATTAATTATATACTTAATATAATTATTATATTCCGTTTGAATATTTTTGAATAATGTCATTTATTTCTAACATCTCGGGAAGAGATAAAGAAGAATAAAGTTGCATTATTTTTATCTTTGTTTTAGTTGAATTTGTTTTAACAAGCTACTTTTTTAAAGTATAAATTTCACTTGCTAACTTTTGAAGCTATTCTTTATTTTTCATAATTTATTATACCAAAAATTTTTCAATTAATCAAGTCAATAAGTTGCTTTTCTGTAATAATCGGGATGTTCAATTCTTTCGCCGTTTTGTTTTTACTAGAAGTAGAATTAGCATCATTGTTTACGAGATAGTTGGTTTTTTTAGATACCGATCCCGTAACTTTTCCGCCATTACTTTCGATAAAATCTTTTAATTCATTTCTATTTTTAAATTCAATAGTTTTACCCGTAATTACAAAGATTTTATCTTTAAATTTTTTATCTTTATCTTTATCTTCTTCTGGAACTGAAGATATGATTTCAATTATATGGTTATCAAAAATATTATCAGCTTCGCTATAATCAAAAGTAGTAAGAGTCTTTATCATAACATCACCGATGCCTTTAATATTATAAAGTCTATCATCTTCATCTGGGAAATCAACAGCATGTCTAAATCCATTATATGTATGGTATACTTTAATTAAATCTTCTGAAGCTACCTTGCCTATCTGCGGAATACCAATTGCCGCAATAAATTTAGATGCTGTACAACAACTACCACTATCTATTGCTGATAATATTTTATCAACGGAAGCTATACCGAAGCCCTCTTTTTCAATCCATTCATTACGATGCTCTTGTAATTTAAAAATATCTTCTAAAGAATTAATCCATCCCCAATCAATAAGTTTTTCAAGAGTTTTTTTAGATAATCCTTTTATATCAAGCCCTTTTTTACCACAGAAATGGTCAAGGCGATTAATTAATTTACCGCTACAAAGAGGGTTTTCACAATACGCTCTTTCTACACCATTTTCTTCTTTAAAAGATATTTCTCCATGACAAATAGGGCAGAACTCTGGAGAATCATTTGCGGAAACTCCTCCTTTAGAAATAACTTCTCCGTAATTATATTTAGGCCCTGCGGAATAAATTTGAGGAATTATCATATTGCTTTTAAATACTTCAAGAGGTTCACCTACATAGGCGCAATCTCCCAAAGTTTCTCGCATAACACTAACATTATGAAGAGAAGCACGAGAAACTTCCGCGCCATCTATTTCAATAGGGTCAAATACTGCTACTGGAGTTAGAACTCCTGTTCTTCCCATTGTCCAGTCAATATAACGGAGACGAGTTGGATATGTTTCATCGTAAAATTTATAAGCGATACCGCCTTTAAAGTGATGATCGGTACGACCTGCCGCTTCATATTCAGCAATATTATCATATTTAAAAACAATTCCATCAATAGGATAATATCTATCTGTAGATTTGCCTTTTATGATATATATAGCATTATTAAGAGAAAGATTACTAACATTTTCTTCTCCAGAAAAAGTTGCATCCCAAGGGACTACAGTAAAACCTAAAGGATTTAATAATCTTAATTTCGTAGATAGCTTTTCAATAGGAAACCCATCAGATATATTATATTTAGTATTATTAAAAAAACAATCCCAAGCTACAAAAGTAAGATGTCTATTTTTACATTCTTTAGAATCAAGAAGTCTTATACTCCCGCTTGCAAAATTACGAGGATTTTTAAAGAACTTTTGAAAAGGTTCAAAATCTTTTTTTGTGCAAATGATTTCTCCATCAACAATAAGTTCTTCTCCATCATTTTCACAATGAATATGTTTAGGAATAGAAGGAATTACCATAGCGTTATGAGTAATATCTTCTCCAATCACACCATTTCCTCTTGTTTCTGCGGAAACTAATTCTCCATTAACATATCGTAAAGAACAAGTAAGACCATCCATTTTAGCCATAGCTATCCAATTTTTATTACCAAGAAATTCTTTAATATCTTCTATATCTTTTGTTTTTTGAAGAGAAAGCATAGGATGATTATGAGTTACCTTTTTTAAATTGTTAATAATATTATAATGAATTGTTTGAGTAGGAGAATCGGGATAAATAAGACCAGTTGCTTCTTCAAGATGTTCTAACTTATAGTACATTATATCCCATTCCATATCAGTAAGATATGGTTTTCCTTTTTCATAGGCTTCTGTTGCTTGATTTAATTTATCTATAAAAGTTCTTATATCTTTTGAATTATTTATCATCATGCTTCATAATCCTCATAATCTCTACTAACAGATTCTCCACAAAAAGGACAAATAGCTGTAATATATGGTTCATTTCTCCAATTGTGGTATGTATAAGAAGAATCATCTGCTTCAAAAATACAGTTACATTTAGAGCAAATAAAACGTTTTGTTTTATTAAGTTTTTTTAAGCTACCATCTTTGATAATTTTAATCATAATACAATTACGGATTGAACCGTACTCCTTTCTATAATTTTTGTACCATAACCAAATTTAGTTTGTTCAGATAGTTCTTGGACAGTAGTACAAATAGAATTAGGTTTGCCTACAACTAAAAGAGAATCTTCTTTAGTTAAAGGAACAATAGAAGTAACATAATCTTTTTCTTCTAAAGGAATAATATTGTTTCCTCTACCATTACGTTTTTGAATAGTAAAATTATTTATATCCATTTTTTTGCTATTTCCGTTATGAGTAAAGATTCCAAGGTATTTAATATCTTTAGAAACATAGAAAGCGGAAACCACTTCATCGTTTTCTTTCAAAGCGATGCCTTTTACTCCACAGGTTAATTTACCAATTGGATTAATATCATCTGATGGAACTTTTATAACATTACCAAATTTAGTTCCGATAATAATATTTTCCTCGTTCATAAAAGTAACGGATAATAATTCATCATCATCTTTGATTTTGATAGCTTGAATACCCGTTTTCTTTTTTGCTTTAGTATATTCTTCTATTTCTGTCTTTTTAATTAAACCATTTTTAGTAAAGAAAACTACATAATCCGCAGGTTTTTCTCCAGAAATAGCCGTAGCAGTTTGGAACATTTCATTATCAGCAAAAGGAAGAAGTAAATGTAAATTAGTTCCTCTTGAAGCATTTGTCCCTTCGGGAATTTTATCTACTGCTAATTTATACATTTTACCTTTTGATGTAAATATCATTAAATCATCAAGAGTATTAGTAGATATAGTTGTTTTGATTGCGGCATCCATAGTTTTTACACCTTTACCGTTTCTTTTTTGTATTCTAAAACTCTTTTTAGGAATACGTTTAATATCTCCAGTATGGGTAATAATAACTACGACATCTTCAGGAGTTATATCAATTTTTTCTTTTTCTTCTTTTACATCGTCAATTTGAGTTAATTCTGTACGACGTTTATCTCCATATTTTTTAACTAATTCCGCCAAACGAACTTTTAATAATTCTATTTGTTCTTCTCTACTATTGATAAGGTTTTCCCATTTTTGAATATTATGAACTAACTCGTCTCGCTCTTTTTCTAATTCTACCCCTTCTAACTTTGCTAAACTTGAAAGTCGCATAGCAAGAATGGCTTTTGCTTGGTTTTCGGTAAAACTCCACTTTTCAATAAGTAAAACTTTTGCCACGGCTCCAGATTCACTTTGTTTGATAAGAGCAATGATTTCGTCAATATGGACAATAGCTCTAAGTAAACCATCAACAATCTCCTTTCTTAATTTAGCTTTTTCTAAATCAAATTGAGTTTCTTTAACGATACATTCGAGATTATGGTCTACATAGATTTTTATGGCATCCCGCAAGTTTAATTCAGTAGGAGTTTTATCTACTAAAGCTACCTGATTATAACTAAATGAAGTCTGAAAATTAGTTTTTGCATAAATCTGTTTTGCAATTCCATCAGGTGAAAATCCTTTTTGACAAGTTATAACAATTCTAATTTCTTTAGAACTTTCATCGTGTATATCATGGATACCTTTTATTTCTTCCTTATCACAAATTTCGCCAAGTTCTGTAATTAACCCTTCTATTGTAGTTCCATATGGGATTTCATAAAAGATAATCTTATTTTTATTTTTACCTTCTACTTTATAACGTGCTCTAATTTTTACTGAACCATGTCCTGTTTCCATAATTTTAGGGATGTCATTTTTATTAATGATTAATCCGCCGGTAGGAAAATCAGGACCGGGCAAAGAAACAATATCTCCATTTAAATAATCATTGATGGCTTTTGCGACATCGTTAAGATTATGAGGGGCCCAATTACAGGCCATAGCGACACCGATTCCTGTATTTGGGTTACAAAGAAGATTAGGAAAGGCAGAAGGGAGAGTAATAGGCTCTTCAAGAGTTTCATCATAATTTGGAATAAAGTTAACATTCTTCTTTTTAATTCCATTTAACATACCTTCTTCTGCAATTTTACTAAGGCGTGCTTCAGTATAACGTGCGGCCGCAGGTCCATCCCCTGCAATGTTACCGTTATTACCATGCCAATCTATAAGAGGATAACGCATAACCCACGGTTGAGACAATCTAACCATTGCTCCGTAGATTGAACTGTCACCGTGAGGGTGGTATTTGCCCATAACGTCACCGACAATTCTTGCCGCTTTAACGTGAGGCTTTGAGGAAGTCCGCCCTTCTTCAAATGCTGACCAGAGAATACGTTTTGCTACAGGTTTTAAGCCAGATTTAGCATCAGGAATTGCTCTGTCGGTATTTACAGCTACCGCATATTCTATAAAGTTTGTACTTAATTCTTTTGTTAAATCATTCTGCATTTTTTATCGCCTTTTTTAATTCATTCTATGGTATTGGATGTATATTACCTACCAAATTTATTTTATCTATTAAATCTTCAAAACTTTCTTCAAAATAATATAATTTTCTCATAATCTATTCTATAGCTTGAGGATTTAAATCTTCTACATAATCTCCCCAATTTCTATAAGTGCCTGTTTTATATTGACCTATATATAAAAAGTCTCCATACTGATTTATTTCAATTAGTCGATTATTCTACATCCTCTATTACCTCATATTCTACATCATCAATTCCGCCATAATCATCTACACGATAATCGTCTATAATTAAATCTAAATTAGGAAGAATTTCTTCTTCATAAATAAATTCTTTAGGATTTTTCTGAAGTCTTTCAAATTCTTCTGCCGTTAATTCTAAAACACCCTCTTTATGTCCATAACGAAGACGTCCTATTACATATTCTAACGGAATATTAAACTTTACTTTTTTATTCTGCATTATGGGTAGTCTCCTTTCGTAATATTTTTCCACAAACAGGACAATATCTTATAGAAGGATAAGAATATGTACTATAAATAATTTTATCGTTTATATATCCATCATAAAACCATAACCAATATTTTTGAGATTTTATATCAAAAACTATTGTCGTTGTTCTACCATTTTTTGGAATAAAATCTTTAGGAACTTTTTCTATATCTTCAATTTCTTCAATATTCTTACAAAAGCTACATGTAGATTGATTTAATTTTATCCAATCTTTTTCAGAAATTTTCTTACTCAGCATTATAAGTAGCCTCCCTACTGTGGTCTTTAATAAAATTCTTTCTTGGAATAATAGCAGTTCCCATCAAATCATCAAATAGTTTATCTGTTTCTTCACTATCATCAATTGTAATTTGTTTAATAATTCTATTGTCAGGATTCGTAAGAGTTTCTTCCGTTTCTTCAACATCCATTTCTCCTAATCCTTTAAGTCTATTTACAGTATATTTACCACTATAAGTAGATTTAAATTGCTCAAGAGCGGCATCATCTTTAAGATATTTATAACCTTTATTTCCTGCTAATGTAATTTTATAAAGAGGTGGAACTCCCGCATAAATAATGCCGTCATAAAATAATTGTGGACAGAAATTCCAAATAAAAGTATAAAATAGATTTTTAATATGAGAACCGTCTACGTCAGCATCACTCATAATAATAATTTTACCATAGCGGAGTTCATCACGATCATATGTAACCCGCATTGTTTTTGAATCAATTTTTAAACCAAACGCTTCAATCATAGTCATAATTTCAGCATTTTTTTGAATTTTATCTAACGTAGCTTTTTGAGTATTAAGAATTTTACCGCGAACAGGCATTACCGCTTGAAATTCATTATTACGAGCAGTTTTAAGATTACCTGATGCTGAATCACCCTCTGTAATATAAATTTCACATTTTTCTCTATCTTCACTATAGCAATCCGCAAGTTTACTATCAAATTTTAAAGCCTTTTCTTTTTTCTTTCCTTGCTCTCTTGCTTTTTCTCTTGCCTTCTTAGCAGCTTCTCTTGCTTTCTTAGCGTTAATAGCTTTATCTGCAATAAGTTTAATTTCCTTTTCGTTATTGGCTAACCAATATTGAAGATTTTCCGTTAAAGCTACATTAAATGGCTTCATATCAATTTTCGTAATACGACTTTTTACCTGTGCATCGTAAGATACATTAGGTGCAGTAATATTAAAAACGATATACATACCTTCTTGAATATCATCACCAGTTAAATTTTCATCCGTAGATTTAAGCCATTTCTTTTCTTTAAAAAATTTGTTAAATTCACGAGTAATAATAGATTTTACCTGAGTAATATGCTGTCCTGTCTCTGTTAGACCTGTATTGACATATGGAACAATAGTAGAAGAATAATTGGATGTATAAGTAAGAACCATATCCATTTTATTCTTACCTTCTGCAAAATTCATATCAAATCTATTATTAATAAGTTCTTTATTGCCTACTGCGGCATCAACTAAATCATTTAAACCTTTTTCAGATACATAATTATATATTTTACCGTTTTCATTTAAATAAATCGTTAATCCTGGACATAAGCAAGAAATAGTTTTAAATAAAGAATGAATTTTTCCACTCTCCACTTCAGTATGTGTAAAAAATTCTTCTGAAGGCTGCCATTCTACCAGTGTGCCAGATACACCACCTGTTCCCGTAGTTCTATTATCAAAAACACCTTCTTTAAAATATATCTCTTCCCACTCTCCATCTCTTATAGTTTTAACTCTTAACCAATGAGATAAAAAGGTAGTAATTTTGGAACCGATACCAAAAGAACCAAGAGATGTTCCTTCATAAGTTCCATCTTCTCTATATTTACCAGAAGTATTAAGAACACTAAAAGCAGCTTCAAGAATTGTTTTTCCATCTTCTCTAAAACTGTTACATATAAAACCTTGTCCATAATCTCGGACAGCTACCATATCTCCAGTTATCGTTACGCCAATGCGATTTCCATTTCCCAAGCGAAATTCATCAACAGCATTAGATATAATTTCTACTAATAACTGTGTTGAATAGGTTGTATCGCCTGCATATACTCCAGGACGTAACCGTGTAAATTCCAAGGGGCTTAATGATTCGATACTATCTTCATTATAAAGTTTTGCCATTTATTTCTCCTTTATATATTGATTCATATTTTATTTTATTTTGAAGATTATCATCATAACATTTAATCTAAATCTTATCAGGTAACATAATAAGAGATGATGACTACTTTAAAATAGATTTGATACTAGAATAAAATTGTTGTAATCGTTCCATATCAAAAAGAGAATCTCCATATTCATCTGTAGGATAAGACATTATATAAATCATTTTTTCTCTCCTTTTATATTTTTCTATAAATATTATAGCAAAATTTTTGTAAAAATGCAATTCATATCAAGTCTTTACCTTTAATGACACATTACACTTGACATTTCAAAAAATTTTCGCTATAATATAAAAAAGAAAAATAAATGACAAAAGTGGGTAGAAACGTAATATATATATCTATAGACAAAAATAACGGTGTGTAGTATTTAATACTACACACCTTTTTTATTATATTGCTTTAACATATCGGTAATTAATAAAACCATAAATTTTATTATCTATACGAATATAATACCATGTGGTACCATTGCTAGCTTGAATACTGTCACAAACCTATACTACTTTATTCTTATAAATAACTGGAATACTCTTTAAAGTTTTATATTCAACACCTGCCCAACTTCTTACATATAAAGCATTTGCAGTAACTTTAGCTTTAAAATAATTATTACGTGCGGGAGATGCTTTCTTAGTTCTAGTAAAAATAGTTTTTGATGTAGCTAATAATTTCTTATCATTATTAGTGTTTTCTTTTAACTAACCTACTTTCTATTCTGTTTTAGGTGTAATTACTGCATTTGCATACTTAGGAATAGCATAGCCGCGAATATTACCATTAGCAACTTTTAATGTGTTTCGCGCAACATTTCCGCCGTTCCCTATATTTCCTTCTATTGTTGTAATAGTGTTTCCTTCTACCTTTTCAACAATACCAATATGATCTGCAAATCCATCATTAGGTTGAGTTCCATCATCCCAATTATAAGTTATAATCCATCCTGGCTGAGGAGTAACTGAGCCGTTTTCCTACCAAATACCTTTTTTCTTAAATAATTGAATATGTCTTTCAACACCACATTCTGTTCCACCAATTAAATCAACAGCGTTATTTTTAATAAATGCCGCGGATAATGTTGTATCACAATAGTCATCAGTATATTTAACTTTATAACCAACTGCTAAAGGTTTATGATTATTATATAAATCAATTATATCTCTATGTGTTTGTTTGGCTCTACTTTTGCCAATCCAACTTTCCATAGTTTTTATAATATCTTTTGCAGAGACACCTTTTGTAACAGAATCAGTTATTTTTACGCCCTCTATATTTCCATAATAGTAATTCATATCAACATTTCCAGAAATACCATTTACTTTTCCTTTACTTGTATACTGTTGATAAGTACAAACATAATGAGGCTCAGGGTTATAATCTGCTAACCATACAATATATTTTTTAATGGTGGCCGCATCATACCAATTTTTATAATAATCTTGATTTAAATAAAAACCTGCTTTATAACCTTTACTTTTGACGTAATCACAAAAAGCATTTGTAAATTCGATACAATTAGTTTTAGTTAAATAAACTTTTTTATTTTTTGCACTTTTAACTGTATCGTATTCAAAATCATAAAAGATAATAATATCTTTTCCTAAACCTGCGACCTCCACATTTTTAATACAGCTTTTTGCTTCTTCTACGGCATCATTTTTATTTAAAGCATAAGCAAAATGATAAACTCCATGGATAGGGACTCCCGCCTATTTAAATTTTTTTACATTATTGATAAAATATTTATCAATTGTTTTTCTGTATCCCTATCTAATAATAACAAAATCAATTCCTGATGTTTTTACTTTCTTAGCGTCAATATTACCTTGCCACTAAGAAATATCAATACCTTTTAATGCCATAATATCTCCTTTCAAAGAAAAAAGCGGTAGGATTAACCTACCGCCTCTTCAGAATCTTTAACTTCTGGAAGTCCAGCTAAACTAGTCATAATAGAAAGGAATCCTGCTACACAAGCAACTGAGCCTACATAAGCCCAATTTACTTCATTAATTGCGGCACCTACAGTTACCATGGAAACAAAAGACTGCGCAAAGGTCTTAATGGCTCTGATACCTGCCGCTTTAATCCATCTCTTTTGTTTTTCACTCATAATAAAAATACCTCCTTATTATATATAAATATATAAAAAAGAGGTATTTAACTTTTTACTTTTTTGACCTTTTTTCTTTTATTTGCTTTAAAAATTTTTTATTATCTTCAAGAGCATGATTAATTTCTTCAATTTTTTCTTCAATTAAATTGATACGTTTTTTATGATTTTTAGCTATAAAATAAAATCTTCTTTCAATGAGAAGATTCTCCCATGCAAAAGCGTGATATGCAGAATATTTGTCTAAAGTATGTATTAAATCTTTTTGAATAGTTGGAAGAACATGAAGAATAATTCTTTCTCGTTTTAATTCATCTCTATAGGCCTTTCGCACGGCTTTCATTTCTGCTATACGCAAGCCGGTGTATTTACTTTGGATTTCTTTATCATCAGGATGAACTTTAGCGAATCCAGTATATGTTCCTCTTTTGGTTTTTACTGTAACAATAGATTTACCTGATATGGGGTCAAAAGTAGAATTAGAAAGTTTTACTCTTAGTTGCATCTTTATTTCCTTTCTTTTTTATAACGTAGTCTCTGATAATGACAATAGCCATTTCTACGAAAAGAGTTCCTACAATTCCTACAAGTACAGGATTTACAATCATTCTTTCTTCTCCTTATATTTATCAATATCTTTAATTATTTGTTCTATAGACACAGGATAACAATTATGAGCATCCATTGCTACATTATAAATACTATATTGTCCAAACTCAAATTTATCAGAACTATGAGTATGTCCAGATAAATTCCAAAAGAAACGCTCTTCTTCAAAATTACCTACAAGAGTAGGATAATGAGAAAGATAAAACATTTTCTTTTTATTATATTTATAAATTGATGCAAAACCAAGATATGTCATACCATATTCTGTTTGATATTTATTAAGTTTGTTATTAGTATCATGATTACCCCAAATAACAATTTTTTCTCCATTTAATACTTTATAGACACGATTCCATTCTTTCTCGTTTCCACTCATACAAAGGTCACCAAGAATATAAACAGTATCTTCTGGAGTTACAACACTGTTCCATCTTTTTAAGATTTCTGTATCATGTTCTTCAACTGAAGAAAAGCCGCGTGGACGCCAGAGAAAATCTTTATCGTGTCCGATATGGAGGTCTGAGGTAAAATAAACAGCCATATTATCTCCTTTCTAAAAGATTTATTGTTTTTCCATTAAAGGTATATATATAGTCAAAAGGTTCATTATAAGTTGGCGGTTCCATTCTAAGATACATATTATGTATCTCATGCGGAGGTACAAAGGTGCGGCCGCCCTTTCTTGTTTCATTGCGCTCAAGGCACGTTTCCAAAGGAAGGTTCATATATACACCTATTACGGTTACTTTTGTTCTATCTATATGAAGGTTATGAAAAAGAGCATTACGACTTTTTCTATTTAAATGTGTTGCATCTGCAATAACATTATAACCTTCTTTTAAATTTTCATTAATTTGTTTAATAAATTCTTTATAAACTTGTTTTTCTTTTGCAAAATAATTATCTGTATCAGAAAGAAGGGCGAATCTTATTTCGTCTCTTGAAATATAGATAGTATTATTATTCATAATAGCATATTTTGCATAAGTAGATTTCCCTGAACCAGGAATACCTATCATAATGTATAATTTATTTTTCTCCATTTTTTCTCCTATAATAAGGGAGAGATTATCTCTCCCTTATTATTATCCGTGATAAGCAAGTAGAAATTCATTGGAAACGGCTTTGAAAGATTTGCTACCATCTTCAGAACGAAAAACAATACCTTCTCGCATATCACCATCAATTTGAGATTTATCTGTTGCGTATTCGAGTAACTCTTCTACTGTATCAGGAAGAATGAACTTACTATCAACAACAGGGACGCAAGGAATCCGATAGTAATCTTCAAGTAATTCTCTCATTTTAAGAGTATTAAATCTTCCCTTATCAGAAGTAATAAGGTTAAAAGCCATAAAATCATGTCCTTTAAGATGATAATCTCTTTTTTGTACACCTGCGCCATAGGTTTCACCCTGGATAGTAATCCATTCTGCGGCTGGGAATAATGTCAGCATTTCAGTTAGAACATGTTCAATATGGTATTTTTCTGCCATCTCTGTATAGATATTAGTTTCATAAAAACATGTTTTATCAGGCTTATCAAAGCAGACGTTACGAGAACAAACATAAAACTCATTTTTATGAGGCCACTTTCCGCGCTTGATTGTAAAAGTAGTTGAAGAACCATCAATCTTTTCTGTTGCAATCCAAGGATTTTTATCCTGAAGAATCCACGGCATGTTTTGCACTCTTTCTTCATCAGTTTTCTTTACCCAAGCAGGCCAACCGGTTTTATCTCTTTTTTTACCGAAAAAAACGAAAAGGAGTTTCTTTCCCCAATTCCGCTTCATAAGCCAGCGGAAAGGTTGCTTTGCAAAAAGTTTACCGTGGCGTTGAGCCATCTTCTTATATTTATCTACAGAAGGTGCTTTACGAGTATTATCTTCTACTACATAGTAAGTTACTCCAAGGTCTTTTGTAAGGAAACGAGATTCGTCGTCTACTCGATGTAAAGAGCAATTCTTATGAGGAATTCCAATTCTAACGGTTTTTTCATCTATGATTGCTCCATTAAAATTTGCAACAGACATAAGAAGACCTTGAGAGATAGACTTACACATTTTCTGAGTTTTTACACGATACTTTTTCTTAGCAAGAAAAGCCATATCGGTAAAAGGCTCTACTTCAGGAAGTTTTGAATCAATCTCAAAGTAAATAGCGGGGTCGCCTACTTTAAATTCACCTTTACCGACAACAATAGTCCACCCGCCAACATGAGCAAGTTCTACTCTATCATATCCTTCGATTGGAGTGATGTTATCAATCTTTACAACATATGCAAGTTCTCTTTCGTTAGTTTTTGGATTAAGCAAAATAATAATCTCCTTTCATATTTTCTTCAAAAATAATTCTTTCAATAAAGAATAGTTTTTCTTTATCATTTAAAAAATCTGCTTTTAGAATTTTTTCAATTTTATTTAATTGAGATTCCATTTTAATATAAGTGGGGTCTTCATCAGGGTCAAACATTCCCATTATTTGATTTCTCCTTTCCTATATATATAAGAAATTCTTTAAAACGTTCCAACAAAATATCATCTTCAACATAAAAACCGTCGGTTTCATAAGTTTTTTGATACCAATTTTGAAACATCGTAATTATTTGCATAAATCGAAAATGAGGATAATCCATATGGAAATCCATAAATTCATTCCATATTTCTATGATTTCACCCCATCTTTCTTTTTCATTTGCATAATTGTGAATATCTAACATATATATCTGTCTTTTATTCATTTTTTTCATTTCCTTTCTTTTCTCATTTCTTATAAATAAATTTTATCAAAAATTTATAAAAAAAGCAAGAAAAATTGTTTGACCAATTTTTCTTGCTTATAAAGATTAACCCATTTTTGCGTTAATAATATTCTCCAAGGATGTTCCACGAAGAAGTTTATTAACAGTATCCGCAACAGATTCACCGTTAGCAATAGCGTAAGGACTAATACTTTCCATACCTTCTCTAAGAAGATTTGCCTGAGTGCTTGCGGAAATTGCAGCGACCAAATCGGGACTGATAGAAGCCATGATTTCTTTTACAGTATTAGCATATGCTTCCTGTTTACCCTTTTCAATTTCAGCGAGAGCCTTTTCATGTTCGATTTCAGCTTCACGCTTTTCTTTAAGTCTATTCATTTCTGCTGTCTGGTTAGCAGTCAGAAGAGCCTGTAGGTCATTCTGAGCCTGGGCAGCCGCCATTTCAGCTTCTCTCTGTTTAGTACGAATATCTTCTTCATTCTGCAACTTTCGTTCCAGTCTTGCCTGTTCAAGTTCAAGTTCAAAAAGAGCACTTTCGTTTCTGATAGCGGCTTCTTCTTTTTCCTTTTCTGCCAAAGCTGTAGTAGCTTTTACGCGGGCGTCCGCATCAGAAAGTTCAATTTCCTTTTTAACAAGTTCTCTCTGATAAAAGTCAAGAGTCTTTGCAATATTCTGGTCCACGCTAATATTAAGAATATCAACGTCATTAACAATCATACCATTATCTGTGAAAACTCTTCCAAGAGGCTTGTCTGCATCTTCAGTAATATCAAGAACAATATTTCTAATAATTTCTGTAGAATTAACGTAAAAATCTTTAATGCTGTATTTTCTGATTTCTCTCTTGACAAGAGTTCTCATATTATCACAAAGATATTTTACATAATTATTAACAACAAACCAAGAATCCTTAGAATCTTCAAGGAAACTTACACAGTAATTCAGTTTAACCGATACAGCAACAGAATCTGCGGTAACTGCATTGATAATATCTGTTACTCTATTGTTTTCAATCTGAAGGAAAGCAGTCTGGAAAGCAGGCTTAGAAGACTTAGGAGTTCCGCCAGAAAGTTCAATAGCTTCGACAGTTTCATCATAATCAAGTAAACGAGTTGTAGGTCCGACTACAACCTCTCTATGACCAGCCTTAGATACAATATTTACTGCGTAACCTGTCCAAACATCAAGCGCGACGACGCCTTCATATTTAGTATCAAGAGTAATAGTTCTAGGCTTAGTATAGCTTACTCCACGAGAAATATTTGCATTTGCTTCAAAGATTGCAAGTGTAGATTCCTGATTTGCAGTAGAGTATGCATTATTAAGAATATCATCAACAGTAGATTTACTTGTAAGTCCCTTACGAGAAAGTTTTTCTACCGCCTGCTCTGTAAGTCCAGCATTATATGTTAGTACATCAGTATTGCCAGGATACATCAATTCACATTCTTTTGCTGTTAGCTTTCTCTTAACAACAACTTCTGTGCGAGGGTCAGGTAGATACATCTGAGGACCACGTACTGTAGTAATTTCGCCAGTAAGTCTATTAAGAATATAACGACCTTCACCTTCAGGAATAGCAATTGCGTGATGCATATATTTACCATCATACTGAATCATTGCATGTTCAGGACGAGGATAATAAATCATTTGGTCATTACCAGTGATAAAAAGTTCTTCTCCAATAGGATGATGAATTGTTTTTCCATCTTTCTCTTCATCATATGCGGCAATTACTTTTACATAAATACCACTAATAGGAGAAAGTTCAAGAGCACGGAAAATAAGTCCACCCTTAGGAGCAGTTACGAATGTTTCTGTAGGTTCAGGGAATACCACGGCGGGACCATGAATATATCTCTTTTCACCATCTTCATCTTTAAGAATGGCATATTCAAGACGTTCAAGAGTAACAGCATCTCTTACATATTCACCAGTTCCTTCTCCATTTTCTGCACCAATAGGAAGGACTTCAATACCAGTTGGCGGGATGTAGAACGATACTTCCGTACCCTTAATTACAATCATCTGTCCAACGAAAAACTCTTCGGACTCTGCGGTAATTTCTTTACCTTCTGCGTTTACAATTGTAGCGGTAGCCATACCCTTTTTAGCGGCGACCGCATCATAAACTCGTGCTAGAAGGTACTGGTTAGAACGAAGTCTGTGGCCTCTGATTACTCTTGTCATCTGACCAGGATAAAGCGAGAAGGATGTGGGTCCCGCAATGTTGATTTTTCTACCAACTTCAAGTTCAGGACTGTTTACTGCTTTTGCAGGTTCAGGATGATTATTATCAGAAGTAGGGTTCTTTAGAACAATATACCAACCTTCAGGAGCAGATACAAAAAGCTGTCTTGCTTTTTCAAAATCCTGTGTCTCCTCGAACTTTTTATTTTTACCATTAAAAGTAACAAGAGACTCCTGTGCGGAAATGGTCATGGTAGTAGGTCCAGTATAAACCTTAATTGCGCCATTTGTTTTAGACTGAAGGAAACAGAACTCATTCATAGAAAGAACAAGGTCACGAGACCGATTCATATTCATCTGATTCTGATTATCCCAGTCATTATCGTATCTTGCCATATTTTTCTCCTTTTATTATTTAATTAATATTATATTCTTTATTATTCTACGTTTTTAATTTTTTCTGCGAGTGCTTTGAGTTCTCTTTCTTTACGTTCTTTCTTTTTACGAGCCTTTTTTTCAGCCTGACGTTTGCGGGTGGCCGCACGTTCTTTTTCTTCTTTTTCTTTTTTAATTTTTTCTGTCTCTTGCTGTTTAAAGAGTTTCTTTGCTTCTTTTATCTTCTTAACCCAATATTTTTTATATTTCATTTCATGGGCTTTATATTCAATACCTTCTTTTGTAAATTCATTATGATTTATAAGTTTTGAATAAGCAAGATAAATAGCAAAATCAAAGTCAAAAACATCTTCATCGTTACAAATTGTTTTAATTTGAGTCCCGTATTTAAAAGTAAAACGTAATACTTTATTAGGAACAAGAATTTCAATTTTTACTATTTCTGGATAAATTTCATCTTTCATATTTCTCTTTTTTGCGTTTTGAATAGTTTTAATAATAGCATCATTCATTATATCACTTATATGAATTGTTGTTGAAAATGGTTCTTCCATAGTAATTGATGCTGATGGAAAATACATCATAGGTTCTAAATTAGTCATTTTTTATTTTCTCCTTTTTCTTTTTTATTATAATAATATTATATAATAAATTTTTTAAAAGGTCAAATAAAAGCAATAGAGGTTTTAGGGTTTTTATTTTATAAAGAATGAAGTTTAAAGGAGCAGGATTAAAATAATACTGCAAAAAGGAGGAAAATTAATATGCCAGGAATTAATAATAATTTATATCCACCTATTTTTAAAAAATCTTATGTTCCTGCTTTTATAAAAAATAACGGTTGTAATATTTATTTTTCGATTTCAAAATTTAATAGTTTATCAGAGATTGAAACTGATTTAATACAGGTTACGGTACAAAATCAAAAAACAAATCAATCTGTTTTATCTCAAAATCTATATCCTAGTGGAATTAAAATAACATCTTTAAAGACTAATCTCGAAAAAGAAGATGAAGAAAAATATTTTATTACGATAAGTTAGGCAGATATAGAAGGTGGTTTTAATTATAACGAATATTATAAAGTACAAATTAGATTTACACAAGCGGTATAGCCTACTCAACATGATAGTAGATACCCTGAGACAGATAATAATGGAAATTATAAAAATTTAGATGGCTGGATAAATTCAAATCTATCTTATTTTTCATAGTGGTCTACTGTTGTATTAATTAAACCAATTAGTCCATTAATTGTATAGTTAAAATATCTTTCCGAAGAAGCCTTAACAACGATTACTACAAATGATTTAACTATTTTAGGAACGGTAACTTCAAAAGATAGTAATGATTATGAAGGTTTTAAAAATTATAGAATTTTAATTTATGATACAGAAAATAATTTAGTAGAAGATAGCGGAGAAAAATATTTTAATAATTCAAATTAGATTTATTATAATTGTAAATATAGATTCCTTTAGAGGGAATATGTATTAAAAATACAAATTACTACTAAAAATTTATATACTACACAAAGAGAATATCATTTTTAGATAAGTTATATTAATATATCTAATTTTTAGGCAGAAATTTCTGCAAAAGTAGATAATAACGCGGGGTGTGCAATAGTAACTTTACAAAATGATATTCTATCAGAATTAGGTGTTAATATTGTTATTACAAGAGCATCTAATAAAGATAATTTTACATATTGGGAAGATATGTATACAACTTTAATTTCTCCTAATACGATTTTAAAATTAGAATGGAGAGACTATACTATTGAAAGCGGAGTATGGTATAAATACGCAGTATCTAAGCGGGATGAATATGACTATAGATCTGTTGCAATTGAAATGAAACGGCCTATTATGGCGAATTTTGAAGATATATTTTTAACAACTAAAGATCAACAGTTAAAAATTAGATTCGATCCTCAGGTAAATAATTATTCAAGAGTTATCTCTGAGTCTTTAACTGAAACGATTGGATCAAAATATCCTTTTATTAGACGAAATGGTAAAGTTGATTATAGAACCTTTTCTATCTCAGGAACTATTTCTTATTTTTCGGATATTAAATAGAATTTAATGAGAGCTTCTCGTACGGAATTGTATGGGGCGTCCGCAGAATACTATGAAGAGTATAATATAAAGAATAATATAAATTTATATAATGATATTATTCAAGAGAAAAATTTTAGAGAAAAGGTTTTAGATTTCTTATATGATGGAAAAGTGAAATTATATAAATCTGCAACTTAGGGAAATATATTAGTGAAATTAATGAATGTTAGTTTAACTCCAAATAATAATTTAAGTAGACAGATTTATAGTTTTACAGGAACGATTTATGAAATAGATGATTTTAATTATGAAAATTGTATTAAGTATGAAATTCAAGATTGCGGAAAATATATTCAACAGGATAGATTTGTAATAACAAAATTTGGTCAATTAGTTATGCCTTCTCCTAATCTATATTATAGTAGTAATCCTGATGTAAATGTTTTAAACGAAGGGTTAACTTATTTTGGAAAAGGTAATTTATTAAATAATTTAATAAAAGATAAATATTCTATTTTATAGAATGATGATATTGCTATTAATATTCAAGATTTATCTTATTTAAAGATAACTTTAACATCAGACCCATACTTAATTGCAATTGATAATAGTAAAAGACCTTATAGGATTAAAGAAGGCAATGATAATTCAAATGTATATCTTGGTCATATAATAAATATAAATGGAGAAGATATAATTGTAAATAAAGATGGTATTTATGAATTATCTGATTCTAATACAAGTGTAACTAGTTTAAGTTTTGCTTATGCGCAAGAACAAGGTTTTATAGATTTTATTGCTAATATTAAAGAATTCCCTAAAAAGACTAGTAGTTTTAGACGATATACTTCTATATCTAGAATTGGTCAACTATGGGGAGGTTTTAGTATTTTAAATAATACAAGTTAGTTGATATATACTACTATTATAAATAAGTATAATATTTATGGAAATAATTTTGAGCAATAGTTACAAAAAATAGATTCATTATGTGTGCAGGCGGCGCCTGGTACTACTTTCTTTATAAGATAGAATCAAGATAAACGATACGAGAAACATGTATTAAATGAAACTGGATTATTATAGTTTAACAATCCTGAAACAGATATAAGAGGTTTGTATATGGTAGGTCCTACCTTATCATAGATTTCTGCGGAAGAATTAAGAAGAGAAGGCTTGAACGATTATGAATTTTACGACACTAATGAAGTTATATCGTTAAGTGCTATTAGAAATCCTAAGAATAATTATGTATATTCTGTTTCTCCCTTCCAAAAAACAGAAGAAGATACTTTAGTTATAGACGAAGATGAATTAACAACAGAAGATTTTGAAGAGCTTGTAGAATGGCTTGAATAGCAAGAAAGAAGTATCTTATGGTCTACTAAAAATGATGAAGCAGAAGAATTAGATTTAGAAACATTAGGATTATTCTTTTTAAATAGTAATAAATATATTTATTATCACGGTTCTTGGTATCCATTTACAGATGACCATATTGTTGTAATTCCTTCAATAGAAGCTATTATTGATTATCATTGTAGAATTATATTGAGAGAATAGTAATAAAAGGAGATTAATATTAATGATTAAAAAAGAAAAATTTTTAAATGATGCCTCCTTTTTAAAATAGTTAGCAGGACTTCATATAAAAGAATATTTCGTTAAAATTACCGTTTTAAATTGGAAAGAAGATGAAATTGAAGATATTGAAGGCCGGGTAATTTCTGCTAGTATTAATATAGATGGAAATAGCAGCATAAGAAGAACAGCTACATTAAGTATTTATATTGATGATGTAAATAATAATATTACTAGTGCTAATAATTTATTATCTATTAATAAAAAAATAAATCTTCAAATAGGCTTTAGTAATACTACGGGTAAATACTAGGAATGTTCTATTCTTTGGTTTCCGCTTGGTGTTTATGTTATTATGGGTAACTCTATTTCTTACTCTGATTCTGGTTTAGTGGCTAGTCTACAATTAAAAGATAAAATGTGTTTATTAAACGGAGAGTGCGGAGGTACCTTTCCCGCCTCAGTAGTATTTGATAATTATATTACTGTAGATTAGAATGGTAATGAAATTATTAGTAGACCTACAATCTATCAAATTATTCAATAGTTAGTTAATCATTTTGGTGGATAGCAATTAGGAAAAATAATAATCTCAGATTTAGATACAAGAGTAAAACAAGTTATGAAATGGACGGGTCAAGTTCCTTTGTATGTTTATAAAAATGGTAGTCAATATTATTATAGTTTAAATGGAAACTAGAGTGAAGAAAAGATAGATTGGCCTAAACAAATATTTTAGTACGGTTAGGATATAGGATACATATATACTGATTTTACTTTTCCAGGAGATTTAATAGGAGATGCAGGGAATACAGTTACGGATATATTAGATAAAATAAAAGAAGTTTTAGGTAATTATGAGTATTTCTATGATTTAGATGGGAATTTTGTTTTTCGATAGATAAAAAATTATTTAAATAATGCACAATCTAAATATATTTTAGATAGTGCAAACGAAAGGCAATTAGTTCCAGATTATATTAATTCAATAGCAGGAGATAGTAGATAGGCTTATTTAATAGATATAAATAATGGAACTTCCGTTTTTGAATTTAATGATAGTAATTTAATATTAAATTACAGTAATACTCCACAGTATTAGGCAATTAAGAATGATTTTGTCGTATGGGGAATTCGTACAACTGCGGAAGGGTATGAGGTGCCGCTAAGGTATCATTTAGCTATTGATAAAAAACCTAAGACTGGAAATAAATATAAAGTTTTTCAATATACAGATGAATCTACTGGAATATAGAATTGGTATTATCCTATAACTTTTAATTCAAAGTAGAATTTCCCTGAAAAAGGTGCGGCCGGCACTTTTTATTACGATGGAAAAAATATTTATAAATGGGGATAGATTACTAATGAAGAGTACGGTTATATTATGATTGATGCGGTATTGTAGGAAATTGAAACTAAAGACTGGAGAACTGAATTATTTTTCCAGGGGCTTGTTTCTAATGTATTAGGAACAGATAGTAATTATTATTTTGCAGAATTATATAATTAGTGGCCTTTAATTTATGATATACGTAATCAAAAATTTTATGATGAAGTAATAAATGACCCGACTCAAATTAATTTCTTTTTAGATTTTATTGATGAGCCGTCCGCTAGTATTGCAGAATTATCAGTTAATAATATTGGAAGACGGTCTCAAGTTTTTAACGCAGACAAAAATGTTAATTGTGTTTTTTAGGCTTGGATTCCTGATATAATATTAATAAAAAAGGGTGAAAAAAATAGTGAAATGTAGAAATTAAGAAAAGAGTGTATAGCGAGAGGACAATCATATTATCAATTTGATTCTTAGTTATATGATGCTATTGATATAGGAGGAACAAGGTATTCCGCCTATGAAGAAATAAGACAAGTTTTACATTAGTATACTAAATATAATGAAAATATTTCTTTACAAACATTACCTATTTATCATCTTGAGCCTAATACTAGAATTACCGTAAAAAATGCAGAGAGTAATATATATGGAGATTATTTAATTAATAGTTTGTCTTTTGCTTTAGATAATTCTAGTACGTTAACAATTAATGCAACTAGAGTCCCAGAAAAAATTTAAAGGAGATAAAAGGATATGAGTTATAAAATAGGACAATTTAGAGGTGATTCAAGTTTCTCATATCTATCACAAATAGAAAATATATAGATTGGAGATAGAATAACAGAGGCTTCATCAATAGAAAGAATTTATTTTAAAGATAAAAAATTTAGTATAAAAGATTCTTTCTTTAATCGTAATATTAATTATTATGTGAAGATAGAAATAGAAAGACCTGTAGTAATAGTAAGTGAAAATAATAAAAATAGAAATTCTAATCAATAGTTTTTATTATTTTTAGAAAATGAAAATTAGGATGAAAAATCTTCTCAATTTTTAAAAAGTTTTTATGTACCTTCTATTGAAGGTAATGCTAGATAGGAAGAAAAATATGTTACTCTTGAACTTATATTTAATCCAAGTTTAACATTTTCTAATTTAGTATTACAGATGAAACGAACTGGTGCAGATTATTTAGAATACCATGAAGAGGAAAATTTTTATGGAAGAGTAGCAATCATAAAAAAAGTAGAATTTTATAGTATTAATAATATATTAGATTCTATTGCTGTTGAAAATCAAGAGTCATCTTCTATTAATTTTATAAAAATAGGTATACAAGGTCCTTCTGGTATGCTAATGTGTATTAATGGATAGGAAATAAGGGTTTGGCCTAGTGGGATTTATGAAATAAAAAATGGTTATAAAGTTTCATTTTTAGGTTTTATAGTTTCAGAAGGAGACTCTTTTATATTAGATTATCAATACTAAAAGGAGTGAGTTAAGATGAATTATGGAAGTTTTTATGGAGGTCGTAAAGGAACTCCTTTTGTCATTGTGAAAAATTATCCCGATATAATTTCTATGGTAGATGATTTTAGAGCGGGACCAAATTTTTCAGAAGTAAAATATGATTAGTATGTATTAATAAATACTGTTAACAAAAGTCATCCAGATAATGGAAAAATTTTTAGAAGAGGATATGATTATAGTAGCGGGCGTACGATCTCTGGGCATAGAGCATATAGAGATGCTGCTCATACAGATTAGATTGTAAACGGAACAGAATAGGATTATCAAAGTGCTTATTATGATGTTGATCAAAATATAAATGCGGGAGGTGCATAGTACATTGGAACTATAGTTGGTCCTCCTGGACGTGCGCCGCATTTAACAATGATGCCTTATACTGAATTAAAGAATAAAGAAGCGCAAGAAGGATATAGTATCTTAAGCCGAGAAGGTACTTTTAGTTTACCTACTGAAGATTTATTACCAGGAAAATATGTTGAAAACGATACTGTTAAATATAATGATGAAATAAAATGGTATACAGTATCTATTAAAAATATAAATAACGATGAGAGTGATGCTTATGTAGGTTTTAAAATTCCTTATCCTGTAATAGATTTTACCACAGAGAAAATTTCTCCTTATGATGAGCAAGGATTTGTTATAGATAGTTCAAAAACAGAAAGAATTGACTCAGGAGAGTATCATCCTTTTTATGAAAAATGGAAAATATACATTCCAGAGGGAGTAAAAGGAGATGCTTTAAAGAAACTTAGAGTTATTAGATTCCAAGACTTGCCTGATACAAAAATTTTTATTAATGAGCAGAACTATTATTATTACAGTGAAGAACAATCAAGATTTTTCTATGGTACAGAAGGATTAGAGACAGATGATACTGTTGTAGAAACAACAAATGATAAGTTTAGTTTTCAAATTGGTAACTTAACATATACTATTCAACCGAATACTCAAATTATGGTTTACGATTTATATAATTATGAGTATGAAAAAAATCCTCAAGACCCAGAAAAAATCTATTTCGTCGGAATCTTAAATCAAATTATGCAAGATACTTTTAATATTGCGGATAATGGTGATATACATATTGATTTTACTGATGGTACGGCTCTTGATAAAAAAGGTTATATTAAAAAAATAGATAATATTTAGATAGGGCCTGAAACTGATGATGATGGTGTTATAAGAACAAAAATGAAAATCTATTTTAATACATAGGATTCTAATGGATAGAAAGAAATTGTTTCTTATAATTTAAAACTGATAGATAATATTGATATTGCAAATAATGGTACAATAAGAATAGATTATACTGATGGAAGTTCTTTATAGAAAATAGAATATTTAAAAGCAATATAGAGAATTGATTTTTAGAATAATGAACTTATTATAACATTAAACACTGGAGAGCAAGTCCGTCATCCTATGTCTTGGGTATCAGATTTTTAGATTGATGCTAATGGAGATGTTAAAGTTAAACATAACGGAAACAGTACTGTTGATGAAACACCTATACAAAAAATAAAATGGATAGATAGTATGGGTTATGATAGAGATAGTAATTCTACTCGTATTGTTTATAATACAGGAGAATAGATTTCATTTGCTAATGTTTTTAGAAGTATTACAAGTGCTTCTATTGATGCCGATCAAAATCTTTTTGTTGTTCAATACAATACAACAGATGAACAAGGAAATCCTGAAAGAGATGTTTTTGAGTTGGCAGGTAGTTTAATTTCTAGTATTTCTTTTAATAATGACACAGGTATTTTTACTGTTAATTATACTGGAAAAAACCCTGATACTTTTTCAATTAATTACCCTGCTAAAGTAGAATTTAAGAATTCTAGTCCTAATGATGATTGTATATTAAAGATAGATGCATTAAATAATACGAATATTTTTACAAGTGATACTCCAATAGATTCTATTTATGATGTACAAATTACTTCAGACCATCATTTAGTCGTATTATTTACAAGCACTATAACAAGAGATAAAATAAGTGAAGAAGGAAAATCATATCCTAGTTCACTTATTTCTTCAAGAGATGGTAAATCTTATTCTAATTGGTTAGATTTAGGTAGTGTATTTACAGATTCTGGAATTTTAATTGGTTTAAATTTAAATCATACTGATTTTGGATATGAAGATTCAGATGCGGGACGCACCTCATTTGCAGATTTACCTATTTCTGATGTTATTGCAAGATTAAATTCTATGTATCCAGATGGTGTTGATGATAATGATTATTTAAGAGGTAAGATTATCACTGTTGGAGTACCTAATGTAAAGAAAGAGTTTTATGCCTTTGACTATAGTTATAATACTTAGGGTAATTTTAAAGGATGGTACTTTTTAGGCTCGATTGAATCTGCTGCCCGCGGATAGATGGATTGTGGTATGGGCACAGCGGCTGAAATGAATTCTTATTTAAATAAAATTTCAGATGACGGTTTATTCTTTATTGTTGAGGGGTGATTAAATGAATGGTTACCAAGGACAAATAAGAGCAAGAGATCAAGAAGGAGGGAAATTTATTGGAGGTCAAGAACTTTTTGAACTAATAAATAAAAAAGATACCTATTCTACTTTTGATGTAGACCATATCGAGAGAATAGGTATCTTTGCTCCTGAAGGTACAATATTTTTAATAAATAACAAAGAAATAAAAATAGGAAAAACAAAAATTTATGAAGCAGATGAAGTTAAAATTACTTCATTAAAAGTAAAAGAAGATTCTTCTAATGAAGTAATTATAGATTTTGTAGTATCTGCTTAAAAGGGCAAAATAAAGTAAAAGTATTTTATATATTTTATAATAAATATAGAAAAAATAAAAATAATTAATAAAGGAGATATATCTTAAATGGATAAATTAAAATTTATACGTGTTCAGAAAAAAGATGGAACGTATGGGTATAAAATTCCTGTTGCGGTCGGTAGTAATAATGTTTTTATGACCAATGGAGATAATCTTCAATTTATTATTGATAATTTGGAAAATAATACTGAGGAAATGGATAAATAGATTTCAGATGCAAGAGTTGGATATGATGGAACTATTTATCCAGACCTTGGTGCACATATAAGTGCAATTACCGCACTTGTTCAATCATAGAGAGCTTTAGCTATAGGTTTATCAAACGATATGCAAATAATTCCTACTGATGAAAACGGTGAGAATGGAGACTTTACAAAATGCTAGACAGATGTTTATATTTATTATGGCGGAAAAGATATTACTGGAGATGAAAGAATACAATGGGATATTATATTTCCTGATTCTGTTGATGCTTCTTGGAACGCTAATTTACATAAAATAATAGTACATGATTTATATGAAGATCAAGCATATATATAGATTCATGTTATATATAGACAGATAGAAGCCAGACGTTTTTTAGTTTTAAAAAAAGTAAGGGACGGTGCTACCCCTATAGTAGTATAGATTGAATCTAGTGCGGGAAATATTTTTAAAAATAGGGGAATTAATACTCTTTTAACAGCTACTGTTAAAAAAGGAGATAGAGATATAACTGATACTGTAACTAATTTTCATTGGATTAAATATGATTAGTATGGTAATGAAGATCCTAATTGGAGTCGTTTAAATACGAGAACAATAACTATCTCTCCCGCAGATTTATGGAATAAAGCAATATTTAAATGTGAAGTCTCTTTTGATTGATTAAGAAAGGAATAAAAACTATGGCACAAATTACATATGGTTCAATAACATTAGTTGACCTTACTGATGTTGGGCAATTATCTGTATATCCTACAAGTAATATGCCTTTATCAATTATATATGACCCAGATCAAAATAGTTATACTCCTAACTGGGGAACTTCTACAACAAATTTGATTTTAACGCCTGTTATTTATTATAATAATACTGTTTTAACAGCGACTACTTCAGGAGTAACTATTACATGGCGAAGACGAGAAGGGTCTGGAAATATAACAGCTTTAACCACAGGTGAAGCAAAACAATCTAATGGTTCATTAAAAGTAAATACTAATAAATTTACTTCTACTTCAACTATGATTAGTTATATAGTTACCGTGGAATATGTAGAACCAGAAACTCAAAGAACGTTAACAGCAGAAGGACAAATTACATTTAGTCTTGTAAAATTAGCATCTTCTGCAAAAACTTGTATTATTTCTGGTGATACAGTATTTAAATATAATACAAGCGGTACTTTAATTAGTGATTCAGTTATTACTTTGACTGCAAAAACAAACAATGTTTCTATTCAAGAATGGCAATATAAAGATGTTAATGGAGACTGGACAAAGGTTACTGGCTCGGGTACAGGAGAAACATTGATAATTAATGCATCTGATAATTATCTATTTGTAAATGATGTTGCAACTATTCAAGTAATTACAGATGATACAAATGTTTATGATATTCATTGTATTACAAAACTTAGAGATGGCGCTCCTGGCGATAAAGCAGTAACCGCGGTTTTAACAAATGAAAACCAAATGATTCCTTGTAATTCTTCTGGTACACCTGTTTCGGGCGCTTTTAATGGAGCTACTTCTCAAATTATTATTTATAATGGTGGTGTAGATGATACTGCAAATTGGACTATTGCAAGTACAGCAACTGATGTTATTATAACTAGATCAACTACTACAAAAGCAAATGATACAGTTACGGTAACTGGATTAAGTGCATTAACTGGAAAAGTAACTTTTACATGTACACGGGCAGGTTATGATGATATTATTAAAGTATTTTCTTTAGTAAAAGTAACTGCAGGTGCTAATGGTACAACACCTACTATTTATTCTTTAGAGTGTGATTCAATAGCCATTAATAAAACTACACCAAGTGATGGAAGTGCTGTAACTTATACTCCATCTTCAATTGAAATTAGAGGATATAGTCAAACAGGAAATAATGCAAGAGCATCCTATGCAGGACGCTTTAAAATTACATCTGGTTCTACAGCTATTTATACTTCAACTGCCAATGAATCTTCTTATACAATTACATCAAGTAATATAGCTTCTGCGGCAGCTAATGGACACATGATTGTAGAATTATATAAAGCGGGTGGTACAACAACTCTTCTTGATAAACAAACTATAGTTATTACTGCTGATGGCGCTAGGGGACAACAAGGACAGCAAGGACAAGCTGGTGCAGACGCTATTAATGTAGTTATGGGAAATTATGCAGATGTAATTCCTTGTACAACAGCAAATAAACCCCAAGCTGCTTTTACTATTGATATTCCTTTTGTTGGTTATAAAGGTACAACTCAAGTGACATGTACTGTAGCTACTCCAGCAGCGATTTGTGGCGTAAGTCCTACAGTTACACAAGCTACTGATAAAGCAGTAGGACATATAAAATATGCTTTAACTACAAGTACAGATATGAGCAGTACTTCTTCTGGTACTGTAACATTTACTTTTACTTGTGGAGGCAAACAAATTACTCAAAATTATACTTGGACACGTAGCACAGCTGCAACCAACGGAGTAAATGCTAAATTATTTGAATTATATACTGTTGGTGGTGATGTATTTACAAGTAGAGAGTCACAAGATATTACTATTATAGGTCGTTTAATGGACGGTTCACAAGATAAAACATCTTCTGCTACTAATTGGACATGGGCTAAATGGCAAGATGGTGCTTATACTACTTTATCTACTACAACAGGTAAATATACAGTCAATGGTTCACAATTGACTGTTAATAATTCTGCTGTTGAAGGATTTGCATCATTTAGAGCTACATGTTCATATAGTAGTGTTACATATACAGCATATTATTCATTAATAGATAGACTTGATCCAATTCAAGCGGTAGCTTTTTGTTCTTTAGGTGAACAGATTGTTAATGGGCAAGGAATTGGCGCATTTTATGTTATTGTTACTGACACTGGCACTGGACAAGAGTTAGATGCTTTGAAATCTGATAGATTTTTAACTTCTGCTCCAGCTAATCCTGCTACTGGTGATTTTTATTATTACTTAAATACTACTAATAAAACTGTTACATTAAAAAAATATACTGGTAGCGCTTGGGCTGATGCGGGAAGCGGAGATTTACCTAAAGGCACTTATACTTGGACATTTAGAGATAGTTCTGGAAATGCAACAACATTTAATGGTTCTACAGAAGCTACAGGTAAAGTAATTTATGTAGATGGTACATTAGTATCAAAGAAAATAATTGCCGATGTAAAGGTCGAAATTTGATAGTTGTATTAGTATTAAAAAATGCTGATACAACTATCAGCATTTTATGGAAGAAAGGGATAATTATATGATAACTTATGGTTCAACAACTCTTACTTCTTATAATACTATAACAAAAATAGAAGTATATTATTATAAATCAACAAGTGCCACGAGTCTAAGCGGAGGTTCGTGGTCTACTACAAAACCTACTTGGGAAAATGGTAAATATATTTGGCAAAAAATAAAAACAACTTATGAAGGTAAACTTGAAAACGGACAATATTATTCTGAATCTGATCCTGTTAATATTACAGGACAACAAGGCGCAACAGGTACTGCCGCGTATTCGTATAAATTAAACTCTTCTGATACTGCTATAACAGTATCTAAGACAGGAGAATACTCCGTTAATAAAATTACATTTACCGCAACATATAAGCAAGGTACTGGAGCAGTCACCGCTTATGCAGGTAGATTTAAAATAGAAACAACAGCTAATGGAACTACTTGGACAACACAGTATACATCAAGCGGAAACGAATCTTCTAAAGAATATACAATTCCTGAAGATATTATATCTATTAGATGCTCATTATATCAATCAGGTGGTACGAGCACTTTACTCGATATTGTTACAATTCCTGTTGTTAAGGATGGTATTGACGCTGTTGGTTTAAGAGATAGTATTCCATATTATTTAGCATCGGACAAACAAACTGGGGTTACAAGATTGGATCAGGGTTGGACACGATTTAAGCCTGAACTAACTACAGAAAAAAGATATTTATGGGTTTATTATGTTTCAAGATATAGTGAAGGAGATACGCAGCCTGAATTAATTGAAATTAAAAATGATATTGTGAGTTTTGAAAATCATGGTGATGAATCTCCTGTTGAGAATTGTGTAATTGATATTGAACCTGTGCAGGATTTACATGGATATGACAGCCCTTGGCCTGCAGGGGGTGGAGTGAATCTTGCCGAGAATGTGTCGCTTTCACTTAGCGACCTGCGTGGCATAACTGTAAACACCGCAGATGATGGAACTATTACCATTAATGGCACATCCGAAGGCACCAGCTTCATTCGAGGATATTTTCATTGCCCGGACCAGACAGCAACATACACGTGGGCGGTTTTCAATGCGGCTGCTTCGACCGATTTGGAGTTCTCTGTAAGGAATTCTCGCTATAATCCTGCTGGGGGCTGGGCTCCGTTAAGAAGCGCTAATATGACGCTTACGTTTACAATTAACTCGGGAGAAACGGCGGTCTATTGGCAGTTTCAAGTAAAGAATGGTGCTACCATTAACAATGCGACATTGAAACCCATGATTGTTTCTGGTTCCACCGCTCCCACCTCCTACTCTCCCTACTCTAACATCTGCCCCATCACCGGATGGACAGGGTGTGAGGTGCAGAGGACGGGAAAGAACCTTGCCAACGCAAAATTCAGAATAAAAGTGCCATCTATAACCAACGGACAGATGGTAAATGTAAGTGGATGGAGTACAGAGTATATCAAGGTTGATAATTCTAAAACATATTGTGTTTCAGTCGGTAATAGCTCAACATCATATCTATTTTATTATGACTCCAACTTAGCTTTTATCGGTAGCAGACAGTTCAGTGTGAGTACAAGAATTGGTGCAGAGTCATATTTCAGTAGAACGTCATATATTAAATTGAGAAATGATGCCGCAGAAAACAATGATCCGCATATTCAACTCGAACTCGGTTCCACCGCAACTGACTACGAACCCTACACCGGACAAACCTACCCCATCACCTTCCCTTCCGAAGCAGGAACAGTCTACGGCGGCGTGCTGGACGTTACCAATGGCGTGCTGACGGTGGATAGGACGATGGTGGATTTGGGGACGTTGGATTGGAGAAAAGCTGTTACTGCTTGGACTACGTTTTATTCCGCAAACATTAAGAACCTTATCAGAAAATATGCCGATAAAATATACACAGGCGGTATTTGCTCTGTATATGCAACCGATGAGTCTAAAATTACTTCAAACGGTGATAACTATATCTATGGGAGCACAACCGGGGAGTTGCGTGTGAAAGACACTTCAAAAGCTGATTTAAGCACATCCGAATTTAAAACCGCAATGGACGGCGTGCAATTCTGCTACGAACTTGCAGAACCCATCCACTACCCTCTCACACCAATCGAGATCACATCCCTGCTCGGAGAGAACAATCTGTGGGCGGATACGGGTCAAACATCTGTCACATACTATGATAACGAAAAATCAACTGATCCATATGTGGATTATTCTGCAACATCAGCGTTTGAATATTCTGTAAAAGCATATGAAGCAACGCAACCTTTATATACAAACACTTATTCAGAATTGATTGGTTCTGCTAATGATGTGGCAGGAGCATCTTTTTATTTTGCAAAGATTCATCCTGACAGTTATATAACTAATTATAAGGTTAAAATGAAAGTGCGTGTTATTGAGCCAGAATCATATGCAGAAACAATTGATATTCAATTTGGTGGTTATGGTAGTACTTTTAGTAGTTATGATGCTTATACTACTCGTACAGGAAGTATAGGTATTTATTATATAAATCTTTATAGAGCGACTAAAGCGGGGATTGAAACTAATCATAAAGGTCATGCCTTAGGAATCGGATTAAGGTATGCAACAAATCCTATTAACATAGATTATAAAAGAACAGTTATTGTAGATATATTAGAATTAGATGGGTGTACCATTGAAATGTTTGATACTGCTGTTAAATATGCAGATATAGATGGTACTGGAAGTACTAATTATTCTGGCATTACAGAAATGGCAGTCGCAACAGTAGGTCAAAATGCTACCAATAATACTAATACTAATTATACACAATATGCCAATGCTGTTAAAGCGGGTGTTTTTGGTGTTAAAAGGTATACATTATTAATGAAAGATAGTGAAAATACTTGGTCATCTTTTATTAATCAAGCAAATTCTACTGCTACTACTAAAACAGTTTGTCAAGGTGGATTTTTATTAGGTAAATTATTATATTCAGCAGGTGGTGCAGAATATGCTTCTGGAGCAAATACGTCTACTGTTTATGATGCTTATCCTTTTGATTTTAGATATTCAACTAATTGTGGACAAACCCTTATTTCACATCAACCCGTTTACTTAGTAGGAACTATTGAGAATGATGGATTATTTCATTTAGATGTTAGTCAATGGTATACACAAACAGAACCGACTTACGCAGATGGAAAAGTGTATATATACGTAGGTATGGCATATAGTACTTATCAAGTATGGTTAAGTACAGAGAATCCTGCTTATATGTTTTATAATGGTGAATTTATTTTATATGATAAAGCGCAAACATTACAAAATATAAATAGTTTAAAAAATTCTTTAGAAACACAAATCGACAATAAAGTTGAAACATGGTGTCAAAAAACCAATCCTGCAAGTAATTGGACTGCGGAAGAGAGACCGAATCATACTGGTGATCTTTGGTATTATATTGGTGAATCTGGTACCACTTATAAAAATAATACAACTTATCAATATAATGGTGAAACTAATGTATGGTCTGCATATTCAGCTAATCCTGATTTGTTCGATAAAATTGATGGTAAGAGTGCTATTTATTATGGAACAACGAGTAGCGTGACTTCTGCTGAAGAAGGAGATTATTTAGTAGATTCAGAAAATGATTGTACTTATAGGTGGAATAATGGTGCTTGGATATTAGCTACTGATTATAAGCAAGTCGCTATTGATGCTATTGAAATTGGTGGAAGGAATCTTTTATTAAATACTGGTGGTAATGATGCGATAAAAGTAACAACAATATCTTCTCCAAAGTCTCAAATATATAATATAAATTATAGTATGGAAAATGGAGAAATTCATTTTACTTCAGTAGCAACAACAGCAGAACGATATTATCGTTTTGTTACTCCAGCAAAAGAAAATCTTTGGGGAATAGAACCCGGTGAAACATACACTATTAGTTTTTATACAAAAGGAACTATTGATGCAAATGATAATGTTGGTTATAGAAGCCAATATACAATTGGTACTGGGAACTGGCTTACTATTTCAGACAATCGTTTTAAAGAAAAAGTAGGATCTGATTATCAAAAAGTATTTTTTACTGAAACAATTCCTTCAAACGCATCTTCATACTTTTTCTCAATTCAAATTTATGGAAGTAATGCAAGTGATTTTTATATAAAAAATTTAAAATTTGAAAAAGGAAACAAATCTACCGATTGGACACCAGCACCAGAAGATGTAGAAGAATCAATTAAAGCATACGCAGAATCTATTCAATCTCAAGTAGACGGTATGGCAGAAATACATTATGGTATAGCTGTACCTACATTAAGTAATGCACCAGCTTCCGCATGGACAGATACTGCCACAAGAGATATGCATGTAGATGATTTATATTATAATACATCAACTGGCTATTGCTATAGATTTATTAAGTCAGGCTCTACATATTCTTGGAGTAGAATTAAAGATAGTGATATTACAGCAGCAGCTACTGCTGCTGGTAATGCTCAAACGACAGCGAATAATGCCAATACATTAGCAGGACAAAAACGTAGAATATTCGTAAGTCAACCTACACCTCCTTATGAAGTTGGAGATTTATGGGTAGAAGGATCAAGCGGCGACATTAAGAAATGTAAGACCGCAAGAGCATCAGGAAGTTATACTGCGAGTGATTGGGAATTAGCTTCTAAGTATACTGATGATACAACCGCTAATGAAGTAAATGATAAAATAGATAATCTGGAGATAGGTGGCAGGAATTTATTATTAAATACGAACAATTTTAGTTTGCATAAGTATGCTAACAGTTCTGGTGGAGGCACTTGGACTTTTAGTGGTGATGAAGCTACTTATACAGCGACTGCTAAAAGTTGGGCACGTTTAGATTTAAGTTATAATCCTGATATGCCATCAGCAGATATTTCAAGTCAACCCAATATGGATTTATTAGGAGATACTACTATTACACTTTCAATTGAAGCAAAATGTGAAGGTGAGTGTAATGGTAGTTTATATCTTCAACAAATTATTTATGGAAATAATAATAACAGAAAATATTATCCTCTTACTAATCCAACTGCTGATTGTAGAAACACTTTTGTTTTAACAGAAAATTGGCAACGATATAGTGTAACAATTCCTGCAGATTATACAAATACAACATATTGGACTTCTGATTCAACGCAATTGTCCTATCCCAATACTGGGTTTGGAGCAACAATATATTGGAGTTCTACAGGAACGGTTCATGTCAGAAAGCCCAAACTTGAACGTGGGCAAAAGGCGACAGACTGGTCTCCCGCTCCTGAAGATGTGGAAACTGACATTAACGAGGCGGCCAAGACAGCCAATAACTACCTCTCTTCTGACAACACCGGCATCATGGTCGCTAACATGACGGACGGGAACACTTACACCCCGAGTACTGTGCCCAGCGGAACAAAGAATACCTTTATTGACGAGGATAGTTTTCAGGTGCGAGACGGACAGGAGACTTTGGCATCGTTTGGTACCACTATAGTTATCGGTAAGAGTGGTACGAATAACTTGCGGGCAAAAATAGGATCTGGAAATTTTCAGATTATTGATAATAGTGACAATGTACTTGTTAATATCGGCCGTGTGCCTGCTACAGCAGGAGAGGCGAAAAAGGTTCATTACGAATTCGGTCCACAGCAAAGCGGTACTCCATCTGGCAATTATTCATTCGCGCAGGGAACATATAATGCTGCTGTTTTTGATAATCAGGTTGTTATAGGCCAATATGGCAGATACGGGTATAGGTTTAATTATTCAGCTTCTGTAAGTTCTAATTCACCGACTTTTACAATCAACGTCAGCACTTATGTGGCAATGGGATTTACGGAAAACGATATAAATATAGAAATCCCCGGTTGTGATTATACATGGGTGCTTAATGATGGAACCATTACAGTTACAATAATAGGAGAAGGTATATACTGGAGCTTAAAACCTCTGGTCTATGTCAGAATTGGAAAAGATATTGCTTTTGCAGTCGGTAATGGAACGGAAAACTCACGATCTGATGCATTTGAAGTGACCTGGGATGGTAATGCAAGGATGGCACTTGATGAAACAGCAACCACCGGCACAGACGCGGAGCTATACAGTGCCATTACCGCCCTCGGATGGGAAAGTGAGGTGATTGTATGATCAATATGAAAAAATTGCTTACGAAGATTTTGCAGGCACTTGGTAATACGGTAAGTAAAACCGGCGATACCATGACAGGAGATTTGCAGATCACGAGAGACGGCATAACGAGCTGTGTAAGAGTGACAAGTCTTAACGGTAACACAACCGTTGCAGATGGATAGCTTAGTGCAAATACGAGTGGAAATTTTGGTCTTTATGACCAAATTCATGACAAATGGTTAATCAGAAGTAATAAAAGTGCTAAAGAAATACTTTTTGGTATGCCATTACATATATCTACTATTTATAATACTAAACTTACTGCTCCATCTGCACAAAATACATGGGCAGAAGCCTCTGTTCCAAATATTGCAAACTATAATATTATTCTTATGCGTTGTGAATGTTTTAATTGTCGTCAGTTACTTGTTTTTTGCCGAAATTTTGGAACAGGAGCACTGTATTTAACCGATAATGCAAGTACCTATGTAAGAGGTGGATACAGAATTGACTGGACAAATAATAAAGTAGGAGTGCAATGGTTAAATGGAACTACTACAACTGCTAGCACAGTATATATCCAACAAGTATATGGAATAGTATAAAAGAAATGAGGTGATATAATGTTAACTCCAAAACAATTATTAGTAATCATGTATCAATTCAGAGGCGCTAATGCAAAAAAAAATGTAAAAAAGACATATAATGATTATGCAGAAAAACATAAAAAATCTAAGGTATCAAGTAATTCTGCGTGGTGTTCTGAAACAATTGCGGCCTCTTTTATTAAAGCAGGTGCTCTTGGACTTATTGGCGGTCTTGCCAGACAATCAGATACTTTTGTAAAACATTTTAAAGCAATAGGCATTTGGAAAGCAGGACATGACAGGATTCCTAAAGTAGGTGACATTCTTATTCGTGGTAAAAACAATGACCCTTATCACAGTGAAGTTGTGTTTTCGGTTGATGAAAAGAAAGGTACGCTTAAAGCAGTTTCTGGCAATTATCTTGGAAATGTCGGTATTAGAACTAGAAACATTCATGACAAACTTACTTATGGATATGGAAGTCCCAAATATGACGCTTATAAAACTGTGACTCCTTCTATCGTACAAAAAGTAATGATGGGGTTATATGGCAAGGGTGCTACTATCGGTACTGCCAGATATAACAAACTTGCACTTGAAGGTTATGATCCTGATGCTGTACAAGCTAAAATTAATTGGGTTGTTAATACAGCACAAGCTATTAAAGACGGTAAAGAATGGGCTAAGGAGCATTATGGGAATGATGAAAAACGTAAAAAGGCACTTGGTTCTTGGTACCCTATAGTACAAAAACAAATCAATGTATTATACGGAATTGATAAATGGTAATTAAATGAGGTGAATAAACATGGCAAATAATGATAATATTATTTATGCTAAATTTAATCATGGTCGTGAAATAACGACCGATTCACGCTCTCAGTATGCTTATGGGCAGGTGTTGAAAATAAGCGGACTTCACCTGCCCGCAAGTTTTGATGCAGACATTTCAAACAAAGGTGATAAGCAAGCAAAAGTTGTAATAGGAACAGATAATGAATTACCAATAGATGATGCGTACTTCTTATCAGGCAAAGACGTTATCGTAATGATCAATGTGCATGCCGCAGATAAAGATGGGCGTACTAAATATATTGTCAGAATTCCTGTTGAAAAACGTCCTATTCGTGCAGACATTGAATTAGAACCTGTCGAACAGGACGTTGTTTCTACAGCTATTGCCACTTTAAATGAAGCTGTTGAACAAACATCGGCAAGTGCGGAAAGTGCCGAAAATAGTGCAAATCGTGCTCAACAGTCAGCAATAAAAGCAGAAACATCAGCAACTAACGCATCTAATTCAGAAACATTGGCACAACAGTATATGGAACGTGCTGAAACTGCCGCCGAAAACGCGGAACAGTCTGAAACAAAAGCAAAAGCTAGTGAAGATAACGCTAAAGCATCTGAGACACATGCTGAACAAATTGCAAATGATATAGAACAATTTACAGAGCGTGCGGAAACCGCTTCCCGTAATGCAGAATCTTCTGCTACTACTGTTACAGAAAAAGCTAGTGAAGCGTTGAATAGTGCGAATATTGCATCAGCTAAAGCTAATGAAGCATCAACTTCCGCAACAAACGCACAGAACTCTGCGGATAATGCACAACAATTTGCTACAGGTGCACAAGAATCCGCAAATTCTGCATTAGCATCCGCAAATAAAGCGTTAGTAAATGCAGAGAAAACGCAAAGTGATAAAGAAATAGTTGAACTCGCTAAGTCTAATGTGCTATCTGCTGTAGGTGAAGCGCAGAATTATGCTGAGTCCGCGCAATCTGCAAATCAAGCTATTCAAAATATGAATGTACAAGCAACCACATTAGAATCTGATTCTGATGCTACTGTTGAAAAGTCTGTTGATTCTGTGACTGGCACAGTCACTCTTACATATGGTATCCCTAAAGGAATCAAAGGCGAAAAGGGTGACACAGGAAATAAAGGCGATAAGGGCGATCCATTTGTTTACTCTGATTTTACTCCCGAACAGCTTGCTTCTCTTAAAGGTGAAAAAGGTGATAAGGGCGATAAAGGAGACCAAGGAATTCAAGGTGAACAGGGAATTCAAGGTATTCAGGGTATAAAAGGAGATACTGGTAATTCTGGTGTATATATTGGGGATACCGAACCTACTGATCCGCAAATAATAGTTTGGGTAGATACTTCAAAAAATGATGATACAAATAATACTGTGGGAGAAGCAATAGTAGGTAATGCTATAGTAGAATAAAAAGGAGATAATGATATGGCTTATATAAAAACTGTTTGGGAAAACGGTGACGTGATTACCAAAGAAAAATTAAATAATATAGAAGATGGAATCGCAAATGCTGGTGGCGGTGGAAGTCCAATGAAATCTACTACCCATGCAGAACTTTTGGCGATGCGTAACGCTGGGACGTTGACACCGGGAATGCAGTACCGTATCACAGACTATGTTTGTACCACTACACAGGAAGAGTCAAGGGCGGTATCGCATCCCTTTGATATTATCGTTGTTGCGGACGATGCATCGACATTAAATGAAAATGCCCGTGCGTGCTTGCATGAGGGCGATACCTATTATACAGCCGAAAACCACTCAGCAAACCTTGAGGCGTGGGAGTTGAAATACTGTATCGACAACGACGGGGATCGTTTCGCGTGGGCAGATGCTACCAACGGCAAGGGCGTCATCTTTTGGATGAAAGATGAACGTGGCAACGAGTGCCCTTATGACTTTAAACAGATTCAGTTTAAACGGTATAAAATCACAGAATGTACCGTGCAGAGTCTTGTTGGAATGTTAACTGCTCTTGAACACGGGAAGGCTATCACGGCAGTTGATGAGGCCAACCCGGTATGGGTCTATACATTCAGCGTTTATGATCCAGAGGCTGAGACACCGACTTATGAGGACGGGTCTGTTGCTGTGATGAATGAGGCTATGGGTTGTATAGTTTATGGTAACGTCATTAAATGTTATCTAAACTACGCCGATATGACAGAGTATACTGGGCCGTATGTCAATTATTTGAACAATATTGTTTTCGACAACACCTTTGGGAAGCTTTGTTACAACAACGCCTTTGAGAACGGTTGCAATAGCAATACCTTTTCGAACAGTTTCACTAACAACACCTTTGGTGGCGAATGTAGTAGAAACACCTTTGGGAAAAATTGCAATAGAAACACCTTTGGTAATTATTTCAGCGGCAACACCTTTGGGAGCAATTTCATCAGCAACACATTTGGGCACACTTGCAGTGGCAATACTTTTTCGGACAGTTGCAGTATGAATAGCCTCAGAAACGGTTGCGGTAGCAATACCTTTGGGAAAGGTTGCACTAACAACACCTTTGGCGGTTACTGCACTGATAACACCTTCGGGGAAAATTGCGCTAACAACACCTTCGGGGAAAATTGCGCTAACAACACCTTTGGGGACCGTTGTTACAGCAACACCTTTGGGGAGTATTGTGGTGGCAACACCTTTGGGGAGTATTGTAGGGGCAACACCTTTGGGGAGTATTGCATATTCATTAATATACCGGCTGGAACCAATGCATCACCTAAATGGTTTTATCATATCCTCTCTGGCACAAGAGGTACAAGTTCAGCCCCTCTTACAATCCCCGGTGAAGGTGGTAATAACTACGTAACATATGTTGGCTTAGACTCTAGCGGTGAACTTAAAACGTGGGTTCCCGCAGATTTAGTTACTTCACCGTAATTTAAGAAAAAGTGAGGTGATTTAACATGAGTAAATTAAAAATAAAAGACAAAAACGGGAAATGGGTTGAAATTACTGGTATAAAGGGAGACAAGGGCGATACTGGTAAACAGGGTATCCAAGGTGAACGTGGAGAAAAAGGTGATAAAGGTGACACAGGTGCATCGGGTCGTGACGGTGTAGACGGCATCTCCCCGACCGTAACTATAACCCTCATCACAGGCGGTCACAGAATCACTATCACGGATAAGGACGGCACAAAGACGGCTGATGTGATGGACGGAACTACTCCAAGCCTTACCAACTATGTGCAGTTTACCGACCTTGCCACAACATCCAGAGCAGGTGCAATGTCCGCACAGGATAAGAGCAGACTTGATGATGTGTATGCGGATTATTCAAGCGCACTTACAGCATTGGGGGTGATTTGATATGGCAACTCCATTAACAGATAGCATCAATGCCTTGACCACTTATGCTAATGATGTCACAGGGGCATCGGATACAACATTGTCGGATGCAGTGCATACACTTGGGAGTGGGTATGGCGGTTCAGCAACTCTCATCACCAAAACCATCACCGCCAATGGCACATATTCCGCAAGTGATGATTCCGCAGATGGATATTCAGAGGTTACGGTAAATGTACCAAGCAGTGGATCATCTGCATGGACTAATGTTGCGGAAACGAGTTATTATGTTAGTACGACATCAACGACCACAGAAACGGTGGACACATGGGCAACAGGACATAGCGAGATATGGACAAGGTCTAAGTGGGTGTATGTTCGCATAAGGGACACGGCAGGAAAAAGAAATGACTATTTTTATGGAAGCGATCAATTTTTTATGATTCCTTCCACTACTTCGACATCAACAACGTCTGGTATTCGGTATTATATGAGATGTAATTCAGACGGAATTTATTTTGCTAGTTCAACATCTGGAACAGCTGGATTCGGAGTGTACGCTGATACGCTTTACTCAGACGGTAGAATAAGAATCCGTAAAAGATATAGCAGTAATGCTTCTTTTACCGTTGACGGCACATACAAAGTCGAAGTCTACCTTCTTGACCCGCCAACAGGCGCACCAATCTTTGAATAACGAAAGGAGAATTATAATGTATCAGTATTACATTACCGAAGTCCGCAAGACTATAACAGGCGAATTTGAGCATGACAACTATTGGGTCTACGATGAGGACGAGCAGACCGCAAGGCTCAAGGGCGAAGGAAAATTCCACGAAGTTCTGAGCCGTGCGGCAACGTCCACATTTGCAGAGCACGGAGCAATCCTGTTTACATCCACATGCTATCCCATCAAGCACGAATGCTATACACATGGAGCAGAGCAGGAAGAATAAGGAGACGCCATGCTGACATACTGCTTTGAGACCACAGCATCAGCAGGTACGGAGATACATCAAACCTGTATGCCACATATTCTAATGGCACACTGACTATTGATACGGTATCCAACACGTCAGCAAGGCGATTTCGTTCGGGACAGACGTATAATTATACGTTGATTAAGTGGACATAAAGGAGGAAATAATTATGACTCAATACTATATCATGGAACTTCAAAAATATGCGGACGGTTCTTACGGTGACATTAAACACATTGCGTATGACGAAGACCCCACAAGAGCAAGACTTAAAGGTGAAAGTAAGTTTTATGAAATTTTATCGGCAGCCGCTGTAAGTGAATTGCCAGTACATGCCGCTATCATGTTTACATCTGAGGGTGTACCTGTAATGAATCAGAGGTACGTACATGCGATTCCGCAGGAAGAGGTTGAGCCTAAAGAGGAAACACCTGAAGATGAATAAGTAATTAAATAAAAAATTTTTGCTTATAATGGACAAATTTTATAAATTCATTTAATTTAAAATTTATATATTGTTGGAGGGGAGAATAAAACTTCCTTCCAACAAATGTATACATTTTTAGAGATAAAAGGAGAATGATAAAATGGCCAATTTTAATCAAAATGGGATGAATGGTATAATACCTAATCAATATCCCTATACTAACAATTTAATAATGAATACTCCTTACGATAATTATCTTGGGAGAAATAATGTAACTGTAAACGCAAATGGTCAAAATTATCCAAATCAATTTTTAAAATGCAGGCCAGTTGCATCTAAAGAATAGGCAAGAGCCGCTCAGATAGATTTAGATGGCTCTCTATGGGTTTTTACTGATGTTGGAAATTAGAAAATTTATACTAAACAAATAAATTATGATGGAACAGCAACTTTTAAAACCTATGCTTTAACTGCTGATGAAAATCCTTATAATTCTTCTGAATATGTTACAAAAGATGAATTTAATAGTGTAATACAAAGTTTAATGGCGGCAATTCAGTCTCAACCCGTTACCCAAAAAGTTTAGACCGAATCCGCATAGAATAATAAAAATACTGGACAAAGCAGTAATAATAATTTTATAGTTAAGAGGGTATAATTATTATGAATGTAAATCCGATTCAATTAATAAATATGATAAAAAACGGTCAAAATCCTCAACAGCTTATGATGAATATTTTAGGACAAAATAATCCTATTCTTAAAAATGCAATGAATCTAGCGCAAAACGGGAACACATCTGCTTTATAGATGATTGCACGTAATTTAGCACAACAAAGAGGTTTGGATTTTGATACAGAATTTGCAAAATTTAAAAATTATTTAAATCAATAATGGGAGATACAAATGTTTAATAATAATACTAATGGATATTCCTTATCTGATATTGCAGCCGCAACAGGCAATAATAATAATGGTTTTGGTTTTAATGGCGATGGAGCCTGGATCTTTTTCTTATTTATTTTAATGCTTGCGGGCGGTTGGAATAATAACGGTTTCGGTGGAAATGGACAGCCTGCTGTTATAGCTGATGTTCAACGTGGTTTTGATCAGAGTGCCCTTATGAATAGTTTAAACGGTGTGACTGCCGCAATAAATACTGGCTTTTCAAATGCGGAAGTATCTCGTTGTAATTCACAAGCGAATATCCTACAAACATTAAACAATAATCAAGCAAATCTATCTACTCAATTAAATACAATAGCAATGAATCAACAGAACTGTTGTTGTTAGAATAGAGCGGGATTAGCTGATCTGAAGTATACTGTAGCTACAGAAGCATGTGCAGACCGCACAGCAGTTACAGATGCTTTAAGAGATGTAATTGCATCAAATACAGCAAATACACAGGCCATTCTTGATAAACTTTGTCAACAATAGATTGAATCTCTCAAGGCTCAGAATCAACAGCTTCAGATGCAGGGTTATCTTGCTAATTTAGCAGCTTCTCAAAATGCTCAAACTGGACAGATTCTTGCAGATAACGCGGCTCAGACAGCTACATTACGTCAGGCCTTAAATCCTACTCCTATCCCTGCATATGTTGTTGCAAATCCTAATGGATGCAACTGCGGAAACTGGAACGGATGTTGCGGTAACGGTTTTTATAACTGATAAGGAGGTTAATCCATGGCTAGTTATGTAACAACTGCTGATGCAACAGTAGCTTTAAATGGAACGATTCCCTTTAATAGTGTTTCTATTCCCTGTAACAAAGGTAATATTATTCCTATTGTTCCTGGAATTCTTAACTTAAATGGTAATACTTCTAATCGTTTTGCAAGATATGATATTACTCTCCAAGGAAATATTCAAATCCCTACAGGCGGAACAGTTACTCCTATAGCAATTGGAATTACTCTTAATGGGGTAGTAATACCGTAGAGTGTTGCAATCGTAACACCTGCGGCCGCAGGAGAATATTGGCATGTAAATACTACAGCGTCTGTAACTGTTCCTTGTGGCTGTTGTTTAACCGTATCTGGAGCATATATAGACGGTACTGAAGATGACCCAGCTATAACTCCTACCCCTTCTATTTTAGTTAGACGTGGGGCTTCATTAACAGGAATCAGGACAGCATAAGGAGGAAAATATGGGAACTGAAGCATTAAAAATGATGAAAGACCAACTAATGAGTTGTGTACAAAGTCAACTTGGTGATATATCAAAGGCAGATGCCCATGAACTTGGTGAAGCTGTTGATATGATAAAAGATTTGTCTGAAGCGATATACTATTGTACTATTACTGATTCAATGGAAAAAGCAGAAGAAAAAGAAAAAACTTCTGTTAATAATATAAATTATTATACCACCCCATATCCAGATTATAGAAATATGGAACGCAATAATGGATATATGTATTATTCTGGCGGGAATGGTGGTAATATGGGAGGTAATTCTAGCTCCAATGGCGGAACTACCTCTTATTATACTGAAATGATGAGAGATCCCCGTTAGGGAAGATCTCCAATAAGAAGAAGAATGTATATGGAAGGTAAAGAAATGCATAAAGATACAAGTTCTCAACTTCATGAACTAGAAGCATACCTTCAAGAACTTTCTTCAGACATAACAGAAATGATTAAAGACGCATCACCAGAAGAGAGAACTACATTACGTCAAAAAATGACCACATTAGCTAATAAAATTAACTAATATGTTTTTAATCAATAATGTTTATTGGAAACTCTCTTTTGTTGCTCCTAATTTTCCTTTATTACAAAGATTAAACGGAGAATTTTCAATAGGAGCATGTGATAATCTTACTCGAACAATTTATATAAACGAAACGTTACAAGGAGATTTATTGCGGAAGGTACTTTGCCACGAAATAACACATGCTGCAATGTTTTCTTATAATGTTAATCTTTCTCTTGAGCAATAGGAATTGATAGCAGATTTAATTTCTACATATGGAGATGAGATTATTTATATAACAAATAAAATTTTTAATAAATTAGGAAATATATAAATTGATAGCTGTCGGTTCTACTTTTAACCGACAGCTATTTTTTTTTAGAATTATAAAAAAGGGGAGATAAATGAATCTATTATAGACAATTGAAAAAATTATTCATCAAATTCGTCCTTTTGAAGGTATTAGTTCTTGTGTAATTTTTATTTTATTTATAATCGGCACAGTAATACAAATTTCTCCTATAAAAATTAATCCTTGGGATTTTTTATTAGGGTGGATAGGAGAAAGATTTAATTCTGGAATTAATAAAAAAGTAGGGCAGTTAGAAAAGAAAATAGATTAGCATATAGAAAGTAGTAAGAATAAAGATTTAAAATAGCAAAGATAGTATATTATTTCCTTTGTCGATGAAGGTGTTAATGGAAAACGACATACAAAAGAATCTTTCTAGAATGCGATACGAGCTTGTGATGCATATGAGAAATATGTTCGTTAGAATGATATTGAAAATGGCGTTATCGTATCTTCTATTAGTGCCATTAGATTAAAATATGAACAACATTTAATTAATGCTGATTTTGCAACAGGCGAACATTATGTTGAAAATGCTAAATAGATGCAAAATGAAAACTGAAATAAAAAATACCAAAACCTATTTTAGTTTCTGCATGTTGGTAGAGTGCGCGCCAAGCACCTTAATAACACAAAAAGCCTCGATATGAGTCATATTCATATCGAGGCTTTATTTTTTTATCTAATTACGGCATATCTTTCACTATTAATAGCTTCAAGCATTAAGTCGTAACCTGTCTTACCAGTAATAACTTGCTTGAAAATAGTAGGAGACATACCGCTTACAAACGATACATTAGGACCTGCATCCAGGATTGTATTCTGGCGGGCATCCACATTCCAATAGACCAGCTTAGGAAGCTGTAGGCCATAAGCTGCCCACTTCTGACGAATCTTCTCCATCTCTGTTGAAGCAGAACGCTTTGTCCAATGACTATCACTCCAATAACCAGTACCACTATCAATTTCCATATCAGAAATAACTACAATGGTCTTAGGAATGTCACTCTGCTTAACACCTCTCTTAGTTGCTGTCTTTAGAAGTAAATCAAATACAGCTTCTAGGTTAGTATTATCACAAAGATTTGTCTTGTAGATACGGCGAGCCTTATCTACAAAATCAATACCTTCTGTCTTAATCAGCTGAGGATGTGAAGCAAAACTAATATAGTAATTCTTAAAAGGACCACCAATACGTTCTGCGCAATACAAACCTAGACTGATTGCTACGTTAAGAGGAGCCGCCGCATCTTTACCAGTCATAGAACCAGAAGTATCTACGACACACATCATGCTACAATCCTTACCATTAAGATAATCAGGAAGATTATCCCAATACTTATTAATCATAGCACGTTCAGTTTCACTAAGAGCCTCAAAGTTGTAAGACCATGTTGAAGCCTTAACTGCCTTAGCTACCACTTCATAAGGGTAAAGTACAGAAGCATTAACCTTTGTATTCTTATCTTTTGCAAAAGATTCATACTTCTTAGCGATAATATCACGTCTTGCAAAAGCATTACGATAAATAATACCTGCGCGAGAAGGAATCTTATCAAACTCAATCTTATCCCATTCGTTGGCGGACATCAGTCTTTCAAGAACATTAATCTTAACTCTTAGCTTTGAAAGCATCTGACGATACTGCTTAGAAGTAACTCCTAAATACTGTCTAATCTTCTTTGCTCTTGCAATTGTTTCCTTACTTGAAGCATTTTCAGAAGGAAGCCACTTAGCGATAAGGCTAATACCATTCTTCTTACATGCCATATCCTCACGAAGCTGCTTTTCAATAAGAGCCATTACATTCTTTTCAACAGGAGTGTCGAAAAGTTCGAACAGGTCATCATATCTACCATATTCAGGAAGATATTCAATCAAGTTACGGGCGCGGGCAGGCTTGTTCTCTGCCAACCAGCGGAAGCATGTACGGAAGAATCTACGTTCACCCTGACCACCACGGCAGTCACGAATATAGAATAGACACTTCAGTGCAAGAACTGAATCCTCTTCAAAGGCGTTCTTGAAAAGAAGGATACAATCTTCGTCTGTACGCTTACGATAAGCGGCACCCATAGCAAACAATGTATAAACGTCACTATTTAACTTTTTATAAGCGAGTGCTCCATTCTCTGTTCTCTTGTAATTGAAATCGTTTGAAAGCTGATTCATAAATGTATTCATAATCCTTTTATCTCCTTTACTTTTGTCAAAGTATGTCTTTATTTAAATTGGAAAATTTTCTTACTCTTTCTTCAAATGTCATATTTGGAGTAGCTATTGCAATTGAACGTGCTTTTAAATATCCTAATGCTGTACATCCTTTATGATTTTTAGCATATAAAATTGCACGCTTACATAGAATAAGACTCATTCCAGTTTTTTCTCTTAATATTTTTACTTTTTTTATCATATTTAAAAAATAAATTTTATTCTTTGCCTATCTATTTCTCTGCAAATAAGTAATTTTATTAAAAATAATTTTGTTTTCTTTTTCATAAAATACTCCTTTAATACTCCCAGCGGGAATCGAACCCACATCGAAGGCTTAGAAGGCCTTTGCTTTATCCTTTAAACTATAGGAGTATAATAAGGCTCTTTGCTACTTCTTTTCCCAACCTTCTGAGTGATGGTACTTACACAGCGGTTCGCTTCAGATTTTCAGAATTACCTTATATTAAATATCCCATACAAGAATCGAACTCGCATTTTTAGGGCCGTAACCTAACGGTTTATCCATTAGCCTAATGGGATATAATTGCGCCACTACGAATCGAACGTAAATCTCCCCCGTATGCAAGGGGGTATGTTACCATTACACCACGGCGCGAGCATTTATCATATTTTTTGTTTGTTTACGGTTAGCTACTCCGCACCCTAAACAACTTTTTTGATAAATGTTAATACAATACATTAATTAACTTTTGTACTAAACAGGAGCGGAAGGATTCGAACCTTCATAATCACGGTGTTGGAGACCGTTGCTGTACCATTGAGCCACGCCCCTTTAGTTTTTAACGATACCCGTTAGAAAACCCAGGAAGATTACAATACTCACGAATAAATTCTTCAGGAGAATTATTAAAAAGACCATCTAACTGTTCAAGAGAAAGATTAGTTTCTTTTACAATAGGATAAATCTCATACTGGAGATTTTCGCTCATAAGTTCATTAAGAACATCGGTATATTCATCATCTGCTCCTGAAGTAGAATCTTCCATATATTCATCTAATTCATCTTCATCCCAACCTATTTCGTTGGCGGCAGCCGCTTCCAAATCATCCATAATAGAAGAATATTCTTCCATAATAGCATAAGACTCGTCAATAGCCATTTCTTCAACTTCTTCTTCAGTACCCTCTGCAACAAAATAGGATACCATTCCGTGCATTCCATTATACATCTGTTCACAAGCGATTACTGCATAAAGCATAGTTTAAATCTTCCTTTCTTTTTTTAATAATGCACACCACAAAATTGTACACAGGTTAAATACATGTGATGTGCTATAACCTGTTTTGCCTAGCGTTTCAGATGTGTTTTAGTCCTAATTTATTTAGGACAATCACGCATAGTCCCATTCACATCAGGGGCTTTAGGTCTCACTGTATGTAGCCGGATTCACCCTTCCTATCCCCCACTCATACAGGATGGTTGATCGTTTTTATACCGCATCTCCATTCTACGGTCAACCGAGCATTTGACTCAGTTTAAGCCAGCAATAGGATTTGAACCTATATCGTTTTAGGCCTTACACTCCTTGGGGGAGCCGCTTTACCAATTAAGCTATGCTGACATTTTTAGCAGGCCCAGATGGAATCGAACCATCACATCGTGAGTCAAAGTCACGTGCGCTAGCCGTTACGCTATGGGCCCATATACAAGAGACATTATTAGTAGACCGCGGGATTCGAACCCGCATATCAAAATTCGCAGTTTTGTATCTTATCCATTAGATTAAATCCATTAATTTTTTTTATTGCTGTGTGTCTCTTTATCAACTTTCTATATATATTATAATAAAAATTTTTATTTTTTTCAAATAAGCACAGAGTGGGATTTGAACCCACGAATAACGGTTTTGCAGACCGCTGCGGTAACCAGGCTGCGCCATCCGTGCAAAAGAAAGGGATATGAAACGTATAAATTTCATACCCTTTTTTAAATTAATCGACCGATTTTACTTCAATATATTTAGGCTTGATTAAAACCTGTTTCTGTAATGCATGAGTTATCTGGAACATGCGGAAACGTGCTTCCCGCCTAGCTTCATCTCGTTCTTTTTTATTCTCAATATCATTAACAGGATTAAAAGATTCCAATGCATTAGTGCCTATTGTTTTCCACTTAGACATTAATAAACTCTCCTTTAGTTAAGAAAATCCTTCAAAATTCTTTCAAATTCATTGCTGGTAATAGGAGTCGCTACAGGTCTCTTTTCTTTCTGCGAAGGTGACTCCAGAACAGCTTCTACTAAATCTACCAGCAAAGGATTTTCATTTTCATATGTTTTAACATATTTAAGAATTTCTTTATTAAGAGCCTGAATCTTTTCTTCAAGGTTTGCTTTTGCGATAGCCTTTTCTGCTTCAAATCTACGTTTTTCTTCTGCTTCTTTACGTTTCTCTTCTGCTTCTGTCTTCTTTTTGAGTTCAGCTTCAATACATTCTTTTTCTGAATCAAAAATCTCATCCAGAACTTCACTATAAAATTTCATTCTTTTTTCCTCTCTTTTTTAAAATATTTTTATTAACGAAAGGTGGCTAACGGGACTTGAACCCGTAACAGGCGGTACCACAAACCGCTGGACTACCAAATTGTCCTATAACCACAGCTGGAGTGGTGAGACTCGAACTCACGGCATCGTGATCCCAAATCACGCATTCTAGCCAACTGAATTACACCCCAATATACAAGACACATAAATAAGTATTGATCTACCCATTGATCTATTTTGTCTATTCTGGCAACAAAAATCGGATTTGAACCGATAACATATACTAAACGTATAAATTGCTGTGTGTGTCTTATTATTAAATTATTAACCTAACATAGCAAAATCTATAAATCTTTTTACATCATCTGCATTATAACAAACCAATTCCATCTCAGGAATATTTGAATCTTCAAACATCTTAGCAAAAGCAATATATTGAGTAAGACGACTCTTTAGATTTAATCTATCGCCTTCTTCTGTTACTAATTCAACTTTTCCTGTACACTTATCAACTGTTTCAAAAAACTTTTTAATATCATTAATATGATATAACTTCATTTATTCTCCTTTTATATAATCTCTATAAGTACAATATTCTTCAAACGTTCCTTTGAAGCCATTTTCAACAGCCTTAGAATATTCTTCATTTAGAACTTTTGAATAACTTATAGATTCCTAATTAAACTACATAACCGATTGCTAACTCATCTGTATACTCTCTTTCTCTTGCGGTCATTGCAAGAAAACGTTTAATGTCAGAATGGCTCCACCAGTGTCCGCCATGTCTACCTTTTTCTTCTCCAAACGCCGGTCTACGCTTAGAAACTTTAGGTTTACAAAGAGAACATGAACAATGAATTTTACCTTTACTATACTGATGAAGGTGAGGATACCATTCACTACCATCTCTTTCTTTACAAATTTTCTGCTTTCTGATTGCCTTTGTCCAATCATTATGTCTCTTTTCTGCAAGTGTTCTACACATGATAAACTCCTTTGAAACTAGGTTAACAGAAAGCGGTGCGAGAGGGATTCGAACCCCCAGCCCAATTAAGAGCAACGGTTTTCAAGACCGCACCTCCTCCCCACTAAGGTACCGCACCATATCAAGGCTTAAAAAGTTTCATTTTCTCTTTTTTCAGAGGTCAATTCCTATTAAGAATAAGAAATAGAAAACTTTCAAATAAAAGAAACTTGTCTATTTTACGACCAAAATTCTCCTAAGAATCATGTTAAATCTTGTAATTTTAAACCCATTAAAAATAAAATTGCCGTATAAGCCTTAGCGCGGATGAGTGGATTCGAACCACCGGACCCAAATGTAGGGTCAATACCTTAGCAGGGTACCGCATTAAACCTCTCTGCCACATCCGCAAATTGGGATAGCCCGCCGGAGAATCGAACTCCGATTTCTGGTTTTAGAGACCAGCGTCTTAAACCGTTTGACCACCGGGCCATACCAAGACAGATTAAAAATTGCTTTAATTAGATTACAAGTCCAATGCAAAAATTAAAATAGATTGCTGTTTCTGTCTTTCATCTTATAAATATATTATATAATAATTTTTTTAAAAAATCAAATGCATGATATAGGATTTGAACCTATGCCCCTTTCGGTGTAAACGAAATGCTCATCCCAGCTGAGCTAATCATGCATATTGGCGGGAAACTCCCGCCTAATCCGACTTTTGAGTTTCACAGGTATCGGGGAGGAACCAGGGATTAAATCCAGCCCACCTTAATATTTAGTTTCCCATCTCCTCGGGGTAACTAACAAACCTGAGGGTCTTCCATATCGCACGTGCATATTGATATAGAATAAATGGACCGTGTGGGAATTGAACCCACCTGATTTTCTGTGTGCAAGACAGATGACCACCCCGTGCAGTCCCACAGCCCAGTACTAAGAGGCTTGATTACCCTCTTTACAGCAGTTTGATCCTGCTTGCCGATGACGTTATAGGTCCGCCGCCCGCACATTTATTTGCTAAAACACGGTTTCCAGGGTATCTTTGTATAATCACATTACCGCAAAGAGGTATATACCTTTATCATATTATAGACGCGTTTCTATAATATTCTCCCAAATTTTTTATTGTACATAGATGGTAAAGAGACAATAAAATACTACGAAGTGGACTCGAACCACTGACGACTTCCTTATCAGAGAAGCATTCTAACCTACTGAATTATCGTAGTAAATAAGGGTTAAAAGGAAAGGAAAATGCATTTTTACTTCGTAATAACCTTTCTCAGTTAACCATCTAATTTTTATGCCTGTCTAGCCTTATACTAGAATATTACATATGCGATAAGTTGTTCTGTTGCATCGCTATTTTGAACTATCCCTGTCTCCTTATCAAAATTAGACACCTTTACTATATTTCAAGGCTTTTTGCGGCGTCCCGCTTAGTCCTGGGAGAGGGAATCGAACCCACTCGGTGCCGAAGCCATGGGATTTACAGTCCCACCCGTCTCCTTAGCGGTCTACCCCAGGATAAAAGTGCTCAGAACTAGACTTGAACTAGTAACGCGAGGATCTTCAGTCCTCCGCTCTACCCATTAAAACTATCTGAGCATAACAAGACATATAATTTGTAAATAATGACTGTTTTTCAGACAGTTGTCTTAACCATTTGACTACATAAGCTAACGTGCTTGTGACAGGATTCGAACCTGTAAACTTACAAAAGTAAGAAATTGCTGTATATGTCTTTCATTTTATATTTATGTTGTGGATTCTTGATTTTATTTGATGTTGGTGCCTTATTCGCCTAAATCCACATAAGCCAACAGTAATTCTGGTGGGATTCGAACCCACATGCCTTCTGACCACAGGGTTTGAGCCTGTTGCGTATACCAATTCCGCCACAGAATTATATCCTGCTTACGCAGGAATTAAGAAGTAGAAGCGAAGGGATTCGAACCCTCAATCCTTGCGGTAACGGATTTTCTTACTACTCTATGTCACCATAGCCATCTTAAAGATGTTGTAGTCTGGACTATGTCTTTGCCATATTATTTCTAACTTAGGCAGATGGTATATAGTCTCTACACATTTATAAATAAAAAGGCTGTTTATCAAAATCCATTTAACTACAGCGTTATACGAACTCGCCACTATCAAATTGGCTTCCTCAGTCTGTCGTAGCACCCTTTTATTTAATTTAGCTCGGCGTTCTCTTAGCTATTCGCCGAATTAGCCATCTCCACTTATATCATTTCTGATATAAGGCTCTCCTTTTATGTTTACTAAGAAAAAAGTCCGTCGTGTATACCAGTTCCACCACGCTTCCATATAAATTTAAACGGTTGTAAAGATAAAAATTTATTATTTTTCTATTTTAACAGGGAAAAATAATAAAAGCCTGCCTAACAACTTAATAATGATTACTGCTCACGAGAAGCAATAAACGCATCATACTCGTCCTTGAAGCACCAAGCAAATCCATAAGCCTTATGGGTCTTAGTTCTTCCATTCAAAGCATCACCGATGCCTGACTTGCCTTCTTGTCCAATTGCGGCAAGTGCTTCCTTCTGTGTTGCAAACTCTGCAATAACTGCATAAGTTTCGGGGTCAAGCTGAAGAACACCTGACTTATTCGGACTCTTACGCTTACGAGCGGCGGCCGCCTCATCTTCCTCAACACGAGCAAGTGCTTCTCTCAAGGTATCCAGAAGCTGCTCTCTGATACCTTCATTTACATCTGTTGCATTTTCAAAATAGAAAATCAAACCTTCAATCTGTTTCTTATCCATATTTACTCCTTTTTACTCTTGTTTTTTAATTTCTATAAATATATTATACTAAAAATTTTTTATTTTGTCAACAATTGAATAACTTAATTATATCTATGAATAACACCCCTTCGGGTTGCTGGCAATAACCTTCTCTTATATTCGACCACCAAGGAGACATACCTGAGCGGTTAGGAGCGACCTAAACGCTATATGCCCCATCTGTCTAAGACAGACAAATCTTGTAGAGGATTTTGCATACCTCTAACTTTCAGCTACCTTTCAGAAAAGTATAAATAAGATTTACCATATCTTGTTTATCCAAATTTGTCTACGCACTTTTAGCCTACTCGTACCTTGACCCAATCTTATACACGACTTCCGTCGCTTCATGTGCGCTAACCCCTTATGGAAATTCCAAGGTTTGCAAAGTTTTCCACGCTTCACCTAACTTGGATTAGTGCTCTCGTTAAAGAACCCTATATTATGGAGCCGATTGGAACAGTGTCTTTAAAAGCGATTACCCCAGTGCTATTGACTAAACCATTTCTTTAGACCTGGCGTTTTATACGTCACCGCATAAAAACTTTTCTCCTAAGAAAGTATCCTTTCTTATTCTGGTTATTCGTAAAGCCAATACCTCAGCGTCATGGAATTGACGTTTATCACTGAGTTGCTTCATAAATATAACTAAATTATTCAATTGTCAATGTTCTTTTGTTGGTAATCCAACGAAGGTCTTAGGTAAGGAATCGAACCTTACTTATTCATCTCTTTTGAGAATCACATTACCTATATGTTACTAAGACGCCTATCTATGTATATCATCAGAAAGGAAGTGAATATAAAAAGGGATAAACCCATTTATAACAATGCAAAGGGGAGTAGCGTGTAGCACTATCATCTAATGTTCTCCCTAGTTTTTGTTTTGGAATTTCGCCAAAAGGACTTATTTGATATATTGGAAAGTGCTTAATCTCGTAATCCATCACAGGGCTTATATGGTAGCCTGAACCTCGTAGCGGAGGTGGGATTCGAACCCACGTGATACGGCGTATGAGACCGCGCTGGTACCTCTCCAGTCCACTCCGCAATATTAATCAAGACAGTTTAAAATATAGCCTATTTAATCCCAAATTTAAATGCTTGTATTTTTTCTTTTGTTGCTGTTTCTGTCTTTCACTTTCTATAAATATTATAACAAAAAATTTTTTAAAAATCAAATACGGTATATGCATCTACCGTATTGGTCTATGAGGGCTACCACTCCGCTTGCTATATCGTTTTTATCCTTCAGCTAGTTCTAGGGGCCAAGACATTTGTTCTCTTTTTGCAACAATAGCTTTCCGAACCTTAAAAAGTCAACCTACTTATATTAATATCATTGCCTAAGGTTATATTAATACTTTCAGTAAATGCTCTATGTAGGAGTCGAACCTACACTCACAAAAGTAAGTTCCATCATAATAGAGCAGTCTCCTTTTATCTCTCTTATATTTTAAAAGAGCCAAAAAATAATGCTCTGAAAAGAGGAAAGATGATACGTATCAAGTAGCCCCTGGGGGAATTGAACCCACCATCTTGACCTTGAAAGGGTCATATCCTGTCCTTTTAGAAGAAGGAGCCATATTTCTTTCACTTTCTATAAATATTATAATAAAAATTTTTTAAAAATGCAAATAAAAATGGGAACTTATATTAACACTGTATCCCCTGATAGGTTTGCGCTAGCCTTATCTTACAGCGGGTTTTCCTAAGTCCAGTTTTCCTTGTCATTCCCATGCATTTATATACCGAGCGAGAACAGACGCGGTTATTGCGGCAATAAAAATTTTTTAAAAATGCAAACTTTTATCTTTATAACGTATGACACTGCACCTAAAGTCATATTGACATACTTTATGTTAGGATTCTAAAAAATTTAGTATACATTAATTAATTAGCTATGGACGCATGTTTTCCTACCCTATTATAAAGATAAGTTGCGGGCTGGCGCCTTGCCCTAAACGGTTTTACGACCTCACCGTCTTAACGTCTACGTTTTGTCCATCAGGAGCGACCTGCTTTGCAGTAGCCAATAGGGGACACGGGATTCGAACCCGCACGCACAAGGCACTAGATCCTAAGTCTAGGGTGGCTACCAGTTACACCAATCCCCCATATAAGATAGATGCTTGCCAACGCTTTAGCCCCAGCTCGGGTATCTATCATACCCTACTCCCACAAACTTGGGATGCAGTAAGAGTTTCACCTGTATAACTCTGTAAAGATACTGTATCTTCTACGGCGTACAGTTCACTCACATTACCGGATTCTTTTAATCACTCCTAAAGAATCTAACTGGCTACATTTTAGCAGCTTAGATTTACATTGGCGGAAGGTAAATCAACTTCCTCTTTTACTCAAATTTTGAAAATTTGAGATAGGTTGATCCTACACCTAAAGGACTTTTTCCAGTAACACCCCAAAAAGCAAAGCGGCTATCCTATCAACAGCTTAGATTTACACATTCAACCGAGTAGATTTACATATTAATAGGAAGGTAAATCAACTTCCTAACGACCTAGTGGGGAATTGAACCCCAGTCTCTCGGGCGACAACCGAGTGTAATTACCTTTATACGACAAGGCCAAACATTAAATAGCTTAGTCCATTTCTTAGGCTCCCTTCTCACTATAGCCTGAATTCCACAGGTCATGACTCCTGTTATTCTAGGTAGTTCACTATGGTCTCGCTCTCCCGACCGCCGTGATTTGGTGGACTCTCTTGATGTTTATGCGCACTATTAAATCAAGTCACCATTGCTATTTATGTAGCGGCCCCAGAAGGGTTCGAACCTTCGACATAACGGTTAACAGCCGTTCGCTCTGCCAACTGAGCTATAGGGCCAAATATGAGGGTTACTTTGCGTCTTTATATACCGTTTTCCACTAAAGCCACATATCTTATGCCGGTGGTAGTTTACCCTCAAAATCCATGATAACGGTTTAATCATCCCTACAGGCTTTGAACCTGTGTTTCAAAATTGAGAATTTTGTGTCCTGAACCGAACTAGACGAAGGGACGACAGTGCTTTTTCTGGCGTCACACTTTCCGCCTTGAGCCTGAGAACTTTTTAAAGGGAGTTTCTGAACTCATGCCGTTTTAACCCTCGTCCGCACGGACATAATTTTCTGTTACTTCATAATGAAATCCAATCCAACCAAATCTATCTTCCAAAAATCTCACAGCAGAGAAGCCTTCAACAAACGTAATATGCTTCTGATTTACATCGTCAAGATACTCAACCATGTAGATAACAGCAGTTCTCTCATTCTTTCTCATAATAAAGACCCCCTGAAATGATATTTTTTAGTTTGTTTTTGTTTCTTTTTCTTACGATATAAATATTATAACAAAAAATTTTTAAAAATTCAAATAATATGCAGTGTGCTGTTACGCCAAAGGGAAGTCAGCCCTTACCAGTTACGGGGTGGCCTTCTACTTCTATCATACGATAGTCCCACTCTTTAAAAGATGGATGCTTTTAATCCCACTTTCTACATATAAAGCCCCTCCCCGGATTTGAACCGAGATACAGTGATTACAAATCACTAGTGTTACCGTTACACCAAAGGGGCACGCGTACCGCCGCAGTGATTATAGAGATGCTTCGCGGTTTTCCTGGGTTTCATTCTCTTTTTTGTTAATTAACTTTATAAGCTATAGGTTGCTACCCCAGTCTAACGATGACCGACGACCTGTGAATTAAAGGTTTTAACAGGTTTTACTTACCTAATTATGCTACGAAAGCATATGGACCACTAGGGATTTGAACCCTAATCTGACAGATTAAGAGTCTGCTATGTTAACCGTTAACACCAGTAATCCAGGCTTATACAGCTACATACCTACTATATCAGGACATTACTCTGATTTTCTAAGTTTTTCTTAGTATGTTATGATTTTACATTATATAGTGTTATGGACCCTGTATAACGTGCGTCCGGTGGGAGTTGAACCCACGATATACAGGTTAAAAGCCTGTTGCCATACCGCTTGGCTACGGACGCTTATTAAATTTTTATAAATGCCCGTAGGCTTGCGTTTTCGTTTCATTTTTTATTCCCTCACTTTGTATAAATATTATAACAAAAATTTTTTAAAAATTCAAATAAAATTTGAAGGGTTGCATCGAAGATTCTTAGGTAGTCTTACAACGGATTGATTACCGACGCCCATGACGTGTCTCTCGTCCGTGTCCCATTTTTATTCTCTTCACAAATCTTATTTGAGAGCAGACAATGGGAATCGAACCCACATTTTTAGCTTGGCAAGCTAACATATTAACCGTTATATTATGCCTGCTTGAACTAGGATATATGGCCAACTTACCTAGATATATTTTAGCACCTTACCAGGCCGCCCTCATTTTAGTTACCATAAGCAATTGGCCGCGTGCTCACCAAGCCGCCGGATTGGGTTAAGTACCCAATAACTCCTTATTTTTCTTTCGTGAAATAAAGCAACCCGACTACGTTCTTTAACCTCTCGTAATAAAGAAGACCACCTCTTTCTAGCATCCTGTGGTCAGGGACAGCCCCATGTGGGAATCGAACCCACCTATCTAGCTTGGAAGGCTAGCATTTTAGCCGATAAATCAATGGGACAGATATAAAAACTATTAAAGGTACGCTTTATGGGTGGAAGCGGCGCGTACTTGATTTTAATAGTTTTTATTTGTTATGATAATATTATATCAAAAATTTTTGAATATTTCAAATTATTTTTGACCTTTATTTAGAAAAATAATATCTTCGCCAATACTTATAAAAATCTTTTAATGTAGGATAATCTTCTTGCCAAACAATACCATACATATTAGGATGAAAATATTCAAATTTAGCATCTTTCCATGTCCATCTACTAATATAGTCATGTATATGCTATGTTTCAAAGACTTTTTTATAAGCATTTCCATTAGGAAGAATAATTTTACTACGTCTTATTCTTTTATTTGCTTGTCTTTTGTTTCGTTTAGGAATAGGCGTACGCCCATCTGTATAAACAGGATTCTTTTTATATGAACGTGACATATTTTTCTCCTTTGATTGCGAGGGTAGGATTCGAACCTACAATCACCGGGTCAAAAACCGGCCGCTTTACCGTTAGCGTACCTCGCTTACTTATCATACCTTTTTATCTGTCTGAGAGTAGCTACCTCTCCCCATCTACTTACCACAATCCTTGATAATATTCTTTGATAAGCATAATACATGTTATATGACGTCATTTTATGTATTAGTAGGGGACCTGGGACTCGAACCCAGGACACGCACCTTATAAGGATGCTGCTCTCACCTACTGAGCTAGTCCCCTAAACGGGATATTTTTTATCCCTTAACTTTATAATAATATTATAACAAAAAATTTTTAAAAATGCAAATTAATTTTTAACAAATCATAAATTTTCTATTGCGGGCTTCCCGATTAATCCATAACGTAAATCTATGACAATCGTTATAACTCCATTTCCACAAGAGTAGATTAGAATCTTTAAAATAATGAAAATCAAAAGCATGATAATCATTTTTAAGTATTATTATATAATCAGTTAAACTGATATTAAGCATACGTGCGGGAAGCCACCAATAATTGCTACCGTGAGCCAAATCAGAAACATCTCCAGAATACCATTTTCCATTAGATTCCCACTCAGTATATTTCATAATATGGCTCATAATAACTCCTTATAGATTTAGGGCGGCAATTAAATCTGCAACATTCTGCTTCTCTTCTTCAGTTACTTCCGCAGGATTAACAGTTCTTTCTGTCGGGGTACCGAAAGCTGATGGAGCGGCCGCAGGTCCAAAAGCACTCTTTAATTCACCTGAACCCATATTAGATTTTGCCGCAGTCAAAGTAACTTTAATTTCTACAACTCCACTACCTTCACTCATCGGAATACGAAGAATTTTACCTTCATCTTCCCAAAAAGCATCGGGATAAACACGTTTCAATTCCGCAAAAATTAAATTCTTACTCTCTGTGCCTTTTGCCATTTCATTTCTCCTTTATTTTATAAATATATTTTACTAAAAATTTTCAATTTTTTCAAATCGGATATTTTTTTGATTTAATGACTAACTTAATTCAATTATATTATCACAAATTTTACAAGAAGTAGGTTCTATCAAACATCTTCTACTACATCTTGACCGATATTCTCCAAATTGAGGAAGAATTGTACTATTAATTTCTTCTCCATCATAATTATAAATTATATCTTTTAATTTCCCATCCCATTTATGTTCTATTCCATAAATTTCATATAAAGTATTATACGCTTTATTTCCATTAATATCCACGAATTCAAACGTATCTATGAATTGAGCATAATATGGTATATCTTCTGGACGAATAAAGAAATTTCTTATAGTGTCTATACTATCCCATTTTTTCTCACAATAATTGCAAAAACATCTTAGGCGGATTCCCTTTTTCTTAGTAAAATCCCTTGTAATTTTCATCATAAAAGCTAAATTTCCGCCAATTCTAATGTCTGTTACATTTAAAGAACAAAATCCAAGCAGATTTTCCCAATCACAGCAAATATATTGATAATAATGAGGAATGTTTAATGAATTGAATTTTTCTTCTATTTCTTTATTATAAATGACACTTCGTACCGATATATTTGAATATATTTCCGCCAATGCACCTAAAATTGTAAAATCTTTTTCATCTAAAGGTACTGTTGTAATAATATTAATACGATAATCTTTATATTCAGAAAGAAAATCATATAATTCTTTTATTTTAGGTTTATATATAATATTAATTTCTATTTTATCTTTATCGAAATATTTAAAGTTTCTATAAAATGGTATCTAAAATTTCATTCTAATCCTATCCTCTCTACTCTCGGAATCCTGAAAAATCAATAATAATAGGATGACCATTTTTATATCCTACATTATCATAAGTTAAATCATCATTCCATTTAAGTTTTTTAATTAAAGTAAGAAACTCTTTAAACTTTTTTGGCCCATAATATTTTAATAAATCTATACACCAATCACTATTTAAATCATACCAACAATTAATTTTATGTAAAAAGGAATCCATTAATTCTCTTTTTTCTTTTGTTTTGTTATATGAGTTATTAAAAGGGGTACATTTTTCTTGAAGATAAATAGGATAATCATTAGCATAGCCAATAAAAATAGTTTCTGCAAAGCAATCTTTAAAAGGGGTAGAATAAATATTTTCATATCGTTCTACTTCTACATTACAGTAATCCCATTCAAGTTCAGAGTTTGCACCAATAAAATTACAAAAACAATCTTCATAATATCCCTGGAAAGGAATTTTTATAACATAATCTTTATTACGTGGCATAATTACAAGTTTTGTTGCACCAAAATCATAATTAAAAATATACCCTTTATCAAAAAGATATAAAGTTAATTCATCTACTCTTGTATCATCAAAAGTAGGATTAAAAAAATTAAAACCTTCAAACATATTAAGAATTTCATCTTCATTAAATGTCATGTGTTATAATATTCTCCTTTTATTTTATATTTTTATTATAACAAAAAAAATAAAAAAAATCAAAGAGACCCCATAAAGGTATCTCTTTGATTTTTATAATTAAATTTTAACAGCTTTACAACGGTTAAGAACAGTTTGTTTTACACCATTATAAATCTGATGTTTCTTTACAGTTCCGGTAAGAAGAATAGTATCTCCTTTTTCAATGTCTTCATCAAGACCTGCGCCAGAGCAAAACCATGTAAGTACATTTTCACCCATTTTGAAAGTATACAGAATAGAAGTTCCATAATAACTTTCAACTGTGCGGGAACCTACAAGAGTAACATGAAGGTCTCTAAGACGTTCTTTCTCTTCTCCGATATATTCAGAGTTAGATTTTGGCATACATGCTTCTTTGGCGGCATCTGCTATTTCTTTAGCTTCATCCTTAATAAAGGCTTTCTTAATACGCCATTTCCAGTCAAAAACTTCATCAAAAGGAATAGAAGTCATTTTATATCCTGCGGGAACTTCTACGGGATGGGAAGCATACCAGCCAAGATGAGGCTCAAAACGGCAACCAGCTTCTTTAAGAACATCCTTAATAGCATAAGTATCTCCAAGAATAAGCCAAACAAGAGGATTCTCTACATCATAACCATTTTCCGCAAGGTAAATCCGCTTATTCTCCTCACTTGCAGCCTCCAGGCCAAGCATTTCTGCGGCTTTCTTTTCTGCTTTCCTCGTTTTTGCTTTTTCCTGATTAGCAACATACTTCTCATACTCCTCAGGAGTATAAGCCTTTACCCACTGACCCAGGCGGCCGCTACCATTACAACGGAAGCATGTACCAAACCATGCGTAGACACCAGTCCCGCCACATCTATCACAAACTTCCTCAATATATGCTTTATGAGTGTTCTCATCTACCTTTTTAATAGTTGCATGCGCGTAAGAAGGGGCTACCATCCAAGTCATATTCTTTCTCCTTTTTCTGATTAAACTCTGCGTTCTACTTCTCGTTTAATTCTTGCTTTGTCTTTTGCGGAAAGAGTGTCAAGATTAAGACCGTGTTTTGCGAGAATTTCCTCTTGCATATCATTAATATCATAATCTTTTCTTGCGTAAGTAACAAAATCATTAATTGCGGCATTTATCTTTGCCGTTTTAGTAGTTACCATATTATCCATTCCCGCAGATTCCATCATATAAAGACCATAAGGTGTACCAAACATTTTTTTCATTTCCTTTCTTTCCTTATCTTTATATATATTATATAAAAAATTTTAAAAAAAATAAAGGGGATGTATTACATCCCCTAAATATTATTTATGAAAAGTCTTATTTAAATTATTTTTTGAACAGCTGATTATCATATTGTCTGGATAACAATCAACATAACATTCTCCATTTTCGTATGCCATCATAACAATAGCACCTTTATCAGTAAAGACTTTATAAGTTAATTTGCGGCCTCCGCTTGATTTACTATGATGATAATTAGATAATCCAACTTTAGGTGAACAAGCATTAATTTGAATTATCTTAATACCGTTTCTGTCAGAGTGCCATTGTAATTTAAATACATCACATTTTAATTGATTCTTTTTCTATGCTACTAAAGCATCAATAGCCTAATAAGAGAGGTCCCCAGCAGTGAAGAATTTCCATCCGTTTAAATTAAACATTAATGCAACAGACATCATATTTACAAAATGATGGTCATCAGTTTGTTTTAATTTAGAACGTTTTACTTGCCAAGACCAATCTAGTTTAATATTACCTGCGGACCAAGTAAAACCGTTAGATATGTATTTATAATTAATTCTCTTATCTTTAGCTATTGTTCCGATACTTTTTAAAGTAGAAATAGCTTTTTTCGCGGCTTTTACAGATTCCATTTCTTTATAATCTGATATAAAAATATTCTCTACTGTAAAAGTCTGGCAAATAGATTTTAAAATACTTAAATTTGCATGATCCCCGTGTCCGTGAGAAATAAATATAGCGTTTATTTTTGGCGGATTAATCTTTTTTAGCTTTTTAATTGTATCTCCCCCGCCAGGACCCGTATCTATTAAAACACAATTTTTAATTGTTTTATTATCATCTGCATACTCGGTGATAAGATAACTGTCACCATATAAATTACTATTAGATTCAGACGTCCAAATTTGATGTATTCTTATTTTATTTTTTTTTGATGAAGGGGCTTGAGTTAATATTTCATTAACCTTCTTTTGTACTTTAGTTGTATCATATCCACAGAATTTTAATAATAATACTCTTATTTCACCTTTATCAAATTTATTTGCTATTACACATTGGGCGGCCGCCTATACAGTTTTACCTTTTAGAGCATATATTTCATTAATATGAGTTTGAACTTTGTTAGCCCATGAAGATAAACGTTTTGTTCGATAGTCATTTTTACCCATGTATCCTGCAATTGTAGCAATAGCAAGAGCATGAACAGTATTAGATTGATTTGAAACAATCTAATTTACTTTATTTTGTATTGCTTTTGCGTTCTATGTGCCAAAAGCGGCAAGCATAGCAGTTCTATTAGTACCAGATCCATAAGTGCCAAGAATTACCTAAGCCGCGCAAATAGTCGTTTGAAGATTATTCATTATAGGCATAGCATTATATTTAGGTCTAATGTATCCTAAAACAAATCTACCTTTATATGTTCTACGACTACAACCACCATTATAATTTCCTGAAATAGTTCTGTTATATCCTACACAGAATTCGGTATGATTAGGCTTTTTATTACTGTCACAATAGATGATAATATCTCCAGGGCGGACGCCTGAAGTTCCATTATGCCAAATTCCTAATTTCTTTGCTTTTGATATAGCATCACCAGAAATTTGAGAATATCCTCCTATTGTATCTATTCCGCCTGCATCCTATAAAGCTGCCATAATTGTCATTGTACCCCAAGCCGCAGACATTTTAGCACTATGATTATGTTTTTTTAATGTGTTTACAACATCCTAATGTGCGGTCTTACTACCGTCATATTTATTATAGGCTGTTAAAACATCCCAAACTGTACATTTTCCCATTTATTGTCCTCCTTATAAATTAACATCACTTGAAATGTAATATCCTGTCATTTTATAAGTTTTACAGAATTTTTGAATACGTGCTTTAAGATTTGCGGAAGTTGTATATTCTAATAAAAATGTTTGCATTTTATGACGAAGAATTCGTTTCATGTGACTTTTATACCATGAGTGCATATCTTTTTTCTGCTAACCGAATTTTCCCTTTCCGCTATAGCTTTTAATTAAACTATAAACTTCCTCTTGTGTAACACCATCTATAAATGTGATTGTTTTATGAGAAGAATCTTTATCCATAAGTTTATCTAAAAACTAACTTCCGCCATTTATCATTATATATTTAGTTTTATCTATTGCCCGTATTCTTTTTAAGAGAGTAATAATACCATTATACATTTCTGTACTTTTGTGATATTCATATACATCTAGGTTATCTAGCCACCAACCTTGAAATCCGCGGTTTTTTAGTTCTCTTGCTCTATATACAATAAAATCTCTAACTGCGGGTTTCCTTAAATCGAGATAATATTCATGGGGCCAGTCCTATAATTTACTAAGCCGATAGGGTTTTAATTGTTTATAATAACTTCTCTAATTAGAAATAGAGCCGGCAGATAAATACCCTAAAAGGGTATAACCCGCGGCTCTTAAATCCTAAATCTATTTATTTGTATAATCCTATGGCTAAATAACTAAAATAGTTTTAGTTTTTGCTTTTCCTAATTTCTTAGGAGTAGCTTTTGTTGTTAACATAACAATATAATTCATTTATATTACCATTGCCAATCTATTTGACCATAAGGGTAGTATGGCATCCCTTCTTCTGTTCGCCATCGGCCTCTTCGTTTAATTTGCCGAAGATGAAGTTTTGTATTATATCTTTGAGTTTTATGAGTTCCAGGGATATAAATATAACGAATTGAGCCATTTCTATGACGAATATCTAAATAGTGGCTATCCTTTCTTTGCATTTTTCCGTTATGTTTAAAATAATAGAATTTACCATTGATTACTTTAATACAATCTTTTGCAAGTTCTCCACGTTTATGAAGAGCGGAAGTAGATTGATAGCGGTAATACCAGTCGCCGCCAGATTTAAAAAGACCATATTTATTTGATGAATGAGTTTTTGCTTCTACTTTAACGGCAGATATTGCTATTTCCGCCAAAATTACAAGAATAATTATGATGAATGTAAGAATAATAGTTTTATTCTTTTTTTGCATTATATTTTCTCCTTTATAATATTATAAAAAAAGACATACTAAATTAAGGAAAGATGTCCTTACTTTCTTTCCAAAATTTTTCATATTCTTTTCGTTCGTTAGAGGCATTTTGCTTGCGGACAAAATCTATCCATCGAGAACGAATTTTTTCAATAGCAGGCATTAAATAACATTTATCTATAGTTTCTGGGTCAGAATGATAGAAAATTTCTTTAGGGATAGACACTTCTTCTGTAATTCTACCTTTTGATACAGGTGAAAAATCTGTTAATTTAATGTGAATATTTCCATCAGAAAGTAAATTAAATTCCATGCTAAGATTTTGACTGAGGTATTTAAATAAAACGGTATTCATTTTAATCCTTTCTTTTACCAGTTTTGAGTTACAATGAGGCGGCCACCGCATTTACAAGTATATCTTTCGGGATATTTTACCACTTTACCTGCTCTATGATAATAACCAACAATTTCTCCACAAGAGGAACAAGTAACAATGTATTTATATGTATCTGGAGAATATGCGGCGACCTTGGTTTTTGTGGTATTAAAGGTACAATTAATGCGGGCACACATTTCTTTAAATACTTTATCGTGACCATGGTCCTCATGGGTTTCTACGATAACGAGATAGTGCGCGCATTCGTGTTTGATTACATCATCTATTGTTGCGGGGTTGCCTTCTTCAAGTAATTTGTAACTAAATTCCATACTTTCAGGGGTAACATATCCGCCACAAGAGAAGAAAAGGACTCTACCAAGAGTTCTGGTAAGTCTTTTGTTAATTTTTACAGGAATTGTAAAATTATAACCTGCGGATTTGCAAATTTCTGTACAACGAGCGGTAAGGTCCTTTTCTGTCATCATAATGATTTCCTTTCTTTTGTTATTTATTCGTTAATAACTTCAATACAACAAGATTTCATTACTTCAAGAGCAGCTTTATGCTTTTCGGGGGTGGTTCCCGCACAACAAGAGGCATCTACAATAATTGGAATATTTGGATACATTGCTCTAAGAATAAGTGCATTAGAAATAACACAAATATCTGTACATACTCCTACTATTTGAATTGAAGAATCTTCATTATCTTCCATACGATAAGAAATCCATTTAGTTATTCCAAAAGTTTCCTTTTGTATTGCACCTATAGAGTATGGAAAAAGTTCATTTATAATACACCATCCAGGAGTACCTGTTATACAATGTTTAGGAACTTTCTGTTCTTCTATTAAAAAATTATCATTTCCATAATTTATAGAATGAGAATCTTGAGTAAAAATAATATTAGTTTTTTGTTTACAACTTAATTTTTTATAAGATTCTATTTTATTTTTAATATTAGGTACAATTGCGCGGGCTTCAGGTGTTCCGAGAGGACCAGTTACAAAATCGTTTTGCATATCAATTACAATAAGTGCTTTCATTTAAATTCCTTTCTTGCGGAGGCTAGGTTATGTCAGGATTAAGCTACTTCCCGCATTAATTATCAAACCAATAAAGAACATATACATCAGAAGGATAATAATATTCATAACCAGCAAATCTAATATAATATTCTATTTGTTCGATAAAAAATTTAATGGGGTTAGTTGTTTCAACTATTTCATCACCGCAGTTATCATAATCAGTAATAGTAGGATTACACATTAAATAATTTTTTAAATCTGCAAAATTAACTTCTTTAAAATTGAAATACCCCATGGTATTTTGTATTTCTTGAATTTCTTTAGCAAAAGAAGGCTCAAGAAAAGTAGTGTGTAACTGATTCCAGGGAATATCATTTTCTAAAAGTTCAAATAATTCGTGATTACGTTTATTATAAGGTTTAATAGAAATGTATTTATCTTTTTCCTTGCTGAAAATTTCTATTTTATCGTAGAATCCTGTTTCAGTATTTCTTATAGCAACAGCTGTGTGAATATCTTTTCCCATTGTATCTCCTTTCTATGCGGGCGGTAGGTTATGTCAGGATTGAAGGTGCCGCCGCATCTTTTATTAGTTTATAAATTTAATGAGGAAAAATGCGCATACAAAATTCTCGAATATCAGAATCCGAAATTGAGAAATATGCGATTGGATTTACAATAGTAAGAGAAGCTAATTCCAAAGCAGAAATGCTTGGAAATTTATTATCCCAATAGAGAATTCGATTTTCAAGAGAAAAAGAATCCTGTGAAGCATTGCGAGCTTCCAAGTAATTTGATACTAGATTAAATGCGCGGGTTTGCTTAAAATCCATGTTATTACTTCCTTTCTATTGTTTCATTTTCTAAATATATTATATAATAAATTTTTAAAATTAGCAACTTGATTTTATAGAGATTTTTTGTTATAATATAATAAGAAAATAAAAGGAGATTAGATATGAATGTAGTATTATTTATTATTTGTGTTATAATAGCGGGATCGGCAATGCTTCGCATTGCCGAGTTGAGTGTTAATTCAGCAAATTTGCACTTCGTGCAAATTCTGCTAAATTCCACTCAACCAATTATTATATAGGATAAAAATAGGGGGTAGTAGTATGACAATAGTATGTGATTGTACAGCTTGCTCTTATAATAGAGGCCGCTTTTGTAGAAATAGGTTAATTAAAATTACTAAATAGGGTATTTGTAAAAGATTAACTATGCGAAATTGGCGGGAGCCAGTTTAGTAGAGATTTATGGAGGGTTATAGAAAGTGTTAGTAGGAATCACAGGACATAGACCAGAAAGACTAGGCACCAATTGGCCTGTAGTAGAAAGATGGATAGCTGGAAAGTTAGAAGAATATAAAGCAAGAGAAGAAAGAGTCAGTTTAATTACTGGCATGGCGCGAGGTGTTGACCAGATTGCGGCTACAACTGCAATTGATGCGGGGGTAGGTGTAAGATGTTATTACCCTTTCCCGCATAAAATGAGTAATTTAGAAGATTATGTTACAACTCATGCGGAAGTTGTTAGGTATGAGGCAAATGAATATATGCCCAATGCGTATTTTATCAGGGACCGCCGCATTGTTGATGATTGTGATGTGCTTTTGGTTGTGTGGGATGGTATAAAATATGGGGGTACTTATTATACTTATAAGTATGCTCTTGAAAAGGGTAAGAAGGTTGAAGTTTTTAAGATACCTGTGCGAGGTGCAGAGATAAATAAGAGGCCTATATAATGTAGGTTTAATCTGGAAAAAGGAGGGGCCGCCGCATGATTGTTGGAGTTTGGTTTAAAGATAGGGATTGGTGTGAGAAATGGTTTGCGGATTTTTTAAGTAAGATTAATTATGATGTGGTTGATAGAGTGATTAGATCTAAGATATAGCCGCCTAGGATAATAATGAAGAATGGTAGTTATATTAAAGGTATTCCTGCAACAGATAATTCCCGGGGTCATAAGATGCATGTAGCTTATTTAGAACCGGGGATAAGAGATTCAGATATTTTTGATTATGTAATTTAGCCTACTGTTGTTATTTTTGATTTTAGAGATAACAGATATAAAAAAGGGGAGATTTATGAAGGTCTTTATGGGGGGTAGGTTAAATTGGACTAGGTTCCTTGAAATTGGGGGTAGAGTAATGAGTGATTAAGGTGCGGATCCCGCGCAGGGGAACCTTTTTGCATTTTTTGATTGAAGAATTTTTGGTTATGAAAGTTTCTTAAATTTGTATTTCCACTATATATATAAGAGAAATACAAATTTAAGAAAGTTACTATTTTATGAAAGTGAAAGGTCACTTTCGTAAAATATATAATTTTTTATTTTTATATAGAGTATAAAAATAAAAGGAGGATTCCAAAATGGAATTAAAAAAAGATACTTTATATAGTATAGGCTAGATAGCTCAATGGTTTGGGTTAAAAGGTAAAAAATTTAGTAATGATAGTCAGAAGAATAAAAAATTATAGTAGTTAAAACTTTTTGCAAGTTATGAATTAAGAGGGAATAAAATAAAGAAGGTATTTATAAAATAGGTTTATTAGCCTGTATATAGTAAGCAAGGGAGTAAGAGTTATCAGATTATTAAAGATAATTATTAGAAATATTGGCAGGATAATGGAAAGGGGCTTGATACTATTGAAAGAGTTGGAGAAGAAATTTATAAAAATGGATTAGTTCCTGTCGCGAAAAATACTACTATTGCTTATGTGGGGAGAAGTAAAAGAGAAGAGTATGGAAAGAATTATAGTGCAGGAGGAGCAAAAGGATATAGTATATACTCTTGGGGAAAAAAGGTTCAACAAGGTAATTAGATTATATTAGTACCTTTAAATAAAGAAGAAGAAGAAATTAAGAATAAGTTAATTAAAAAATATTTTGGTAATACTACAGAAAAGCAGATTTTTGTACAAGGAATGGTTGATAATGGGTAGATTACTAAAGAATAGGCATGGAGTTTGTTGGAAGAGTTAACTGATATGAAAAATAGTTTTGGTGCTTTTAAGGCAGAATTTGAAACGCTTATTAATAGTCCTATTGGTAGAGGAACTTATTTAATAGAGATGAAAGGAGCTTTTTAATATGGGATTTCGTTATTTTTTAGCACAGGATTTTTTAGAAGATTATGAAGATATATGCTTATTATTGTTAGATGAAGAAGGAAAAGAGATTTATCAAATTATTGCGAGGATTTTAAATATAAGTCAGTATGATTCTGATTTAATAAAAGAGTTTGAAGATAAGTATATTAAATTTTTTGAAAAAGAAATTTAGTGGATAGATGAAGAACATTTTTCTTTTCCTAAAGAGGTAGCTTGGGATTTGAAAGATTGTCTAGATGAAAATGGAAGGATAGTAGATAACTTTGAAGGTGTTTTAGTAAGAGATATTAGGTTTAAAGAATGATGTAAATTATGTAAAATTGAAGTAAATTGGGGATGTGTGGTGGCCGACCTACCTACTTCCTATATCTCATTAGAGTATGGATAACGAATATTAACGGGAAAAATTTTTTTTTATAAAAAAAATTCTCCCCCATTATAATTATAATAAAAAATTATAAAGAAATCAAATCCATAAAACATTAAACGAGGCTCACTTCGGTGAGCCTTTTTTTTATATTATCTCATATTTTTTTAATAAAGTCAAGTGCGGTCTCGGCGGCAAGGCCATATGCCTCGGTCTGAACCTAAGGGCCATATAATGCGGGAAGCAGGTGATACTGCACATGAGTCCATCTCCGCCTGACGGATTCACATAGGTGAATTCAGTTATGTGGATAGGTTCACCTTTGTGGATTGTGCATTTTGCACAAAAATTTCGGGATTTTTAAGATGATTTTTGTGCAACTTTTTTTGAAAAAAATATTGACATTGGGTAGGTTTTGTGGTATAATCGGCGCGGGTCAGAGACCGCGCGCCGCTGATTGTTAAAATTTTAACAGTATGTAGATATAAAAAAAAACAGGCGTTACCGCCTGTTTAAATCTATTAAAGAAAAATCAAAACCCATAATGAAAGCAAGAATTGCATCTGCTATAAGAATGAGAGGCCAAAGGGGTGTAGGTTCACGAAAGTAGAATGTAGAGACCGTACATAAAACAAAAAACCATACAACGCATCTAATCATGGAAAGAAACATTTTTAAATCTCCTTTAAAATGTGAATATAGCCGAATCGGAAAAGGACTTTATAAAAGTCCCATCCGATTCTAATTTTATCTTTTTCTTTTGTTGGTAGTTTAATTATTTTCATCATTTTTAAATATCCATTCATTATAAATATTATCGGAAGAAGCAAGTATGTCGCAATATTTGGAAAAAGGACAGTCACAGCAAAAATCTGTTTCTTGACATGCTTCTTTTATAATTTCCATACCTTTTTTCATTTTATCAATCCAATTCATCTGCTTTTCTCCCTTGCAATATCACTAAACTTGTACCAGATACCGCCGTCATCTTCCCAATACTTCTGCAATTCATCATAAGGAATAAACTTCTGTGCAAACATGATAACACCAAAAGCCTGTGCACGACAGTTCATAACCATATCAGCAGAAGAACATCCTTTTGCCTGAATAAGCATCTTTTCTACAAATTCTCTAACATCATTCATTGTCATAATTATAACCCCCTGTTGATTGTGAGTCTGGCGAACAGTTTACAAATGTAAACCCATTCCTTATCATCAAGGGCAAAAAATTCAAAATCATCTTCATAAGGAGAATCAGGAATACCTGTAAGAATCCATGCTCCATAGATAGATTCATCTCCCAGATTGATTATATAATTATGCATACCTTTAAGAAGTTCTACTCTTGTTTTTTGAAGTTCTGTCATGTTATTTCCTTTCTGTGCTTTCCTCTTGACAATTATTATTATATCAGATTATCGGGAAAATACAATAGGTAATGTTGTACAAAAATGCGGATTGATTTTTGTTGAATACTACGTATTGACAAAAATTCGGCGCTGACACAATGGTCAGCGCCCCGACCATTTTCTGGAAGGGGCGTTGCTATTAATCCTCAAGTAGTTTTTTTGTTACGAGTTCTCTTACACGGTTTTCCATTTCATTAATCTCTTTTTCATTATAGTAAAAGAAATCATCAGCTTTATCAAGTCCTTCAAAACAGTCACAGATAGCATTATTGCAATCTTCCGCAATAATTTCAAGAACTTCATTAACAATTTCATCAATGTCAATATTAATATCAATAGAACTAATCTTAAATACCATATTTACCCCCTTTAGAACTCTTTAAAAATTTCTTTCTGACAATCAGGACATAAACCAGAGATAAAACGCTCACGGTCAGTAGGCGACATGTGCGGAAAAGCATCCTGTACAAGTTCGCCAGACTGATAGCTAAGATATTGTTTCATTTCAACAGTAAGCATGTGGTATTCACCACACATGGGACATTTAAAACCGATAGAGATAGGAAATTTCATATTTACCCCCTTTTAAATAAAACTAAAGTCACTGAAGTCATCAAGTTCATAAGGCTGTTTGTAATATTCTGAAGCATCGACCATTTCAGGGTCAATGTCATATTTAATTCTGATATGTGCTTTACGAAGTTCTTTGTATGCTTCCTCAAAAGCATCAATCAGTTTCTGTCGTTTAATATCTTCTCTTTTATCCTTTTCTCTTTCGAGTGTGTGAATAGCGGAAGTTAGTTCCGCAATGCTAATATCAATATCAGCATCATCCTGTTTACATACTTCATTGATAAAAGTAAGAAGTGCTTTGTTTTCCATATTGTTCTCCTTTAAAAGAATATAAAATAGCAGATACAAACAATGCCTACTTTAACTGTAAGAGACTGAAAAATTTTATCCAACCAATCAAAGTCAGAATCAAGAATAGAATATGTTTTACTGATAAAAGACATTTCCATAGCAACCGAAAAAATAATAAACATAATCATTCTCATATCCATTTTGTTTTCTCCTTTCTTGTTGATAATATAAGTATATCAGATTATAGGAAAAATACAATGTACAGATTGCACAAAAAATCAAATGAAAATTTGTTGATTATGTCTATTGACTTGAATTTTGGCGCGGCTGGGTTGTAGCCGCGCCAGCCATAGATTGACTGACGCTTTTATTTACCTCTCACTCCATGCCATAACAAATGCCGCAAGAACTACACAAAAAATTACAAGAGTACCAATGTGAGGTTCAGAACCAGGAAGAGTATAATACATCATTTTTTATCCTCTCTTTCATCTTCATACTGATTACAAGCAAAAACGCACATATCACCAGAATCGCAAATATCACAATCACTACATTTGTTTTTAATATCTTTTTTCTTGCAAGTGTAGCAAAGACAGTTTTCAAAGTATGAACCACATTTACACATTTTTTTATTTCCTTTCTTTTGATAATATCATTTTATCAAATTTTTTATTTTTTGTCAATACTTTATTCTGAAGTATCGACACCGCAAAGTCTCATAGTCATAGCGATACAAGTAAAAGCGAAAACTCCCATATCATTAGGAATAGCGTTATAAACATTAGGGTAAAGTCTTTTAATTCCAGTGAGAAACATTCCACCCCAGTTTCCGCCACATGCTGAGCAATGGTCAAGAAAAGCCTTTGTATTTCCATTAAAAGGATTAACAGTAAAAGCGGCTTCAATAACTTTTTTGCCATCTTCTCCCCAATTTTCAACAAGATAGTTCTGTGCTTCAATAATCATATCGTATGTAATCATGCTTTATTCTCCTGTTCGTTAATAGCATCTGACAAATGATAACAAGATTCATAGGGATTAGTTTCAATAGCTTTTATCATAGAATCCATATCCCATTCAATTGAAATAATATTTTGAAGGGGATACATAATTCCTGCATCGTCTTTTATGTAACCATTCTTTTTAATAAAAAGCATAAGATATTCAGGAATAGAACAAGTAATACTATCGGGATTTATATGAGAAAAATAAGAATATTTATGCTTTTCATTATCAATAGTAGTAAAAGATACAGTATAATGAATAGCTGTTACAATATTTTTTTCTCCATAAATCTTTTTGTATAACCATTTATTAATATTAAACATTTTTTATCTCCTTTCCTCTTGACAATTATTATTATATCAGATTATAGGAATAAAACAATAGGCAAAATATACAAAAAATGGATGAAAAATTTGTTAAAAGTGATGTATTGACAAAAAAATGGCGCGCGTGGGTTGTACGCGCGCCAAAAAAGGCTACCACCTTTTACAGTGGTAGCCTGTGTGTTACTCTGCTTCATCGTCCGCAGGTTCAGCATCAGGGGCAACAAACTCGACCCCCTTAACAGCGTACAGAGTGCGCTTCTTGTAAACGTGTCTCTGTGCCTTGTCAGCCTTAATCAGCTGACCCAGGAGCGCACCCATCTTCTGCGGAGACAGGTCTGCCAGACGCTCGTCTGCCATAATATCTGCCATAGGCATGAACTCCTCTGCTTCCGCAAGAATCTCAAGGATGATACCCTTCAGAGTCTCGTTAACCTTCTGAGTCTTAGTCATGCCACCCTTGCTACTTCTCTTTGCAAGCTGTGCGGTCAGGGCGTTCAGACGCTCAACTGCTTCTGCGTTAGTGTCACCAATAGCGGTGATTGCGATTGCCAGTGCCTGTGCGTAAGTCATGTTAGTCATAGTGTACTTCCTTTCTTTGAATGAATGTTTTGTTTTATCTTATGTATTTATTATAGCAAAGTTTTTTTTGTTTGTCAATAGTTTTTTTATTTTTTTCATTTTTTTCGGGGAGAAGAAGCGGTGACGTCAATCCGCTTCCGTTTACCCCTGCCCGTATTTATGTCATAGCGGACGGGCTTCCGCTTAGCTACAAAATCGCATTCACTTAATATCCTTTCCTGACCTGTTTTCTAAATATATTGTAGCATAGATGTTGTTCCGTGTCAAGCCTTTTTTAGTAATTTTTTTTAGGTTTCGCTTTGCGGTCGTTCCATGGCACTAACGGCAAAGGTACTTTTCGGGGCTGTGCTGACCGTCTTGACTGTCGGCCCTCTCCCTCTCTCATTTTGTAATTAAATTATATCAGAAATTTTTTAATTTTGCAAGTACGAATATCGGGAAATTTTTTATCGTAAATTTGTTTAAAAAAATGCTTGACAAAAAGGCTCGGAGTGTGGTATAATTGAATTTTTGGCGCGCATCGACCGATGCGCGCCCGACCAGTTTTTTATACCAGTCGGGCGTATTTTTTATTCTTCTATTTTAAGAGAATCTAAAATATAATTATATAAATGAATATAATCATTATTATCCATAACAGAAAGAGCTTTTTCTCCAAAAAATTTTGCCATAGCACAATAAATAGCATCTGATGCTTCATTGATAAGACTGTTAGAATTAAAACCAACTGAAAAGATATTTTTTTCTGCCTCATAATTAAACATTTTTTTATTTCCTTTCCTCTACTAAAACTAATATGTAATCAGTAATATCTTTAATAAGATTATTATAATCTTTAATTACAGTAGAATGGTCTGCAATATCTAATTCATCAATTTCTAATCCTTCACGAATATCATTTTCAATAACATTAAGGGCATTTTCTGCGATTACCTGAATATCAAGAACAGACTCTCTAACAACAGTAACAGTGGTAACTCTCGGTTTCATTTATTTTTTCTCCTCTCTTGTTGATAATATAAGTATATCAGATTATAGGAATAATACAATAGGCAAAATAACCAAAAATTGAAATGAAAAATTATGCAATATTCCGATATTGACAAAAAACGCCGCGCGACAAAGGAGCGCGGGCCGCCCATTATATCACTTCCCGCTCAGGCTGTCAAGAGGTAATTTTTCACAAAAATAGCAGGTTGCTTTTGTGCAACCTGCTGATTTTACTTTTTCGGGGGACGATGCTTGACAAGTTTCACCGTGTACGAATTACCGTTAAAAGTGAACGAAAATTCCGCTTCGTTCTTGACACTGGAAACGATACCGCCGAACGCTTCAACCGCTGTTTTAATGGCAGTCAGTAGACCGCCTTTTTCCGCATCGACCTTGCGTTCTCTGACGACCTTTTTGCGTTCCTTATCCGACTTTTCGTAGCGTCTGCCGACCTCTTTAGCTTTTTTAGTCATGGCTTCCGCTTCCTCGTTTTCTGTGTAGTCATGGTCATCCAACCAGACTTCAATGGCTTCCTCTTTGGGAATGTCAAGGCTGACCATAAGTTTTTTAATATCCCCATCGGGGATATTAATATCTTTACCGTTGAAATTATATTTCATGGCGTACCCCTTTCTTTATTTTCTAAAAAAATTTTATCATAAAATTTTTTATTTGTCAAGTAGTAAACAACCGATATTCCATTTTTTTATGCTGTTTAAAGCAATGCACCATAATTTTAGTTTCAATTAAAACGTCCTCAAGTCCAGTATGGGATTCATCAAATGTGTTATCGCCTGAAATATACCTAAAAAGGATTTCAGCGGTCAACCGAACTTGTGGAACTCTATGTTTTGTCATGTATCCATTCTTTTCACAAAACCGTCTATAACTTTTCTGTTTTCCGATTGTCTGGCGTGCCATCTTCAAAGTGTCCCAAATTTCCATATTATAAGGGAAAAAGAAACGCTTTTTTGATTTATATACCCAACGAATAGTGTTAGTTAAGGCTCTCCAATCAAAATGTGCATTGTGGGCGAAAATTGCCTTTACACCATATTCTTTTAAATCTTCCCAAAAGGCATTATACATAGTCTGGAATCTAACCAGTTTCCGCTGTCCGCTTTTAACCTGTTCCCAATACATAGGGATTTTATCAGCATAATAGGCGGATACCATAACGTCTTTCATGGCTACAAAAACCTCATAAATCAAGAAAGAACGTTCTTTATAAATGTTACCTCTTTTGTCAGTAATAACCCAACCAATGTCATAAACAAGTGACTGTGATAAATCCAATTTATCCCCGTCAAGAATAATGCCGTTGCAAGTTTCAGTGTCAAGACCCATAAGGTATTTAATTCTTTTATCCATTCTATCTCCTCTTGTGTGCTGTTCCTTGTTCCTTACAAGTATTATTATAAGGGATAGCAAGCGGAAATGCAAGCAAATTTTTTAAAAAATCTGCACAAAATTCGGGATTTTAAATGATGAAACTTTGTGCAATTTTCCTATTGACAAAAAGCTGGCGGTATGGTATAATGGAAAATTCGCCGCGGCCCGAAGGACCGCGGCGCAGGCAAAAAAAATAGGGCCTGGAATATTCCAGGCCCACACACAGAAAGGAGGACAAATAAAAGTCAGTCAAGTGTGCCCGAAGGGACTTGAACCCTCGACCCTTTGATTAAAAGTCAAATGCTCTACCAACTGAGCTACGGGCACATAAGCGGTTTTGATAAGGGAGACCGCAAACTCCCCGACAGATTAGGCGTCCTCGCCCTCTGCTACCTCGGCATCAGGAGCAACAAACTCTGTACCTGCGATAGCGTACAGAGTACGCTTTTTATAGACGTGGCGAACAACCTTATCAGCCTTTACAAGCTGACCGAGCAGAGCACCCATTTTCTGAACAGACATACCCTCGGGCAGACGGTCATCCGCAAGCAGGTCTGCCATAGGGACGAAGTCCTCGAACTCTCCCAGAATATCAAGGATAACTGCCTTGATTTCCTCGTTGGCTTTCTGGGTCTTAGTCATCCCGCCCTTAGTACCACGCTTTGCAAGCTGTACAGTGAGAGCGTTAAGACGCTCAACAGCTTCAGGATTTGTATCACCGAGAGCCTTGATTGCGATTTCGATTGCAGTTGCATAAGTCATCTGATTTGCCATAGTATTTTTCTCCTTTTTGATGAATGAATTTGTTTTCTTTACTTTATGTATTTATTATATCATAAAGTTTTTTCTTTGTCAAGGCTTTTTTAAAAGTTTTTTTTAAATGATTGACCAGAGCCTTACCCCGTAGCCGTAACCATTTATTTTCTTTTCCTTACCTTGTAAAGATATTATATCAAAAATTCTTGTCTTTGTCAAGAACTTTTTATTTTTTTCGTAAGCATGGCGCCGATGCTTACTACCTTTTATCTCTTTTAACGCCAAAGAGAATGGACAGGTAATCCTTGAAACGCCATTTAGTCTATTTCCTTTTCCTTTTAAAGGTGGCTCTCAAATGGTAATCTGCCGAAACAAGGAGATATTCTTTTAATTCCTCTCTCCCTTGGAACAATTATATTATACTAAAATTTTTTAAAAAACACAATATCGGAATATTGCACAAATTATGGGATCTGTATTGATGTAAGTTTGTGCAGATTTCCACTTGACAAAATCTCCAGTGTGTGTTATAATGGAATTTTCGCCGCGGCCTGAAGGACCGCGGCGCGAGCAAAAAAGGAGAGCCTTACAGCTCCCCCCAGTTAACAGAATTTTTAATAACACGTTTATCTTGTCTACGTGCGGAACGTTTAAACTGTTTACACAGTTTACGGTATTCCGCACGAGTATAAAGAATACCTACTTCTTTAACGTCCAGACCCCAAACAGACCAATTTTTCGCAGTACCCTTTTTAAAATAATCCATATTTTTCTCCTTTATGCAATCAGAGCCGACAGAGCCGGAATAATATTTTTATTAGCGTTGATAGTGTCTCCCAGTGTCCAGCCCTTGCGAACCTTCTCATTGTCATCTACAAGAATCTGAAAACCGCCATGCTTACGAGTGCAGTTCGCTTTAGTTGTTCCATATTTTACAATATGGATTTCATCATAGGGGAAATCATAGCGGTGAAGCCAATCAATTTTTGCCTGCCTGACTTTAGCATCATATTCGGGAGAAGATTCTTTAGAAAGCCACGAGGTCACAGCGATTCTCCAACCGTCATTTTTAAGTACCCACAAGATAGCTGTCAATAACACCATGTCATAAAGGGGAGTAGCTTTTTCATACGGTGTGGGGTCTTCCGCCCTAAGCATCTGAAGCCATCCATTCACCCCATAAGTGTTAGCAAGAGTACCATCCATATCAAATACAAGTGTTTTCATTTTGTTATTTCCTTTCTTTTTGATGATTATATATTATCACACTTCGTGGAATTTGTCAATATATTTTTTTAAAAATTTTTAATTTTATGAATGTAATTATCACATTTTTCTTTATTAAATGGTTCAAACCTATTCCAGAATTCTCTCTCTGTAAAATAATTGCAAACATGGGCCTCCTGATTGGAGTCAACAAAAACATGCCAACAACCACCGCAAAAATCAGAAGTACAAAACCAGAATGTCTGTCCTGTCGTAGATTCAGTTACTCTTGTCATAGCATTGCCATATTTATTAATTAAAGTCAGCATATTCATTTCCTTTCTGTTGCTTTCCTCTTGACAATTATTATTATAAGCGATAGAGAACCAATTTTCAAGTTGGAATACTGCACAAATTTCGGGATCCAAAGAATTGAAAGTTTGTATAAAATACCTATTGACTTTTTTCTGGCGGTGTGATATAATGGAAATTTCGCCGCGACCCTGCGGACCGCGGCGCAGGCAAAAAACAGAGGGTTTACACCCTCTGTCCGCCCTGGCGGATGAAACAGCCGGAGCACTCATAAGAGCCCTCTCCAACTGCCTTGATACCGTTCAGGTCAAGGATATAGAGACCTGTAGCCTCGATTGCCTTGCGGATGACTGCGACCTTGTTAGAGGAAGCGTTAACAGTGACGATATAAGATGCAAAATTCATCATAGTGATATTCTCCTTTTCTGATGGTAATTATTAATTGAAATGTGTCCATCCTACCAGCCTAGGGGTTCCAGACACTCCCCGTATGTTGCCTCATCTCACATTTATATACCGCAAAGTAGGACTTCGGCTTGCGGTGGTGGGTCTTTGTTAGGAAGACTTACTGCGACAACTAGGCGTCTTGGGTTCTTTTCCCTTGCTTCCATCCCTCATCTTATGTATTTATTATAGCACCTTTTGGTAACTATGTCAATACTTTTTTTAAAATTTTTTCAATCTTTGTGGTCCTGACCCGTGAGGTAGATTGAAAACCCAGAGCGGTTTATGTCGTGTCCTCGTCGCCATAGCACGGCTTTTTGTTTATTGAGGAGTTTGCTCTCCTCATTTGATGATTATATTTTATCATCTTTTTTAATATTTGTCAAGGGGTTTTTCCTTTATTTTTGATTTTTTTATGAGCGTTCCGACCTCTATGAGGTAACTGTTGGTTTAAGCTCTCCCCTTGACAATTATTATTATAAGCGATAACCATTAAAAATGCAATAGGTAATAATGCACAAATTACGGGATCAAAAAAGATTATTATTTGTATAATTTTCCTATTGACAAAAAGCTGACGGGTGTGATATAATGATTTTTCCGCGCGCCCCGGAGGAACGCGCGGCGAGCAAAAAAGGACAGCTAAACTGTCCTTAAAATTTTGGCGGTTAGGATGCGCTCCCGTTTTTATCTAACCTTTAATCATCTTCGTTAGTGACGCTCCTATGAACAATTTCTAAACATAGGGTCTTCTAACTTGCATCCAGTGGAACCAATTTTTTAAATTGCCTTAGGACGTTTCCGAGGATGAATCCGTCCCGATTTGATGGCTTCCGCCATAAACTTCTCTTTAGCTTCAACTTCATCTGGCGGAGTAATCTCTACCAGTTTAACAAATCTCTCAGGAGCAGGCAGGTCCTTAATATCGTTGAAGCAAAAAAGTCCATTTCCATAAACAACTTTTCTCATAGTATTTTCTCCTTTTGTGTAATGTTTTCTCTTGATGATTATTATTATATCACAGTTTAGGAAAAAGTCAATACATAATGTAAAGTTTTTTCCCATCTTTTGATTTCCACATTTCCAGACCTTTGTTATTAAAGCCGAGGAAGATAACAGGGATATTCAAGACGTAAAGAGGCTCAACTTTAATATCAGGATTAAGACCAAATTTTTTAATGACAGTTTTCAGTTCTTTATCAGACATAAGTTTTCTCATTTTTATCACCTCTCGTTCTATTTCTATTCGCCGTATGGGGAGCACCACTGGTTCATGTAGGTGGCAGATACCTGAGCCTCATCTTGGCTCGCTCCCCTTGACAATTATTATTATAAGGGATACGCCTAAAAAACGCAATAGGCAAAATGTACAAAATTCGGGATGGATCTTTGTGCAGTTTTTTCAAAAAAACGCTTGACAAAAATGGCGGCGGTATGGTATAATGGAACTTCGGGCCGCGGCGGGGAGAAGCAGTCCGCCGCGGCCCGACCAAAAGATGAGGATTATTCATCCTCATCTTCATAATCATAATCCCCCTCAAAAGCCTTGACGATAAGTTTGGTGCGTTCAGTAATATCTGCATATGGATTTTTTTCAATCTCTTTACAAAACCAGATAACGCTTGGATGTTCCAACCCGAATGTCTGCATCATAAGGTCCATAGCACGTTCGTTCAGTTTCTTCTGTCTGTCCATTTCTTTTGTCATTTTTTTTATCCCCTTTCTTTTGATGATTTAATTATATCAAAATTTTTCTTTTTTGTCAACCGTCAGAAATCAATTTTTTTATATTTCTGACGGTTATAATCCTTTTTAGATTTATGTGTGCGGATTCCTGTATTAAAGGGGACAAGTACACGTTTCTGAGCGTTTTTTGCTTTCCGCACTTTTTTATTTTCGTTTGTCATTTTATCACCCCTTTTTTTCTTTTTTAACTATAAATTCTACAAAATAATCCTTCTTGATTAAACTCAAAACTAATGTTTTCTCCAGACATAGGATTTTCATATTCTAAATTATATTCATCCTCGTAAACAAGTTGCTGTCCTGTAATTTCCATCATATTTTTAATTTGTTCTTTTGTCATATTTTTTATTTTCCTTCCATTCGATTGATTATTTGTTTTCCTTTAACTGTATTTATTATATCAAAGAGGTTGAATTTTGTCAACCCCTTTTTTATTTTTTTTACTGAAGCATCCAGTTTTTACCCCAGTTGACTTTTGTTGCATCCTGTTTGCAACCTGCCATTTCCCAAACCTCAGGAGTACGGATTGTATGAACTGTAGTTTCAAGAGTCCAGTTCCAACCTCTTTTCAGGCCTTTATTCAGTTTCTCTAAAGCCTGAGCCTCGTTATTATAATAATCAACAACAGTGCCTTTTGCATTGAGGATAGTGTAAGTAGTGTAAGTTTTCATTTTGAACCTCTTTTCTCGATCGGTGCTTTCCTTTAACTGTATTTATTATATCAAAGGGCTCGACTTTTGTCAAGCCCTTTTTTTGAAATTTTTTAAATTTTATTATATCCTGCTCTCATGTGCTCAATAGCAAGATTGATAATGTTCTGCGGGGCTTCGCCCTCTGCGTAGTACCGTCTAATCTGATTCGGTCTTGCAATAAGGATTGTAATCATGATGCCTGTCCGCTTGTTATAGATTACTACCAATCCGGTTGTGGTAATCTTATGGATTTCAGGCCCGTTCTTATGACCACGGTCTACAGTGACTTCCTTTATAACCTGCCCCATTCCGATCTGGGCGATAATCTGGCTACGTCTCTGGCGGTCGGCTCTCCAATGCTTGCTGTTCATGTCGTATCTCCTTTCCTTTATCTTATGTATACATTATACACCATGAGAGCGGCCATGTCAAGTAAAATATTGCACAAAATTATAGGAATTTTGTGCCCAATCTTTGTGCACATTTCCGATATTGATTTTTCTCGGTGGCTATGGTATAATGATTCTCGGCACGCGGCTGGCAAGGAACGGCCAGCCGCGTGCCGCGCAAAAAGGACGAGGATTAATCCTCGTCCTCGCCATTGAACTCCTCAGGAGTGACACCGCATTCCGCAAGCAGTTCGTTAAGAGTTGCACCACAGTTCATCATTTCGTTAATAGCCATTTTGTACCACCTTTCTTTTGTATGTTTGTTTTCCTTTGATGATTATATTATATCTTAAAGGGGCTGTTTTGTCAACCCCTTTTTTAAGATTAGGAAAGAAATTTTTCCCAAATCTCCCAGTTGTCAGACTGAAAATCCATATAATCTTCGAAATCCATATCTCCTTCACGATAGGCTTTCCAAACTCTAACAAGAGTTTTATCAGACTCAATTGCCTGATTGTAAAGGCGTGCGGTTTTCTCGGTGAGGGTGACAGTTACGAAAGAGTTAATAGCGATAGTAGTCATTTTTAATCTCCTTTTTGATCGGTGCTTTTGTTTTCCTTTGATGATTATATTATATCAGGGGGTTGAGGTTTTGTCAACCCCCTTTTTTTATTTTTTTAAAAGATTTTAATCTTTTCATCGGTGAAAAATCTTTCGTTCAGGAAGCATCCGCCTTTTGCATAGAATTCATAGCGTGTCTCCCCATTTTTAATAACTGCTCTATAGATTCCGCAGTGTGCTTCTGTCGCAAGTGCTTTTGCTTCTTTCCATTCCTGACCAAAAGCCTCAGTTGTGTAAAGTTCAGTTCCGTTTACCATGTAGATGAATTCTGTAGTCATTTTATTTATCTCCTTTTGTGTTGTTTGTTTTCCTTTGATGATATTATTATAACATACTATAGATTAAAGTCAATAGATTTTTAAAAAAAATATATACAAAAACGGGATCAGTATAGCTTTAATATTTGTGCATTTTTACATCTTGACAACTGGCTGACGCATGTGATATAATTTTTCGGCCCGCAGGGGCCGCCTGCGGAAACTTAAATAAAAAGCCTTGCTGTTTTTAGCAAGGCTTTTTTTATTAATTTTCTTCAATGAATTTTTTCTTCCATGCAATGGCTTTCTGGAGTTTTTCAATTTCCTTTTCAAATTCAGCGATTTCTTTTGCATATCTTTTCTTTTTTGCCTGAAGTTTTTTATATGCTCTGTATTCCTCTACAGTCATACCGTTTTCATCGGCTCTTCTTTTTTCATTTTCAATTCTTCTCTGTTTAGTTCTTTCTTCCTTTTCCTTTTCCGCTTTCTTTTCAGCAAGGGTTTCATCACAAAATGCTTTAAACTCTGCATCGGTCTGAGGAGCACCGCCAGCACCTACAAAAGCCCTAATCTGAATGGAAAAAGCAATGATTTTCTGTTCTTCTTCAGTGTAGTTAGCAAGGATTTCGTTTACATGGATTTCGTTTGTCATTTTAGACCCCTTTCTTGATCGGTTGTTTGTTTTCCTTTGATGATTATATTATAGCATACTCTGAAATAAAGTCAATAGTTTTTTCAAAAAAAATAAAAAATTTTTTTTGAAAAAAATTTCATTTTTCCTCTTGACAACTGGCTATCACGTGTGGTATAATATTTCGGCTTGCAGCGACTGTAAACGCAAACCAACAATTGACAGATTGTTAAAACTTTAACAATCTGTCAACTATAACAATAGATTGTAAAAAATAAAGGTCTTGTTAGTTCTGACTCTAACAAGACCTTTATTTTTATCTAACGTCAATGCCCTGACTTTTCAGATATTCAATTCGAACAGGAACAGCTTCGTTATAAGTTCTTTCGATGTATTCTTTTAAGTTTCTCATAACATAACTTCTATCGCTTTCCTTATAAATTCCAAGTTCAATCATTCTGTCAACCATAGCCTTTTTTGTCATTTTTAACTCCTTTCTCGATCGGTTCTTTGTTTCATTTGATAAATCAATTATAACGCCAAAAGTTACATCTGTCAACACTTATTTTAATTTTCAGACTATTTTTTTAATTTTCAGATAACTTTAAAAACCTTTATTTCTAAATATTTTACTTTGATCCTTTAACGTGTTAAAGTGTGTTATTTCTTTAACAAGCAATAGCATTTTAGGAATGAAAAGATTCTTTAAAATTTTTTCATTTTCCCTCTTGACAAGTTGACCTCCTGTGTGGTATAATTGTTCGGCCTGCGGCGGCCGCACTGGCTGGTTTTGAATAACAGAGTTTGTTTGTTAAATAACAAACAAACTCTGTTACTTTGATGTACTAAAGAACATTGTTAAATTATTAACAATGTTTGTACTATGTTAGATTGTTAATAGTTTAACAATGTTTGTTCTTTATTATTATTATTATTATTATTATTATTATTAATTATATTGTTAAACTATTAACAATCAAATGACTTATTTTGATAGTTTCACTCGTTTGGTTGGTCTTGTCTAACTGGCTTGACCTACCCTTTACCGGTTTAGCGCATTAAAGTCTGTTAAAATTTTAACAAAGAAAATACTAAAATTTATCTTGTTAAAAAATGTTAAATTTTTAACAAGAGATGAACAAAACTGTAAGATTGATGTGTTAAAAATTTAACAAAGAAAATACTGTGTTTATATGTGTTAAAATTTTAACAAACTGAAATAGATAGAATTATAAATTCCATGTGTTAAAATTTTAACACACGAGATGAATAAAACTATAATTTTACTGTGTTAAAATTTTAACGAATAATAGGCAAAACTTATAGTTCTGTCTATTTCAGATTTGTGGATTCAGAAATCTGGATACGTGCTGTTGCACTAAAACTCGGCGCGCATTGGCCTGCGCGCGCCGAGCAAAAATACGTAAATACAAAAAGACCGCCCTAAATAAAATCATACGATTTTTAGGGCGGTCTATTCTACGCAGCGTTTATATTTAGTTTTTTGTCTCTACACAGCATTCCCAAAACTTTTCTCTCGGTATTAACGGGGGGTGGGTTTTTGGGAAAAAATTTTTTTGATTTTTAAAATTGATTATGGTCTCGACAATCCCTGCACCAAAAATTTTTAAAATTCTAAATAACGGGAAAATATAAAAACCATTATCGACAATCCCTGCACCAAAAATTTTT
>OCVV011320070.1_pt1 | contig 141278 bp, 168 predicted proteins | sample 1539721 | NCBI WGS metagenome assembly OCVV01 (sample SAMN02144230, study PRJEB22623) | gut metagenome | biome: sheep rumen | host: Ovis aries | place: New Zealand
AATAAGCTGATCATGGATTCTTCTCTTGAGCCCGGCAATAAACTGAATCTCATCACCCGTGATGTTAAGACTACCACGGACGTACTTCGTTTGTTTGTCTATTCTCAGACAGGAGAGGCGGATATACGCATTAATCCCGTTCAGACCAGCAAAACCCATATTTGGCTTGATGAAACCGGCTATGAAGAAGCTGTTTCATCCGGTTTTCGTACTGTTGGAGCAGCAGAAAGAAGGCTCTTCCTTGGACTTCTTGAGAATGTTATTCATAACAGGAAGTCGGTGGAAGAGATGTGGGCTCACGCCGATCTTTGGAAAAAAGTTTCATACAGGCTTAAGCCCGGCAAATATATGGATAAATATCCGAAAGCTTTCAGCGCTATAAACGAACTCCGTAATGAAAAGAAGCCCGTGCTTGACGAAAAAGAAAATCTTACCAAAGCCTTTCAGGATAAAAATACCGAGGTTATTGAAGAAATCTTCAAAAAGAATCCCGGTATCATGCTCCAGAATGCGGAGAAATATCTTGAAATAATGGAAAGCCGCGATAAATTTGACAATGGACTTAAGATTTTGTCTGTAATATTAGATTCTTGTGATAAAAAAGAGTTAAATCTTCGCCTTATGTATAGGGAAATAGCTCATTGTTACGAGTGCATCCATATGCTGAACAGTGATAAAACCTCTGTTATATATGACGGACACGGCTCCTCACATCGTTCGTTTAAAAAAGACAAGGTATTTATTCTTGATGACAGACAGTATCATGCTCTTCAGAGAATGATTTACGGATATCTTCAGCGCCACACCTGCATGAAGGATCCCCTTGGAAATGTATATATCACCCCTGAGGCGGAAAAACTTTTAAAAAATATTAAGGCTCCGATGAACCTTAAGAATATCAATCCTTCCATCAGAAATTTGTCTGAAGGATCCAGAATACCGATAAGTGAATCGGATAAAGATCTGTACAGATTGTATACTCAGTGGCACAATCTTCCTGGAAAACCTCATTCGAGTTATTGCGATATGCATGTTATCTTGCTTGACGAGGACGGAAAATTTATAGATTTTGTCGGCTGGAATGGCAGAAGCGATTCCACTAAGAAGATCTTCAATTACTCCGGGGATATGTGTGCTCCTACCTATGGATATGGTGATGTGGTCACATATACTGATATTGATATGAAGGCGCTTGAAGATATCAAATATATCAAAAAATCAAGGCCTAAGTCAGATCTTTCCGATAAGGAAAAGGCCGAAATCAAAGCATTAAGAAATGAGCTTCGTCACTATAGCAAAATGAAATACTCTGTCGTTAACTACGTCAATCCTATAACGGATGAGTGTCTTTATGAGGTGTCCAAAGCGTTAGATCTGGATCCGATTGCCCCTGATACTGCGGGATGGAACAGAGAAAAGGTTAGAGATAGTGTTTTAATGCGTATATCCGAGAATATTGCAGCTCGCATGGATGAAATCAACGAGATTCAGACCACAAAAATTATTCCCAGATATGCAGTAGTAGCTGTGGAAAACTGGTCAGGCAATCTCCTGAATACCATACAGTGTCAGACGGGCGTAATGCTCAGAAATTCTGATGAAAAACAGCGTGGAGAGGTTTTTGAAGCGGGTTCAGTTAAAGACACTTTTAATCTTACCTGTGCAGCTCAGAATGTAGTGACATTCGGATTTGACCTTAAAGACAGAGAAATGATATGGGTCAACAAGCCTTACGGGGAAAACAAAGATTGTGGCTCTCCGGCTGAACAGACCAGAAGAAATGCGGCAATACAGGTATTTAATGGCGTGCGTGAAAGAGAATATGTCACTATGGAAGATGTGATAGTCGAAAATGTCTGCGCAAGAGGACGGATCGTAAGTGATATCAAAGAAGCAGATACGATAATAACCACCGAAAATATGGATTTGAATAATGGACAGACACTTATTAATATATTTGAACCGTCCCTTATAGCTGCCGAATTCCTTGATGATAAGTTCAGGGCAGATAATATTCTCAGGTTCTCGCCGAAAAGACAGATTGAGATCATAGATGACTATCTGGTGCATGGTGAGGAGGAAAAATCCGAAAAAATGATTGCAGTTATAAAAAATGCATCTGAAAAACTTCCGGATGAACAGACAGTTATAGAATATTATAAAGATAATCTCCACTTTATGACTGAAGAGGAGCTGACTGCGTCACTTGAAAAAGCTGTAAAAGAACTTGAAAAGAGCATTGGTGAGCCCGAAAAAGTTGACGAATTCAACGTCAGAATTAAGGAAATCAATAAAGAGCTCAAGTCCCGTAAGTATCCCTCACATACACATGAGATCCAGGCAGCAATGAGCAATCCTCTTGGAAATAACTCCAAGGCCCGGGCCAAAGACAAAGAACACGACGAAAGGGGCTAAGAAAAACAATACCGGGTATAGGGAAGAGTGTAATATAAGCATTGGTTCAGAGGTTGGGAGCTGATCAAATGACGTACCGTTAAGGATTCCCCGTCAGCCAATGTTTATATTGCGTAAAACAATATAAAAAGAAATAACTGCGACTCATCATAATTGATGAGTCGTTTTCTTTGCCTTTCTCTCATATTTATTGGTAACATCAATAGTTTTTGAAAGGTATACTTATGCGTTCTATAGATTATCCCGAAAGCAGATACAGACATTGTTACGGCGTTGGAAAACGCATGTATGAATATGCGAAAGACAAACTCCATTGGGACGAAAGACATTGTGATGAGATGTTCGTACTCGGAAATCTCCACGATATCGGATACGAGATAGATCCGGATGCGTTTGGGCATGACATCGTTCTTGCGGATATCCTCGGTGGAAATGGGTATAAATACTCAAACGAGATCCGTTATCACAGTAAACTCCAAGAAAAATACATGAGTGAGGAATTGAAACTCCTTTACTTTGCGGACGCAACCGTCGATGGATTCGGACGTTTCTGCACTCTTGATGAACGTCTTGATGATCTGAAAGAAAGACACGGAGAAGACTCTGAAGTATATATCGAATCTGTAAAGATAGCAGAAAAAGTAAGAGAGTGGGGATTTGATGATGCGGTTGAATAAGTTCATCGGCATGTGCCTGCCTGTCCTGACCCTTGACATGTTTCAGTCAGATGCACGGGAATATGCTCTTTAATATCACAGACATGACTTATCAGGATTGGTCAGCAGTAAGTAAAATACATATTTATATTTATAAAATAGAAAAGAGGAGATATCAGCTCCTCTTTTTTGTTTGAAAGGAGAATATAATGCCTGATATGTTTTCAAATATTATTTCAGAACAGGATCTTCCGATTATCAAGGAAAATCTAAAAATAGCAAGCGTGTGTGCCGAGGGCTCAAATACAGCCATATCCCCTGTAAAATTTGAAGATCTTTCGCCCGAAACCATGAAAAAGATCGCAGACATCTGTAAAGATAAGATCGATGCTTCTGTGGTGGTATTCGCCTGGACAAAAAGAAGCGTCGAACAGGAGGTATACATAACTGAGGGTGATAATCCTATTTATAATTGGTCTTATGGTTTTGATGTAAATGATGAACTCATCCTCAAAATGAATGATCATATAGAAAATGTCCGGCAGGACATCTTAAACCGCCTTTATGAGTCATATAAACTTGACTGGATGACAAAGCACGGATATACGTTGCAGGACTTTGCACATCTTATGGCAGATGCTGACGATATGCTTCGCTGTGAAGACAGATATCCTGAAGGTAATGCCCGGAACATTTTTGATTCTATAGCCAAAGAGATCGACCCTGAATGCTTTTCTTTTGACCGGGGCGATATTTGGAAACCTATGGGAGAGTTTCAGTCAAATGAACTTAGGAACAGCTGTTATATGCTTGAATTGTTGGGATATAACAAGATTGAAAATGTTGATATGAACTGGAACGAATGTATGCTTGTTCTATAAATCATATTTATGTTGTAAGAGAAATTCGGGAGACTTTTTTGTCTCCCGTTTTTTTATGGAGGAAAAAGAATGATATATATTGTAAGTCCTGAAATGGCAAGGGATCTGATAGAACGTGAGATAAGCACAACGGATGGCATAAATGATATTAAGGCAATATTGGTAAATGATTCCGACTTTGGGCGCATCAGGTATGTAAAGGGCGAGCGATTGATCAGCGAAACAAAGCTTGACTACGGACTCCTTCAGAGCATTGAGGATGAGCCTGAAGTGTTTATAAAAGGTGAAATCAATTCACTTATCAAACTTGTGAATCCGTAAATAAGAAAAGGAGAATATATGGGTTGGACCGGAACAAGATATTACGGTGAAGACACAGCTAAAAACAGACAAATAAAAATAACAGATATAATCGAGACTGAATGGGGACGCACCGACAGACGTTATCAGGTTATTAAAAGCTGCATGAAAGGAAAAACTTATTACGCTGCGGTAAAACACCCTGACGGGAATATCTTCGGGCTTGTGGTTCTCACCACAATGAATGACGGGTGGCTTGATTATAAGGAAATTTGCGAGGAACAAGGTCCTTGCGAGTGTGACTGTCCGGAAAGCATTTTAAGCCTTCTTTCTGACACCTCTGATCCTGAGGCTCTCGGATGGCGAAAGAGATGCCGTGAGTACACTGTATTAAAGAAAGAGTATGAAAAAATCAAAAACACAGAAGGTTCAAAGATCGAAGTCGCATTAAGAGATGGTTCGTCCAGGATCCTTTGGAGGAAAAAGGTCTGCGGACATAATCCCTACTGGTTTGACGGCGAATACAGATACCGCGAATCCACGGTTAGATATCTCACCAACGGTTATATTAACTATAAGGCAGTTTAGGTAAAAAAGGCATCTCCATTGAGATGCCTTTTGCTTTTTTTAAAAAACATAATTATTTTGACTAAGAAAACTGGAGCAACAAGCTCCATCAAGGGAGGTAAACCGAATATGAGCATCTTATTAATAATAGCAGCATCTCTTGCAGTAACAATTATTATCGTGGCGGTAAACGAGAAAATCAATACCTCACCCACCCAGGACGACAACTGCAGAGGCGGACATGATTTTTAAAGATTTCCCCGTCTGATTAGGCGGGGATTTTCTTTGTAATAATTTTGTAACATTTTTCTCTTGTGTAAATCATATTTATCTTGCGAGGTAGTTGGAGCTTTTAGACTTCCTCTAAAATATTAAAGATATAGGAGGATATATTTTGAAAAACAGAATATCTAAGGCAGTCGGAGCTTTGCTGTGTTTTGCTGTTATCAGCGGAATCAGTTTCGATTGCAAAGCCGCTGAAATGGAAGCGATTCCTGAGATAACAGAGGAGATCAGCCTGATAGACACAGCGGTAATGGCGACGCTTGATGATGCCGGCTTGGAGGTTGAGTTATGTTGCTTTGAATCATGTGAGCAGATATCATCTGTTCCCAGGTATATTCCGACGGAAGAGGAATTTGAGATTCTTTCAAAGGTTGTTTGGAATGAAGCACGGGGCGAAGGCCATGATGGATGGGTAGCAGTTACGGAAGTTGTGTTAAATCGGATCCATTCAAGACTTTTTAAAGGAAATAATGTCGCCGACATTGTTTTTGCAAAAGGTCAGTTCTCAGGAATAGAAGATTATGAAAATTGGCCCGATGCGAGCGAGGAGTGTAAAGACGTTATCAGAGGAGTTTTGAATGGAACAGAAGAACTCGTGATCAACTGTGATCAAGTTGTTTTCTTCAGAAATCCCGGTTCAGATAACCACGGAAAAGACTGGACTCGCAATAATGCAAGTTTTTACATGCAGGTGCGAAACCACGATTTTTACTATAGCAACAAAGATAAACCGGTTATATAAGAAAAATGACATCAGTTTTTGCTGATGTCATTTTTTTTAGTAGAAGCTGAACCTCTTTTTCTTTTCTTTTTCCTTGGCTGCTTTTTTCTTTTCTTCTATCCGACGTTCGAGTTCTTTATCCATGCACATTCTTATATAATCAAACAAATACCCAAATTTGGGGATAGCCTCGACAGAAGTAAGGCCTAAAGAAACAGAATAAGGGTAATATTCTTCGGACAGTTCTTTAAGATTATCTTCGATATAGGCCTGTAAGCCCGCTAAAGCCTCGATATTGCCTTTTATATTAGCAGGCTGCATACTGGGCGGAAGATTATATCTCAGCCCCTTCATGGCCGTTCTGTTCTTGTATTTTGCCCTTGTTTTGTTTAGGAGAACCAGAACAGAATCCGCAATAGTCCGGTCATCGTCGTTTTCTGTCGTTTCCATGATCTCCCCGAGCTTTAATATTCCGTTATATACATCAGTGGTAAACTCTTTATCGTCGGGCGGGCTTATCGCTACAATCTTGTTTTCGTCAGATATGACAAAATTACCCTTTCTGAATAACTCAAGAGCTTCTCCGGTAAAACATTCAAACAGTTTGCTATAAGAATCTGCAGATGCATTCTTTAAATATAGCAGATAAGTGAATCTGTCTCCGCTGTTCATAAGAGGAATACTTCCGTTTGGCTTTATCCTGGACAGCTGGATCTGTTTAACCAGCATTATGATAGCCATACACATTAATGCCAGCGCAATGACGACTATTAAACTTACACAAATTATCGTCTTTATATCCATATATGTCTCCTTTTAGTAAAAGCCGCCCATAAGGACGGCTTTTAGATTATGCTCTTGCTGAGCTGATTGCATTCTGTGCTTTATCGAGGGCTTCTTTTTCTTTCGATTCCTTGGCCGACTCAACATCTGAGATAACTGAGAAGTTATTAAGATATTCGGTGCCGTAACTTACAACCTCTGTAACTCTTTCCTCCCAGTCAAAATCACCCTGATCGCATTCGGGATTTGTACAGTGATAGGTTTTCCTGAATCTCCTTGTGGCAAGCATACCCTCAACGGCTACAAGTGAGCCTTTGTATATGCTGAGAGCGTCCCATTCAGCCCTTTCACCTACAGCGATTATGTGAGGATAATCCGTCTTGGTCATGGGATTATCGGAATTAAGGAAGAAACTGCGATTAACGGCGATCTGATATGCAGCGATTCCTTTATGAGCCGAATTTCCGATTATATCACCGTATGCTTTGGCTTTTGTGGTCATTTTTACATCATCACAGAGATAACCGATAAGATTTACGTTATTGGATACTTCCCTATGCTCAAGAAGTATCTTTTCAGCCTCGGCGTCTGAAAGTCCATGGTATCTGAGCTCTACGAAAATCGGGGTTACAAAAGTAACCTCCCCGTCATGGGTGATCTTCTTTCCACACTTGGGACACCTTGCACCTCTTTTTGCGTCCAAAGTAGTAAGAACACCTCTTATGGAAACGATATCCCCGGCTTTCCATGTAGCAATCTTCTCAACAATATCAAGATCCTGAGAAAAGACAAAGGGATCGGCATAAATCACCTCGGTTCCACCAACGCCGCTGTCTCTGTCGGAATTAATGACAGTGAGGAAGAGAGATGCTTTGCAGGGCACATTCGTTTCATCGTCTATGGCGATGATAGGATCGGCCGAGACTCTTCCAAACAGCTCAAGCTTATTATGTCTAGCCATATTAAACCTCCCATTAAATATTTTTAGGTTATACATCATAAATATGAAGCGAGTTTAAAAAAAAAGCAGGCACACCATTATTGCATTATTGGCCAATGCTATTAAGTTAAAAGCTCAAGGCGCATAAAATTACCCCTTCCACGTCGATTTTCGAAATGGGAGGGGTAATTTTTAGATGATCTTACTGCTTTTTGTTCTATTACGTTTCCAAGCGGTAGATAGGTGTTGCATTTACTTTGAGATAAAATTCGTCTGATTTGCGTTTCGTTCACAAAAGGTCTATAATTTACATAACGATAAGAATATAAACTGACATAAAAGTGTTATTTTAACTCCCAAATTACATATTTATTGTATTAGGGATAATAAATGGAGAAAAATATTATAGTTTAAAGGGGAGCTCCCCGATTATCTTTTGTAATCAGGGAGCGAACCATAGGGTTCCTTTCCTGTTTATATATAAAAATATTTAAGGAAAGGAGATTGTTTATGAGAGGTTTAGTTATGACTAAAGAAACGGTTATAAAATATGATAACCTGAACGACGAAAACCGTGATATGGTTTTGACTTTAATTGATTTTCTTACTGTACGTCAGAGTAATGAAGATCTTACTCGAAAGGTCATAGAAGACGCCGATAAAGGGATCGATTTATCAGAATCTTTCGACAACGTGGACGATCTAATGGAGGCGCTTAATGCTTAACATTAGATTTTCAGGTCAGTTTAAAAAGGACTTTAAAAGAGTTAAAAGTCAAGGTTTTAGCGAGGATGAGAATAATGAGTTAAAAGATCTGATTCAGCAACTCGCCGAAGAGAAGCCGTTGGATCCGAAATATTTGGATCATCCCTTAAAAGGAAAAGGGTTCATCGGAGCAAGAGAGTTCCACTTTAGACCGGATTTATTGGTCGTGTATAAGGTTCGCGAAAAAGATATTGAGTTACTGATGCTTCGCATGGGTTCTCATAGCGAACTATTTTAAAAGGATATCGCAATTATAATATCAAAAATGAGCCATCTTCGATTGAAGGTGGCTCATTTCTTTTTATCCATTTTTTTATTTTCTGATAATGCAACTTAATGACATTGATTGGATTGCCTGTTTTGTCAGTCTCTGGGAGAAATAAATGTTTTCTTTTTGTGCCTGCGTTTTCTTCTTTCTTCTTCTTGCTCCCTTTCTCTTAATTGTTTTCCAAGTCTGGCAATATTTTCTATCTCACGAAGCATGTCCTGCGCATAGTTTTCATCCGGATGTTGTTCAAGTCCAAGCAGCAAAGCATCGTGTTCACGTAATTCTTCTTTTATCTCTTTAACTGAGCCAAATTCGTGTTCGAGCTCATCAAGCTCCTTTTTTGCTTTTTTTAACTCTTTTTTTGCCTCTTTAAGTTCCAGTTTGGCCAAAGTAGTATTTCTGTGCTCCTTTGAGCGCTCTTCGGTAAGTTTTTCCTGCATTTTAGTCGTCTGGGCATATAATTTTAAGGATTCATTCTTAAATGCCTTGTCCGCACGGGCTTTATAGTGCTCAATAGATTCACCGGGCTTAATCTCGGGGGCTCTTTCCTTTAATGCCTCGTTTATACCGGCATAAAATTTTTTAATATCGGTATGCTTGGCTACAGAATATTCGATACCACGCTCTAAACCAAACTCCGCCATGGCTTTTCCATAGCTTGTCTGCAATTCTCTAAGAGATACAGGGCCATGGATATACTCATAGGCGTTTAATTTTCCCTTATCGTCTATGGGAACTACAATGGCATGAAGATGAGGCGTTGATTCATCAGAATGAAGCTTAACACTGACAATGTTGTCTCCGTATTTTTCGGGATTGCGGTTAAATTCCTGCCTGAGCCACTCTATATTTTTCTCTGCCCATTCCCTTACGTCTATTTTTTCTTTAATCTCATTAGAAAAAGTTAAAATGATCTCAAGGGCATAAACCGCATCTTTTCTGGGGGGATTTTTCTGATACGCCTCAAGAGACTTTAATTTTTCCTGAACAAGTTCTTCATAAGAAATGTCCTCGTTCTGTTTGATCAGTTCCTCATTAAGGCTTAAATTATCCTTATCAGCGTTCAGAGTGGTAATATCCCTGGCATTATGTGCATAGGCAGATGCGAGATTTCCTCTTTTTAATTTTCCTATTTCCATTATTGCGTGTGCCATACTTTTTAACCTCCATAAAAATAAATATGATTTATGAAACTGTAATACAGTTAAATTTGTTATCAACTTGTCCGTAAAAAACCATATTATTTTTATCTGATAAAGGGAAAAACTTTATTTGAATAATCTACACATAAGGAGTGAGATATGATAAAAAGAAAGGCTTCAACATTTTATAAATGTTATGGAGGAAACGGGGCAAAGTAATGTTTACTGTTTCCGGATGGATCAAAACTCCCAAATTAGACTTTAATAAGCCGGTTTTTTCAATACGTGGCAATAATCAGCTGTACGAAATGCCTTACAACCCTGACGGTTCCTTCGCAGCGATAATATCTCCGGTGAATGTGGCCGGTTCCGTCATGTATAAATATAGAAAGACTGAGGACGGCGGATATCTCGTTAAAGGAAAAACCCAAATAGTTCTTGGCGGAAGAAATTTTGATCTCAGGATCGGACAACTTAAGAGAGAAGCAGAGAGAAAATTGATCGGGAAAAAGGTCGAATTTCTCGAAGTTTAATTTTTATCCATAAAACAGTCGGAATTCTCCGGCTGTTTTTTATTTGTCTCATTCATATTGATTATATGTTGAGCGATACACAATATAACCAAAAAGAGAGGAAGAATATTATGAAAAAAAATACAGATGAGATAATTATCGATTCAAAAGAAGCAGATGTTGAGATCATTTCTGAAGGTAAGCAGCACCTGGATGATCGCAATGAGGCAACCGTTATCGGAACCCTTATTAAGATTTCAAAAGGGGATACCCGTTCGTCTCTGACTGTACTTACTTCTGCAGGAATTAATCGTGACATTGCATCTTTTGTCCGGGTTTCCATTCCTACGGAGCTCCTGACAGACAATATTACGGAAAAATCCAGAGTTACCATAAAGGGAGAGCTTAGAAGCCGCCCGGTATTCAGGAATGGAAAAGACGCTAAGCCTGACTATGAGGCTTATGTCGATGCAAAGGATATATCCCTTACCAAGGGTGAGATGGAAGAGACCTTTGGTATTAAGGGAAGGGATTATGGTCCTTCAAAGAACCGTGTAATACTTGTCGGCACGGTCGCAAAAATGTTTCAGGTTAACAGAAATACCGCCAGGATCACAGTCACAACCAAAACCGATAATGGAAAGCCTCGTTTTATCGAGACAGTATTCTACGCAAGATCTAACCTTAAGAAATTTTTGCCGGTTATCGCTGCAGGAAACAGGATATGTGCCATCGCAGAGATACAGAACTATAAAAAGGATCCCGCAAAGCACTACACTGTCAGCGGAAAAACCATTCTCAGAAAAGAAGAAAATCCTGAGGAAAAACTTAATCCGATTTATGTAAAGAATGTTGTTCTTCTTGACGTAAAAGAATTCTGATGTCCGAGGACACCGGGCGTGGAGTCCTCAAATTACAAGGCGGGTAAAGTTTTTTGACCGGTTCGAATCCGGCGGTGTCCGTATAAATACCTCATAGGGATGTTGCAATCCTCTCTTTTGCACTCTCTATGGGGTGTTTATTTTTTTATGTCTTTTTTTTATGCTGCTATCATAATTATTTTTGATTTTTAGTCAGGCGGATATAATCGTATAACCTTCCGGCCTCATTAAGTAACATTTCAAAGGAGAGAGTTATGCGTATTGTAAACAAATTAATGGATCTGCCTGAAGTAGGCGTACTTCTCAATATGCTCAGTATCGTAAGTAATGAAACTTACGTTCACAGTCTGCGCGTTGCAGATATTACAGAATATCTTCTGCTCAAAGAAGATGATTTCTCCACTGAAGAAAAAAAAGAAATTGTAAAAGGAGCCCTGCTCCATGATATAGGCAAGATATTTGTTCCGCTCAATCTTATTGGGTTTAATGGAAAATTGGACGATTATGAATTTGAAATAGTGAAATCACATCCTGCGATAGGATATACGCTTTTGAGTAACAGTTTCTCCAAGATTGTATGCAATATCGCACTTTCACACCACGAAAGGCTTAATGGATGTGGATATCCTTATAAAATAAAAGATATCCCTAATTATGTCCAGATCGTGGCGGTTGCGGATGTATATGAGGCTCTTACTAACCATAGGGCTTATAAGCCCAAATATTCTCACGATAAAGCGTTGGAACTTCTGAAAAAAGATGTTGAAGACGGAAAACTCGCACAGACTTATGTTGATCGTCTGTGCGAGGCTGATACCAAAAGACATGCTTTTTGTATAGAAGAGTGGGAGGCTGCCTTTAACTCATGAGATAGACCTTTCCATCTATAAAACAGTTATTAGTGCTTACAGATTCATTCACTATGTTTTTTCCGCTCATAAGGATGCTTATGTAGCCATCCAATTCAGGTATATATACATAAACGAGCATATATGTTTCGGCACCGGGTTCAACCATGAGCTCGGTGTTTTCTTTTTGATAAAAGAACACCTCCGGATGTTTTTCTTGAAGCTCCTTAAAAGTCAGACTCTGCGAAGATGCCGAACCTAAAACGTAATTTACTTCAGAAAGAAGAGTAAGCGATTCAACAGACAGGTCGAGGTAGGGGAGATACTCTGCTGTGAATACAGGCTTTTCATTAAAGGATACGGGCTCACCGTCGGAGTTTAATCCCTGCGCCATATCCTTAGGCAAGTAGTCGGATACATTTATTTCAAAAAGTGACAGTATCTGATTCTTTACATCTTTGGAACTTGAACTTACCAACAGAATCGATGAATCGTCGTGAATTATGAATTGGCTCAAATATACCCCATCCTTATAAGTGGAACGAGCCATTCCGTTAGATATCTTTGTGAAATTCATGTCCCTCAAGTATTCTTTGTAGGTAAATTCCAAGTCAGTTTCAGGGTCGATAAATTCGGACAAAACAATGTTTGTTTGCCCGTCATCGGACGAATATGATGTAACCTCCCCAAAATACTTATCATCAGTGCCCATATAACGTAATTGCAAATCAGAAGCAATATATGCCAGATATTCCTTACTCATCTTATCGGTCGGAACAGGCGCAACAACAGATGTAACCTGTTCAGTTGCAGCCCGAGTGGATGAAAACACTATTATCAGATAGACAGCAACCAACAGGATCGCAATCAAAGCAAAAAAATTCTTTTTTCTTATCTTCATATTATCCCCTTTCTATAGACAAAAATAATATGTTTTCGATATTTGAAAATCGCTTAAATACCATATTTTCTGTAATCAGACAATAGGAGTGGAGGTAACTGTAAAAATGACTAAAAAAGAAAGAACAAAACTACAGATAAGAAACGAACTCGGCATAAAAAACAGTCGAGGAAACACATGGACGGGCATAAGACCCGTTGTTTTTAAAGATAAAAGAAGAACTCTCATCAAAAAGAGTATCAGAAAGGAAATGTATGCTTAGACCAAAGATTGGACTTGATTGGGATGATGTTATCGCCCCTTTTAACTCAATCGCCATTGATATGGCAAACAAAAAGTATGATTTAGACCTAAGCCTTGATGAGATAGACTCTTGGGAAAATAATGGCAGAGCATCCGTTATTAAAGAATTCTATAAGGCGGAAGATCTTTACAGACTTCAGTCGGAGAAGATTTCCCCCGAAAACATCAAGGCAGTCAGAGAACTTGAAGAATTCGCTGACGTATACATCAATACGGCCCCTTTTCCTGAGTTTATGACCGAAAGAGCTATGCAGATTATGAATATCTTCCCTGAGCTCGGCCCACAAAGGATAATTCTTGGCGAGGCAAAGAATCTCGTATCTTTTGATATAACGCTGGATGATAATTTTTATCACGTATTAAACAGTCAGGCTCAGTATCCGGTATTAATGCGTAAGCCTTGGAACAAGAATATGACCGGGCTTATTTCGGTCAATAATCTTAGTGAATTTGTAACTTTTGTCAAACATGTCCTTAATAGAGGAAACGAGCTCGATAAGCGTATCCCAAAAGTGGTTGCATTAGTTGGCCCTTCCGGTTCAAGGAAAAGCGATATTCTCAATGTCTTAAGCGAATGCACGGGATGCTCAAAAGTCCACGGATATTCTACAAAGAAGTGTGACAAATACACTTATCTTTCTCCCGAAGGTTTTAAGAAGAGTTCGTTTTTCGAACATACTTTTTATGCCGGCTATGAATACGGAACCCGTTATGAGGATATTGACAGCGTTCTTAAAAGCGGAAATAACGCCGTGATGGCATTGGATATCTGCGGAGCAATGGGAATGAAGAACCATTTTCCTACTCTTATCGTATATGTTAAGCGCAAAAAGACTGACATCATAAAATCCATCGTGTCAGACAATAATATCTCAGATGACGAAAAAACACTCAGGTTGCTGTCTATAGAGACTGAGAGAAAGAATGAAAGCATCTGTGATATCACGGTAACATCGGATTTGGTTGAAGATTTTCATACCCATTGTGCTGAACAGATATATGATATCCTTAAGCAAAGCGAGGTGGACGGATGAATAAGTTGATTAAGAACATCTGCGATAAGGCAAGAGACCTGGCAGTAAGAATAGACCAGTTCATGTACGAATATGATACATATTCCTACTGGGACTCCCTTCTTGATACAAGAGAGGCGAACGTGGATATGATTTACGGAAGCATCATGGAAGGCAGTACTGAATACGAATATATAGTATCTACTCTTTCAATGATCGCTGAAGATAGTGACTCTCCTGAAGATGTTTCTGGAGCACAGACTCTTTTGTCGGAATTATGTGAATTTTAATAAAGAAAAGGCGCGAATTTATCGCGTCTTTTTTTTATGTTTACAAAATACATATTTTTATCAAGAAGGGAGGTGTTTTTATGAACCATAAAAATCGCGTTAACAATATGGCAAAATTTGATGCCCTTATAAGACATTATGCAAACGAAACAGGGCTTATCGGAGCCAGGTTTTCACTGGTAGGTCTTTATGACGAGGCTGTTTTACTTGCGGAAAAACTTGAGAATAACGGCGAGATAACCTTTGGAAAAGACACAATATGTGTCATCCCGATGGAAAATGGTGATTTTGTACGTTTTACCTTTGATAAGAAATTTACTCGTGCAGAAAAAATAGATCCCTTAACCGGATCAGTGACGGATCTTGTCACCCCCACTATAAATGAAACAGCAGATAAAACTGTAATGTACAATTATGTCAGCACTCTTAAGGAAAAGAATCTTGGGATTGGCCCCAGATTCGATGATGAGTTTAAATCGGTTTTATCTAATTCGAAGGTCGGGGATGTTCTTGTTGCGGATAATGGTCGTAGCTTTGCCGTGATCGGTCGGAACGGAAAAGAAATATCTCTTCTTCAGATGTCCGGGCTTGGTATTGTCCCTACTATTGAAAATTTCAGCAAACAGCATAAGAATACGTTCTCCATTGAAGATGACGATGCTGTACAGGGATTTTATAGAGCTATCAGGGATAAATATGATTATTCGGCATCCGGTCGTATAACCCGTATTGAAGCTATTGAAGAGCTTTATAACAAGATTAAACGCAGGATAAGTGATTATGCCGGAGAAATATCCCTTGGTCCCAACCGTTTTAAAGTAATCAATGGAGAAAACGGGCTTATCTGGTTTGACAGAAAGGGTAATAAGTACGACGAAAATGTTATAAAACCCCTTCTTGCTTGGCTCTCCAATGCACCTGTGGATGTATCTTATAATAATCCGGATAAGTCCGAATCAGCACTTGTTATAGACCTTAATGAGCGGTCTGAGCTGCTCGGAGCATTTTCAAGCGGTAATATATTGGCAGGTCTCGCCCGCGCTGAAGAGTACTGCAGAAAGGGTGATAAGACTATATCATTCACAATGAAGACTTATGTCCCCGGTGAAAACGATACCTATAAGGGTATAGGAATATCGTGTGGTATTGAAGATAATAAGTTCAAAATAACCCTCATTGAATATAAAGACAATGACATATCCCAGGATCCCGTAAAGTTTACCCTTATATCAAAAAGCGATTTCATTCAGCTTTGCAGTTCAAAGTATTCAAAAGAAAACCTGATATACATAGAAAATAAGAACCGTAAAGATATACTTCAGATGTATGCCGATAAGGTATCGGATGAAAGAAGAGAGTCTGTCGAAAAAATGTGGGAGCTCATTAATATCCGTATGATCGACAGCACAATGAAAAAAAGAGAATTATCAAAGTTTGGAGCCGTCTTCAGTGATATTGATATAATGGATGATACCAAAAAGAATAAAGGTATCAAAAATCTTGCGGCTGAATACAGAAAAAACGGATATGAACCCGGTGACTGAGGTTTCATGCAGAAAAGTTTACCCCCTTTCTTAGATGCAATATAATGTATTTAAGAAAGGGGTTAATTTAATGAATGAGTTGATTTTCGTATCAAACATAGCTAAGTGCAAGGTATATCTTTATGAAAAACTCGCAAAAGCTTGCGATGTGAACATCATCATTAGGCCTGCAGTTAAATTTCTTACTTCCGCGAGTAATGACGTATCTGTTTGGGTATCGAATGAAGACGACTGTGAAAAGATCATAGAAACAGGTGTCCGTCTTGAAAGACTTATATGCAGATTCCTTAAAGAAAAGGGATTATACGAATTTTCATTAAAAGAAAATGGCTCATTTGAGCAATTTTTTGATGAAAAGAATCCTGAGGCGTTTCATCTTACCGACAATGAATTAAGCTCACTGGTTAAAGAGGTAAACGGATGAGCCGTTCATGTATTTATTGTCGGGATAATTTCTCAAAAGCAATCGATGAATCTGATGATTTTTATCACAGAAAAAGAATTGTCAGGATAATAAAAGGCCGGATGCAGATTACATATTGTGGGACTGTTCACAATTTTGATATAAATTTCTGCCCGATGTGCGGTAAAAAAATGTCAAAAAACCACAAATCACATTATGAACAAAATGTAATTAATAAACTGACGAAAATTCTCGAAGAATGGAAAAATAATTTATAGCATCTGTACGGCATAAAAAAATCATAATTATATTGACTAAGTTAATTGGAGCTTTGTAAAGGCTCCTTTTTTTATTTTACAGGAGGTAAATCAAATGGCACAGACTATTAAGAGCTTCGTTGACGGTGTTAAAAAGCAGGAAGAACTTGCCAGCTGGTATGAGCAGGACTATGTAAGCGTGTATGATCTCGTTAAGGATTCTTACAATGAGCACAAATCCTATTGTTCCGCAGAGGCTGAGTCTGCCGGCATCTATGACGAATCCGGTTATCACGGACGTTCTTCCAGAAGGCCGATAAGAGCTTATGCATGATTTTAAGACACCTCTTTCCGCATGAAAGAGGTGTTTTTTCTTGTGCAGGAATATTTTTTTATATTTTTTTTAATGAGAAAATTCATATAAATATCAAAAAGATTTCAGAGGAGCGTTGTCCATGAACACAGAATTTATAGCCGCTTATGAGCAGATATTGCTTGGAAACAGAAGGAGTTATCCTACTGATTATTTTACCCAAACAGAAACCATAAATAAAAAGAATGCGATCGATATCTATAAATACGCGTTTGAGGTTTTGTTGGGGTGGAAACCGGAAGATGTGGCGACCGCCATTAACATCCACATTATAAATTCCATGCATTTGAAAGGACTTTTTAAATACCTCGATATCCCTGTCGAATATAACAATCATGTGGATCCTAAATATTTTGCTGCTCTTTTGTATCCCGAAAGATATCAGTTCAACAGAGAAAAACTGGATCTCGATATTTATAAGAGCGTATTAAAAGGCAGAATGTCAAGTTACCCTAAAAAATTCTTCCAGGGCGAAGATGGAAGGATAAGGGCTTGTATATGCATGTCTTATGCACTGAGAAACAACATGCATTTTCGTAACATACAGGAAATATATGCCACTTTTTCAGAGAAAAAGGGTTTAAAACTTATAAAGGAAAACAAACTCACCCTGGCTCTCGACGGATTCGAGACTCCCGTTGATTTCATCCACGACTCCCTTTCTCCCTCCCAGAAGGACGACTTCTTCTATTATTATTACAAATTTCTTTATCTTTTCAGACTTGAGTGTTCGAAAAATAAGGTAGAACAGGGGGAGTAATATGGAAAGACAGCGACTTCATGACCGTGAAACATATGATTATGAAGAAAAGATACAGATACAAAAGCGTTCAAATAATAAGTGTTGCCATTGCGGAAGAGAATGTTACCCTGGATATGGAGCGACGATAGATCATTTTATTCCTCTCTCAAAAGGTGGCTCAAATAATAAAGTTAACCTTTTGATGCTCTGTGATGATTGTAATCAGAAAAAGGGAGAAAAAATTGTTGAGCCGAATGCTTATCTGAAATATTTAAATGAACCTTATCTGGAAGAGATAAAAAATTACTGGAAAAGCTATATTTCATCTTTCGAGTTCTTCTCTCGAAGAAATCTGCTTGCCTGTGACCAGTATGCTTTCGAATTTTATAACCCCTCCGTGCTTCATTCTTTAAAAAAAAGAAAAAAAATCAATGAAGATAATCTCAGTAAATATGCGGTAATGTCCATACAGTTATGTCGTGCAGGCGCAGATGACCTGAAAGAGGTTACGGAATTCTACTTAAAATATCTCAAGAAAATAGGCTATACGATCCCTGAAGATGAAGCAAACAAGAATATAGAATTCTGGTTCAAGTTCGGATGCATATATTTCACAAGGAAAAACGGTGAGATCAATCTTATAGTTCCTATAACGATAACAAATCATTACAGACCTCCGAAGGAATATGCTAATTGGGACAGATATACTCCCGATAAGACCATGTATATGTTTCCGATGGTATGCTATCAGTCCGCATCGGGATTAAATACTGCAAGAGTTGTCATAAATCGTATTCCTGAAATGCTCTGCAGCGAACAGGGACTAAGCGTACTAACGGTTATAGTTGATGCTTTGCCCGGAGATTCAACATTATTTAATCTTCATAAGGTAGATAATTCAAAGTACATTTGTAAAACAGGTATACTTGGTTGTTCTGCCAAGGGCTTTATGGTCTGTACCAAAGAATTTTCTGATGGTGACGATGATACGCAGAAGGAACTAAAAATTAAAACTGCGGAAATATTAAATAAACTCCCCGATAAACGCTCGGACGCAAAAGATTACATAAAAAATAATCCCGAAGTTTCATGGATGTACGACCTTCTTGATAAAAATGAACTGCACATGATCATTGAAGATGCGGCATCTAATATGGCCTAACCGGATCCCTGCCAATATTTGGCGGGGATTTTTTTTTATCGAATTCATATTAAACATAAGAGAGGAGAAAGATTATGGGGTGTTTTTATGGAACAGCAGAGGTTTTCAGAGATTTTGGACGGCTTATTTGCTAAGGGCGATAAGGATTCAATATTCTTTCTGGCACTTGATTGCAGCCTGAAGAGAAAAGCAGAAAAAGACAAAACCGGTACTGAACATGCGAAGTGTGTGTATTTTCTCACATCTTTGGATAAATCAAAAATCAAGGATAAAAAGTTCATTAAAAAAATAAAAAATATTCTCGTGGAGGACTGATAATGAAATTATATGAAGATATGCTTGATATCCTCAGCGAAGACGGGCAGAATATTGATTTCTTTACCGAATCAAATATTGTCCCGTCTTTTATGCTTGTGTCTGTATTTCTTGCTGATGATATCTCAAAATACCTTGACCAGCTCGGTATACCTTATATCAGGTACAATGCCCGCAAAAAAGCAGTAGCTATATTTTTCATAAAGAATGAAGATCTGGAAAAAACGTCTGATATTGAGAGGGGTGTTCGCATAAGAGCGAGTCTTCCTCTTTTAACAACAACAGATCTTAAGACTGCTATATATGAATCGAATAATCTTAACCTTACGAAGTTTGGAATATATTCCCTCAAGCACATTCCCGAAAGCATTGCTGCCCGTATGTTTATTCTTGCCGGCTCCGATCTGACTCTTGGTATAGACAAAGAAAATGATGGAAATTATATCATTTCCTGCCATGAAAAGAAAAAATCAATGCTTGAGAGACTCCTTTTGACTGCAATACTGGAGGCCCATTCAGATTCCGATAAATATCAGGAGAATGTAAAAAAGTCTATCGACAGGCTTAATAACCGCGTTGATTACGAGCATTTTTTTGATGAACTCCAGCGCAGGGAAAACGAGAATGTGTATATTGCGTCTGCGTCTGAACCGGACAATTATATGCAGATAAGTGAGGGCTCAGCTACGGTTTATCTCAATGGAAAAGGAACCGCTGCTATTTCAGCAAGAAACAGCAAGGAACTTTACTCCGATGAAATAAAGGTTCTTCTTTCGCAGATCATTAAGGATCCCGTGCTTATTCCCGAAAAATCTTTAGCTGAGATGATGATGACCTCATATAATCCTGTTGTTATTAAGGACTACGTTCCGGACAAGATTGTTGATCATGACTCTTTGGTGAAAGCCTCAGCCATATACCAGTACACGCTGACCGGATTTCTTGAGACCGAGAAGGGATTTGAAAAGCTCGGAGAGCTTCTTAATGAAAACGATATTCCCGACGCAGAAAAAGTACTCGATGAACTTGCTGAAATTGACGCCGTTACAGAACCGGCAAAAATCGCTTTTAGCTATATTGCCGAAAAGGAAACCGGCTTTGATATTGGCGAGATTGAAAGAATTGCCAGGGGCGAATTAACTGTTAATGTCAGCGATAAGACTGAGACCCCGACCAGGTATGATGATTCCGAAAAAGTTAGACCCGAAAGAAGTCTGGATAGAGAAAAAGGAGGAGAAATATAATGCCCGTAAAGAAAGAATCACTCGGAAAGCAGGGATTAAAAACATTTCTCATTATCTATATAATTGCTTTTTATTTCTGCCTTCATATGTCTCACGTTAAGACAGTATTTGACAATCAGGCCATAGCGGATGCACAGGCAAAACAGACGTCTTTTGGCGGACAGGTACTCGTGGCTTCTGAACCTGAGATGATGAACATAGTGACCGCGATCACACAGGGATTGTCCCACGGGCTTGAACATCCGGCCGAAATTCTCCCCATAAGTGCAAATTTACTACTGTTCATGCTTGGGGCGGCATTTGTTGATTTTCTTGCGGTTGTATTTATTATGACCGAAAAAGAAAGAAACCAGGATCTTAATATAGGTAAATCAGCAGGTTCTGCCGAATGGAACACTAAGATGGATCAATATCTGAAAGATTTTTCCAAACCGTATGATCCTAAAAAAGACCCCTATGACCCTAACATGATACTCTCAAAGAATCTGCGTCTTAATATGGATAATAAGAAGACGAACAGAAACATGAACTGTCTGGTCATCGGAGGATCCGGTACGGGTAAATCATTTAAAGTCATAAAGCCTAATATGGCTCAGATGAATTGTTCGTGTGTTGTGACCGATCCTAAGGGAGAACTCCTTGAATGCATGGCAAATGCCCTTATTGAGAAAGGCATAACGGTTAAGGTGTTCTCTACTTCGGATATGGTCCATTCCAACTGCTATAACCCGTTTGACTACGTATATAATGAGGATGGAACCATTAACGAAGAAAAAGTATCCACAATGGTGTACCTCTATCTTAAGAACGCAAATGGTGCAAAGGAAAAGTCTTCCGGCGACCCCTTCTGGGAAAAATCTGCGAAAGCATTTATTACCGCACTTGTTTATTATCTCCTTGAAAATGATAACCTTGATAAGAGAGATAAGAATTTTACGACTGTGCTTATCCTCACTCAGATGGGTAAGGTTTCCGAAGATTCCAATTCCTCAGAAAGCTCTCTTGATATTGTAATGAACCAGCACAAAAAATATATGGAGTCTAAGGGCAAGAAATCTAAGGCTATGGAAAATTACGAGACCTTCAAGCTTGCACCGGCGAAGACCGCAAACTCCATTCTCATTACCTGTGCGGTTGATATGCAGCTTTTCTCAAATGATAATGTCAAGAATCTGACCCGTACTGATTATGATAATGACAGAAACAATGTTCATCTTGAGAAGATCGGCGACGAACAGACATATCTGTTCATAAATATTCCCGCTGCAAACGGCACTTTTGATTTCCTTGTAGCGATGATGTATTCCCAGCTCTTTGATAGTCTTTATTCAAGAGCTGAAAAACTTTGCCCCTATAAGTATATGATCGACGATAAGTTCGGTAATCCTGTCGTCTCAATGCTTGATAGCGAAGCTGAGGCCAAGCATGTTATCGAGTGTATAAGAAAAGGTAAAATAAAGGCTGTTAAAACTATTAAGGGTGCAAAATATTATCAGATAAGAGATAAGAAAAAAGTTATCCTTGAAAAGTCCAACAAAGAAGCCTTGCAGAAAATTATCGACGCAGTAGACACGTTTACAGTCAAAAAGGGCTCTATAAGACTTCCCTGGCACGTAAGATGCCTCATGGATGAGTTTGCGAATATCGGAGAAATTCCGAACTTTCCTAAATATCTCGCAACTATGAGAAGTTACGAAATTTCGTGCACCATTGTTCTTCAGTCGATTGCCCAGTTAAAAGGAAAGTACGAAAAGAATTACGAAGAAGTTGTTGGTAACTGCGATACGATTATCTTCCTTGGTTCAACCGAGAACGAAACTGCTAAATACATTTCGGATATGCTCGGTGAAAAAACTCAGAAAACAAGGAATATGTCATATTCGAAGAAATCCGGCACAAGTTACACTTATTCTGAAACCAAGCGTATGCTTATGACTCAGCAGGAAGTTGCCTCGATTAATGAAGGCAAGAGGGATAAGTGCATCGTCAGGATCAGAGACGTAAAGCCTTTTATTGATGATAAATATCTCTTTCTTGATCATCCTAACTTCAATCTTACTAAGGATGGGCTCAGTAAGGAAACTATGGATACATACTTTTGCTCAATCCCTATGAGTGAGGTAAAAAAATCATCGTTTAAGAAAGCACAGAGCGCCGCCACTCAGATATTCGGAACAACCAAAGTAGGTAAAGGCGACGATCTCGATGAAATAAAGAAGGATATCGTAAGCAAAGATGCCAAGGGTGAACCTTCTAAAGAAGATATGGAGCTTCCCGCTGAAAAGCTTGTTGTTGAAGCAAAACCCTCGAAAGAGGCTCATGAAAACCAGGAGAGAACCAATAATGGCGAAGACACACATAAGAGCCCTGATGAAGGAGTTGTAATTCCTTCCGGAAATGCAATCGGCTCCTCTGATGATCCCTCCGACGATTGTTTCTACTTCTAAGTCATTAGTGAACAAAAAAAAGAATCCATCAAAAACGGTGGATTCTTTTTTTGTGTAAAAATATCGGTCTTTTTTTAAAGGACAAAACATATTTGTTCAAAGAGAGGATTGCAGCCCTCTTGCGACATAAACAGATAACCATTTCAAACCATCTAACGGAGGATAAAAAAGATGAGTAGAAACGCAAGTATTTCGAACAAGGTTAAGAGCGCGATCGGAAAGGTTGGACTCGGACTCATGACTGCACAGAGTGCTATCATGTGCGCAACACTTCCCGTCAATGCAATGCAGCTCGACACCGTAACAGTTAACACCAACCAGCAGAACCCCTTCGATGGCATCGGTAAGATCATCGCCCTCATTCTTCAGGTTATGCAGTATGTAGGTCTCGCACTTCTCCTTTACGGAGTATATGAGATCGTTATGGGTATGACCGCTGAAGGCCAGGCCGAAAAGAAGACCAAGGGTGTTATCATGGCAGCTGCCGGAATCATCATGGCTTCTATGAGAGTTGTTCTCAGAGCAACCGGACTTATCTGACCCGCCTTTGGGGTAAGAAAAAATGGAAAGGGGGTTTAACAGCCCCCTTTTTCTTGAAAGTGAGGAAATTAGTATGTCAAATCCTTCTGCTCAGTTGCAGCTAGCGTTAAATGCAGTGTGGGATCCTTTACAGTCTTTTATAGACGAGGCAAAGGTTAGCGCTGTAGATGCATATGAAAAATATACAAAACTCTCCGGGTTTAAGAGACAGTGTGCGGAGGGATATATCTCGGCCTTAGGCGGATTTAACGTAGAAGTTATAATGAATGAGCTCATTATTGACAATTCCTGGCTTGAGATAATGTCCAAAATTTGGGAACTCATGCTCCCCCTGGGACTCAGTCTTCTTTTGGTCAACTTTCTTCTGCAGGTTAACGAAGATGCAATGTCCAAAATCCGGGAATTTGATTTCAAAATGCTCTCGATGCTTCTTATTAAACTTTTTGCCGGTGTTTTGGCTGTTTATTTCGGCCCTCAGATCATCGGAGGACTATGTAGCATGTCCAACTCAATGATCTATTATGTTTTGGCTCATGATGTTGGAATTCCTAATAATTCGGCATCTGTGGATTATGCGGCAATCTTTAGTGCAATTATAGAATCCATAGACAGTCTTGGTATTCTCGCGGCTGTGGCGTTGCTCATTAATTCAGCGGTTCTCGGAATAATGGGATTGATACCAAACGCTATTATACTATTTCAGGCGATAACCAGACGTATAGAGATAATCATAAGAGGCGGATGCGCCTGCGTTGCCCTTCCCGATCTCTTCAATGACGCGAGAAGATCATTGTGTGTAACTTATATCAAAAAGTTTGCCGTATGTCTCATGCAGGGTGCCTTTATGATCGTTATATGTAATATTGTTAAAGGAATTCAGTTATCATATCTCAGCACTATTGCGACCAATATAGCGTCAACAGACTACAGTATCTTGAGTTTCAGCACCGCGGTAAGAGCCTGCCTTTATGGTTTTGCAGCCTGTGGCCTCTGTGCTGCTGTTAAACCCATCCTTAATGATATGCTCGGTGTATAAGGAGGAAAAATATGGAAATAATCATCGGCTATGACATCAGAAAATATAAGGTAAAGGACATTGGTCCTTTTACCTTTAAGGAAGCGATTTCCTTAGCTGTTGGAGCGGGTTGCGGATACGGAGCCTGGGCACTGGAAAAAGCCCTTCTCGATAATGTCGAGCCCCTTTTTATCATTATCGCAGCTGCTCCGGCACTCCTTTTTGGATTTTTTAAGATCCACGGGCTTTCACTTTGGAATTACATCAAGACAGCGTTTTTTGAGAATGTTGTCAGTCCTAAGGTTCGCCCTTATGTATCGGATTTCAAGTGTGATGCCCGGGATTTTGTGACCGAAGAGGAATATAAAGAATACTACAGTATGGAGCCTAAGCCTCCTGTTAAGTATTCAAAGGAAGAACTTGCCGAACTTAAAAAAGAGAAAGGATACGCATAATGAAAATCAAGAAAACAATAATATGCTTGTTCTTGTCAACAATAATACTGATAACCGGTTGTGGTTCAAGTACAGAAGAAGTTCCCGAGACTGAAATAGCAACGATTAATATCGAGCAAAATACCTGGTCCGGCGGTGTCGGGCGTATCATAAAACTTCAGACTCAGGCGATCAATGCCATCAGTGTTATTGAAGAATATAATAACTATATCATCAAGAACAATCCTGAAGATTACTGGAGCGATGCGTACTTTTATATCGGCACGACGCCCATAAATTCCGACTGGCTGCCCTGGACTTATTATCTCACCGAAGATATTGATGAGGCGACTATGTTGTCGTACATTACCGGTGCGTATCCTAATGTTTTTGGTGCTGAAAATATATACAGACCGGCAAAGGTTGTAAAAGTTGAGAAAAATCATTATAACCTGAATTGGCAGGCATACGAGGAGCACCCTATTCTGGATTCGAGGACTTATATCGACCACACCATTGATTGTACGTATGACGCAATGCATAATAGAATGCGTGGTACATATACATTGACCGATGAGCTCGGTGATAGCCAGTATCTGTACAGTTTTTATGAATATGCCGAGATCGATTCCCACACTTTTGCGGTTCAGACCGACACCGACAGACTGTTTGTGAGACTGGATGACGATGGCAACGTTTCTCAGATGTATTATTCGGTACTTTCACCTACCCAAAACAGGGCCGGATACGATGAAGACGAAGTCGATATAAATTCCTGGTATAAGACTTGGTGGGTTGATTGGGAAGTCGAAGTAGAGGAACCTGAAGAGGAAATATATTATAAATATCCTTCCCGATACAATTATATTGACGATTCGATATTTTACAATACCGAAGAAATTTCGCCTGACTGGGTAATGGAAGAGCCCACTGTAGGACAGTATATAATCTATGAAAACGGTACTCTTACCGCCCTCATGTCCAATATTCTCACTGGTGATATGGAAGGCTTTTCACTTAAAAAGAATGTTTCATCTTCTCTGCCGGAAGGAGTGCAGACCGAAGGAAATACCGATACAATGGCCCTGCCTCCTGCTGATCCAACAGCTTCTCCTGAATCGACTGACGTTTCTCAGAGCACAGAAGAAACCCAGTCAGAGACAGAATCGTCAGAAAATAATACTTCAGAGTCACCTGAAGAACAGACTTCTGAATGATAAATTAACCCGTCAGAGCAAATCTGGCGGGTTTTTCTTTTACGATAAATTTCATATTTAATATAAACCGATAATCGGAGTAAATATATATTATTTACTCCTTTGACTTTTAGGAGGACAAAATATATGAATATTATCAAAAGAAACGGAGCTGAAGTCCCATTTGATATCAATAAGATCAGAACAGCGATACAGAAAGCGAACTCATCTGTAAGTGATGAGACCTCACGTCTTACCAATGCTGAGATAGAGGTTGTTATAGAAAGAGCCATGGACTCCATTGGTTCAGCGTTTCATACCTTAAATGTTGAGGAGATCCAGGATATAGTTATTACATCCATTCAGAGCATCAGTAATTACCGTGCTTTTAATGTGGCAAACAACTATATCAAGTACAGACATAATCGTGAGCTGAGAAGAAAGGCCAATACCACGGATGACGCTATTCTTGCTCTCATTGACTGTGATAATGAAGAGGTTAAGCAGGAGAATTCCAATAAGAATCCCACCGTCAACAGCGTTCAGCGTGATTATATTGCAGGTGAGGTAAGTAAGGATATAACGAACAGGATCCTGCTCGATGAGAAAATATCCGCAGCACATCGTGAAGGTCTTATCCACTTTCATGATGCGGATTACTTTATCCAGCACATGTTTAACTGCTGTCTGGTAGACCTCGAAGGAATGATGAACAATCATTTCAATAATGGCGAATCGGAGATCGTAACAGCATTATCAGGACACGGCATATCCGGCCCGAAGTCGTTCCAGACTGCGGCAAATCTCGCCACTCAGGCTATTGCGCAGATCGCTTCCAATCAGTATGGTGGTCAGACAATCACTCTTACAGATTTTGTTGGCGGAAGACATTCCTGGGCAACAAACTTTGTAGATGTAAGCCGTAAGAAGATTCGCAATGAAATACTTGCAGAAAATGAAGAGTATGGAATCGAAATGTCGGAAGAGCAGGTAGCTAAGATCACTGAAAAGAGGCTCATGAAGGAGATCAAGGCCGGCATCCAGACAATTCAGTACCAGCTTATCACTCTTCAGACCACTAATGGCCAGGCTCCTTTCATCACCGTATTTATGTATCTCAACGAGGTATATTGCGGAGATGAGCAGAAAAAGGCAGATCTTGAACTTCTCATTAGGCTTATGCTTGAGCAGAGGATCAAAGGCGTACAGGATAAGAAGGGTAATTGGATTACACCCGCATTTCCCAAGCTTATTTATGTGCTTCAGGAGGATAATATCTCCGAGGGCAGCAGATATTATTATCTGACAGAGCTTGCCGCTAAGTGTACCGCAAAGCGTATGGTTCCCGATTACATCTCTGAGAAAGTAATGAAAGAGCTTAAAGGTGATGTTTATCCTTGCATGGGCTGCAGGAGTTTTCTTACTCCTGACACTGAGGGTCTCGGAGAGAACGGCGAACATAAGTATTACGGCCGTTTTAATCAGGGCGTAGTGACAATAAATCTTGTTGACATTGCCCTTTCATCTGAAAAGAATGAAGAAAAATTCTGGAATATCTTTGAAGAGAGAATGGAAGAGCTTGTCCATCCGGCGCTCAGAGCACGTCACGAGAGGCTTCTCAATACTCTTTCTGATGCATCACCTATGCATTGGCAGGATGGAGCCCTCGCCAGACTCAAGAGCGGTGAGACCATAAATAAGCTGCTGTTCAACAATTACTCAACCATTTCGATCGGCTATGCCGGACTTGCAGAGACCGTCCTTTACATGAAGGGTGTATCACATACTACTTCTGAAGGTAAAGAATTTGGGCTCCGCGTTATGCAGTTCCTGAACGATAAGGCAACACAGTGGAGAAACGCTGAGAATATCTCTTATTCGGTATATGGCACGCCTCTTGAATCAACGACTTATAAGTTTGCAAAATCTCTTCAGAAGAGATTCGGAGTGATTCCCGGAATCACCGAGCACGGATATATCACAAATTCATATCACATAAGCGTGAGAGAAGAGATCAACGCATTTGATAAGCTCTCAAAAGAGGCTGAATTCCAGAAGCTTTCTCCCGGCGGCGCTATAAGTTATGTTGAAGTCCCGGATCTTCAGAACAACATACCTGCAGTTATCGCGGTACTGAAGCATATTTACAATACGATCATGTATGCCGAACTCAACACAAAGAGTGATCTTTGCGAAGAATGTGGTTTTACCGGAGAGATCCAGATCGTAGAGGATGACAACAAAAAACTTATATGGAGATGTCCTAACTGCGGATGCACTGATCAGGTAAAGATGCATGTTGCACGTAGAACCTGCGGATACATCGGAACCCAGTACTGGAATCAGGGGAGAACAGAAGAGATCAGAGACAGAGTTCTTCATCTGTAAGTAACAGCAACCCGGAAAAAAATTTTATCCCCGAAAAAAATTTTTTCGATTTTGAACAATTTTTTGAACAATGTTTCAAGGAAAACCAAAAAAATCAAAATCGTAAAAACGGGAATTTTTGAACAATGTTCACCAAGTAAAAAAAAGTAGGCTCTTAATTGAGCCTACTTTTTTGTAATCTTATAATATGACTTAAAACTCCATAAAAGCTCTATATATTTATCACTCTCACAACAGTTCTTTATTGAGAGTGTTTTTTTATACTCAAAATCATAATTAAAAATGAAACGATAAAACACCTTTATTTAATAGAAAGCGAATAACCTAAAATGAAGGGATTTCAGACATTACAAAACGAAAAAGAAGAAAAAATAAGAGAAGAAAAGCAAGCCCAGCAGAGAGCAGATGACTTAAAAATTATCGGGGACGAGGAAGGAAAGACCACCATCATTTATGAAGAGTCGAATTTGAGTAACGGTCTTCATACTTTCTTTCAGATAATTAAGTTTTTTGCGATTATCGCCGGACTTGCTGCTTTATATTATTTCGTAATTAGAAACTATATCTGATTTAAGGAGATATAAAAAAATGAAATTAACAGGAACAAATAAGCCCGAACAGAATTCATCTAAGGAACTTTTTGATGCTCTTGTAGCGGATTATACCAAGGAACGTTACGACGACATTAATGCCGCACGTCCTAAGGGAGACTATACGGATGAAGAACTTGAGAGCCGTGAAGTCAAGTTTATGGAAGACGCCGAGCAGTATGCCAGAGATACATATCGTTTTAATGAGGAAGACCTTAAGCCTGCGATGAAGCTCTTTAGGGACTATATTTTTGGCTACAGCATTATTACGGATCTCATAAATGACGAGGAAGTCTCCGACATAAGACTTCTTTCTTATAACAACGTAAGAATCAAGAAGAAAGGTGTCAGATCCGGATGTGATGTTAAGTTCGACAATATGGGCGATTATGATGCTTTTATCCAGTATGTTGCCACAAGAAATAATGTTAACATATCAAATCTGAACGCAATCCAGCGCTTTACGGATTCTACAACGAATCGTGATTACATCCTGAGGTTCACTCTTGCGATGCCCCTCGTTAACAAAAATCCTTGGCCTATCCTCTCTATCAGGAAGGTCCCTAAGGATTTCTACACACTTGAGCAGCTTATCAACATTGGAATGCTCAGTAAAGAACTTGCCGACGTGCTTGTAGAGCGTTTTACAAACGGCTCTACCATTATCTGTGGCGGTAACTCTTCCGGAAAGACTACCATGCTCAACGCTCTTAAGGAAAAGATTCCCCATAATAAGGCCGTTCTTATCGCTCAGCAGGCTGATGAGCTTACAACCAAGGAACACCCTGATATGACATTCATGCACTCACTTCCCGGATCCGGAGAAAGTGAGGCTCTGTATGACCTTAAGAACATCTCCATAGCGGGTCTTACGATGGATATTGATTTCTTTATCATCGGTGAGATCAAGGGTGATGAAGCAATGTATTTCCTGAATGCCGCTTACACCGGCCAGTACTGTGCAGGCACAATTCATGCTCCCAGTGCACCTAAAGCCATCAACAAGGTTATTGATTATGCCATGGTTGGCAGCCGCTATACAAAAGAAGAGCTTTTAAAGATGATGGACTGTTTTAATACCGTTATCTTTATGAAGAACTTTAAGGTTGATCAGGTCTATGCAATTAACGGTTATGACGCAAACGAGAAAGAAATGAAATACTCGCCGATCTTCGAAAACGGAGCTTTTGCCGATGACGAGTGGACCGGACATACTTTAAGCAACTATGAAAACACAGCGAGTTCTTATGTAACCACTAACTCTGACATCAATCAGTGGCAGGAGTAAAAGATAATGAATTTCGAAAACATAGTAGAAAAATTGATCAGTCTGTTCAATCTCACGGATGAGTACAGCCATTTCAGGATCGGTATTTTAGCCGCACTCGCTCTTTGTCTCATTTTCTTCGTTGTTTATTCTGATAAAACCCGTGTTATTTCCAGTTCAATAAGAAATGCTATTGAACGCCATGTCGCAAATTCCCTTAGCGGAAATCAGCAGAAAAAAACGAAGAGAAGGGACGAGGACTCTCTGATCTACAAGATTGAATCCCGTTTTACCTATAGCGGGATCAAGCATTATTTCCATTTCATGACCAGCGGACTTTACATTATGTTTGCTGTGGCTACTGCGGTAGCATTTTATGCTCTGACAAATCTTGTTACAAAAAGTGTTATTCCCTCGCTTATCGCAGCTATGTCAGCACTGCTCATTTATTTCTTTGTTGAACAGTTCATGGCATCAAGGAATCTTCAGAGAACAGATGATAATCTTCTTGAGTTTGCGAATATGCTCAGCGGATATTCATCAAATAACTCTGAACTTTCGGATATATTTGCCAGGATCGCAACTCACGTTGATGACCCTATTAAAACGGCTATCGAAGAATACGTTTACGAAGCAGGAGCTTATGGTACTGACATTGCCCTTGAATCACTTTGTGAGAAGATAGAACATCCGAAGTTCAAGGAACTCATTAAAAACATCAAGATGGCCTATAAATACTCAGCATCATTCAAAACCGTCGTTGATAACAACAGAAATGTTATCAGTGATTATATGATTGCAAAAAAGCAGCGCAAGTCAATGGTCACTGAAAATATGGCCTCATTGGCGATTTCCTGTCTGATGTTTGTAGTTGTTATAACCCTTACCGGAAGGCTGTTTAATGAAAATATATGGGTATTACTTGTGACAACCGGTTTTGGACAGATGGCATTGTTCTTGGCAATAGCTTGTATTTCGTTCTTCTTCCTTGAAATGTATCTGAGTAATAAATAAGGGGAAATTATGGAAAAAATCTTTACAACAGAAATAATAGATATCCTGACTAAATATCAGATATTTCCTATCATAATTGCGCTTCTTGCGGGCATAACAATTATCGTGGCAATCATGGCACTTCGTCCTGCGGAAAAAGCTGTCGAAGTTTATACGAGAGTGAACGGAAGACTTCGTAAGACAAGCAAAAGGGACTTTTTTAATTATCAGAAAGTTCATTCTTTCCTAATGGCAAATGGAGTCATATATCGTTGGGAAAAATTCGAGGAGCCAGCATATTATATATTAGTTAAGATCATGATTGGTCTTATATGTGCCTTTGCTCTTTCGCTTGTGCATTTCATTCTTTTTCCTGTCGGATTTATATTCGGATATAAACTCGTGGATATCACTTTTATTCTTCAAAATAAGAGTGATAACAAGAAAATGCAGGAAGATATTATTTTGATATATAACACGCTTTCAATTCAAATACGAAGCGGAGTACTTCCTATAAACGCCCTTCAGGAAACAAAGGCCATTGTGAAAAATAAGCGCTTATGGCAGGCACTCAAGGAGCTCAGCGGTGACATGATCACGTCCCGTAAAACCGCAATTAAGAGATTTAATGAAAAATTTGACAATCAGTATATTGATTCTCTCTGTGTTACTGTAGCCCAGGCTGATGAATCCGGACACTCGGTGGATCTCCTTGGAGATATCGCGCAGCAGGTTAAAGCCTTTGACAGAAATCTGCTGGATGAAAAAAAACAGAGAATTGACAGACATCTTACGGTTGGAATGCTCTTGTTATTCCTGGATGTCATGGCAATCGTTATATATGTAGCAATGCGCAGTATTGTTGCCGAACTCGGCATATTAATCTGATCATGAGGCAATAACGCCCTTGATATAAAAAGCTTAATTAGGAGGAAAAAACATGTCTAAGCTTAACGGTCTTTTCAAGAAAAGAGGTGGATTTGACGGAGTTATCATAGCAATCGGACTTATCCTTGTTGCTCTGATCGTAATCCTCGTCATCAGGAATACACTTCCTCCCACCATGAACAACGCTGTTCAGCAGGTCAATCAGCAGATGACCAACATCACCAATGAGATGACCCAGAACAACGGCAACACCAACGCCAATGGCGGAAATGGTGGCTGAGTCATATAAACCGGCTTTATAATGACTCAAAAAAAATCTTAGAACACGGTAGACAAAGATGACAAACCAGAGAACTTTAAAAAAGAGAAACGGAAATGTAGCGGACATCATCGGCTCGATGTTCTGTCTTATGATGCTTTTGATCGTCGTGTGTGTTGGAATCAACGCCATGAAGATAATGCAGGTAAAGATGGGCGTTGACCGTGTTGTCAGAACCGGCTCACTGTTGCTTGAGGAACAGGGTACTTTATCAACTGCCGACATTACGACGCTTTTGGATACCCTTGCCAACGACGGTTTTACTACTGTTGAGGTAACAGTAAACGGTTCTCTGGTTTATACCGGTTCAGGAACGGCCGTAGAGGCCCCCAGAGCAACTTATGGTCAGGAATGCAGTATCGGGATTGTAGCAACTGCATACGCCAGTGACCTTCACTTGTTTAATGCAGGAAGTGTATGGAATAACGAATGGACATTCAATTCAAACGCCGTAACAGTCTCAAAGGCAAGACAATTATAAAACGTGACGGAAATGCTTTTATGGTGGGCGTTTTTGGATTGTTTACACTGGTTACTTTTATAGTGATATTTACGATAGCGATAGAAGAGATCCACTACAAAAGAAATGCAACAACAGATGCTATCACGTCAGCGATTTTAGCCACTGTAACCATAGACAAGGACGATCTTACCCTAAATAACAATATCCACGTAATTCCGGCTGAAATGAACGTGAAGATGTTTTCGGACTGTTTTGCCGGATCTTTAAGAACTGTTTCCGAAGTAACAGTAGGAGTTGATCCAACAGAAAAAATCTATACCTGGACCGGAAACGAAGATGATCCGATATTTGATTTTAGCGACGGAAAAAAGATCGAACTGTCTCAGTTCATCATCTACAACTTCGACCAGGGGGATCCTGCCGACGTAAACGACGACAACTTTACGATTTCAAAGTATAACTCACGCACAGGCGGTTTTGATACAGAAGCCCCGTTATTACTTAGAGATATTGGTCATCTTTACGCTCCGGACGGGACAGAAATACTTGAAACCAGCGTATTTGTGGAATTAAATGTTCCAATACATACGTATTTTAATATAAGGGCAACAGTGCCCCGTTCACAACTTGTAGCAATACAAAATATCGCATAAAAGGAGAAAATGAAAAATGAAAATGAGAAACAAGGTAAAAAAGGAAAAAGCTCCCGGTCAGAGACGTTCAGGAGCGCTGCTTATACTGTCGCTGTTTGCGCTTGGTATAGCGGTTGCGTTGTATTTCGTTATGATCAACCTTGAGACGAATGCTCTCGCACAGTATGAGAGAAGCCTGGTTTATACCGTATGTGATAGTGGTATTGCCAAGGGAACCGTTATTAACGAGAATAACGCATCATCATTGTTCGTGGCAAAGGAAATTGATGCCTCCACAATACCTGCAACGGCCGTAACCGACCTTACTCAGCTCTATGGCAAATATACGAGATTTTCCATGGATTCCGGTCTTACCATCACACAGGCGATGTTCGGCGACTTTGATGCCTATATTGATGGTCTTAAAAATCCCAGGGAGATAAGTATCGGAGCAGGCTCCGGTTTATCACAGGTGGTATCCGGAACACTCAGAAACAATGATCTTGTTGACATATATTACGTCCTGAATGACAAAGGAGTTGATTTTTCCGAATTCACTTCTGCAGAGCTCGACAGTTATCTCAGACAGCATAAGCCTGTTCCTCTTTATACCAACATCCCTATTGTGGCAGCTTTTGATTCCGCTGGGGTGCTTATCTCAAATGATAATAACACTGCTCTCTGTCAGATGGTTAACGTGATCATGGACGAAGAAGAGGTGGCTACCCTTATCTCTTACAGCAGAAAAGGTACTCTTTATATCACAAGAGTCATCGAAAAACCTGTTGAAACTGAGGTTGCCGGAGAATAAAATTTTCAATATTGCGATATAAAATACCAGCGCATGGTCGCTGGTATTTTTATTTTCTGAAAATTTATGTATATATAGTGGTATTTTGTGTAAAATATTTTCATGCAGGAATGTTTACTACAGGTTCCACTGATTATATACTATATATAGATAAAGCAAAACAATATATTGTGTAACACACAAATACATACTTGAAAGGATATAAAAATGTTCGGAAAGAAAAACAAGAAAACTGAAAATATGGATGAGATCAAGGCAGGGCTTGCTGAAAAGAAAGCTGCTGTGTATAAGAATTTAGAAAAGCTGAACAGTGGCAATGAACAGGTTAAGCCTGCCGAGCCTATTAAGAAGGCAACAGAAGATAAGGTTCAGGATGATAAGCCTGAAGAAGAACTTGACTGGGTCAGCCGTGGTATAACATATGGTGCTAAGTTTCTTATGGGACGAACTCTCTTTGGAAGACAGTGTGATGAATTCAGTAAAGTTATAACTCCTTTATACGACAGGATGGATGAGATCAGGGAAAACTCTGAATATTCTGTTGAAGAAAAAGAAGCACTTATCAATGATATAAAGAAGGAGTTGGATGAGCTGGCTCATCATCCTACGATGAATTACAGCGAGTTCTCTGATAAGTACCCTTTGAATATGTGTCGCGAAACAAGATATTTTGTTGATGGATATATCTACCTGAGAGCCATTGATAATAAAAAGTTTGCGGGAAACGGACACCACTTCGCTTATAAGCGCTTTATATATGATCAGCATAATAATCTTTATAGTGACCGGTTTATGGATTATGCGGATGCCTGCGCCCCTGAGGACAAGGAAAAGGTTCTTGAACTTGAAGAGGAATTGGTTAACAGCATAAAAGAGTGTAGAAAGGCTAAACTCGAAGAAAAAGAAAAAGGTCGATATCTGGACAGAGAAACAAGGTTTAAATATGAAGATGAGCGGAATGAATTAAAGGACAAACTCTTATCTTATATACCGGAATCGATGAGTGATTATGGTTTTTATGTATCATATGATGAAGAACGTGCCTGGATGTGCAGTGAGATAGGTTTTGTTTCTCCCGGTGGAACTAAACGTGACTACGTTGATCATATGTCATAAAATTATTCATAAGAAAAGCAGCTTCAAAAGCTGCTTTTTTTATTTGCTCAAAAATATCATATTTATGTTTAGTAATTAACATATATTCCAAAAAGGAGGAATTTATCATGCTTGAAATAAACAGACAGAATCAGTTAAATAATGCAGTTAACAAATCATACGAAAAGGTAGATGAGTTAATTGACCTGATCCAGAAAAAGTCTTCCGGGCTCGGGCTTGATTTTCTTAATGATGAAGCAGAGTTTGAGGAGAAAATATCCAGCCTCAATCAGGACATCAGTGAAGTACAGGCTAAACTCGAATCTTCTTACAGAGATGTATGCGAGATCATCAATGAGACACTTGAAGGCGAGGACAGGGATTATGCTTTGGAGCGTGCAGCTGTCTGCAGGGAAGAGAGAAATGAAAAGATCGCTTCAATAAACGATAATCTTGAGCGGGCCCGCAATGCCGTCACTCAGTTTAGGGAATTAACCCACTCGAACGAGTCAGAGCCCGGCAATAGTGAATTAGCTGATGCAGTAGAGCATACCGCAGATTTTTATGATCTTGCTAAAGAAGCTCCCGTTGTTGAAGCAGCTATTCAGAACGATCATGAGCCTATCAAAGATATCATTGATTTCGGCGAACAGGTCAAATCCCAGAACGAACGCTCCGTCGAATTAATGCAGACTGCCAAGAGTCTTAACGAATGGAAGGCGGAGATCGACAAGATGCCTGCCGGACAGGATAAGCAGCTTGAGGCCACTGAGTGGGCAAAAGCAATGAACAGTTATAAGGAATCGCTTGAAGCCGGAATGACCATTAATAAAGGTCTCGATATGCTTAAGTCAGCTGTAAAGAACAGCATTGAGATCACTCGCTGTGGTGTTGAGACCAAGATCGAACAGTATAAGATCAATAAGGCTGATAAGAAGAGGGTTCATCAGATCCTTCCCTCGATAAAGAAGGCACAGATAAAATCCGAAATTGCTTTTCTTAAATACAGCATTCTCCGTAAATTCCGCGATGCTAAGTATTCAAGGGCTGACGCAGTAGCTCACAAGGATTATATCAGTGCAGCGAAAACGGCCTCAAAGAATGATCTTTACGTAAAGGTTCTTTTCTTCGAGATCCCGATCAAGAGTAAGGAGTCCGAGCAGAATTTCTACGAGAACCATCCTTTTGATGAGTGGAAAAAGTCGAACGAGACCTATATCAATGATATAAAAAATATCGAATCTAAATACAGCGATAAGATACAGTCTCAGCTCGATATCGTCGGTGAAAATAACGTAAGGGAATCTACCCTTGCAAAGGAGCTTAATTCCATCATTGAAAGAAATCCTGATATCCAGGATAAGTTCAATGAGTACACAAAGGCGGATATCGAAAGAAATATCCCCAAGATTGACGAACCTACCTTTGCTTTCGAAAGCTCCAGTAACACCCACACCGGACAGGATGAGAGAGCAGTCGTCCGCAACGACAAGACATCTTCCAGGGATGACGAAGAGAGATGATAATTTCATAAGCAGACCCACCGGTTACTGAGCCGGTGGGTTTTTTGGTGTGCAAATTGGTTTAGTCAGATGTTTAAATATCATATTTTAGTTATCTAATGATAAAAGGAGGGATTAAATGAAATGTCCTAAATGCGGAACGGAAATGGTATGGATGGGTGATGTGACCATTTTAATGAGAAACTGTGACAAACACTATAGTCATCTCACTAAAAAGGCTTTTGCTTCTAAGGATATCGAACTTTGGGGAGCTAGTTTTGACAGAGACGCCCTTATGTGTCCGAATTATTTGAATTGCGGTAATTTGTCTCATATAGCAACTGAAAGTAATTATGCTCCGGATGAAGAACCGGTAGAGATTAAAATTCGGATCCCTAAATGGGCATATAACACCATTACAAAGAAATCTGCATTACCAAGTTCGTTCCTGACGAAAAAGACCTTGTTTGAGGTTATAGTCGATGCAATTCGAGGCGGAAAAACTGAAAAGAAAGGGTGAACTACCACGCACCTAAAGGTACGTGGCGTCCGTTAAATGGTTCACCAGACTGAGACAGGAGAAATTCTGCCTTCAACATCATGTTGAGGGCATTTTCTTTTACCTAAAATCATATTAAAAAATAAAAATCATTTTTTCAAACAGTGAAAGAACTAAGGGAATATCAAAACAAGATAGTTGAACAAGTCATTAATAGTGATAAGGATCTTGTTATCTGTCTGCCTACCGGTGCGGGCAAAACGGTTATTGCATCTAAGATAATTGAACTGCTTCCCGGGACAGTTCTTTTTGTCGTGCCCAGACTTGAACTTATCGACCAGGCAAGGAGAGAATTTGAATTCCCTACTGATATAGTACACTCTAATAAAACCCAAATTTCAGGGTTTCATTGCATTGTTGCATCGAAAGATTCACTCAGAACTCAGTTAACAAAGCTTCCCGACGGAGATTATACTCTGATCTTCGATGAGGCTCATATAGGAATAGAACAGTCTTTTAATCTTGTCCAAGCAATAAGGCCCAGAAGAGTCTTGGGGCTTACTGCTACTCCCGAGAGAATGGATGGATACGCTCTCCTTAAGGGTAAGGACGATATACATAAGTTTGGCATATTTGATGAATTATTAACTGCAGAAACAGTACCCTCATTGATCAGAAAAGGATATCTTGTTCCATTACATTATTATGCAAAGCCGATTGAAAATATAACCGACATCAAGCCTGATAATAAAATGGGAGATGAGTTGTCCGGATCCCAGATGACCAAAATATTTAACGAACATGGGATTTGGGGCGATCTTGTTTCAACCTACGAAACATATGGAAAAGGTAGACCGGCTATAGGTTTCACAACGACCATAGATATGGCTGAACAGGTCTCCGCATTGTTTAACGATGAAGGATATGATTTCAGGGTTATAACCGGAAAAATGACGGTTAATGAAAGAAAAGAACTTATCGATGCTTTAAAGAATCGTGAAATAGACGGTCTTATTAATGCAGCTCTCTTAACATATGGTTTTGATTGTCCTGAGGCATCTTATGCTTTTTCCTGCAGACATATAAAGTCCAGACCTTTGTGGTTTCAGATGATAGGAAGGATATTACGCCTCTGTGAGGGTAAGGATGATGCTATTTTTATAGATCATGGCGATTCCATATCAGAGTTTTCCGAGCCTGACTGCACGCTTCCTATAATGGATGAGCGTATAGTCTGGAGGGCCGATGGTGAGTCAAAGACCGACAGACAGTTAAGGAAGCTAAGACTTAAAAAGGTGCAGGATTCAATGAAGATCATACAGGAGTATGATCCACTTCCCGCGGAAATGGTGGAGATAACCACCGAAGATACCTGGGAGAGACAGAATCGTATTATCCTTAAACTCATCAGTGAGAAAAGGGCATTATTAAACGAGAATAGTGCTTTAAAAATCGAACAAACAAAGCAGCTTAGGGCGATGATGATCCAAAAAGAGGAAAATGAAAAACTTAAGAAGGATCTCAAAAAACAAGAAAAAGTGGTCGATACTGATAAGACATTTGAGTTTATAAAGAAAAATTATGCATTTGTTCGCCGGATTATTGAGGACGAGTACCCCGATCATTCTAAAGAAGAACACCATAAATTGACTGTGGCAAAGTTGGAACAAATGGAAGATAAACAGTCTTTCTATTTTGATATGCGGACGTTTAGAAACTCCACAACGTGGTGGAAAGATCATTATACCAGCGACTACACACCTAAAATCCATAATGATTAGGTAATAATAATGAGCTTATCTTTTGAGATAAGCTCTTTTTCTTTTGCAGAAATTTTAAAGATATAAACTACGCATTATTCAATATGTAGTATATTTCTTTCGGCATGATTTTTACTGTCAACCATGCGGTCTCCAAGCTTCTTTCTACTACATTTTCCATTCGGAGCAATTTGCCCTGAGCAGGGTTTTCCCTGCTAAGAAAAGTGTTTAAAATGTTTTATATAGTTTTAATGTTTCGGGCCTCTGAAACACAGCATCTATGCGGCTTCCCGCGCTCTTTCAACTACATTTTCCCCGTCTTTCTACTACATTTTACACATCTTTCTACTACATTTTACCCGTCTTTCTACTACATTTTACACTAAAAATCAGTGTAAAAATCCGTGCTTTTTCTCTTTAAACTACATAAACGGATTCATGTTGTACCTTTTTATGAACCTTCAATCATATTCATTATATCTGGAGGAACGACATGAATACAGAAAAGAAAATGGTATATTACCATAACGACTTGAATGAATTTATATTTCCGAATTTTAAGAAATTACATTTCGATTTATTCTACAGCCTCATCTATCTTCTCAAGAGAAAAGAAGAGGTATCGGTATCATTCCACGATTTAAAAGAACTTATGACGGACGGGAATCCCGGAAAAATTTCCGACTCGGATTTCAAGGGTCTGCTGGCAAAAACCCATGACATTGTAATGTCAGGCATCATTACAACAAAGACCAAGGATATCATTAAATCCATCTCAATTTTCAAAGAATTTGAAGTTAATTTTAAAGAAAAGACCGTTACTGTAAAGGTGAATTCTGATTATGTGAATCTTTTCGTAGATTTTACGAGTTGTTTCACAAAATGGGATCTTCAAACGTTTATTGGGTTAAAATCCCGTTATTCCAAAACCCTTTTTAGACTTTTTACACAGTACTACACGATCGGCACTTTGAAATTATCGTATGAAGACTTTAGAAACATTCTTCAGATTCCGGAGGGATATCGTGAGGACAATATCGATCAGAGAGTAATAAAGCCGGCTCTTGCGGAATTAAAAACTCTTCCCCAGTTTAAAAAACTTTCATTCAAAAAAGAAAAGAGTTCCAATCACGGAAACCCCGTTGTTGCTTATTGCTTTGAGAATTTAAGAGATTCGAAACAGAGTAAAGATGTCCCCGCAGAAGAAATTTTCAAAGCATTTGACGTGGAAATTAATGAAGGTGATCCCGACAGATTACCTTTTGAATAAAAAAAAGGAGAGAAAACTATGATAGAAGTGAAAGGAAACCCTCTCAAAATGGTGAACAGTGTTGACGACATAAAGAAGGTTTGCAGTGAGATCGTAGAATCTTCCCCTGACCGGTCTTGCGATCCTTTTTGGGATAATTCAATAAAAGCCTTGCTTGAGGCTTTAACCTTTTATATATGCGCCACAAGTCTTGTTCCGGATATAAAAGACGTATTCAGACTTCTTCAGTACGTTGTCGCTCCTCCTTGTATCAACGAAAATGAAACTATAATCCCTAAAAGCTCGGTTGATATCATGTTTGAAAACTTAGAAAAACGCCGTGGTGGAATATCATTCGGTAATGCGTCTAAGTACGAAGAAGAAGCAATAAAAGCATATAAAACCTTTAAACTTGCACCCAATAAGACAGCATCCGGGGTAGTTATATCAGCACAGGTTTTACTTACTCCTTATATTTTGTCTGGCTGTTAACAAGGCAATTTTAACGGTACACAGCATATTTTTTAAAAAGGAAAAATCATGATGACTTCAATAATTTCCGGAGCGTTATTTGGTTTATCGGTGATCGTTCTGGATGGACTTACTCAGAAATATGACCATCAGAGAGTGTTATACCGGGTTGAATCTCTTATGGGATGTATAACATTTTTAACCCTGATAATGACGGTCTTTACATTAAATAATGTTCCTGCCTTATATGGAATCTTAGGTTTGTTTTTTGGCGGGCAGTTCTGTGCAGCTGTTATGGATGCCAAAGATATGAAAGTTGCAGATATATATCATATCTGGTCGTTTGTCCCTTTGATCCCATTGGTAATCCTTTTCTTCCTATCCGGATTATCGTTCTGGAACATAGTTTTATTTATTATCTTGCAAATAGTGTTCAGATTGTTTGGTGCATATGCTGACTCAGATGTAATAGCTTTTGTTCTCATGGGGCTGTTTATATACAGTCTTGGCGGAACGATTTTACTTATGATTGGTGCTCAATTAGTTTCATATATTTTGCTTTTTATTCCTGAAATGATAGGAAAAAACGTCAACAGAGCAGGAAACCTGAAAACAGTAAAACCTTTTATTCCTTATATTTTTCTTTCAGAAACAATCGTGCTATGTGTGGTCATGTTTTTATAAAAAAAAGGAGACCTTATGCTTAGATATAGATATGTATACAACGGCGAAATAATTGATGAAGGCCTGGCAAACAATGTGCTTGATCTCAAGCGCATCCACATGAGAAGAATGTCGGACAAGGAAGCTACCAAGGTAAGGACTTTCTGCAGAAAAAACGACATACTTTCCTGTCAGGTCAGATGCGAATATGCCGAGGAACCTTACGTGGATTGGAACGTCCTTGTTGATGAAGAGGAAGACAGGGCCCGTGCTGAGAAGACATATAAGGAGCTGCTGAAAGAACTCAACAGAAGCATAAACTGGGTCAGGTATAATAAAAAAATCCTTGATTTTCTTCTTGATTCCGACGAAGAGTATTACTGTGTTGATGTACCTAAACCTGCCGGATGGGATGATTGGAGAGAGTTTGATCAGAAATCATTTTTAAAGAGAACTCTTGGCGGCGGAGCATTTGTTTTGGTTGCTCCCGATAACAAAATTGAGATATTTGACCGCATTTATCCTTCAACAGATGATGAGGGAAGATTTATAGTAAAAGGCAGAGTAAGAGCTGATATGCGCAGGATTATAACCGCTTCTTTTTATAATCGGATCATATACTGTGCTCATAAGGTGAATTTGCTTGCAAAAGAATTAGGATATAAGCCTGTGCCCGTAAGAAAAGAAGATATGCCTCGGTACGAAGAAACCAAGGAGTTAAAAAATGAAGGATCTGCGGATAAATAAGTTCGTCCCTGTGAGAGAAATTCTGTTTAGTTTAAAAAATAATGGATATATTATTCCGGATGATTTTGATAAAAAATATGGTTCTATTGAGTTGATAGATGGATTTATTATTCTAAAAAAGAACAAAAATAATGAAGAAATTCATATCTGCCTTGCGGATATGAATGCAGAACTTATTATTCTCAATAAAAGCAAACAAATTTCCGAAGATGAAATCAACAAGCCCGAACACATCAATGTGGATGTTAGTTATGTAAATGAATGGCTTTCACTTGAGAGAAATAAAGAAAAATCTTTCGATAAAGAGATTATAGATGTCCTCGATACAAAAGAAAAATCCATAAAAACTGATTCAAAACCTTATTTCACTTCGGAATATCTTATCGTAGGGCGTGGGGCAAGTGGAAGAGCCGGAATAGATGATATTGACCCTGAAGATATACACGACCGCATTACTACCGGAGGATAAATCATGGAATATCTGGAAGAAAAAATTGAAAAATGTTTTGATGAATTGCAAAAACTTTATGATAAAAGGAAGATTATACAAAGAGAAATCTTTGATAATATCAGCAAAAATTCACACGATACCGAAGTAAATAATCGCAAGGCTGCGGTTGAAATCTTTAATCAGTGTGTAATGAGCCAGATGGATATTGACGTTGATCCGGATCCCTTTTCTTATTACCAAAATTACCTTGGTCCGTATACTGAAAACTTTCCGGAAGAGGAAGATTTTCGTTTGGCTTTACGCCCTATACGTGAACATATTGCTCTGGTATATGAAACAAACGAAAGCCTCGTTGACATAGAAAAAGATAAAAAACTTATGCTTCAGAGAGCAAAAGATTTTGGGCTTACGCTTGATGGTCTTAGGCGTGTTAGTATGGTATATAGTGACGAGGTTCGTGATTTAAAGCTCCAGAAATTGATTGTTTTATGTCAAAAAATCGACGAACTGAAAAAGGATCTTGATAACTCGGTCATGCTGTCTGATATCATTCTTACTAAAAATATCACAGATGCAATCGAAGAGAAAAATCATGAAGTAAAAAGGATTTTGAACTCAGAAGTTTTTGGAAAAGCAACTTTAAGGAATATGCTGACGATGTTTGAAATCTCCCGGGAAACATCCGAAAAAATCCTTACATTTAACGAAAAAACTGAAAACGAAATCGTAAGATAAAATAATAAATCCCCCGTTAACTCGGGGGATTTTGATTTACACACTTGCCATTTGATATTCGTATTTCTGGTTGATCTCCTGTAAGCCGGACTTCTTTTAGATGACGTTAGCATTTATCCGCTACAGTGAGATAATAAAGTGTTTTCTGATATCCGATATTTTGCTTTCATCATCAAGTACTATTATAACGTATTGTATATGATTGTCAACAGCTTTATCCTGGAATGTTATATGCTAGATCAAGCCACATAATACAGCTGTTGCCGAGCAGCAGTTAATCACACTTTGATAAGACCGTGTATTGCCCGGCAGCCAGCACACGCATGTCCTTCCTGGTATCAAGTGCGTAAAAAGGCAAACTGTAATAAGTGTATACAGTTCCACGACTATCCCTGTATCAAAACAATACATCCGCGGAGCGGATAGATAATAAATTCCTTATATGGCAAGGACAGATTTTTAAGCCCCTGGAAACAAATGCGGATTTTCTCAAACTGTAATAAGTGTATACAGTTCCACAGTAAACCTCTACATCAATACAACCCATGCCCGTAGGGCATAATAAATCATTATCTGCCATATAATAAAACAATGTCCTTAAAATGGTTAATATACTCCTCATTATCACAGTCCTCAGCGTTCCGTAAAACATTCAGCCTTTAATAATGAGAGATAGATCATTCCCACAGGCGAGATAAAACAATCCCCATTTTAATTCAATCAATACCTGACAGCCCCATATAACCTTTATCCCACACGTATTAAGCCACTAACCACCATATATAAGCCGTCCGACCGGTAATGGTAAGAATAAATCCGTCAAAATACCGCATTGCAGGACAGCCAAGCCTATTACAATGGAGCACCACGGCATAATGATCGAACAATTATGTCCGCAAATCATTCCCGCATAACAGATATATTTATTTCATTATGGTCAAAGTATTCCTTGTGGGAGTCGGACAGATAACCCATAATAATGGGTCAAACATTTTATTTCCGCAGGTAAAAACAATAATGAATGTACCATATATATCGTACATACAATAATTACCGGTGCAAATCAAATGTACCAATAATATAGTACATATAAATACCTCGCCCAATAACAGATGTACCATTATTATAGGACATTCCGTTTTTGTCCGGGCAAAATAATGTGTACTAATATTATGGTACACGCTTACATTATCCACAAAAATACGTGCACCATAATTATGGTACAACCATTTTCTTATCTCACATAACAAGTGTACCAAGAATATGGTACAAATAATATTTATATATATTTAAGTATGTACCACATATATGGTGCAATTACCTATATCTAAGATTCTAAAATGACCCAAATATATGGTTCAAGCCCCTAAAAATGAACATTCTTATTTCCAGAATCGATAGCATTATTTCCATCATCAAACCATATTAACTGTGTATCAAACAGGATTAATGATCCGGAAAGGAAAAGGAATGAGCAATCTTATATCAAATATTGTTTACTCTATCAGGAATGTATTCCAGAACAAAGTGCTCCGCATAGTTATCATTGCTGGTATAGTACTGTTGGTCTTAGGACTAACCCTCGGCAAAACATTATGGACCCAACATGTGATCAAAGTCGCCGAAGAGGAAGAGGCAGCCCGGATGGCTGAATACCAGCTGGTAGAAAATGTTGTATGGGAAAGGAACGATGATTATGAAGTTGTGTCCGAGACACCCCCGGAAAAGGTTATGCTTCCCGTGTCCGACTACATGATCGGTTACAACAATTACAACAACAGCTCCCTCACGGGCATACTTGAATTCTCCGGCCCTCAGATATCGTTCGTCCTCGCCTCTGAATCAGAGAAAGTCATTGTGGTCGGACAGGATAAAAACCTTTATCTGGTCGTACAGCAGGTTGATGAAAAAGGAAAGACAAGCGTGTCTGTTTTTAAAGCCGAACGTGCAGACATAGATGCTTTTTTCTCACAGTATGTCTCATACACTGATTCCCAGACGATTACCGAGGACGCCAACGGAAATAAAAGAACCGAAGATTGGTCTGTTGATGTCAGGCTTGTAAGAGAGTTTATCGACATGGTCGAAGAGGAAGATGGAGTTCCGCTTAATTCTTACTACGAACAGATAGAATACTTCCCGGTAAACTCCGGACTCGAATTTAAAAATATCGAGAACATGGAGTTCCTCTACGACATATATATCCCTCTGAATAACGGACTCGGATATCTTAAGACAGAGAATGGCCTCCTTGCTATCGACCAGGTAATGCTTCGCACTGATTACGAAGGAACAGAAGAGATAGAAGAAACAGAAGAATCCGAAGACCAGTCAGCTGATATTGGCTCGATCCTTACCGGAGCGACAACGGTTGATGCATTTGGAAATCCTCTCGGTGGCCCGGGCACAGATGAAGAAAAAGTAGTTATCTTTGAAGATGGATCTGTCAGAGACCTTGTTGATGTAAAGGACGATATCATCTTTGCTGTAACTGGAACAGCATCTTCTTCCAGGGCGAGCGGATGCTTTAGTCATATTGAGTGGACTGATCCTCAGACCGGACAGCTTATATATATCGACGTAAGAAGTGTATCCACACCTTCGATGTCCATTTCAAATATCGAACATCAGAATGTTATAAGTGTAACAATGCCGGACATCAAAAATTACGTAGACCAGTTTATCGCTGACCACCCTCTCGAAACAGCACAGGAAGGTTCAAGCAGCATAAGTGAAATACTCGGACAAAATTCCGCAGGAAATTAATAGGAGGAAAAGATTATGACAGATGAATCAAGACGTGACATTATGGAAGACGAGGCGATGATTGCCGACGATGTAAAGGAGACCAAGTCAGATAAGTTCCGTAAGACGGCTGCTGATAAAGTTAATAAGATATATAAGCTTCTCGATCAGCTCGGCACGCTGTCCAACAAGAGTGCTTACGATTATACTGACGAGGATGTGAATAAGATCTTCTCCGCACTCGGTAAGCGTATTGAAGAGACTAAGAAGAAGTTCTCCAAGTCAGACAAGGATGATGTGTTCAAATTTGAATAAGTTTGAGAATGGCCCGTCAGTAAGACGGGTCATTTTTATGTACCTAAAAGCATAATATCAGTATCTTGTTTTAGGAAGTTCTTAGTAAAAGACTCTCCGATAAAAGACACCACGGAGAAAACTTTGAATTATATCGGGAATCTTTTCTTATTGCTAAAAAACAGAGAGCAGGAATTCGACGACAGTCCTTAATTTTAACCGGAATCAGTATTTAAAAAATGAGGAATGATTAATATGCGTATATCTAATGAGCGCATGGCACACATGCACGGTGTAGCGGAGTGGATGTATGAACACGCTGAAGATTACGGCTGTGAGAACAAAGACGAGATGTATCTGCTTGGATTGATACATGATATTGGATATCTATACGGCAGTAAGGAAGAGCATGAACAAAAGGGTGCGGAATTGCTTGGATTAGACACCTACTATGGTCGTTTCGTACAAGCCCATGGACTTACTCCGCAAGAATATATGGACTGTTATGGTTGTTTTGCTTCAGAAATACCTAACGAAATGATTCTTTTATGGACAGCAGACATGATGGTTGATCTGACCGGCAAAACTGTTGGTTTTAAAGCAAGGCTTGATGATATCGGTAAACGACACGGAATCGATAGCGAACCATACCGTATCTGCAAAGAAACAATGCTTTGGTTGGAAAACCGTAAGGTCATCGAATTTTTGTCAAAATAGCTCAGCTAAACAGTATTTACGAGGCTAAAGATTTTTAAGTATCACTGCAACTTTATTAGACTCAATGACAGTTATATGACTTATAAATAATCATCCCAAGGAGATGTAAATGTTAAAAATATGTGGAGATTTTAAAAATGATATCACCGCACGACATGTAAACGATGTTGTCACCGAATTGCTTGTTATGCCTATCACAGAATATCGCAATGACAAAGGGATAGATGATTTCGGCGTGCTTGATAATAAACTTCCAAAGTTAGACCGTTACGTGTCTGAAATGCTCTCTGTTGATGATGACTTTGCAGAATTCATATCCGGATGGTATCTTCCTGATTATTTTACCCCCAAGCAGGTAAGAGAACATTTTATCAGTCTTTATAAGCTGCTGAGGGTGAAGAGGAAATATACACCCACACTTCCCGGGTGGTACATACTTCACCAGACGGTGTCTGACGAAATTGAATCGATCAGCATTTTCGCTAAAGCAAATAAAAAGATTCCCAACTATATCCGTCCTATAGAACCGGAGCAAAGGAGAGAATTTGAACAATATCTGGTCTCAACAGGTGTTATAGATAATGAGCTTACTGTAGATAATATCATGGCCTATTACGAAGACCTTAGAATGTACGAACGTATCTTTGATCCGAGAGCTGCACTCCTCGATGAACCGTTTGAAAAGATTAAATTGTTAGACACTTTATTAAACCATGCATCCAGCCCCTGGGAAGAAGACTTTGATAGGGAGGATCGTCTTTCGTGAGATAGAGATCCAGAGAAAAGAAATATACCATGCTGAGAATAAAAAGCAGCTCTTTTCGGATAAAGAGGAGATATATGAGATATAAAGTGTTTCATGCAGGATAATAGAGTAAAACATCATCTCATGATATAATAGACTCATCAGAAAGGATGAAACATGAAAAAAATCACAATTATTCCCAGCCAGATAAGAGCTCTGCTGTCAGCATATCTTACCAAACAGAATATCGAATTCAGAATGATCAGCCCTGACGATCTCCCGGACGGGTCACCTTGCTCCTGTACCTTTATGGGCAAAAAATATACCGACACCATATACGGTGTTGAAACAACACTCTCCTCCGAAGAGGTTCTTGGGGTTTGTGAATGTCTCAGGACAGGAAGGATAAAGCCTTAAAAATAAATAACTTACAGCCATGCAGGAAGATTTTAGTCTTCCTGCTTTTTTATTATCATAAAATCCGGTAGTCAGATACACATTTACAAGCGAATAAGCAATCAGGGAGTAATCGGACGGGAATCATCGGGGCATTTGTTTGATCCCGCCCAAGTAAACTATTACTGAAAAAAAATCATAATATCCACAAAGGATAATTATCCGGAAAGGGGAATTATGGACAATAAAGACATTTTAGCAAACATTTTAAGTACGACCTCGGAGATAAAAGGAAAACTCCAGACGATCAACGACAATCTTACAAACCTTAATACGGAATGCCTTCCTGCCTGTGAACAGGGAGTCGAACTCGGTCTGGCAAACACTGTCATCGCCAACCTGGAAGAAAAGAAGCTCATTCATAGCCGTATATCTGAATGTGGAAAAGCGGTCTGGGAGATTGAAAAGGCTTGTCACGATCTCAGGAATGATCTTGTATCTCTTCTCGAACAGGGATTTGATCAGGCTTCGACGATCTCTATCGCAGCCAAGAGTATCAAGACACTTAACAGCCTCGATAAAGTTCAGGAACCTGTAAATGAACACTTAAAGGATATGACAGAGGAACACTGATGGTAAAAGAAACGCTCTTTACTATTCTTGATTCGCGTTTAAGTGAAATAGAGGTACGGCTCAAGGAATTAAGTAACGAGATGGAAAAACTCCATAAAGCACTTGCATATGTCAAAGAACGAGGCGGTAAATATGCCGATCTTACACCCAGGAATATAAGCCTTCTGACAGAGGCTTTTGTAAGCTGCGACCGGGAAGTCAAAACCTTGAAAAATAAATGGAACAGAATAAAAAAGATAAGCGAGATGTTGCTGAGATAAAACGAAAAACTCCTCCCGTAAAAAAGCAAGGAGGAGTCTCGGTAGTTGTTAGGTTACATGTTTAATATAACACGGAATAAATATATGTCAAATAAAATCAAAATCTTACCTTTGTTTCTTCTGTTTCTTGTTACCGCCTGCAATAGTCCGGAAGAATCCCAGGCTACAACTGATGCAGTCTCACAGGAAACCATTATAAACACACAGGAAACTGTTTTGCCGGAAACGATTCAGTCATCCGAAACGGTGGTTGATGTGGATCTTACGCAGGTACATTTTAACCTGGTATATAGTGTGGTTACCAATATGATGCAAAACCCTGATGATTATGAGGGTAAGATCGTCAGAATAACCGGACGGTATAACTGTCAGATAATCGACGGTCAGGAATATATGGCATGTATTGTCACCGATGGCCCCGGGTGCTGCCAGACGGGATTAGAATTCGTTCCGGTAAACAGGGATAGATTACCGGCATCAGATGAGCAAATAACGGTCGTGGGCAGATTTACACCTTATGTCGAAGGTGAAAATATTTATTTTACCCTGCTTGAGGCAACGATCGAATAAATCTTTATGCAGGAAGATTTAATCTTCCTGTTTTTTACGAGATAATACAAAAAACCGAATTAGTAAAAATGGGGAGATATAAACTTGAGAACAATAACAAAAACACATACCGGCATAATCGTTTCTGATGATGAATTAAAGTTGGAATATCTCTATGTTGGGGATTACGGCAAGGAAAACAACATAAAAGCAGATTTTCTTGGCTATACGAAGAGAATCGAAAAAGTTGAGCATAGGGATGTTGATATAACAGATAAACTTGTTGTAACAGTATCTTCGCAGAAAGGATGTCCTATGAGTTGCGATTTCTGTGATTGCCCTAAATACGGCTTTCATGGAAATTGTTCAGTCGTTGAACTTATTTCAGAGATTACAACCGGTATAGCATTATCCGGAATCAAGCACGGCAAGAGACTCAATGTGCATTTTGCCCGCATGGGAGAACCCACATTCAATCCCGATGTCATAAAGGCGGCTGCTATTATAGCTACTATGGTAGAACCTGGCAACACTGTCAGCTTCGATGAATATCATCCTGTAGTGTCTACAATGATGCCCAAGGGAAATAACCATCTGGAAGACTTTTTACAGGAATGGGTTAAGTGCGGCAAGATATACGGCGGAGAAGATGGTTTCGGACTTCAGTTCTCCATCAATACCCTTGATGAGACAGACAGAAATCAGATGTTCCGAAACAGATCTCGTTCCTTACAGGAAATAGCTGATATCATCAAGAGACTTCCTGCTCCCGGCAAGAGAAAGTACACACTCAATTTTGCGGTAACAAGTAAAAGCGACTTGAATCCTGTTCTTATGAATCAGCTCTTTGACAAAGAAAAGTGTATCGTTAAGATCACTCCAATTCACGAAACCAATGAAGCTGTGAATCAGGGATACGAAATTGTTAAAGATTTTGATGTCTACGAAAAGTTCGAGAAACCTCTTGTAGAAGCCGGATGGGATGTCATAGTATTCGTACCGTCTGAAGAGGAAGATAAGGACAGAATTACCTGTGGAAATTCACTGATAGCAAAATTTTGAATTATACTACCGGTAACGCCACAGATATGTGATTCACTGCATAACAAAAAAAATTCCGGTGTAAGACTCAGCTTAAGGGAAAGGAAACCCTTGAAGCAGCAATTAAGGATTAAAACAAACAAAGAAGGATATAATTATGGGAATCACATTAACAGCTAATAATTCAAAATATTCCTTTGATATGGGGTATGGGGGATTCTTTAATCTCCAAAAGAATATAGCCATGGCACTCGACAAGGAGTTCGGAGAACACTACGCAGAGCTTATGAGAGCTGATATGGAAGAGTATGACAAAAAGACCGCCGAGATCATCAGTCGGAAAGGTCTTGAGAAGAAATATCCAAGCATTCTTGATTTTCTGTACACCGGCGATTGTGACGGAAAGATAGACTATCGTACATGTGGAAAGATATATGATTTGATAAAGGATGTGGATTTCGGGAACAAGTGCTTTAGATATGTAGCACACGCACATAACGATTACGGTGAGCTTAAGGAATTCCTCAAGGAATGTTATTCTCACAGAAGAAACGCATACTGGAGGTAGAAGCTCACCAATTCCCACGGGCAGGCTCGCGAGGTTGCATTTGATAGAGAATTAAAGCATGAAAACTAAAAGATTGGAACTTAATTCAAAACAATCAAGATGCCGTTACTGTCATCCGTCTATACGAAATCTTGGAGAGCATCATTGTGTGGCAGACGGATGGGAAGACGACAATGTAAAGACTGTTACCAAAAGCGATTGTGATAATTGCGAAAGATTTAGGTCTCGGTATATAGAATATCCGCTCACTATAAATGGTATAGAAAACAAAGAAATAAAAACGGATGACCTTGGCCATAACTGCGGATGTTTATGTGAGATTAAACCTTGCGGTGAAGAATATGAAGGAAAAACCTATATAGGATTTTACCTTGGAGACTTACCGCTTTCAATTCATTCTTCATTTGATGAAAAGACCGGCATCTTAAAAAATCAGACAATGAATAATCCGGCTATCTTTGTTCCTGAGCTGAAAAAGATTATTTACGGATGCGAAAGCTGGTGGCACGAAATATCTTCCGCAGACGATTTTAGCGGAATATCCGATGAGGATATCAATAACACCTGGTATGTCAAATTGCTAAATACTTTTATCGAAGGACAGAAAACAATCTAATTCACAAAAGAAAGGACCAGAAAAATGGAACTTATTATAGGGTTTTTGAGTGGTATGGCACTTTTGTCATTCTTCGCTTTTATCCTACATGTCGTGATAAATGAACTTTATCTTGGAATAGAGGAATCTCAAAAAGATGAAAAAGCTCAAGAAGACAAGAAAAAAGACATAGATCAAGAGGCTGAATTTTAAATACACGGAAAGAGCACCCATGAGTGGCAAGGTGCACTACTACGTCGATACAATGGATAATGTTGAAGAAGGTACTCCGTTGTATAGCATAAACAGGTTTTGTTTCGCAACGAATACGCAGGAAATTCACCGTCGTTTGAGGCGCTTTGTTCCCTTGATGGTAAAACAGGCAGGCCCGAATGGGGAGCAGATCTAAACAAGGAATACTACGTATTGAAGATTGTGGAGGTCAAAAAATGATAACCATACCTGAAATGGAAAAGCTCCCTGATAATTGCCACGAGTGCTTATTAAGCTATTGGGACAATGAAAACGGCGAGTGTTGGTGCCCGTGGCATAATTGCACAGTGGATTGCTATGGAGGAGAAAAAGAACGGATGAATGGCTGTCCGTTGGTAGAAAATGAGGAAGTATGAATAGAAAAGAAACTACAAAATTCCTAACAGACCTGCTTATAGGAGACCGATTATCTGACCGGAAGTATTACGCAAAAGAAGTTACGCTTGATTACGGCACGATTCAGCCAAAGCGCATAGACGTGATGGAATTTAGGCCCAAAGGCGTCGTATACGCATCCGACATGGAGAAGGGGATCTTCGTATGCTACGAGATTAAGTCGTGCTACGAGGATGTCTATTCCGGGCACGGGCTCAACTTCTATGGCGAGAAGAACTATATCGTAACCACAATGGATACCTACAAGAAGCTCCAAGAGGACATCCGAAGCGAGAAATTACAAAAGCACATCGCTGATTTTATGGATGTCAAGATTTGTCCTCAGTTCGGTATCATAGTTCCCGTACCGGCAAGAATTGACCAGAGATCATCTAACGAGATCTATTGCGAATATGAAAATCCTACCAAATTGGATGGAGATATGGTTAAATGGAGAATGTATACGGCAGTTAATTGCCAAGAGATGCACAGGACGAGGCCTACCGTGGAAATGCTGTTCTGTATGCTTAGGAGCAAGCACAGCGACACGAATAGGGAGTAAGAAAACTTGTTGGGTATTTGAGAAATACCATATTATTCTATGCTGAACCAAAAATGGAGACCTATCCATCCTAAAAAAAAGAAAGGAAACAAAATATATGATCAAAACCAAAAACAATTCAATTTTCAAGGTATTTAGTATCATGCTTGCGATGGTACTGATCCTCGGTATCCCTTCGGTTGTATTTGCCGAAGAGCCCGAACAGACAAATCCCTGTCCCCACGATCACATAGTGTATATCGATAACAACGATGAGGTCGAGACCGGAGAAGGAACACATGAGATACGCTGCGAAGACTGTACCTCTGATCTCGGAAGCGAGTCACATCATTATATCGAAAAGCATGATCTTGAGCATGGACATTGGTATGAATGTGAAAGCTGCGGTCACGTAATGCAGCATCGTGAACTCATTTCCGGTGAGTGGAGTCCTTATTCTCCTCATAATTTTGTAAACAATGTTTGTCTTGTTTGCAAAGAAATAAATACTACAGGTCAAAGGATCGGAACATACACTGATGATTTTGATTTCGGTAACTCTGGCTCAAACTCGGGCACTAATTCCGACAACCCGGAAACCAATTCAGATTCAACAAGCAGTTCAACGGCCGCGGTGCCCACTCCCAATAGTGAAATTGCCAAATCTCCTATGTCCGTAGCAGTAGATCAAATCCAGCAGAATGTTTTTAATTTTCCTGAAAACCCCCAGACAGTTATCATTAAAAGCAATTCAGTCTCAAATGATGTTATGTCAGTGCTTAACATCTACCCCGGAAGCTCTATCAGGGTCGATGTTGTCCGTAATGGCGAGCCCTTATCGATCACCATCAAAGACCCCATTATCGTAGAACCGTGCGCATGGTATGGTACTGAAAATCTTATCGGCATCTATAACAGAGGAATTGCTCTTGAGTGGTATAAGACCATTCCCGGTGTAGATATTGAGGCAGTTAAGGCTCAGATGATCATTGACGCTAAAAATGCAAAACTCGGAATCGATCCCGTGATTATCTTCCCTGCAGGACTTGATTATATCGTGTAAGTAAGAACCACCCATTGACAATACATTTGTCAGTGGGTGTTTCTTTATTTGTGAAAAAACATAATAAGAATATAATAAGAAATGGAGACAGTGTTCTCCTTATAAAAGAAAGGAACCGAAAAAAAAATGAAAAGAAAGATCTTGTCACTGTTAACCCTGGGAACACTTATGGTTTCCCTTATCGGATGCGGAAAGGCATCTACTGATAACACTTCTCAGCAGCCATCGAACGTACAGACTGCAGAGGCTAGTGATCCTGCAGATAATACTGAGCCTGCAGATAATACTGAGCCCACAGATACTGAAGTAATAGAAGATACTCCTGTCAGCTTTGGAGACATCGCTGTAGGAGAATATGTTACTTTCGGAAGCTACGAGCAGGATAATGATAAATCAAATGGTTCCGAGCCCATTGAGTGGATCGTACTTGATCACCAGGATGGAAAGACGTTGCTTTATTCCAGATACGGACTCGATTATAAGCCATTCAACGATGTAAAAAAGCCTGAAGATACAACCTGGGCCGAGTGCTCACTCAGAACATGGATGAATACTGAGATGTACGATGCTATGTTCACTGATGAAGAGAAGGAATCTGTCGTGTTAAACCATATCACAACTCCGGATCCCACACCCGATGTTTATTGGGCAGAAGATCCTACTTTTGAGGGTAAATATGAGCTGGCTACCGGTGGAGAAGATACGGATGATTATGTATTTCTTTTGAGCATCAATGAATTCCGTCATTATTATGATGCAAAATTTGCCAATGAATATCCTTCCGAAGTCGCAAGCACAGTAGCGGACAGAACTTATTTCGAACCCGCAAATGGACAGGCCTGGATATGTATTCCTTCAGACTATGTCCTGGCTCAGTCACGTTCAACAGTAAATGACTATTGTGTATATTTCCTCCGCTCGCCCATGGCAAGCCTCCAGAGTTCATTTTCTATTGTGGGAACAAGTATTGACTTTGCTTCTGCAAACTATGTAAGTGATCATGTTGTCCGTCCCGCGATCTGGGTCAACGACTAAATTACAATTAAATATCGATACATAGCACAGTCGGAGAAATCCGGCTGTGTTTTTTGTCCTTAAATAAAATTACATATTTTAGATATCTGATAAAAGGAGGAAAATATGGAGTTTCAATAACCATCAAAAATAGTGATACGGACACTTGGTATTGCGGAACTGATGTCAAAGACTGGTTTTTGAATCTTGTGCAGTTAAGAATAGAAAGGAGAGCGTATGAATAATAAATACGGAATTGTAGCTTTTACTCGTGACGAGGTAAAAAGAACGAAAAAGGCCCAGAAAAAGCTCTGGATCATAGGAAAAAGTGGATCAGAGTGGGATGATGTTGTAACGTATATCGTAGAGGGAACGGACTATCAGGTAAAAAGCCTTCTTGCATCATTTTGTAAAGATGATTCAACAGAAGTTGACTTTGACTACGGAGACACTAAAATCTCTGAAGTCCACATGAAGGGTGATCAGGTAGGTTCCGGGTATTATGCCCGTTCAACCTTTTATGACCACCACAACGATTACACAGCAACTCCCCTGATGGAGCCCATAACCGTAAAGGAAGCAAAGGAGAGGTGGTAAGAAGACATCAAACCCCTTCTTGAGTATGATCACGACGGACATGATGTAAAAGATGTTGTGATCCTCGGCTAACCATTAAAAAATTTTGATTATTAAAAAAAAGAAACCGTATTGGAGAATATCTCTGATACGGTTTCTTTATGCAAAAAGCTATATTTCATTTCATAGAAATACCGGCCCGAAGCGATTTCGGACCGGTATTTCTTATACGATATTCTCAAAGGCTTTGAAATTTTTTGAATTTTTGTCGATTATCGCATATACGATCCTCTTAACAGAGGATGTTTCGAAATAAGATGAAAATTTGCTTGCAACTATGTCAGGGTTAAGTCCAAATACTCCGCAGCCAAATGCGCCAAGAATAAATGTCTCTGCTTTTCCGTTCGTTCCTGCTTCAATGATCTTTTTGATGAAACCTATCCTGGAATCAAGAGCTCTTTCAATATTTCCGCTGTCAGTATTGTACTTCAGGTAAGCTGAAGCGTTAGGCGCTGCACAGGTTATCACATCGAACTTATATTCTTTGCCACAGGAAGTAAATATCACATCCGGAGAAGCGATGGCTCTGTTGAGATAAAGGGCTCTGTTAAGATGTTTATTATTCCATTCATAATATTCCGGAAAAGATGAGAGAATCTCATAAAGATTCGAAGCATGACATAAACATTCCTCCTGGGCTGTAGAACCTTTTAAGAACATGCCTCCGGGTTCTTTGTAAGAGGCAAAATTTAAGATGGCTGTTCTGCCTTTCTGGTAATATGCCGCGGCGGTCACAGTATCCATATCCGTAAGTATCACCTCAGGTTTAGATACGGTTCCCGTATAATCCTGGGTATTTTCATCTGAATAAATCTTCGAAAGCCTTACAGATTCCCCTGTTTGCTCGGAATATCTTGCCTGCATCGTCTTGTGATACTCAAGGGCCTGATTGCATTTATTGAACCTGTCGGACCAATAACCGGAATTATCGCTCACTACATTACTCCTTTCATAAAACTCCGTTTATCTGTTCCTGATAAATATGAAATTCAGCTCTCTTTAAAAAGCATATTTTAAATGTGCGGAGGTAATAGCCATGAATCCTTTTAAGAATCTTTTCAGGCGTTTTGGCGCTCATAAAGAAAGCGACCAGGAAGCAATGGACCGTGAAGCAAAAGAGCGTGACGATGCCAGAACAAATCATAACGGACATGACGAGTTTGTTTATAACCGTATGGTCAAAGAAAATATATGCGAACGTGACGAACGTCTCGAAGAAGAACTCGGAAGGATCAATGAGTCTGAAAGGTTCGGGCGCACGGGCGATATGATCTTTGCGGTTATCGTTTGCGGGGTGAGCGGAGCGGGGATCACAAAGATACTTGATTCTGCGACTTTAAGCCCCAGCCTGATGATTGCCGGCATAGGCACTTTTGTGGCAGGTGACGCTATATATATTCTGGAGTCCAGAAAATCTGAAGAAAAACGTAGGGAAGAAGCAAAAAAGAAGGTCTTTCTTTCACACAAGACCGTCTTCAGAGAAAAACACCCCAATAAAGACGAGATCATATATTCGTCGTATGTCCAGAGCCATGAGCGCGATAAGGACTACAAGATCGTTAAAGTGTATCTTCATGTGAACGCGAGCCAGGAAAACGACATGATACATAAGCAGCTTCTGACACTCGGAGATATAAATGATTTCTTTGAGGAAAGCATTAAAAACGGTAAGGGTTTGGACGGAGTCTTAAGATATAAGGATATCGAGATGTTTGTGCCTGAGATAACGGGCGACACACCTCTTTACTCCTCCAGAAGAAAGGAGTCCGTGGCGACCGAAATACAGCGGCCCGAACTTGAGAGCGTAAAGCAGGAACCTCAGAAAGAGAAAAGAGAACCCGTGATATATGAAGAAAGAGATAACATTATATCTTTCGAACAGATAAAAAGGGAAGCCGAATCAAAAAAACACTCTCACAGCAAAAATCACCATCATGAACATGATGACTTACAGCCGGTTTGATAAAGGGGATTAAGATATGGGAATTGTGAAAGACTATATTGAGAATCTCTTGTCCCGAATGCAGAACAGAAAAGATAAAAAAAACCATATTATCAATAAAAGATAATTGGAACAACTAATCTAACCATTTAGGGAAAGAAAAGAGAGGAAAAATTAATGAATACAGCATCAGCAGTAAAGTTCCTGATCGCATCAGGAATGACCGTAGAACTCTTGAGTCTTACGGGAACTGCAGTAAGTAAAATCGTATATCTGTGCGGAATCATCTGCATATGTCTCGGTGTCCTTGTTAGTTTGATCAATGCGTTAAAAGGAAGGAAGAATATCTGGAAGTAACATAAAATTGCTAAAAATTAAATAGGGGCGCCGCTTTCCCTGAGAAAAGAAAGGATCCGTCCTCGTGACGGGTCCTTTTTCTTGTGTTCGGAACATATTGTTCATGTAGGAAGATTTTTATACAAAAGCACTTGGGTTACGCTTTTAACATAAGATTTTATATACAGAAAGGAATTTCATATGGCATACCTATCAAAACTTTCAGCCCCAAACCTGTCTGAAAAGAAATTCTTTGAATTAGCGGATCGATTCTTCTCTCAATTTTACTTTGATGAGGATAAACAATTCAAATTTTCTTTTAAAAATGCCCCATTTGATGTAGCAGAAAATGAAGATAAGTACGAGATCTTGCAGACTCACACGGATAACAAAGGTGAGTTTGGCTTTGCTATTGTCTGGGCAACGAAAGACGAGCAGATCGAAAAAGCTGTAACCTGCGACGTAAAAGATAAAGATATATTTACAAGCGTCTATTTACGGGATAAGAGTGACCAGGTTGCGATCCAGATGATGGCAAAATTTTTAATGTCCATCTCCTGGGAGACCGAACTTTACTATTATGATCCCAACAAGAGAGAAGAATCCGGTCTTGTAAACAGATTCACCAACGCAGACAGGGATATTGCAAAGAGATTAAAAAACGGCGTTATTCCCTCTGTGATGATCAATTTATCAGAATATGGGGTTCCTGCTCTCCATGAAGCCGATCTTCTTGCTGTATGTTATTTTGGGTTCTTGCATGTCTATTGCCCGGCAAACGCGATCGTGGCATACAACCTTGGCCTCGGAAATTACGAGGATGAAAGTGTTGTTGATTTCTATAATAACCACAAGGTAGAAAGCGCTTCCTGTAAAAGTTATCCCGAAGTCTGCAGGGCGTTCAGGGAGCTATGTGATAACGCAGCAAAAGATGAATCTGTTTTAGGCAAAGCAAACAGTCTCCTTGAGCAGATTTCCACCTATAAAAAGGATGCACAGATCAAAGAGCTTGAAGAGCTCAATAATATATACGCAAAGGATAACGAAAGCCTTACTTCAAGATTAAAAACCCTTGAGAATGAAGTAGAAAATCTCAAAGCGCAGGCGGTCAGACCTGCCTTTCAGTCTTACTCTAAGGCAGACCCGGGACTTGGCCTTAAGACAAATGAAAAAGATCTCTATGCCGGCGAAGTCAAAGACGTGATTCTTAAGCTGATAAATAAAGAGCTCAGGAGCATGTCGGGAGACAAAAACATGATGCTCTCAAGAAAATATGCCGTACTTAAGGATATTTCTGACAACAACGAGCTTACAGGAGAAGATGAAAGACTTCGTCAGTTTATAAAAGAAACCGTCGGGGCAAAGGATTTTCATGTAAATGCGCAGTTCCGCGGAAAGCTCAAGGCTGAGGGGTTTATTATTGACGAGACAAAGGCTCATCCGAGGATCTGGCTTGGTGATGACGAAAGATTCTCCGCAACACTTTCTTCAACCCCCGGGGACAGCAGGGCTGCGATGAATACTGCGTCCGACTTTTGTAATATTCTGTTTGCTTATTGATAAGCAGAAAGGAGATGTATGCATGAAAGTTTCATATATCAAACTATTTCTTATAGCTATAGCGCTTATAATCCTGGGAATAGGAATATTCATGGGTGTAAAAGCGGGAAAAGGAGTTGTAAATGAGGCAACCGAAGATGGTTCCACTCTCATAGACATGTTTGAAACTTCGATGACGTTGGAGGATAAGTGATGAAGAAGAGTATATTATCTGCCTGCGCAGCAATTTTTCTGCTGTGCGCATGCGGTTCGGGGAGTGAAGTGCCCGTGCAGAGTTTGCCTGAACAGGCTCCCGATGTGTCCGGAAATGAGATTCAGGCTGTTACCGACATTACAGGAGTCTATGAAAATAACATCGCGATCAATAAAGGAATTACATTAAGCCAGGTAGCTGTTTTGGAGGAAATGGATGAGGAACTGAAAAGCGCTGTAGAAGAGGTTCTGATATCCAGTTCGGATTACCTTATGTCGTATAAATACTGTTTTAATCCGGATGGAACAGTATACATCTTCCCGGACAGAGAACTGCTTGATAGCAGCGAAAATGCCTTTAAGCAGGAAATAAGTTCCAATGCAAGGCTTGTCACAGATTGGTATGAGGATTTAACAGCTGACGAGATAATATCTAAGATAAACGAGCTTGAAGATAAGTATTTTGTAACTCCGGATAATTATAAGGGATCTTATACGGTAGATCAGGATGGCAAAGTATTTTCAGAGCTGTTCAGTGGTTATTTTATTGCCTGTGATGACGGTACGATAAATTATGTCCCCGGTAGCGAAATGAATTCCCTGGACAGGACATATTCGGCTTTAGGGATCAGCACTTTGAATCTGACGGCTTTTAAGACCTCAGAGTCTGCTGATGAACTCCTGTCAGCTGTTTCCGGAGGATGGAAAGAAGAAAACGGATCATTTTCACCGGCATCTCAGGATAATGTCGTAAGCGGGTATGAACTGTCAGATGAACCTATTACGCTTTCCGGAAAGAAGGGAGAAAAGGTCTGGTTCGAGCTTAGTGATGAGATAGACTCTGTATGGTATGAAGACTCCTATGATCATAGCCAGGCAGATGCTCCTTATTCGTTATTCTATTCCGGACAATACCTTGTGATCGAATTTACAGATGAATTTTCTGATGGGCAGATAAGAGTCAATGACACTGAGGTCAATATTAAAACAGAATAATAACAACCAACAGGAGTTGACAGAATACTCCAAGATAATCAATCGTTTCAACAGGCATTTTATGCGGATAGATTTCATTATTTTATCCGTATTATTTGTTGTGGAGCTGCTTGTTTTGGGGCTTCATTATGTTGGTGGAGGGTTTTTATACACATTTGGGTTTACCCCGAGAGAATATTTTTTCGACATAATAATCAAGACATTCGTGTTTTGTGCTCTCGGAGGCACTGTTTTTGGAACACTTTTTATTAAGACTAAGCCCGGCGATGAACTGTATGAAAATATCCCTTTCATATTCTGTGAATATATAACCATCGTGATCAACAGCGTATTTTACATGTTCCCCGTATTGCAGCTGATGGTGTTATTTGCTCCGCTTATAAGCCTTATCTGTAACGACCAGTTACTGTTTAAAAGATTGATCCTCGGCGGAGCTATAGGTACAGGATTAATAGGTCTCGCTTATCAGCTGGAGAACCTCCCGGCATTACCTGATTTTTACATATATAATATATTTTATGTTATATTTTCTTTCGGTGTTATTTATAAGCTCGGAACGATCGTAATTATTTATGAAAAGGAAAAGGAGACTAAATTCCTTATCGCCGATATATTAAATTCAAAACTGGAAGAACAGAATGAAAACCTGGAAAACGATATAAACACGGACGGACTTACAAGGATCAACAATTTCAGGGCCCTCAGTTCCATAACAAAACAGCTGATATCAGAGTCTGAAAAATCCTCTGCCGGGCTCATGTATTGTATGCTTGATATAGATGATTTCAAAAAAGTCAATGACGTGTATGGGCATGAATTCGGCAATACGGTGTTAAAAGTGTTGGGTGGGGAATTAAAATCTTTAGAGAAGACAGCTGATGGAAAGAAGATAATTGTCGCAAGATATGGCGGCGAAGAGTTTGGTATACTGTTCGAAGGCATAAGTAAGTTGGAAGCTTATGCCATAGTGGAAGGTCTTAGACAAAGGTTTGGGGCCAGAAGCTACAGGGAAACCCCAAAACATTTCACTTTTAGTGCAGGAATAGCTGCTTACACTAAAGACATGGATGAAAATGCATTGTTTCAGGCTGCGGATGAAAAACTCTATCAGGCAAAACAAACCGGTAAAAATAAGACATGTATATGATATAATGGTAAAACCGGAGTGAAAAAATGTGTAAGACAGAGATTATATTTTCCCGTTCATTAATAGCACCTGTTCAGGATATCATATGCAGATCTGAAGGGGTTAATGGGTTTATCATGTGGTTTGAATATGAAGGCCTGCCCCGAGACAAGGTCAAGATCGATTATACTGCTGATAAAATCGTTACTGAGCGGTTAAAACTGAGAATAAACAATGCTTACCCCGAGATACAGATAAAAATGCACTCTCTGTGAGTGTATTTTTTTTACTTCAGAGACTTGTAAAAGAAGACGAGGAGAGATGAAAACTCCTGGGCACATAAAATACATATTACTGATATACAGACACCCATCTTGGGTGTCTTTTTTTAAAAATATTGTAAGAACGTCCCGTGCAATATATGACATTGAATTGTAGTTTCATGCAGGAAGATTTAATCTCCCCAGATATTTTGAGATAATGTGTTCATGAAAGAAATCGACACGATCAGTATCTTAAAGCACAATATCCCTGATTTTATTAAAGATACGCTAACTCCATACAGGGCCTTTAGTAACCCGTGGAGACATATCAATATCATAAAAACGGATGACAGGGTAGAAAATCTCGAACGTTTTACAGACTTGTGTTTTATCCACGATCAGCTCGAATTGAAGAAGCTTCTTCATAAAAAGCTTTCAAAATATTATTCAGTAATAGTAAATGAACCGGGATTTTTATATTGTCCTGCGATAAATACTGACGTGATTCTCGTAGCACATCTTGATACCGTTCATCCGGAACCCGTACAGACCATATATAATGGTTTCTCAGGAGGAGAACATATTTATTGGTCACCGGAAGGACTCGGCGGAGACGACAGATGTGGCATCTGGATGATTCTTGATATCCTCAACACAACAGATTACCGTCCCGGTATCGTCCTTTGTGAGGATGAGGAAATTGGCGGAAGGGGAGCTCTTAAATTTGGGCAGTACCTTGGAGAGCTAAATGAACTTGATCCTGATGGATTTCATGCAAAGTTCTTTATCGAGCTCGATAGGGCCGGAAAAAACGATGCAGTGTTTTACGACTGTTATAATTCCGATTTTATATATCATATTTTAGATAAAACCGGATTATCTATAAAGCGTGGCAGTTTTTCGGATATCAGCTATATCTGTCCCATGGTTGACCGCGCAGGTGTCAATATTTCATGTGGATATTATAACGAGCACAGCAAAATGCATTGTGCAGTTGAAGAGCACATGAATTCGACGATATCAAAAGTAAAGAAATTACTTAAAGGAGCTTCCGCCGCACCTGCATTTAGTTATTTCACAGATGATCCTTATGAAATGGAGGACGATTATGAGTATCTCTGGTAAAAAACTGACAAGTGGAAAGATAATGAGATTTGGGCTCGCTATCATGGCATTGGCCGGAATCCTTCTCATGATCATAACAGCTGTTGGTTATCCCATAACAGATGACATAAAGCTTATCATAAGATGCCTTGCCGGATCAGCGTTTCTGTTGGAAATCTTTGCTCTTCTCAAGAAGATCACCAGTAAGGAGTAAACCATGAAAAAGAAGAATATCATTACAATTTTAACAATAGCCATTGGAATCATAGGCTGGTTCATCGCAAGCCGTATCATTGAAAAGAAAAGATGGGAAGGGCTTGATGACGGCTGGGATTATGAAGACTGGGAAGATGTGGAAGACGAAGAGATCAGTTCGGAATTTGATGGAGAGATACGATGATCATCTTAGTCGGTGCTGCATGTTTCTTGATAGGTCTCACTGCCGGAACATTAATGACCGTTGCCCTGTACAGTATCCGTGAGGAAGAGGATGATGAAGAACAGTAAAGAGAAAAACAATACTTTGCTCGTGTTGGTGATCTGTGTTATCTCCTTGATCATCATCATTGCCGCATGGTTTTATCTGTTCAACAATCCTGATCCCGAAGTTCAGAACGTATTAAAATGGATAATGAAAAGCTCTATGGCCAGACAATGGTTGCTTTGTACGATATAAAAAAGTATCGGAAAAGGAAGTTCTCTCGGCAATAAATAAAAACGTAAAATATGTTTCAGCACACACAAACCTGGTTATTCTTCCGAAGCCCGTATGGGATGAACTCCACAGGATGATTACTGAGAACTACAAAATGGAGAAGAAATGATATGGATAAAATATTGATCGATAAAATATTGATTGATCTTCTTAAGAAAAGTGAAAGATATAGAGAATTCACATTTTTAGAAGGTGATCCCGTTCTTTTTAGAGATTTGTTTAAGGATAAAGACATTCCTGTCGTGCAGGTCCACGATACCTCGCTCATTGAAGAAATCGGAGAAATTCTCGGTTTCGTCGGGCAATTCAAGTGGGAAGACAGCAGAATATCTTCACTCGACGGAGATTCCTACTCAGAAAACATGAAAGTAATCGGGTATAAATGGTTCGAGTACGAAGGGATGCAGTGCCTGGATATCCTGGTTCCCGAAAGCGAGTGGTAAGAGAGAACTCAATATTCACAGAAAAAAAAATCCTGCTCTTATGGCCTGTTGACGGGTTCGAGTCCCGTCAGGAGCATTATATCATAAAAAGAAAGGAGACATGCCCGTGAACGCGCACACCAACGCAGCGACCGATGCCTAAATAAATTCTTTATAAGGACAAAAAATAGGCTGGGACGGTTTCAGCACATATTTTTCCGGCTATCTTGTCGGGATTATCTAGTGTCCCCAGAAACCTCTGCCATGACAAGACTCATGCGTGTGTGGGGCAGGTACGATAAGCCTGCCCAAATAATACAACCGGAATAAATGTTCAAGTCGTCTTAAGGAAGCAATCGAGGGATGCACTGCAAGCATACTCACATCAGTCTTCTTAAAAAACTGTGATATGGTTAAGGGCATATCCGTCAGATGCAGGAGCACGGAATAGCGCTATATCACGTACCCGGAGTAAATAAAAATTGTTTCTTGCCTTCGGACAAGAAACGAGGCGTTTCAAGGGATAAATTTGACTCCTTACTTATTGTTTGTGAGTTATCAAGGTTTCGGATACTGTACCAGGTCAAACAGTGTTTATACGGGGTTGAAAAGGTCTCGACAGGGATAAAAAAGTACATATTGCAGCAGACGGAGCACTCTAAGCCCAAACTTAAAATAGACGCTAACAACGACTATGCAATGGTTGCTTGATTCCCCTCGGGAGTAAAGTGATCATTCCGGCCTAAACCGGTTCTGTGTAAGATGGTTACGGATATGCCTCAACTTACCAGTGACTAAAGTAATCATCCGCGATGTTCCGGGCCCGCACACCGGGTTCTGTCAACCGGAAGGAAGCAGAGACGGCGTGAACACTGGATATTTTGTTTGTTAAACCGGAGACAGTGTGATAAACTCCCAAAACAGACTAAGCTGTAGATATGTGTATGATTATTGTTTCTGGACATGGGTTCGATTCCCATCAGCTCCACTTCTAAGAACATCCATTTACGAAAGGAGAAACAATATGGGTTCAAAATCTCTTACACTGACATGGTGCATCGGCATTTTTATTGCGATTGTTGTCACAACAATAATCTTTGCGATTGAGATCAGCACAAATGGAGAGAACAGTTTGCTACTTCTTGCGTGCGCGACACTGCTTACCTTCTTGTCAGCTATTCCTGCCGGTGCCTTTTTAGCAACTGTGGTAAAAGGGACGCATAAGGAATGATGTTTTCCGTGTTTCATAAAACACGGTGGTGGAGTAGACGGTATTTATCCGTTGAAAGAAAAATAGTCCTTAACCAAAGGACTATTTTTTATGCAGGAAGATTTCAATGCGACCAATTTTAAATGATAATGTTAATGGTAAATGATGTTGTTCTTATTATTGGAAAGGAAAGGATGGTATATATGAAAATAAAAATTTTTCGATTTTTATGTGTAGTTGTCGGCTTAGCACTTTTAAGTGGCTGCACATCCGGTGGCACAGGAACTTCGACTACTTATGATGAACTTTATAATATTGAGTTTTCGCCGATATCCATTTACGACATGGACGGAGAGTATATCAAAGCCAATAAAACATATATCATCACAGATGATTTGACAGGCGTTGAATATGTACTTGTATATTTCCCGCAGAATTCCGGTTCATCTGTCGCCATAACTCCCAGATATAATTCTGACGGAAGTATTCGAACATCTTCAGATGAATGATGTTAAAGGAGACCTGTATGAAGGATAATAGGACCGGCTTAATCTTGCCTAAAACAGATCCGGATAAACTAAGAGCGGAGGCAAAAAGATTTGTTGATAAACTGAAGGAAACGGATGATTATACACGAATCCTAAAATATAAAAGAAGAGGAGCTGTATTGGAAATAGTTGACAACAGCATGCTTCTAAATTTTCTGTGTGTTATATCGTATTTCGCATTAGTCGCAATTTTTGCGAATATATTTATGGGATCGATATCACCGCTCCATTCTGCGGTGTTGATGATCCTGTGCTTTTTTCCTATACTGCTTGAAATAATTGCTGTGATATATGGATGTTTGCTATATCAAAAAGTCGAAGTATATATGGAATCGATAGAAGAGCAACTTAATGAGCATCTTATAAATGTACATGGATATTTCGACCCGCGAAAGGATCTTGATATAATAGATAAAATATATGACTGGAATCTCTTGTCTGATGTTCAGTATGTCACACAGATAAAAGACAATAATGTTTATATCCATTTATGTAAACAGGGTGAAATAAAAGATAGTCTCTGCATAGAAGACGTGTCCTCTGAAGAATATTCCAAACTGTTAGAAAACCGGGATTGTTTGGATTTTACATTTCTTGATGAATACATTTTTAATCGTCTCTAGGAAACGGTTTATATTTGATAATCGCCTAATAAAATAAAGATATTTTGTACGCTAAACTTAGATATGATGCAATAGATCCTGGTAGATACAAGCCCAGATTCGATAAACCCGAATCCAACGAGCCATAAAAAGATGTATGAAATTGAAGGAGATCAAAGCGCCTAAGACTAAGCAGACGAGGAGATAAGAAAGGATTAACGGTATGGAAAAGGTATGCATAGATATTTTGAACCAGTGGGCAAAATACGTGGATTATGACGAAAACCAGACATCGTTTAATCTTGCCAGCTGGAATTACGACACTCACGAGACTACAAAGAAGTTAAAGCATATCATAGAGGATTATGATCCGTCGGGAGTGTTGGCTGTTCTTACAGTAAAGCATCTGTTTTATAAGATGCTGGACGGCTCTCGTATCAAGCTGCTCGATGCTATTAGTCATCCTGAAGAATTGAAGACGCATAAAGATATGCTCGATGCGTTTAATGATCCGGCAATCAAGGCTGCAGAGGTTCACTATATTGATGTACTGAAAGCAATGGTCCGTAAGGTAATCGGCAAGGACTTGCTCGGCGATTTTGACGTGGAGGCATTTGAGACCAAGATCTTTGACAGGACAGACAATGTTATTCGGTCTTTGGACAAATGCAAGGTAGAAGTGTATAAACGTGGCGGCAAACTTGATCCGCTTTCGCACTTTTCATCCGGCATTCATGTATTTCCATCGCTTGCAGAATGTCTGTTTTCACTTGAGACAGCGCAGGACGGTATGTATCTGTGCTTCATCGATGTCAGCCATTCGGCGGACGGGTATTTTGGCTTTTTCGTGAAGAACAACGGAAATCTGTTTTCCGTAAACGAGCGTGTCAATGAAGTGTATAAAGGACAGCACCAGCATTCCAGAAACGGACGCTGGACAGAAGCAAAAGTGGATGATATTTTCCCTTATGATTTTATTTTCAGCTACGAAAATTACGACTACAAGGGATACAGCCATACTTATTCTATCGACGAAACAAAACTTGCTATGTTTGATATGGGTGAAGATGCATATTTGCCGCTCCTGATAGCAATGATGATGTTGTCGATGTGGATCAAAGATGATGTGCTGGATGCATATCCTCAGGTATATGTCGATTCACTGCTTACAGTAAATGTTCCCCTTCTTCAGAAAGATGAGAATGTCCTGACCGTGATTGCAAAAAGTGAACTTGCGCAGATTACAAATTCTGTGAACTTAGAGTTTGATTATGACAAGATTATGAGTGGAGAGGCACTTGATGAGTTTGATAAGGAACATAGGCCAGAAAATGAGCGTGGCCATGTGTCAGCGATGAATAATAATCAGATATTCGTCGATATGTATGGTGAAGGTTTTCAGATCCAGCCGAATATCTTATCAACACAGAAACTTCTCACGGATGGAAAAGAAGAGTATGTTCCTGAGTTTGTAGGCTCAGAATATCGCTTCCGTGAACAGGCATTTTATGAAATCCGCAAGCAGTTGGCCGATTATATCAGAGAACAGATGCATGAGGAATATGTTGCTTTCGGCGGTATAAAGGCTGTGGATGAATGGTTTGCACAGACAGTCATGAAAAACAGAGACAAGATCAGGAAGATGGCTGTAGAGTTTTATGTGAGCAGGCTCAAAGGTGAGAACTCTGATGTTTGGCCCGGATGGCAGCCTACGAACTGTGAAAATAAGTATTTTACCTCTGTGGTCGAAGGACAGAAATATGTATCATCTTTCGATTATGGAACCATGTACCTCGTAAACAAAGCAACCAAAAGCGGGCACGATTGGGTAGAAGATGTTTACGATGATGACAACGGAAATCTCTGTACCGTGTTCTTTGTGACTCAGTTTATCGATTGGACGGGATTGGAGAATTTCTTCGGCGAGCCCGTTCCTAAAATTGTCAAAGGCTGGCGCAAAAATGGTAACAGCTGCAGCGGAAATTCGTTACTTAACATTACTGACGCAGTAGAGGCAATAGGTACTCCGTTTGAAAGATGGGAATCCGAAAAAGAACCGTATAATAGAGATCGTACGTTCAGAAGATTCAGCATCTGCATCGGTTTTTCAAAGCGTGGATTTACAGCACTTTGCAAAGAACATGGTTACGATTTGAAAAAATTAAGAGCAGAATATCCCGGAGCAAGCGGCAATGAATACAGGAATGATAATGCACAATGAGTGGAACCGTCAAAGCGGAATAATAGGCTAAAGGTTGCTAAAATACGATATTTGCGCTACTATAATACTGCTGTTACAGCAAATATCACGGAAACAATAAGAAGGAGAAGATTAAAATGAACAGACAGGAATTAGTTGACGCAATCGCTAAGGAAGCAGGTCTTTCCAAGGCAAACGCAGACAGAGCTCTCAAAGCTTTTGTAAACAGCGTATCCAAGGAACTTAAGAAGAAGGGTAAGGTTCAGCTCGTAGGCTTCGGAACCTTCGAGACCTCCAAGAGAGCAGCTCGTAAGGGCAAGAACCCTCAGACCGGCGAAGCTATCAAGATCCCTGCAGCTACCGTTCCTAAGTTCAAGGCAGGCAAGGCCCTTAAGGATCTTGTTAACGGCACTAAGAAGTAATCAAAGTAATATAAGGAATTTTAAGCCAGACTGCAGAAGTCTGGCTTTTCCTTTGTAACGATACAGATTTCTTAACTTAATAACATTGTTAACCAAGACTTTTTTTATTTGACCATCGCCTAATAAAATATTTTGTATGTTAAGTAACAGGGCTCCTCAGGGAGCTCTGTTTTTATGCAGGAAGATTTAAATAGCTTTTTAATGATGTGATAATCGATGTAAAGCATAGGAGCGCCGATGAATAACGAAAAAGCCTTATTCAACCTGATGATCATTCTTTTTATCATTGGAATCGTCCTTGTAAAAATTATTTATATATCGATGTAAATTCGCTCCGCAAGTATCGAAAGGATAACAGTATATGCTAACAAGATACCCTGATCTAAACCGCATGGAAATGATAGTTTTACTGAACTTAAAAGAACTTTATCCTGACAAATTCAAGAGTATCGAAACCATGCCAAAGGTGAGATTGTATGCAGCATTTCCTCAGAATTGGCCCAATACTGCAGGTGGATTTTCAGAACCGGGAATGATGACCGGGCAGGCATTTACCACTCAGATTATCTCGGTGTTTGAAGCTGAATTTCCTGATAACGGTGAGAAAGAATATTTTGTGTTTTTTGACGAAAAACCTGCATACCGTGTTTATCAGGCGAGTGATGTCTTCTTTGAAGATTTAAAAAATCTGAATTTAAAATCACGATATGAAGCCAGCAGTGCGTACTAATGGAGGAACCGTAAATGACATCAATGAGCAAAAAACGTAAATGCCATCACAACATATATACAAACGGCAGTGAGAAAAGGTCTTTAAGTCGTAGTAAAGGAATGGCTATGTTTCACAAGAAGAACCGCGTGGCTAATAAGAGAATGTGCAGAGAACGGGAAACTGCAATGCAGACAGTGTCAGATGCCTTGCCTTCAGCAAAAGTCGGAGAAGGGATGAGCTTTAACACTCTAAAATCTATAGTTGAGAAAGGATAAAAACAAATGACGGAATCTGAATTAATGTTCATACTGATGGGATACTTTCTTGTTTTGTGTCTCATATTTGTTCTTATCGCCTTTGCTGTTCTTGAAATCGGGAGGATGCCTGAAAAATGGAAGAAGGTTCTTGCGGCTTTAATATGCGCGAGTCCTTTTCTGATCCTTTTTTCTTTTTAACTATTTTATGGACATGTCCGCCGTTTCAAATTGTCAGAAGTATGAAGTGGTAGCCGCCGAAGATAAGTTTGCATACGTAGATGACTCGGGAACCCTAAATCCCATAAACAGCGAATTAAAAGAAGCAGAACTTACCACTGAATTTGTGCCTTATTACGAGGTAATAGAGACTGAGTATTTTGGCGGAATGTTTAAGACACGCGAAGAACAGTTATACATACCTATCAAGTAAAAGGAGAGAAAATGCATATAACAAATATTATTCTTCCAAAGACCGACCCTGAGATCGTAAACGCGAACGCAAAGGCATTTATAGAGAAAATATCCACGACGGAAGACTACCAAAAAGCGCTGAAAGCAAAAAACAGGTACTTTGCTGACACAGAAATGGTTGACGGTCTTATCGTTATCGGTATATTTACCTCCATGTTCACCATGGTTCTATTTCGTACTGAGTGGGTAATCTTGCTTGCATCCGCCGCATTCTTTGCCGGCACTATATTCGCAGCAGTTTGTCGATTTTATACTGATTATAAGGCGGGTAAAGTATACCATTTATATACAGGGTGTGATTCACCTATTTATGAAGAGCGTATAAAATATAGGATCACTGACGTATTTACTGGTTTTTCTGATGATTCTTTTCTTATAGACTCCAATGTGTTAAAGGTTATTCGGTTGTTAAAAGAGTGGGTTCAAAAAGATAACGTAGAATATTTGATCGAGCCAAATTCTTATGAAGATATCAAAAAACACCCCTATAATCCCGTGCTGTATAGAATTCTTCAGTGTAAGGATGGAGCTATTATAGATTACCTTGAGCTTAGAAAGGATATGCTTGGAGAAAATGGTTATGACATGATGACCAAGAACCCCGGCGTACTTGATTTTTCTTTTTTGGACGATGCGTTTTGGCATAAGTACACGCCTTATTATGAGGACAAATCATCACCTCATTACAAAAGCCCTTTTTCCATTAGCCAGAACATAATCCAATACAACGAGAGGCAATCAAACATCGGAAATCCGGTCATATTAGGTCAGTCTAAAGCAGGCGCAAGGAACAGGGTTTTTTCGGAAAAAGAATTTGATCTTACAAGAGTTCCGTCTTACGTAAAAACAATTAATAGGTTTGAAGATTGTGACGGAAATGTGTTTTACGAATATTTGGACGATTATGGACGTAAAAATGATTAAGATAAAAATATCATATATCTTAATCCGGGCGTCAAAAAAGGTGGAGTTGATAGCAGATACTGTAACTTCTCTGACCCGGCCCGTTACATCTCCCGGTTTTCTTTTGTACATATTCGTTCTGTGCCTGCTCCTGGCTAAATTAATAAAAGGGCAGGAGGTAATAAGGGAATTTATCGGTTTTGGCTTTCTGACGCTTATTGTCGTATTGTTTTGGTTAATCAGCCACTTGTTTGAGCTTTATCACCAAAAGCTTTTCCGGTATGAGGATTGTCCTTCGTGGCAAGATTCTGTAAAAAAGGAACCTGTGGAGATTTACTCGCGCTGCGCCACATGCGTGCACGAAAAAGGACATAAATGTCCGTATAAATCCGACATACACTATTTCACTACCTGTGGGAATTGGGAATTCGCACCCAACAAATCAATAGAATACTATGTAGAACTTAATAAAGCCTTAAAGAACCAGGAAAGGAGTAAATCATGGGGCTCATAACTGATTATTTTGAAAAGGAATTAAATTGTCCGGATATCACAAACATAAGAGTGTTGTCTTTCGATGATGTCCGCATCAAACTCAGTACACCTAAGCAGATGCGTCACAGCATAAGAAAATTCTTTTCGGATGCCGAAGATTATGAACGTTTTATCGGCGATATTTTATCGCAGAACGGAAAAAATCCTGCCAATAAAATGCTTGTATATAATTTCTTTGATACAAGTTCTGTCCCCGGCTATAATCTTAAGATTTCCATCGCTTCTCCTACCGTGAATGTAAACAGAGCTTATTTATTACATATCAGAAAAATCCCGAAGGTATAATGTTTTTTCGATTGTGGGGAACATATTATAAAAAAGGGAATGATTTTTCCGTCGAGAGCTGAGGAGTGTTTAAATGAACACGCTTAAAGAATACTTTGTTACAAAGGCAGATAAAAAACTCGTCATAAGGCATCTTAAGAAACTCTACAAGGAAAGCCCCAATACACTTTGTGTCAGCGAAATCTCGTATGAGAATCTGTCTCCCGAAACGAAACAGAACATTGCTGACTACTACGGAGTCCAGCCCCGGGATATGGAATTTCCCTGTTCTGCAAGAAAACTTGTTGTCTTATGGAAGCAGTATGGAATAGATATTACCCTGAAGGAAAATGGCGTTACGGCCCGTCAGGGAGTAACGATAATCCCTGAAGAAGACAAATTCTTATATGATATATACAAATTATACTTTTCCCGTCGTTCTTCCTATCTCAATAAGTGTTTGGGAATTATATAAAGACAAGTATTCTGGGTTTCATTTGTTTGAACATTAAAAAAAAATATCTTGAATATACCTGTTAAAGGAGATTGACAAACATGAAAAAGAGACTGACCCTCAAACAGATGTTGATATTGTTCGCCCTGGTTCCTCTTACTGTTGGAATCATATTAATGGCGATCATTGCAACAAATATAATGACCGGCAATCTTAAAGAAACAACCATTGAAGAATTGAAGCTCGCTGCCCAGGCCCTCCGGAGTTATTACGAATATGATCTTGTTCATGATAACGATCTTGAAGATGGATTCCTTTCATACGCCCCGGAAGATTATATAGATGTTATACATGAAAACATCGGAGTTGATCTGACCATATTCAGAGATAACGTCCGCTTTATGACATCACTTCGTAATGAGGACGGAACAAGGAATGAAGGTACTACAGCATCTGATGCTGTCTGGGCCGAGGTCAGATCTGGAAACAACTACGAGTCTTATGATGTTGTGATTGGCGGGAAAGATTATTATGTTTACTATATGCCTATGTATAACAGTTCAGGAAGCGTTTGTGGTATGGCATTTGCAGGAAAACCCACAGCGCAGATCGACGAGGCAATAAAGCATATCGTTTTTGTGATACTCGCCTTAAGCATTGGACTTGAAATAGTTTTTGTAATTCTTGCCATACTTATATCAAAAAAGGTTTCAGCCCCGATCAGTGAAGTCGCAGACAGATTGTCCGAGTTATCTGAAGGAAAAACCGGTATAGATATCGTAAATAACTCACATATAGCTGAAACAGTGACTTTGATTCAGAGTACACTCAAGCTTAAAGACGGACTCCAGTCCATAGTCGGTAAGATTAATACAAATCTGTCGGATCTTAATGAAAAGATAGCAGGAACAACGGACAATGCCGACCACGTATCCGAAGATATGACCCAGATAGCCACATCTATGCAGGATCTTGCCCAAAGTACGCAGACCCTTGCGGAAAATATCCAGGATATCAACACAAACGTCATAGAAATGGGTGATATCGTGGCTAATGCGGTCGAGACAGTCGATGTTTTGCATGAGCGCACAAATACCATGACTGAAGCAAATAAGCATGCTCTTGAGTGTATAAATATCATTTCAAAGAGCAGTGAAGAGTCTACTATGGCTGTGGAGCAGATAAGTAAGAGCATATCTGATACAAACACCGCTGTCGAAAAGATAAATGAAATTGTATCAATGATCTCAGATATAGCTTCTCAGACTAACCTTTTGTCACTTAATGCATCCATAGAGGCTGCAAGAGCGGGCGAAGCAGGAAGAGGATTTGCAGTTGTTGCAGAAGAGATCGGCAAGCTTGCCACTGAGAGCAATAATTCGGCTGCGGAGATAAAAAACATTGTTGCTGAGATCACGGGACTCTCCAAAGAGTGTGTTGTCCAGGCAGAAAGTGTTGGACAGATCATATCCAGAGAAAAAGCTCTTCTTGAAAATGCCCTGGAACAGTTCGAAGTATTGAATGCTGAGATCGTAGGTTCTGTTGGCAATATAGGAGAAGTCTCTGAGATAACGGATAGGCTCAAGGACATTAAGGATGTTGTCTTGACAGCTATCACAGACCTTTCCGCAGTGTCTGAAGAAACCTCGGCGACCAACGAAGAGGTTACGGCAACGACGGAAACTGTTTCTGCAGCTGTTGAAGACGTGTCAAAAGATATGAATGTGATGACAAATGCCGCAAAAGAACTTTCTGAGGCGGTAGCATTTTTTAAGGTTTAACTCATGGAACAGTCATTTTGCGTAGTGGCGAGGCATAAAGATGAACGGGTAAGAATTATGATCTGCGACGATTTTCTTAGTGCCTGTGCCGCTCAGTTAGGCCAGCTTATAGGTATCCCTGCTTCTGATGCGAGGCAGATGCTTACCAAAGAAGATGTAGAAAAGACCAAAAATGCCATAGTGAAAACAGGAAAAGACCGCATATCGAATGAAGATACCGAAGTTTACATCTTTTATATCCCGAGGTGGGAAAGCTAGAACGTCTCTTAAGTACAAGATCATAAGTTTAATGCCTGCGCTGCTTTTTATCTGTGGATTTATGTACATCCCGCAGGGGCACTTTGGAACACTCCTTATACCTGATGCCTGTATAGGGACAGAGATATATGTAGGAAATATTTATGATGCAGGAGATCTCCAGCATATAGTGGACAGAAACAACAGCTGTGCGCTTCTTTATATTCCCGGAGGTACAGATAACATTATCCTGGCCGATCATAAAAACCAGGGCTTTGAGGGAATAAAATCGCTGGAGTACGGTAGTTTCGTTTATATTTTTACAGAAAACTATATTGATATATATTCCGTAATCGGTAAAGATTTCTCCGGAACAAATATAATGAGTCCGAAATACTCATCAGGGACCAGTGTATATAATAATATAGACGGAAGTCTTGTCTTATATACCTGTAATGAAAATCCCGAGAGTATAACGATTATTACCTGTTCAAAATATGGGAGTTTCCCCAGATAGGAAAAGTATGAGTAAAGTAATAATAGCGGTATGCTGTCCGTATTGCGGCAGTATGGAAATAGGGGTAAAGGAGTCAGTAACCCGGGATTCTGCCTGGGCATACTGTGCCAAGTGCGGTCTGCTCGGAATCAAGGCGCCTATAAACGATAAGATGAGCGATGAAGATATAACGGACGCAGCCTACAGTGCCTGGAATGAAGGTATAAAAAATAACCGTTAAAGGAGTTTTTTAATGAACAATATACTTGTGGTAGATGATGCCGCGTTCATGAGGATGATGCTAAAAGATATATTAGGAAAGTTAGGCTATCATGTTTGCGGAGAAGCATCAAATGGAAATGAAGCGTTAGATAAATACAAAGAGTTAAAGCCGGATCTTGTTACTCTCGATATAACAATGCCTGAAGTGGATGGAATTCAGGCCTTAAAGAATATCAAAGCCTACGACAAGAACGCACTGGTCGTTATGTGTTCTGCAATGGGCCAGCAGGGAATGGTGCTTGAGTCCATACAGGCCGGAGCAAAAGATTTTATCGTAAAGCCGTTCAATCCGGACAGAATAAAAGAAGCTATGAATAAAGTGCTTAAAAGTGAGGTTTAAAATGTTCGTAAAATACGCAGGAATAGGCTCCAGACAGACTCCGAAAGAAATATGCGCTGTATTCAATAATATTGGCAGAGAACTGGCAAATAGGGGCTATATACTTTGCTCCGGTCATGCAGATGGAGCTGATAAAGCCTTTGAGCTGGGGTGCGACAAGGTCCCCTTCAGTAAAAAAGAAATATATCTTCCTTGGAGGGATTTTAACGGTTCTGACTCAGGACTCTACGCACTCCCTGAAGAAGCTTACATCCTGGCAAAGCAGTTTCATCCCAGGTTTAATGAACTCAATCCCACCTCACAAAAGCTCATCGCCCGCGATGGCATGCAGGTTCTTGGGCTGGATCTTAAAACAAAGGTTGACTTTATAGTATGTTATACGGACGAAGGAAAATCAAAAGGAGGAACGGGGCAGGCGCTGCGCATCGCTAAGGCATATAATATACCCGTTTACAACTTCGGGGATCCTTCCGGTAATGATCAGGAAAGGTTTTATAACAAGATAATGTCCAAAGAATTGTGTTGGGCATAAGATGTTTTGAACGTAACACTCATCCAAAACAGGGTGAGTGTTTTTTTATGCGTTTTTATTTTTTAATAAATAACATATTTTTAAATAAATAAATAATAAGGAGATGTTATAAATGCAGTTTATTTCCTGCCTTAATGCGTCCGGTCGTGTGACCGACAAAGTCTTAAAATTCCCTATCAATTACTATATCGGAGAAGGTGTATCGGGAGGAAAACCGAATCACAGGATATTGAATGAAATACTTAGAAAAAAAGCTGATATCCGCATGGTTCACCTGTTCATTACCCAGGATGTGGGAAAACTTTACGATATCAATGCACCTTATTTTGAATTCTTAAGAAAACTTGGACGTATCGGAATCACAATACATTGTTCCAACTATTATGGCTCTTCCCTCGAAAAAGATCTGTGGTTCAGAAACGTTCTTAGGATCCATTGGGAATTACCTGAAGCGGTTCTGTATATTGAAAACTGTCACAATGACCTTTTACAGCTTATAAATGTGGTACAGGCCCTCAGAAATATCGATATCGAGGCATACATTCTTATCGATACCTGCCATCTTGAAATGGATTATGCAAATTGCGTGATCGGATACAGAGCTCCGGTTAAATATTATGAATTGTTTGAACAGCTGAAGAAATATATCGGAGCGTATCATATCTCAGCTTCCCATGGAGCTGAAGGATATATTAAATCAATGCACGGAAAACCGATCATCAGTAAAGAAGATGAGGTCTATTTTAGAAAACTTTGTGAAGATATCACAAGAGTAGAATATGACCATGATGTCTTTATAATACCGGAAGTTACTGAAGAGTCATATGAAGAAGGCTGCCCCAGGATAAATGGAAAAAAGGCATTAAAAATAATAAAAGAATATATATAGACATGAGCAATGATAGGAGGTGACTATGCCTAAAGTAATCGATAATATAAAGAAATGGTTCCGGGATCATAAGGATCTGAAGAGAGATAAAGTCTATAGCCGGGAGCTTAATATCCTTAAATATATGGAAAGCGAAGGCCTGATAGAAAGAGATAAAGATCTTTACGATGAACTTGATTCTGTGGATAAAAGAGGAGACACCTACGGCGCTGTATGGGCCGCAATAGGTTCCGTCATGATAAACAGCGGACTTACATTTTATAATTCTCAGTTTCCTAATATGGCAACTATAACAGCCTCTCCTGCGGCATATACTGTCGCTACAGGGGTTGGTGTTGTTGCCGGGTTTACGATCTGTGCATATAAAGATGGCAAGCAGAGTGCACAGCTCAGATCTGAAATCTTTGCTAATCACCACACTATATTCCGTGATCATGATGAGCATGGCGGAAGAGAAGAAATTATTTATTCCATGTATGTAGAGAAAAAATATGAGAGAGGGATAAACAGGGATAACTACAGGATCTTCCTTCATCTTGCTCCCGAGCAGGAACTCAAGATAAAAGAAGCCGGTTTCGAGATGGATGACCTGAAGGAATTCCTCAGAAGTAGTGAATGTAAGCCTGAAAAGAAAGAAAAGAATGTTCTTGTAAGATATGAAGACTTCAGGGCATGGGCTAACAACATATATGGAATAGATCCGGACAATCCCCGCCCCGAAGAGCCGGAAGGGCATCCTGAAAATGGAGAAAGTATAGAGAATATAATCAGTTTTGCCGAAATAAGAGCACGGATGCAGACTCATTCCAGAGAAGAAAACAGGACAGATGCCCGCGAGACCGATATCAGAGAATTGTAAATGTTCAATCACTTCTAATAACGAAGGGAGAATAATATCATGAACATGGATCATGAATCTTATATAGAATTACTTGACAATCTCGCTTGGGAATCACCTGATAATTTTCTGGAAGATCCGGCCCGGAGACAGGGGAGCGGTGATGGCTATACTGCACATCTTGCTGAAAAGCATTGTGCCTGGACCATAGGCGAACTCTTCGCAAGACAGATAGCGGAAAACAAAACGGATGTCAGTGTGTTTGCATCAAAAGACGATATGCTTGATGCTATAACAAACTTTATTGCTTATTATAAAGAACAGATAGCTGTTTGGGTTGAAAAGAGGCCTATTGAATTTAATAGTCCGGAATTATATAAACGCCTGATATTTGAATTTGACCTTGGAGCTAACGATGAAGATGAAACTCTTGGATATGGTGTGTCTTCTGATGGTTCTATCTGGTACTCCTCAGGAATAAGAATGGTACTAAAAAGAGATAACGATCCCAGAAACGAACTTGGATTTTATATAGAAGATGCATATCCGCTCAGAAAATACGCCATTTTTGATAAGAACGAATATATAAGTCCGGAAAGTATCCGGAATTACGAGTTAAAGCCTGAAGATAAAATGAAATTAACAATAGATGCTCTGAGAAATGAATCAGATGCATTCAAGCTCTATCCCAAGATGACGTCCAAAAAAGTGATACATAACGGCCAGCCTATGATTTTTCTTAATGTACCTGTTAATGAAGATCAAAAAATTACCCTGGATTGCAAAGAACATGGCTGCGAAATAAAAATGTTCACTTATAACGAGGAGGGTAGATCTGTTAAAAAACAGCTCACAATGGATAAGATAATGGATATGTCCCCGGAATTATATGATCTTTTTGTAAAAATAGACTCACACAGACACGAGATATACAATGACCGTACTGGCCCCAGAAACCCCGTTCGTGAAAATGAAGAGCGTTAATTGTTTCATGCAGGAATATCGAAACTGTTCGATAAAAAGGTTATAATACATATAAATAAAAAAAATACTTTTCCGAAAGGCTGGAAAACATGAATATCAATTCAAACAACGAAATACCCGCAGGAATGCATATCACCGTCATACCCTCCATGGGAAGAGCACTGCTCAAGACCTATTTCGAAAAAAACAATATCGATTATACCTTCCGTTCAACGCACGCCCTTCCTGAAGGTGAATACTCTGCCTGTGTGTTCATGGGCAAGAAATACGACGTAGAACATATATATGGCGTAATCTCTCCCTTAGATCAGGAAGAGATATTAAAGCTCCTTGAAGAGCTGAGAAACAAATAAATATTGTAGTTTCATGCAGGAAGATTTATTTCATATTTAAAGAGTGAGATAATATAATCACAAAATCAAAGCACACCATTAAATTAGTGGTGAGAACGCGGAAAGGAGCCAAACGCGAAAGCGGAGTCCAAAGCCTAATTAATACTTATTCCAGGTAATAATGATCGCTGCTTAAGGCGCACGGGTTGTGCGTATGCCGGGCGGCAGGACGAGATATCTTCTTGCCGCCTGAGAAAAAATAAAGCGTTTTTAAAAACGTCAATCATATTTTTGTAAAAGGTAAAAATATTCACAATGTGACCGATAAAAAAATAAAAGGACAAGATCATGAAAAAGAGATTTTTCGAAAAACAGAATATGAATCAGATAGCACGCACATCAAGTGCTCTTATTTCTGTATGTCCCGATGCCAATTTAGGCAATTTTACCGGACACGAATATTGGATTACCAGAGGACGACCACGTTGCGGAAATTGATTTCATCCGCAAAGTTCACAAAGAACTAAAGTGATCGTCTGAAGGTTAAAAACCCGAAGACGATTTTTTAATGGGTTGGTAGCTCAATAGGTGGAGCAGTCGGCTGTTAACCGAAAGGATGTAGGTTCAAGCCCTACCCTTCCCGCTCGGAAGAGATTCCGAAATATACAAAAGGAGATCCTTGAAATATGAATAAGCGATTTATTACGGGTGAAGCCGAAGATGACTTTACCCAGCCTCGTCAGCTGAACCGGTGATAGCGCCTGCCCGAAGAGCAGGAGAGGTTGGTCCGACACCAACACGGGGCATTTTCCCAAAAATGTTGACTCGGTAAAACTGCAGATATACCGTAAGACAATTTGGGATAAACCGTACCGCGGGATGGGACGATTCGGACAAGTGCACATATATCGTAGCATTGCGGCAGATCGGTACGGATATGGATCTTTAGCTCAGTTGGTAAGAGCGTCCGGCTCATAACCGGATGGTCCTTGGTTCGAGCCCAAGAAGATCCACGAGGTTATGGAAAATAATAGTTGTCCGTGAACCGGCACACCACTATAAAGATGCCGGACAGAGGCTTCGTAGTGTAGAGGTTAACACGCCTGACTGTCTATCAGGTAGCGTGGGTTCAAATCCCACCGAAGTCGCAAGGAGCAAATAAGTCTCCTTCAAATAACAAGAGTCCACCTTTGGGGTGAATACCTACGGCGGTCGGTTAACATTGATAGTTGCCCGTGTGTCTTCCGAGGAAGCAACGATAGGCGGACAGATGAAACCGCAGGGGATTAAGGGCTAATAACCCCCCAAAACCCCTCTCGGATTACCGGGATAAAAATAAGGCACGCGGAGAGCTTGGCTCCGCATATGGGGTCATAGCTCAGTTGGGAGAGCACCTGCCTTGCAAGCAGGGGGTCGAGAGTTCAAATCTCTCCGGTTCCACGGGTGATAAAGTTTGTGAGCAAAGCAAAGCGGCACATCTCCGCAAGGGAAACTCTCAGGGCGGCAACCTTAACAGCTCGGATGAACCTTTCATAATACGCACCAGGTACAAGTGATAAAAGATAGGAGATTCCGTAATGCCTGTGTGGCGCAATGGTAGCGCAGCTGTTTCGTAATCAGTAGGTTGGAGGTTCGAGTCCTCTCATAGGCTCTTATAGCAGGTTGGAGGAGCGGTTTCCTTGTTCGGCTCATAACCGAAAGACATGGGTTCGAATCCCATACCTGCCACTTCTGCGGATTTAACTCAACGGGGAGAGTGCCTGCCTTACAAGCAGGAAGCGAAAGGTTGCTGAAGGTTCAAGTCCTTCAATCCGCACTATAGGAATGTTGGGGAGAGGCTCCCCGCCAGATTTGGGATCTGGATGACGCAGGTTCGAATCCTGTCATTCCTGCTCAAATAAAGTGTAAAGGAGAAAAAAATATGAAAACATACAGATGTACAAGAATAAGTGATGGAAAGGTATTTTTCTGCCAGGCCGTAGATCATAACGAACTTCTGGAACGCTATGATATCTCAAGTGAGTATTTTGATATCGTAGAAACCTGATCCGCCCGACTCGTCTAAGGGCAAGGACGGCAGATTCTCAATCTGCAAACGGTGGGTTCGAATCCCCCGTCGGGTATAGCCTGGCTCCATCGAATAAAGGCCAGTTCACCAGACTTTCAATCTGGAAATGATGGGTTCAAGTCCCTCTGGAGTCATATGGATCTTTAGCTCATTAGGTTAGAGCATCCGCCTCATAAGCGGACGGCCCCGGGTTCGAGTCCCCGAAGATCCACTGGTAGCTGTAGCATAATTGGCAGTGCGTCGGATTGTGGTTCCGAAGGAGAAATCCTCAATGCGGGTTCGAGTCCCGCGGATGAGCTGGTCTATGCAAAAGTGTAGTAAATTGGAGAAATGATATGTCGAATATATACAAAATAACAAATACCATAACTGGTAAGGCATATATCGGAGCCACGTCCAAACCAGTGAATGCTCGTTGGAAACAACATGTACGTGACTCACGTAAAGATCGTTGTAAATTTCGATCACTTTATCAAGCAATTCGTAAATATGGGAAAGATAATTTCGAAGTATGTTTGATAGAAATAACTGATGACGTAGAAACTCGTGAACGATATTGGATTGCATTTTATGATACATTCCGAAATGGTTATAATGATACATTAGGCGGTGTAGGAAGACCGTCTATCGATGAAGAGTTGGTAATATCAACATATGAACGAGTTTTGAGCAAGGCAAAGACGGCTGAATTACTCAAGTTGGATGAACGCACTGTGCATGATATATTAGGCAAACATTCGCATGAAATTCGAATTTTGAAAAACATTCCGAATTCAAAACCGGTACAGCAATATACTATGGACGGTGAATACGTAGAATGGTTTGAATCTGCGGGCGAAGCTGCTCGAAAAATAATTGAATTAGGTTTATCCCATGCTAATTCTAATAGTACTGGTAACAAAATCAGGGAGGTGGCTAATGGTAAGATGAAATCTGCATACGGATATATTTGGAAATTTGTGTGATTATGGTGGTCATAGTTTAACGGTAGAATGCAAGATTGTGGCTCTTGAAATGAAAGTTCAATTCTTTCTGACCACCCTAAACGGACGACGCCCGTCGGTCACCCTTGGATGAGTAAAGGTTTTTGGAAACCAGGTACTTCCTTTTATCTTGAAAATCCACAATGCAGGTATGGTATAACGGCTATTACTCCGGTCCTCCAAACCGGCAATGAGGGTCCGATTCCCTTTACCTGCTCTCATAGTGTGTTATCCCAATGGCAGGGAACTCGTCTGATACGCGAGGTACAGTGGTTCGATTCCACTACACACTACGCCGTCGTAACACAGTTGGTAGTGTATCTGATTTGTAATCAGACTGTCGGGAGTTCGAGCCTCTCCGGCGGCTCTTGAAAAGAAAGGAAAATAAAATGCTATTACACTTATCACTTTTAACAACCCATAAAATGTACCCGTGGTGAAATAGGAAGACACACCGGATTTAAGTTCCGTTGCAGCAATGCGTAAGGGTTCGATCCCCTTCGGGTACACTCAAAATGTGCCCGTGGTGGAACGGTAGACACGCCAGATTAAGGTTCTGGTACTCGAAAGAGCATGAGGGTTCAAATCCCTCGGGGCACACTTTTAGCCCGCTTGATGGAATCTTGGTATACATACTGCACTCAGACCGCAGGTCTTCCGGGTCCGAATCCCGGAGCGGGTACGCAGGATTGGCGGAATTGGTATACGCAGGAGCTTCAAATACTCCCTGGGGAAACCCTATATGAGTTCAAGTCTCATATCCTGTACTGGAATTGACGATCAGATAAGAATAAGGAGGAAAGAAAATGAAACGAAAACGCAAGCGTATGAAGATCAAGTAAGAATGCGTCTGTAGCCAAGGGGTATGGCAACGGGCTTTTAACCCGTATACCGCAGGTTCGAATCCTGTCAGACGCACTGATAAGACAATGTAAACACTTTGTATAAGCAGATATAGTTACGCACCGAGGCGGGCTCTGAAATCAAGGTGAGAGGGGAGGGAGGAAACGACTACCCAAAGTCTTATCCTTAACGTCTGTGTAGCCAAGTGGTATGGCAACGGTCTCTTAAACCGTATATCGTGGGTTCGAACCCCACCGCAGGCATTATAAATAAGGCAAGGAGGAAATAAGCTTATGGATAGTGACTATTATTATATCGTTGATTAATCCCCCTCATTAGACCGTAATGGATGCGGGGCTGACTGTAAATCAGTCCGTCGTAATGGGCGCTGCTGGGTTCGATTCCCAGGTGAGGGATTGTCACACGGCACTATTATAAATGGGTCTGTGTGGTGATATTTGTCACATGACACTATTCATAAATAGGTCTGCGTGACGATATATAACATGAAACTATTATACAGTGTCGTGTGACACTAAGGAGAAAGAAATGTACGTTACCATCGTTATCAGAAGTTCACAAAGCAGATGTTGGTCTCAGCAGCGTAGCTGGGCTAATTGCTGTGGATATCTGATATCGTAAGAAGAAAGTGAACCAAGATCCATTTAGGGAACTTTTTCGATAGACAGATATCGGGAAGGTTCCCTATTTTGTTGCCCCGTAGCGTAAAGGTAGCGCATCGGATTTTGGTTCCGTGTCGTGTGGGTTCGAGTCCCACCGGGGTTGCTTGCATGACGCATATCCGAATGGTGAGGACGCTGTTCGCTAAACAGTTGGGCCCCAAAAGCCTTGCGGGTTCGAATCCCGTGTGTGTCGCTTTGGTGGGATCGCATAGTTGGTCTAGTGCGCCGGCCTTGAGTACCGGAGATCGTCAAGATCCGTGGGTTCGAATCCCACTCCCACCGCTAAATGTTCGTGTAGTTAAACAGGATAGAACATCAGTCTCCTAAGCTGAAGGTTCCGGTCCGAGTCCGTGCACGAACGTTCATAAATTTGCCCCCGTAGCTCAATGGATAGAGCGCAGCGCTACGAACGCTGGTCGGCATAGTGTAGGTTCGAGTCCTACCGGGGGTGCTCATGGGTTATGCGTATAAGGCCCACCGATAAAACGCTTTGAGGTAACCAGGGATACCAAGAGCAGCAAGTGTAAGCTTACCTTACAGCCCCTGTCATATGCTCCCGTAGTCTAAGGGATAGGCATTGGCCTTCTAAGCCAAATCATGCAGGTTCGAATCCTGTCGGGAGTGCTTAAGTCCGTGTACGGAAACGGTAAACCGCACTGTTTGGAACACAGTTGGTCTTCGGACATTGGGGTTCAAATCCCCACGCGGACGCTTATAAATATATGCCCTTGGTGTAACTGGTAGCACAGCGGTCTCCAAAACCGCAAGGTGACGGGTCCGAATCCCTCAGGACATGCTCTGGAGTGTTGGCTCAATGGTACAGCACCTGCTTCGAAAGCAGACAGTCTTCGGACATCCGGGTTCAAGTCCCGGGCACTCCGTAAAATATTTTTTAAAATATTCAAAAAGCCGGACGGTGATCCGGAGAATATGGCATCGTAGGTAAGTGGTTTAAGCCCTCTGTCCGCAAAACAGTTGTTTCGTGGGTTCGAATCCCACCGATGCCTCTGGGCGTTTAGCATAATGGTTCGTGCGCTCGGCTCTGACCCGAGAAATGAGGGTTCGATTCCCTTGACGCCTGCTAAAAGATATCCGGAAATATTTCCGGATATTTTTTTTATCGATAAGGATGCAATGAAAATGACATATTGTATTTAAGTGTTTACAGAAGGCGTGATAATGTCATCGCTTAACATAAGGAGGTTAATATGTCAGCAATAGATGTTTTCAAAAAGATTTTCATGAGTGAGTCGTTGAAACATGAGGACACGCTCTATATCGCATGTAGAGAGCCCGGAACCACCAATGTGGCTCTGATTGCTTCTATCGAGGATGAGGCTATTAATCTGACCTCGGATATAACTAAAGCTCTGGGTTATGAAAAAACATCAGCTAATGAGTTGATGATTAAGAAACGTATAGCTGATTTATCCGTTGAATATCCCTTGCTTAAATATACAATGCTTGATACAAAAGAGGCAAGAACGCTGCTCCGTAATGCTGAGATACGTGAGTCACGCGACATTCCCTCATACGAATGGCTGGAGTACAAGGAAAAACTCATAAATGAGGTAGATAGGCTGAAAGAGAAGGCCTTCTTGGCACTGGAAAAAGGCGGAGTTGTTGGTTCGGATAGGATAGCAGCTCATATATCCGATCTGTCGTATCTGAAGAAGGTCTGGAGCGAATATGGACTCACTACTGATCAGGATGTCATTGATGCCTATGAAGAAAAGCTCGATATATACAGAGCGATATATGATGGTCCCGGATCTCCTGTTAGATTTGATGACATAAAAACATGGGCTGAAGCCGAGTGCAGGGCTCAGAACGGTGAAAGGGAACAGATTGCACCTGAGCAGGGTGAAGAGAGATGATTTAGATGGGGTACCGAAAGGTATCCCATTTATTTTGCCTGAAAATAGGTCTTATCCATATATGACATAATATTCTTATCACAGATTTAACAGATACTTTATCCCGTTAGTTCATTGGATAGAACTGGGTAAGCGGATCGTCACAGGTTCGAGTCCTGTCACTTGCATTTAAAAAATCCCATCACATATGCGTGGTGAGATTTTTTTATTTTAAAAAATGCTTATTCATGCAGGACAATTTTTTATCTGAATATTAAATGAGAAAATATATACGTAATAAAAAAATGCGTTGTATAAGGTGATAAAAACATGATGTCTTACAATCTTTTAAATACACCCTGGATCAATGTCAGATATCTTTCGGGAGAAATAAAGGAAATAGGTATCAGAAAAGCATTTATGGATGCAGACAAAATCTTCGACATAACATCTCCCGTGTTTCATAAAGACAGAGCCTATATTTATGATGTTCTTGTATATAAACTTCTTGCATCCATTGTAATGAGTGCATATTACAAAGAAGAAACCGGATACGCATCAAAAAACCTTGTTTATCGGGATGAGCTCATATCCGGCGACTTATATAACGATGTAATAAAAGCGTATCTTGATAAGTACGAAGACAGATTTGATCTGTATTCCGAAACACATCCTTTTCTGCAGAATATAAACCTTAAGAATGCTCTCAAGGATAGAAGTAAGGATGATAGTTCTTTTAAGTCTTATAGCTTGCTTGTACCTGCCGCTAATTCACCAGTTTTTGGCAAGTACAGAAGTCTGGACACCACAAAAGAGAAAGTGTGGGATCAGTACGATATCTCGGATAAAGAGTTTGCTTATATCGTTCTCTATCATGCTGTCATGGGCAGAGCATCTTGTGCGGCACAATACAGAGAAAATTCTCTTTCCAGTACTGCAAGTGCATTTGTTATCCCCAAAGGTAAAACTCTTAAGGAAACGATCTTAATGCATATATATCCCTTAAAAGAAAATGCAAGGCCCTCGAACGGCCAGGATAAACCTGACGCGCCTGTTTGGGAATGGGACTCTGTGTATGAAGCTGAAGAATATCCTGCATCCGATATGCATCATAATTCACTCGCCTGTTCATTTTATCCCGGTATATCAATCCTGGGAATAAAGGAGGAGAATGATGATTTTGTGCAGAACATTCTCAAAGCCACTGGAAAAGAAAAACCTTTTGTAGGACTTTCTCCTGACAATACTTCCGCATTGGAGAAAGCTTATTGGGACAAAAATGCTATCAGAAGAATAAAAACAGAAACATCCAAAAACAAAGAATCCAAAAGTTATTTTGATTCATATATAAATTTCGAAATACAAAAGCATACTGCGCCGGCCCTGTGTCTGTGTGCAACAGAAAGAATAAACGGATCTCTATGTTGTGAAGCTATAAACGAATTTGATGAAGTGTTTTCCGACCGACGCCTGTGTGTATACTTTAGGACTTTCGACAGCAAAAAAGCAAATATTCTGTCAATCGGAGTCATAGATGGCGGGCTTTATGATACCTGGCTCATCTTGAAAGATCCTGATAACCATGCCGTGGCGATAGAGTATCAGAAAAAATATGAAACAATAAAAGCTTGTCTCAGAAAAGCTCTTAAGGACCTTTTTAATACTGATGAGCATTTCATCCAGAATGTTATGAAACAGTTCAATGATTATTTTGAAAAAGATTTCTTTGGTCAGTTTACCCAGGATCTTAAAGATAAGAAAGATGGACTGATAGATGAGGCTGCTCAAAGGTTTGCTGATACAGCATTAAAATTATTTGACCGGGAAACAGTTCATACTGACAAAATATTTGAATCAGTGCCAATCAGAAATTCTCTGTACTACGAATTGCAAGAAAAGAAAGGACAAAAATAATGGCAGAAGAAAATACCGCTGTTTTTAGTGAAGAACAGGAATTCATAAAAAGCCTTCACCATCACCTGTTCAGTTCGCCTCGGGAAGTAAACGCACTTAAAAGAGCATTTGGCCGGCCCATTACGGACGATATCTCAACATATATGAGTTTCCTTAAAGTATCCGGCGGACATATTTATCGTCCTAAGGAGAAGATATACTTCCTGATAGCCTGTATGTATTACTTGTATGAAAAGCCGGATTCTGAAGGAAACTATATCCCCTTTGAAACACTCCTTGGAAGACTTTATGGTCAGACCGGCTCAACCGACAGCGACATCGCATTTTTGGTCAACTGTGATGACCTTGATAACGGAATGTTCCTAAAGAAATTTGTGTCATATGCAAATCGCTGTAAAGCTCTCCTTAAAGGGAATGAAAGAGTGGACTTTTGCAAGCTCCTAAAGGATTTAAAATCCTGGAATAGAGAAGACAAAACTACCAGGCTCAAGTGGGCCCGTGAAATAACAAAGAAAGGATAAAAAAAATGGCAAATCTTATAACAATGCATATGCTTAAGCTTTATGCTCCTTCGCTCGTAAACCGTGGGGAGTCCGGAGAACCCAAGACTGTGACGGTCGGTAACGCTGTTCGTTCAAGGGTATCCTCACAGTGTATCAAAAAGGCTGTGCGTGACCATGTGGGTTATAACGCTATCAGATCCGCTCATCTTTATGAGCTTGTAGAGAAGATCCTTCTTGAAATGGTATCAAACGGTACTATTACGGAAAAAGAACTCCCTGCCGTCGGAACAGCTGCCTGTCTGGCACTGAATTGTTCCTGGGATAAGCTCAAGAAAGACAAAAAGAACAATGAATCGGGAAATACCGTCGTCCATGCGACTCCTGAGGAGATCATAACAGTCATCAATGCATCAATCGATGCGGTCCGTGCTGTTCCTATGGATGAATCTTCTGATATGGCTGACGAAACTGCGGAGGCAGAATCAGAGAAGGCGACCTCCAAAAAAAGTAAGCCTAAGAACAATGACGACACAAAGAAGATCATCGAGAACGCACTCAATAATGTCCGGATTTCTGTAGATAAGGCTCTTTTCGGAGTTATGGCTACCGGTGGGGCGCTTGAGACCGTGGACGGTGCGGTAAGTGTCAGCAATCTTTATGGAATAGATGAGTATATTCCCGAGAACGACTATATAACCGCAACTTATTCTGCCGGAAAAGTAAATGAAGGCGACCCTTTTTTCGGCAGCTTTAACGAATTCAATTACGAGCAGTCTTCATGCGCAAGAGCGGAGACCATTGCAAATAGATGGGAATATTCCAACACCATGCTTGCGAAGACCGCTGTTAATGTCAATATCCTCCGCAAAAACCTTTCCGAGAGCATTACCAGGAAAGCCATGAATATCCCTGAAGACGTTGTGACGGCTGAAATGAAAACGGCGGTAAGTGATTATCTTAATGCGCTGATCGAAGTAACTCCCTCCGGAAACCAGACAAATCTGCTGACCAATTCATTCCCCGCAATCTGTTACTTTGAAACTATCAGGGAAGGAACTGCATTTTATGCAGATCCCTACTTTGAAAAGGTTATCAGAGATGGCAAGGAAAAGAGTATTTCCGAACAGGGTATAGAGAAGATCCTTGATTTTGCTCAGAGTAAGAAGCATCTCCGTGGCGATGTCAAAAGATATGTATTCCTTGATGACCTTTATGCTAAATACGAGGACGATTTCAAAGCTGCAGGAGTTACTGTACTTCATAGCATCGAAGAAGTCGATTCCATGGTTGCCGCAGAAATTGAAAGGCTTAGCTCATGAAATACTTAAGATTACACATTAAGGCAGTGATGCAGTATTATCCTGCGGTTAACTGTCTCTCAACGTCTCCCTCGGGCACGTATTACAGAACCGAAAAAGTCCCTACCTGCAATGCGCTGGTAGGGATGATCGGAGCAATGCTGGGGTACGAGCGTAATGGCCGAGAGATAACTGAGCTTCCTAACAGATTGAAATTCAAATATCAGACAGTGAAGGCTGGCAGTGTTTTTGCTGATTTTCAGACAATAAAGCCGAAAAATGGTGAAACATTCACCGCTGTAAATGGCGGAACAAGATCCGGTGGTCTTATAAAAACCGTCGAATATCTTCAGGATGCTGAATTTTACGTTTATGTCGGTGGGGAGGAGTCGTTCCTTAACAATATATACGAAAGAGCACTAAATCCTGTATATGTTCCTTATGTCGGAAAAAAGTGCTGCTTTCTTTCTGAAAATATTGTGGATGAACAATTCAAATTGATAGATGAGGAGGAACTCGTTCATGTATATGACTGTCCTTAAAGCCGATTATCAGAGTCTCCAAAGCAGAAAATATTTCATGGATCTTAATGATATGTATTTTGTGCATAAGTGGATCACATCGCAGGTCGAACAAAGCCAGAAAGATGCAGGAATAAAATTTCGGGTGGATAAAACAAATGATGCATTTTTCCTGTATATACAGTCTGAAAACGAATTCCCCACCCATAACGTATCAAGCGCCGGAATGAGTGTTGTAAATATATTTGAACTCTCAAAACCCTCCGGTAAGATTGCATTCAGGCTTAAGGCTAATACTATCAGACAGGCTTCCGGCAATGTCACTGCACATTTAAATACAGATGAAGAAAGAAAAGTCTGGGCAAAGAAAAGACTTGAACCTTATATTGCTGATCTTCAGATCAGTGTGTCAGGGACGGGAATCATATCCACAAAAAACAACCTTAAATGTTTTTTTACCGAGTTTAACGGAAGCGGATATGTGAAGGATCCTGAAGCATTTTATCAGATCGTAAATACCGGCGTAGGTAGAAGTAAGGCATTTGGAATGGGCCTTCTGTTGTATAAAGAAATCGCATGAAAGATAACCTCTGTATAATCTATTATCACAACCCCTCAGACGAACTGAGAGGAAAGACAAGAAGATATCTGTATGAAGTACACCCGAATGTTTTTTCGGGTGTAATTTCAGTTACAGTCAGGGATAATCTGTGGAATTTAATAATGGAACAAAATGCAGAGGCGGTTCTTATATATCCGGCAAAAAACGAACAGGGATTTTCCTATAAATCAACCCCGAGCGCCGGAAAACAGATCTTTACCGAATTTAACGGGCTATATTTTCCTGCCAAAGTACAGGAAAAGATAACTGTTTCCGATATGTATGCAAAAACGGATAAAAAGCTTTTAGACCATATGGAAGAGGTCGGTTATATAACTGAAGCTCTTTTGAAGTATGGCAGGGGAAAACGTGCTATAGAGGTGCTGGCCGGTAAGTTTGGTATCTCCGAGGAAGAATTGATATCCTCCATATCGTTTCTTTGTGCAAGTCATGATATTGGAAAAGCACATCCGGGATTTTTAAAGTCAATGGCTGAGACAAACGCTGAATTCTCAGATAAGATATTGAAACTTGTTTTAAACGGTTCGATAACAGCTGACGACGAACATATAAGACATGAAAGGTACTCAAGAGAAATCGTAGAGGAATACCTCATATCAAGAGGATTTAATAAATATTTTTCAAAAGATATAGCCTATATCCTTGCTTTTCATCATCAAGGAAAGACATCCGGGTCTAAGATTAATGTTCCTGTAGATAAAGCCAGCCCGACGGATAAAAGATGGGATGACTGGAAAAGTGTTCAGGTTCAGATCCTGGATAAGATAGAAGAAAAGTGGAACTTTTCCTCAAAAATGAAAGATATTTATGGCCATAACGGGATAAATGGATTAACATATTTCATCTTATCCGTGATGGTCAATGCCGATTGGATAGCTTCAAGTTCTGCGTGGAAAAAATGTCTTGATAATGGCTTGTTTGTGGAAGAAACAGCAGAAGACTTTATAAAAAATAACGAACTCATTTACAGGCCTGTCAGAGATGTGTTCAAAGATGCGACTTGGGAAAAAGTATTTTCTTATAAGCCCAACGGATTACAAAATTGTATCCTGAATGATATAAGTTCCTGTGGCTCTCTTCTTTTGATCGAATATCCCTGTGGGCATGGAAAAACAGAGGCTGCTGTTTCAGCGGTAGTTAAACATTGTGGGGATTGCGGCGGAGCTATGTTTGTTACTCCTACAATGCAGACAGCGCATGCAATGGCAGGACGCATAAGAGAACTTTTTGTAAAACTTGACATTCCCATGAATCTTCCTGAATTTGACAGCAGCATGATCTGGAATGATAACGAGATGGAAAATATTCCTAAAGACATGTGGCCCGGCAGATCCAGGCATCAGATGTTATATCCCTTTGCGGTAGGGACGGTCGATCAGGTTCTTAAGACCGTCTTGTCTTACAGATATTCCTGTATCGGAACACTCGGGTTATCGGATAAGGTTATCATTATTGATGAGATTCATGCTTATGACGCATATATGTTGACCGAAATAGAATCTCTCATAAAATGGTGTTGCTTTTTTAAAGTACCGGTCATTCTCTTATCAGCGACACTGCCGACAAAAACAAAAGAGAGACTTTTTAAGGCTGCAGGATGCAAATCGCCAATGATAGATAATGGCTATCCTTTGATAAGCGTTGTAAAAGAAGGCAATCTTGTGCAGCTAAAGCCTTCTGTAGAATCTCCTGTAATGCCTGTTAAAACAGAGAAAGTGCTTGATATGACAGAGTATATGATCTCAAAGGCAATGGGACTTAAAGAGGGTATTATGGCGCTTATAGCACCAACTGTTGATGATGCTTTTGATATTTATCATGCTCTCCGGGGTAAACTGACTTCGGATGAATTGGTTCTTTATGTCGGACGGAATACGGTAAACAATAAAACTGAGATAGGTAATGAGTTGGTAAAGCTGCTTGGAAAAGACAGAACAAACAGGCCTAAAAAAATGATAGTGGTCGCCACGTCAATAATAGAGCAGTCACTGGATATAGACTTCGATTATATGTATACCGCTCTAGCACCTGTCGATCTGCTTATTCAAAGGCTGGGAAGAGTATGGAGACATAGTGATAAAGGAACAATAAGAGAATTAAAACCTGTTTTAGAGCCGTTTGTAGTTTTGATTCCTGAAAAATACGGTTCCCTGAAATATATATATGATGAAGGAATCCTGGATGCAACAAGAGATGTTCTGTCCGGACTGACAAAGATCGATACGGTAAAAGATGTGAGAAGGCTTATTGATGAGGTCTATGAAACTCCGGTATCAAAGGATCGTATATCTGAAATAAATGCGGGCAGAAACTGCCTGACTCATCCCGAAAGCGACGAGGTGTGTATATTATCCGGTACAGATACCTGTTATAACAGCTTTAATAGTGTCCAGCCTCAGACAAGAGAAGAAACATATCCCACACAACAGATAATCGTTCTCGAACAGTTAAAATCCGATTATGATTATAATGAGATCAGGATTATCATGCAAAATAACATGGTATCTGTATCATTAAATAAATTAAAAGGATTTACTGAAACCGACAACAGCATCGAGGCTTTTAAAAACGCAAAAGTGTATGTGGGCAAAGGCTTGTTGGTATCAGGAAACGGCAAGACAATGACTCTTAAAAAAGAAGGATTGGAGTTCACATGATAAATGAAACTAATAAACATCTCCTGACCCGGTCAGAAGATAAGATATCTTTCTTGTATGTCGATATGGCACGTATTGAGCAGTCAGAATATGGAATTGAAATAGTTCAGGGAAGCACGGTATCAGAAATCCCTGTTACAACCATCAACTGTATCATACTCGGCCCGGGCTGTGTTATCACTCATAAGGCTCTTTGTAATATATCAAGTGCGGGGTGTACTGTTTGTGTAATGGGTTTAAATCTCGGCGCATATTATCTGTACGGTGTTCCCGGAACTAACAGATCCCAAAATCTGCTCCGGCAGATAAAATATCACGAAAATAAGAACTTGCATCTTCAGATAGTGCATAAAATGTATGAAATAAGATATCCCGGAACACATTTAAAAACAAAAACCGTTGAAGAGTTGAGAGGTATTGAAGGCAAGACGGTAAAAGAATGTTATGAAAAATGTGCAAAAGAATATAATATAGCGTGGTCCGGAAGATGTTATAACAAAGATGATTTTTATGATCAGGATGTGGTAAATCAGTATATCACAGGTCTTAATCATGTTTTATATGGGATAACCACCGCGGTGATAAATACTCTTGGTTTTTCACCTGCTATAGGCTTTATCCATACCGGACATATGGAATCATTTACGTTTGATATAGCGGACTTGTATAAAGAAAAATGTATAATTCCGCTCGCATTTAAGCTCGCTCAGGATAACAAATATGACCGCAATACAATGTTAAAGTCACTAAGAAATATCGTTGTCGAAAAGAAATTAATGTCACAGATCGTAAATGACATCTTATCGTTATTTGATAAGAGCGAAGCAAATCACATAAATGCAGAGTTAGAGTTATGGGGCGATAAAAGTTTAGGAATTTCCGGAAAAAATTATGCTTATTTGCTCGAAAAAGCCCATAAATACTAACTCTTATCCCTATGTATATAGGGATTATCCCAATGAAGGTGCGTTATCAGGAATCCTGATAACCTTATCCCTATGTATATAGGGATTATCCCTCTCTGATATGCTCCCACTGCTCACGTCCCTCCTTATCCCTATGTATATAGGGATTATCCCTACGACAGACAGGAACACTGGACCGATGAGGACTTATCCCTATGTATATAGGGATTATCCTCGTTGCCCGTCTCATCCTCTACTGCCTTGTTCCTTATCCCTATGTATATAGGGATTATCCTAGTTTCGGCTTTCTTAATTTCTTCTAATTTGCCTTATCCCTATGTATATAGGGATTATCCCGCAAGCGCGGGAGTGCCTGAGCGAGAGCGAGTCTTATCCCTATGTATATAGGGATTATCCTCATATTTACAGTAGTTGGCAATTTTGCCGTTTCTTATCCCTATGCATATAGGGATTATCCTGAGAGATATGTAGTTCTCAAGAATGCAGATCACTTATCCCTATGCATATAGGGATTATCCGGTTCGATTTTTTCATTTGTGCAATTTCTGCACCTTATCCCTATGCATATAGGGATTATCCCAGACATGAGGGCGATGAGTGTTAGTATCTCTTCTTATCCCTATGTATATAGGGATTATCCGATCGGTCCCAAGATATCGGGCGATAATCTTATCTCATCCCTATATAATAGGGATTATCCTGGTCAGACGGCCGTGCATCAAAGGTCGCTCTGCTTATCCCTATACCTATAGGGATTATCCTGTGTCAAGCCGATTAACAATCGCCGCATATCCCTTATCCCTATACAGATAGGGATTATCCCGGCATATCAAGCTGGCCCTTTTCGTACCTTCCCTTATCCCTATACACATAGGGATTATCCCGATCAAGACATTCGATACGCCTTCAAAGAAAACTTATCCCTATACATATAGGGATTATTCTTGCAGTTGAAACATCAACAACAGATGAAGGAACTCATCCCTATATACATAGGGCAATTAAAAAGTCCACCGGGTTTCCGGTGGACTCGTTGTTATATAAGAATGATTTTATCTTGATAAACACATATGTCTTTTGTCCCGTTTTTTAAATGACTTGTCCCGGGTTCATGAAGATGTCCGTGTATGTATATAGGGACATTGTATTTATCTAAATATTCTGTAATAGCATATATTCCCTGGTGGCTGGCACAGGAGGCTTTGGTTCCATCGTAAGGAGCAGGATGTCCGATACATATATCTGCCCCGGGAAGCTTACTGATTATCGATTTATATTCTTCCTGAGTGTATAAGGGCGCATTTGATACATCCTTATATTTAAAGCTGCCCTCAAATGCCGCGATTGTAATTTTGTTATCGCCTGCCCTCAGTGTAAATACGGTGTTTCCTACATTCTGGATTCTGGGATATTGTTCGTAAGTATCCTTTAAGTCGTGGTTTCCCAGTATTCCGTAAATCGGAATCTGTTCGGGGACATATTTGGAAATATATTCAAGTTCACGCCCATGATCTCCGAGACATATAACCGCATCATAATTCTGAGTCAATATATCAAATTTTATATCTTCCGTTAAATAATCGTGCGTATCAGAAATAAAAAGAACTCTTATTCCCTTAGGAGAGTAGTCGAGGTAAGTTTCCTTTGATGAAGCTTCTAAGGGCGACAATATTACCTTTTTTTTGTTTTTAAAAATCCTGCTTATTAAGTTCATATGATCCTCCATATCATCTATTATGATATGTTGATAAAAAAATCATAAAACAAAAAGATCTTTGCGAAAACTTCTGAATTAATATTTTGACAGATGAATAATGCATAAAGATACCGCTTCATGCGGTATTTTTTTATCTCAAAGTTCCTTTTCTACAACCTACAAACATATTTGTAGTATGAAGAAAATACTTTTTACAATAGCATTATTTTTGCTGGTCTTAACCGGGTGTGGAAAGACTGAAAATACAATTCTTTCAGCTGACTATAACTATAACAATGTGGTTTGTTATGAAAAAGCGGTCAGTTCATCAACGATGTATGTGCCAAATGAAGTGTCGAGAGATTTTTTAAACACTTACAATGTTGAGCCTGATATGACCCTTTATAAGACATGTCAGATCACATCGGCAACTGATGGAACATCGTTCATGTTAAATTCTGTTGCAGAGTGTATCCCGAGCGCATTCTACGAGGCTCTGATGAAAGGAATGCAGATGGAACTTGAACTTGCTCCAGTAACGCTGGAGTATGGCAGGGCAAATTCCGGGGAATACTATTTCAGTTCTTCAGATTTTAACGAAGGTGATGAATATATAATACTCAATCCTCCGGAAAGTTTTAATTATAGATCCGGCGGAGTGGATACCCGTGATCCCGAATCAATCAGGTCTTTTGTCACAAAATTCATGCGTGAGGATAATGAAATAGAAAAATTGACCGATAACGGCGAGGTCATAGGCTATAAAGTTAATCTATCGCTGGATTCCCAGACTTTTTCATATTTATCTAATTTGTTCGATAGTACAAAAGTGTTTCCACCGAAAAAAACGTATGAAAACTACGAAGGATGGCTGACATTTGATCAAAACGGGCGTCTGGCAGAAGTATGCCTGCATGCATATGGAGTGTCTGAATCACCCCTTGATTGGGCTACGAAAGAAGAAGAATACAAAATATACGCGGACTTCTTTTATGACAGCGAGACTGATTTTTCGTTACCGCCCGAATATATGTCATATATCGATTATGCAGATATAAAGGATTATTTCGAATAATGGAAAAAAGAAGACTAAATGACGCACAAATTGAAGCGGTTAAGTCCGAAGACAGGTTTACGCTCATAATTGCCTGTGCCGGAGCGGGAAAAACACAGACGCTCATGTCTAAGTTGGCATATCTGGTAAATAAAGGTGTAGATCCTTCTAAGATACTTTTACTTACATTCACTAATAAGGCAGCGGATGAGATGAAAGACAGAGCTGCAAAGGTGGGTGGCGAAAAATGTAAAGATGTCACTGCTTGTACCTATCATTCGTTCTGTTCTTTTATGCTCAGAAAGTATGGAAGCGCTGTTGGTCTTAACACAGGATTTAAGATCCTGGACACCTTTGATTGTAAAGATATCATTACTTTTATAAAAAACGGCAACAAGGGTTATAAAGGACTTCCACCTTCTTCAAAGATACTGGGTATGTATTCTTCATCTATTAACACAGAAGTGTCTTTTGAGGTGTTGATGGAAAAAGAAGAACTTGATCCTCAGGAAAAAGTGCTTGTTCGTCAACTGATCGACGATTATGTCGCATATAAAAAAGAACATAACATGGTTGATTTTGATGATCTCATGGTCAAGTTTCACGAAGCACTTCAAAATCCTCAGATACAAAAAGACGTTTCTGAAAAATATGAATACATAATGGTGGACGAATTTCAAGACACCAACAATCTTCAGAACCGGATTGTGGACTCCATGCTTGGTGAAAAAACCAAACTCACAGTAGTTGGTGATGATTATCAGTCCATATATGCCTTCCGTGGTGCTCAGATAGAGAATTTCCTAAAGTTTCAGGAAAGACATTCTCCCTGCAAGGTTATTGTGCTTGATGTCAATTACCGTTCCACTCAGGAAATACTTGATGTGGCAAATAAGGTAATGAATGATGCAAGAGCCGTTTATTACGATGGTGGTTATGAAAAGAACATGAGATCGGACAAGTCCGGCAATGAACCCAAGATTCTCAATCCGGATAATGCTCACGATCAAGCCGAAACGGTCATGGATATGATAAGGAGCCTGCTTGATAGAGGTGAAAACCCCTCCGAAATAGCAGTACTTTTCAGGTCATCAAAGAGTTCCGGGCTTCTTGAAATGAAGCTCACAAAAGAGGGCATACCTTATAATAAGTACGGCGGTGTGAAATTTTTTGAGTTGGCACCGGTAAGGGATATCCTGGCATTCCAAAAAATCTCTATAAATACACACGATGAAACCCAGTGGTTCAGAATACTCGATCTTATACCGGGAATAGGCGGCACTTATGGCACCAGGATAGCTTCAGCCTGCAGCGATAAAGATTTCCTTCTTAAAAGCGAATTTGAAGGGAAGAAGACAGCGACCGCACAGCGGATACTTCCGGGATTATATGAATTAAATGATGCGATAGAAAAGATAATCGCGGTAACGGATCCATCTGAGCAGCTTGATTGGATCTGGAAATATTATCATCATATCTTAGACGAAAGAATAGCCTACGAAGAGGAGAAGATCAATTCAGGCAAGGTGATCAAAGAAGAGACCCTTGAAAAATATAAAAGTCTCAAACGTGAAGCAAAAGAATGCGTAGAACTTCTTAAAGAGATGATAAAAGGATATTCCTCTATAAATGTGTGGCTGAATGATACAACTCTGGATGCTAAGAGAAGATCGGATCCTGATAAAAGCATTGTACTTTCAACTATACACTCAGCAAAAGGACTTGAATGGGACAACGTATTCATTCTTGACGTGGTTGATGGGATTTTTCCTTCAATGAAGGTTCTGACAAATTATTATATGGGTGATCCTGAGGACTTAAAAGAAGAGTTAAGATGCTTTTATGTTGCTTTAACCAGGCCCGGAAAAAACCTTGTAATATTCTCCCCCTTAAGTGTAACTGTTAATGGACAGTGGAGTGCGGGAAGATCTATTTTACTTAATCCTGAGGGCTAATTCATATTGTTTCTGAACTCCAAACACCTTCCGTAAAAAAGAAGGTGTTTTTTTATCTAAAAATATGCAAAATTGTCTACTCAAAATCATAATTATTATAGAAAAAGTCATACCAAAATTAATTTTTATGCAGGAAAAACAATGAAAGATAAAAGAAAATATAAGATCAAATTCAAAAAAGAGATCAAGACAGATGCTAATGGTAATACTTATACCGTAATGCATCCACTGCCTCCGGAAGATGAAGATGTAAAATATCCCAACAAAAGGAACTATATCAGGACAGCAAAAGAATTATATTATCCTGACTATATAATCGAAAAATTAAAAAAAGCAAAAAGTGAAGAAATGGCTCTTAGTATCATGGCCGAAGGCAGGCATACACTTGACAGGTTTGATTATGGTCAAAAAGATGCTGATAAGTATACCAGGTTCGATAAGACCTGTCATGGGAAAAATTTTATAAATATGCCCGGAGGAAGAAAGAGTGTCTAAGCCTAAGAGAAACGCTTATTCGAAATATAAAGCCAAGAAGGTGGAGTTTGATGGATTCATCTTTGATTCAAAAAGAGAGTGTGAAAGATATAAGGTTTTAAAACAGCTGGTCGAAAGCGGTCAGATACATGATTTAAGAAGACAGGTTGAATATGTCCTGATTCCTATACAGAGAGAACCTGACACCGTCGGGCCTAAAGGTGGGATTAAGCGTGGAAAAGTAATTGAAAAAGCCTGCACATACAAAGCGGATTTTGTGTATAAAAATCTCGATGGGGAAGAAATAGTAGAAGATACAAAAGGTTTTAGGACATCGGATTATATAATCAAGAGAAAACTTATGTTAAAGGTTCATGGAATAAGGATCAGGGAAATATAAAAGAGAACGGTAGCTCCCGGCAAAAATACATATTTATATTTGAATCAATGACAGCCGGAGATATTAATTTCTCCGGTTTTTTATATGGAGGAAAATATATGAGTGATGTTAAGTGGTCCATTATGATATCTGATGAAAACGGAGCAAACCCTCAGCCCTATGACGGAATCGAATATACGTCCTGGGATGACGCAATGAAGGCCCTTGCTGAGGCTAAAGTATGTTTTTGTGCTTATCCCGTTGTCTGTGGTGAATCCGCAGCAATACCTGCCTGAGAGGAGTACAAATGGAGAGTATAACAGTTGAAAATGCAAAAGTTGAGTTCAAGCTTACAGAAAAAGATATTGCCAGGCTTATCTGGCAAATGGATTGTAAGGAACAGTCCAATCTTTTAGCAGAACTCGCCGTCTTGTCTTCAACCGATAAGAACGCTCCCGGGGCGAGATATAACCAGATGTTCGGTGTCACCAGATATGTAACAGGTGAAATGGGAGTCTGTGACGCTGATCTGATTGGAAAATTTATAGACGATCTTCATGAGTATGCTGGCTCAGAAGCCTTGAGACTTCGTCCTATTGCGTGAAAGGAGTAAAAATGCAGAAACCTGAAAATGTGATGACGATCCCTGAGGAAACTGCCCGTTGGCTCATGGACGGTGATGGAGCAACTGATGAAGAGTTTGCTGAGACATTCGTCCTTATGGCGAAGATCAAAAAAGGCCAGTTCGGAGCCCCCGTATCGTTAACAAAAGAAGATATGACCGGTGCAGACACTGAAGAGATCGCATCAATGATCAAGAATATGCTGGATGAGATACTGTTCAGCACGGAAATCGATTCCGGCGCCTGGTGGAAAGGATAAGACATGATATCAGAATCCATACTTTTGGGTCAGATAAATAACTGTAACGGCTGCTTGATGGATAACGGAGAAGAACCGGATATCTGTCATAACTGTGGTATTCATATAAACGAGAGAAGATCTGACAAAAATGAAGCAGCTTTATATCGCGAAAATGAATCCTGCCCGGAAAATCACATATCATAAAAATCCATAATATATTTATCTAAAGACAATCGGAGTAACCGGTTGTCTTTTTTTTCGGAGGAAAGAACATGAAAAATAAAATATGTCCCATATGCGGCTCTTATAAATATCGCAGCAATGTATATAGTGAATGGGGAATAGGCATTGTTGAGGAACATAGCCACTGTAAAAGATGTGGATACACCGTCGAACAGTGCTATAACAGGCCGCTTGGAGGATTTATGCCCATGATAAAGAGAGGATATGAATCGTTCGGAGTATATTACCCTAAAAACAGCCGCAAACGCAAACGGATGAAAAGAAGATTTCATATCAGATACAGTAATGAAGACAGATATTTAAGTCTTCTATAGAAGGAGAATACATGAAAATATTATATGCATTGAGTGATTTTGTTATCACACTGGTGTATTACGCCTGGGCACTTTTAATGATCGCAATCAAAGGTATCCTGGCTTACGCAGCTATATATTGTTTTGAGATAAAGATGCCGGGAATACTGTTTATTGTTATCCCGACCGCAGCTTTCTGTATAAGAGACCTTAAGAGAGCACAGAGAAGATCAAGGAGATAAAAATGGATAATGAATTATTTGTTCTGGCAGACAGAATATCCGATGATGAAGATCTTGATGAGGTTGTGCAGAAAATGACCCCTCTTTATAAAAATCATCAGGAAGCAGCCAAGAGCTTTGCCCTCCCTTTGAGCGCGGTTAAACTGTACGATGACAATGTGCGTCAAACGGTTTACAAGATAAGAGAAAAGGCTGCCAGAGAAGCATTTACCCAGAGAGACTGGTTAAAGGCGTGTGAATGCGCCGGGCTTCAGGCAGAGCCTTTTATCGATAAGACCGAAACGAGGGATTGTGATGAATTTTCACTTGTTAAGATAGCTTATCATCTTGCGGAAACCTGCGGTTACACAGATTCTCCATATCATACCGGATACAATAAAGAGGATGAGTGGTTCGACGTTTATAAGGTTGACAAGGAAGGAACAATAACCTGTCTTGCCGGAGAAAAGAGCTGTGATGCGATAGGGCTTGAGAATGTATTTCTTACAAGGATCCGTTACGCAGATGGCAAGGTCGAAATCAGACCTGTTGGGGACGGATATGATGATTTTTATATAGACTCGTTCAAGGCTGACCTCGCCAAAGAACTCGAAGAAGCATATGGAGGAAAAATTAAATGAAACTTACCGGAATGTATTTTGAGCTTAAGATGGATAGAGAGATAATCCCTGACAGTCATTACATTATGCCCGGCGGATATTGCATAAATGGAAAAGAATTTGATTTCAATACAAGTGAGTGCAATGTCTCTGCCGAAGATCCTACAGTGCTTAAGTGTGATGTATATGATTATCAGGATCTTTCTGAAGATGAACCCTGTTTTATTACAAAAGAGGATATCAAAGCAGGCTTCGACGAATTCTTTGTATATTGCGGAGAAAAGGACGAGCCCGAGATAAACCCTGTTGAGGTGATCTCTCTGCAGTTTAATTTTCGTTCAGAAAAAGGCAGTGTCTGTCTGGTTAAGGCTTCGGATGAATTGCTCAAAAGTGCAACAAAGGCGCTCGCATCATAAAATGTAGGCGCAGCTTAAATTACATATTAGTTATATAAAAAGACAATCGGAGACCGGTTGTCTTTTTCTTTTTGCAAAAGGAGATAAATATGGTAAAAGTTAATCTGACATCCGTGGGAGGAAAGGAAAAGACGTTTTCCGTATCAACACAGGATGAAAACAAGTTCTACAAGAAAATTGCCCAGGAAGTGTGCGATGTGCCATATCCGGACACCGTGACTGTGGTAACCCCTATGGGTAAAGCTGTTTATAGCCTCATAAATCGTTCGGGTTCGCTTTGTGTATCTGAAGTAAGTAATAACATTACCGGGCTTAAAGATGGTGAGTTTCCTCACAGAAAACTCGCTTTTGCCGACTGGGTCACAGCAGGAAGAAGACAGTCCGTGTTTTCCGGTCTTAATGAATCACAGATGGGAATGGGGTCATATAAGTTTTATGAGCTTGAACCCACAGATGATGGCGAAGTTAAAGCTACATGGGGTTCTATGAGGTCAATAGGCGGTTCTTTTGACGCTCCTCACTCTTGTACTTATCCTACGCGTATGGCCTGGATAAAGTACAGTGAGAAGGTTAAGAAGGGATATTTCGATCTGACCGATGTTTACCTTGAAACAGAAGATGATTATGAGGAAGAAATTCCCGAGTCTGAACCTGAAAAGAAGGCAAATATCTATGCTGTAGCTCTTTACAGAGTCTTAGCTGACCAGGTGAGCGGTGCACTTGAGTATCAGATGGCTGATACTCACATCACAAAAGCTATGATCAAGGCATCTCAGGAGACACTTAATGAACTCTACCAGATGAACATCGATACCGATGATGATCTTGAAAAGTTCAATAAAACCCTTCTTAAGCTCATGCTTGTTTGTCCCCGTAAGGTGTATTCGATGAAAGACTGGCGAGCAGTCGATAAGGACTCAGTCAAGGAAATTCTTGAAAGGGAACAGGACTTAGTCGATGCTATGAACGGTAAGCTGACCATGCAGCGCAATAAAAAGGCCAGCGAAAAGAAGGCTCTTAAAGACAGAACAGCTGAGCTGGAAAAAGGCACTGAGCCTTTCACAGAGCTTGGAATCAATGTCGGCCCCGTGTCTGCCGAAGTTAAGAGCAAGATACTGCACATGCTCCCTGCGGATCTTCAGTCTAAAGTAGCAAATGTATACCGTGTAGATTCCAAAAAGCACAGGGAAAGATTCCAGAAATATCTCAAGGATAATAACTTGACCAAGAGTGATATCAAAACTCTCTGGCATGGTTCCCGTAATGAGAACTGGCTCAGCATCATTGAAAAAGGTCTTATGATCCATCCCAATGCCAAGATTAACGGTAAGATGTTCGGATACGGCATATATTTTGCGCCTTCAGCTCAAAAGAGCTGGGGATACACATCTTATTGTGGTTCTTACTGGGCTCAGGGCAATCAAAGTCTTGCGTTTATGGGACTTTATCAGTGTGCTTATGGCAAGCCTTATCACCCTAACGGCAGCTGGGGAAATCAGTATGATCAGAAATTCATGAAGAGCCATGGCTGTAATTGTCTTCATGCACAGCGCCACGATTGCGGGCTCAGAAACGATGAGATCGTATTTTATGATGAAGCAGCAATGTATTTGTCCTATATAGTAGAATTTCATTGATAAAAACAACGGGCGCCATTATCTTGGTGCCCGTTATTGTTTCTGAGAGAAACATATATAAAAATATACGATTCAAAAATCCCATATTTATAGTATCTGACAACGGGAGAAATTGATTCTTTCGTTTATTTTTTTGTAAAAATACAGGAGGAAATAAAATGATGAATTTTAACGAATTTTGCGGGGCAATCAAGGGAATTATCGAGAGCAGACTTCCTGAGGAATATTTCGGGTCTACAATCGAGACATACGAGGTTGTAAAGAATGGCGGCACAGTGACCGGAATTAACATCCGTAAGGCTGGTTCTAACGTCTGCCCCACAATATACCTCGAAAGCTTCTATGAGGCTTACATGAATGGAAAGGATCTCGCCGAGATTGCCGAACAGATCATTGCGATCAGGATCGAGCACGATACAGAGATTGATACAGATGTGATCGGAAGCCTTGATTATATCAAGGAGCATGTGTATCCGAGACTTGTCGCTGCGGGCAACCATTCATTCCTTAATGGAAAGGCCTATAGCCTTGTCGCAGATGACCTTGCTGTCGTATATTCGGTAAAGGTTTATATTGACGGATCAGACGGATCCTACGTCATTCAGGAAGGCCAGCTTGACACCCTTGGCATATCATTAAGCGAGCTTCATAAGATCGCGCTTGATAACATTCAGACCGTTATGGGACCCAGTGTTTACTGGATGCATGAAATGCTTATCAACATACTCAGGGAACAGGGGGCAAACGATGAACAGATACAGGCAATGCTTCCCGAACTTCCGCCCGATATGCAGGATCAGACCATCCTGACATCTGAAAATAAGACCTTTGGGGCCTCGGTAATCCTTAGCCGTGAGATTATGGATTCCGTTCTCAAAAGATACGATGCTGAGAAGGTATACATCCTTCCTTCATCGATCCATGAGTGTATCTGCCTTCCTGAAGGTACAGGAAGTGTTGACGAGCTCAGCCAGATGGTAACGAGCATCAACGCAACCCAGGTCGATCCTATGGATAAGCTCACGGACGCTGTATATTCATATACATCCGAAGACGGACTTGTAAAAGTGGCGTAACTCGAACCTAAAAACAGGGCATCTTAATGATGCCTTGTTTTTTTTATATCGCAAACCATATTAAAAAATAAAAACTTCAAGGAATATAGCGAGTCTTTATGATTGTATACCTGTTCCTAAAGAAAGGAGAGGAATTGGTCGTACAAAATATAAGAAGTATCGTTTATTCCACAATGGTAATCGTTCAGGTGGTTCTTTCTTTGACCAGTTATGTCCCGCAGATAATAAAGTTGATAAAGAGGAAAACAAGTGATGACCTTTCGCTTGTATCGTGGGTGGTCAGTCTCTTTGACTTTTCTACTTACCAGATACTTTTGTTGACGGGTGATGGAGGACTTATACTAAATCTCATTAATGCACTTCAGATATGTCAGATTGTAGCTGTGATCATTCTTATAAAGATATATCAGAAAAAAGGAAATACAGAGCCGGCAAAAATAACATAATCTTAAATATACGACAAGAGGAAAAATGAAAGGAGTAAAATGCTGGCTTTTCCCAAACCTCAGAAAAAAGTAAAAGAAAAGACCTACAGTTCTATAAGGAGGAAAACATATGAAGAAGTGAAAAAGCAGGTAAAAACAAAGCCTAAAAAACATAAATCCTATACTCCGGTATGTAAATACTGGAGTATATTTACGTCAAATCTGAATAGGTGCTATATATCAGGCTCTGATAAAAATGAAGCGGATATTCATATCCATCATATATTTGGGGCTGCAAATAAGCATAATTCAGAGCGAAGAGGTTTTATCATTCCTCTGAGAACAGACTGGCATGACACAGCTGATTATGGGATCCATTTTAACAAAGAATTGGACCTTAAGTATAAGAGGCAATGCCAGGATTACTATCTCAAACACTACGGCACCACGGAAGAATTTATTAAGGAATTCGGAAAATGGTGGTAAAAACAACGAAATCGAGAAGGAGAAGAAAATGCACAGAGTAGGAAAATTCGAAAAAGTATCGTATGAGCAGTTTAGAGAGGGAATGAAGGAGATTTCGGAGTTTTGGGTTGATCCTGAGCCTATAATCCGTGACACCTATGACCACCTTCAGCTTCCTAAGAGAGCAACCACCGGCAGTGCGGGATATGATTTCCACACTCCCATCGGATTTACCCTTAATCCCGGGGAAACCATTAAGATCCCCACTGGAATCAGAGTAAGAATGGATGAGGACTGGATGCTCGGAATGTTCCCCAGAAGCGGACTTGGATTCAAGTTCAGACTTCAGCTCAATAATACCGTAGGTATCATCGACAGTGATTATTATTACTCAGACAATGAGGGTCATATCTTCGCTAAGATCACCAATGACTCCAATGAGGGTAAGGTGTTAGTTCTTAAAGAAGGTGACGCATTCATGCAGGGTATTTTCATTCCCTATGGCATTACCGAGGACGATGATACGACCGGAACAAGAAACGGCGGATTCGGGTCAACCGGAAAGTGAGGAATAAATGAATCCTACGACAGAACAGAAATATATAAATAAGATTCGTGAACTTGAAAAGAGAGTTGAGAAACTTGAACAACATACTAACGAATGTATTTGTAGAGATTCGGTTCATGTTGATGATATGGATGTTCTTGACAAGATAAAAGGCTATGTAGATCACATCAGAAACACAGGTATGGGAAAGAAGAAAAGCCTTGAATTTATAGAAAAATACATTGAAGGGTTAAAGGCAGGAAAGTGAGGTAAACATGCCCGCTATAATCTTAGGAGACGAAGTAACTCTCCGGATAAAGGAACTCAATGCAGCGTTTAAGCCTTTTGCGGAAAAAGGTTGGATGTGCGAAGGAAGTGATGACGCCGACGGATGCCTTTACAGTGTATTGTTTAACAACGACACCGATGAATGGTTCCGTGTGGACGAAAGAGGCAATATAGTTGCCGAAGACCTTAGCACCACGTCCATGTCAGATGCAAAGTCAATGGCTGTTATTCAGACGAATATCAGGAAAACGCTCGAAGCATTGTAAAATTTCATATAAAAGACTACCCTTTCTCTTCGTGAGAGAGGGTAGTTTTATTTTGGGTATGGTATAAAATAATCATTTTTACAGTATGTCCGAAAAAACATATTAAAAAGTGACTGATAAATGGAGCGGATAATGCTCCTTATTTTATTTGGAGGTATATGAATGAATAAAAATATTATCTGGATCTCAGATATCACAGACGAAGATCTTGAGGCGGCAAAAGAGAATTATCTCATAAATAACGAAGATGCTACCGAAGAAGATGTCACGGACAGCGATATTTACGATTGGGCAGAGCAGACAAAGATGGACGACCTCGTATTTGAGGAAGAAAACCTGATGGACGTTAAGATGCCTGGAGAGATATTCCTTGTCGGAGTACTTGAAAGATGGAATGGTTCGCATTCTGCCTATAAGTCACTTAAGACCAACAGTGTTGGAAACGCACTCCGAGAAGCCGTAATGTCGTTTGGCGGCGATAACAGTTTTGAGATCGCGATCGAAGATGGAAAGGTTCTCATAAGGCAGTGGGGACATGATAATCCGACAAATCCCTCTATATTCGAGTTCAGGTCCGTGAAAGGATGTGACTCCCTCGATTCTCTGATCTATGTCGAAGATAAGGATGACACCGAATTTCTGATGAAGAACTCGGAATCCCCTGCGAAAGAAATCTGTGAGGTTTACGGATGGGAGGTGGCTGCATGAAATTTTCAACAATAGAAGGAGCCAAGACATATGCCTGTGAAAATATCGGCAAGTATGAGGCTGTAGACGCTTATGTGGGCGGAAAGCCCTCATATATCTGTTCTACCTCACTCCCACTTGAAGAGAGGCTCAGAAACCCCATCGAAAAGGCAGTTGAAGACTTCCTTGTGGATCTTGGGATGAAAAGAGATGTGTGTCAGCAGATAGCGGTCGATATCGGCGCAGAAGTTACGGGCGATCTGATTGATAAGATTGAAAAGCACGCAAATGTAAATATCGTGTGTGCTTATCTTGACTATTAATGATTCAAAAACAATAACTTTTAAAAATACATATTATCTATATCTGAAAACAGGAGAGAGACATTCTCTCCTGTTTATTTTTGCAAAAATAAACAGAAAGGAAATAAATAGAATGAGCTACGCAGATAAAGTGTTTAAGGAGACTGTAAAGGATATCCTTGAAAACGGCACGGATACACAGGGAGAACTTGTCCGTCCCCATTGGGCTGACGGGACACCCGCATATACCATTAAGAAATTCGGTGTGGTAAACCGCTACGATCTCCGCAAGGAGTTTCCCGCCCTCACTCTCCGCCGCATTGGACTTAAGTCCGCGATGGACGAGATCCTGTGGATCTATCAGAAGAAGTCAAATGATATCCACGAACTAAATTCATCTATCTGGGATGAATGGGCAGATGAACGTGGTCTCATTGGAAAAGCCTATGGCTATCAGATGGGGGTCAAACACGCCTATAAAGACGTCACGATTGACGGACTCTGGAAGGCTTTTCAGGGACAGTTTATCTCTCCCGGAAACACAACGTATTTCGAGGAGATTCCTAAAAATGGAAGACCATCCAAACGGTCCTTTGGAGATATCATTGCTTTCAGGGAAAATAAGATATATCCCTATGATGAAAGAAATGAAATCTGGCAGATGGACCAGATGGATAAGGTCATATATGACCTAAAGAACACTCCGTTTTCAAGACGTATTATGACAACTACGTGGAATCCGGAAGACCAGTTCGAAATGGCACTCGCCCCTTGTGCATACTCGATGACTTATAATGTCACTGATGATCACAGAGAAGACGGCAAGTTAACTCTTAATGCTGTACTTAATCAGCGTTCGCAAGATATGCTCGCTGCTAACGGTTGGAATACCGCGCAATATGCGATTCTTCTTATGATGGTCGCACAGACCGTTGGAATGGTTGCAGGAGAGCTCGTGCATGTCATCGCAGACTGCCATATCTACGACAGACACATTCCTATGATCAAGACTCTGCTCGACAGAGAAGAGTTCCCTGCTCCCAAGGTAAGTCTTAACCCCGAGATTAAGGACTTCTATCAGTTCACCACTGATGACCTCATCATTGAGGACTATGTATATGGTGAGCAGATAAAGAACATCCCGGTGGCGGAATGAGGGAATAAAATGAGTAAGATACTGATAACAGGCGGAAATCCCTCTATAATGAGGGCGATGATCGAGAAGATTGCTAAAGAACGGGATCTTGATCTGACTGGTGTGAAGATTGAGGAAAGAATCATTCACATGCCTCATATTCATCATCTCACTCCTTTTGCGAAATCTGATTTCTTTGCTCAAAGCTATCCGGAAAGAAAAACTTATCACCATAAAAAAAGAGGCTTTTAAAAGCCTCTTTTTTTTGTTGCTTAAGTAAATATTTCATATTTATATTGTCTAAGTTATAAAAGGAGCGATCAGATTTCATACAATATAAAACTTAAAAGATAAGGAGATGCCATGAATAAGGTCATAGAAGACAATTATAATGCGATATTTAACCACATTAGCAGATTACCGGGGTGTAATGAACATTTTATTCGTTTTCTTAAGTGGTCTATAGATAAAGGTTTTTTTGATAATCTGACCGTTGGTGATTTAATCGATCTCTATGGAGATACCACCTCACTTAACCTCCCTTTATTAAGAAAGGATGGGATCACAATAGGATTCAGTTCCTTACCGGAAGGTGGATTTAAAGTGGGCATTGACCCCACCAGGTGGTTCGATTCAGTCAGCAGATGTTCTGTTGTGATTACTTTCCCTTTCACCTCAAAAAGAGAAGAAAAACAGGTTTATAGTATCCTGGAATCACTTCTTGACGAGCACTCAAAAAGACATAGGGAATGGCTCCGCGAATCAAGAAGCAGCTGGTATGGCTCATACCTGTCCAATGCTTCGTAGCACCGTCTGATAACCGGTATACTCGATGTACCTCCGGAGAAATACTAAGTAAAATAAAAAGTCCGGCAAAAATATCATAATAAAAATATATGGGAAAAGGAGAAGATATAAAAAATCTTCTCCTTATTTTTTTAGGGAGGTATAATATGAGTGAAACTTTAAATAATATCTTAAATCTGATAAGTGAAGTAAAAAAAGATAATAGTGAGATAGCAGATAGTTTAAAGGAGCTGATAGTAGATGCAATAAAAGCGCCCGCAAACTATTATAATGCGGTTATTTCGATGGTTGCGGAAATAAAGGTTGCTCGGGAATATGGAGACGAAAACCTCACCTATATTACTGAGAAAAGCGACAGAAATAGGCGTGCAGCTCACATAAAACTCACGCAGGCCATAAATCAGCTTAACAGATGGGCGAAAATGTATGGTCTCGAACCTGTTTTTAATACAGGCCGGGAATCTGAACTTGATCCTGATAACTCTAGCGATCGTCAGCTTGCCGCTGTGCTTGGATATAGATTTTCTAACGAGCTGTTCTTAGACGAAATGGTCAGGAGTAATATATTTTTCGATGCTAAAACCTATGAAGACATCGACTCCATACTCTATGAGATGGAAGAATATGCTGTAAAATTCAATACCCATGTCGTTAGAATTGAAGAAATCAAAGAAAAAGCGGAAAAAATGCTGAATAAGGAGAAGGATATAGATGACAATAGAGGAGTTAATGTCGATAAAACCTCGGAAGGAATATCCAGATAATAACTGTCATAGAGAAGAAGGTTTGATTCTTACTGAAATCTTTTACGCTACGCCATTACAGTTAATTGTATTTTCGTATTCATACGGTAAATATAAATTACTTGGGAAATATGACTGTGTAAACAAGTTTTTGGAATTGGAGAGCGACGGATGTATATCTGTCGATGCGACTCTTGAAGAACCTTTTGTAAGAATTGAAAGAAGCACGTATAACGACAAAGAATTGTCTGATCTGATATCAACTCTTAAAGATGTCTCTGTGATAATGAAATGGATCCCGGATATCAAAAAAGAGATCCTCGATATCTCAGTTCCTTACAATGTACAATAAAATATCTTATGTTAAATGCGGAAGGTCGTATGACCTTCCGTTTTTCTTTTAATAAAAACATACTTTCTAATAAGAGGATTTTTGCTTATGGATTATCTTTTTATGCACAAAAATGATATATTGTGTCATTTTTCTGCGACAAAAGAATATGTAAAGGTAAATGAGGTGATAGATGAATTTCACCTGCCTTATTTTTTTAAGGAAAAAGCAGTGATAGGTGAGAATTTTGTTGACTGGCTTTATAAGCGCAGCATTCCGGAATCACGACCGAGAAGAGATGAGCTTATAAGGGCCTGCGGCGGCGAAACTCTTTTTGACCTGATAATCAAGAATAAAGGCTTATCCCTCACTGACCAGTACTGGATCAAACCCGAAGATTCAGCTGAGACCTGGGAAGAAGTTAATTTTTTTAACAACGGATATGAAGAACTGACGGGGGATATCTTGATAAAAAATGAAGGCGATTTTTGTCTTTCTCCCGATATTTCAACAAATGGTGTGCTGCCTAAGGCTTGGCGCAGAAGAGAAGGGGTCGATTATCTTTTTAAATTCGGCAAAAAACCGTTTTATCAGGAACCCTTTAATGAAATAGCCTCAAGTAAGATAGCAGCTAAATTTCCTCTTTTAAATGCTGTCCAATATAAATTGGGCGTATATGAAGGAAAATATGCGTCTGTTTGTAAGAATTTTATTACAGAAGACACGGAGTTCATCCCGGCAGCTCAGATTTATAAGAAAGAGAATGATAAATTTGGAAATATCCGGGTAGCACTTATATCCGAACTTAAAGATATGGGCATAACAGGTGCTTCAAGGTGGCTCGACCAGATGCTCTTGTTCGATTACATGATATGTAATACCGACAGGCATTTGGGAAACTTTGGTGTTTTGAGAAACTCCGATACAGGTATGATCCTGGGAATGGCTCCGTTATTTGATTCTGGAAGCTCTTTATGGGCTGATGAGCCGGGAAATATCATAATTAAAGAAGGAGATATCGCTAAGGGAGTAGCGGATTCTCAGGCAAATATACTTGAAAATATAAGCAATTTCAGGAATCTGCCCCTTGAAATCTTCGATATGGCGTTCGAAATAGGAAATTACATATATAAGTACACAAAAGAATGCTCAGACAAAAAACGTGCTCAAATACTGAAAGACCGTTATGATGAAAGACTTTTGAAACTTAAGGAAATAGTACTTAAAAAGGAACGCCTTAAAGAATTTAGATATAAAGAAGAGGAAGAATTGTTGGAGGGCTAATTTATGGCTGATATTCGCGATACAGAACTCATTGGTTCTCAGAACCTTGAGGAACAGAAAAAAGCTGCCGAGAGGCTGTTAAATGCAATACTTGGAAGCATTGAAGCTATTGAAGGTGACAGTCTTGAAAAAGTAAGGGTTGCCGAATACTTTTCTGTGCTTGGATGGACCGACCCGAAGGAGCAGGAAGAGCTTTTTAGAGCCCTTGATTATGCGGTAGACAATGCCCGCACGGAGAGGCTTAATGCCGCTGCGCTCGCAAGAAGTAAGGACGGTTCTTTTAATGGTTTCCTTGAATCAGGCAAAAAGTGGATTAACGATGTAAAGAAATTAAAATATAAACAGGAAATCCAGGAGCTTGAATATAAAGTTCCTTCAATAAGACTTATCAATGGATTTCCTAACATCGATAGTTCGAACGGAGAGGTGATCCGTGCTGATATGAAGCTTGACATGGTCAAGGCGGCATTGGCATACTCTGCGAATAATTTCAATAATGGACTCGAAGAATACCAGGAGCAGGACAGATACGGAAAATTCTCCTATGGAGCCACCCATTATAATCCCGATGGATCAATGTGGTGCGATATTTTCGAGCTTAGGAATGATTTTGACCAGAACGGTAATGTTGTAGGAGAGAAAACCGAGCATACCGCAGGAAGGATTGGTCTTGATAAAGAGGGAAATATCATTTCTTGCATGTTCGGATCTCATGGACGTCATGTTCAGGACTATCTTGTCACCATGGATACTGAGCGCATCACTGATGTCTGGAAAAAGTGGCTTGTCGGAAAAGACTCATCCGAAACCAGTGATCAGCTTGATGATATTGTGGGCAGGGAGCTTAAAGAAGAGTCCGTTATCGACAGTAATGCTGAATATACGAACGGGCGCGAAGAAAATATACCTCAGGTCGGCGGTGTAGATATCGAAGATGGTGATATCGACGCTAAAAAAGTCTCTAAAGAAGAGACCATAGACGATATTAGTAAAAATACAGAAAATATCCATGATGATGCAAAAATTGACATTATTGATGCAAATGATGGCTATTCAAGTGCGTCTCATGCGGAAGAGGCTTCGGAAATAGACGATGAAATAAGTACCGAGCCTTCTGTTGAAGACAATATAACAGATGTACCGGATTCTGAAAATCTCCTGCCTAACGAGAAAGAAGATATCAAATCACAAAATCCTCAGGAAAATCTTGAAGAAATCCCTGACGGAACTGGTGCTGAGCAGGCAGACTTTGCCGATCAGACTTCTGTTAAAGATGGTATGGATACCTTTGAGGATTTCGATTCTCAGGAAGAAAATATCACTGAAAAAGATGAAAATTCAGAGATACAAGATTCTGAACCCGTACAAACGGAAACAGAAAATGAAGATCATTCTTCAAAGGATGCTGCTCAGGCAGAAGAATATCATGACGAAGCAAAGATCGAGCCCGAATTACTCGACAATAATGAAGTGCCTGTTGAAAAAGTTACTCCTGCAGAAGCAGAACCTGTTAATACTGCAGAAGCAGAAACTGTGCACCCTGTTTCCGAGTCTGAAACATCTGATGAGGAGAGAATGGCCGGCGCTATAGTTGGTGGTGCGGCATATGTTGCTGGATCTCAGAACGAAGTAGAGGCTGCCTCGGTCCATGACACCCCTACAACAAATCAGAGTGTCGAAACAAAGACATCGGATCCTTATGGCACTTCTGAGAATAATTATTATCAGGCATCGGGCTCACATAATGCTTATTCAGCAGACAGCTCCGGTGATTCTTATAGCGGTTCAATAATGGGTGGGGCAAGTTATTCAAACTCTGAAGACTTTAACCGTCAGCAGACCCAGGATGCACTCAATAGGACAAGCGGATATGTAGATACTACTAAGGTAACTGCTCACGAAACCCCTTCGTCCGGTTCATACGGAAATACAAGCAGTTATTCAAATGGATCCGGAGCTTCCAACGACAGAATGCTTACTACATCTGTCATAGGAAAGTATGGAGAGAGCGATCCCGAGACAATAATCAAGGTATCTAAGGCTAGTGAGGAAGTTGTCAGACAGAGCAGTGGAATAAATCATTCCGGGATAGCTGACGGCTATCGTGCCCTTACAAAAAACAATTACGCATTGGCAATGTCTGCTCTTTCAAGCAGCAGAGCTGCATCTTACGGCATGAATGTCATGGCAGGAAACATGTTCGGGTTTAACTCCAAAAACAGTATTCTTGCCGATTCAAGAGATGCCTCTACATCGGGTAATGTTGTCGGACATATGAATTCCATCATTACTTCGATGGGAGGAAGCGCTCTTCAGCCTAAGAACACAAAGCAGGTAACTGTGCTTAGGGAAGAATACACCAAGGCAGTAGATAAGGTGTTCGGATATAAGGGCGGAGCAGCTATCAAACACATTGCTAAGGGTGATTTAAGTGTAGCGGATATCCAGCACGCGCTTAATGCAAGAGGAATAAAGACCACTCAGAATGAAGCCTCTGCAATGATCAGGTTTGCGAAGAGAGAAGAAAACCAGAAGAGACTTGAGCAGAATAAACTTAAGAGTAAAACTCAGCTGACAAAAAATCTCGCTAAAGCAGCCGCAAAAGACTCCGCTGTACTTGATGGTGTTAATGAACTTTCAAAAGCTACTGCTCCTATCAAAAAGATGTATAAAGCAGGAGCAATGGTATACAGGTCATATAATGTCGTTGTTCCTTATGTGGCCACCCGTTTTTATAACACAAAAGCCGGCAAGCCTATCAAGGAAATGAAGGACAGCTGGAGAGCCTGGAATAAGAGTATTGACGATAAAGCAAAAGACGCTGTTAAAGGCGTTGGCAAAAAGGTTGGCGATGCCGCAAAGGATAAATGGGATAACTCCAGAGCCGGAAGAAGAGTAGCGGATGCAAGAATCCGTTCTAATGAAAGAAAGGAAAGAAGGCTCCAAAGAAAGCTTGACCGTAAAGCGATAAGACAGGCACGTCTGGATCGTTTTGCAAACACCAGGTTCGGCAGATTCGCCACAAGATTTGGCAGAGGAGCCGGTGCATTTGGGCGTCATTTTGCAAATGTCGGAAGAGGTTTCGGAAAGGCAGGCCGTGGTGTATGGAATGTTGTAACGAAAGGCCCGTTTGCTCTTCTTGACTGGATTGGAAATTCAATAAAAAAGCTCATAAAGAAACTCTTAATGAAGATCGGTATGCTTGTTGCGCCTATAGTCATTCCCATACTTATGGGTGCTGTTATAGCATTTGTAGTCCTTACGATGATAACGAGTTTCTTTGAGGGTGCATATACCGGCGATGAGGAGCTCAGTATTGCAAACTCGAACATGGGTCAGGCTTGGACCATCATGGAAAGAATGGAAGATGCGTGGTATCAGGGACTGGGTGACTTGTCCGGAATTAATACTATGTATGCTTTCAGTACCGGTAACCAGAGCACTCTTGACGAGTTATCCGACTGGTTTAATGACGTAAGTACAAGGCTTAGTGGTATGTCCGGCATTCAGGACGCAGCTGATACTCATCTTTATTACGGCAGAGAACTCATGACCGCAAGTGAGTATCTCAATTATGAGAAGTATGATGGCGCTCCTAAGCTTGGCGATGCTGATGAAAATGGTATTGTACATGTAACCCTGGCTTCTGATAATGAGAACATGTTTGTCATAGACAGATATGGACTCGGAGAAGATTACGCAAAGAGAGTCGAATATTTTGACGGTGGAATTTACGTAGATGTACAGGGTGCTGATGGATCCTTGAAAACTTCAAATATCAAAGAGATCCTTTGTATGGCAGCGGTTTATTTCATGGATGAGGATAGCCCTACCGGAAATACGGACGCTATGGATTATGGTACTTGGGTGGCCGGAGCAACCAACCACTTCAAGAGAGGCTGGAATTCGTTCTGGTTTGATAAAGAAGAACTTCAGACAGGGGCAACCCAGTCAGCACAGACCATAGCGCAGTACGCCGGTGAGGTATTCATGGATTCACATGATGTATCTTATGATCTTTCGGTTTTATATCTTCCTACTATCGCTGATCCTGTATACTATAAGCTTAAGGACACCGAGATCGCAGGCGAGATAGAAGCAACCGGATTAATGGCCATGATCGCCGGAACGGGTTACCAGACTGTAGCATCATCCGATACTCTTAAGGAAATTTCCGGCAATCCCTGGTTAATGGAAGCAATCGGACATGATATCATCACCAGTGGTGCGGTATATAACGGAAATCAGACCTTCATGACAGGCGAGTTTGCAGCATCTCATAACTTCTATAAGAATGCTCTTAATACTCAGTACGATATTGCGATTGTTTGTCCTTTTGGAGATGTAGGCGGATGCACTTCGCTTGTGCCTACAGAGGATCCTAATGTTAAGCTTAAGTGGTATTTTGACGAAAACGGAGAGCCTGCACTTTATGCTGTAATGACCGAAGGAAGTCTTAAGTATTTTGAAGCAGGAACATTTACCCCCACATACTACCGCTCAGACTTTGAAAGGGTCGGAGACCTGTTGTTCGGATCCACAGATGAGCGTCAACAGCTCGCACAGGCTTACCTTGTAGGTGATGGAAATTACTTCCCTATGTATTCTTATGATGACGAAGGCCATGCTGTAGCTGTTACCACCGAGGCAGATGGAAGTGCAACACTTTGTTGCCTGGCAAAGACCCCCTATGACCTTAAGAGACTGTTCACTCAGGATAAGGCATATAGATTTGCCGCAGAGGAAGTTTTTGATTTTGATGGTTCAAATGCAAAAATATATCCTTCCGGATGCTGGACAGTAAACGGAGCAAGATACGCACCCGGTGATAGCTTTGCTTCACCTGACACCGTTGAGGTAAAAACTGAGAGCAGTGGGCATGATTATGATTCCGCATCAGAGGCTTCAACTGCCGGTAAGAATGCTGCACGGGGCTACTTTAACGGAACAAGTTTCAGCTGGTTTGAATCTGAAAATTGCATGGTCGATTTCGGAGGAATGACCGGATGGGGTGATGGATATATGTTCTCTCATCCCGATGGAGACTATAACAACTGGACAATAACCATTTATAAGATCGAAGTAAGTACTGATGAAGATTCCCACTGGGTAACAGATGATGATGACGACGATACATCTGATACGACCACGGATACCGATACAGAGGAAGAATCAGAGCCCAGCGGACATTTTGAAAGCTCATACAGCTATGAGTATAAGATCAGCAGTAAGACTTATAACTTCAGTCATGACTGCTCCGGTGCTCACAGCATAAGATACTGTGGCGGGCACATGAGAGTAGAGGCAAGAGGATATGTCTGTGGATTTGATGACAGATGGCTCACCGAAGATAAGCAGACTGCCGCTGAAGAGGAAAACGGGGATGATCGTCCTGTTGTAGCGGGAATCATCGAAGAAGGAACTTTCAAATATCTCGCAAATGACGCAAATGCTGATGTTCATGGATTTGATGTTGCAGCTGATCTGATAAATACCGTCACACTTGGTTCCAATGAACTTGCAGGCCTTGAGGCTCAGTTTAGGAGCGGGCTTGTGATAGACCCTGATTGGTGTTTGTATAAAGGAATTCCTAAGACTACTGTAGATGCCTGGGCAGCTAATGGAGCGATACTTGTAAGTGGTAGAGACCATTGGCTCGTAGGTGGAGGTGTAGCCGGCGTAGGAAATTATACTGACAAGATACTATCCCAAACCGGGGAAAAATATGTCTCAAATATCTTTGAAAAAGATGCTTTTGTCGCTCACTCGGTAATAATGAATGGCTGGGAAAACTGGACTGAAGATAATATAACGGAATGTCTTCTTAAATATCAGGCCGACTGGCAGGAATACTATGGCATAGATATTTCTGATTATTATGCAGGCCAGCCTGTTCCTAAAGCAATACAGGATAATGTTGTCGATCAGCTTAATTTCATGAGGGAATGTGCTAAAAATGGTACGACCACATGGTATGAGGCGATGAGATACGCTGCAATTCCTGATGAAGAATGGGAAATACGAATGGAAGTGGTAAAAGAATGTCTCAGATTTGCCGGTTCCGGAACTTATTCCCAGGCACATCACGGACATGGATTCCTCGGACTTGATACAAACGATAAGGGAGAAGAGTATAACTGTTATGCAACCGACTGTACCGGATTCGGTTCGTTTGCTGAAAGACGCTCAATGCATAATTGTATCGGCGGATTTGGAGGAAGCATAACAAGAGAAAATGGTTCTACCATGACAGATATTTATTACAACGGAAATCGCCTCCCTATTGTGGAATCCTGTAACCTCGGTTCACAGTCGCACAGCGGAGCGGGTTCTACGGCACTTCCCGGAGATCTTGTTACCCTTGGATCTGACAGAAATACCCATGTAATGGTATACATTGGCTCCATATGTCCTCTTTGGAACTGTGATTATCTGCTTCAGTCGATTGACGGCGGATATTCAGTGGGCCAGACCTTGAACTTCGAACAGAGTGAAGATGTGTTAGATCTGTACTCCGGAGGAAGATACGATAAAAATGACTTCGAAGATCTGTCTGAAGTGAATATGTCTATCTCCTGGCTGGAAAATTATCATATGCCTTTCATAGTGCATATGACCAGTGACTGTCACCAGGAAATCCTTGCAAGTTCACAGAGATGGACGGATAAAGTCCAGTTATGGGCAGAAGGTACTATATCAGAGGCGCTTGGAAACCGCAGTGTAAATCTCAACTATGGCGGGGTCAGATTCAATACCTTTGGCGGAAGCAGTAGTGCCTGGACAGAACAGTGTCAGGTCATCCATATGCCGGGTTATGATCTTTATGCAAACGGCGGTGACTGGCAGGGCCAGGGCGATTATGGAGTATATAACTATATTCCCGAATAAGCTCTGAGAAAATACCATATTATTATTACTAAAAGACAGCAGGAGTTTGATCAGCTCCTGCTGTTTTGTTTTATTTTAAAACATTCAGCTGAATATTTTAGGAGGAAAAATGGAAACATTAAGTAGTTTAAGTAAAGTACAGTCTTCTTGCACGACCAGACGTAAATTTGGAGTCAGAAGCGCTGATTCGGTTAGTCTCACGGATTTTATAAATTTGTCATATCTTATCAGAGACGCTGTTTTTGGTGTCTTAACCAAGCAGGTAACCCGCCCCGAAGCAGAGGAAGCTATTCTTCATGCATATGATGACGATGAGTCAGTACAGGGTATGGACAAGATCGAAAAGGGAAAGGACCTTTGGAAAGATATCTCAAGATATCTTGACAACGAAAAAAGGGTTCCCGAGGAAGCTGTCGAGACAACTCTTGATATTTATGGAGTTGAAGTCAATATCAAGCCTGATCTTCTGTTCTGCTATGAAACAAAGCCCGGAGAGCATTGTGTGGAGGCTGTAAAGCTTGTCAACAAGAAGCCCGGTACTCTTACAGAAAATCAGTTATCCGAGTATGCACTGCTTTTTTATGCAAAGCAGGTTGCTGACATGAAATACCCCGGAGAAAAAGTCGAATGTTGCGGATCGTACTATTTCCTGAGAAAGAAAAACGATTCATTAGGTAATCTCGATCCCACCAAAGACCATTATGATCTCGATTTTTTCAACGATCAGGGCAAGAATGTTCAGAATATCTGCGATGTATATAACGGAACCGAACCTGATCCGGCTAAAAGAATGACAAGCATCGACGAGCGCTATAATAAGATGTTCTCAATATTTGAGGCCGGCCAGAAACTTGATTATGAATACGGAAATTGCAGATATTGTTCTTTATCCGGCGTTTGTTCATATCATGAAGCTGCAAAGCCTATCGATGCCGTACCTGCCGGAAGTGCTAAAGTGCAGTACACGGATGCACAGAAAGAAGTTATTGGTCACCGCAAAGGACTTGCAAGGGTAATTGCCGGAGCAGGCACAGGAAAGACCGCTACTTTGGCAGGAACTGTTGTTTCTTATCTGAAAGACGGTGATGCACCTGAATCAATAGTGGTAGTAACGTTCACCAACGCTGCCGCTGCAGAAATCAAGGAAAGGATCGCAAAGCTTGCAAAAGCTGAAGGCGTAGACGTAGACACCGACAGAGTTATCGTAAGAACCTTTAATGCTCTCGGAGATGATTATCTGAAGGCAAATTATGCTATCCTCGGTTATACCGAAGAGCCCAGACTTATCAGTGAATCTGAAAAGCTTGGAAAGATCGATAATCTTCTGGCTGAACATCCTCATATCAACGGTCTTGATTATAAGTCCAAGAGGATGAATGTTTTTGGAAAGAAGGGTGCTATTTACGTAGCATCAGAGATTTTCGGAATATTCAAGGCCTATGACATCAACATCAACAACATCGATAAGAAGATCGACTTCATTCTTGACAAAGTAAAAGGCGAGTACGCAAACGAGCATATCGTCAGGGAACTCCTTCCGATCTTTACGGAATACCAGATGCTTTTAAAGGATGAAAACCTGATCGATTATAACGATCAGGAAAGAGCCTTTGCTTCGATCGACAGTGTTGATCCTGAGATCTTCGAGCTTACCGGAATCAAGAGAATCGTCGTAGATGAATTTCAGGATTCGAACCTCCGCCAGCTCGGAATTCTTAAGATTCTTAAGAAATCCAGAGATTACGAAAGCCTCATGGTTGTAGGAGACGATGCTCAGGCAATTTACGGATTCAGAGACACTTCACCTGAAGGAATTATCAAGTTCTTCGACCTGATGGGAGAAAAAGGCAAGGATTACTTCCTTGTTGAGAACTTTAGATCAACTCCCGAAATCCTCGCTCTTGCAAATCGTGAATACAGCCGTAACTCAAACAAGGTTGATAAGATCCTGATGCCCACAAAGAGTTCCGGCCCTGCACCGGTTGTTCAGGCGTATGTAAGGAATTCCGAAGAATATAAGTGGATTGCTGAAAGCATACAGAGCAAGATCAATGCCGGCACAGAGCCTAACAGTATTGCGGTTATTGCTTATACAAAGGCTGAGCTCCTTAAGGTTAAGTCATATCTTGACGCTTTAGGAATAGAGAACACAATGCTTGTTCCCGAACCTCTCAAGGAAAATAGCCGCATCGTAGCAGCGACCGCTCTCTTTAACTTCCTTATGAGAGATAATGATGAGGCAGATATTGCAACATATATCAACGCCTGCATCAACGGAAAGTGGTTCGATCTTACAGATGATGTAAGAAAGGATACTTTAAAGGCAAATACAGCTTTCTCAAATGAGTTCAAGGATTTTGAACCCGAGAAGAAGTATGAAACCTTCATGGAAATGCTTTCCAGGATCCCCGGAAAAGATGAAGATGAGACATATGCTGACTTCCTTGAGCAGATCGGAAGAAATAAATTCTGGTCAGCACTGGTCAACTTCATGGTCAATTTCGACATCTACGGAGATGGAGACACCTTCACTAAGAAGCTTAAGTATCCCGGTGTAACTCTTACCACTGCACATTCCTCAAAAGGACTTGAGTGGGATATCGTGTACAACACGATAACCAAATATGATGCAAAAGAGCTCAGGGGCAAGAGTGCTCTTGGTGAGATTGAGGAAAGAAGGAGACTTCTTTTTGTTTCAATAACCAGAGCAAGACGCGAGCTTTACGTAACCGGACTCTATTATGCGTTCGGCACAATGCGTAACGCACTCGATAAGAACGACGGTGAAAATCTCCACAGATACATGCAGGAGATGTACGGAAATATCGGATATTCTTTGCTTGCTGAACTTGAAACAAAGAAGTGATCCGTATATTAAGCAATAAAATATCAGGGAGGCATATGTCTCCCTGATTTTTTTTAAGCAATCTCATGAAGGTATTTTTATCACCTGTAAAAATCATATTAAAAATATATGGCAAAAGGAGAAAGGAGGACTTAATGTCCGGATATGTAAAAGATAAAAAGAATACTGAACAGATGATAAAAATGATGAAGGATAAAAGAAAATTCATCATATATGATACCGAAACAACCGGCTTGAAGAAAAACTATGACAGGGTTATCGAATTTTCGGCCGACCTTTATGAGCAGGTGGATAAAAAATATGAAAAAACTGATAGTATAGAAATATACATCAATCAGCCTGTCAAACCCACACCTGAGACAATAGAGGTTAACCACATTACTGCAGAATTTTTACAGGATAAACCCAAGGAAAGTGATGCGTGGAAGGAGATCAGTGCTTTTCTTGAAAAACACAGTGATGCGGTGTTATCCGGATATAATATCGACACATTCGATAATACCTTCATGGATAATATGGCCATAAGAAATGGTGGCAGTTTCTGGAGCGGAGATAGCATCGATATATATAAGGTTGTTAAGGAAAACATCGATGGAAAATATAAGAATCTGTCAACTGTTTTTGCAAAGTTTTGTCCTAAGGAGCAGTTCGATGCTCATAATTCCACCGGAGATATCGAGGCAACCTGGAAGATAGCGGTTGCAATAGCAAAGGAAAATTGGTTTACGACAGCTCAGGGCACCCAATTACCTGTTTCCGTGATCAATTACTGGTTTAAAGATTTTGGCGGAAGACAGGGTAAATACCTTTTCGTCACTATAAAAAGAGGTGATGAGTACATAGATGTCATGTATTCTCATTATGAAAAGGGTTGGAAGTGCCGCGGAGATGATAAAGAAAAGATCATAACATCAAGCGATACAACTCAGATCGAACAGCAGATGAATGGAATTGCCCAAAATCATGCCCTAGAAAACTTCACCAAGATAACATTTGCCGGAAAAAGTGCCTAAGAAAGGAAAATAAAAAACGAGAGAAGGCTTAATGAGCACGAGATGTATACTTTAGACGTCAAGTAAGTAACAGTCGGACAGATAAAATGAGCCAGATATCGGAAAACACAATATAAATCGAAGCACCCTTATCTCTTGATTGAGATTTGGGTGCTTTTTGATTTTATATCGGGTAACCGTCCAACTCTTACCCGTCAGGAAAAACCATATTTATTTTATTCAGATTGACAAAGGGAGTAGAAAGGAGAAACAAATGAATTTAATTCAAAATGAAGCGTATTTTGAAACATCTGATGTAAATAAATTTATCGATTTTTGCAAAAAAGTCGATGGCGGAACCTGCCTTGTGAGGGTTTCCATGTTCGATTTGATGATTTTGTGGCTGCAGGCGACTAAAATGATCCGTAAAGACACTGTTGTATGCAGGTTCATCAAGGCATATGAAGGCTGTCTCGACATAACGGATAGATTTGTTGATGATTTCAAGAACAAGATCGGTTTTGAGACCGAGGAAAAGACGTTCAATATCGAAGACTCTGAAGTTGCCGACCTGATCGAAAATCTCACGGAAGACAGGATGATCTTTAGGTTTTATGACAAGGATTATTTCATTGATAATTCAGCTCTTAAGACCCTGGGCTCCAGTTTTCATGTTCCTCCACAGATGTTTGAGGAAAGATCACTTGCTTCAGCTATATCAGCGGCGGAAATGCTTTGCAAGACAGAAAGGGAATATAATATCCTTGTAAGAAATGATCTTGGCATGGCAAAGATAGTCGCATTTATCGGCAGAAGATATCAGAGACACTCATTGACAGATATCATGGACGTCGTTAAGGCTTCGGGGCTGTCCTTCATAAAAGGCACCTGGAGTGATACGGTCTGTCACATATACCTTACTGACGGTAATACAAAGCTGAAGAACGGCCAGATACCCATTATTGATATCATGACCTCCGATACTTGTCATTATTCGGATAGTATCAATTTCGGATGGGGCACCAAGGATTCACCTGAGGAATATTATATCTCATCTGTAATGAGTTATCCGGATTCACTGGGCGGTTTTCTTAACAGTGTCGATATTAAGGCCGAAGAAAATAAATACCTTAAGATACTCGATGCGGTAAATAAGGAAGATGTCAAGACGATCATAAAGCTTATCGGTTCTGATATTTCTGTATCAGATAAAAAAGCGATCGAGAACATGGTTGATGCCGGAAGAAAGCCTGTGGATGCAATCTTCTGTCAGTTCAAGGATGTGAATGACGGGTTTGCAAAGCAGGAATACCGTAAGGCATTTAAGAACCTGGAGATCCTTGTATGATGCTTCATCTCGTAAGAGTTAATCCCGAATGCCCTGTCTGCCATTCAAAACAGACAGGGCGTTACGTCTATGGCACTCCGGATGTATATCAGATAAAAAGACACTTGTTAAACGGCGAGAGAATACAGTATATATATGATTATCATAGAAAAAAATATTACTGTTGCTCCTGCCGTAATGAGTTTAATGGCAACTCAAAATTTCAGATAATGACCCGCAAAGCATTTCATAGGTATCTGTCAGATTTCGGATTTATTAAATCTCGGAATGAAATAAAGGCCTATAAAGGCTTGTCAAAAAAAGAAAAACGACAGATAGATAAAAAGATACTTATAAAGAGACTGAGATTTGTCGCCACTTTAATATCCGGGGTAGATGTCAGAGATAAAAAGAAGGAAGAGTGAAAACTCTTCCTTTTTTAATTGTATATAAAATTCATATTTTATTTAAATGATTTTTTTAAAGGGAGGATTTATCATGGGAAAGAAAAGAATTACTATCATGGATGTACCTTTGTCCAGACTGGTGGGGTATATTATAATCAATCTTTCGATTTTCAGCTTTTTGCCTTATACCCCCGCTGCACAGGTGTTGCTGGGAATATCGCTTGCTATAACTGCGGTAGATATCACATTTCATACCTTGCAGGAGATTGCGAGAACTGTTATCGGTGCCGGCCAGGATAAGGAAAAGAAGGAGGCCGAGAAAATCGATAATAATAACAAAAAGGATAAAAATAAAGAAAAAGATAAAGAAAGGGAGGATCCCACAAGAGGTATGATTGATAATACTAAAGCCAGAGAAGAGTATATGAGGGAAAAAAGCGATACCAGGGCAAAAAAAGAAGAAATCGTCCTTAATTGTCAGAAAGCTATGGCTAAGCCCGGAGCAGATAAAAATGCACTGGGTATCAGCGCTTTGATTGAACTTTGTGCTCTTTGTCATTGTACCGGACAGTCCTTTGATGTTCCTTTAAGTTCCGGTAAGTTGCTGCAGTTCAGTAGCAGGGGTGACAATGAAAGTATTGAGATAAAAGTAGGTATTCCTGTTATCGATAAAAACGGTAAGTCAGCATATAAATATGAGAACGCTGCGATCATCCCCGCAAAAAGCTGGACAAATGGGCATAATCCTAGAATGGAACAGCGCAGGCAGCTCATCGAGAGGAATATAAAGGAATATCTCGAAAATGTGACAAAATATCGCGAGATAATCAAAGTATTAAATGATCCGACACATCCTGTTAGAGGACTTAAGAGGATCACTCTCAATAATGAGAAAGAAAAATGCGAAAAGGTTTTGAAGGGTATAAGTTTTAAATCTGTAGAAAATCTTTTCAACCCCGAATATCCCGGAAATAACGAAACCTTCGGCGATGTGGTTGCCTATGATAACGTAAGTCAGGGTAAACTCGGTACGTTTGCTAAAAATGAGGATCTGACCTCGTTCGATCCCGGTAAGATATGCCTCGATAACGGTTTTGTGGCTTATGCACCTCCCGTTCCCGGGGATTATAATCTTAAGGAAGGTGAGAGACTGCTTTATAAATATGTGGTAATGCCTTCTGAAAAAAACAATGGTCATGAAAAAGTTGACGACAGTATCAGAGAATATGACGTCTATAAACAGACCATCTATCAGGATAAGGACGGTGCTATGAGAGTGGAATCCAATTCGGTGATCATGACCGGAACGATTCCCGCAGTAATCGCAACGCTTGGAAATACTCCTGCGGCAGCTAAATGGATCCCGTTTGGTGAATATGGAAAGGATGAAAACAACCATGCTGCTATAGACAGTAAGATGGATGCAGAGATCTTCAGCCGTAACTATGATCCCATAGTTAATGGCGTGGATCTTGGATACGGTGTGATGGATAAATACTACACCACTCCCGGCATGGCAATGTATCTTCTTGAAAAGAACAACGGGTGCAGCAGAGAGGATGCAACGGGTATTATCACAAAAGAGTTGAATTACAACAGTGGATTATTTGTTTCAACACCCGCAGCATCTTTGCTCAAAGAGATTGAGGCTCAGAGAGGAAAAGAGATATACGCCTATGGAGAGCATTCCGGAGGTGTGGATATGCTCAGTGGTGATACAAAGGCAGTTGACATCCCTCAGATAGATTATCCCGACCACACGCAGGAAATTATGACAGCTGAAAAGCTTGGAAGTATGAAGCAGATCAGAAAAGCTGCAGAAAAAGATAAAATAAGTAATAAAGATGAGTATGTTAAGTAAATGAAAGATCCGCCTCATTACGAGGCGGATTTTTTATGTTTCTTAAATCTCAAAAGTTTAGGGAAAAATAAGCTAAATATGTCATCAAGGATAACGAAAGGAGCCGGCACGGCAAGCATTATAATTTCACCGATCGGCCCCAGGGAATTCATGATCCAGGATATGCCGGGTAGTTCAAAAGGAAATGTAAGTATCCTGATTATATAATAAAATATAAAATCATCATTTAATCCGGACGCCGGCTTGTATTCTCCGTGATCTACAATTTTATATATAATGTCGATCAATATAGTGACCAGAAAAACTATTAAACAGATAAATAACATAATTATGGACAAATGTCCTAAAAGCATAACGAATGCTTTAATGATTGGACTCAAATTAGCGGCCGATATTTTTGTATCAACAAAAGATATTACCCTGTCTTCTAAAAAGTTACCGCTCCTGTCTGTTGCATACGCAAAATTGTAAATCAATTCAAACATTCCGAGAAATAAACCAAGATGAATGCCAGGCCCGTATTCCATGTACTTGGGATGAAAGGTTCTGGAATGGTTATCGATAAATTCAATAGCCCCTTTCCCTATAGTCGCTAATACGCCATTAATAAACTTCCAGCAGATTAGCAAAGCAAGTAGTCCGAGGTAGATTGCCAATATTTTAAGAGCAGTATGATGTCCGCCCATCCAGTTGTAAAATCTCATAAAATAGCTGAACGACAATTCAATAAAATCAGGTATTTTCTTTATACATTCAATAAAATATAACATTTTTTCTTCCTCTCTGTCTTTATAATATCATTTTTTTAAAAATCGAATCAATCTTCCTGCATAAAAAACCTTTTTATTGTCCTGCGAGCATATTTCTTAAAAAGGAGTATTTTGCATGACGAGTATAACTTTTACCCCCCAAACGGTGGATGAAATAAAATTGATAAGCACGGCAGCTCTGATCTGTGAGAGTGATGTTGACGCTATAAGCGGAAGATACATGGTAGATGCCAAGTCTTTGCTTGGGCTTCTTTCAATGAATTATTCAAAAGGTGTAGACCTCATATTTCATGAAGATAACGACAAGGTGCTTTTTGAAAATAGATACGCCAGCCTTTTAGAAAAAAAATCATAATTATTATATGTATGACAAGGGGAGTTTTAACTTCCCCTTTTTTTTATTTTACAGGAGGAATACATGAGAAAAATATTAACCATATTTTTATGTCTTTTTATTTTGACCGGATGCACGGATCTTCCTGTGTCCACATGGACAGAACAGACCACAGAGTCCCAGGCTGAGTCGGATATAGTCACGTATCTTTATGAAAATGGCGTTATTGATGAGACGGATGTTGAGCAGTTTGAACAGTCGGTCGAATCTCATCCGAATACAACGACCGAGATCGTTTATACCGGCTACGAGATCCCTGACTACAGTGGCACGGATATCATAACCTTGAACAATAACGTGCCTGTTTTTAATACTGTGAGTGAGTCTTCGTATGAATATTATTCGGATCTTGATTCACTGGGCCGTTGTGGCGTATGCGAAGCCTGTATAGGACAGGATATCATGCCCACCGAACCCCGTGAAGAGATTGGCTCAGTCACTCCTTCAGGTTGGGTGCAGGCTAAATACGATATGGCTGTTACCCAAAGTGATTCACCTTACTTGTACAACAGATGTCATCTGATAGGATTTCAGCTTGCCGGAGAGAACGCCAATGAAAAGAATCTGATCACCGGAACCAGGCATTTTAATGTAGACCTGATGCTCATTTATGAAGATATTGTAGCTGACTACGTAAAAAATACCGGAAATCATGTCATGTATAGGGTAACCCCTGTTTATAACGACGGTGACCTGGTAGCAAAGGGTGTCCAAATGGAAGGATATTCCGTTGAGGATAATGGACTTGGAGTGTGCTTTAACGTATTTTGCTATAACGTTCAGCCCGGAGTGTCCATTGATTACTCTACAGGAGCAAGTACAGGTCCTGAATTTACAGGTACAGAAACCAGCACGGTTGGGCAAACCGTACCGGAGCCCGTTACAGAAGGAACTTCTTATGTGCTTAACACGAACTCAATGAAATTTCATCTTCCTGACTGTGCTTCAGTATCTCAGATGGCAGAACATAACAGACAGGATGTTTCATGGACAAGAGATGAGTGTATCGCAAACGGGTATTCTCCCTGTGGCGTATGTCATCCGTGAATTGTTAAGGAGAATAAATATGAGCAAAACAATAACGATATCAGACGAACTTGAATCCAAGATCATACGTTTTTGTGACGATGAACTTAATTATCATATCAATGAATCCGGTTGCACGGATGAATATCAGGACGAGATCATGGCCCAGATTGAACTGCTTAGATTACTTGGTAAGACCGATATGGCTGACCAGTATGAAGAAGAAAATAAGGCTCATATGGAAGAATTCACCGAAGACGAGGAGTCTGAGGAATGTGGGGATCAAACTTATCGGGTTATTTTCCCCAGTGACGAAGAGCGAGGCGCCGCAGAGAATGTCCTTGATGAAGTGGGCTGTAGTTATGATTATGATTCCGGTGACAGGATGATGGTAGACCAATGCGGGTTGAATTTCCTTGATGAATACGGAATCGACTATGATGAAATCTAATGTGAAGGAGTAAATATTATGGGAGAATTAGGGATTGCCATAGCAGGTATCGCTGCAATCTGGTACATCATACTCAGAAAGCCTTGGCTTTAAAAAAGACGAAAAAGGAGAAAATTATGATAATTCCCAAAATTTGCGGAATCTTTTACGGAATAATATACATCATCTGCCTGTGTGTAACATTTAAGAGAGAAGATGTCTCATTTGGATTGCTCTCAGGACTTGTGATTGTACTCGCTTATCCCGTATCTGCAACGGTATTGACACATATTTTTGGAGGTTGACTATTATGACAGTATCTTATTTCATTACTTGTGCATGGGGCGTTCTTGTTATCATCACAATGGTGCTTGAAATTATATTTGCGGACATAGAGGATGTTATGAAGATCACATGTTTTGTTGGAAGTCTTCTCTTTATCGGCGGCATCATCGCGATGCATGTGCTTGAAGGTGCTTGCACCATCAAGGGCGAACAGCAGGTAGACAGAAAAGAACTTGTTGTTACGCTTGGAGACACCGGATATTACGAGAATGAAAAAGGTGAGATTGTAGAAGCCCCCATAGATAATGTGAGAACCACTGACAGTGATTCTGCATATGTAGAAGTTGTATCCTACAAATGGGGATTTCTTGAGTCGGACGCAGAAGTATATCTGTGCGTCCCGTGTAATACATAAGAACAGAATAAAGATAAAGCGTAGGAAGTCCTGCGCTTTTTCTTTTTATGCAGAAATATTTTTTATCAGGCTCGTGTGTGGATAATTAAGATATACGGACTTTTTCGGTTCAAAGTAGCATATTAATTATGTATATATTTACATAAAATTTCAGTGAGGTTTTAACATGAGTAAGACTACAGAAGAGATACTTAACAGTATTTGCGGAAAAACTACAGAAAAAACCGAATTCAACGGACTCCCCCGGGCTATTTCCAGTGCAATACTATGTGAAATAACGCCTTCCGGTGAGATAAAGAAGACAATCCAGGAAGCCACCAGTGTGTCGGCTGAGGTTTCGGTCGATTTCCGTGGGAATTTCATACAGGTGAACCTTTATTTTGAGTCAGACAAAACCGATTGTCACAAATTCATTCAGATGCTTCAGAAAAAGGATGAATACATGAACTCACTTGTGGCGTCAGAAGAAGATGTGACTGATAAAAACATATATGCAGTTATGTTTAATTTCATTCCTGCGGATATGGCTGAAAATATCGGTCAGATACAGGGACTTAACCCGATCTTTTATGCGCTTACAGCAAGAAATATCAATGAAAACGCTGCCAGGCTTGACACCTTAAGTATGTTGTTTACAGCCGAAGACTTTAAAATCTTCGAGTATGAAGATTTTGACACTTCGAGAATGAAAATTGAGATCGACAGTGAGCTCGAATCTCAGGATTATACCATAAGGCGTGCGGAAGAGAAGAGACGCAGGCGTGAGGAAGAAGAGCTTAGAGCGAGTGAGCTTGCAAAAAGAAATAATTGATGAGGTGAGACATGAAAATCAAGGCAAATAATGTCAAAAATACATCAATGACAACAATCGGCATCGCTGGTGCCGGACCGGGCGCAGGGGCGACGCATATGACAATAGCCTTTGCGTCCAAACTTTGTACTGCAGGATACAAAGTAGCGGTTCTTGAAGACGATTTTAAGGACGCATATAAGGATATGGCCGAAGAACTCGGCTGCCCTGTAAATAATGGGCGCTTCTCATATATGGGAGTGGATTATTACTGCTATGATAAGCCCAGGAAGCTTGCCGGCATTAATCAGAGATCATATGACTATCTGATTGTTGATATGGGTAATTATGAGGATTGTGACAAGGATTTCTTTGCCCTCAGCAATTTTAGGCTGATAATTTCCACGGCCCGTCCTTGGAAGTCAACAGCCCTTTACGACCACGTTATAAGCCGTGCCGACGAAGACATATTGACGACATATCAGTATTTATTCCTTTACAGTGCGGGTGATAAGGAATTTCAAAAAGCATGTCTTGCAGCAATGGATCCTATCGATTCTATCGTGTTCACAGGATTTATCCCGGATCCTTTTAAGAACGTGGACTTTCCTGAAATCAATGAGATACTTGGAAGTGAAGTCGTTGCTGAAGAAACCAATGCGCCTAAAAGAATGGGGATTTTTGGAGGATTTGGCAAGAAAAAGATCAATAGCGAAGACGTCACAAAAGATCTTGAGATTCAGGAAGAAAAAGATAATTCCGCCAATAATCCCAACGCAGGGCGGAAGATCTTCTATATGGATGATAACGGGGCCATATACGACGAGGATGGAGCTGAAATGGAGATCCCCGAACTTCGTTATGGGGGAGTACCTGAACCTGCTCCAACTCCCGAATCTATTCCCGAACCTGAGCCGGTTTATAAACCGACACCTCGGCCTGCAGAAACAGAAAGATATGAACGGATAAAGAAAGAGACACCTGTCCCAACGCCCGAGCCTATTCCTGAACCCGAAATTAAACCCGAACCGATAGATACGAGGCTCTTTATACCGGAATCCGGAAGGGAATCACAGGATATGTTCGATTCTGTCAGACCTAATGTTAAGTTCAAAGATGAAGAGCTTGTCTCTAAAATATTCGGAAACAACGGTGAATCGGCTGTGCAGATAATGCAGCGCCAGCTTCAGTGTGCTGTTGTCCCTCTTTTTAGGGCAAACTTTGCCACAACTCCTGCGGAAGACGGCAGCTCGGTTATGATTAGTCTTGAAAAAGGAGTCTGGACACAATATAAAGACCGCATAGACGTAAAGGTAAAAGATATAATGGAGGAATATTTGTGATGATAGTACAGAAAATGAAAACAGCCGAAGATATCGCAAATAATCAGTTCGAATATCTTGCATCCTCTCAGGCATATCTTTCAAAGTACGGCAAAAAAGGAAAATTCCCTGAAATAAATTTGGGTCAAGGATGCGCGGGCAGTATTCTGCTTATGATGAACTATCCCGCAAAAATAAACGGTGACAATGTAGTTCTGGACGGACATGAGATCGGATACGATAAGGTTTTTATGATAAGCCTTGACTCAATCCTTGATTCAGGTTGTCCTGAAGATATAGTTGATAATCTGAAGGACGGAAGTTGGCCCGATAGTGGCTGGACAAGACTTGACGTTGATCCTGAACCCGTTGCAGAGCCTGAGCCCGAACCTGAACCTGTGATCGAACAGGAGCCTATGACTGAACCCGAGGCAGAATCTGAACCGGTTGTTGCGGCGGAAGAGTCTGTATCTGAGCCTGTATCTGAGTCTGTGTCAGAAGAAACTGTTGAAGAGACATCTGTAGAGGAAAAACAGTCCGAGGAAGATAACCAGGAACCTTCTTCAGAGACCGAAGATGCCATCACAGAAGAAGATTCGAATGCAGAGGTTGAGAATAGACCTTTGGAGATCAGGAAGATTGAGCAGACAGAAAATGTCGTGTATGCGGTTGCTAATCTTGACATCCCTTCTGAAGATGAAAGTGTGGCTGAAACTGAACTCAGGAAGAATTATCTTACTATGTGGGGCTCACAGTATTCATTCAATGTTAAAGCAAAGGACGACGGTATTGGCGCCACAATGAGGGAAGTAACAATTACGTTGTTCCCGCTTACCATTGAAAGACCGCCTTATCCCGTAAGATTCATTGCGTGCCTTGAATGTAATGGCACTCGCAAGATCGTTTTTTCTCCTGAAAACAGTGATAATAAGTCTGTAGAAGTTCTGATAGGTGAATATGCTTTTGTAATTACCGCTCAGTTCTTTAGAAGTGGAAAATTCAGAGGAGTAATTAATCTCGATGCCGACTCTCCCTACGAAATGGTAGAAGGCTCATATGAGTCTGTTTTTGAAATGAGCGGCAGCTATATACCCAAGAATTTCGGTAAAGTACTTGGTAATGAAGAAATAGGTCTGGTCAATGTTTTTCCTCTTGAAGAAGATAATGACATAGACGGAAACGGCTGTGCCGCATGTATTTATCTGATGAAGTGTGCGGATGGCACATATGATACCGGATACACAGATGGTGAGACATTGAGACTTTATTTCAAGGATAAAACCAGGGTTTATATGTGCTATTGGAGTGAAGAAGGCGATTCCAAGTATTTTAACGTTGAGGAACAGGAAATTTGAGCGTTTTTGTGTAGTTAAAACCATATTTAATATGTGGGTTATTTAACCCGGATAATGTAAAGGAGAATAACATGAATAAAACAGAACTTTATAAGGCAGTATCTGAAGCAACCGGGCTTTCCGGCAGGACAACAGTTAAGGTGGTCAATGCTGTGCTTGATTCAATCATCAAGGGTGCAAGGGCCGACGGAAAGGCTACGATCACGAATTTCGGTACATTTTCAGTAAAGAGATCGGAATCAGCGAAGACCAAGCTTCCCGACGGAAAGATCGTCAAGGTTCCCGCTCATAACAGGCTTGTTTTTAAGGCCGGCGAAGCAGCTAAAAAGGCTGTTAATAAGAAGTCAAGGAAAAAGTAATAGTTCAGCATAATAATACCTCCTGTGAAAATGGCAGTCAGAAATGGCTGCCGTTTTCCTTTGTTGAAAATAACATATTTATAGAGACTAACGACAAAGGGAGCACATAGCTCCCTATTTTTTTGGAGGTAATTAAAATGGCAAAAAGAAATAAATGGGCACAGAGATATCCAGTAACTTCTGTACGCAGTTATGTAAGAGCCGCCACCGGAAGAGAACTCGATGAGATCACAAAAGAAACCGGTTGGGGATTTAAATATTTCGAAGCGGTAAAACAGGCTTTATTGGAAGCAAAACATTCCATGAGACATGTAACTGTGGTAGCTGACTATGATGTAGACGGTGTTAGTTCGGCTGATATAATGTATAGCCTGCTCAAGGAAATGGGCATAAAAATGTCGATAATCATGCCCAAGAGATTCTCCGAAGGCTACGGTCTTTCTGATAAGATCCTTGATAGGATTCCCGATGGAGAACTTCTTATCACCATTGATAATGGTATCACTTGTGTTGAGCAGATAAAGAAGGCTCGTGAGAGAGGAATGTTTGTCATTGTTCTTGATCACCATCAGGCGGGAGAAACTCTTCCTGAAGCAGATATCCTCATCGACCCTTCAGCAATCGGCGAAGCAGATTTCACAAAGTACTGCGGTGCAGGAATCGGCTACAGACTTGCCTGCTATATCCTCGGCGAAAATCACCCTCTTATAAAGAGACTCAGTGTGGTAGCAATGTTCGGAACCATTGCCGACTGTATGGAACTTTCCGGAGATAACAGGGTAATCGTAACAGAAGGTCTTAATAATCTCAAAAACGGCAACTGTGTTCCTGCAGTAAAAGAATTATGTGAAAAGTGTAAGATTACAAAGGGTTCTACGGCAACAGACATCGCATTTAACGTAGCCCCGGCTTTAAACGCCCCCGGAAGACTTCATGACGATGGCGCACAAAAGGCCATGTCGGCACTTGTCCTTGGTGGTGAACATATCGATTCTATTATTGAGGACAATACTACCCGCAAGAACATCGTAAATACCATTACAGAGAGCCTTGATTTTGAGGCACTGAAGAACTCGGATGATAAATGCATCGTACTTCGTAATGACGATGTTCCCAGAGGTATCGTAGGAATCATTGCCGGAAAGATTTCTGAATCAACAGGAAAACCTTCAATAGTTCTTACGCTTGATAAGGACACCGGAGAACTTAACGGTTCAGCAAGATCTCCCAGAGAAGATTTTTCATTGGTTGAAACTCTGCGTGCTCACGAGGACCTTCTTGTCAGAGTCGGAGGGCATGCTAAGGCAGCCGGACTGGCTTTGGTTCCCGAGAACGTAGATGCCCTGAGAAAAGCGCTTAATGAAGATATTCCTAAGGGTCAGGCAAAAGATGACGCTATATATTGGGATCTTCAGTTAAATGATCTGAATTTTTTGACAGTTTCAAAGCAGATTCTTTCTCTTGAGCCTACAGGTGAAGGTCTTCCTGCTCCCATAGTCAGGATCAAGACGAGACTTAAGCCGGATTCAATGCATCTTTTTGGAGAAGTTGATACCGGTGAGGTCAATGAGCGCGGAGAAAAGATCGTAAAACCTAAACATGTCAGATTTAACTGCGGAAACTTTACCGCTGTCGCATTTAATGATGCAGATTGGGTAAACGAGCAGCTGAGATCCGTGCCCCGCCCTCATTATGTAGACATAGTAGGCAGACTTAATGAAAACATCTACTACAACGAGCGTTTAAAGAAGGAAGTAAGAACGCTTCAGATCATCTGTGACGACTTTGAGCTCACTTGAGTTAAGACACCGTATTTCCATTTTTGGAGATGCGGTGTTTTTTTGTGAGTAAAGGAATTTAAAAATACCATATTATTATTGCTTAACAAATGGAGATAAATACCTCCTATTAAAAAAAGGCAAGAAAGGATAAATAAGAAAGATGAAGATTAAGAACGTAGTTACTATTTGGGAGAAGAAAGAGAACGATAAGGGACTTTCAGTAAGATTCACTGAGAGCCGTAAGGATCAGAACGGAAACTGGATCAATAACGGTGGCGGATGGGCAGCTGTTCGTGGCGAAAAGGCTGTTGCTTTTGTAAAGGCGCTTCCCGATCCTGTTAAGGCAGATAACGGAAATCTTAAGCCCATCGGACTTTTCAGCATCGAAGGCTCTTATGATGGTTACAACCAGAAGAACCAGGACGGAACTTATTCGAGAGGATTTTTCAATTTCTTCTCAGTCGAAAACCTTCCCGAGAAGACCGAGAACGCAGCTCCCGCTCAGAACCAGACTTCAACTCAGACTCAGTCCGCTGAGCAGACTCAGCCCCAGCAGACCCAGGCATCTCAGGAGATGGAAGAGCTCCCCTTTGCCTGATCTCATATTCCCTTCATAATAACCTCCTTTAAAAGAATGGCGATGATTATTCATCGCCATTTTTGTTTGCCAAAAATATCATATTTATCTTGTTAACAATGGGAGAGTTATTCGTCCTAAAAATTTTTATTAAGGAGATAAGACATGTCTAAAATATTTTCAACGAAGGCCGGCAGCAAGCTTGATGCCGAACTTCAGGGTACTGTAATCGTAACAGGAAAGCTTACCAAGATCGAGGGAAACGTTGCTACGATCGCTTATGAAGAATGGGATATACAAACTCAGAAATCCGCCAAAAAGGATTATGTAGTGAGCATTCCTGATTCGGATGTGAAGGTCGGAGATGTTGTGACCGCCGTATGTTATACCGAACGCGGCAAGGGTAATGTTGCAGAGAAAATAATGAACAACGGTATTTACACCGTAAATAATCCCTCCACAGGTAAGCCTGTGCTTCAGGTCATTATGGGAATTGCCAACAGAAAGAGTGAGCGCAGCGGAGACGGTTATGTTTCCGTTCCTCTCGTTTTTCCCGCAAAGGATATCCCCGAAAAGACTGTAACATCCAAAGCTAACGGAAAGGTATATAAGTTCCCGGCACACCAGGAGTTCGGGGTATATCTCAAGCATGATCAGTCAGGCAAGCTTACGGATGTAGTCAAGTTTGTTGATTTTGTCGGAGACGGCAAGAATGACCATGCAGCACAGAAGGCTGCTGATAGGTATGACAAACTTTCCAAGGCTACTGCCAAGGGTGATTACCCCATTCTTTCTTCGGTCATTACAGCAATCGTTGATGTCAGAAGAGAGGCCGATCAGATTCCTTATGAAAAGGTATCAACCTATCGTGACAATGAACAGAAGACCAGATATTGGTCCGGAAAGGTGCGTTCCATTGATTATTCCTGGGGCGACACTCCTCTTGAGAATATTTTTGAAAAAGCTCAGTTCAACCGTACTCCTGACACTCAGGCACAGTCCGGTACAGAGGCATCGACCGGGGCTACAGCATCTCAGGATTCCGCGGTGAATGATTTTATAAATATTCCTGACGGACTTGTAGAAGAACTTCCTTTCGCATGATTACAAACGAAGGCATCGGATTAATTCCGGTGCCTTTTTGTATATAAGAAAAAAACATATTTATAGTATCTGACAACGGGAGCATTAGGCTCCTGTTTTTTTTTATTCAGGAGGAAAAATAATATGAAGACAAGGTTTGAAAAGACTTTTAAGGTGTTCAAGAAAGCAGGACTTGGTTCCGTAAGAACAGTCATTTCGGAAGCTAAGGAGATCTGGTTTGTGGGTGCAGATGTGTGCAATATTTTGGGGATTGTCAATCCTTCAAACGCGTACAAGAGACTTCTTGCCAGCGAAAAAATGACCCTACATTCAACAGAGGGTCATTCCGGAAAGCGCGGTGGAGCCCAGACTCTGATGGTTGTATCGGAATCCGGATTATATACTCTTGTTATGGGTTCCCGAAAGAAAGAAGCATTGGATTTCCAGCGCTGGGTAACCGGAGAGGTTCTTCCTTCGATCAGAAAATATGGCGGTTATATTTTTGGCCAGGAAGCTCTGTCGGAAAAAGACAGAAAAAAGGTCGAGGATAAGATAAAAAAGCTCGCTGCCGAAGTGGAAGATCTTAGGACTCAGAACCAGAAGATGGGGAAAGAGCTGGCCGCCAGAAACGACTGCCTGGATCTTTACGAGAAGATGAATGCCGCATGGTATAAGGATTATCTCAAGCTTCTTGATAAGATTGAGAAAACTCCATCTTCAGACAACGCTGCCGGAACCAAATCTTCGGAGTATTTCTATGACAATCATGGAAACAGGTACAACACCAGAGAAGCTGCTCTTGAAGCAATCAAGAGTTTTGACTGATTAAAATTTGAGCCACCCTATATGGATGGCTCATTTTTATTGCTTTTGAATTCATAATTATAAAAAAGGAGGCTTTTTATGAAAAAGATTTCTATATTATTAATGACTTTATGCAGTCTTTTGTTTGCGATTCCTGTCCACGCAATGGAAATGTCAGAAACCGAACCGGTTTATGGCGTTGCTTATGATGAATCCCTTGCAGAACTTCATACCGGATATTATATCACAGGAATAGAGTATGGAGAGATCGTAGACGGGTGCTTCGTGAGAACCTATGACGAAGAAGTCAGGATCATTAACAGGGTATCATTGGATAACCCCGGCCTTGTTGATGTCGGATATGAAATGGCTCTCGCCGAAAATATGAGACTAACAAAAAATACCGATTTTACTCCCGAGATGGAAGCTGCAGGATATAAATTAAGCGACGACGGAACCAGGATCCTCGATCCGGACGCAGATGAAGGCGAAAGTTCCGGCGGAATATACAGCTCGATGACATCGGGAAAAACAGGAATGGATGTCGTAGGAGATAAAGGAACTCTCACGATTATGGGCACTGTTTCGGCAGCAATCAGGGAAAAGGAATATCCTATACAGGTTGTTCTTGGAAATGACAAAAACGAAGCATTTGTGATAATGCTGTCTCCGCATAATAATTATATGTATATCGATACATTTCCTGCCGGAACATATTCTGTTATGGAAGCCGGTGTTCCCGGAGACAATACCAGTCAGTATCCCCTGACTTATGTTGATGGAAATGGATGCACATTAAAAAATGGTGGCGCTGAGGTAATTGAGCTCGGAATCGCAGTTATAAATGCAGAGATGACCCAGGCTCTCGAAGAGTCTCTTGAAAATTCGGATTATACCTTTGCTGACTATAAAGTCGAAGCTGCTCAGAGAGCTGCGGAACAGGTAATACTTGACGAGCAGGCGAAAGCTGAACAGGAGAAAAGAGACACTTTTAAGGCATTCCTTCCTTTTATCCTTTCCTTGGGGATTGTTGTGTTTATAGGCGGCTGTGGGGCTATTGTCGTAGCCATTATCAAAAAGAAAAACAACGTGATCAATTAAAATTTCATATTTTATATTGAACAAGATAATTGGAGAGTCTGAAAATGGCTCTCCATTTTTTATTGGGAGGGTACAAAATATGCAGGAAAATATTTTTGAATACTATTCAAAAAAAGAAAATCAGATAATCGATATCCGCAGGTCGGGCGAAGCTCTTAAGGATGTTGTTTTTGCTAAGGGTTGGCATACCACGATTGAAAATGACGCTTTTCTGATCAAGGCTCTGGAAATATGGGGATTAAGAAATTTTGACGGGCTCATCCCTTATTCTGAAATACCCGATAACAAGGATTATATCAGCGTACAGTTCCCTTTTACCCGCGAAGATGTATTTCCTAGGAAAAGAACTGAGCTCAAAGAAAATCCTATGGATACGATCTATCACATGTCTTTTATAGCTTGAATAAAGACGGCATTCCATTATGAGGAGTGCCGTTTTATTATTGTTTATGTGTAAAATCCATATTATTATAAAACAAATAAGGAGGACAAAAAATGTCTGATGTGATACCCCTTTGGGCAAACGGGGCTCATGCGTGTGATACTCCCGATACTTCAAACATCGATACTCTCGATGAACATCCTGTCCAGGCAAAAGAAAACGCTCCGGAAGAGATAATCCCTTATAAAGATTATCTTCTGCGTAATATTGACTATGCAAATGAAAAAATGGTTGATTTTAAGATGTATTATGCTCATGGAACGGATTACGTAGATAAAAACAGCCCCAGGATCAGGGTAGGATTTTGTGTGCCGGCCCTTGAGGCTGTTACTCTTTATCAGTTCAATGAGAATGGTTCTTTCTTTAAAACACTTAAGTATGCTGACGGAGAACAGGCTCCCCGCTACGCTGTAGGAGGTGGCTATCTCGACCTCATAATCGACGAGGATGGTCATATATATAGGGATCTTGAACTTACTCCTATCTTTTGTAAAGAAATCGATATCAACGATGAATCAAAATGGGTAAAGGGTCAGACGATAAAGCTCAAAGAGCCTTCTGAGACCGGCCTTCGTTTTGACATTCTTTATGCAGAAGCCATGCGCAGGGCCAAAAAATGTGCGTGCTGGTACAGGAACGAAGAGCCTCCTGTCTGGGCAACAAAACCTTATTATATAAGGGAATTCATAAACGTCCAGGCGTTGGGATACAATCCGGAAGTAGTAAAGATGGGTATGAGATTAGGGCATGTGGACCCTAACTGGCCGATTGAACGGATGACCAAGTCAGAAAGCATTATGATTCATGACATGTATGACAAAATGTCAGACAGAGCAAGATAAAAA
>OCVV012841892.1_pt1 | contig 141058 bp, 155 predicted proteins | sample 1539721 | NCBI WGS metagenome assembly OCVV01 (sample SAMN02144230, study PRJEB22623) | gut metagenome | biome: sheep rumen | host: Ovis aries | place: New Zealand
TCCCTCCCCTCGAGGGGAGGGTGGCATCCGGCGTCTCCCGCAAGCCGGATGACGGGAGAGGTGATCTTCGTTCCCCTTTTGCATCCGTCGGAACAGATTGCGATTCGGTATGACGCCTCTTCCGTCGCCTGCGGCGACACCTTCCCCTCGAGGGGAAGGACTGGGTGGAACTCATCCCGTTTTAGCGTCCGTCGGAACGGGTTGCGCGTAAAATCCCTCCCCTTGAGGGGAGGGTGGCATCCGGCGTCTCACGCAAGCCGGATGACGGAAGAGGTGATTTTCGTTGCGCTTCTGCATCCGTCGAAAGAAACTGCGATCCGGTACGACACCTCTTCCGTCGCCTGCGGCGACACCTTCCCCTCAAGGGGAAGGACTTGGTGGAACTCGTTCCGTTTTCGCGTCCGTCGAAACAAACTGCGATCCGGTACGACACCTCTTCCGTCGCCTGCGGCGACACCTTCCCCTCAAGGGGAAGGACTTCGGGCTGAACGGTTGGTCCCCCGGCGCGATTTTTTACCCTTTTTTCCATGAAACCCTTGCTTTTTTGTCGCGAGGCAGATATAATATATTGGTGGTAATTTGGGCCTGATTCCGTTGCGGGATCAGAGCTTACAAAATAATCGGCTTTCAGCGGGAGGCTGCCATGCGCGGATTTGTCAAGGTGATGAGCTATCTGGCCTGGCTGACGCAGCTCGGGCTGACCGTCGCCGGCCCGCTCGTGGGCTTCATCCTGCTTGCCGTCTGGCTCCACCGAAGCCGGGGCTGGGGCGGCTGGGTGATTCCGCTCGGAATCCTTCTGGGTCTGATGGGAGCGGTCGGCGGCCTGTATTCCGGCTTCAAGACCCTCCACCGTCTCTCCGGGGAGGATGAACCGCCCGCATCAACGGGCTACAACGACCACGACTGAGCCGACGAGGAACGATATGGAACCATCCAAATCCAACGATATCCGGCAGACGCGCAGGGAGCTTCTGATCTATGCCGCCATGCAGCTTGTCTGCCTGGGGCTGACCTTCGGCGTCTTCGCCCTCTTGCATAAGCTGACCGGCAAGGTCCTGCTGGGCGGGGCCGTGGGCTGTCTGACGGCTGTCGGAAACTACGCCATGACAGCCGTCGGTGTCTTCCGCGCGGCAGACAAGGCGGAAGCCGGGGACGTCGCCGGCGCCCGGCGGGTCATCACGACCTCGCAGACGCTTCGCTATCTCGGCATGATCGCCATTCTGGTGATTGGCGCCAAGAGCGGGTACTGCGACGTGATCGCCATGCTGGTCCCCCTGCTTTTGTCCCGTATTTTGATCTACGCCGGCGAGCTGTTCCGCAGAAAGGAAGGTTGAGCGCATGGAAATTAACGGCCCGAAAATATTCTTTACGATCCCGCTGTTTGGCGGCATCGCTGTCACGCAGACCCTTCTGACCTCCTTCCTGGTGACGGTCATCCTCTGCGTCGGGGCCGTCCTGCTGGGCCGCAACCTGAAAAAGCGCCCCGGCAAGCGGCAGGTACTGACGGAAAAGGCCGTCACGGTCATCACCGGCATGGTCTCCGAGGCCATGGGGGAGCATAACGCCCACTGGACGCCCTTCATCGCCACGATTTTTCTCTCGTCTCTGCTCGGCACCTTCCTGGGCATGACGGGCATTCTCCGCTCCTCCACCGCCGATATCAGCACGACGATGACCTGGGCCGTCGCGGTCAGCTTCATCTGCTGGTATCAGGCGATCAAGAACAACGGCTTCAAGGCCTGGCTCAAGGGCTTCACCGAGCCCATCGCCGTCATGACGCCGATGAATCTCATCTCCGAGATCGCACAGCCGGTCTCCCTGGCCTTCCGTCACTTCGGCAATATTGCGGGCGGCAGCGTCATCACGGCCCTGATCTATTGGGCGCTGGGCGGCGCGTCTGCGGCCCTCGTCAAGCTGGTCGCATCGAGCCATATCGCCGTGACGCTTGCCCTGCTGGCTGCCGGTCTGGTCCTGATTCTGGTCCTCTCCAGGCGGAAGGACGGCGGCAAGCGCCGCAAACTCCCCGTTCTTGTCGGCGCGCTCTGCCTGGGCCTCGCCGGGCTGAGCGGAATCGGCTTCCTCTGGGGTCTGACCGGAAAAGCCTACCCCGCGCTCCCTGCCGGCGTCTACGGCGTCCTCTTCTTCGTCTGTCTGATCCTCCTGGTCGCCGGCCTGATCCTGGGTCTGGGCAGGGGAGGCAAGGGCCGGAAGACCCTCGGCTGGCTGCTGGCCGGACTGAGCTTCGTTGCTCTGGTCCTGATCTCGGACGGCCCGCTCGGCGTACCTCTGCTGACCCTCGGTCTGCCTGCCGTTTTGTCCCTTTACTTCGACGTCTTCTCCGGCGTGATCCAGGCCTTTGTCTTCAGCCTGCTCACCATGATCTACATCTCCGGCAACTGCCCGCCGCCCGAGGAGGCCGCTAAGCCGGAGGCATGAACCCCGTGACGCTTTGGTAACAACCGTAACGATAGAAACAACCACCCAATCACACAATTAGGAGGAAAACACAATGGAACTCACTCAAGCGATCGTCAAGGCAGCCTGCGCGCTCGGCGCCGGCCTCTGCATGGGCATCGGCGCGATCGGCCCCGCCATCGGCGAAGGCAACGCCGTCGGCAAGGCCCTTGAGGGCATGGCCCGTCAGCCGGAATCCACCAGCAACCTGCGTACCAACATGCTCGTCGGCTGCGCCGTTGCCGAGACCACCGGCATCTACTCCCTGGTCATTGCGCTGCTGCTCCTGTTCGTGTTCTGATGGAGCCTTCCGAAGCCGCAAGATCCGCAATAGGAAGGGAGGAATTCGCCCATGTCGGGGTTTGAAAGCTTTATCGGTTTTAATCCCTGGACTGCCCTGTTCACGCTGCTGAACATGGTGCTCACGTTTCTGATCCTGAAAAAATTTCTGTTCAAGCCCGTGAACAAGATGATCGACGACCGCCAGAAGGAGATCGACGACCTCTATGCCGGCGCCGAACAGGCCCAAGCCGAGGCCAAACGCATCCAGGCGGACTATGACCAGCGGATTGCCCAGGCCGAGCAGACCTCCGCAGAGCTGATCTCCTCCGCCAAGCAGGAGGCGACCCGCCGCGGCGACGAAATCGTGCGTCAGGCCAAGGCCGACGCCGACGCGCTGCGCGCGAAGGCCGTAAGCGACGCCGCCCTGGAAAAGAAAAAGGCCGTCAATGACGCGAAGGACGACATCTCGAAGATCGCTCTGGACATTGCCGAGAAGGTGGTGGGCAAGGAGCTCAACGGAGCCGATCACGATCGGCTGATCGAGGACTTCCTCCGCGACATGGGGGACTCGGTATGACGCAGACCGCCAAGAACTACGCTGACGCGCTCTATGAGCTTGCCCGCGACGAGGGCCTGGACGAGCGGGTGATGCAGGAGCTGACCGGCGTCAACGCCCTGTTTGCCGCCAACCCGGATTACGTTCGCCTGCTCAGCGCCAGCAACGTCCGCCGGGAGGAGCAGCTTGCCGCTCTGGACGAGGCCTTTTCGGGCCGGGTCCACACCTACGTGTGCAGCTTCCTCAAGCTGCTCTGCGAGCGGCACCACATCCGGGAGCTGCCCAACTGCGCGCGCCGCTTCCGCCAGCGCTTTAACGCCGACCACGGCATTCTGGAGGCCTCCGCCGTCACCGCAAGGCCGCTCACGGACGCCCAGCGCGAGAAGCTGACCGCCCGCCTGGCCGGACTGACCGGCAAGCGCGTGGATCTGGAAAACCGCGTGGACCCGACGGTTCTGGGCGGCATCCGGCTCGAATATGAGGGCATGGAATTGGACGGCACGGTTCGAGCCCGCCTGGACGGGCTGAAAAAGACGCTTTCCGACACCGTACTTTGAAAGCAGAAAGCAGGTAAGCCATGGAATTTAGACCGGACGAAATTACGAAGATCATTCGATCTCAGATCAAAAACTACGAAACCAAAATCGAACAGAACGAGGTCGGCACCGTCATCACCGTCGGCGACGGCATTGCCCGGGCCGCCGGCCTGGAAAAGTGCATGGTCAACGAGCTGGTGGAGTTCCCCAACGGCGCCTTCGGCATGGCCCAGAATCTGGAGGAGCATTCGGTCTCCCTGGTCATTCTCGGCTCCGACGCCGGGATCCGCGAGGGCGACACGGTCCGCAGGACCGGCAAGGTCGTCTCCGTCCCGGTCGGCGAGAATCTGATCGGCCGCGTGGTGAACGCTCTCGGCGAGCCGATCGACGGCAAGGGCAAGCTGACGGCCCAGCAGTACCGGCCCGTTGAAATGCCCGCGCCCGGCGTCATCGAGCGCCGCAGCGTCTCTGTGCCCCTGCAGACCGGCATCAAGGCCATCGACGCCATGATCCCGATCGGCCGCGGCCAGCGCGAGCTCATCATCGGCGACCGCCAGACCGGCAAAACGACCATCGCCACCGATACCATCATCAACCAGAAGGGCAAGGACGTCATCTGTATCTACGTCTCCATCGGCCAGAAGCGCTCCACGGTCGCACAGATCGTCAACACCCTGACCCTGAACGGCGCGATGGACTACACCATCGTCGTCTCCGCCACTGCCTCGGAGCTGGCTCCGATGCAGTACATCGCACCCTACGCGGGCTGCACGATGGGCGAATACTTCATGGCCCAGGGCAAGGACGTCTTAGTGGTCTACGACGACCTCAGCAAGCACGCCGTGGCCTACCGCGCCATCTCCCTGCTGATCCGCCGTCCGCCCGGACGCGAGGCCTACCCCGGCGACGTCTTCTATCTGCACTCCCGTCTGCTGGAGCGCGCGGCCCGGATGGCCCCGGAATACGGCGGCGGCTCTCTGACGGCCCTGCCGATCATCGAGACCCAGGCCGGCGACGTCTCTGCGTATATCCCGACCAACGTCATTTCCATCACCGACGGTCAGATCTTCCTGGAAACCGAGCTCTTCCATGCGGGCGTCATGCCGGCCATCAACCCCGGCATCTCCGTCTCCCGCGTCGGCGGCGCGGCCCAGATCAAGGCCCTCAAGAAGGTCGCGGGCTCCCTGAAGCTGCTCTATTCGCAGTACCGCGAGCTGCAGAGCTTCGCTCAGTTCGGCTCCGATCTCGATCAGGACACCAAGGACCGTCTGGCCCAGGGCGCGCGCATCGTGGAGGTGCTCAAGCAGCCCAACAACGAGCCCGTGCCCGTGGAGCAGCAGGTGTGCATCATCTACGCCGTCATCAACGGCTATCTCAAGGACGTTCCGGTCGATCAGGTCCGCGAGTTTGAGAAGGGCCTGTACCGATACCTCGATACCAACGCCCACAAGGTTCTGCGCGCGATTGCCGAAACGAAGGTGCTCGACGAGCAGACCGAAGCCGGACTCAAGACCGCGCTGGAAAACTATCTGAAGGAATTCAAAGCCCACTGAGAGGAGGCATGAAACATGGCTGGCGTTTCCATGAAGGATATCAAGCTCCGCATCAAGAGCATGGAAAGCACCAAGCAGATCACCAAGGCCATGGAAATGGTTGCCGCCTCCAAGCTCCGCAGGGCGCAGGCGCGGATCCAGAACTCCCGCCCCTACTTTGAAATTCTCTATGATACGCTGAATACCATCGCCAACAACACCGAGGACTTTGCCTCGCCCTATCTGGAAGCCCGCCCGGTGCGGAAGACCTGCTACATCGTCATCGCGGGCGACCGCGGTCTCGCGGGCGGCTACAACGGCAACGTTCTGAAGCTGGCCTGGGAGAAGATCGAAGGCACCTCTGCCTGCGTGGTTCCCATCGGCAAGAAATGCCTGGAGTTCTTCCAGCGCCGCGGGACCGAGATCCTCACCGACGTCTACGCCGAGGCGTCCGAGCTCCATGTGGGCGACTGCTTCACGGCGTCCAAGATGATCAGCCGCGGCTTCCTGAACGGGGAGTACGACCGCGTCGAAATCATCTATACCCGCTTCATCTCCATGCTCTCCCAGACGCCCGATCAGCTCCGCCTGCTGCCGCTGGAATACACCCCGCAGCCCGGCGATACCCAGACCGACGCGCTGACCCTCTACGAGCCGGACAGCCTCACGGTCTTCGATACGATTATTCCGGAGTATCTGGGCGGCGTCCTCTACGGCGCCGTCTGCGAAAGCGTCACCTCCGAGCAGGGCGCGCGGCGCACCGCCATGGATGCCGCCACGAAGAATGCGGAGGAGATGATCGGCAGCCTGAGCCTCAAGTATAACCGGGCCCGTCAGGGCGCCATCACCCAGGAGATCACCGAGATCGTCGCCGGCGCGGAGACGTAAGGCGCGCCGTGCGCCGCGGCTCCCGGCTTCGCCTGTCCCTTTTCCGGAACGCTGAACTCTGAACAAGGAGTAACGAATATGACAACCAAGAACGTAGGCACCGTGGTCCAGATCATGGGACCCGTCCTGGATATCCGCTTTGAAAACGGCAATCTGCCGTCGCTTCTGAACGCCATTGAGGTCTATAACGGCGAAAACAAGATCACCGCCGAGGTCGCCCAGCATATTGGCGACGACGTGGTTCGCTGCGTCGCCATGAGCTCCACCGACGGTCTCCAGCGCGGCATCGAGGCGATCGACACCGGCAGACCGATCACGGTCCCCGTCGGCGAGGAATGCCTTGGCCGGATGTTCAATCTGCTGGGCAAGCCCATCGACAATATGCCCGCGCCGGTCACGATCGAGCGCTGGCCCATCCACCGCCCCGCGCCCAGCTATGACGAACAGGAGAGCACCACCGAGATCCTGGAGACCGGCATCAAGGTCGTGGACCTGATCTGCCCCTACGCCAAGGGCGGCAAGATCGGCCTCTTCGGCGGCGCAGGCGTCGGCAAGACCGTCCTGATCCAGGAGCTGATCTACAACATCGCCACCGAGCACAACGGCTATTCCGTCTTCACCGGCGTCGGCGAGCGGACCCGTGAGGGCAACGACCTCTACTATGAGATGAAGGAATCCGGCGTTCTGTCCAAGACCGCCCTGGTCTACGGTCAGATGAACGAGCCGCCCGGAGCCAGAATGCGCGTCGGTCTCGCCGGTCTGACGATGGCGGAATACTTCCGCGACGTCAAGCAGCAGGACGTTCTGCTCTTCATCGACAACATCTTCCGCTTCACCCAGGCGGGCTCCGAGGTCTCGGCCCTGCTGGGCCGTATGCCCTCCGCCGTCGGCTACCAGCCCACGCTGGCCACCGAGATGGGCGCTCTGCAGGAGCGCATCACCTCCACCAAGAAGGGCTCCATCACCTCCGTTCAGGCTGTCTACGTTCCTGCCGACGACCTGACCGACCCGGCCCCGGCCACCACCTTCGCCCATCTGGACGCCACCACGGTCCTGGACCGCGGCATTGCTTCCCTGGGCATCTATCCCGCCGTTGATCCGCTGGATTCCACCTCCCGCATCCTGACCCCGGAGATCGTAGGCCGGGAACACTATGAGGTCGCCCGCGGCGTGCAGCAGATCCTCCAGCGCTATAAGGAGCTGCAGGATATCATCGCCATCATGGGCATGGACGAGCTCTCCGAGGAGGACACCATGACCGTCCACCGCGCCCGCAAGATCCAGCGCTTCCTCTCCCAGCCCTTCCACGTGGCGGAGCAGTTCACCGGCTACACCGGCAAGTACGTTCCGCTCAAGGAGACGATCCGCGGCTTCAAGGAGATCATCGAGGGCAAGCACGACGACATCCCGGAATCCTACTTCCTCTTCGCCGGCTCCATTGACGAGGTCGTGGAGAAGTATCAGAGAGGGCGTGAGGCCAAATGACCTTCGAGCTTCAGATCGTCACGCCGGACGGCCTTGCCTTTGACGGACAGGCCGAGAAGCTGGATCTCCGCACGGTTGAGGGCGTCATCGGCATCCTTCCGCGCCACATTGATTACGTGGCTCCGGTCGGCATGGGCGAGGCCGTCGTCACAACCCCGGAGGGCAAGCGCCGCGCGGCCTGCATCGGCGGCATGATCGCCGTCCACGCGGGCAAGGTCCGCCTCGTCGCCACCACCTTCGAGTGGGCCGAGGAGATCGACGTCGAACGCGCCAAGGAGGCGGAGACCCGCGCGCGGGATCTCCTGGCCAAGCCGGATCTCTCCGAACGCGATCTCAAGATCGCGGAGGCCCGCCTGCACCGCGCCCTGGTCCGCCAGGCTGTCGGCTCGGGCAAATAACGGCTGCATAAACACAGCGCCCCGCGTACCGCAATGCGGTACGCGGGGCGCTCGGCCGTTTTCAGGCTCAGCTCAGCGGTTCAAAGTCCGCGGCGCCGTGCTTGCACAGGGGGCAGATGAAGTCCTCGGGCAGATTCTCGCCCTCGTAGACGTAGCCGCAGATCTTGCAGACCCAGCCCTTCTTGACGCCGGTATCCGGCTTGGGCTTGACGTTGGCCTGGTAGTAGTTGTAGGTCATCGTCTCCTTGTCGGAGAGGACGCGGGCCTCGGTCACGGTGCAGATGAACATGCCGTGGGTATCCAGATCGACGAACTGCTCCACCTTCAGGGACATGAAGGCGTTGATCTGCTTGGGCAGGAAGATCAGGCCGTTGTCGGAACGGAGCGGGGTGCAGTCGGCAAACTTGTCCACGTCCCGGCCGGACTGGAAGCCGAAGTGCTGGAAGACAGAGAACGGGGCCTCGGTGGAGAGACAGTTGACGTTCATCATGCCGGTCTTCTTCACCATCTCGTAGGTGTAGTTCAGCTTGTTGATGCAGACCGCGATCCGGTTGGGCGTGTTCGTGACCTGGCTGACCGTGTTCACGATGCAGCCGTTGTCCTTGTCGCCGTCGCGAGCCGTGACCACGTACAGACCGTAGCCGATCTTGAACAGAGCGGTCAGGTCGCTCTTGTTGGCGGTTTCGTCGTGCTGGGCCAGATAGTCCTTGCAGAGCTCGTCGGCGAGCTTCTCGATCTCGGCCTCGCTCTCTTGGCTCAGGCCGCCCTTGATGTGGACGGTGGTGTCGGTGAAGGTCAGATTCTTGCAGTTGGCCAGCTTGTTCTTCATCACCTTGGCAGCCATCGGCGCCCAGGAGCCGTTCTCCATCAGAGCCACGGTCTTGTTCTGCCAGTTGCGCTCGGTCAGATGGCCCAGGAACTCCCGCATATAGGGGAAGATCTCGGAGTTGTAGGTGGTGGTTGCCAGGACGATGCGCCCATAGCGGAAGGCGTCCTCCACGCACTCGTACATATCCTCGCGGGCCAGGTCGGCCACGGAGACCTTGGGGCAGCCCTTCTCCTTCAGCTTCTTCACCAGCAGCTCCACGGCGGCCTTGGTGTGGCCGTAGACGGAGGTGTAGGCAACGAAGATGCCCTCGGTTTCGGTGCCGTAGGAGGACCAGATGTTGTACTGGCTGATGTAGTGGCTCAGATTTTCGGTGAGCACGGGGCCGTGCAGGGGAGCGATGATCCGGATGTCCAGGTTGGCGGCCTTCTTGAGAACGGCCTGTACCTGCGCGCCGTACTTGCCTACGATGCCGAAGTAGTAGCGGCGTGCCTCGCAGTCCCAACCCTCGGGGTCTTCCACGTCGTTCGCGCCGAACTTGCCGAAGCCGTCGGCGGAGAAGAGGACCTTGTCCTTGGCGTCATAGGTCATAATGACCTCAGGCCAGTGGACCATCGGGGCCTGAACGAAGTGCAGCACGTGCTCGCCCAGCTCCAGGGTGTCGCCCTCCTTGACCTCAATCCGACGCTCTGCAAAGTCGGTGCCGAAGAAGTTCTTCATCATGGGGAAGGCCTTTGCGGAGCTGACCAGGGTCGCCTTGGGATAGGTCTGCATAAAGAGCTGGATATTGGCGCTGTGATCGGGCTCCATGTGCTGGACCACCAGATAGTCGGGCTCGCGCCCGCCCAGCACCGCGGCCAGATTCGAAAGCCACTGCTTGCCGAAATTCTGATCCACGGAGTCCATGACCGCGACCTTCCGGTCCAGGATCACGTAGGAGTTGTAGGCCATGCCCAGCGGAACGTCAAAATGTCCCTCAAAGAGGTCAACCTGATGGTCGTTCACGCCGACGTAGCGGATATCGTTGGAAATAATCATAAACAGTTCTCCTTTTCAGAATCATTGTGCTGTATTCCGGCTTTTATTTTACACGGAAACCGGACGGAATGCAAGACAAATCTGCGAGAAGCGGAAAAGTCGGGAGGACGGAGCTTGTCAAAATATTTTCCTTGACAAACCGGAGCGCGTATGCTATACTCTGGTACGTTGTCAAAGGAATCTGCTTGACAGACAGGAGGGACCCCGGCCATGAAGGTGGATAAGCCGACGCTTTCACAGCTTTTTGACTACTACGGGGATCTCCTCACGGCCAAGCAGCGCGAATGCTTCGACCTCTACTGCAACGAGGACGATACGCTGGCTGAGATCGCCGAGCTGCTCGGGATCTCCCGGCAGGGCGTCTACGACGCGGTCCGCCGCTCCGAGGAGCAGCTGCTCCGTCTGGAGGCGGTCACGGGCTGTCTGGCCCGCGAGCGCCGGATCGCGGAGACGGCGCAGGCGATCCGGTCGCTGGCCGAGGCGGTTCGCACAGCCTCGCCTGCGGAATTGCCGGACCTGGCCGACCGGCTTGCGTCGGCTGCGGCAACGCTGTAGCCGCTGCTGTTTCAACGTTTTACGAAAGGAGCTCTCCAATGGCATTTGAAGGCTTAACCGATAAGCTCTCCGCCGCGTTTCGTCGGCTGCGGAGCAAGGGACGTCTGACCGAATCCGACATCAAGGACGCCATGCGGGAGATCCGTCTTGCCCTGCTGGAGGCTGACGTCAGCTATAAGGTCGTCAAGGACTTTGTCAAGAAGGTCTCTGAGCGCTGCGTCGGCAAGGACGTGATGGAGGGTCTGAACCCCGCGCAGATGGTCGTCAAGATCGTCAACGAGGAGCTGACCGCCCTCATGGGCAGCGAGAACCAGAAGCTCAAAATGGCATCCAACGGTCCGACCATCGTCATGCTGGTCGGTCTGCAGGGCGCCGGCAAGACCACCAACGGCGCAAAGCTGGCGGGCTGGTTCAAAAAGGCCCAGAGCAAGCGGCCCCTGCTGGTCGCCTGCGACGTCTACCGCCCCGCCGCCATCAAGCAGCTTGAGGTCGTCGGCGCGCAGCTTGAGATCCCCGTCTTCCAGATGGGGCAGGACGACCCGGTGAAGATCGCGAAGGCCGCGCTCCGCCACGCGGCGCAGCACGGCAACGACATGATCTTCCTGGACACTGCGGGCCGTCTGCACGTGGATGAAAAGCTCATGACCGAGCTGCAAGCCATCAAGGAGGAGGTCAAGCCCACCGACATCCTGCTCGTCGTGGACGCCATGACCGGTCAGGACGCGGTGAACGCGGCCCAGACCTTCAACGAATGGCTGGATATCGACGGCGTCATGCTCTCCAAGCTGGACGGCGACGCCCGCGGCGGCGCGGCTCTGTCCGTCAAGGCTGTCACCGGCAAGCCCATCCAGTTCATCGGCGTGGGCGAGAAGCTCGACCAGATCGAGCCCTTCCATCCCAGCCGCATGGCCAGCCGGATCCTCGGCATGGGCGACGTGCTCAGCCTGATCGAAAAGGCCGAGCAGGCTCTGGACCAGAAGAAGGCCGCCGAGCTGGAGAACCGCCTGCGCCAGAACAAATTCACCCTGACCGACTTCTACGATCAGCTCACCCAGCTCAAAAAGATGGGCAATATGCAGGACCTGCTCGGCATGGTCCCCGGCATGAGCCAGATGAAGGACGTCCAGGTGGACGAAAAGGCGATGGGCCGGGTCGAGGCAATCATCCAGTCCATGACCCCCTATGAACGCGAAAACCCCAACGTCCTCGGTTCCAGCCGCAAGCGCCGCATCGCGGCGGGCAGCGGCACCCGGGTGGAGGACGTGAACAAGCTGCTCAAGCAGTTTGAGACCATGCAGAAAATGATCAAGCAGTTCACCGGCCCCGGCGCTTCCAAGAAAATGAAGAAGCTGCAAAAGCGGGGCGGGTTCCCGGGCTTCCCCGGTATGTAAAAACAAAAAACACTATTATTTTGGAGGAAAACAAACAATGGTTAAGATCAGACTCAGAAGAATGGGCGCCAAGAAGAACCCCTACTACCGCATCGTGGTCGCGGATTCCCGTATGCCCCGTGACGGCCGCTGCATCGAGGAGATCGGCTCCTACGATCCGACCGCGAAGCCCTCTATGATTCAGGTTGACGTCGAGAAGGCGCAGAACTGGATCAAGAACGGCGCTCAGCCCACCGATACCGTCAGAGGACTGCTCAAGAAGGCCGGCGCGCTCTGATTCACGGGAGCGGCACCATGAAGGACTTACTGCTCTACATGGCGCAGAATCTTGTGGAACATCCCGACCGTGTGACCGTCGAGGAATTCGAGGGCGATCCCATTGCCCTGGAGCTTCGGGTAGCCCCCGAGGACATGGGTAAGGTGATTGGCCGGGGCGGACGAATTGCAAAAGAGATTCGCGCCATCATGAAATCCGTAGCCCAGCGCAAGGGCGTTCGCGTCAGCGTTGAGATCATGGATTGAAAAAACGGGAACCGACTTCAGCAGAGGCCGGTTCCCGTTTTTTCCTGCCTCTTGCAAAACGGCACCGTTTCCTGTATAATATAGGTATCCCGCAACAGGAGGTTTTCCCATGAACCGAAAATATCTGGAAGCCGGCAAGATCGTATCCGTCCACGGGATCCGCGGGGCGGTCAAGGTCCTGCCCTGGGCGGACGGACCGGAGTTCCTGACCCGCTTCGATACCTTCTATCTGCCCGGCGAAAAGCCTCTGACCGTTGAGAAGTCTTCGGTCCAGAACACCTGTGTCCTGCTCAAGTTCGCGGGCTGTGACTCGGTGGAGGACGCGCAGACCCTGCGCGGTCAGATCATCTCGATCCGGCGCGACGATCCGAACGTCCCCGAAGGGACGATCTTCCAGGCGGATCTGATCGGCATTCGCGTGGTTTCGGAGGGAAAGGAGATCGGCAGGCTCAAGGAGATCCTCTCCATGCCCTCGTCCGACGTGTGGGTCGTAAAAGGGGAGAGGTCCTATATGATCCCCTGCGTTCCCGCCTTCATACCGCACGTGGACCCTGCGCTCGGCGAGGTGGAGGTGCATCTGATCGAAGGGATGGAAACCGATGCGGATTGATATTCTGACCCTCTTTCCCGAGACCGTCGGCGACGTGCTCTCGGATTCCATATTGGGACGCGCTCAGGAGCGCGGCTTCATCACGATCCGCACCCACCAGATCCGCGACTACACCACCAACAAGCAGAATCAGGTGGACGACTATCCCTACGGCGGGGGCAGGGGAGCGGTCATGCAGGCGGACCCCTTATTTCGCTGCTGGGAGCACGTCTGTGCGGAAACCGGCGTTCGCCCGCATACGATCTATATGTCCCCCTGCGGACGGACCTTCAACCAGACCGAGGCCCGCCGTCTGGCGGCGGACTATCAGAATCTGATCCTGGTCTGCGGCCACTACGAGGGCATTGACGAGCGCTTCATCGAGGCGTGCGTGGACGAGGAGATTTCCATCGGCGACTTCGTTCTGACCGGGGGCGAGATCCCCGCGATGGCCGTGACCGACGCGGTCTGCCGCCTGCTGCCCGGCGTCCTCTCCGACGACGAATGCTTCACCGACGAAAGCCATTGGAACGGTCTGCTGGAATATCCGCAGTACACCCGCCCCGCGGTCTGGCATGACCGCCCCGTGCCCGAGATCCTGCGCTCGGGCAATCATCAGAACGTGGCCCGCTGGCGGCGCAAGCAGTCCATCCTGCGCACGATGCGCCGCCGTCCGGACCTGTTCGCTCAGCTTCGCCTGCCCGACCACAGCCGGGCGGAGAAAAAATTTATCCGGGAATTGGAGGAGGAAGACGATGAGTTCCGAGTTCGATACGCTCAAAACCTGGGTCGATGAGGCCAAACGCCTGGTCTTCTTCGGCGGCGCCGGGGTCTCCACGGAGAGCGGGATCCCCGATTTCCGCAGTGTGGACGGCCTGTACAACCAAAAATACAAATATCCCCCGGAGGAGATCATCTCCGCGACCTTCTTCCGGGAGAGGCCGGAGGAATTCTTTGCATTTTACAAAGAAAAGATGCTGCCTCTCGGCTTCGAGCCGAACGTTACGCACAAGGTTCTGGCCCGCTGGGAGCGGGAGGGGAAGCTCTCCGCCGTCGTGACCCAGAACATCGACGGTCTGCACCAGAAGGCCGGCAGCAAAAACGTCCTGGAGCTCCACGGCTCCGTACTGCGGAACTACTGCACCCGCTGCGGCAGGTCCTATTCCGCCGCTTTCGTCAAAAACAGCAGCGGAATTCCCCGCTGCGACTGCGGCGGGATCGTCAAGCCGGACGTCGTGCTCTATGAGGAATCCCTGGATTCGGACGTCATGTACCGGGCGGCCAGGGCCATCTCCGAGGCGGACGTTCTGATCGTGGCGGGTACGTCGCTGACGGTTTACCCGGCTGCGGGCATGATCGGCTACTACCGCGGCAACCGTCTGGTCCTGATCAACCGGGACCGCACCCCCTACGATGGGGAGGCCGACCTTGTCATACATGACAGCCTGGGCAAGGTCTTCTCCGCCCTGTGATCGAAAAAACCGGCATTTTGACGAAAAATGGGAGCGTATCATTTCCGAAAAACCGGCTTGCTGACCCATCCCGTCGTTCGATTTGAGATTTATTTGACGGATTATTCGCATATTCAGAATTTATGTTCATTTCTTTCGCGTTTCAGTTCATTGCGCCTCCTCGGGCGAACGAACTGGAACCGTCAGAATTCACAAAGAGAACGAGCATCCGGATGAAAATAATTACATATTATGACAATATTCTGCATAAAAATACATTATTTTGGGAAAATCAGGTCGGATATTTAATTTGTGTGAATTTCTGATTGAAAAATCGGGGTAAGTGTGCTATAGTTGTTTAGTAATTGGGGAATGCCCCGCAGGAATCGGTATTCTCGGCGCAAGCCGATAATATAAATTTTTTAGGAGGTAAGATTCATGAAAACCAATCTCAAGAAGCTCTTAGCTCTTGTTCTGGCTCTCGCGATGGTCGCCGCTCTGTTTGTCGGCTGCCAGGATTCCAAGAAGCCCGACGAGTCTAAGAACGCTGCTGACACCACCGGCACCAAGGCTGACACCCAGGCGCCCGACGTCAGCAATGACACCGATGCTCCGGAAACCACCGAAGCTCCCGAACCCGGCCCCGCCGAGTACGTTCCCACTGGCGCCCAGCTGGTCGCCGGCAAGGAATACGGCAAGAACAAGGACTACATCTCCCTGTACGACAAGTACGGCAAGGACATCTCCATTGCTGACGTCGAGGAAGATCCCGCTACCGGTCTTGCGTACCTGAACGTGGACGGCCAGCAGTTCGAGCTCGGCCTGGACTTCCTGACCATGGCCATGGTGTACAACACCTCCACCGAAGGCACCAGCTTCGCCTCTGAGGACGAAGTCTACGCCGAGTGGTGGAAGTACTACATCACCCGCTGGAACTACCTGCTTCCCGAAATCCCCCTGTACTCCAACGAGTACTACGATGTTTACAACGCTGCCATCAAGGGCGTTGACGAGCATCCCACCAACCCGTTCTGGAGCGTTTCCAAGGCTCTGATCGACTGGAGCTCCGAGAAGGCTGACAACTCCTTCATCATGGGTTCCTCCACCGACCTGTCCGGCAAGTTCCGTTACTCCGTGTTCGGCGCTTCCAGCCCCGGCTCCTCCGACAACGACGTTGACGGCCTGGTCAACGGCCTCGAGACCGTCGTTGCCAACAAGGAAGGCAACTATCAGTGGAACGACACCGTCGTCGCCGCGCACGAAGAGACCGACAACGAGGACGGCTCCCACACCTACATCATCACCATCTACGACGACATGAAGTTCTCTGACGGCAGCCCTGTCACCGCGAAGAACTACCTGTACTTCCCGATGGCCTTCTCCACCCCGGTTGCTACCGAGGCTGCTTCCAAGGACCACAAGTCCATGATGAACTACGCCGGCTACGATAACTTCGCAGCTTACGACGGCACCAACGACGGCGAAGCGATCGACGAGGACATCACTGCCTCCAAGGTCATGACCGGCGTTCGTCTGCTGGGCGACTACCAGTTCTCCGTCACCGTTGATAAGAACTTCTACCCCTACTTCTACGCCATTGCTTACGCCTCCCTGTCTCCCTCTCACCAGTCCACCTGGGCCTGCAACTGCGACATCGCGGACGATGGCGAAGGCTGCTACTGGACCGATGAGTTCTACGCCAAGGATGGCGACTCCTACACCAATGCGAAGCACATCAGCGAAGTTGCTTCCAACACCGACACCACCTATCCCTACTCCGGCGCTTACGTTGTCGAGTCCTACGACACCGGCGCGAAGGAAGCCACTCTGAAGCTGAACCCCTACTTCAAGGGCAACTACGAAGGCATCAAGCCCTCCATCGAGACTGTCGTCTACAAGAAGATCGTCACCGAGACCCAGCTCGACGACCTGACCTCCGGCGGCGTTGACTGCCTGGCTGCCATCACCGGCGGCGCTGCGACCAACGAAGCCATCTCCATGGCCGACAGCTCCAACGGCAAGTTCGTCTACACCCACTACTCCCGCGCCGGCTACGGCAAGCTCGGCTTCCGTGCTGACTACGGCCCCGTCCAGTTCGCCGAGGTTCGCCGCGCCATTGCTTACTGCATGGACCGCGCTACCTTCGCCAAGGACTTCACCGGCGGCTACGGCGGCGTTGTTGACGGCCCGTACTACACCGGTTCCTGGATGTACAAGGCTGCTACCGCCCAGGGCATGCTGCTCGATGCATACGACACCTCCGTTGACTCCGCGATCGAAGTCCTCGAGGCCGGCGGCTGGATCTATGACGCCGAGGGCAACCCCTACACCGAGGGCGTCCGCTACAAGATGATCCCCGCTGAGTACGCCACCGAGAACGACATCAACTACAAGTCCAAGGACGGCAAGTACGTCACCACCAAGGTTGGCGACAACTACTACATGCCTCTGGTTCTGAACTGGTTCGGTACCGTTGATAACGAATTCTCCGATCTGCTGGTCACCGGCTTTGAGAAGAACGACAACGTTGCCAACGCCGGCATGGTTGTTTACGAGACTCTGGGCGACTTCGCCCCGATGCTCGACGAGCTCGCTCAGGCACAGCTCTACGGCTACTACTCCGGCACCCCGATGTACTGCGTGTTCAACTTCGCCACCGGTTTCAACTCCGCTGTTTACGACTACAGCTTCAACATGACCATCGATCCCGGCATGTACGATGACTACAGCCAGTACTACATCAAGGACGCGGCTGACATCTACTTCAACAACTAATTCATCCCCAAACCATCGCGGTCAGGGCCGCGGCTTCGCGGCCCTGACTTCCGCAATCGCCGGATGGGGCTCTGCTCCATCCGGGATTGCGATTTTAATTCTCTGAATACGTACCCCTTCCGGCATTCGCCTTACCGCGCTCGCACACAAGAAACCGACAAAGGCCGAGAAGGGAATTCCCGCTCGGCAAAATACAGTCGCCTGTGCGACAGACAGGACAATAAACATGGGAAAATATGTAATTAAAAGAATTGGCTATATGCTGGTCGTTGCGCTGGTTATGTCAATTCTTATGTTTTTGCTATACAACCTGCTTCCTGCCAACCGCGCCTATACCGACGCCAAGGCGGATATGCAGGCCATGAAGAACACCCTGAGAGGCAAGACCGAGGAACAGAAGCAGGAGATCTTTAACGAGCGCTATCATGAGTATCAGAAGCGCTACGGCACGGATACCAAGAACATGGCTGTTCGGTATCTTCGCTGGGTCGGCCTGTATCCCAACGCTTATGACAAGTTCGACGGTCTGCTCCAGGGCAACTTCGGCTACTCCTACGAGCATAAAAAACCCGTTTTGGAAACCGTTAAGGATCCCATGCTGAATACGATGAAGATCAACATCATCGCGACGATCCTCGGCTTGGGCATCACGATCCCCCTCGGCATCTATTGCTCTACCCACAAGGGCAAAAAGACGGACCAGTTTGTGCAGGTGGTCACCATCATCGGTTACTCTCTGCCTGCGTTCATCACCTGTATCGTATTTATCTGGATTTTCTGCTCGCTGCTTGGCTGGTTCCCGCCCAGCGGCATGAAAACGCCCGGCACGAACTATACCGGCATAACCAGAATTCTGGACGAGCTGAAATACCTGGCCCTGCCTCTGATCACGATGACCTTCTGCTCTCTGGGCGGCATGACCCGTTACGTCCGCGCCGCCATGATCGACTCCCTGTCTCTGGACTGCATCCGCACCGCCAGAGCCAAGGGTGTTCGCGAAAAGACCGTCATCTACTCCCACGCATGGAGAAACGCTCTGATCCCCATCGTCACGCAGGCGCTCGGCTGGTTCCTCAGCATCTTCTCCGGTTCTCTGATGTTTGAGAACATTTTCGCCATCAACGGCATGGGCAAGCTGATGATCGGCGCTCTGAATACCAGAGACTACGATCTGATCATTCTGCTCCAGATGTTCTACGTCATCGTCTCTCTGATCGGCTACCTGGTCATCGACATTGTCTACGGCCTGGTTGACCCGAGAGTCCGCGTGAACAAGTAAGGAGGTGCGAGCATGAAGGAAACCAAGAAACGCAGCGGCTGGCTCCGCCGGCTGTTCCGCGGCGGCAGCAAGACCCTGGTGGAGGATAATCCCTCTCTCGCCGTTGAGGAAATCGTATCTCCGATGAAGCAGATCGTGCGCGGCTTCTTTGAGCGCAAGCTCGCCGTGATCGCGTTGGTCGTGCTGATTTGCATGTTCATTCTGGTCTTTATCGGCCCGCTGTTCATGCCCCGTTACTACGACTCCTACACCGAAACGACCCAGCAGAACATCTCCCCTGGCTTCAAGATGATGAGCGTGCCCAGCGAGCTCAGCAAGGACATTCGCATGATCGACGGCTACGGCAAGTTCTCCATCGGCCTGTCGAACGCCGGCAAGGTCTACGTCTGGGGCGACACCTACGATCCTCTGACGAAGATCGAGATGGCTGACATCCCCGAGGCAGTCCAGAACCACAAGATCGCCTATGTCGCTGCCGGTATCGACCATGCCATCGCCATCGACGAGGAAGGCCACGTCTACGGCTGGGGCGCTACGAAGCGCGGCCAGTACACCTATTACACCCCCGATCAGGAGCTGGCGGATGACGTCGTCTCCATCCCCGAGGGTCTGGCAAACGGCACCGAGACCGTTGACGTTGCCAACATCAAGAAGGTCGCCTGCGGCTATCAGATCACCGCGATTCTGATGAATGACGGCACCCTCTACATCTGGGGCAACTCCAAGTCCTACTCCAACATGGACAAGTTCGTCGGCAAGACGGACCTGATCGACATCGACTTCACGCTGAACAACATCGTCGGCGTTACGACTGCCCAGAACGGTGTCTACACCGGCAAGCGCGGCCTGTTTGACAAGCTCAAGAGCACGCTGACCGGCAAGGCTGTCGCAAGCCGTGAGTTCCTGAATGGCCGCAAGGTCGTCCGTATCGCTGCAACCTCCAAGAACGTCTGCGGCGAGCTCGACGACGGCTCCATCTTCTTCGTCGGCGACGCCATCGGCAGCAACGATCCCGTTCCTGCCCTGCACGCCGGTGAGAAGTTCATCGAGCTGGAAGCCGGTACCTACCACTACGTCGGCCTGACCTCCGAAGGACGCGTGCTCTGCTGGGGCGGCAATACCCTGTCCCAGACGGACGTGCCTTCCGATCTGTCCGGCACCACCAAGCTCTACTGCGGCGCGTTCCAGACCTATGCGGTCAACGACCAGAACGAGCTTGTCGATAAGTGGGGCAACAAGGGCTACCTCTTCGGCACCGATAAGTACGGCGCGGATATCTTCCAGCGCATCATTAAGGGCGGTAAGATGACCATGACGATCGGCGCGATCGCTGTTATCATCTCCTCCATTATCGGCGTCATTGTCGGCGTCGTCTCCGGTTACTTCGGCGGCAAGGTCGATATGATTCTGATGCGTATCACGGAGATCTTCGCTGCGATCCCGTTCCTGCCCTTTGCCCTGATCCTCTCCGCTTTGATGTCGCAGATGAACATCTCTGAGAATTCGAAGATCTTCCTGCTGATGGTGATTTTGGGCGTGCTGACCTGGACGGGCCTGGCCCGTATCGTCCGTGCGCAGGTTCTGGCTGCCCGTGAAAACGAGTACGTCACCGCCGCCAAGGCCATGGGCGTTCGCGAGCGCAACATCGCCTTCAAGCATATCCTGCCCAACATCGTTTCCATCATTCTGGTCTCTCTGACGCTGGACTTTGCCACCTGTATGCTGACGGAATCCTCCCTCAGCTACCTCGGCTTCGGCGTGACCTATCCCAGACCCACCTGGGGCAACATGCTCAACGGCGTCAACAACGCTACGATCATCAAGAACTTCTGGTGGCAGTGGGTCTTCACGTCCATCTTCCTTGCCGTTACCTGTATCTGCATCAATATCATCGGCGATACGCTGCGTGACGTCATCGATCCGAAGTCCGACCGCGATAAGTAAAGGAGGAACTGAATATGCCATTACTGGAAGTCAAAGACCTGCATACGTTCTTCCGCACCAAGAAGGGTATCGTCAAGGCTGTCAACGGTGTGTCCTATTCCGTGGACGCCGGCCGCACCCTCGGTGTCGTCGGTGAATCCGGCTCGGGCAAGAGCGTGTCCGCCATGAGTATTCTCCGCCTGTTGGACGGCAACGGCTACATCGACAGCGGCGAGATCCTCTTTGACGGCAAAGACCTGACCAAAATCTCCAATAACGAGATGTATCACGTTCGCGGCAATGATATTTCCGTGATCTTCCAGGAGCCCATGACCTCGCTGAACCCCGTCTTCACGGTGGAACGCCAGGTCTCCGAGCCCTTCATCCTTCACCAGAACATGTCCAAGAAGGAAGCGGCCGAAAAGGTCGTCGAGATGCTGGCGGACGTCAAGATCCCGAACCCGCATATCGTTGCCAAGCAGTATCCGCATCAGCTCTCCGGCGGTATGCGTCAGCGCGTCATGATTGCCATGGCCCTGGCCTGCAAGCCCAAGCTGCTGATTGCCGACGAGCCGACCACGGCTCTGGACGTCACCATTCAGGCTCAGATCCTGAAGCTGATGAACAACCTCAAGGATGAGCACGGCACCTCTGTCATGTTCATCACCCACGACCTCGGCGTCATCCGCCAGATCGCGGACGACGTAGCCGTTATGTACTGCGGCCAGGTCGTCGAGATGGCTCCCGCTGAAGTGATCTTCGGCAAGCCGGAGTATTCGCATCCCTACACCGAAGGCCTGATGGAATCCATCCCCCGTCTGAGCACGCCGAACAATACCAAGCTTGACGCGATTCCCGGTTCCGTCCCCCATCCGCTGGCTCTGCCCAAGGGCTGCAAGTTCGGCCCGCGCTGCAAGTACTGCACCGAGCGCTGCAAGGAAGAGGAGCCCACCATGATGCAAGTGTCCGAGAATCAGCAGATTCGCTGCTTCTATCCGAAGAAGGAGGATCGTCATGCAAACAAATGAGAATAAGAAGATCCTTCTGAAAATCTCCAACCTGAAGCAGTATTTCCCTGTTGGCAAGCACGCGTTTGTCAAGGCGAACGACGGCATTACCCTGGACATCTATGAGGGCGAAACCCTCGGCCTGGTCGGCGAGTCCGGCTGCGGCAAGTCTACCTTCGGCCGTACCATCCTCCAGCTCTACCGCCAGACCGACGGCAGAACCATGTACTATGGCTCCTCCCTGGACGAGCTGGCGCCCAAGTACGTCAATTATACCTACGCCAAGATGCCGAAGCTGATCAAAAAGCAGAAGCAGCTCCAGGAAAAGTATGAGCATCTGAAGCAGGAATACGATGCAGCCGACGAGAAGGAAAAGCTCAAGCGCCACACCGAGATGGACAATGCCCGTAAGGCTGCCAACGACGCTTATCTGAACATCGTCAATCTGGTCGGCGGTTTCTACTCCGTCAGCGATCCTACCGAATGCATGAAGCTGTTCCGCGAGCGCTACGCTGCCTGCAAGCGGCTCCATAACCACATCGAAGCCCGCCGGGATCCCAAGCTGGAGTACGATGAGGCCACCTTTATCGCCAACGAGTCTGAAAAAGCAGACGAGGGCAAGAAGGAGAAGGCCAAGGCCGACGTTGAGAAGTACAAGGCCAAGATGGACGCCTGTGATCAGATTATCGATGCCGACCGCAAGGCTCTGGCTGAGATCGATCAGAAGCTTGACGCGCTGCGCGCCACCTATCAGAACGATCCGGAATTCCAGAAGCACGAGGCCCTGCGCGACAACGGCATCGACCTGGCCCGCCTGACCTACCCCGAGGTTCGTCAGCTCCGCTGCCAGATGCAGTACATTTTCCAGGATCCCTATTCCTCTCTGAACCCCAGAATGACGATCGGTCAGATCATCTCCGAGGGCCTTGTTGCGCACAAGTATTACAAGAAGAACCGCGAGCGCATGAACGACGAGGTCATCAAGGTCATGAACGAATGCGGCCTGGCCGACTACTTCGTCCACCGCTTCCCGCACCAGTTCTCCGGCGGCCAGCGCCAGAGAATCTGCATTGCCCGTTCCCTTGCCGTCCGCCCCAAGTTCGTCGTCTGTGACGAGGCCGTGTCCGCTCTGGACGTGTCCATCCAGTCCCAGATCCTGAACCTGCTGCGCGACCTCAAGGAGGAGCAGCATTTGACCTACCTCTTCATCACCCACGACCTCTCCGTCGTCAAGTACATCTCCGACCGTATCGGCGTCATGTACCTCGGCAACATGGTTGAGCTGGCTTCTTCGGAATCCCTCTTCCATCATCCGTACCATCCCTACACCGAAGCCCTTCTGAACTCGATCCCCACGACCGAGGAGAAGAAGGATCTGGTGGTTCTCGAGGGCGATATCCCCAGCCCCGTCAACCCGCCGAAGGGCTGCAAATTCCATTCCCGCTGCAAGTACTGCACCGAGATCTGCGAATCTGTCGTCCCCGACTGGGAAGAGGTGGAGCCCAATCACTTTGTGGCCTGCCATCATAAGCTGGAGAAGATCCTCAATCTGGAAGCTGAGGCTTGATTATGGATCCTTTTCGCAAAACAGAGCGTGCCATGAAGCTCCTGCGTGAGCGGAATGAAGCGAACAGCATTCAGACGGTCGGAAACACGGACAAGGACGTTGACCTGGAAAAGGGCGATATTCCCGCCATGCTGACCAGTGCGTATCTGACCATTCTACCGGCTGTGATCCTGGCCCTGCTTTGCGTCGTCGGGATCCCGGTCCTCATCGTTTTGCTTCTGGCAGGCTGAACGCCTCAAAAAACCCTGGCGCCGGTTTCCGGCGCCAGGGTAAACTTTTTTCGCTTGTTGGATGGATGATCAGTCGTCTTCTCCCACGATCTGATGGTACAGGTCCCACATCTCCTGTACGCTCGTGTGCTCCACGTAGTGATTGGCGGCCATCTCGTCGGTGTAATCGGTCAGACGCATTCCGTAGAATTCCCATTTGCCGCTCGCTTCGGTGCCGTAGCACATCGTGGGAACCAGCTCGCAGCCGGTGATATAGGCGCCCCAGCGGTCCTTGCCGATGGTCAGTCGCGCCATGCCGCCGAGCATGTTCTGGTTGCCGAGCATATGAGAGATGAAATTGCCCATCGACCAGAAGACGGGGACCTGATTCCCGTCTGCGCCGGTCAGAATCTCCAACGGCTGGAGGGAATGCGGGTGGCAGCCGATGATCGCGCCGACGCCCTGGTCGGCAAAGAACTGCCCCCATTCGCGCTGCTCCGCGTTGGGCGTGAACTGATTTTCAAAGCCCCAGTGCGGGAAGACCAGAACGATATCAGAGATCTGCTTCGCCCGTGCAATGTCGGCGGCGCATTTTTCCTTGTCCAGGAAATCGATCTCCCAGTCGTCGCGGGGAATGCCCATGTTCGTGCCATAGGTGTAGTTCAGGATCGCAATGCGAATGCCCTTGCACTCCACCACGCGGAGGACCTCCGCGTCCGCCTCGCTGTCGTGTATGCCGACGACCGTGATCTCCGGATACTTCCGCCAGAATGCCATTGTGTCCTGAATCCCGCGGGAGAACTTGTCATAGCAGTGGTTCGTAGCCTGGGTAATGATATCGAAGCCCGTGTCCGCCAGCGCTGCTCCAACGTCCACCGGTCCGCCGAAGATCGGATAGTTCGTGTATTCCTTCGGGTCGTTGATGAAGATCGTCTCCTGGTTGATGCAGGCCAGATCGGTCGCCTGGACCTCGTCGCGGATATACCGGTAGAGATTGTGGAAATCATAGGTTCCGTCGCCGTTCTCCCCGGCCTTCAGCACGGTCGAGTGCATCAGATTGTCGCCCAGACACATCAGATCCACGGTCGCGTCCGGCACGCGCTTGTCCGCGGCAGGTTCCTCAAAGTAGAGCCTGTCCTCCGTCTTGAGCCAGCTTTCTGCCAGCGTCAGCGGCAGCAGGAGGCGCTGGGTCAGATTCTCCGCCGGGAAGGTTGGGAGCTGCAAGGTTGGACTGCCTGTCTGTGACGGCGCGTCTGCGGCGGGCGGAGCAGCCGTGGAAGCCGCCTGCGTGTCCTCCGTCTGAGCTGGCTCCGTCTTTTCTGCTTCCTCCGACGGAGCTGCGGCAGGGGAGAGGGTCTCTACCGCGGAGCGGGGCGGATGCTTCATCCCGGCTGTCACGTCCGGGGGTCCCTGTATCAGCTTTACGATCAAGAAGACCAGAATCGCAAGCAGGACCAAAGCGCAGGCTGCAAGCCCTGCCTGCTGCTTCCGCCCGCTCGTGCGCTGCGGCGTCTGCTGATCCGGTTGTTTCGGTTCATCCATTGGGGTGCCTCCATTCTGTTTTTGCGGCGCGTGCCTCGGCGCTGCGTGAAGCGCAGCAAGCGTGTGCGATCCGTGAAAGCGAAAGCTCGAATCAGTCGTCGTCTCGCTTCCACATTGCGATCAGCTTTTCGAGCTGGGCGGTGAACTTCCGCAGGTCGCTGTTCCGCAGACCCTTGTTTTGGCGGATGACCGCCTCAAGCTGTCGCCCGGCCTCCTCCAGCAGGCGGTATTCGGGGGAGCCAGCCCGTGCAGAAGGCCTGTGCGGGACCACGACGCCCTCCGAAAGGATCGAGCCGGAAAGAAGGTCGTAGCACTCCTGATAGAGCGGGGCGTGGGCCGCGAAGCCGCGGTCTCGCAGCTCGGAGGCGAATTGTTCCGTCACAGGCTCGTCTCCGTGGACGACGAAGATCTGCGTCGGTCTGTCGTCCCGGAACTGCTCGGCCCACTGGACCAGATGGTCGTGGTCGGCGTGGGAGCTGAGCCCCTGGAAGGTCTCGATGCTTGCCCGGACCTGGACCTCCTCGCCAAAGAGCTTGACGGCCTTTTTGCCCTCCTGAAGGGCGCGGCCCAGCGTTCCGTAGGCCTGGAAGCCGACGAAGACCACCGTGCATTCCGGACGCCAGAGATTGTGCTTGAGATGGTGGCGGATCCGTCCCGCGTCGCACATACCCGACGCTGCAATGATGACCTTCGGCGTCCGATCCTCGTTGAGCGCCTGAGATTCGGCCTGCGTCACGACCAGACGGGTGTTCTCCACCGAGAACAGCGGCACACCCTGCCGGATCAGCTCCGCAGATTCCGCATCCAGATAGCCGCTCAGATCGCTCGTGAAGACGTTGGTGGCCTCCACGGCAAGCGGCGAGTCCACCACGATCGGGAAGTCCGGGTACTCCGGCAGCAGTCCCCGCTGCTTGATCTCGCGGAAGAAGAACAGCAGCTCCTGCGTCCGGCCCACGGCAAACGAGGGGATCAGCACCGTGCCGCCGCGGTCAAAGGTCCGCCGCAGAATGCGCGTCAAAACGGCGCAGTAGTCGTCCGGCTTTTCGTGGCTGCGGTCGCCGTAGGTGGACTCCATAATCACGTAGTCGGCCCCGCTGACCGGCTCCGGGTCCTTGATAACGGGCTGATCCACGTTGCCGATGTCTCCGGAAAAGACCAGCTTTTTCGTCTGGCCGTTCTCCGTCGCCCAGAGCTGAACGTAGGCGGAGCCAAGCAGATGGCCCGCGTCCGTCAGACAGAAGCGGACGGAGTCGTTGATCGAAACCTCGGCGTCGTAGTCCACCGGAACCAGATGGGTCAGGGTTTCCTCTACGTCCGCGATCGTGTAAAGCGGCTCTACCGGCGGTTTGCCGTTCCGCTCGCGCTTGCGGTTTTCGTATTCGGCGTCGGACTCCTGGATATGGCCGGAATCGAGGAGCATGATCCGCAGGAGCTTGCAGGTCATAGCCGTGGCATAGATCCTGCCCCGGAAGCCCTGCTTGACCAGCAGGGGCAGACGCCCGGAGTGGTCAATGTGGGCATGCGTGATGATCACGTCGTCAATATGGTTTGCCGCAAAGGGGAATATATGGTTATCCGTCTCATCCCGTCCCTGCTGGAGACCGCAGTCCACCAGCAGATGGTATCCTGCCACGGTCAGACCGTGGCAGGAGCCGGTCACAGCCCGGTCAGCGCCGTAAAAATTCAGTTGCATTGTCTTTCGCGCCTCCTTTTCATCATTATATCACATCTGTTGGGAAATGCCAATCCTTTTCCGCCCGCCGGCGCAGATTTGTCGCAGGACACGGAGGCAGGATCTGAAAGAAGAAGGACGGATCCGCGTCAGGCTTGACACGGAACCGTCCGTTGTGCACACGATATCTTAGGTGATCGTCCCGAACGCGATTGCAGACAGAGCTTCAGCTCCAACCGGCGTCCTCGATCTCCTTCCCCTTCTTGCGGCCCATCAGGTGATGCAGCACCTCGCCGACCGGAGCGCCCCCGTAGAGCACGTCATAGGCGGCGTTCGTGATCGGCATTTCCACGCCGCATCGGTCGCCGAGCAGCTTGACGGCCTTGGTGGCGTAGTAGCCTTCGACCACCGCGCCGACCTCCTGCATGGCCTCGCTCACACCCTTGCCCTCGCCGATCAGAATACCGGCCCGGCGGTTGCGGGAGTGCATGGAGGTACAGGTCACGATCAGGTCGCCGATGCCGGTCAGACCGGCAAAGGTATCCTTGCGCGAGCCGAGCTTCATGCCCAGACGGGCGACCTCGGTCAGACCGCGCGTCATCAGCAGGGCCTTGGTGTTGTCTCCGTAGCCCAGGCCGTCGCAGACGCCGGCGCAGAGGGCAATGACGTTCTTCATCGCCGCGCCAAGCTCCACGCCGATGGGGTCGGAGGAGGTGTAAACGCGGAAGGTCCGGTTCATAAAGACCTCCTGCACGATCTCCGCCAGCAGTCGATCCTCGCAGGCGGCAACGACGCCGGTGGGCACCTCGCGGCTTACCTCCTCCGCGTGCGACGGGCCGGAGAGGACGACGACCTTCTTGCCGGTGACCTCGCTGACGATCTCGGACATGCGCTTGCCGGTGTCGGCCTCGATGCCCTTGGTCGCGCTCACCATGATCGCGTCGGGCCGAAGGTGGGGCGCGATTTTCTCCACCGTGGCGCGCACCGCAAAGGACGGCGGAACCACGACGACCAGGCTGGCGTCCGCCACAGCCGCGGGATCGGCGGTGTAGCGCAGGTCTGCCGGCAGCTTTACGCCGGGCAGAAAGGGATTCTCCAGCTTGGCGGCAAGGTTGTCGCTCTCCTCCTTGGAGTAGGAGATCAGCGTGACCTCGTGGCGGTTTCGGTGGAGCAGCATTGAGATGGCCGTGCCCCATCCGCCGCTGCCGACAACTGCAATTTCCATGATAATGCGTTCCTTTCTATTGCTCGTCAGTTGCGTTTTGATCTTTCTTTGCACTGTGGAAGCTGAACTTCCGCTCCGTGCCGTTGCGCAGGCGCACGATGTTTCCGTGGTGCAGATAGACGGCCATAGCCCCCAGGCAGAAGGACATGATCGTCATCATGATCGTGCCCTCTTCGATGTTCTTGTCGATGGGATAGCGGATCCAGAACAGGAAGGGGTAGAGGATGGCGCAGATGATGGAACCCAGGGAGACGTACCGCGTCAGAATCACAATGGCCGCGAAAATCACCAGCAGGATCATGATGATCCGCCAGTCGATGAAGGCCGCAAGCGTGCCGCAGGTCAGAATGCCCTTGCCGCCGTGGAATCCGAAATACAGCGGAAAGACGTGGCCGATGACGGAAAAACCGCCGCAGAGCATCGCGCCCTCGTCGAACCAGACGGGGTCGTAGGCCCGCATGATGGCTCTGCCGATGAAGCAGGCCGCCACGGTTTTGCCGATGTCGATGAGCAGGACCAGCAGGGTGTCCAGACCGCCGTAGTTGCGATAGAAGTTCGTCAGACCGGCGTTGCCGCTGCCCTTGGTGCGTATGTCTTCCTTATGAAAGCAACGGGAGATCAGAATGGCCCCGTTGAAGCTCCCCAGCAGATAACCGATGAGCGCGCAAAGCGCAAACCATAGAACGATCATTCTTCCGAATCCCCTTTCTGGCGGATCGTGATCCGAATCGGGGTGCCCTCGAGACCGAAGACCCCGCGGATCTGGTTTTCGAGATAGCGCTGATAGGAAAAATGGAACAGACGCGCATCGTTGCAGAAGATAACGAAGTGCGGCGGCTTCACGCCGGTCTGCGTCATGTAGTAGATCTTCAGACGGCGGCCTTTGTCGGTGGGCGGCTGGACGCGGGCTGTGGCGTCAGCCAATACGTTGTTGAGCATGCCGGTGGTGACGCGCAGCGCGCTCTGCTCGTTCACGTAGTTGATCAGCTCATAGAGCTTGTCCACCCGCTGCCCGGTCTTGGCAGAAATGAAGAGGATCGGCGCGTAGGGCATATAGCCCAGGTCGCGGCGGATCTCCTCGGTCTTCTTGTCCATCGTGTGGGTGTCCTTGTCAACCAAATCCCACTTGTTCACCACAATGATGCTGGCCTTTCCGGCCTCGTGGGCAAGACCTGCGATCTTGGTGTCCTGCTCGGTCACGCCGTCCTCGGCGTCGATCAGGATCAGGCAGACGTCCGCGCGGTCGATGGCGGCGATGGAGCGCATATTGCTGTATTTCTCAATGGCGTCGTCCACCTTGGACTTGCGCCGCATACCCGCCGTGTCGATAAACAGGAATTTGCCGTGCTCGTTCTCAAAATAGGAGTCGATGGCGTCCCGGGTCGTGCCGGCGACGTCGGAGACGATCACGCGCTCCACGCCGAGAATGCGGTTGAGCAGGCTGGACTTGCCGACGTTCGGCTTGCCCACGATGGCGACCTTCACCGTGTCGTCCTCCGGCTCCTCCAGGGCGTCGTCGGGCAGGTGCGCCGTCACAAAGTCCAGCAGATCGCCCGTTCCGTGGCCGTGGATGGCGGAGACCTCCAGCGGGTCACCCAGACCCAGATCGTAGAATTCGTAGACCTCAGGGTTGACCGGGCCGATCGAATCGCATTTGTTGACAGCCACGATCACGGGCTTGCGGCTGCGCTTGAGCAGATTGGCAACGTCCAGATCCGCCGCGGTCACGCCGACCTTGACGTCGGTGACCATGATGATGACCTCTGCGGTGTCAATGGCGATCTCGGCCTGCCGCCGCATGAATTTGAGCATCTCGGTCTCCTCAGACGGCTCGATGCCGCCGGTGTCGATCAGCTCAAAGGTTTTTCCGTTCCACTCGCATTCGCCGTAGATACGGTCGCGGGTGACGCCCGGCGTATCCTCCACGATGGCGGTGCGGTGACCGGTCAGCTTGTTGAACAGCATGGACTTGCCCACGTTGGGCCGGCCCACGATGGCAACGTAATGCTTTGACATGAGTATCCCTCCTCACGGGAGTTTACAACCATTATGCCATAGATGGCTTCGGTTTTCAATCAGAATTTGAAAACAAATTGTGAATTTGTGAAAAAAGTAGAGAGGAAGGCGGCTTGACGCGCTTCCTCTCAACTTCTCTCAGTTCGGGAATTATTCCGCAGCAACTTCGACAACCTGACGGCCATTGTAGTAACCGCAAGCTCTGCAAGCTCTGTGGGGCAGACGGGGCTCGCCGCAGTGCGGGCAAGCGACCACGCCGGGAACGCTCAGCTTCCAGTGGGAGCTGCGTCTCTTGTCGCGTCTTGCTTTGGAAACCTTTCTCTTGGGAACAGCCATGGTGACACCTCCTCGGTCTTAATGCCTGTCGGCAAACATAAATGATTACTTTTCCAGCAGCTGTTTGAGCACAGCCAGTCTCGGATCGACTTCCGGTTGACAGTCGCAGGGACCGTCGTTCAAATTCTTTCCGCAGCGGGGGCAAAGTCCCTTGCAGTCCTCGCTGCACAGAAGCTTGCTCTCCATGCTCAGGACGAAGGTGGTGGTGACGATGTCGTCCATGTCGGCGCAGTCATCCTCCAGCAGGAACAGCCATGGGTCCTCCTCACCGTCCACACCGGTGAATTCTTCGGTCAGGATCGCGTGGAGCGGATACTCGACCGGGCGGACCACATCGCGGGCGCAGCGGTCACATACGCCGTGCAGGGTGGTTGTGACCTTGCCGCTGACGATCATTACGTCGGCAGTGTTGCGGACCTCGCCCACGGCCCGGACGGGCTCGGTGACGGGGCAGCAGCCACCAAATGCAAAGGTATGCAGATCAAGAGACACCTCGAAGGGCAGGGTGCCGCCGGGCCTGTTTTTCAGTGAAGAAACGTTCAGCAGCATTGTTCTCTCCTGATCCTCATAGTCATGCGGAACATATTATAACGGCAGTTGCGTGTTTTGTCAAATGGTTTTTGGCTTTTTTTCAAGAAATTTCTTTTCTTTTCCGGATTCCCCGGAGTTTGTCATTTTCCGATGCGGAATACGCTGGTATCGTTGATGAAGGTGGAGTAGCCGTAGAGGATCACAATGGCGTCGATGTCGTGCTCGGCGGCGTAGCTCACCAGACTCAGGCTGTTGTAGCGCATATCGAAAAGATGAATCTCGGAGAAGCGTCGGGTCAGGAAGGGGGCGAGCACGTCGCAGTAGGAGTCGCGCACGACCAGAACCTTGCCCGCGGGGGCGTTCTCGCTGTTCAGAATGACGATGGGCTTATTGCCGCCGAGGAAGTAGTTATACTGGTTCTTCTGTGCCAGCAGCTCGGGATGGTAGAGCTGCCCCGGCTCCGGCTTCATGGTGCTGTACTGCGTGACCGAGACGCCCTCGTCGGTGACGAAGCGTTCCACGGCGTCCGGCTTCAGCCAGAACGCGCCGGTCTTGGAATAGAGCGTGCCGTAGAAGGATTCCGAGACGGTTTCGCGGTCAAGCTCGCTCTCGTCCAGCGGCTCCAGATCCATGGCGGTCAAAAGGGCGTCGGCCGCGTAGCGCGCGCCGAGGGGCGTCCAGTGGTGGTCCGTGCGGAAATAGATCGGCTCGTCCCGGTGGTCGTTCAGGGCGCCCAGAACGTCGATGGTCTTGACCTTGCAGGCGTCGTAGGCCTGGGCAATGACTTCGTCCTCGCGCGCGGTTTCGGCGTTGGCGGGCAGCCGGTCGCGCCAGACCGTCGAGGCCGAGGGGATGAGGCCGAAGTAGATCGGCAGGTCCGTCTTTTCAGACAGCGTGTTCACGTAGCCCACGCGCTTCAGCAGGTCGGCGGGATCGGGCGTCTTCTCCCGCTCCAGCAGAGCGCCGTCCCTGCCGAAGTAGACGCCGTTGGCGTCGGTCCTGCCCAGGGTGCGGTTCAGACCCGCGTTGACGCAGAACCAGAAGTCGCGCAGAAGAATGTGATCGGAAAGATAGGTCTCAGCATCGTTCATATAGGAGCCGTCCATAACGGCCTCCTCCGTCAGCTTCGGAGCCGTCTTGAGGACGCGGTTCTCCATCTGGGAGAAGGTCCGCTCCGGCGCAACGAGAGAGCCGACGGAAACGGCAGCCAGAAAGAGAACGAAGATGCAGACGATGAGAACGGAATATGTCTTTTTCATGCTTGCCGCCTCCTTAGAACCGGAAATACAGGAACGGGTTGTAGGTGCTGGATACCATGGACCCCGTGCAGGCCAGCAGGCCCAGGATCAGCAATACCGCGTCCACGGGGAGCCTTGCCCGTTCGGGCAGCCTCTCATGGAGATTCCTGGCGAGCGGAAGCGAGGCAAGTATGCTGACAATCAGGATCACAGCGCCGCTGCGCAGGGCGTAGAGGAAGGTCCCGTCGAAGAAGGCCTTCGCTCCTGCGCCGAACATCACGCCGAGATACCGGCCAAGGTGGCCGAAATCCTCGATCCCGAAGATCGTCCAGCCGATCATCAGCAGAAGCACCGTGTAGAGATGCCGCGTCCAGGCGGGCATGCGGTCCAGGAGCTTTTTCAGAACGAATTTTTCCAGCATCAGCAGGACGAAGAAATACAAGCCCCACGAGAGATAATTCCAGCTTGCCCCGTGCCACATACCGGTTGCCATCCAGACCACCAGCAGATTCAAAAGCCACCGGGGCTTGGAGCAGCGGTTGCCGCCCAGCGGGATGTAGAGGTAGTCGCGGAACCAGTTGGACAGGGAAATGTGCCAGCGCCGCCAGAACTCCGTGATGCTGTCAGACACATAGGGATAGCGGAAGTTCTCCAGGAACTCAAAGCCCAGCATTCTGCCCAGGCCGATCGCCATATCCGAATAGCCCGAGAAATCAAAATAGATCTGCAGACTGAAGGCCAGCACGCCCAGCCAGGCGCCCGCCACGGTGAGCTCTGCGGTCGGCACGTCGCGGAAGCCGGACCAGATCTGCCCCAGAGCATTCGCCAGGAGCAGCTTCTTGGCCAGACCGACTGTGAAGCGGAAGACGCCGGAGGCGAACCGCTCCCAGCTCACGCCCCGGCAGTCGAGCTGCTCGGCGACGTCCTTATACCGGACGATGGGTCCGGCGATCAACTGCGGGAACATGGTCACGTAGGCTCCGAAGGCGACGGGATTCTTCTGCGCCGGAACGTCCGCGCGGTAGACGTCGATCGTGTAGCTCATCGTCTGGAAGGTATAGAATGAGATGCCGATCGGCAGATGAATGCCCAGGACCGGGAGGAAGCTCAGACCGAGCCCCTGCAGGGATTCGGCCAGGAAATCCCAGTACTTGAAGAAGATCAGCATACCGAGATTGATGACGACGGAGACGATCAGCATCGCCTTCGCGCCGCCGGCCTTCCCTCTCGACTTCAAGGCCGCGATCACAAGGCCCGAACCGTAGTTGACCACGATGGAAAAGACCATCAGGGCGGTGTAGGCCCGTTCGCCCCAGAAGTAGAAGAACAGGGAAGAAAGCAAAAGGATCAAGGTTTTCAGCCTGCGCGGGACCAGATAGAACAGCAGCAGTACCGCTGGCAGAAACGCAAACAGAAATACAGGCGTGGAGAATACCATATAAGCAGTCCTCAGTCAAAAAACGCTCATGCAGACGGTCCGCCGGGCGAACCGTCTGCATGATGATTTCGGGTCGTTCTTATCTGGCGGCGTCGGCGAAGACGTTGTCGGGAACGGTGATGCCGGTGACATCCTTCGCCAGGACGATCATGCCGACGTAGTTGCCCAGCACGTGGACCTTGGCTTCGTTCAGCCAGTAGCCGTTCTGGGTGGGATCGCAGTAGTCGCCTTCCGCGCCTTCCTTGATGCGGGCCTCAAAGATCCCCTGGACCTTGGCAACGTCGTCCGGGTTGGCAACCTCGACCATCACGACCTCGAACGCGGCGCCGGTGACCGGGGCCATGTAGGCGACCTTCTGCTTGAACTCGATGTCGTTCAGGCCGGGATAGAAGCTGTCCAGCTCTTCGTCAGCGGCGGGAAGCAGGACTACATCTTCCGCGCAGCCGGAAATCAGATTGTTGTAGACCTCTTCGAGATTCAGAGATACCGCAGCCGGAGCGGCGGTGGACTCGGCGGGAGCGGCGGTGGACTCGACGGGAGCGGCGGTGCTTGCGTCGGGCGCCTTGGATTCATTGGCGGCGGGGTCCTTGGAGCAGCCGGCGAGACAGCCGATGACCAAGATCAGGGCGAGGGTAAGTACAGCGATTTTTTTCATGGTTTTTTTCCTTCCTTTTTTTTGGAGTCTTTTTAATAGACGGGAACGGTTAAGATTTGTTCCCGTTTTTTCTTTCGGAAATAAAGTTTTTTTGGCGCTGCGGAAGCGCCTTCAGCTTTGCGTTCAGCTTGGAATAGACCATCTCCATGTCGTCCTCGCCGGACCAGCGCTGCACCTCGTCGATGGGAACCCATCGAACGCCGGAGTTTTCATCCTGCTTGGCGTGGACCGCGGCGCGGTCGTCCGCCTGCCAGAGATAGCAGAAATCCAGGTGGAGATGGGACGGAACGTAGACGCCGCGCTTGATATGGTGGTGGACCGCCAGACATTGGATGGAGAAGACGCCGTCATAGAGGGGCGTCAGCTCCGTCAGCCCGGTCTCCTCCTTCGCCTCGCGCAGGGCGACCGCACGGAGATCGGATTCTCCGTCGGCGTGACCGCCGGTCCAGGCCCAGGCGTTGTAGATGTTGTGGTGGACCATCAGGATGCGGTCGCGGGTCGGATTCGTGATCCAGTTGGAGGCGGTTATATGGCAGATCGTGTTCTCCCGGTTCAGGATATCCGGAAAGATCTCGATCGCACGCAGGATCAGCGCCTTGTCGCGGATCTCCTGTTCGTTGTAAGGGGCATAGGCCAGTAAAGCGGCGCGGATGTCCATGCGATCATTTCCTCTTTTCATGGGGTTGAGCCTCTCCCCGGAGCTGGATGATCTGGTCGCGCAGAACGGCGGCAAATTCGTATTCCATCATATGGGCGGCCTTGCGCATCTGCTTTTCCAGACGGGCGATCTCGGCGTCGCGCTCGGCGCGGGTCATCTTGACGTTGCCCTTGCCGATGGCGGCGGTATCCTGGGTGGTGATCTCGATCAGATCCCGGACGTCCTTGCGGATCGTCTTCGGAACGATGCCGTGCGCCTTGTTGTAGGCGTCCTGAATGCCGCGGCGGCGATTGGTTTCGCGGATCGCGTAGTCCATCGCGGGCGTCATCTTGTCGGCATACATGATCACGCGGCCCTCGGCGTTTCGGGCGGCGCGTCCGATCGTCTGGATCAGGCTGGTCGGACTGCGGAGGAAGCCCTCCTTGTCGGCGTCCAGAATGGCGACCAGCGAGACCTCGGGCAGATCCAGACCCTCGCGCAGCAGATTGATGCCGACCAGAACGTCAAACTTCGCCATGCGCAGGTCGCGGATGATCTCCATCCGCTCCAGCGCCCCGATATCCGAGTGCATATAGCGGACGCGGACGCCGTTTTTCTGCAAAAAGGCGGTCAGATCCTCTGCCATCTTTTTGGTCAGGGTGGTGACGAGGACGCGCTCCTCCCTGGCTGTGACCTTTGCGATCTCGCCCATGAGGTCGTCCACCTGATCCTCGATGGGCCGGACCTCGACCTCGGGGTCGAGCAGACCCGTGGGGCGGATGACCTGCTCCACGACCTGCCCCGCCCGCTCCAGCTCATACGGCGCGGGCGTGGCGGAGACGCAGACGACCTGATGGATCTTGGAGGTGAATTCGTCAAAGGTCAGGGGCCGGTTGTCAAAGGCGGAGGGCAGGCGGAAGCCGTAGTCCACGAGGGTCGTCTTGCGGGAGCGGTCGCCGTTGTACATGGCTCGGACCTGGGGCAGGGTGACGTGGCTTTCGTCCACAAACAGCAGGAAATCCTTCGGGAAATAGTCCAGCAGGGTCATCGGCGGGGTGCCGGGGGCGCGCCCGGACATCACGCGGGAGTAGTTTTCGATGCCGGTGCAGAAGCCGATCTCCTGGAGCATCTCCATATCATACTCGGTGCGCTGGCGGATGCGCTGAGCCTCCAGAAGCCGGTTGTTCTCCTGGAAGAACTTCTCCCGCTCCTCCATCTCCTCCCGGATGTTCACGAGGGCCCGCTGCATTTTTTCGGGCGTCGTGACGTAGTGGGAGGCCGGATAAATTGCCACGTGGGCGACGGTGCGCTCCGGGACGCCTGTGACGGCGTTGATCTCGGAAATGCGGTCGATCTCGTCGCCGAAAAACTCAATTCGAATGGCCCGTCCGGACCAGTAGGCCGGGTAGACCTCCACGGTGTCGCCGCGGACGCGGAAGTGGTTGCGCACAAACTCCACGTCGTTGCGCTCGTAGCGGATCGAGATCAGCTTTTTCAGCAGCTCCTCCTGGGGGTATTCCATACCGGAGCGGAGGGAGATGACCATGTTCTTATAGTCGATGGGGTCTCCGAGCCCGTAGATGCAGGAGACAGAGGCCACCACGATCACGTCCCGGCGCTCAAAGAGAGAGGAGGTGGCGCTGTGGCGCAGACGCTCGATCTCGTCGTTGATCGACGAGTCCTTTTCGATATAGGTATCCGTGTGCGGGATATAGGCCTCCGGCTGATAGTAGTCGTAATAGGAGATGAAATACTCCACGGCGTTCTCCGGGAAGAACTCCCGAAATTCCGAACAGAGCTGGGCAGCCAGAGTCTTGTTGTGCGCCAGTACGAGGGTGGGACGGTTGAGATTGGCGATCACGTTCGCCATCGTGAAGGTCTTGCCGGAGCCGGTGACGCCGAGCAGGACCTGTTCCTCCAGACCCATCTCGATCCCGCGCGTCAGGGCCTGGATGGCCTCCGGCTGGTCGCCGGTGGGGCGAAACGGCGCATGCAGCTTGAAATCCACGGCGACGCCTCCTTTTCTGATGGACTACGGAGTATTATACTACAGCGCGCGAAAAGAGGCAAGAGATTTTTCTGGCTTCCCGCGCTTTCCCGACAGGCTTTTTTCCCGTGGGCGGGTACAATCGGAGCAAAGCGGCGAAAGGAATGGAACGCATGATAAGGATGGATACGGCCCCGGCGGCGCGGGGCGTTTGGAAAAAGCTGGGCGGGCGTCTGGCGACGCCCCTGCTCTGGGGCGCGGCGACTCTGATCCTCTGCGGGGCGCAGGCGTTCGGGAGGCCGCTGCCGCTGGCGGCGGGAGCGATCCTGCTGGCAGGGGCGAGCCCCGGCGGCCTGTTCGCCACGGCTGGAGCGATCGGCGGCTATCTCCTGCTCTGGGGCTGGGAGGCGGCGATGGAGCCTCTGGCCCTCAGTCTGAGCTTTCTTGCTGCCGCCGTGATCTTCCGAAAGACGCCGATCTCCCTGCAGTATTTAAGCGCGGGACTGACCGGGGTCGTCGGCGCGGTCTTTCTGCTGGACAGCGGCTTCTCCCCGGTCGCCGTGCTCCACCTGCTGCTCTCCGCCGGCCTGGCCTATGCCCTGCCGCTGGTATGGAATCGGGGGAAGCCGGAGCTCCGGAGCGCCGTCTGCTCTCTGATCCTGCTGGCCTGTCTCAGCCTGGCGATCCCGCCCTGGGGCGCGAGCCTTGCAGCCGGGGTCTCCCTGGTCCCGGTCTGTGCGGGGGCGGGGCTGCCTGCCGCCGTCCTTTGCGGAGCGGCTGTGGACGCAAGCGGCGTTCTGCCCGTGCCGATGACGGGCGTCCTGGCGCTGGGCGAGCTTGCGGCGCGCGCGCTTGCTCCGGTGCGCGGCTGGAAGCGGAGCGGGGTCTTTTTCGCTGCAACGGCGGCCTGGCAGCTCGTGACGGGCGGCCTGTCGCCGCTGCTCTGCCTGAGCGCCGCCCTCGGTGCGGCAGCGGGAGCATTCTTTCCGATCTCCCTGCCTGCGGCGCTGAATGCGGAGGAAGCCCCCATCCGTGCTGCCCTGCCCCGGCGCGAGACCGGCGTTGAGCACGCCCTTGAGACGATGGGGCGCGTTCTGTCACGGGAGCAGCCGGTCCTGTCGGCGCTTCAGCTCAACGAGGTCTACGACTATGCCGCTGAGCAGGTCTGCCGCTGCTGCGTGCGGTGGAGCCTCTGTTGGGAGGAGGACTCCGAGGCCACCTACCGGGATCTCTGCCGCGCCGGGGAGGCGATCCTTCTGCGCGGGACGGCCCTGCGGGACGACCTGCCCGATCGGTTCACGGCCCGCTGCCACCACACGGAGGGCTTCCTGACTGCGGTGAATCAGGAGCTGGACGCCCAGCGGGCCAAGCTCCGCGAGGAGCGCCGCTTTGAGGAGGGGCGTCAGATCGCCGCCGCCCAGTATCAGATCATGGCGCGGCTGCTGAAACGGGCTGCGGAGCCCGGAACGACCGAGCCGCTGCGCTTCATCCCCGAGCTGGCCGTGGGGACTGCGACCCGCGCGGGGAACCCGGTCTCCGGAGACCGCGGCGCGACCTGCCGGGACCGCTTCGGACGGTTTTACGTTTTGCTCTGCGACGGGATGGGGACCGGGCCGGAGGCACGGGCGGAGAGCGACCTGGCAGCGCATCTGCTGGCCTCTCTGCTGGAGGCCGGCGTAAACGCGGACAGCGCGATGGATCTGCTCAACGGCTTCTACCTCCTGCGGAAGACCACGGCGTTTGCAACGATGGATCTTCTGCGCTTGGATCTCCGCTCCGGGAAGGGCGAGCTCTACAAGTGGGGCGCTGCCCCGTCCTACCTCCAGAGGGAGGGCGGCGTGGAAAAAATAGGGACCGCCGCGCCGCCGCCGGGCTGCGGGATCGGACCTTCCCACAGGCCGGGACGCTGCGAGCTGTCCCTTAGAGATGGGGAAACGCTGGTGATGGTCAGCGACGGCGCCTACGGAGAGGAGACAGAGCGGCTGCTGGCCGGGTTTTCCCAGGGAACGGTGCGTGACCTGGCAAGCTGCCTGATTACGCTGGGCGAGGCCGACGCGGCCGATGATCGGACAGCCGTGGTGCTTCGCCTTCGTTCTGCGTAAATCATAACATAAATTGTTTACATAATTCGTCGAACAATGGCGGAAAACCCGGGAAATTTCGGAGAATTCCGATTTTTCCCGGGTTTTTCGGTATATTTCCTGTGACTGGCCCGCATCGTGCGGCGTCGTGAAGCGCCGGGATCAGTCGTTCAGCGGGCTGAAGCCGAGGCCGTAGGCCTCGTCCACGGTGCTGATCAGGACCATTGCCTTGGGGTCAATGCTCTTGACGATGTTGCGGACCGGGAACATCTCGGTCTTGGAGCAGAGGCACATAATGACCATCTTGTCGTCGCCGGTGTAGGCGCCGCGGCCGTGCAGGAGGGTCGCGCCGCGTTCGGTCTGCTTGCAGATCGCGTCCGCGACCTTTTCAGGCTCGTTGCTGATGATGAGAAGCTGACGCTGCGAGCTGGAGCCGTACATGATCTTGTCGATGACCGTGGTGGAGAGCAGGGTCATGATGATACCGAAGAGGACGGCGTTCACGTCGCCGAAGACCAGACCGCCGGCAAGGATGACGCTGCCGTCGATGGCCAGCGAGATGGAGCCGATGGACATATGGGGCAGCTTTTTACGGATCGCCATGATAATGAAGTCGGTGCCGCCAGTGGAGGAACCGCGCATGTAGATCAGGGCCAGACCGGCGCCGGAGAGCACGCCCGCGAAGATCGCGGCCAGCAGGCGCTCGCCGCCGTACATCGGGAACTGCGGCATCACGAAGTCCAGGAAGAAGCTGGAGATGACCATACTGCGGACGGACTTGATGAAGAACTTCTTGCCAAGCAGCTTAAAGCAGATGATCGCAACCGGGATGTTGATCACGAGCTGGCCCGCGCCGATGGGGACCCAGGGCAGGAAGTGGTGAATGATGATCGTCACACCGGCAATGCCGCCGGGAGCGAAGTTTGCGTTGGACGCGAAGGTGTAGATGCCGATGCCGTAGAGGATACTGCCGATGATATCGTAGATCGTATCCATTCCGACTTCCTTCAGGTTTTCGGGGGTAAACCAGCTTTTGAACATATTTTTCATTTCTTGTCTCCTCTCTTTTGCGTATCAGGAAAGCTGCTCGCCGATCATGGATTTCGTTGCGTAGGCGTTCAGGGTCATGTCGGCGGTATGACCCGCAAGGTATTCATAGTAGGCCTGGGCGCCGATCATGGCGCCGTTGTCGCCGCAGAAACGAAGCTCCGGCAGACAGAGGCGGACGCCGGTTTGCTTCGCCAGAACGGTCAGGTCTGCGCGAATGCGGGAGTTGGCTGCAACGCCGCCTGCCACAGCCAGGGTCGTGCGTCCGGTCTGGCGGAGGGCCAGCGCGGCGCGTGTCGTCAGCGCGTCGCTGACGGCCTGGGATACGGCGGCGCAGAGATCCGGGATCTCAAGCGTCTCGCCCTTTTGTGCAGCGTTGTGGATCAGATTGATCGCCGCAGTCTTGAGACCGGAAAAGGACAGGTCCAGAGGATTGCCGTCCACGCGGACCTTCGGCATCGGATAGCGCTTCGGATCGCCGGCTTGACTGCGGCGGTCCAGCGCTGCGCCGCCGGGATAGGGCATATCGAGGACGCGGGCGATCTTGTCAAAGCATTCGCCCGCCGCGTCGTCCCTGGTCCCGCCAAGAATCTCCATCTCGGTATAATCCCGGACGTCCACGAGCATCGTATGTCCGCCGGAGACGACCAGACAGAGGAAGGGCGGCTCCAGGTCTGGGTGGGTCAGATAGTTCGCGGCAATGTGGCCGCGGATATGGTGGACCGGGATCAGCGGCACGCCGAGCGTCAGGGCAGCGGCCTTGGCAAAGTTCACGCCCACCAGAACGGCCCCGATCAGACCGGGAGCAAAGGTCACGGCAACTGCGTCCACGTCGCGGCGGATCAAACCGGCAGTTTTCAGAGCCTCCTCGGCAAGGGGATAGATGGCCTCCACGTGCTTGCGCGAGGCGATCTCCGGAACCACGCCGCCGTAGAGACGGTGAATATCCACCTGGGAGGCAATGCAGTCCGCCAGCAAGCTCCGTCCGTCCCGGACCACGGCGACGGCAGTCTCGTCGCAGGAGGATTCGATTGCAAGAATGTTCATATGAGCTCCGTTAGGGATCAGGGATTAGGGAGTAGGGGACAGGGGTGCGAGAGGTCAGTGGTCGGTGAGCAGGTCACGCTGCATGATGACGGCGTCCTCGCGGGGCTTTTCGTAGTAGCCCTTCCGCAGCCCCACGCGAGCGTAGCCGAGCTTCTCATAGAGGCGGATGGCCGGGTCGTTCGACGCGCGCACCTCCAGCGTGATGCGGCGGCTTCCGCGCCCGGAAAGGCGCGTTTCCAGCTCCCGCATCAGCGCCTCGGCAATTCCTTGCCTGCGGCAGTCCGACCGGACCGCGACGTTCAGAATGTCCGTGTCGTCAAAGCAGGTCTGGGAACCGACGTAGCCAAGGACGGTCTCGCCCTCGGCAGCGACCAGCCACAAGCTCAGCGGATTGTCCAGCTCCGCCCGGATGGAGGCCTCGTCCCAGGGCAGGGAGAAGGTCTCCCGCTCCAGGACTGCGATCTGCGCCGCGTGGGCGGCGCCCATCGGCGTGACGGTCATCACATCTTCTCCGGGGCGGAGAAGCCGAGCAGGTCGATGCAGGTCTCCAGGACCCGCTTGGTGAGACCGATCAGGGCGATATAGCCCTGCTGCTTCTGCTTGTCTTCCTCGGCGAGAATGCGCGTCTCATGGTAGAACTTGTTGGCGTAGCCCGCCAGCTCGTAGACATAGGCGCAGATCGCGTTGGGGGCGCAGTCACGGTAGGCCAGCTCCAGCGCATCGGGCAGCCGGGTCAGCGCCAGCATCAGGTCCTTGGCCTCCGGGGTCTCCGGGGCGGCGATGGACAGCTCCTCCCAGGCGCCGTAGCGGGCCATGATGGACTTGATGCGGACGATGGTGTACAGGATATACGGGCCGGTGTTGCCCTCAAAGGCAGCGAAGCGGTCCAGATCGAAGATATAGTCCTTGGTGGGGGCGTTCATGAGGTCGCCGTATTTCAGCGCAGCCAGGGCGATCTTGGCGGTGGTGTCCTCCACGTCGGCCCCGGTGACCAGCTTGTTTTCCTCCACCTTGGCCCGGACGAAGTCGGTGATCTCGTTGATCAGCGTTTCCAGCCGCATGACGCCGCCGGCGCGGGTCTTGAAGGGCTTGCCGTCCTTGCCGTTCATGGTGCCGTAGCCGATGTGCCGCAGCTCGGTCTCCGGTCCCACCAGAGCCGCCTTCCGGGCGGCGCGGAAGACCTGCTCAAAGTGCAGGCTCTGCCGCTTATCCACTACGTAGAGGATGCGGTCCGGCTTCCAGGTCTCCATCCGCTGGCAGATGGTGGCAAGGTCGGTGGTGGCGTAGAGCGTTGCGCCGTCGGACTTCATGATGATGCAGGGCGGGACCTCCTTGGTATCGGTCGGCTCCTGGACCTCGATGACCTGGGCGCCTTCGCTCTCGACGAGCAGTCCCATCTCACGCATGCGGTCGATCATCGAAGGAATGTAGCGCTGCGCGTCGCTCTCGCCCAGCCAGACCTCAAAGTGAACGCCCAGTCTGCCATAGTTTTTGTGCAGATCGGCCTTGGACACGGCCATAATGTGTTTCCACAGGGCCAGATAGCCGGGACGGCCCTGCTGGAGCTCGAAGGTGGCGTCGTGGGCGCGGGCCGCGAAGGCCTCGTCCACCTTGGACCGGGCGGAGGCAGCGGGGTAGATCTCCTCCAGATCGGAGATCGTGAAGGGAGCCTCCTCGGGGTAGGGACCGGCAAAGTCCGGGTCAAAATAGCAGAGCTCCGGCTGCCGATCCTGGAGGGCGGCGATGACCAGGCCCATCTGCAGGCCCCAGTCGCCCAGGTGGGTATCGCCGATGGTCTCGTTGCCGAAGAAGTGCTGGATGCGCTTGATGCTCTCGCCGATGATGGCCGAGCGCAGATGGCCGATGTGCAGGGGCTTGGCCACGTTGGCTCCGCCATAGTCGATCACGACGGTACCGGCCTTCGGATCGGCAGCAACGCCGAAGCGCTCCGCGGTGCGCATGGATTCCAGATAGGCGGCCAGCCAGTCCGGGTTCAGCCGCAGATTCAGAAAGCCGGGCTTGACGGCCTGGACCTCGGAGAAGGCCGGGTTGCCCGCCAGGGCGGCGGCGACGGCCTCGGCGATCTGGATAGGCGCCTTGTGATAGGTCTTGGCAGCGGGCATCGCGCCGTTGCACTGGTATTCACACAGATCGGGCCGGTTTGAGACCGTGACCCTGCCGCATGCAGGGTCAAAGCCCGCCGCACCAAAGGCGGCGGAGACCTGTTCGCTGATCAAATTGAGGAGTTTTTCCATCGTGGATTCACCTTACAACAAAAATTTCGATTTATTATAGCAGATGCGGTTTGAATTGTAAAGAGGGGAACGAGAAAAATGAATGAAAAATTGGAATTCGCGTATAGAAACGGCGTTTGGCGTCCGGTGCATCGGTTTCTTTATTCTCCGAAATACTGCGTCACGAAGTCCACCTGCTCCACCTGAAATTCCCTGCCGTCCAGATATTGAAGGATCCCGGCGTCGGTGGTGAAGGTGAATTTCAGCCGGTAGGAGTAAAGCGCCTGGAATTTTCGGTCGTATTGCTTGTCCAGCTTGCCGTATTTGCCGTCGCCCAGGAGGGGCGTCCCGGCGGCGGCCATCATGGCGCGGATCTGGTGGGTCCGGCCCGTGATCAGCTCGCATTCGACCAGAGAGAGGCCGTTCTGCGATTTCAGCGTTCGGTATTCCGTTACGGCGCTTTTGGCTCCGGGCTGGAATTTCTGCGTGACGTACACGCGGTTTTGTACCGCATCCTTGAAGATCCAGCCCTCCAGCCGCCCGGCTGCGGGCTTCGGTCTGCCGTGAACCACGCAGAGATAGCGCTTTTCCAGTTCCCGATCCTTGATTTTCTGATTCAGAATGCGCAGGGCCTCGGCGTTTTTGGCTGCGATCACGATGCCGCCGGTGTTGCGGTCGATGCGGTTGCAAAGCGCAGGCGCGAAGGCGTGCTCTTCCCGGGGCCGCCACTCTCCCTTTGCGTAAAGGTAGGCCTGGATGTGGTCGATCAGCGTCTTGCCGTACTCGGCTCCGTCGTGGGGATGGACGGCCTGACCGGGCTTTTTGTCCACAAGCAGGAGGTTATCGTCCTCGTAGACCAGGTTGAGCTTCGGCGCTGAGACGGTCAGATAGGCGTTTTCCGGCTTCGGCGTGTCAAAGAACTCGTCGTTGATATAGAGCTGGATCACGCTGCCCTCGACCAGGCGGGTATCGCGGTCAGCTCGCTTGCCGTCCACCTTGATGCGCTTGAGACGAATGTATTTCTGGCACAGCGATGCCGGGAGCAGGGGAACGGCCTTCGCCAGAAATCGGTCCAGCCGCTGCCCGGCGTCGTTTTTCGTGACGGTCAGTTCCTTCATAGGAGGCACCTCCGCAAAAATCTCCCTCTATTTTAGCCCATTTCCCGCCGCGGCGCAAGCCCTATTCCAAAAGAAAACAGCATATTCTGTCCCTTTTCTCCGAAATTTTTGTCCCTTTTCGCCGAAATTTTTTTCTTGACAAAGTGTAAGTGCTGTGCTATACTATTCAAGCACCAAGGGAATATATCGCGGGATAGAGCAGTTCGGTAGCTCGTCGGGCTCATAACCCGGAGGTCGGGGGTTCAAATCCCTCTCCCGCAACCATATAAGGACTCCAACTTTGATACAAAGCTGGAGTCCTTGTTTTTGCACCTATGAACCCTCAAAAGCCTATGCATCAAGGGCTTTTGAGGGCTTTTTGTTTTCTGCCGTTGCCCCGTGTGGAGGTCAGTCTGACGCCGGCGACCATGTCCTGGCAGTCTGCTCCCTACAAACGGCAACGGCAAAAATTAATGGGTGCATTGGTTTTAGCCGAAATGCACCCATATAAATCACAACTTGGATGGAGCATGAACACGCAAATAATTTTTGCGATTGCAAATTTTAATTCCGCAAAAAGTGTAGAAATTTGTAGAATCGTGTGATATAATTTTAGTGTACTTTGTTTGGCGCACTTTGTTTCGGAGGTAGGATATGTATTCAATTAGTTATAATAAGCTTTGGAAAATGCTTATCGACCGAGGCATGAATCGTCACGATTTACAAATAGCAACCGGTGTTAGTTCCGCATCTATTGCAAAACTGGGGAAAAGTGAAAATGTAACCACGGATATTCTTCTTAAGATTTGCAATGGAATGAATTGCAGGCTGGAGGATATTCTTGAGACCGTCGTAGTTGAGGAGGCAAAGAAATGAATATTGAAGAGACAATTACCGTTTATTTAATGGATGGTGATGCAAATGGCCGAATCAAAGCCTCCATTGAAAACTGGACTGGTCTTGGTTACAAAATTCCAAGAGATAAACTGGATGAATGTGCTTCCATCAAGTATTTGAATCAAAGTAGCGTATATTTTCTCTTTGGCTCTTCACAAAAAAGCAAGAATCCAGTTTACATTGGTCAAGCCGTCAGCCGTAAAAACGGAAAAGGAATCCTCGCTCGGCTTAAAGAACACGCTGCTAATCCAGGTAAAGATTATTGGACGGATGCTATTGTATTCACGACTAAGGATAATTCTTTTGGCCCCACTGAATTAAGTTATCTCGAAAACCTGTTCTGTAACATGGCAATAACTGCAGGCCGATATGATGTAAAAAACGCTAACGATCCTAATTCTGGAAATATTACTGAAGAAAAAGAGAGCTCATTAAAGCGCTTTGCTACATATACCAAACTTATTCTGGGCGTATTCGGATACAAGGTGTTTACGCCTTTATCAACATATGAAAAAAAGAAGCCATCAAATGATGGTGGATCAACGAAAAAGCGCAAGAACATTTCACAAACAAACCTTGATGCGTCAATCCTTCTGGCGGGTGGTAGAGCTTCTTCAAGCTACCTTAAAAAATGGATGGTGGACACAGCATATGTTGATGGTGAGTTCAAATTCACGATAGCAAAGATTAATAAAAATGGTCGGTGCTTTTGGGCAAATCCAGCGATTGATGTGATTGATGGGCTTTGGATATTGGCATTAAATGATATTCGCAGCCATAAGCTTCATATCTTTAAGATTCCGGCAAAAGCGATTTCTCATAGCCAGATAAAGCTAAGGAAGAAAAATGGAATTGATAATGCATGCATTGATTTACAAATTTCCTCAAAGGAAGATGGTTATGTATGCATAGCTTCTGGCATCGATTATAGCCCGTGGTACGTAGAAACACTCAGCTATTAAATGGAGGGACTTTATGGGCGCATATAATGGTGTTTCGCAGTTTTTTGGTAGACCTTTAGATCAAGTGGCTGCCGAGTTCGGATATGATGAAGATAACATATTAATCCTTCGTGGTGACCAGCAGACTTTAGAGATCGAATACCCAATTACTTATAGAAATATGATTAGCTGTGTGCATCATGCTGACAGACGCACACCTCTTCAATATGCTCAAGACTTAGTCGCATCTTGGCTGATTGAGGACTATTTTATGAGGTCTTTAACTTCACATTATTATACCATTTCTTTGGATGGAGCGGATAGGAACAGAAAAATACTATCGAGTGCGAGAACCTCGGCTTCCAGCGATTTCTTAATATGTATGGGCGACAAACAAATAAAACTTGAATTGATGAATGATTACACGGGTTTTTGGAGAAAGCAGCAAGTACTGCATCTGAGAGATGCAAAGTATGTTCAGCTTGAAAAAGCACAATCCCTGTTTATTGCTATAGCCGTGCCAACAGGAGAATTTGCCATATATGATTTTTCAAAGAATATCCCGGCACGATATTTGCCTTCGCATTTCTTGTATGGAGGCAAGCCTGCATATGAACTTCAAATCCCAAGAACCAGTTTGATTCCTATTGTGGATAACAATATGGAACGAGCAATCATTGAAACAATCAATATGAGGTGAACCAATGGAAAAAAGGAATAGAGCCAGTGGGTGGAAACACGCAAAGCTTTCAGGCCATGTTAACGAGGACCAAGTTAAGCAGCTTTTAGATACCGACCAGGGCTTCCAGGAAGACTTTTTGAGTAGGATAGGTTATCCTAACGACTCCATTGTAAGATCTACTATTGGAGGATTGCATGAAACAAATGTCCCTGGTGTTTTGGGAAAGAAAACAAAATCGAAAACTGACCTTAAGGTTTATCTTGGTAGCGGAAAACAGGTAAATGTATCTATCAAGAAAAGCTTGGGCGGACAAGTCTATTTTGTAAGGGTTAATCTGTTTTTCCAGGTGTTTGAAACACAATTTCACAAGCGGATTCCAGATGAAGTCAAACGCGCTATGCAGCTCTTCTGGGCCGCTGCAGATGATGCGGTATCCATTATTGAAGAATTTGCAGATAGAGCCGATTCAAAGAGTTTCACATTGCAAATACGGCATAAGAGCTTGAATGCCTCGACCTTGAAGAACTATGACCCACACCTTTACGATTTGATGCTAACATGGTTCCGTGAGAACGCTTACGAACTAACGAAACTATCATTTACCATGGGTGCCGCGCGCGATCCAGAAGAATGGTCAGAATATGTTTGGTACATAAACACCTTGGGCGAGAACGAAGTTGATGAAATCTTCCACATTGAGGAGATATGTGAGGCGGCCATGCGGAAAGCCGAGCAGCAAACATTCTATGGGGATAGTAATGGAGGAACTACGATTCAGTTGCCTTTCGGCTTCGTTCAATGGCATCAAGCGCAAATGCAATTCCATCATGGCTATTGGAAAGTAAAAGAACTGGTTGAGGATTAACAATAATATAACAGGGGCCGGCTTAGATCACCTAAGCCGGCCTCTTGCTTATTGAACCGAATTCATAGCCTTAAGCATTTGTTCAGCAATGACTTTCGAGAGTAACGGTGGAACCGCATTCCCGATTTCCAGGCGCTTCATACCGTCTCCACCATAGAACTTATAATCATCTGGGAAGCTTTGCAAACGCGCCCCCTCACGGATAGTCATCGCTCGAGAATCGCGCGGATGAATGCATCTTGAAGAAGAAGGGCAAGCAAAATTACGGGTAACTGTAGTTGATGGGCGATCCCACCACAGTTTTGCATAGGTGTTGGGGTATCCACTCTTGGGGCGTAATTCCACGGGTAAATCATCCTTGCTTTGGCCATCGCCTAAAGCTTGCATAAGCCTGACAAGATGCTCTCCGTTTTTGGGGGCTGCATGTTCAGTAAGTGCAACACCGTCTTTTCTTACAAACCTAAGGAAGTCATTATTGGCGTCACAAACATACTCTGTAGCACTTTCTCCACTCTTGAGCGAAGGCAAGTCGGCAAAAGCATCCTTTAGCGGTACATACGGGATTAAGCCTTCTCCATGAGTCGGCACGGGATATTCAAAGGGATTATTGCCTTTGAAACCGACTAAGATGACTCTTTCGCGCTGTTGCGGAACACCGTAATTGACTGCATTAAGGACCTGGTATTTCAGAGAATACCCAAGCTCCTCAAACTCTTCTTGTACCCTAACAAACAGCCTTCCTTTATCCATGCTGAGGATACCAACAACATTCTCAAACACAAAAGCTTTCGGCTGTAGTATCTGAAGGACGCGTTTATATTGCAAGAAGAGATTGGCGCGGTCATCCATTTGCCGTTTTCCGACAGTCGAATATGACTGACAAGGAGGTCCACCTACAACGATATCAACTGGTTGGCCGTTGAGCGCCTCCGACAAAACTTCTTCTGTTAGGCTTGCTATATCACAATTAAGCATCCTAACTTCTGGATGATTCAAGCTGTAAGCGATAGAAATGTCTTTTTCTATCTCATTAGCAGCTATGATGTTGAACTCCGGTAACTTTGAAAACCCGAAGCTCAATCCGCCGACACCGGCAAACAAATCAATTACATTGTAACGCTTCATACTCTTTACTTCCTTCTACCTTATTCATTTTTTGGTAATGCAGCTAAGATATTCTGGGCGATCCTTGAAACGACCGGTACCGCAACAGAATTTCCAATCTGCTTATAAACTTGTTTTTCGTGTTCCTTTGGAAGGACATATGATTCCGGGAAACCTTGCAGCCGGGCGGCTTCGCGCGGTGTGATGAGTCTCACGGAATAATCATCATAGAAGAACGGAATTCGCTCAAAGCGGCTTCCCATTGCGGCGAGTAGTGTTGGACAGATGCCTTCCATACCACGAGAAAGCCCCCAGTCGGTGAACCTATAAACTCGCTTTCTGTCGTCCATAAACTCCATCATCCGGTCCCACATTCTGTGACCATCCATATAGTATTTGCTATCCTGCTTTTCCTTATCAAATAGGTCGAACGCAGTCCTTGTAAGAGGGATGGGATCTGGAAACCTGAATCTGTTAAGATATTTTTTGTTACGAAAAGCGACGATGTAAATCCGATTCCTCTGCTGTGGCAAATTGCCATACTCTTTTGCATTCATGACCTTATATGTCATGTGATACTTCAGATCAGCAAGCGTCTGGCAGATAATCTCAAATGTTTTTCCATCATCATGTTTCACGAGGTTCGCAACATTCTCAAAGAAAACGACCTTCGGACGAACTGCTTTGATTATGCGTGCGGTCTCAAAAAACAGGTTTCCGCGTGGATCATCGAAGCCTTGAAGTAAGCCTACCGATGAAAAAGTTTGACATGGAAATCCAGCTGTGAGTATGTCAAACTTGGGAATATCGGCAACATTGATGGTTTGGATATCCCCTTCGACAAGATAGTCATTACCAAAGTTGAGTCGATAGGTTTTGCATGCATACTTGTCTATTTCGTTCGCCCAAATGAGTTTACAACCATTTTGTTTGAACGCCAAACAGATACCACCTATGCCGGCAAACATACTGCCGACTGTGTACTCCTTGCACATTTATCCTCCATTATACTCAGTAAACAGGGTAACCGCCCTCCTGAGCTGCGACTTAACATATTTAGATTTGTTGGCAAACTCTTGTGACGAGTTTAGGTCTTCTATCGCATCACAAGTCAAATCGTCTTTCCCAATAATGCGGCGAACACGGTTACACCGAGAAATAACATCTTTTGCTGCAAAGTGGGAGAGATTCTTCTCTGTCATTAACCAATCATAGAAATCAAGCTTACTCATTTTGGATCCTCCTTTCAGCAAGGAGCATTATACCATTAGTTGACGTCAACGTCAACGTCAACCCCCGAAATAGTTCGCTATGTTTGCGAATAATCCTTTTGAAAAATAGGGGCCAACTTTTTCTCAAGAATTGCAATATTCTTCTTTTTTAACTCGCATTCCCAGATTCTTATTACTGTCCATCCTCGTTGTTGAAAATAAACGGTTACTGCTTGGTCATGTTCGATATTGTGTTGCCTTTTTGCATTCCAAAACTCTGCATTTTCTGTAGGGCGCGTGTTTCTGCAATCATGTCCATGCCAAAAACAACCATCAACAAATACGGCTATCTTCATGTTAAGAAAGACAAAATCAGGATGCCCCTTAACTCGATAGTTCCTTCTCCACCCGGTTATATGGTTCTTTTTAAAGAACTCAATAAGTTTTAACTCGGTAGTTTTGTTTCCTTTAGGCTTTACATGTTGCATTACCTGGGATCGTTTTTCTTTGGTAAAAACATCCGCCATTTCAATTCTTCCTCTCTACGAACCACCGACCTATGTTGTTCCCGGAAACGGCCGCACTGCGCTCGAAAAACAGATAGCTCTGATGTCCGCTTATCATTACCGTGTACCGATCACCCTGCCCGCCGGCCTTCATTGCTGCGGCCTGCCGGATATCGGTGACGCGGTCTATTTCATATTTACGACCGTCCTCCCAGGTGATCTCCCTGGGGAGCATGACACCGTCTTCTCTGAAATCTGCTTTGACCGCCACATACACCTTCGGCGGTTTAACAGCTGTAGTCGTCTGGCCCATAAGGCACCTCCACATCCCGCAGGAAATTGCTCCGTGCGGTGATCGGCGGTTCGACCAGCTTGTAGCCTTTCCACTTCATTACACGGAACTTAAAGTCGAGCAGTTCCATTGGAACATTCAGCGCGGCGGCCGCTGAAAAGAACGTGTTGTCTCCATTCAGCGTCGCCAGCACCTTTTCATCATTTAGCAGATACTCCGCCGCGAAGAGGTTCGCCTCTTTCTCAAACCGGGATGACTCATCGAACATCCCGACGTCGTGGAAGGCGTGAACGCCGCTCCTGGCGTGCAGCTGGGAATGACCGATCTCATGCCCGATGATGATGCGCTGCAGCACAAAGGGCAGGTCGGTGTTATAGGTTATCGTTTTGATCCGGTTCCGCTGCAGAAAAAAGCCCTTGATGGAGTCATCCTCCTTGCCGAAGGACTGGGGCAACAGAATGATTCCCATGTCCTTGCACAGCATGAACGGGTCATTTTCCTGGTATCGATTCCTGACTTTCTCTACAGCTTCGACAATTTCAGCATAGAACAACTATCACCCCTCCTATCGAAAATGGGTATAGTCCACCCTTGGATATGTCCATTATAAGGACTGACCTGTCCCATAAAACGGACATTAAGGATTTTTCCTGCCGAACTTTGCCTTGGCCTCTTCCTTGCAGGTGACATACGCAGTCATGACCGCCTCAAAGAAAGCGTCCTTCTGATCCTGGGAAAGTTCGCCGCCGGCAAACAGCGCAGCGTTGTCCGCAAGGAGTTGCTCGACGTCACGAGCGCCCTTGGAGCCGTAACGTTCACGGGCTTCCTCTATGTAGTTGTCCTTCTCGATATCGGCCACGGGATCTTCGCACTCGTCATCACTAAGGAATTTAACAGATACTTTGAGCGCCTTCGCGAGTTTTGCCATCATGGCAGCGCGAGGCGTTTTTTCTCCTCTCTCGTATGCCTGCACGGATCTGGGAGACACGCCGACTTCCTGGGCGAGTTGTGGCTGGGACAGACCAAGAGAGATACGGGCTTCTTTCACCTTGTCAGCAAATGCCTTCATTTTTTGGTAGTCACTCCTTTTCTGAAGTTTAGTTCATAAAAGTTCGTTGAACCTCTTGACACAAGTTCGTGTAGGTGCTACAATCAAAGCCGAACTTCGATGAACTTGATGGAACCATTATAAGCGTAAGTTCCGCTTATGTCAAGAGGTTTTTGACAAAAAGTTCGTGAAAGTTCATGTAAATTCAAGGAGGTGAACCCATATGGGAAGTGAAAGAGCGATTCTGCACAGCGACCTTAATTCCTTTTACGCATCCGTAGAGATGATGCTTGATCCCACTCTCAAGGGGAAGGCAGTCGCCGTATGCGGTTCCACCGAAAACAGACACGGCATCGTCCTTGCCAAATCCGACCTCGCCAAGAAAGCAGGCGTTAAGACCGGGATGGTCAATTGGGAAGCACGGCAGCTTTGCAAAGATCTGATCATGGTACCGCCCCAGTACGATCAGTACCTTAAATACAGCAAGCTGACCCGCTCCATCTACGACCGCTACACCGACCAGGTCGAACCTTTCGGAATGGATGAGTGCTGGCTCGATGTCACGGCAAGCCGGACCTGCGGTTCTCCGATGGAGATTGCCGAGCAGATCCGAAAGAGCGTCCGGGAAGAACTCGGCCTGACCGTCAGCATTGGCGTTTCCTTTAATAAGATATTCGCCAAGCTGGGGTCAGACATGAAAAAGCCGGACGCCATCACTGAGATCACCCAGGAAGGCTTCAAGGAAAAGGTGTGGCCGCTGCACTGTTCCGAAATGATCTACTGCGGACCCGCCACCACGAAGAAGCTCGCCATGTACGGTATTCACACCATCGGCGACGTGGCGAACGCAGACCCGCGCTTTCTCAAGCAGCTGCTCGGTGTGAACGGGCTTGCCCTGTGGTCCTATGCCAGCGGCAACGACCAGTCCAGGGTCATGCACAGGGATTTCGTTTCCCCGGTCAAATCGGTGGGTCACGGAATCACCTGCACAGCCGACCTGGAGGATGACGAAGAGGTGTTCCGGGTGATGCTCGAACTTTCCCAGGATGTGGGACACAGGCTCCGCGTCCATGAACTCTCCGCCAAAGGTGTCCAGGTGTACGTCCGGGGCAACGACCTCTACGGATATCAGTATCAATGTAAGCTGCCCGTGAGGACGCAGCTCCCCAACGAGATCGCCGCCGCCGGATTTCGCGTGTTCAAGGAGCGGTATCAGTGGGGCAAGAAGGTGCGCGCCGTCTGCGTCAGGGCGATAGACCTCGTCCCCAAGAAAGACCCGGAGCAGCTGACCATGTTCGATGACACCGTCCGCCGCGAGAAGCGTGAGCGCATGGAGGACGCAGTGGAGAGCATCCGCGCCAGGTTCGGCAAGCGCGCCATCACCTACGCGGCCCTGCTCGGTGACCTCAAGATGCCGTGCGACGGCAGGGACAGCGTGAAAATGCCTGGTTTGATGTATCAGTAACACGCCTTTTTATTCGCTTGCACTACCCATTTTCTTCGTGTATAATCAAAACATAAGGTGAGGTGAGAGCATGAAACTGACTGAAAGCCAGATCAATATCATCTGTCATTATACTGACGGATACCGCATCGACCGCGAAAAGCTGATTTCTTATCTTGAAAAGCACAGGACTATCAAGAGCGAAGTTTTCGGCTACTGCACCAAGGTCAGCAAGAAGGGACTCGGTTCACGCGGATACTGTATGTACCTCGATGACGAGCCTATGTACACCCCGGTCGACCGCGAGACCTTTATTCGGCGCATTCCTTTCTACTTCTATCAGATGCCGATGGGAGGCGACCGGCGCAGCGGTCTTTCGCTCATCATTCCGGTAACTGATAAAAAGAGTCCCGTCACGGAGGATTACGACGCTTTCTACGCTGATCTGGAATGGATGCTTTACGAACTCGGTATTCCCGTTGAGGTGATATGCGACTACGCGAGAGACCAGGTCGCTCCCGAACCGGAACCTCGCGACGAATCAGCGAAGGGCCTCTTCACTATCAGGATGCCCCGATCCATGTTCCAGGAGGGCGGACTTAACGGCAGACACCTTTTCCGTCTGTGGCGTCATTATCTGCATATGTGCGCGGAAAACGGATGGACGGATCTGATGCCGCAGCGGTTCATCACCGCCTACAACGAGGCTCTCGTGAAAACCGGGCAAAAGCCGATCATCTACTACCCCGTAAGGGAATACGGCTCAGCCTATGTCAAGGATGACGACGAGATCGTCTGCAGCGGGCATTTCCCCTGCGACCGTAACGGGGATCCCATTATGGAGTGGACGTCTGTCCTTGTAAAGCATCCCGCCGGGATCACTTACAAGAGCGAAAAATCCAAGTGCGGAGAGCTCCGCGTCAAGCTCGGTCCAAAAACCATTATGTATGTTCTGGAGGACGGCGAGGAACCCGTGTGGCAGCAGATCTACGCGGGGCCGCAGACGATGGAGTTCGACAATGACGCGCTCCGTGAGTTCCGAAGAGCGAAGAACATGACCCAGGCAAATGTCGCCGACGCCATAGGAACCTCCGTCCGTACCTATCAAAAATGGGAAAGCGGCGAGACCACGCCCGACGGGCATTATCTGCTCCGACTGATGAACTGGCTTGATATCGACAGCGTTCAGAGCCTCGTCAAGTACATTGACCCGCCGGATGAGGGGTAATGCCCGGACAGGCCCGGGAAATAATTTTATGAAATGGACTATCCCCATATTTCGACTATAATTGAAGTAGAAAAAGAAAGGCGGTGATCCGTATGCGTGACAAGTGGGTCTTGAAGCACAGCCTTACCGACCTGCGTTCAAGCCTGGGCATGTCTATGGAGGCTCTGGCAGAGCGCGCATACACCACGAACACGACCATCTTTCGCATTGAGAAGACCGGGATCATCGCCGATCCCGCTCTCGCGAAAACGCTGGCGTCCGTCTTCGGGCTCCCGGTTGAAGACTTCTGCTCCGTTGATTTCGCCTCGGACAGGATGAAAACCGAATGGAGCCGCCAGATCGAACGTCCTTACAGTACAACGCCTGACCCGGAGGCGTGGTACTATCTCGTCTTTGTCCGGCGCTATGAAAAGTTCGGCGAATACAGCGCCATCTCTCCCACTATGTGGGTAAGGAACGAAAACGGGAAAGAACGGCGCAGACTCATAGTCTTCGGCTCTGACGGCATCATTGAGCATCTCGCTGAGTACAAAGTAAAATGCGCCGTGGTACATGATCCTCTTGCGCTGATCTACTTCTACTACGGCATCCCCGATAACGAGGAGCGGGCGGTCCTTGTCAGGACCGATGTGGCAGACAGCGTATATCCCAGGCTGGTCAAGGAATACCTCTGCGATATGAATAGCCTGCCCAACCATTATGATTTCAAAGACCTGGCGGAACTGGAACTGCACGGCGACCCCTTTCCGCCCGCCGAAGACAAAGGAGGCTGATGAGAATGAAAGAAACGGGGCTGATTTATTCCCCGGAGGAGAATATCCCCATCGGTGAGCCGGTCATCCTCCCCAACGGAGGACACGGCATCCGCCTGAAATGGCGGCGCGGGAAGAAGGACGTGACGGAAGTCGTTACCCTCGATAAGCTGCACGAGCTGGTCGTGCAGGGTAAAATCAAAGCCAGTGAGCAGAGATCCCCGTAACGGAGGAACTCGCTCCCGCCAATTTCAACCGCTCACTGCATGAGCCTGAACCGAATGCGAGTTTGGCCGGTACGAGCATCTTGCGGACAACCATATCCGCAGGTGTTTGTACCGGCCTTTTTTCGTTTTTGAAAGGAGGAATGCCCATGAAGCAGGTCAAGGACCTAAACAAGAAGCGTGTGTGCGATCTGAGCGATGACGGAAAGATCGCCTACATCCGCCGGGGAGACTGCGTGACCAAGATCACCGCTGCCAAGGACGGCAGCCTTAAGGTCACCTCCGAAAAGGATCCCAAAGCATCGTAACCCCAACCACATAATCAAAACTACGAATCCGCCAGAACGCGAGACGACAGTGCGGGTACAGCGTAACAGCTGTATCTCTCTGCCGTCTCTTTTCGTTCTTACGGATTTCGCGGCTCTGACGGATTCACCGAATCTGAAAGGAGCCGCATATGAAAATCACCTACACTTTCGCCGACGACACCACCTCCGTAGTCGAGGTATCCGAAGAGGTCGGCACCCTCATTATGGACAGCCGCCGCCAGGAAGAGACAGATGACCGCCGCCACCGCTATCACTGCTGGTCGCTGGACGCCATTGCCTACGAGGGCGACGAGTACGGCGTCCCGGACTTCACGGAAGCCATGTTCGACGGGGCGGATGAGCGTGCCCTCCGCATCCGAGAGGCGTTCTCACATCTCACTGACACCCAGCAGAGACGGATGCTTATGCTTGCCGCCGGACTGTCGGAACGGGAGATTGCCCGCCGCGAAGGAGTCGCAATTCGCGCCGTTACCGAATCCATCGATTACGCCAGGAAAAAATTTCTCAAGTTTTTTTGAAAAAACACTCGTCAAAACGGCCCCCAAATCTCCGTATAGCGAGGAAGGCAATTACAAATCCATCCGCCTTCCCGGAAAGCGAGATAACGATATGAAACACGCACTCAACATCCGGGTCTCTAAAAAGCCCGTGAACGGCGGGATCGTGGCCTGCAGGAACGTGTCGGTCCGCGAGAAGCTGCTTCGCTTCCTTTTCGGAGACAAAACGAAGCTCACGGTCATCGTCCCCGGCGATACCGTGGAGGAGGTCGCCATCAACGAGATCAGAACGGAGGCCGCCCGTGAAACTGTATGAGATCAACGAAGAGATCCTCCGGCTGACGGACCAGATCGTCATCGACGAGGAAACCGGCGAGATCCTCTGCGACCTGGACGCCATCTATGCCGGCATCGACGCCCTGCAGATGGAACGGCACTCCATCCTGGAATACCTCGCAAAGCTGACGCTGAACCTCCGCTCCGAAGCGGCCGCCGTGAAGGCCGAGGAAGCCAGGCTCCGGGACCGCCGTACACGCTTGGAAAAGAAGGAAGCCCGTCTCATGCAGATCCTTGACCGGGAATGCGCCGGAGAAAAGACCGACCTCGGCGTGGCGACATTCCAGTACCGCAGGACTTCCCGTGTGGAGGTCACCGACCCCAAAAAGGCTGTGGCCTGGCTCAAGCGCCGCAAGCTCACCGACTGCTTCCGCGTCCCTGCTCCGGAAGTGGCGAAGGCCGAAGTCAAGAAGCTGCTTACGGCAGGCACCAAGGTTCCCGGCTGCGATGTGGTCGAGGACCGCTCGTATTCCCTGAAGTAAGGAGGAACATCAATGCTGAACATTACCAAAGGAAAGATCGCCCGAGCCCAGAAGGTCGTGATCTACGGCCCAGAGGGCATCGGCAAGTCGAGCCTGGCGGCCCGTTTTCCCGACCCCGTCATCATCGACACCGAGGGCGGCACGGCGCACATGGACGTCCGCCGTATCGATAAGCCCCAGTCCTGGGAGGAGCTGCTTGCCATCGTCAAGGAAGTTGCGGCTACCCCCGGCATCTGCAAGACCCTAGTGATCGATACCGCCGACTGGGCGGAGCAGCTGATCACGACCTATCTCTGCAATAAGTACAAGCAGAACTCCATCGAGAGTTTCGGCTACGGCAAGGGATACACCTACATGGCCGAGGAGTTTGCCAGACTCCTTTCCGCCTGCGACCTGTGTATCGCCGCCGGTATCCATGTGGTCATCACCGCCCACGCCAAGATGCGGAAGTTCGAGCAGCCCGACGAAATGGGCGCTTACGACCGCTGGGAGATGAAGCTGTCCAAGCAGACCGCTCCGCTGCTGAAGGAGTGGTGCGATATGCTCCTCTTCTGCAACTACCAGACCTTCGTGGTCACCTCGGAGAACGACACCAAGAAGGCCCAGGGCGGCAAGCGTGTCATCTACACGGCGCATCACCCCGCCTGGGACGCCAAGACCCGAGTGGCAATGCCGGAGGTCATTGACCTGGACTACTCCAACATTGCGTTCGCCTTTGAACCCGTTGGGAAGAAGACACAGCCGGCACCTCCTTCCGCTGACCCGGAGGATTCGGTATATGACCGCTTCCGTCAGCTTATGGCCGAGTCCGGCGTGACCGAGGATGAGGTCAGAAAAGTTGTGGCGGACAAGGGTCACTTCGCCATCGACATACCCGTCGCCCGGTACGGCGACAAGTTCATCTCCGGCTGGCTCATCAAGTACTGGCCGCAGATCGTGGAGATCATCGACGCCGGGAAAAACGCCCGGAACTAATGAAGGAGGATAAATCAAATGGCAGACAACTATCAGAATCAGAATATGTTCCTCGACTGGGATGACGCCATCGAGAACGACGGTCAGGAGTTCGTCACCCTCGAGGAGGGCGACTACAACTTTACGGTCACGGGCTTCGAGCGCGGCCGTTTCCCCGGCGGCCCGAAGATCCCCGCCTGCAACAAGGCAGCCCTCACTCTGCAGGTCCAGACCGCGGACGGCATTGCCATCATCCACACCGACCTGCTGCTGTACCGCTCCCTGGAGTGGCGCATCTCCGCCTTCTTCCGCTGCATCGGCCAGAAGAAGCACGGCGAACGCCTGGTGATGGACTGGAACCGTGTGGTCGGAAGCCGCGGGCGCGCCCACTTCAAGCCCCGCACGTACACCGACCGTGACGGCAACGAACGCCAGGCCAACGATGTCGACCGCTTCTATGACTGGGACGAGAAGTACTTCCCCGTGGAGGAATCAAAATTCGTGGAGATCACGGGCGACGACGATCTTCCGTTTTGAGTAAGGAGGACCGTGTATGTTTCAGCTGAGACCTTATCAGGCCGAAGCGAAACAGGCGATCCTTGCCGCGTGGGACGAGGGGTATCGCAAGACGCTCCTCGTCCTGCCGACAGGCTGCGGCAAGACCGTCGTTTTCTCTTCGGTCACAGAAGACCAGGTAAAGAAAGGACACCGCGTCCTCATCATGGCGCACCGGGGCGAACTGCTCGACCAGGCGGCGAACAAGCTGCGTGAGGCGTCCGGGCTTGACTCGGTGCTTGAAAAGGCGGAGTCCTCGTCCCTCGGCTCATTCCTCCCGGTGACGGTCGGCTCTGTGCAGTCCCTGGCACAGGAAAAGAGACTCGCCCGGTTCCCGAACGACTACTTCCAGGACATCATCGTGGACGAGGCACACCACTGTCTCTCCGACAGCTACCGCCGCGTTCTGGATCATTTCCCGGCCGCCAATATCCTCGGCGTTACCGCAACGCCCGACAGAGGCGACATGAAAAACCTCGGCGAGTTCTTCGACTCCAAGGCTTACGAATACAGCATGACCGAGGCCATCCGGCAGGGCTATCTCTGCCCGATCAAGGCGCAGATGATCCCTCTTGAACTGGACATCGGCAGCGTGGGCGTGAGCAACGGCGACTTCGCTGTCGGTGAGATCGGCTGCGCCCTGGAGCCCTACCTGGAGCAGATCGCCCGCGAGATGGCGAACTACTGCCGGGGCCGCAAGACCGTGGTGTTCCTGCCGCTCATCGCCACCTCGCAGAAGTTCTGCGCGATGCTGAACGACGTGGGGCTGAACGCCGCCGAGGTGAACGGTAACAGCGATGACCGCTCGGAGGTGCTGGCTGACTTTGAGGCCGGCAGATACGACGTTCTCTGCAACAGTATGCTCCTCACTGAAGGTTGGGACTGTCCCGCCGTCGACTGCATCGTGATCCTCCGGCCGACCAAGGTCCGCTCCCTTTATCAGCAGATGGTGGGACGCGGGATGCGGCTCTCTCCCGGCAAGGATCATCTGCTGCTCCTGGATTTCCTTTGGATGACAGCGAGGCACGACCTCTGCCGTCCGTCCGCCCTCGTCAGCAAGGACGCGGCCATTGCCCAGAAGATGGACGAGCGGCTCAGGAAGGATGACGGCGTCTACGACCTCATCGAGTCCGAAGAGGAAGCCGAGCGCGACGTCCTCGCGGAACGGGAAGCCGCCCTGGCGAGAGAACTCGCCGAGATGCGGAACCGGAAGCGCAAGCTGGTGGACCCGCTCCAGTACGCGCTGTCCATCGCAGCTGAAGATCTGACGAGCTATGTGCCTACCTTCGCCTGGGAAATGGCTCCTCCCTCCGAAAAGCAGATCGCGTTTCTCGAAAAGCGCGGCATCTTTGCCGACAGCGTCAGAAACGCCGGACTTGCCTCGCTCCTCATCGACCGCCTCAAGCGACGCCAGGACGAAGGACTCGCGACGCCCAAGCAGATCCGATGCCTGGAGCGCTACGGCTTCCGCCAGGTCGGCACCTGGCAGTTCGATGACGCCAGCACTCTCATCAGCAGACTGGCGAACAACAGCTGGCGACTGCCTTACGGCATGAATGCCGCCGCGTACAGACCTTAAGGAGACCGCTCATGGAAAACAACCTTTTATCGGCTCTCAAAGCCATAGATGTTTCACAGGTCACCCGAGCCGAGTGGATCTCGGTCGGCATGGCTCTCAAGGAGGAGGGCTACCCCTGTTCCATCTGGGATGACTGGTCCAGGAACGACGTCCGCTACCATCCCGGCGAATGCGAACGCAAGTGGCGCAGCTTCCGGGGCAGCGGGACTCCCGTCAAGGGCGGCACCATCGTTCAGATGGCGAAGGAACGCGGCTGGACGCCCTTCGGCGAGGACGGCTGCATGGCCTGGGATGACACCATCGAATACGACGGCGTGACGGACGGCTTCTCCGGCTTTACGCCTCCCGCGGCCTGGGATCCGGTCGGCGACCTCATCACATACCTGGAGCTGCTCTTCGAGCCGGACGACCGCGTCGGCTATGTCACGAACGACGTGTGGAAGGACGCGGACGGCAAATGGCTGCCGAGCAAGGGTGTCTACGACCGCACGGCCGCTGAACTGATCGCCTCGCTGAAGAAGCACCCGGACGATATCGGGGCTACGGTCGGCGACTGGAAGCCGGAGGTCGGCGCCTGGATCAGATTCAATCCCGTCGACGGCGAAGGCGTGAAGAACGACAACGTGACCCGGTTCCGCTACGCCCTGGTGGAGTCGGACACGCTCCCCGTGGCCGAGCAGGACATTCTTTACCGCAAGCTGGAACTGCCGATAGCGGCTCTCGTACACAGCGGCGGCAAGAGCCTTCACGCCATCGTCAGGGTCGACGCCGACAACTATGAGGAATACCGCAAGCGGGTGGATTTCCTCTATGACTTCCTTGAGAAGAACGGCGTGACCATCGACAAGCAGAACCGCAATCCGTCCAGGCTCTCCCGTATGCCGGGAGTCACCCGCAACGGCAATCGTCAGTACCTCGCCGCCACCAATATCGGCCGGAAGTCCTGGGTGGACTGGCTCGACTTCGTGGAAGGCGTCACGGACGAACTGCCGGACATGGAGCCGCTGTCGGTGTATAAGGACAACCCTCCCGCGCTGCCGGAAGAACTCATCTCCGGCATCCTCCGAAGAGGACACAAGATGCTGATCTCCGGTTCCTCCAAGGCCGGTAAGAGCTTTCTGCTCATGGAACTGTGCGTGGCTCTCGCGGAAGGACGGCCGTGGCTCGGTTTCCCCTGCAAAAAGGGCCGGGTGCTGTATGTCAACCTGGAGATCGACCCGGCAAGCGCCGTGAACCGCTTCCTCAAGATCTACGAAGCCCTCGGCATACCCGCTGCCAACATGGACAGCATCGTCCTCTGGAACCTCCGCGGTCATGCAGTCCCTCTGGATCAGCTCGTGCCGAAACTCATCCGCCGCGTCCGGGATCAGAAGTTCGACGCCATCATCATCGACCCTATCTACAAGGTCATCACGGGCGATGAAAACAACGCCTCGGAGATGGGTGCGTTCTGCAACCAGTTCGACAAGATCTGCACGGAAACGGGCTGCTCGACCATCTACTGCCATCATCACTCGAAGGGTGCCCAGGGCATGAAGAAGGCGATGGACCGCGCGTCAGGGTCCGGCGTGTTCGCCCGCGACCCGGACGCCCAGCTCGACATGATCCAGTTGGAGCTTTCCGAGGACATCGAGAATAACGTGCGCGATGGCGGGGCTACCGCCTGGAGGTTGGAATCGTCCCTGCGCGAGTTTCCGAACATCACGCCCGTCAATTTCTGGTTCGAGTACCCGCTGCACAGGATCGACACGGCCGGCACCCTCGGTGCTATGCCCGCACAGGGAACGCCGAAAGCGGCGAAGGTGAACAACGCGAAGACCAAGTCGCCGGAAGCTGCGGCAGATGAGTTTCGTACCGCCTACAACGCTCTGAATGTGGACGGAAAGGTCACCGTTTCCGACATGGCCGAATACCTGGATGTCATCGACAAGACGATCTATGCCCGCATCCGCAAGATGGGCGGCGAGTTCGTCCTCGAAAAAGGCGTCATCCGGCGTGTCGGGCAGACGGAAAAATGACCCCGTCATAATTCTTCTTCTACGCCCTTTATATAAAGGGGAAAAGAAAGAAGACCCCGTTACACTCCCAAAGTAGGAAGGGCGCTAACGCCCGCCCTTCCTCTTCTGAGGAGTGAACGGTAACTGAAAAGAAACGAAGAACCAGAGAACACGGAGGTGTAGAAAAACATGGATTTCTTTTTACAGATAGAACCCCCGACGGCGACCGCCCAGGAAAAACAGGTCCGGGTCGTCCGCGGGAAGCCTCTCTTTTACGATCCCGCCCCGGTGAAGGAAGCAAAGAAGCTGCTGATCGCGCATCTGTTGCCGCACCGGCCGGACAAGCCCCTCACAGGCCCCGTTTCGCTCTCGACCGTCTGGCTCTTTCCGAAAGGCAAAAGCCACAGGCACGGCGAGTGGCGGATCACGAAACCTGACACCGACAACCTTCAGAAACTGCTGAAGGACTGCATGACCCGATGCGGATACTGGAAGGATGACGCCCAGGTCGTCCGGGAAGCGGTCGAAAAGCGATGGTCGGATGAACCGTCCGGCATCTACATTGAGATCAATCCCCTGGAGGCGGTGACATGAGCTTTTACAGAAACACAGAGGGCTATTTCGACCCTACAGCCGGAGAAGCCCTCTCCAATATCCGAAAGAAGGAGCGCAGCGACCACCGGAAGGCGATCAGAAAGCGAAACAGGCAGATACGCCGTCAGGAGGTGTCGAAAAATGTCGAAATACGTGAAGAAAGCAGAAGAAACGAAGATGGACCCGTGGCAGAGCCTCGCTAACGCCATCGTTATCAGTGCCGCGAAGGATTACCGCGTGGCTCTCCGCAGACTTCGCCGGAATCCGAAGAGCAAGACGGCGATTTCCGAAATCGCCGACCTTGAGCGGTTCTTCCGCTCCGAATGGTACGCCGCTCTGACGAACTTCCCCGGTGAGCTGCTTATACAGAAACTGAAGGAGGAATAAAGCCCATGACGGCAAAGGAATATTTGAAACAGGCATACCGTCTCGACCACAGGATCGATTCGGACATTGCCGAGATGGAACGGCTCCGTGAAATGGCCTGCAGCGTAGGCTCTCCCGGATTCGAGGAGCATCACAATCCGAACAGGCCGACAGAGGCTCCGTTCGTCCGTGCCCTTGAAAAGATGTGGGCAATGCAGGAGAAGATCAACGCCGAAATCGACCGCCTTGTGGATCTCAAAGCCCAGATGCGGGGCGTTATTGAAGCCGTCCCGGATACAGACGAGCGCATGGTGCTTCGGTACCGCTATATCCACAACATGACCTGGGAGCAGATCGGCAACGAACTGAAAGCCGACGAATCCACCGTCCGCAGATGGCACGGTTCGGCTCTCGCCCATATGACGCTGCCGGAAGACCCAATTATCGTGTAAGTCGCCGGAAATAAGCGGTTTTGAGCGCCCATAAGCACCTGCTCTTTATGGTAAGATATAATCAGCGGAGCAGAATCCAAACAAGCCTCGCGGGAGTGATCCCGTGGGGCTTTTCTTATGCCCCGCGCAGGAGGAACCCTTATGAGTTACAGAAAAGTCGGCGCTCTGGAGCAGTGCTGGTACATCATCAAGTATAAGCTCCGGGAACTGTTCGGACGGAGGCGACGCTGATGCCAAGGAAACCCAACCGTCCCTGTGGGCACCCCGGCTGTCCGAGGCTTGCCGTGGATGGCGGTCAGTACTGCGCCGAACACACGAAGACCGAGCGAGACCGCTACAACCGCTTTGAACGCGCCCCGGATGTGAACAAGAAGTACGGCAGAGCGTGGAAACGAATCCGTGACCGCTATGCCCAGGCCCACCCCCTCTGCGAGATGTGTCTGAAGGAAGGACGGCTGACCCCCGTCGAGGAGGTGCATCACATCCTTCCGATCTCCAAGGGAGGCGATCACAGGGAAAGTAATCTGATGTCCCTCTGCCAGTCGTGCCACACGAAGATCCATCACGAACTGGGTGACAGGTGACCTTCTTTTCGTGCCGGAGAATGCTTGTCCTCTCCTCCGGGAGGGGCGGGTCAAATCTCCGGGACCCATACCGCGGGCAGCGGCCTGGGGTCACGTGCGCGAAAAAAGCGAAATCAAAAGGGTAATTAAAGGTCCCGGGCATTGGAGGTGAGAAAGTGCCAACAAAATCGAACAACACAGGCGGGCGCGGAGGCGCGAGACCCGGTGCGGGAAGGAAGAAAACCGCTGTCAAAGAGAAGGCCGAGAACGGCAATCCCGGCGGCAGACGGCTTGAAGTCCTGGACATTCCCGAAGTCGAGGGTGTCGATATGCCGAAGCCCCATGATTTCCTTTCGGCGGAGCAGCGTGACGGAAGCCAGCTGCAGGCCCAGGAGATCTACACCGAGACCTGGGAGTGGCTGAAGAAGATCGGCTGCGCCTCGAAGGTCTCACCCCAGCTCCTGGAGCGGTATGCCATGTGTTCCGCCCGGTGGATACAGTGCGAAGAGATGACGAACCGTATGGGCTTCCTCTCGAAGCACCCCACCACACAGAAACCGATACCGTCTCCGTTCATCAATATCGGCATCAACTACATGAACCAGGCCGTTCGGCTGTGGAACGAGATCTTCCAGATCGTGAAGGACAACTGCTCCACGGACTACGGCGAGGTCTCCCCGCAGGACGACCTCATGGAAAGACTGCTTCGGGCAAGGAAAGGATGAGAATCATGTTTGAAAAAGTGAACCCCTCGCACCCTGACAAGGTGGCCGACCGTATCGCCGGCGCTCTTGTCGACTTGGCGTATGCCAGAGAACACGACCCCCGCATCGCCGTGGAAGTGCTTATCGGCCACGGCGTCTGTCACATCATAGCGGAGACCTCCGTCCACATCACGGATGAAGAGGTCGCAGCCGTCGTTCACCGCATCGCCGGAGAGCGGATCCTGTCGGATTATGTCGAAGTTCCGCAGGACGCGCACCTTGCCGACAACCAGACGGACGGCGTACATTGCGGAGACAACGGCATCTTCAAAGGGATGCCCGTCACCGAGGAGCAGAACCGTCTGACGGATATCGCCAGGTTCCTCTACGGCGTGTACGGCTGCGACGGCAAGTACATCCTGGACGGCGACCGCCTGATCATCTGCCAGAGCAACGCTGAAACGGCGCACCTGCTGGAGACCTACCCGGAAGCCGAGGTCAATCCCCTGGGCGACTGGACCGGCGGCACAGACGTCGATTCCGGCGCTACCAACCGCAAGCTGGGCAGCGATATGGCCGACTCCGTGACTGGCGGCGGCCTGCACGGAAAAGATCTGTCCAAGGCCGATGTGTCTGTCAACATCTACGCCTGGCTCAAAGCCCAGGAGACCGACAGCCCCGTGGAACTTGTCTGCGCCATCGGCGATGACTCGCTGGACGGCAGACCCTACGCGGAGATCGTCGAGACCGCCCGGAAATACATCGAGAGCCTCGGCGGCTTCGAGAAGTTCGCTGAATGGGGGCTCCTGCGATGAAGACGACCACCGAACTCCAGCTCGTGCCGATCACGAAGTTGGTCCCGTATGTAAATAACGCCCGCACTCACTCCCCGGAGCAGATCATGAAACTGAGGTCTTCTCTGCGGGAGTTCGGTTTTATAAACCCCGTCATCATCGACCGTGACTTCGGCGTCATCGCCGGACATGGTCGCATCCTCGCCGCCAAGGAGGAAGGCATTACCGAGGTGCCGTGCGTTTTTGCGGACCACCTCACCGAAGCCCAGAAGAAAGCGTACATCATCGCCGACAACCGCATGGCGATGGACGCCGGATGGGACGAGGAACTCCTGCGCGTGGAGATCGAAGCCCTGCAGGCAGCGGATTTCGACCCGCTCCTCACAGGCTTCAGCGATGAGGAACTCGCCGATCTCTTCGCCGATGACAGCGGGAAGGATGTAAAGGATGATGACTTCGACCTCACCGCCGCTCTGGAGAAGGCTTCCTTTGTGGAACCCGGAGACGTGTGGACGGTCGGCCGGCACCGCCTTGTCTGCGGCGACGCCACTTCCGAAGAGGATGTGGTGAAGCTGATGGACGGCAAACGCGCCAACCTTCTGCTGACAGACCCGCCCTATGGTGTGTCTTTCAAGAGCGCAAGCGGCCTGACCATCCAGAACGACTCCATGAAGGACGAGGAGTTTTATAAGTTCCTCCTCTCGGCTTTCCAAAGAGCCGCTGACCACATGGAGAAAGGCGGAGCCGCTTATGTGTTCCACGCGGACACCGAGGGGCTGAACTTCCGCAGAGCCTTCGTCGACGCCGGATTCCACCTCGCCGGATGCTGTATCTGGGTGAAGGACTCTCTCGTCCTCGGACGCTCTGACTATCAGTGGCAGCATGAACCTGTGCTGTACGGTTTCCTGCAGAACGGCAAGCATCCCTGGTTCTCCGACCGCAAGCAGACCACCATCTGGAACTTCGCCAAGCCAAAACGCAACGCGAACCATCCCACGTGCAAGCCGCTCGACCTCCTGGCGTACCCCATCGGGAACTCCACCCAGGAGAACGCCATCGTGGTGGACACCTTCGGCGGCTCCGGCTCCACGATGATGGCTTGTGAGCAGATGAACCGCACCTGCTTCATGATGGAACTCGACGGCAAATACGCCTCCGTCATTCTCCGGCGCGCCGTGGAGAACGGCATCGGCCCGGAGGATATTTTTGTGGATCGAGGCGGCGAAAAGATCCCGTACACCGACCTTGTCAAGGAGGTGGAACTCCCCGATGAGCAGTAACCTCACCCTCGGCAGCCTGTTCGACGGATCGGGCGGTTTCCCGCTCGGCGGTCTGATCTCCGGCGTGACCCCCGTGTGGGCTTCGGAGATCGAGCCGTTTCCCATCCGGGTGACCACGAAGCGGCTGCCCTTTATGAAACACTACGGAGATGTGTCCGCGCTTTCCGGGGCTGACCTGGAACCCGTGGACATTATTACTTTCGGCTCGCCCTGCCAGGATATGTCGGTGGCCGGCCGCAGAGCGGGCCTGGACGGTTCCCGCTCGAACCTGTTCTATGAAGCCGTCCGAATCGCGAAAGAAATGAGGGAAGCTACCAATGGACGATATCCGACCTGGCTGTGCTGGGAAAACGTGCCCGGCGCCTTCTCTTCGAACTCCGGCAGCGACTTCAAAGCCGTCCTCGACGAGATCCGCAAAATCAAAGACCCCGAAGCTGATACTCCTCGACCTGCGAAATGGCCGAACGCCGGATGCGTCCTGGCAGACGATCACTCAGTCGCATGGCGGGTATTTGATGCTCAATACTGGGGAGTCCCCCAGCGCAGAAAACGCATCTACCTTGTCGCAGATCTTGCAGGCCAGCGTGCCGGAAAAGTACTGTTTGAGTCAGAAGGCGTGTCTGGGTATACTCCGCAGGGCTTCCGTTCGTGGCAAGGATCTGCCGGAGCTGCTGAAGAAGGCGCTCATCCGGCAGGCATCGGCACAGACGGCTACAACGGCGCGATAGATACAGTAGCCGCGACCCTTGGCGTCAACTGCGGTATGTCCACAGGCAGGAACGGCGTCATGGTCCTCAACGACCAGGGCGGTCAGTTCATGGATGTTTCCGAGGATGTGACCGGGACCCTCCGCTCCCAGATGAGCGGTCATCCTCCGGCTGTCCTCGAAAGCCCTGACGCCATCGCCGTGGAGAACCACCCGACCGACAGCCGGGTGACTGTATCCGCGGACGGCAAGGTGCAGACTCTGACCTCCCGCATGGGGACCGGAGGCAACAACGTGCCTCTTGTCATGAAGATCCGCTGTGGATGTGAAGGCGGTGGCAAAGGTCCGCTCATCCAGACGGACAAGTCTGCGACCCTTGCCACCAACAACGATCAGACCGTTTTTGTTCCGACCGTTTACGGCATCTGCGCCAAGGACTCCAACGCCATGAAATCGGACAATCCGAACAGCGGTTTCTACAAGGCGGAAACAACCCGGACGCTGGACGCCAACGGCGGCAATCCTGTCTGCAACCAGGGCGGCATGGCTGTCGTGGCCGTGCAGGGCTCCATGATCGGACGCGCAGACAAAAACGGTCCGCAGGGCAGTGGTATCAATGAGGATGTTTCCTTCACACTCGATGCCACCGACCGTCACGCAGTGGCGCATCCCGTCTACTCCACGAGCAAGAGTTCCTATCACACCCTTGCAGAGGAGAACCTGGTGAATACCCTGGTGGCGACCGATTACAAGGACCCGCCCATCATAACGGAAGACCCGTACTACATCGTCCGCAGACTCACGCCGACCGAATGCGCCAGGCTGCAGGGATTCCCCGACTGGTGGTGCGCCGGTCTCGGCACGGACGAGCCGACTGAGGAGGATCTGAGCTTCTGGAGAGAGGTCTTCGAGACACACCGCCAGGTGACCGGATCGGCAGCGAAGCCGAAGACGGAAGCCCAGCTCGTGAAGTGGCTGAAGGACCCTCACGCCGATTCCGCAGAGTACAAGCTGTGGGGCAACGGTGTGGCTCTCCCGTGCGTCTGTTTCGTTCTCGCCGGCATTGTGTACTACGACCAGTTCCGGGGCTGATCTTTGTGTGATATTTGTCCCTGCAAATATGGGAAAACCCCTTGCTATTTCAGGCTTTTAGAGTGATTAATACACTACCAAAAAACAAAGGAGGTTTTCCCACATGGAAATCAGATTCAATGTGACAGGGGCAAAGCGCAAGGAAATGGTCAAGGTCATTTCCGAGGCCCTTGAAACCAGGGCCGAGTATCAGAATATGCCGACCTGCGCCTACAAAATCGGCAGCTTCACGGTGACCCGCGACGGCTCCCTTGCCTTCGAGGACAGCGAGAACAGCGACCTGGTCGAGCGTGTCCTTGAAGCCCTTCTCAACGAAGGCTTCGAGTGCGAACCCTGGGAACGGCCCACACAGGCCGAAGAACAGCCCGAGACGGCAACCGAAAGCGATGCAGAAGAGCACGGCCTGACGATCACCCTCCCGCTGGACGGAATGGACGAGGCGGCTTTTGAGCGGCTCACCAGACTGGTGAACAGCAAGGCCGCTCTGATCCGGAAAGCCCTGGGGGCGGCCCGGCTCGACATCCAACCCGAATGGGACATGGGCAGGATGCAGTTCCCCTGGTTCGACCGCACTCCCACCTTCGAGGAGATCGAGGCGATCAGTGCCTTCATGACAGCCCTCTGCAGGATGGCGAAGGAGTCCACCAGGGTCACGGCCACGGAGAAGGATGTGGAAAGCGAGAAGTACGCCTTCCGGGGCTTCCTCCTCCGGCTCGGCTTCATCGGTTCCGACAGCAAGGCGATCCGTAAGACGCTGATGAAGAACCTTTCCGGCAGCGCGGCCTTCCCGAACAAGGCGGCCGCCGACGCGTTCAGCGCGGCGCAGAAGGCAAAGCGCGACGCCTCGAAGGAGGCGACGGTATGAACGGATTCCCCTCAAGAGAAACGGTCGAACGGGTACGCAGACAGTACCCGTCCGGCACCCGTGTGGAACTGGTAAGGATGGATGACATCCAGGCTCCGCCTGTCGGTACCCTCGGCACCGTCCTGGGCGTGGATGACACCGGGTCCCTGCTCATGAAATTGGACAACGGCAGCGGTCTGAACGTGGTCTACGGCGAGGATCTGGTGAGGAAAATCGGCCCGTAATGTACACAATTCAGCCCCCGAAAACAGCCTCATATTTGTGCTGTATATATCGCGGAAATGACTTGATATTCCAGGCTTTTAGAGTGATATATACAGTACCGCAAGGGAGAAAACCCGCGGAAAACAAAGGCTTTTCAAGGAGGCACACACCATGAACGCAAGGACCGAAAGACAGATCAGCGAGATGAAGAACCAGACCATCGGCGTCGAGGTCGAGATGAACAGCATCGCCCGCAGCAGGGCCGCCAAGGTCGCCGCCGAGTACTTCGGCACCGGCCGGTACGAGAACACCGCGGGCCGCAACGGCTACAGCACCTGGAGCGCATGGGACGCCGAAGGGCGGGAGTGGAAATTCCAGAAGGACGTTTCCATCAGCGGACCGGACGATGAAAAATGCGAACTGGTCACCCCGATCCTGCACTACAGCGACATCGAGACCCTTCAGGAACTTTGCCGCCAGCTTCGCCACAACGGCGCGAAGAGCGACGCCAGCCGGGGCTGCGGAGTCCACATCCACATCGGCGCAAACGGCCACACACCGCAAACGCTCCGCAACCTGGCGAACATCATGGCAAGCCACGAAAGCCTGATCGCCGAAGCCCTCAAGCTCGACTCCTACCGCATCAGCCGCTATTGCCGGACGGTCGACCCCAACTTCCTGCGGAAGGTCAACGCAAAGAAGCCCGCCACGATGGCCGCCCTCGCGGACATCTGGTACACGACCCAGGGTGCGAACTACGGCAGGACGCAGCACTACAACGACAGCCGCTACCATATGCTGAACTACCACGCCACCTTCACGAAGGGGACCATTGAGTTCCGGCTTTTCCAGTTCGACGAGCCGACCGCAGAGCGCAGGGGCGGCATCCACGCAGGGCAGCTCAAAAGCTACATTCAGCTTTGCCTCGCGCTCAGCCAGCTGGCGAAGGACGTGCGGACCGCAAGCCCCAAGCCCCAGCAGAACGAGAACCCCAAGTACGCAATGAGAACCTGGCTCCTTCGCCTGGGCTTCATTGGCGAGGAGTTCGCGACGGCCAGAGACTTCCTGACCCGCAACCTTTCCGGCGACACGGCCTTCCGGCACGGACGGGCGGCCGCTTGAAGGACGCAGCCCAGAGGCCCACGCTTTTGACCGCTTCGGCGGTCTTAAGGTGGTAGAAGGGATAACCTTCGGAAAGGACGGTAAACGAGTATGGAAAAAAGGTACTACATCGCTTACGGCAGCAACCTCAACGTTCCGCAGATGCGGATGCGCTGCCCCCGCGCCACGATCCTCGGCACGGCGAACCTTAAAGGCTGGGAACTGCTTTTCAAGGGAAGCAAGACCGGCTCCTATCTGACCATCGAGCGGAACGAGAAAGGCTCCGTCCCCGTGGTGATCTGGGAGGTCACGGAGTCCGACGAAAAGGCCCTGGACCGTTATGAGGGCTTTCCCTCCTTCTACTACAAGAAGGACATCAAGGTGCGCTACAGAGGCATCCGAACCGGGATGAACCGGGTGGTGACTGCTTTCGCGTACATCATGCACGAAGAGCGGCCCATCGGTATTCCGAGCGGTTTCTACATGAGGACCTGCCTGGAAGGATACGACACCTTCGGATTCGACCGGAACGTCCTGCTGGACGCCTACGACAAATGTGTGGAGGTATGTGAAAATGAAGAGTAACGAGATCAGAACGGCGGTCTGCCCGCTGTGCGGCAGGGTCTACCACGAGCATCCCGCCCTGTCCAGGACGGACAATGAGACGCTCATCTGTCCCGACTGCGGGACCCGCCAGGCGCTTGAAGCTCTCGGCGTCGGCGTCGAGGAACAGGATCAGATCATCGAGACGATCCACCGCCACACCCAGGAATAAAGTACACAATTCCGGCCACGGTTATTTGTGTACTATTCAGCCCCGAATATCTCATAAATGACTTGCTATTTCCTCTGTTTAGAGTGATATATACAGTACCGAAAGGAAAACAGCGAACGGAGGACAAAACAATGAAGATCAACGAAGCGATGAGAAAGTACAGACTGCCGAACCCCACCACCCCGGAAGACCTGGAGACCCGTTGGAGCAAGGTCCTGACCTTCGGCGACACGGTGGTCATGGCGGGTCACTACTACAACGGCAGGAACAAGCCCTGCTTCTTCGGAGCCACCTACGAGTTCCTCACCGACGACCACACCTGCGAAGGTGTCATCGGGCTACGGGCGGCAAGCGAGGTCGAGTTCGAGGATGACGGACACGCCATCGCCTGGGCGATGCGGCAGTAAGAAACGGTAAACTGAATACCCGCGGAACATGAGCCGGACGGCTCTGTTCCTCGTTATGAAGGGTCTCGCCGAATGCGGCGGAGGCTCATTTTTTATGCTTTCAGAGAGGAGGCCGCCTGTGCGGAAGCTGAAGAAATACACACCCACGAAGTTCATGGCGAAGACCTCTCACTACGATAAGGAGGCCGCCGACTTCGCGGTCATGTTCATCGAGTCCCTGTGCCACACCAAGGGCACCTGGGCCGGAAAGCCGTTTGAACTCATCGACTGGCAGGAACAGATCATCCGGGACCTGTTCGGCGTGGTCAAGGAGAACGGCTACCGCCAGTTCAACACGGCGTACATCGAGATCCCCAAGAAACAGGGCAAGTCGGAACTGGCCGCCGCTGTGGCTCTTCTGCTTACCTGCGGTGACGGCGAGGAACGCGCCGAGGTCTACGGCTGCGCCGCCGACCGCAACCAGGCAAAAATCGTGTTTGACGTTGCCGTGGACATGGTGCGTTTCTGTCCGGCGCTCTCCAAGCGCGTGAAGATCCTGGAGTCACAGAAGAAGCTGGTGTACAAGCCCACCAACTCCTCCTACCAGGTGCTTTCGGCGGATGTGGCGAACAAGCACGGCTTCAACACCCACGGCGTCATCTTCGACGAGCTGCACACGCAGCCCAACAGAAAGCTGTTCGACGTCATGCTGCAGGGCTCCGGCGACGCCAGGATGCAGCCGCTGTATTTCCTGATCACCACGGCCGGCAACGACACCAACTCCATCTGCTATGAGGTGCATCAGAAAGCACTCGACATCCAGGCCGGGCGAAAAATCGACCCGACCTTTTATTCTGTCATCTATGGTGCGGCCGAGGACGATGACTGGACAGACCCAAAGGTCTGGAAGAAAGCAAACCCCTCTCTCGGCATCACGGTCGGCATCGACAAGGTCAAGGCAGCCTGCCTGTCCGCCCAGCAGAACCCCGGCGAGGAGAACGCCTTCCGGCAGCTCCGCCTCAATCAATGGGTCAAGCAGTCGGTCAGATGGATGCCGATGGAGAAATGGGATGCCTGCGCCTTTCCCGTTTCCGAGGACGATCTGGAAGGCCGTGTATGTTACGGCGGCCTCGACCTGTCCTCCACGACGGATATCACGGCCTTTGTTCTGGTTTTCCCTCCCGGTGATGAGGACGGCAGATACATCATCCTGCCGTACTTCTGGGTGCCGGAGGATACGCTCGACCTGCGCGTCCGGCGCGACCACGTTCCGTATGACCTGTGGGAGCGCCAGGGCGTCCTGATGACCACAGAGGGCAACGTCGTCCACTATGGCTTCATTGAGAAGTTTATCGAAAGCCTGGGCGAACGTTTCAACATTCGGGAGATCGCTTTCGACCGCTGGGGAGCCGTGCAGATGGTGCAGAACCTTGAGGGCATGGGCTTTACGGTCGTTCCTTTCGGACAGGGCTTCAAGGATATGTCGCCGCCGACAAAGGAACTTATGAAGCTGACCCTGGAGCAGAAGATCGCCCACGGCGGTCATCCCGTGCTTCGGTGGATGATGGACAACATCTACATCCGTACCGACCCCGCCGGGAACATCAAAGCCGACAAGGAGAAATCCACGGAAAAGATAGACGGAGCCATAGCGACCATCATGGCTCTTGACCGCGCCATCCGCTGCGGCGCTGACACAGGCGAAAGCGTCTACGACAGGCGCGGCCTGCTATTCATTTGAGAGGAAGGTGATGTGATATGGGTTTTTTCAGCGGTCTGTTCAAATCCCGCGACAAGCCCACCGACAGCACCGCCGGAGCAAGGTACTCCTTCTACCTGGGGAACACCACCTCCGGCAAGGCGGTCACGGAACGCTCCGCCATGCAGATGACGGCTGTCTACTCCTGCGTCCGCATCCTGGCGGAGGCCATCGCGGGGCTACCGATCCACCTGTACAGATACAGACAGGACGGCGGCAAGGAGAAAGCCGTCGACCATCCGCTGTATCAGCTGCTCCATGACGAGCCGAACCCGGAAATGAGTTCGTTCGTTTTCCGGGAAACGCTGATGACGCATCTGCTCCTGTGGGGAAACGCCTACGCGCAGGTGATTCGCAATGGACGAGGTGAAGTCATCGCCCTCTATCCGCTGATGTCGAACAAGATGACAGTCGACCGTGCCGAAAACGGTCAGCTGTACTACCAGTACCAGCGGTCCTGGGACGAAGCCGGGGGCAAAAACGAAACGGTCGTGCTGCTTCCCTCGGATGTGCTGCACATCCCCGGACTCGGCTTCGACGGGCTTGTCGGCTACTCGCCGATAGCGATGGCAAAGAACGCCATCGGCCTTGCCATCGCCACGGAGGAATACGGCAGCAAGTTCTTCGCCAACGGGGCGGCCCCTTCCGGCGTCCTGGAACACCCCGGAACGATCAAAGACCCGCAGCGGGTCCGTGAGTCCTGGATGAGCCAGTTCGGCGGCTCCGCCAACAGCGGCAAGATCGCCGTCCTGGAGGAAGGGCTGAAATACACGCCCATCTCCATTTCCCCGGAGCAGGCGCAGTTCCTGGAAACCAGGAAGTTTCAGATCAATGAGATAGCTCGAATTTTCAGAGTCCCGCCGCATATGCTGGCCGACCTTGAAAAGTCGAGCTTTTCCAATATTGAGCAGCAGTCCCTTGAGTTCGTGAAGTACACCCTCGACCCGTGGGTCATCCGCTGGGAGCAGTCCATTCAAAGGACGCTTCTGACCCCCGCCGAGAAGAAGGATTACTTCGTGAAGTTCAATGTGGAAGGTCTGCTCCGCGGCGATTATCAGAGCCGTATGTCAGGTTACGCCACGGCAAGGCAGAACGGTTGGATGTCCGCAAACGACATCCGTGAGCTGGAGAACCTTGACCGCATCCCTGCAGAGGAAGGCGGCGACCTGTACCTCATCAACGGCAATATGCTCCCGCTCAAGGACGCGGGCGCTTTTGCGAATACAGAATCCGGAAAGGAGGACTCAGATGAAGAAGTTCTGGAAGTGGAAGAACAGGACGGTGACGAACCAGACGGATCAGGCCCCGATGACGGAGAGAACGCTGTTTCTGAACGGCACCATCGCCGAAGAAAGCTGGTTCGATGATGACGTCACTCCCCAGCTCTTCAAAGAGGAACTGAACGCCGGCGAGGGCGACATCGTGGTGTGGATCAACTCGCCCGGCGGTGACTGCGTGGCGGCCGCCCAAATCTACAATATGCTGATGGATTACAAGGGCAGCGTCACGGTCAAGATCGACGGCATCGCGGCTTCGGCGGCTTCGGTCATCGCTATGGCGGGAACGAAGGTGCTGGTGTCCCCGGTGTCCATGATGATGATCCACAACCCCGCCACCATCGCTATCGGCGACGCCGCGGAAATGGAGAAAGCCATCGCCATGCTCTCGGAGGTCAAGGATTCCATCATCAACGCCTACGAGATCAAGACCGGGCTTTCCCGCGCCAGACTGTCCCACCTCATGGACGCGGAAACCTGGATGGACGCGAACCGCGCCGTCGAGCTGGGCTTCGCCGACGAGATCATGAAACGCTCGGAAGCTCTCGCTGTCGAGGAGGACCTTGTTCCCCCGGATGACGGAGAGCCTTTCTCCGAGACGGCGGTCGTGAACAGCCTGATGGACAAGATCGCCGCCAAATGCAAAACCAGACCCAAAATGAACGAACAGCCCAAGGTCAAGGCCGATTCCCTGATGGAGCGGCTCAATCTAATGAAAAACTGGAGGTAAAGACCATGAACAAGACTCTTGAAATGATCGAGAAGAGAAACCAGGCCTGGAACGCTGCGAAGGCGTTTGTGGAGAGCCGCCGCGACAAGGACGGTCTGCTTTCCGAGGCCGACGCCAGGACCTATGCCGAGATGGAGCAGAAGGTCAGAAACTACAGCGCCGAGATCGAGCGTCTGCAGGCGATGGAGGCTATGGACGCCGAGATGGCGAAGCCCGTCAGCACTCCCATCACCGCGAAGCCCATGAACGGCGGCATGGAGGACAAGCCCCAGAAGACCGGCCGCGCCTCCGACGAGTACAGGAAGGCGATGCTGAACGCTCTCCGCACCAACTTCCGCCAGATCAGCAACGTTCTGCAGGAAGGCATCGACGCTCAGGGCGGCTACCTCGTCCCTGAGGAGTACGACAGCCGTCTGATCGACGCTCTCAAGGAGGAGAACGTCATCAGAAGGATCGCCCACAGCCTGCCCACCAGCGGGGAGCATAAGATCAACATCGCCGCTACCAAGCCCGCAGCGGCATGGATCGAGGAAGGCGGCGCTCTCAGCTTCGGTGAGGCCACCTTCGACCAGATCATCCTCGACGCCCACAAGCTGCACGTCGCCATCAAGGTGACCGAGGAACTGCTCTACGACAGCGCGTTCCCCCTTGAGCAGTACATCCTCGACGCTTTCACCAAGGCTCTCGCCAACGCCGAGGAGGACGCCTTCATCAACGGCACCGGCACCGGCCAGCCTCTCGGCATCCTCGCCGCGACCGGCGGCGCGCAGGTCGGCAAGGCCCTCGAAAGCACGGATGTGACTGCCGACGACGTCATCGACCTCATCTACTCCCTCAAGCGTCCCTACCGCAAGAACGCCGTCTTCCTCACCAACGACAAGTGTGTCGCCGCCCTTCGCAAGCTGAAGGACGAGAACGGTCAGTTCCTGTGGCAGCCCTCTCTGCAGGCGGGAGAACCCGACACCTGCCTGGGCTACAAGATCTACACCTCTCCGTTCTTCCCGGAGCCTGGCCCCAACAAGGCTGTCCTCGCATTCGGCGATTTCTCCTACTACAACATTGGCGACCGCGGCCCCCGTTCCTTCGCCGAACTCAAGGAACTCTTCGCCGGCAACGGCATGGTGGGGTTCGTCGCCAAAGAGCGCGTCGACGGCAAGCTGGTGCTGCCCGAGGCGATCAAGCTGCTCAAGACCGGCGGCACCAGGAGCGTCGGCAAGTAAGCGTGAAAGGAGGCCGCGATGATGGATGAACTGCTTCAGAAAGTCAAGGCAAACCTCATACTTGACCATACGGCTGACGATGATCTGCTGAAGGGCTACATCACCGCGGCCGTTTCCTATGCCGAAAGCTATCAGCACATCCGGGAGGGTTACTACTCCGGCAATGAGATGCCGCCTACCACAGAGCAGGCGGTGATCATGCTGGCAAGCCACTTCTACGAATCCAGGGACGGTTCAACGGGCGGCTTCTTCGCCGACAACCCGCAGGCCGCCCAGCAGGTGTGGAACACGGTCAATCTGCTTCTTCGGCTTGACCGGGACTGGAAGGTGTGACATGAGCTTCGGAAAGATGAACCGCATGGCGGATATTGTCGAAAACCGTCGAGTGACGGATGACGAGGGCTTCGCTTCCGACCGGGAAGTGACCCTCGCCTCCGTTCGCGTCTACCGGGAAGGCCGGCACGGCTCGGAACGCTGGGCGAACCTCGCCGCGTTCTCCGACGCCACGGACCTTTTCCGGCTCCGGGCTGTACCCGGGCTAAAGATCACAACGGAGCAGCTGCTCGTCTGTGACGGCGAACGATTCAACATCATCTCCGTGGAGGATGTGAAAGGCCGCGGGATGTACACGGAAATCCTTGCGAGAAAGGTGGTGGCAAGCCGTGGCTAAAGCGGATATCAAAATGCCGGACGAGTTCCTGGAAAAGCTGTCCCGCCTCGCAAAAGACGAGGACGGCATGGCGGAACGGGTACTGAACGCCGGCGCGGAGATCGTGGAGGCAAAGGTGCGCTCCAATCTCGCGGGCGTCATCGGCAGAGGTACGAAGAAAAGATCCCGGTCCACCGGGCAGCTCCTGGCCGCGCTCGGTACTTCCGGCGTCAGGCTCGACAGAAACGGCAACCATAACGTGAAGGTCGGCTTCGCCGAACCGCGCCGTGACGGCGACTCCAACGCCAAGATCGCCAATATCCTGGAATACGGCAGACACGGGCAGGCACCCAAGCCGTTCCTCAAACCCGCCAAGTCCGCGTCACGCTCCGCCTGTATCGAGGCGATGAAGCGCGCTCTTGAGGAGGAGGTCGGAAAATGAGTCTGCTGTCAGAACTGAAAAACGACCTTTCCGCGCTCGGCATTCCCGTGGAAACGGGCGCCATGACGGACAAGGCCCCGGAGCGGTACATCGTGCTGACTCCGCTTGCGGACACCTTCGACCTTCACGCCGACAATCTTCCAGGCGTGGAGATCCAGGAAGTCCGCGTTTCCATTTTTACAAAGGGCAGCTATACAGCCGCCAAAAAACAACTCGTCCGTATCCTTCTGAACGGCGATTACACCATCACCGACAGAAGGTACAACGGATATGAAACCGATACGGGCTACCACCTTTACACGGTGGATGTGGCCAAATTCTATGAAACGGAGGAATGAAACATGGCAACGATCGGTCTTGATAAACTGTTCTACTCCAAGATCACGGAAGACGATAACGGCAATGAAACCTACGGCACTCCGCAGGTGCTTGCCAAGGCGATGACCGCAGACCTTTCGGTGGAACTGAACGAAGCCGTCCTCTACGCGGATGACGGCGCTGCCGAGGTGGTCAAGGAGTTCAAGTCCGGCACCCTGTCCCTGGGCGTCGATGACATCGGCGCAGCTGTGGCCGGAGATCTGACCGGCTCCACCATCGATCTGAACGGCGTGGTGATCTCCGCGTCCGAAGACGGCGGCGATCCTGTGGCGGTCGGCTTCCGCGCCAAGAAGTCCAACGGCAAATACCGCTACTACTGGCTCTACCGCGTGAAGTTCGGCATCCCTGCGACCAACCTCGCCACGAAGGGCGATTCCATCACCTTCTCCACACCCACCATCGAAGGCACCATCATGCGCCGGAACAAGGTGGACGCGTTCGGCAAGCATCCCTGGAAAGCCGAGGTCACGGAAGGTACGGAAGGCGTCGACCAGTCTGTCATCGACGGATGGTACAGCGAAGTGTATGAACCGGCGGGCGATCTGAATCTGAACCCCATCAACCTGCCCGGCGGGTTGGATTCTTGAGGAGGGACGGTCATGGCTAACGAAAGAAGTTCTGTCATCAACATCGGCGGCGAGGACTACGAACTGATCCTCACAACCAGAGCGACCAAGGAGATCGCCGGCCGCTACGGCGGTCTTGAGAACCTGGGCGACAAACTCATGAAGAGCGAGAACTTCGAGATGGCGATCACCGAAGTGGTCTGGCTCATCACGATCCTCGCCAACCAGGCGATCCTTATCCACAACCTCCGGCACAGGGACGAGCCGAAGCCGCTCCTCTCCGAGGAGGAGGTCGAACTGCTCACCGTGCCGTCTGACCTGGCCGGATACAAAGCCGCGATCACCGAGGCACTGTATCGCGGCACCAAACGGAATGTGGAAAGTGAGCCTGACCCAAAAAACACGGAAGCCGAGTAAGCGACGATGAGTTGTTTACCCGGCTTCTTTACTACGGCCTTGCCCATCTGCATCTGACGCAGGACGAAGTGTGGCTCACGCCCTTCGGCCTGCTCCTTGATCTGTGGGAATGCCACAGGCAGTACACGGGCAGCGCGCAGCCGAAGCGGGAGCGATTCATTGACGATATCATCCCGGACGGAATCTAAAGGAGGGATGAACGATGAACATGATACCCGGCACGACCCCGACGCTTACTGTCACTCTTGACGCGGATATCTCCCGCTGCAGCGCGGCTGAACTGTGTATCCGCTGCGACAAGGTGACGATCCTCAAAACGCTCGACGATCTCACCCTTTCCGGCGACGGGACACAGGTGAGCGTTACGCTGTCGCAGGCGGAAACGCTCCTGTTCCCGGACAACCGCACAGCCCTCGTTCAGCTGCGTGTCCTCATCGGCGCTTCCGTTCTTGCCACCAATGTCATGCAGATCTCCACGAAGGAGCTGCTGCACAGGAAGGAGCTGACCGCCAATGAATGATACCGCTGTACTTCACGGAGCGCTTTCCCAGAACCAGCTTCCTCTGAAAGGCACTCTTTCCGGGAGCGGCATTTCCCTTGACGGCAGCCTGAACGGCGAGGTCAGAGCCGGAGGCTTCACCGCTTCCGACCTTCGCCTCGGCCACGCCCTGATGTGGGACGGCGACGGAAGACTCGCTGTGGAGGTGGCTTCTTCGGCGGAAACGGACAATACGCTGCCGATCACATCCGCAGCCGTTCAGACCGCTCTCGGCAACATCGACGTGCTGCTCAAAACCATCTAAGGAGGAACACCCCATGAGCATCTCAAGCGAACTGTCCCGTATCCAGACGGACAGAAACACCATACGAACGAAACTCGTCAGCCTGGGGCTTGTCCCGGCAGCCGCGAATCTGGACGCCTGCGCGACCGCCGTGCAGAACATCGAGAACCGCGGAGCCGTCTCGGCGACCGTCCAGGAGGGCGATACCTACACGATTCCCGCCGGATACCATAACGGCTCCGGCACGGTCTCCGGCGTGGCAGGCGGCGGCAACTACAGCCTCCAGTCCAAGACCATAACCCCTACGAAGACACAGCAGGCTATCACCCCGGACAACGGCTACTACGGCCTGTCCGATGTCACAGTCGGCGCTATCCCGGACGCCTTTCAGGATGTTTCGAGTGTCACCGCCGGAGCGGACGATGTGCTGACCGGAAAGGTCTTTGTGGACGCTGACGGCAAGGTCACCACGGGTACGATGACGAACAACGGCACGGTGACCAAGACCCTGAACACCACCACTAAAAGCTACACCATTCCCAAGGGCTACCACTCCGGGAGCGGCAAGGTATCCATCACCACGGAGGAGAAGTCCGTCACGCCCACCAAGGCGTCCCAGGCTGTCACGCCTACCAGCGGCAAGGTGCTGTCCAAGGTGACCGTCGCCGCCATTCCCGCGAACTTTGTGGACACGACCGACGCAGACGCAGTCGCGGCCAACATTCTCGTGGAAAAGACCGCCTATGTGAACGGTGTGAAGATTGAAGGCACCATGCCGGACAACGGCTCCGTGACCGCTTCTATCGATGGTCTGACCGCGGCCTCTGTCACGATCCCCGCCGGATACACCTCCGGCGGCACAGTCAGTCTCACCTCGGACATCGAAGACGCCCTTGCGGCGATATAAGGAGGAAACATGAGTATTCAGAGTGAAATCGAAAGGCTCTCCGGCGCGAAGCAGGATCTCGCCGACTGGCTGCTTGACCACGATGTGGAAGTCAGCTTCAACGCCAAGCTCGATGAGCTTGTGAGTCTGCTTGCCGATGTAAGCACAGACAGCGGTGAGGAGAAAGACTTCGTCCATGTGGAGGTCAAACACGGCTCCAACACCCTCATCAGCAAAACCGTAACACCGCCCGGCTCCTCCGCGTCAGGCACCCTGGTCCTGCAGGGAGCCGGCTACGAAGTGCCGACCGATTCGCTGATGGTGGTGTATGCCTCCGCGACGAGCGGCGGCACAGCAAAACTCCAGGCATACATCGATGTCGCCGTCACGGGTGACGTCACCTATGAGACCGTCTACCAGACGGTTTCCAATTCGTCTGCCGTGAAACCCGTGTATATCGCGGCCGTCAAGGTCGGCTCCCGGGACGGCACGATCACATTCACGCGCAAAACCTCAAGCGGTTCCATCATGTAAAAACAGGAAAGGAGGAGTTGGATCATGGCTGACAATTTCGGTCTGAAGATCGGTCTTGAGGGTGAAAAGGAGTTCAAGAAGGCCCTTGCCGACATCAACTCCTCCTTCAAGGTCCTCGGCTCGGAAATGAAGCTGGTGACCTCCCAGTTCGACAAAAACGATTCTTCTGTCAGAGCGCTGTCCGCACGAAACGAAGTCCTCAACAAAGAAATCGAGGCACAGAAACAGAAGATCGAACTGCTCCGGCAGGCGCTTCAGAACGCCGCCGAGTCTTTCGGTGAAAACGACCGCCGGACGCAGAACTGGCAGATCCAGCTGAACAACGCCGAAGCCGCTTTGAACGATATGGAGCGTGAACTGGATTCCACCGCCGACAGCGCCGATGACATGGGCGAAGAGATCGAGGAGTCCGGGGACGCAGCTGAAAAGTCCGAGAGCAAGTTCAAGGGCCTCGGCACCGTTCTCAAGACTGTAGGCGCCGCAATGGGCGCTGTCGTTGTCGCGGCCGGCGCGGCTGCGGTCAAGCTCGGCAAAGAGGTCGTTACCGCCTATGCCGACTATGAACAGCTTGTCGGCGGCATCGATACGCTGTTCAAGGATTCCTCCCTTGAGCTGCAGAAATACGCCTCCAACGCATATAAGACGGCCGGCCTGTCCGCCAACGATTACATGGAGACGGTCACGAGCTTTTCCGCAAGCCTGATCTCCTCACTCGGCGGAGACACGGAAAAAGCGGTTAAGTACGCAGATATGGCCATCACGGATATGTCCGACAACGCCAATAAGATGGGCTCGGATATGTCCACTCTGCAGGCGGCCTACCAGGGCTTTGCCAAGCAGAACTACACGATGCTGGACAATTTGAAACTCGGCTACGGCGGCACCAAAACGGAAATGGAGCGGCTGCTTGCGGACGCGGAAGCCATCTCCGGCATCCATTACGATATTTCCTCCTACGCTGATGTGGTCGAGGCGATCCATGTGATCCAGACGAGCATGGACATCACAGGCACGACCGCAAAGGAAGCTGAACACACCATTTCAGGCTCCATCAACGCCATGCAGGCTGCCGTGCAGAACCTCGTGGTCGGTTTCGGCAACGCCGACGCGGATATGCAGGAACTCTGCAATAACGTGGTGGATGCCTTCAATGATGTCGTGGAAAACATCACCCCGGTAATAGAAAACATCATCGCCGCGCTCCCCACGGTGCTGAACGCTCTGCTTGAGGCGGTAGCGGGGCTTCTTCCCACGCTGCTCAGCACGGTGACCGATCTGTTTTCCCAGGTTCTGAACACGCTTCTGACCCTGCTTCCGGGGCTTATTCCCGCGGCGGTCGAGGCGGTCATGACCATCGTCAATACCGTCATTGAGAACCTGCCGCTTCTGATCGAAGCGGCTGTGCAGCTTGTGGCAACGCTCGTCCAGGGCATCGCTGAAGCCCTCCCGGCGCTGATCCCCGCGGCTGTTGAAGCGATAATCACCATCGTGCAGGGGCTTATCGACAACCTGCCGATGCTGCTCGAAGCCGCGCTCCAGCTGATCGAGGGCCTTGCACAGGGCATTCTTGACGCACTTCCTGTGCTGATCGCCGCACTGCCGGAAGTCATCATGGGTATCGTGAACTTCCTGCTGGATTCCATCCCGCAGATCATCGAGACGGGCATCAAGCTGCTGACCTCACTCATTGACGCCCTTCCTCAAATCATCGCCACCATTGTGGAGGCGATCCCCAAGATCATCAACGGCATCATCAACGCTGTGCTTGGCGCGATCCCGCAGATCATCCAGGCCGGCATTCAGCTGCTGATCTCACTTATCCAGGCTCTGCCGCAGATCATCACGACCATCGTTTCGGCTATCCCGCAGATCATCTCGGGCATCGTGAACGCCGTCATTGGGAACATCCCGCAGATCATCAACGCCGGCGTTCAGCTGTTCGTGTCTCTGATCAAGAACCTGCCGACCATCATCGTGGAGATCGTGAAGGCTGTCCCGCAGATCGTTACAGGTATTGTGAACGCTTTCGGCTCCCTTATGGGGCAGATCGTGGAGATCGGCGGCAACATCGTAAAGGGCCTGTGGCAGGGCATCCAGCAGCTTGCCTCCTGGCTTTGGGACAAGGTTTCCGGGTGGATCTCGTCCATCTGGAACGGCATCCTTGATTTCTTCGGCATCCACTCTCCGTCGAAGGAGATGGCATGGGTCGGTCAGATGCTCGTCAAGGGCCTTTCCGGCTCTATCGAGGATAACGGCGATGAGGCTGTGAAGGCAGCCGAAGCCATGAGCGAGGATATCGACGATGTCATGAAAGACCTCGCCCATGACATGAGTACCGCGCTTCCTACACAATTCGACATTGACGGCAGTATCGGCGGTTCTCTGAAGTCCGCAGCAAAAAGCGCAGTGGGAGGCATCTCCATTGCCCTGAACATCTCGACATTCAACAACTACAGCAGCGACGACATCCGCGCCCTGACCAACGAGGTCATGGAGACGGCGCAGTCCTTCGCCGCGCGGAAAGGAGCGGTATTCGCGTGAACTGGTTTATGTACAACGGCATAGGTTCGACAGCAATGGGCATCCGCATCGAGAGCAAGAATGTCTATTCCGCTCCCGAACGGGAGATGACCTTCCAGTCCATTCCCGGCAGGGATGGCGACCTTCTTCTTCCGGGCGGCCGCTATCCCAACGCCAGGGTAAGCTACACGGTATTCGTTCCGGCGAAGACGCAGGCGGAACTTCAGCAGAAGCTGACCGCCATCAAGGGCTGGCTCTACGCCGGTCAGGACAGCTATCACGATCTGCACGACAGCTACGACCCGACCCACTTCCGGCAGGCTGTGTATGCCGCCGCCCTTGATATCGAGGATCAGCTGCTCCGCATCGGGATCTGCACGATCACCTTCTCCTGTCTGCCGTACCGCTACCTGAACAGCGGCCAGACGCTCATCGGATACACGGGAACGACCGTCACCATCACGAACCCCACGGCTTTCATCGCAAAGCCCTACATGAAGATCACGGCCGGCAGCACGGCGAACGGGACGCTCACGCAGACGGCGGATGGCGTCTCCAAAGCCTGGACGGTGAAAAGCCCCTCCTCCTATGTGGAGGTGGACAGCGAGATGATGAACTTCTATAAGGGAACGGCGTCCATGAACGCCAATGTGACCGGGAGCGGCTATCCGCTGCTGTATCCCGGGGACAACATATTCAAGCTGTCCGGGAGCTTCACGAAGCTCTCCGTGAAACCGAGGTGGTGTGAACTATGATCCCTGTTGTTTTCGCTCCGGCGGAGACGGATTTCTCCACCTACGGTCTCGGCTCTCTTCCTGACTGCATGAACTGCGAAGTCACCGAGGAGCGCAACGGTCAGTACGAGTGCTATATCCGTTACCCGCTTTCCGGCCGGAACTTCGGCCTTATCCAGAAAGAAATGATCATCCGGGTCAAACCCAACGATACGGATGACGAGCAGGCGTTCCGCGTGTACAGGGTGACTAAACCCATCGACGGCGTCGTCCGGGTGTACGCGCAGCACATCAGCTACGATCTGCTGACCGTCCCGGTGATGCCGTTTTCTGTTGAATCCAGGAGCGCGTCTCTGCTGCTCTCGCAGCTCGTGGGGCATGACAGCCGCTTCACTTCCTGGACGGACTATGACGAGGCAAAGCCCTTCACGGTCACCGTCCCGAAAAGTGTACGCGCCTGCCTTGGCGGTTCGGAGGGCTCCATGCTGTCTAAATGGCACGGCGAGTACGAGTGGGACAACTTTCTCGTAAAGTTCCATTCCTCCCGCGGGCAGAAAACAGGCGTGGTCATCGAGTACGGCAAGAACCTCACCAATATCGAGCAGGACGAGAACAACAGCGCTGTTTACACGGATCTGCTGCCTTACGCGGTATACACCGATGACCAGCAAAACTCCCATGTGGTCACGCTCCCGGAAGAGACGCTTCCCATTGCCGAATCGGAACTTGTGAAGCCCAAGACTCTGATCCTCGACCTGTCCGACGCCTTCGGTGAAAACGAGGAAGTCACCGTAGACGCGCTTCGGGCAAAGGCACAGCAGTACATCGCCGCGAACCCGCTCGGTGTGACGACCCCGACCGTGAAGATCGCCTTCGAGCCGCTGTGGCAGGCGGCCGGTTTTCCGGCTGTCCTTGAACGGCTCCGGCTCTGCGATACCGTGACCGTCAGGTACACGCAGCTGGGCATCGACGTCACCGCCAAGGTGGTAAAGACCGTCTATGACGCGCTCCGGGAGAAGTTCATCTCCATCACCCTCGGAAGTGAGCAGTCCAGCATGGTGACGGCGGTTTCGGATATTCAGAAGGAGATCGGCAAGGTACAGGAATCCATCGGTCATTTCCCGAAACTCCTGCAGACCGCTATCGACCACGCCACGGATCTTATCACCGGTCAGGTCGGCGGTTTTGTCGTTATAAACGGCAACGAGAACGGGCAGCCCTATGAACTGCTGATCCTCGACACCCCGGATATCAATTCAGCCGTCAATGTCTGGCGATGGAACTCCGGCGGTCTCGGTTTCTCTGCCAACGGCTACAACGGTCCTTACACGACCGCTATCACAGCAGATGGAAAGATCGTCGCCGACTTCATCACCTCGGGGACGCTCGTCGCCAACATCATCCGGGCGGGCGTCATCGCCTCCCAGGACAACTCCTCCTGGTGGGATCTGGAAACGGGCGAGGTGTATCTCAAGTCCTATGCCACCACTGCTGACATTGAGACTCTCACACAGAAGAACGCCGAGTTCCAGGCGTCCGTGGACGGCCTGACAAGCTATGTGTCCGCCATCACGACGCAGGTGGAAAACGTGTATGACGAACTGGGCAACGAGTCCCAGCGCGTCACCGCCGCCGAGCAGAAGATCTCACAGCTGCAGCAGACCGTGGACGGGATCACCATGAACTTCCAGGATCAGTTCGTGGGCGGCATCAACCATATCCTCAATTCCTGCGGTCTGAATGGGCTGACGGATGACTGGGTGCGAAGCGGCACGGTGACCGTCGATGCCTCCACGGATGTGCAGAACAACACGACATCCGACTCCGCGTTCGTGATCGGCGAGTCCTCTACGCTGAAGCAGACGATCCACGGCGCAGTCCCCGGCAGTTCCTATGTTCTTTCACTTCGGGCGAAGAAAGACACGGCGGATTACCAGAGCTATGTCCGTGTTCAGTACAACGGCAACAAATATGCCTATGCCTTCAATCTGAAGACCACCTTCGGCTGGACGGAGTATTCCGTGGTCATCCCGGATGTGCAGGACTCCACGCTCATCGTGTACTGCTACAACCGGTCCGGGAAGCTGTATGTTTCCGACCTTATGCTGGCGGAGGGCACCGCTGTCCATAAGTGGACGCCCGCCCCCAACGAGATCTACACCGCGGAGGTGAAGATCGACCGCAGAGGCATCGAGGTCTCCAATGACGCCTCCTCGCAGCGGACAGTGATCACAAACACCGAGTTCGCTGGCTACTACAACGAGGAGGTCATCTTCACCCTGAACAAGGATGAAACACAGACGAAGAAAACCACGGTCGACGGTGAACTGACTGTCGGCAAGACCAAATTCGTACCGATGGCGACAGCCTCTCAGGGGCTGAACATCGTGATTCTTGACTAAGGAGGGACAGCTTATGGCAATGACAGGCGGCACCGCCTATCTGGTGAAATCTGAAAAGACAAACTACGGCTCGAACTCCTGGACAACGGATCTTTACATCTATGTGAAGATCATTTCTCAGGATGTTATAGCAAACACATCGAAGATTTCCCTCGGTATGTATGTCTACTCGAAGTATCAAATCGAGTGGACAGATTTTGGTACTAATGGAACATCATATATCGGCACGGCGACTTCCGGCGCCAACTGCTTCACATTCACAGCCGGGCAGAGCGGCAGCGGCACAAAATGGCTGATTGAGAATAAAGAGGTCACGGTTTCTCACAATGCCAACGGAACACTGACCCTGCCGATTTACTGGCATTGGGGTGTTAATTCCTCCTGGGGTCAGTATGTTGGCCCGTCCGGGAGCAAAAACGTTACGCTGACAGCGATCGATCGCACGGCTCCGACCGTATCTCTCACAGTCAGCGCCATCACAGCCAGCGGATTCACCTTGAGCGCCACTTCCTCCGCCACGGCGGACATTTGGCAGTACAGCACTGATAACGGCTCTTCCTGGACGCAGTTTTCCACCACAGCAGGCACGAGCGCCTCCAAGGCGGTCACTGGGCTGTCACCCAACACCTCCTACAATGTGAAGGTGCGGGCGAGGAAAAAGAGCAACCAGGTCTACGGCACTTCCTCCGCGACGGCGGTAAAGACCCTCGGAGGTGCGGTGGTCAACTCTGTCACAGCCGTCACGGCGGACGCGGCTACGGTCAGCATCAAGATCAATGTGACCGTTTATGAGGCGTCCTACACCAACACCCTCGTGCTGAAAAACGGTTCGACCTCGTACCTGACGATCAGTGGACTCTCTTGGTCAAAGGGTACGGCGGATAGAACGGTCACCCTGACCGCCGCCCAGCGCACCACGCTTCTGACGGCAATGTCGACCATCAAGTCGTTTACAGGCACTTTCGCGGTGTCCTCCTACAGCGGCTCCACACAGATCGGCTCGACCTCATCCAAGACGGCGACGGTATCGACTTCCGCGACCAACAGCAGTCCCACGATGGGGACGTTCACTTTCAAGGACTCGAAGTCCGCGACCGTAACGATAACCGGGAACGACCAGTACCTCATCCAGGGGCAGTCCACCCTGGAGGTGACACCTTCCGCCGCCACGGCGAAGAACAACGCCACCATCGTGCAGTACGCAGCGACCTGCAACGGCGTCACGGTCACGAACACCACGGGAGCGGCGCTGACGGTCGGTGCTGTGGCGAAGTCCGGCAGCGTAACAGTCACAGTCACGGCAACCGACTCCCGCGGATACACGGTGAGCCAGTCCAAGACAGTGACCGTTATCGCGTATGCCATCCCGAAGGTTTCCTCGATCTCGCTTCGGAGAACGAACGACATCGAAGCGGAGATGCAGCTGACCTTTTCCGGCTCCATCTCTCCTATCACCATCAACAGCACACAGAAGAATGCGCTCCTGTATGTCCGGTACCGCTACAAGAAGACGAGCACGTCAAGCTACGGCAGCTATGTGAGCATTCTTTCCTCTGTGACCGCTTCCGGCTCCTCGTTCTCGTTCAAGAACCTGTCCCTTGTCGATCTGGACTCCGGGTCATCCTATGACTTCCATCTCCAGATCCGGGACAAGCTGAACGGGTCCGGCTCCCTCGACCTCTATTATGTGGTTCCCCAGGGGACGCCGCTTGTGGCGCTTCGCAAGCAGAAAGTCGGTATCAACACCCCGTCCCCGGAAGCAGCCCTTCATGTAGTGGGCGACGCTAAAGTAAGCGGAACGCTGACCGCGGAAACGCTCTCCGGCGCTCTTGCCCCGGCGAAACTGTCCGCGGCCGTACCGATCTCCAAAGGCGGCACAGGAGCCACCACAGCCGCCGCAGCGAGGACAAATCTCGCTGTGCTTCCGCTTGCCGGAGGTACGCTGACCGGGCAACTCAAATCGACGTATGGTGCGGTCGGCATCCATCTGGAGCATGGAACGGCAAGCAAGGACTGCGGAATTACGATGAAACGCTCTGATTCCGAAGTGCAAATGTTCATTGGTGTAGGCTCGGGAGGCGTCAACCACGGCGTGTATTCGACCAAACTGGGCAAGTGGCTGATCTACGGAACAGATACCGCTGTGATCTGCAACGGCACGGCTACCAATGTCACAGGAACGGTGACCGTCGCTCACGGCGGCACCGGGGCGACGACAGCCGCGGCGGCAAGGACGAACCTCGGCGTGGCCGTCACCTCGCTTTACAGTGGGAGCCTGACCGGGACAAACAGCTGCACGTTCAACTACGGAAACTACAACTTCTACATCATCATCGGCACTCCCGCATCAAGCTCATCTAAAGTTGGAATCGTTTTGCCGAAGGCGATACTGACCACCTCTGATGTTCGGTATCAAATCGCAGATGATGCGAACTACTGCTCGTTCAACATCAAGTATTCGAGTTCAACGGTCACACTGACCCGCTACGGCGGCAGCGGTACTATCACGAATGTTTACGGCGTGAACTGAGAGGAGGCAAGGATATGCAGATCATTGTTGAGGACGGCTATGTTTCGTCCTATGCCTTGGAGGGCAGTCTGGTGGACGGCATTGAGGTGCCGGCTCCGCCGGATACAGAACACTTCGAGGCACACTTCCAGTCATATCGGCTGAAGGACGGCGCACTTGAATACGACAAGGAACAGAACACAGAAATCGAACGCGAAGCACTCCGGGAACAGCTGCGAAAACAGCGGGAAGCGGAGTGCTTTTCCGTTATCAACCGGGGATGGCTCTGGTACGACACCCTCTCCGACACACAGGTGTCGGAGCTGCGGGACTGGTACCGGGGCTGGCTCGACGTTACGGATACCCTGACGGTCCCTGCGGAACCGTCCTGGATCAATACAACCATCTGAAGGAGGAATTTGCTATGAAGGAATTTTGGGCCGCTATTCAGTTTGCCTTTGCCGCTGTCGGCGGCTGGCTCGGCTGGTTCCTGGGCGGGTGCGACGGTCTGCTGTACGCGCTTCTGGCGTTTGTGGTGCTTGACTACATCACGGGCGTCATGTGCGCTGTTGTGGATCACAAGCTGTCCAGCGAGATCGGCTTCAAAGGCATCTTCAAAAAGGTGCTGATCTTTGCCCTGGTGGGCATCGGTCACATCCTCGACACCCAGGTGATCGGCGCCGGCTCCGTTCTGCGGACTGCCGTCATCTTCTTCTACCTGTCCAACGAGGGTGTGTCTCTCATTGAAAACGCGGGCCATCTCGGCCTGCCCATCCCGAAGAAGCTGAAAGCCGTACTGGAACAGCTTCACGACCGCGCCGAAAAGGAGGAAAACGACCATGATGACGAATAAGGAACTGGCAGCGAAACTCATCGACATCGCGAAGAACTACAAGACGCTCTATGTGATGGGGTGCTTCGGCGCACCTATGACCCCCGCCAACAAGAAGCGCTACACGCAGAACCACAGCTACAACCGCCAGGCTTCCCGCACGGCGATGATCAACGCCGCCTCCGCGGACACCTTCGGCTTCGACTGCGTCTGCCTCATCAAAGGCGTTCTGTGGGGATGGAAGGGCGACAAAAACGCTGTCTACGGCGGCGCCGGTTATGCCTGCAACGGTGTGCCGGACATCGGCGCTGACAGCATGATCAAAGTCTGCAAAGACCTCTCCACCGACTTCTCGAAGATCGAGGTCGGCGAGGCTGTCTGGGTCGAGGGGCATATCGGTGTATATGTAGGCAACGGACTCGCCGTGGAATGCACTCCCCGGTGGGACAACAAGGTCCAGATCACTGCCTGCAACCGCAGCGTTTCCGGTTACAACCGCCGCAACTGGACGAAGCACGGCAAACTGCCGTATGTGAAGTATGAGGCGGGTGCTGAAACGCCGTCTGTTCCCGCGACCGGCGTGAAAGGCATCGACGTCTCGAAATGGCAGGGAGAGATCGACTGGAACAAGGTCAAGGCGGCCGGCGTGAAGTTCGCCATGATCCGCCTGGGCTATGGTTCCGCGGACGGAAACTCCTGCGGGCTGGACGGCTGGTTCGAGCGCAACGTGGCGAACGCTGTGAAGGCAGGTGTCAATGTCGGATGCTATTTCTATTCCTACGCGACCTCCGTGGCCGCCGCTAAAAAGGAAGCCGTCTTCGTAGTGAGCGTCCTGCAGAAGTACAAGGGTGTATTTACTTACCCTGTTGCCTTCGACCTTGAGGACAAGACGCAGCAGAGCCTTGGCAGGTCCGCCCTGACGGATATGGTGATCGCTTTCGGCGATACCATCGAGAAGGCCGGGTTCTACTGCTCTCTGTACAGCAACCTTGACTGGCTGAAAAACCGCCTGGACGATTCCAGGCTGAAGCGCTTTGATCACTGGCTGGCGCAGTGGGCTTCCGCTCCGTCCTACACGGGCGCGTTCGGAATGTGGCAGAACTCTTCCAAAGGCAGCGTAAACGGCATCTCCGGCAACGTGGATACCGACATCGCGTACAAGGACTATCCGTCCATCATCCGGGGAGCGAAGCTGAACGGCTTTACCTCCGCCTCGCAGGAGCCGACGGTTCCTTCTCAACCGGAGGAACCTCCGAAGCCCGCCGCTTGCTTCAAGAAGGGCGACCTGGTGAAGATCACCGGGTCGAAGTATTACAGCGGCAAGACCATCCCTGCCTGGGTAAAGGCGAAAAACTGGTACGTCATGCAGGTCAACGGCTCTCGTGTCGTGATCGACCGCAGCGAGGACGGCAGGAACGCTATCTGCAGCCCCGTGAACGCCGCTGATCTCCTGCTTGTGAACAGCAAGCCGCAGAAGACCGTGGACGAGCTTGCACGAGAGGTCATCCGCGGTCTGTGGGGCAACGGAGCCGACCGCAGAAACCGCCTGACCGCTGCCGGATACAGCTACGACGCCGTGCAGGCCCGTGTGAACGAAATCCTGCGGGGCTGACGCCAGCACATAAAACTCATCCCGCCGTGGGCCCTTCGAGGTCTGCGGCGGGTTTTTTTGTTTTCTTTTCAAAAAACACTCGTCAATTCGCCCTCCAAATCTCCGTATAGTGAAGGAGGTACGGAAGATGACCATCGAACAGAAAGAACGGGTGCGAACACTCCAGGCGGAAGGCATGGGCTACTCGAAGATCGCCGGGATGCTCGGTTTGTCTCCCAATACGATAAAAGCCTACATCTATCGGAAGAAGGAAAAGAAGGTCGACGCCGTTTGCGCGGTCTGCGGTAAGCCGATGGCGAATCGGCGGCCCAACCAGAAGTTCTGCGGACCAGCCTGTAAAAACAGATGGTGGGCGGCTCAACGGAGAGCCAATCCTCCTTATGCTTCCGTCTGCGCCGAGTGCGGTTCCGAGATGCGCCTTCGCTATCCTGGAGAACACACCTACTGCTCCAAAAGCTGCGCGCTCAAGGCCAGACACAGAAAGGCGGCCGCACATGACTGACCATCAAAATGTGATTCGGTATCAGGCTGCCATGTCACAGGCGAAGACCATGCTGGACAGGGGCATCATTTCCAGGGAGGATCTCATCACCGCGGAGGGTATATTCGCCAGAAAATACGGTATCAATTCGGGCAGTTTATATCGCGATATTGACTTGATAAATCTGGCTTTTAGAGCGAATATGTCACCGATAAAGGAGGTGACATGATGCGGAAAGTCATCAGAAAAATCGACGCTCTGCCCGCCCTGGAAACGCCGAAACGGGTCGCTGCCTACGCACGCGTTTCCAGCGGGAAGGACGCCATGCTCCACTCGCTGTCAGCCCAGGTCAGCTACTACAGCGACCTCATTCAGAAGCATCCCGGCTGGCAGTACGCCGGCGTATTCGCGGATGAGGCGCTGACCGGCACTAAAGAGGAGCGTCCCGAGTTTCAGCGACTGCTGAAGGAGAGCCGTGACGGAAAGATCGACATGGTTCTGTGTAAATCCATTTCCAGGCTGGCCCGGAACACGGTAACGCTCCTGGAGACGGTGCGGGAACTGAAATCACTCGGCGTGGATGTCTACTTCGAGGAGCAGAATATTCACACGGCGAGCACCGAAGGCGAACTGCTGCTCACGATCCTGGCTTCCTACGCCCAGGAGGAGAGCCGCTCCGCAAGTGAGAATCAGAAGTGGCGCGTCAGACGGAACTTTGAAAACGGAATGCCCTGGAACGGGACCATGCTGGGCTACCGAAACGAACAGGGCGTACTGAAGGTCGTGCCGGAGGAGGCGGAGATCGTGAAGTTCATCTTCGAGTCCTTCCTCGCCGGCAACGGGAAGCCCTGGATAGCGAAAGCGCTGAATCAGCGGAAGGTCACCACACGCTTCGGGAAGCAGTGGACCAAAACGGGCATTGACAGGGTCCTGCGGAATTATTCCTATACCGGAAACCTGCTGCTGCAGACGACCTTCAGCGAAAACCACATCACGAAGGCAAAATGCATTAACACCGGGCAGCTTCCAAAGTTTCATGTTGAGGAATCACATGAAGCCATCATCCCGGTCGAAACGTTCGAGGCTGTCCGTGAGGAGATGCGCCGCAGGGCGGAGCATTACCCGAACAGGAGCCCGTCCACGCCTTCGCTGCGTGGGAAGGTGGTCTGCGGGCTTTGCGGTAAACACTGCAGGCACAAGATCACGAACTCATATCCTATGTGGATCTGCGGAACATATGTCGGCCTGGGGAAAGACGCCTGCCCGGCGAAGGCAGTCCCGGAGTCTGTGGTCGACGGCTTCGTTGAGGAGTTCGGCGGCACGGACCAGATCAGCCGCGTTACGGTCTACGGTGGAAACCGCCTTGTATTCACCCTGGCGGACGGCACGGAAGCTGAAAGGCTGTGGAAAGACCGCTCCCGCTCCGAAAGTTGGACGCCGGAGATGCGGAAAGCAGCCGGAGACAAGACCAGGGAAAGGAAGGCGAAGCGATGCCGAGAGTAACTACCATACCCGCCACCAAAGACAAGTTCACCGCCCTGCCGAAGAGCAGCATCGCGAAGAGACGGGTCGCCGGATATGCGCGGGTGTCCACGGACAGCGACGAACAGTTCACAAGCTACGAGGCGCAGATAGACTACTACACCAGTTATATCAAAAGCCGGGGCGACTGGGAGTTCGCCGGCGTCTACACCGACGAAGGGATCTCGGCCCTCGGCACCAAGCACCGCGACGGTTTCAATGCCATGATCAGGGACGCGATGGACGGCAAGATCGACCTCATTGTTACGAAGAGCGTTTCCCGCTTCGCCCGCAACACGGTCGACAGCCTGGTGACCATCCGAAAGCTCAAAGAGAAAGGCGTGGAGTGCTTCTTCGAGAAGGAAAACATCTACACCTTTGATGGCAAGGGAGAACTGCTGCTCACGATCATGAGTTCCCTGGCGCAGGAAGAATCCAGGTCCATCAGCGAGAACGTCACATGGGGTCAGCGCAAACGGTTCTCCGACGGGAGGTTCAGCCTCGGATACTCCCACTTCCTCGGTTATGAAAAGGGCGACGGCGACCAGCCGCTGAAGATCGTTCCCGAACAGGCGGAGATCGTCCGGGTCATCTACAAGCTGTTCCTGGAGGGTCGGACGACCCAGGGCATCTGCAATTATCTGGTGGCACATAACGTTCCGTCGCCCGCAGGAAAGCGGACGTGGCGCTCTTCGACAGTCAGGAGCATCCTCACCAACGAGAAGTACCGTGGGGACGCCCTTCTCCAGAAGACCTATACCGCCGACTTCCTGAAAAAGCAGCTCAAAACGAACACGGGCGAAGTACCGCAGTACCTGGTCGAGGGCAGCCACGAGGCGATCATCGCCCCGGAGGACTGGGACGCCGTCCAGGACGAGCTCGCCCGCCGGAAAGCGCTCGGTCGCGCGTACTCCGACAAGGCTTTCCACAGCAAGCTCATCTGCGGCGACTGCGGCGCGTTCTACGGCAGAAAGGTGTGGCACTCCACGGACAAGTACCGCTGCGAGATCTTCCATTGCAACCGGAAGTTCGAGGACGGGCGGAAATGCGAGACGCCCACGCTCACCGAAGCCGAGATCCAGGCCCGCTTCCTCAAAGCCTATAACGAGTTTATCCAATCGAGGGACGCGGTGGTCAAAGACTGCGAACTGCTCCGCAAGGCGCTCTGCGATACGGAGTCCCTCCAGCTTGAAGCGGAGACCGCACAGGAGGAGATGGCTTTTACTGCCGGCCTGATGCGGGAGCACATCAAAAAGAACGCCTCGGTCGAACAGGACCAGAGTATGTACGCGGCGGAGACCGAACGCATCGAGCAGCGTTACAACGCCGCCCTTGAGCGGAGGGACAGGCTTCTGGAACAGATCGAAGCCGGGAAGCGTAAGTCGAGAGCCCTCGCCGCCTTCATCGCCACACTGAAGAAGCAGCCTCTCGTCCAGGAAGAGTGGAACGAGCGGCTGTGGATCACCATCCTTGACACCGCCACCGTCATGGCGGACGGAAGGATCGTGTTCCGCTTCAAAGACGGCAGCGAAATCACCGCTTGAGGACGATCAAAGCCCGCAGGTTTCACGGCCTGCGGGCTTTTTCTCATGTTGCTCATCTCTGGGCTTCAATCATTTCCGCGCCGGTCACGTCAAGGAGGATCAGGCGCTGTTTGCTTATTAGTCTGCCGGGGACGCGGTAGGATGACTGTGTATCCCAGCCGAACCTGCCGGACATGATGCGGCAGAGCGCCATGCATCTGAACTCCATCCTTCCGCCGGCGTATTGCTCGGCGTAGACTTTCTTCGGCACACGCATGGAAGGAAAAGCCTTGTGGTCATACGGTTCGAGGACCATCGAGCTTCCGTCTTCGTTCAGCAGAAACCTCACGTAAGGCGGACTTCCGATATCCCGGAGAGTTACGGTCGGAATATGGACCTTGCCCTCTTTCAGATAAAAGGAAATGTATGTATTGTTCATTGCAGTTTCTTCTTCGCCTCCGGGGTCATCCAACTCTCCGGCGCGCTGAAATCGAAGAGAAGCATGACTTTGTTGTCAGCAGTCACGATCCTACCGTTGGCGCGGTACACGTATTCCTTGTCCCATCCCCAGGTTTCGTAGAGCTGCGAAGTGAACCTCGGGCAGTCGATCTTGCGCGCGACGGGGTCCTTGACGTTCTTCGCCCAGCGGACGGCGTCGCGATCCTTTTCGGTCACGGGGATGATGAGCATACAGCGCGTTTCGGCGTTGATTTCGATGCGAATGTTGGTGCAGTTGTTCAGCACCGTGAGCGAGACTTTGTTGCAGCAGACGCTGGTCGGCCAGAGCGTACACGTCGGGTCCATGGTCCTCGTGGCGTGGGCGAACATTTCTCCCTTGACGATTTGGAAGCCCTCCAGGCTGATTTCGGGTGTGTTGTACATTTCATTTTCTCCTTCCTTAAACTCTGTCAGTAGTGATGTAACCATCCGCCAGATCGACCTTGTACTCTTTCTCGTGCTGTTCGACCGGAAGGCCGAAATAATCACGCCAGTCCTCCGGCAGGTAGGAGTCTTTCTTCCTGCCGCCGACGAAGAGTTCAAAGTCGTTCAGCTTGAACAGGAACAGCGCCTCTCCGTCGCAGGATGCCGGTTTGCCCAGGATCTTGTAACGGTACTGCGTATCCCAGTCCATAAGGTCGAATACCTTCGCCGCGAAGATTTTGCAGTTCAGATCCCGGTTGGAGATCTCAGCTTTGCCACCGCCCTTCGCCCAGCGGAGGCAGTCCGGCGTGTCCGGCGTACACGGTCGGATGATGAGCCTTTTCTGTTCCGGGTGTATCAGCACCTGGATGTGCGTTACGCCGGGGAATCTGCGAAGGCAGGCCATATTGAACTTTGCCTTCGTGCTCCAGAGCGTGATCGCCGGCTCCCGTGTGTGTGCGAACAATTCCGCCTTGGTGACCTGGTAACCGGCGAGGTCGACGACCTCCTCTTCGGAGTCGTTTTCCAGCGGCCGGCTGTGCTCGAATAGATATTGCAGTTGCTTGTTCTCCATACTATGTGTCCACCTCAGATTTCAGTTTTTCAATGCTTTCCGCAAGTTCGGCGTCGGTAGGAACGTCAGGCTGCTCGACGCCGGGGGCCAGTACGCTCTTTTCCTGCGCTTTCCAGTCCGTCCGGGGAGCCAGGAAATAGAAGCTGTTGTCCAGGGCATACTCGTAGAACTCGTCGCCGAAGCTGTCGCTCCACTCCTGTGGAAGGAGCTTCTCCCGGCGGCTGCGGGCTTCTTCCGTCTCAATGACCGCAGACGGCATAGCGTTCGCCAGGGAGAATACGATGATCTCGTCCCGGCCTCTCGACGCCCACGATCCCCGCACATGGTAGAAGTAGTCAGGATTCCACTCCATGATCTGGTAGAGGGCTGCGACGAAGTGCTGGCAGCTGATTGCCTTTGGCACCGCCGGCTTGTCAGCATCGGGACGCCATCGGATACTGTGCGCATCCTTCTTCTCGCAGGGGCGTATCGCGATTTTCCGTTCCGTAGGGTGCAGAAGGAGCTGGATGTACCCGACACTGATAAACTTACGGATGCAGAAGGTGTTGAACACGATCTTGTTGCCCCCGACCGTGATGCACGGGCAGTCTGGCCGGTTCGTAAAGAACTGTCCCCGTACCACCTGGTATCCCTCAAAGTCGAAGGCGCTGAACATCCTCCGGCGGATACGCTTCATAGAGCCCTTTTCCGCAACGCTGTTTGAGGCGTCGTAGTAGATTCCTGGGTCGTCGTTGATCCAATGGTGGTTGATCGGCACATAGCCGCGGAAGACGCCGTCGTCCACGACCTGCACTGTGGGAAGCCCTCCGCTGTAACGGTGCTTCCGGCTTGCCAGCATGACCTGCACGGCCTCGAAGGTCTCGACAGAAACGATGCCGTCGTGGTGGCGCGTGTAGAGGTACTGGTCGCGGTCGTGATTGTTCCTTTTGTGCCTGTGCTCGTACATATCGGCGGTGAAGGTCTTCCAGGTCAGAACGTTACCGCAGTACCGTTCGTTGCGGAGGATGTAGCCTATCGAGCCTTCGTTCCACTCGATGCCTCCGACCTTCGTCTCGACTCCGATATCTGTGAGCAGCGCAGCGATCTCCTTCATGCTCTTGCCCGCGAGGTAGGCGTCGAAAATGAATCGGACGATCTTCGCTTCCGCTTCGTTTATCTCAAGTCTCGCGTACTTGATGTACCGGCCAGTCACGTCTTTCGGCCGGTCGTACCCGAGGGGAGCGGGAGTCAGCAGCTTGCCGTCTTTGAAACGTTGCTTCAGAGACCAGTTCATGCTTTCGCTCTTCTTTACGGATTCCTCCTGGGCGAATGTCGCCAGGAAGGAAAGCATAAGCTCTGAGTCCTCCGACAGGGTGTTTAGATTGTCAGTCTCGAAGTAAACCCCGACAGGCGGTGTCTGACGCTTCAGCTTCCGTACCAGAGAAATGCAGTCCACCAGGTTTCTCGCAAATCGTGACACGCTCTTCGTGACTATGAGGTCGTACTCGCCGGCCTCGCAGGCTGCAATCATGCGGTTGAAATCATCCCGGTTCTTCAGAGAAGTACCCGAGATGCCTTCGTCCGCGTAGATATGCTTGAGGATCCAGTTCGGATGCGTACCCACCAGCTGCTTGTAGTGGGACTGCTGCAGTTCAAAGGATGAAAGCTGGGCGTCGTTTTCTGTGGAGACACGGCAGTAGGCGCAAACTCTGAAGACCCTGTCCGCGCCGTAGATATCGATCTTCGGCTTGGCGGGTATGAAGGTTTTTTCGCCGATCTCTTCACGCTGATAGACTTGCCGCAGTTGCTCCCGCTCGTCATCTGTTTTCATTTGTTCTCACCTCCTTCGCCCGGGTCGCCATCATCTTCGACCAGGTCATACCAATGGACTCCGAGAACCTCGCCGAGTACCTTTGCGGCCTTGATTGAAACGCGGCGTCTGCCCGTTTCATAGCGGCTGATCGTGGCGGTGGTGAGTTTCGCTGCCTCCGCCAGTTCAGCCTGGGTCAAATTGCGTTTGCGCCTTGCTTCACGCAAACATGACATTTCTGCACCTCCTTGTTACCGTTTTGGTAGGATATTAGCTCTACTTTCCAGAAAAGTCAACTAAAAAATTTCCGTTTTGGTATTGTGTTCTTACACATTCGGTAGTAGAATAAGTGTAGAGGTGATAGAAATGCGAATCAAAGAACTCCGGGAGCAGCGGGGTATTACGCAGAAGCAGGTGGCGGATGCGCTTGGATGCTCGCCCGTGACCTTCCTTCGTTATGAATCCGGCGAGAGGGAGCCGAACATCACCAGGCTGATCCAACTGGCAGATTTCTTCGGCGTCACCATCGACTACCTGGTCGGAAGGGACACCGCATCGGATGTTACCGAAATGGAAATGCTGTCCCTGTTCAGAGCTGCCGACGAAAGGGCAAAAAAAGATGCCATGAGCCTTCTTTCGGCTCACGGCAAATAATCCCGGGCAAATATGAAATTTGGCATCCTACAAAGGGCAACGGCAGGCTACAAAGGGCAACGGCGGCGAGAAATGGGTGCATTTTGTATCAAACTCGTGTCCTTCTCCACAAAAACACAGTCCGCCATTCGGTGGGCTGTGTTTTTGTAGCGTAAAACCACTCGCTAAGCGAGTGGTTTTACGCTACAGCAATGCCTCCAAGCCACGAAATTGGCCTGGAGGCATTGCTGTATCTCCATAGATCAATGAAGCGCCAATACCAGTAGAAAGACGCCAAGGGCAACAGACAGGAGGGCGACGGTCAGCACCTCCAGAAAGCCGGTCCAGTCGAATTTCTCCACCCGGCTGTTCTCCCTTCGCAGGCGGCGAACGTTTGCCCACAGGACGGTGAGGCCGCCCAGCAGGGCAATTCCGGCGCCGATCAGACGCAGAACCATGCTTGGCATCTGCGGATTCAGAAAACGGTCCAGCACCGGAAAGCCCAGCCCCAGAGCCAGGATGGCAAAGGCCAGGGCAAGCAGACGTCTGCCCGGTTTCTCCCGCAGCGGTTGGAGCTGTGGTACGAGCTTTGTCTTGAACTCCGTGTTCTGGAAGCGCAGTCGGTCATAGGGATGGATCAGAAATGGCGTGACATTTGTATGCCGGTCACAAAAATCCATAATTGGGCAGACGTATCGGTCCATCAGCGTTTCCGCCAGATCGATCCGTACCGTTGCCTTTTGAACCTTTTTCACGCCTCTTTCATTTTCCGGCAGAACCGAGTCGGAGAAATACAGCTCATAATAGAGCAACGCACGGTCTCGGTGCGAGTAGGCTACACCGTAATCACGTATCTGTTCCCAGCGGAGCGCTTTTGTGCCAATCGGGCGCTTGAGCGAGACGCCGTCGCGGTCAATGGTCAGCGTGCTGGTCCGCTTCAGGATCAACGCAATCAAAAGCACAGCTATGCCAAGAAGCCATACGCCAAAGAAGATGACACCAACGAAATCCGGAAAATTCCATTCCCAATCCGCAGCGCCGTGCAGCAGCTTGCCGGCAAGAATTCCGCCGATTACGACCATTATGAGGAAGATACCAACAGAAAACGCGTGCCCGAATCCCCAGCGGATCACAATTTGGTTTTCGTGGATTTCGACGCGGCTGTCGTCGAAAAGCCGCCGCTCGTTGGGCAGGGGCTGTCCCGCTGTGCGGCAAAGCGCCTTGATATTTTCCTCTGCTGCGGCGGGCGCTTCTTCTGGAGAGAGGCGCTTGCCGCTGAGCAGCTCGTTGACAGTGCAGTCCAATTCCTCCGCCAGGGCCGGCAGCAGGCTGATATCCGGGTAGCCCTTCCCTGTCTCCCAACGGGAGATTGCCTTGTCGGTCACGCCCAGCCTGACCGCCAGGGCCTTTTGGGTCAGTTCTTTTTCCTTCCGCCGGACGGCGATCCATTCGCCGGTTTTGATGGGATCCATGTAGCGCCTCCTCTCGTTTGCTGCTTCCATTCTATCAGAAAACGCCGAAAAAGTCACCCTATGAATCGTAGAACGCCCATTTCGGTGGGGATCCAACTCGGTTTTTGTTCGATTATCCTTGAAACAGCTCCCGCAGCAGGGCAGCTTCCTGTGTGTCCAGATTACAGTAGGCAATCACGTTGCCCAGCTGCTCTGTACCCTCCACAGTAGTGTTTTGGAGGGAAAATTTTTTCTTATATTCCAGCATGACTGCGATTTTAGAAGCGTGATTGCCGCCTCTTGTCGCCAGCTCTCCGTTATCGATTCTCAGTTCTTCTCCTGCCTTCAGGTGAAGTACCAGGCCATACTCCCAATATGGATTCAACTCCCAACCACGTCGCAGCGAATGCTTTTCCTCCGCAAATACTGTGATTCCAGTACAGTCTTCGGGGATGCGAATGGTATCTGTTTGCTGGTTGAAGACATTATATCGGACAATGGAATGGTCTGCGCGCAGCTCCAGCCGCCCAAGCAGGCTGAGAGACGCCGACAGCAAGACCATCAGCAGGCAAATCAGCCAGATTCGTAGATGCTTTCTGGCATGGCGGCGTCCCTTTTCCGGGAGAGGATGCCGTTTCCGCTGGGGACCGAAAAGTGGATACCATTCTGCTTTCCAGGGAGCCTCCCCATAGTGGATTCGCTTGCTTCCAAGGATTGGCTTCCGCTTTTTGAAGAAAAACAGCAATGGAAGCAGACAACCCAAGGTGAGGAAGCCCAGGAATGGCAGGAACAGCAAAGAACTCGGCGTTCTGATGTAAGCGCTCACAGCAGGGTCCCGCAACGCCGCGTATTTAGAGAGCCAGGAGACCAGCGCAACGTAACCAACCCCAACTCCACAAATCATTGCAATTCCGCCAAGATAGATTGCCAAGTCCACCCCCGACAGTGGCGGCATCCGATGGGCGGTGTCCTTTTTTCGTTTCTTTGCCATGTTTTTCTCCTATGTTATTTACTCGAAAAGCTCCCGCAGCAGCACAATCTGCTCATGCGTGAAACCGCAGTACTCTATGATTTCAGGAATTCGGTCCTCTCCCTCTGTTTCGATGCTGCCATCAGGGAACAGTGCCTTGATCGCCAGCATCTGCCGCAGGCATTCCGTGTGGCCCCCGTCTCCCAGGTCGAAATCTCCGGCGCGGAATTGCCAGGAGCTTCCATCTACGCAACGTATTGTCAAGCCGTAGGTCCAGCCGTATGTAACATATCGCCCCTTCTGCCGGATCGGCATGATCGTAAGGCTGTCACAGTCAGCAACAGAAATTGGAGCAGAGGCTCGATTCAGAATGTCATATTCGACGATGGAAAGATCCTCCCGCAGACAATCGCGTTCAAAGAGGCCCAGGGGAAGCAGCAGAAGGAACGCAAGGCCCATACCCAGCAGCACCAGCCGTGTGGCCTTACGAAACCGACGCTCTGAAGCGGCAACTCGCGCCTTCCCTCGCCTCGGGCCAAGCACGGGAAACAGATCCGTTTTCCAGGGATATTCCCCATATCGGATGCCCTTCCTGCCGAAGATGGGCTGCTTTCTGCCCCAAAGGCACATCAACGCCACCATCCCGCCGATCTCCGTCAGCAAAAGCAGCGGCAGGATCACAAGATAGCTGCCTCCAGGCCGGGAGGCGATCACAGCAGCGTTCTGAAACGCGATCCAGCGATGCAGATCGTCCCAGAAAAACAGCAGCGCAATTGCCCCTGCCGCGAGCAACGCGGCCAGGAGCACATAGATTGCCATGTCCACCCCCGACAGCGGCGGCACCCGATGGGCGGTGTCCTTTTTTCGTTTCTTTGCCATGGATAATATCCCCTATATTCCTATATTCCAAAATGGATCACAAACGCGTGTTTTTCTTTTGCTTCTATAAACAAAGCGGCAAGCTCTGAGAGCTTCGGATTCTTCCAAATGATCTCCAAATATCCATCGAGGGTTTCCAGCGGGATCAGGGTGATGCCGCAGTAGGCCAGCCCCAGCGCTGGCCGGTCCAGGCTGTGCCAGTAGGTTTTCCCGCAGCGGAAGGGTTCCAGGCAAGGCTGCAGGTCGTCATCTGAGACGGAGATGCAATTATACTTTTCAGGTTCATATTTGTCAAAACGTTCGCCCGCCTGCGGAGCTTGCGACATGATCCCAAATTCGTGTTTCGGCATCTTCTCAGTCCTTTTCGAGCTCTTTGCAGCACACATCGGTAACGGCGGTCAGCAGCTCGTCAAGCGTTTTATAATTCTCCATAGAAAGGGCTGTCGGTTCCTCGTCGGAGCCGGATTCCTCATCAACAGCAATGGACGTCTCTTTTTCCGAGAAATCCAGGATGATTTCATGCTGTTTTTTCGTTAAGACAAGCGTAAGAAACACTTTGCCATTTTCATTTTTACATAGATCGTCCGACGACAGCTTCCAGGATTGGAAAAAGCTGTTCTTTGTCAGTCGGTCCAGTCTGTCAAGTTTATATTCGTCAATCAAAAGTTCAAACAAAGGATTAAGGATTTTATACGGCGTATTTACAGCGGCAGCCTTCTCCAATTGTTTGCCCTTCTTCCGCAAAACGGCCACAACAATACTTCCCAGCGCGCACCAAGCAATCAGCGCGGCAAAGAAGCCCCAAAAAACACTTGGCTTTTGCTCGATCACATGGATTCCATGAAAGAAACCGATGCCGAGCGGGATGATCCCAATGCCGAGAGCCATTGAAGCGCAGGCAGAGAGCCTATCCCAGCGCTCATATTTTTCTTGATTTGTCTTTTGCATGATAATACTCCGTTACTCTGCGAATTGTTCCAAATAATGCCGTACATATGTGGTCAGCAGCTTGTCCAGCGTTTTTTACTCCGTGTGCCTTTCTTTCTTAAAACCAGTACCCTCTAAATAAATAACTACACAGGCCACAAAGCCCGAATAATTACTAAAAATATCTTAACTCCTTTACCTGTTGCTACCGTTACAATCTTCGTTTTTTCAGTTGCCCTGTGTTTAGGTGTTCTCTGCATATTTTGTGTTCTCCCTACCGTTCAGATTCGCCTTGCATGACCTGGCGGCGCCGCCTGCGCAGGAAGAGCCAACCGAAGAAGTAGTACAGCAGGCCAAGGCCGGACACGATTGTCGCCCCGAAGAGCAGCACATAACCCAAGGTGCGGACGGAAGACGGGTTAACCGAAGCGAGTACAAGGGCTATCATAATTGGAACAAAGAATATCGCCCACGTCAGCATTCCCATCCGGGAAAGGTGCCGGAGGTAGTTGTTTTTTTGATAAAAGAGCTCGTACTTCTGTTCGGGGGTCAACGGGCTGGTGATCCGGCAGCATTCAGACCAGTAACTTGCGAATGTTACCATGTTCACAACGTCTGCCTTCATTGTGCGGGTGATCCAGTATCGAACGTCAAACATTCTGAATTCCTTTGGAAAACTGAACGTCACGTAATAGGCAACATCCCGCGGCTTAGCCTCCCTGAGAACGAAGCGCCGGAAGAAACCAACTCGCTCCAGCCGCCAACCGGCTGCCTCCTGGGCGGCCAGCCATTCATCCAGCTCGTCGGCCCGCCAATAGGGGCGGAGCCAGTGCCGTGTCATTTGAGTCTTTGAAACAAACTCTCCGTCCTTTGGGCGCTCGCTACTTAGCAATGAAAGGTACTCTTTTTCATCATTGTAATACGCGCCAAAATGATGGAGCTTCATAATGGCGTCCGCGTTTTGCCAGCTCCAACAAGCATAGGTGATTCTTTTCCTGTCGGAACGGCAAAACAGGCTCAAGTGAAATTCTCTTAGGCGATATTCCAGCTTCCAGGCAATGTCCTGACGCGGAAACGACCGGGCCTTGCCCCAAAGGCTGCGAAAAAATACTGTGTCTTTTGAAATCTCAAGCTTCCACAGGAGACTTCGCGCCAGGAAAAACACACAGAAAATCGTAATTCCAAGCCAAAGCAAAAAAACGGTTTGATAACGAAGAAGGACAGATGCAACTGCGATTACACAGGAAAACGCTGCGGCAATTCCCCATCCAACACGTGTACGGCGATCTGCGCAAATCGTTATGATGGAATCGTTCATACGCCCTCCTCCGGGAACAGCGGGTCCGTCACCGGGTCCGGCGGTATGCCGAGTTTCCTGCCTGCGCCGACCCAATACGCGGCAATCTTGCGGAGGCTGGGGCTGTGGCGCTCCGGGTGGCGGACCACCACCAGGGTCAGGACCGTCCAGCCCAGTGACAGTAGAAGCAGGCTCAAGCTCAGAATCAAAAGCAGGGTAAACTCGTCCCGATTGAAATACCCCAGGTGATACCGAACAATCTCAAAAATCAGAAGGCTCAGGAAGATTGCCGGAAGAATCAGGCTGAGAAACAGATTCCGCCAGCCGTTGGGAATGTTGTGATGGTAGGGGTCCGGCCGCTTTTTCTGGTAGACGACCTTCGCGGAGCTTCCCAGATTCCCCGGCGTCATGTTGGTGAAGCCCTGCTCCAGCGTGTATTTCTTTCCGTCCACGGTATAGGCGTACCGGGCCTCCGTATGGCAACGAATGAATCTACCCTGCCTGTCATGGGAGTTGATTTTGGGTGTGTATTTCGTATGCTCCAGCCAGGCCCTTGCCCCAGCGGTTTTTCCCTTCCGATCGTCCAGAGAAATGACCAGAGCCCAGACGCCTTGAATCAGAAGAAGCCCGGAAGCAAGCAGAAGCAAGAAACCGAAAATATTCAAAACAATCATGGCTTTCCCTGCCTCATTCTTTCCCGATATTTGCGGCGGAGCTTCTGAATCTCCCGAAGATCTTTTCGTTCCAGTCGCCAGACGAGAAAGCCGCAGAGCAGCCCCAGGCAGGGAACGATAAACGCGGTGATTCGCATACCATGAATGTCCCTGGAGCGCCAGGCGTCAAAGTCCCGGAAACTGCCCAGGTCCTTTTCCTCGGTGGAAACGGTCATAAGATAGTCCCGCAGCAGCCAGGAATAGCCTGTAACCGTCAATTTATCGCCTGGCGCGATATTCCCCGCCTCCACCTCCTGCCAAAACTCTTTCCGCAGATAGGGAGACACCCGGTACAGCTTGTCATTTTCCGCTGTGACCTCCGTATAATTGGCCCAGTGCTGAATGTCAATATTCTTTCCCTTGACGTATCGAATCTCAAACGGTTCGGAGGGCGCCAGGTTGGCCTTAATCCCTGCGAACAGGAAGAGAAGCAGTGCGATTATAATTGTCACGGCTGGGGGCAGGATGATCCCAAGGAGCTGCCCATACAGCCTGCGATTATGCTTTTTCAGATGCAGCCGGTCTTTTTCCTGCTGTGTCATATATAATCTCCTGTATTCTGTCTACCCGCACGGACGGCAGAGTGCCGTCCCTACGTTTATCAGATGGTTTATGTTGCAGTCATTTGAATATCGGTGTCGCTCTGACGGCAGGCAGATCAGGTCCGGGATAAACTTTAGCGCAGTGCTCAGCATGAAGGACCCAAGGGGCAGAAACGGGATCAAAATGATCTGCCAACCCTTGGCGGGGAGGGTCAGAAAGCACACAAAGCCCACCAGGGTAGCGAGCCCGCAGGCCAAGCTGAACAGCTGCAAGACCCAGCAAAGATGCAAATAGCCTCCACGGTTTTTGGCGTGCTTCCAATGGCTGTACAAGAACAGCTTATCCGGAAGCGAGTAGGTCTTGAAGAGACGCCTCTTCCGTTTCCCGGACCACTTCGGATACCCATACTCCGCAATGGTCTCCTTCGCCAGATACCAGTTTATAGCGTAAAACGCAATGCCAAAGACCAGGCACATCAGCCCGATTCCCAGCTTTTGCAGAAATGTGAAATCAGGCGTCTCATTCCAAAGCTCAATCAAACGCTGCATGATTCCTCCGAATGATCATTCTGTGTTTCTTTGCCGCATTGTCAGGCTGCCATGAGCAGCCAGCTTGCGGCCATCATGGCCCCGCCCAGGACCAGGCAGAGGATGGTCACCCAGTGGCCAAGATATTGTTCCAGCCACGCGGCGAGAATGTTGAACAGAGCGACACCAACAAGAAAACCGCCGCCCATGCCAAGGAAGGTCCAGCCGTTTTCGTTCGCCCCGGGGATCAGTGCGATTTCCAGAAGCGGGAAGCCGAACCAGGGGACAAATAATACAATGAATCCGATTACATTCAGCAGCACGTAGAGCTTCGGGTGGTCCGCCTTGAAGGCTTCGTCGGAAATCGGCGAAAACCAAAAGCCCACGTTTTCGCTCTTTGGGACCGTCCAGTAGAAGCGGGGGCGTACCTTGCCGTCATAGCGGCGCGCCAGCTCTTCAACGGAGCCCTTTGCGGGCTTGATCTTCACGTCCGGCAGGGTTGGCCCGTGCATTCCCGTGAGTTTTTCGAATTTAGACAGCTCATAAGCCGGGAAGAGCAACTGCCAACGCTCCCCTGCATCGGTCCACTCCAGGGCACAGCAGAACCTCAGCGCGGAGGGCGCGCCCTGTTTCAGCATAAGGCCGGACTTTTTGTATTTTTCCTGGTCCGGGTCGTCATTTTTGTTCCAGCCTAGGAAGACAATGCCGCCGGGAACCAGACGCAGGCCCGTAATGCCGCGGAGGGGAATGGCGAAGACCGAGGTGCCCTCCGTGACGCACAGGCTGTCCTCCTGGCGGTAGACGCGCATTTCCCCGTTCAGGGCAGGACCCTGGACCTTGATCTCACCGTCTTTTTCCTTGTAGCTGAAGATCAGAACGTCCGTCTTCTTTGCGCTGCCAGGAATCTTCAGCCAAGTGTCGGCGCTCCGCTGGGCTTCGTCATTGGCGCGTTTGGCGGCTTGAAGGGTTTTGTTCGTCTCGCTTTTTCGTGCCATCAGCTTGTCCGCCAGCGCCAAAAGTCCGCCCAGGGTGAGGCCAACCCCGGTAATCCAATAGGCCCAGGGGGCGTTGTGATAGCCCTCGGAGAGGGAAACCGTGGCCCGCAGGACGCCGGAGCCGCAGAGCAGACCCGGAATCAGAAGAACCCATTTGAGGATTTTCAGAGGCTTCGGCAGCTCCGCCTGTTCCTGGGCCTTGTCCAGCGCCTCCTCCCGGTGCTCCAGCTCCTCCTGCATGGCCTCCGGCAGCTCCGCCTTCAAAAAGCGCCGCTGCTCCCGGAGCGCCTGCTCCTCATTCCCCGCAGAATTGCTTCCAAATAAGTATTTCATCATGTCCTCCTTCGAAAAAGAAAAACCCACACACGCTTGCGTGCATGAGTCTTGTGTTTCAGGGCGCACCGGCAGCGAAGCTGCGGGTTGACGGCAGGCCCCCGTCCGGAAGGACGGTACTACTCCCTCGTGGGTATTCAAAATTGCACGCTTATTATACCACGCCCCGGCCCCTTGTCAAGAGGACCGGAGCATTTTTTGTCGATACTTGTTCAGTTGGCAAGGATCGTCCAGCCTTGGGTCTTTGGTTCCGCCCGCAGCTCCCGCAGGGCTTCTTCCTCGGTGCCGAACAAAGAGGGACCAAAGGCAAAATCCGGCTGCCACATGGCCGGTTTGGGATGTTTGTCGCTGCGGCAGAGGATGCTCCAGTCCTCGTCTGACAGAATCTCCAGCCGTTCCAAATGATAGGTGAAGAGCTTATCCCTTCGCCGCAGCACCACGGCCCGCTGCAGCTTGTCCGGGCTGTAGAAGACCCGAAGCGTTTTGCAAAGGGGGTAGTCCGGGGCTTCCCTGGACATTTCCGCCGCCAGGGTCGCGTCGCCTGGGATCGGGGGAAGAGTGCGAGACGCATCTTTCGTTTTTCGGCGGAAGACGTCTCGGAGAAAGGCAAGAAAGCTCCGCTTGCCGGCAGGCGCGGCAGCCCAAGCACAGGGAATCTTCACACTCCAAACCGTGATGTAGAAATAGGGCTCCTCCTGCTCGTTTGGGTAGTAAGCCTTCGCGTCTTTTCCGCCCGGCTCGAAGATCAACCGCAGCGTTTCGGTGTCCTCCAATCGCGTTTCCTTCTTGCTGCCTGCAAGGATGGTGTCGCTGACCGTGTAGTGGACCGCAGCATATTCGATCACGCCGTCCTCCTCATAGGGCTCCGTCTCGTCCGGTCGGGCCGCATCCACGCCGAAGCGCTCCAGCAGCGCCGTCAGCTTCGGATACCGCTGCCTGACGTTTTCCCGATAGTGGCGGCAGTAGACACAGGTGCAGAGCGTATTCGATTGATAGTATGCGCGGGTCCTCTCCAGGTCAACGTCAAAGACGTTCCCGTTCATCTTGATTTCCATGTCGTTAATCCTTTTCAAGGCGTCACAATCGAATAAGTTTCTCCTTCGGCAGGGAAGCTCAGTACGACAGTGCCTTCAGGCGGCTTGTCCTCGCCGCAGAACAGGGCAAACTGAATCTCCCCGCTGTAGAGGCCGCTGGACTTGATCCGTTTCAAGCTCTGGAACGTCAACTCACCGTCCATTATGCTGTCTGTTCCGTATGCATAAGCACCGGTCCAGCCTGTGGCAAAGTAACGACCGTTTTTCAGAAACATCCGTTCCATGACGATACCGTGCGGCGTCAGGAAGCAGCAAATTGCGTTGCTCTCGTCGGCCTTCCAGGTATAAACCGGCGTGTTTTCGTCAATGCCCATGTTGGCAGCGTCAGTTTCAAACTGGCTCATGATCGCTTCATTTGGTGTGTCGTATGTATGGTTTGCAATGCAAATAACGCCATAAATGTTGATGTCCACAAAGAAATAGACAAGCAGCAGTACTGCAATCACCAGCAGGACCGGCATATACCATTTTCTTCTCTTGGGAGTCAGACTTTTTTCTTGCTTTTTCCAGGTCCTCTCTTGTTAAAGGAATGTATGATTCTGTATTTATTTGCTTTCATTACTTTTCCGAATAACTATAAAACCGTGTCAACCAAATATTTCTTTATATGGATATGAGACGCCGCGGTATTTCTTTTTCAACGCTTCAAACTGGTCCATGTATCTCTGAATGCGGGCTGCGTCCTTCTCATAGGACAATGCGGGCTTTCGCTTGCCCACGATATAGGCGCCGGGGAGCTCCAGATGTTCTCCGTTCGGACCGCTTTTATAAACGGTGTCATCCCGTTTTGCGCACAGCCCAAAGCCGCGCAGCTTCGGGAAATTGGCGACGGCCCAAGCTGCCTGTTCCGTTGTAAAATGGTTCAACGGAAAATCGAAAAGCTCCAGGCTCGGCATCTTTTCCAGGAATTCCAGGCTTCCGTCCGTGATCCGCTTCGCACCGAACATCAGATGCGTCACGCCGGTGTGCGCCAGGGGCGAGAAGGATTCTACCTCGGAGGTGTCCCACACCGCGTCCTTGAAGCAGAAACACCGGAGGGCGGGAGCGGCCTGTATCCTTCGATGCTGTGCAGGCGGGTAAAATCGCTGACGCACTGGCCCTTCAGCGAAGTGTTCCCGCTCATATCCCAAAGCCGGTCGATCCGCTGGTTGGCAAACCAATAGACGTATTCCAGCTTCGGCAAGGTTCCCAGCAGGGACCAGTCCTCCACCAGCTTGTTCTTGAAGAACTCGATGGCCCGGAGCTGCTGCCCGTAGGTACGGATGAAATACTCAAAGGAATCCTGCCGCAGGCCGGAAATTGCGACTGCCTCCACCTCCGGATGATCCGCCAGCACGTCGATTTCCGGAATGGAGATTTTACCGCCGCCGATGTCCATATCCGCCTCGTGCAGCCAAAGGCTCTTATCCTCATGACTGTCCGGATCGACGCAGAAACGCCCGCGCCAGAACTGTTCAAAGGTAAAATACACGGGAATCCTCCACATGATCAGAATTATGGGATATACCAATCCGGAGTTTGCGGCCAGCAGGCGTCAAGCTCGGGAAGCATTTCTTCTTCAAAGTCGGCCATGACGGACAGCACTTGTTCGGCGCAGGCGTCGAACTCTTCCTGGTTGGTCGGGGTGAACTGGGTATTATGCAAGCTGTGCCGGAAGCCCAGGCCCTGAAAGTTCAGAGAAAAGCTGGTGTCAAATCGGCTCGGGCCGCTGTCTACATTCAGGCGTAGAATGTGCCCGAGTTTTGTTTTTCGATCCAGGGTGAAAACACCGTCGCCATGAAACCTGTAGGACAGGCCGTACTGTTTCGCCAGCTTTTTCAGCTTTGGCGCAAGATTATAATTCGAGGGGAAGTGGTTCTGCCGGAAGAGAGCAGGAAGCCGCTCTCCCAGCCACACCCGGCAGCGTTCCACGGCGGGCTCCGCCGCGGTATTGAGACGATCAAATTCCTGTTGATCGCTGTCCGCTGGGTAGATATCCAAACGCTCCGTGTGTCGGATTCCCGGGAGCATCGCCTGCAGCGCCGCAAAATAATCAGAGGGATCTGCGACAACGCCATTGCGCAGAATGTCAATGGATAAGGATAGATAGTTTCCCCCTGTCGAGTACCGATACAGGCGGAATCCCGAGCCGCAGGGCTGATCTGCAAGCATGATGAACGGATCGAACGGTCTTTCAGAACGGCGGCAGAAATCCTCAACAGAGCGCAAATCCCGCCCCGCCGGAATCACTTGAGAGAAGAAGTCTACGTCCAGATAATACAAATCGCTCTCCACCAGACCGTAGCTGCGATGAATCTTTTTCATCAGCGGCATAATCTGCGCTTCGGAGCAGCCGCCATCGGTATCAATATTGCTGATAAACAAATGATGCAGTCCGGATCTGTCGGAATCATCATACTCCCGCGGTGCGCCGATTGCCGGCAGATCTTTTGCAAGCCGGTCGCAGCCATTCGCACCGATCCCAGAGGCTTTCCTGAATTCAGGAGGATACCACAGATCCATGAAATAATACAGGAACTTTCCGCTGGAGAGCCCCTGCTCCCGCAGATAGCGGTGGACAATCTCCGGCCATTCTGAATAAGGAATCTTTTTTCCGATCTGGAATACCTGTGTTTTTATCAGTCTCATTTTGTTTCCCCCTTATTGCCTACCTTCACTCTGTAGATTGCTCTACTCTAAAGCCCATTGAGAAGCAATAAATTATTAAAGATATTTATTCTTCAAAATACTCTCATTTGTTCGCTTTGTGACTCGTTCAATCTCATGTTTTTCATTGAAGGTTTGCTGCTCCAGTATTGCCTGGCTGCCGCAACGTTTGCATTGAGTGAGTCTTCAGACAGATTGATGAATTCTGCCCAGATTTCACTTCCATGGGGATAAGTGGTAAAAATTCGGCGCTTTGTCATTTTTTTCGCATAGGCAATTGCCGCTTCACGGTCCCGCAGGCTTCTATAGAACAGAATATGCTTTTCCGCTTCGTCCACATATTCGGAAAAAGCGGATCGGAACTGATGCTCATTTTCATAAACCAGCAGGCCCTTTACTCGGCTGCCGTTTACAGCATAATCAAAGCTAAGATATTCCCGCAAAGGGAATTTCCATAGAAAATGCATTGCCACGTTCAGATATGTTCCCTTTGCTGCAGAGGGCTGAAACTCAACCACGGTAAAAAACCAACCGTTGTCGTCAATAAAGCACCTGGATCGGCCTTTCTGGAATACGCCGAGTGGGATCAAGCGTTCCCGCGCTATTTCCTGAATGATCTGATTATCGTCCATCTTTATTCCATTCTCCTTTGCGCTTCGGAAACCGGCTTACACCATTCGGCGTCCGAGGTAGCACTGTCGATTCGGAACTTCATCTTTGGCGTAAAGCCCTTTTTCATCAGGGCCCATTGCCCGATTTGCTTTCCCTTTTCGTACCCCGGCATGTCCTTTTCCGCGTACTTCGGCTTCAGGTCTATGATCTGCCAAAAACCGGCAGAGTATTGCGTCACCCACATGCCGATTTTCAGTTTATTCATTGCCGCTTGCTCCGTTCTTCATGGTTGTCCTCCGCCTGGTCAAACCCAATATACGCGCTGCATACGATAAATGCCTTGGACGGATCGGTGAGCAGTTCCGGAATGGAACGAAAAACGTCAAGTTCCAATTCGTTCTCTCGGCGCGTGAGCGCTGTTGCTTGCTCGCCGCAGAGCTGCCGGAAGGCTGCTTCAATCTGGTCCATGCCGGCGTTGGTTTCCCCGGCACATTCCAGCAGACAAAGCCGCTGGTCCTTCCAATAAGGCTCCGGCTGCTCCGGAAGGTGGAGATCCACCTGAATCGTTTCCTGCAGCCGACCCAGCCGATATGCGATTTCCGGCCACAGGGCAGGCTGGCTGATGATTCTGATTCCAAGGTTCATGCGTTTTGCGCTCCATTCTCTGCTAACTGAAGCAGTGTTTATTCTGTATAACAAGACAGCAAGGGCATCCATTGGCTCTTGGAGAATTTGACGCGAGAAAAAGCGATGATTTCTCCGCTGCTTGTTCTCCACAACGGGCAGTTGATGTCTGTGAAAGACAGCTGTACTTGGTCCAGGACCGTTCCGCTTCGCAGTTCCACCTTCAGCAGCGTTCCGGCTTTCCCCAATTTGTAACAGTATAAACTCGTCTCAGAGAGCGCAATATGCCTTGTTCCGCCGGTCGGAATTTCATACTGAATAGCCCCGGTCGGCAAATCAATCGCGAAGATACTCCCGCCATGGCCTGCAGTGCACACAAGAATCAGATTCGTCCCGGGAATCTGAAGCATATCGCGGTAGAGATAGCCCTTCAAGGAACGCTTCCACAGAATCTGTTGATTTTCCAAATCAACGCACCTGTATCCGAAGCTTGTTGTATGCTCAATTCGGTAGGCACCAAAAACAAATGGATCATCCGTTAGATGGCCCTCGTTTTCACGGTAGTGCGCAAACAATTCTTCCGACGGATTCCGCAGGGGACACAGCTGATCCATTCGATAGGCGGCGTTTCTGCCGCAGATCAGGATACTGGGATCCTGCTCGCTGACCATCCAATATGCCGGAATGTCAAGCTTGGACATGGCTTCTTCCGCTCTGTACAATAACTGTCCATCCTTTGAGAATTGCAGCCCAATGAGACACTTGCTATCCCTGTAGAAAAATGAAAAGCCGTCAAGGTTTTCATAGAATTTCCCATTGTAGCACCACTCAAGATTATCGCTGATCGGCAGTTCTGCGGTCCATTTTTGAAGCATGGAAGCACCTCCGCTTGTTTCTGTGCAAAGATTGCCCGTTCTTGATTTTTTACGCAAGCTGGGTAACGGTCACTTGTTCGCCCGTGTCGGGATCGCTGAACAGGTATTCATAGAGGTCACCGTCCCGATGCTGCGAAATGAAGCAGAGCGGTTTTCCATTCCGGAAGGGCCACTCCGGCTCCTGAATCCACCGGGGACGCTTCCGGGGCTGGAGATGAAAAGCCTCCCGGATATGCTGCTTTTTCACCTGAAGAGAACAGCCCGCGTCCTGCTCCAGCAGTTCCCGTAAATAGGCTTCCGCTTCCGGGCCGCCAATGCAGTCCAGACCGGCTTTCTCCAGAAACGATGCTTCAGACTTCTCCATCGGGGCTTTGGTTTCGATTGAGGGGTCCCAGTATCGAACCAAGGCGCTGACCAACGCATGGGCCATAACTCCCCGAAATCCAAAAACAAGCAGGGACTGCTTGACGCGAAAATGGTTGGTTTCCAGAAGTTTCCTGTTTGGAAAGTAGTTCCAAAGCCGACAATCCGGTTCCGCCGCATCCTCCGGTATCAAAGCCTGTAACTCATCCCAAAGCTCCGGATGCTGGTACAACTCCGCCTCAAACTCCGCGTGGGAAAGCAGGCCTTTGGTGTAATCAAGAATTGCTTTTGTCATATCGCATCTGTGTCCTTCCCCGTTTCCATCATGTACTTTCTGTCAGTTGCTTCCTCCTGCGCCGTGCCGTCGATACAGATCGATCCGGTACAGGCAATTCGTTTTTGCGGCCGCCAGAAAAGTGGGCAAGTCGACGTCGTCAATATGGATGGTTTTCTCGGAGTCGTTTTGATCGCCTGCCCAGGTCATACAGAACCAGACGCACTTGACACCGCGAACGCTCCGCAGTGATTGTATGGCTTCCGCAAGCGCCAGCAGCTCCGGCTCCTTCGCGTTTCCGCAGCCGAGGGGAAAGCCGCAGTCGCAGGTACTTTCCCGGAGCCTGCCGCTGCCGTCCGCTTGCTGAACAGGCATCGTGACATCGTGCAAGGTTCCAGGGCGGAAATAAAAGTCTGATTTTCCAATGCGCGCCAAATCCAGCGGATTCGCCTCTCGATTGACCGTGCCGTACAGCATCCAGCACATACGATAGTCCTTTCCTGTCTCTACAGACCCAGCCAAGGCAGCGCATTCGCTTCCAGAAGAGAAATCAGCTCCGCTTCGAGCGCCGGCAGGTCAGTCTCCTCGTCGAGCGTCCACCATCTGTCTCTTTTTCCGCATTCCGGGGAGATTGTACCGATCCGCTCTCGGGTGCGTGGGTCTATGCCGCATTCGTAATACTTGAAGTTCGGCGGAATAGGCTCGCCGGGAGCAGAGCGTTTAATTTTTCCGAGGTTGATCGTGAACGAAACCGCGTTTCCGTCTCCATAGATGGAGCGCTGAAAATTGACGATGAAGCCTTGCTCATCGGGACCCTCTCCGCGAAACAAGCGGAAGTTCTGCCCGTCCCGTTTGAAACCGTGGGGTTTGAAAAACGACTTGTTCAGGTCCTGGATCATTCTGTTAAAGAGCTTGGATGGCGTTTTCGCTTTTTCAGTCTGTTCCAGCATCGCCATGCTTCGTCCCGCAGCAGAGGCTGGGCTTGGCATCCGACAGGCACCGCCCTTGTAAGTTCCGTATTGGGAATAAAGCTCCGCACATGCATTGATGGCTGAAAGGAACGGCGCACGAAAATGCAGAGCCCGCAGCACGGAGGGAATGTCTGTGACGAGATACCACAGCTGGCCCGGTTCCTCCGAGACAGGATACAGATACCAGTGATTGACCAGTTCCGCAAGGCTTTCCTTTACAGCCTCAACTTGGCCCTCCGGAATCCGCAAGGCAAGGAAAGCTGCGCCAAAGCGTTTGCAGGTTTTCCGCAAAGAATCAGGCTCAAGCAGACAAGACTGCAGCAGGACAGGCTCTGGTTGTGCTTCCAAAACCGAAATGGTATAATTCCGATCAGCAATTTTTTGAATGTAGGAAGACGTCATCTTTGCAACCAGAGCATCAAACGCTGAACGCGCAGAAATTGTCAGTTCTTTCTTTCCATTTGCCTCAGAGTCGAAATAAGCGTCGATTTTGAGATAGAGCATTATTTTCAGTTCACTTTGGATGTCTTCCGCAGGCAGTCGAGAGAAAGAAAAGCGACGCCAAAAACCGCCAAGAGAGAATAAGCGATCACGCAGTTCACGCGGCTGCGGCTTCTCCTCCACCCGATAGGCGCAGTAGCCATCCAGACAAAGCTCCTGGAAGTGGCCGTTGAGACTCTTTTCCTTTTCCGTCAGCTTGCCAAATCGGATACAGCCGGAGCAAAAGGAACCTACGAGCTCCCGCAGCCGGGTGTTGTATTCAGCCTGGGTCAACAGCGTGACCTCCGCGGGATACAGGGCCGACGGGTCGGTGATCCGGATTACCGTGGGTTCGTCGTGATACCCGGTGATAAAATATGGCGCCAGACTCAGACCCTTTTGCACGTCCCGGCTTTCTATCCCGTGATCCTCTCTCAAAGCCGCCGCTGACACAGCAAACGGCGCCTCGGCCTGCTCCGCCGCGCTTTTGAAGGCTGCAAAGTCCGGATACCCCTCCGGCAAAAGAAAATAACGATCTATATAAAACACAGCTTGCATCTGCATCAGATTTCCTTTCCTTTCCACGCGGCGGATTGCCCGTTACGGGAGGATTCCCATTCCCAGAGCTTTGCAAGGGTGTGATGATGGTTCTGGATCGTGGACAGGTCGTAGCCCTGATAGTTCAGGCCGTTCCACTCCTTCGCTTTGTCGGTGAAGCCGTGTGCGGCAAGGTCCAGATACCAAAAATAGAATTCAAAAACCCGTTCCGTTATTTCGCAGGGCTCCCGGAGCTCGTTGTCGATCAGCTTTGCCACATAATAACGGATTTTGTGTTTTCCCCGATAGAAGTAGAGAACGTAGGCTGTCCCGCTGTCGAACTGGATCGTTCGGAGCACCAGGTCCGGGTCCCGGTTCAGAATGCGCTTTTTCAGAGAATAGTCCGCGGTGTCGTAGACGGAGAGGGCGGTTTTCGTGTCGTCTCCCTGCCGCTCGATGTTGTAGAACTCGCTGCCGTCCGGGGAGAAGCAGCAGCCGTCATCCTGGGCACAGTCCACCTTGGAATAACGGAACTTCTTTACAAGGGAAAGCGTTTCCAGCGAATAGACCGCCATCCGCCCCTCCGTGGTCTTCACCACAAAGCTGTCGCCCCGGGGCGAGAGGACCGGCAGATAGGCGTAGATCAGATCCTTGAACCGCGCCAGCTCCTTCCCGGCCTTGTCGTAGACGTAAACTGTCTGTCCGGTGCAGCCGATGTTGAATTGATCGTTCCCGATGTAGCTCCAAAACTGTGGCATCCTGCTGCCTCCTCACATTTTATTGATTCATTATACCACAATGAAATGGCAAAAGCTATGCCGTCAACGGAAAAAAACGAATGACGGCATAGCAATTGTCAGAACGGTATGATTTGGAAAGAAATCAGTTGCGCACGATTTGTCCCCTTCCGTGCCGCAGAGCATGAAACGTCATAATTTCTTTACGCCCCCTGCAGCCTCGGGAACGAGCTGGATAACATGTAATTATTATCGCAAGAAAAGCGTATTTGCGCTTTGATAAACTATATGCTTGCGGAATTGCTTTGGAGTGGAAGCGCTACAGCCGTTCCTCCTCCAGCTTGTGCAGCCTGGAGCGCAGAAGGACGCCTTGAAGGAGAAGGGCGGCAAGGAGCAAGCCGCAGGCGGCGAGGACGAGCCAGAGGGGGACGGTCCTGCCCTCGTCCTTCTGCTCAGTCGTGGGGACCGGGATCGGAGCAGGCGCTTCCACTGTGACGTGCAGGGGCTCGGAGAAGGAAGCCTCGTTACGGGAGGCGTCTTCATAGACCACGGTCAGCGTGCCCTCCGCCGGGCCAAGCGGCGCGGCGGCTGTGGAGAAGGCCAGCTTCCCGGTGACGCTCTCGCCGCCGGGCAGATTGCCCACCAGCACAGTCTGGTCGCGGATGAAATCGCCCAAATCCAGGGTCATGCGCAGATTTTTCACCTCGTTCGCGCCGAGATTCATCAGCTCCACGCTGATCCCGGCGCTCTCGCCCTGGATCACGCTGTCTGCCAGCGTCACGGGGCCGTGCTCCAGCCGGAGCGTCTGGACCACCGGGACCGTCAGAAGGGCCTCGGTACTGCCCTCCCCCCGCAGGGAGCGGTAGGAGAGGCAGACCCGGAGCTGGTGCGTGCCAGGCCGGGCCTCCGCCGGGACTGTGAGCGGCAGGGTGACGGTCTGTTCCCGGCCCGGCAGGAGCGTTTCCAGACGGAGGCTGTCCGTCTGCGCCGGAAGCAGCTCTCCGGCGCTCTCTGCGTAAGACAGGACCAGATCCGTCAGCTCCGCCCTCTCGGATGCGTTCCGCACCCGGAGCGTACAGCTTCCCGGCTCGCCCTGGGTCAGGGCGGCCTCCAAAAGACGGAGCTCCGCCGTCACGGGCGCGGGGTCGTCCAGCCCGCCCCGGATGCGGACCACTACGGGCAGCTCCGTTTGGAGGGGCTGTCCCTCCGCGTCCTGTCCCTCCAGGTGCAGCCTGGCCGGATAGTCGCCGTTTATACGGTCGTCATAGAGCCGGTAGCAGAGGCGAACCGACCAGAGGCCGTCTGCATTGGGCCGGAACTTCACCCGCATCTTCTGGGGCTGGAAGGGCGAAAGCGCCTCGCGCTCCGGCTCCAGCCAGGCCGTGAGTTCGCCTACAGCCCGGTCGCTTGCGACGGGGAAATAGCCGATCCAATATCCGTTTGCCTCCTCCGGCGCGTAGCCCCGGGTCCAGGAGCGGTTGCCCATGCCGTAGAGGATGGCGTCCTCCGCCAGGCGGAAGGCCTCAGTCTCTGCCAAGGCTGATCCGAACACCGGAACCATGCAAAGCAGCAGGCCAAAGATCAGAAGGAAAGCAAGCACTCGACGCATCATCCCACCTCCCGGATATTTTCGATCACGCTCCGCCGCAGCAGGCGGCGGCTCCGGCGGGCGATGGACGCCCAGCAGAGCAGAGCCGTCAGCAGGGCGATCAAAAGCTGGACCAGGAACGCCACGGGGAGCACATCCCGCACGCTGCTCTCCACACTCTGAAGGCTGAAGATCAGGCAGATCGACGCGGCCAGGAGCCAGCCGACGCCCACCTGGACGGCGCTTTGCAGGCCATAGCCGACTGTCAGAACACTGCCGCTCATGCCAACCGCCCGAAGCGTGCCGATGGTCCTTCGCTCAGCCTCCATCTGTCGGATGCCGGTCCCGGCAATGACCCGGACCGAGAACCAGATCAGGAGCCCCACGATTGCCGCGATGGCAATCAATCCGGCCTGCCCCTTCTGTCGGTCTTCCGCCCGGCCTGCGGCGTTATTATAGACATACAGGGTCCCGATCCGGGCCGCGATCCGCTCCAGCCGCCCGAAGTCATAGGCGCAGGTCGCTTCGTCTGTGCCGGGATCCAGAAACACGCTGAGGTCGCTGAGCTTTCCCAGCCGAAGCCCCAGGGCCCGGAATCCCGCCGGGGTGGTGATGAGCTGCGGCTCCTGATAGCCGTTGCGCGGTTCGACGCCCACGAACAGGGAGCTGATCAGCCCGCCCACCTTCACCGTGGCCTGACAGCGCTCCGCCTGCTGATACAGGCGCAGATACTCCGCCTCGGAGCGCGAGGCCAGGTGGTCGTCCGCCTCCGGATCGTCACAGAGCTGACAGAGGGAGAGCACCTGCCCCGGGGCAAATGCATCGTTGGAGATATGGAGCCAGCCTTCGTCAGCAGGCTGCGGCATCATAGAGATCGCCGGATCGCCGTACTCGTTTCTCCCCACATAGTAGTCGGGCAGGCAGAGCAGGACCTCCCGTCCGGCGTCCAGGGCCGCCCGGTCGATGGCCCCGGCGGTCAGATTCGGAACGTAACGCTCCGGCTCGTCGGTGAGCAGAACGGGCAGGGCAAAGGGCGGCGTTTCCAGGTCCAGCAGCTCCATCGCCGCCCGGACCCCCGGCGCGTTTGCGCCGCTTTGGTTGAACATGTAAAAGATCGCGTTTTTCGCGCACTGTCCCAGGTAGTCGCCCTCCGGCTGGTCTGTCAGCAGGACGACGGTCCGGTACTGCCTTCGAAGGGAGCTTACGCCGGGTAGGGCACGGATCTGGGCCAGATCCGCGTCCGAGAGGGAGATCAGAGGGATCGGCGTGCGCAGATCGTCCGGCATTCCGAAGGCGGTCTCATGATCCCCGTTCATTGCAGAGAGATCCGGCTCGTTCTCCCGGGGCAGGATGGCGCGGATCGCCTCCCTGCCCAGAAGCACGCCCGCAAAGGACATCAGGCAGAGCAGCCCCGTGAGCAGGCAGATCCCGAGCTGGCGAACCGGATGCAGGCGCAGTCTCCGCAGGGCCATGAGCCGGGCGGGGCGGAAGTGGGCTTTGGGCCGGAAGCGCCTTGCCTTGCGCAGGGTCTCCGTGTCCCGGATGAGGCTCATGGGCCGGGTGCGGGAGGCCCGCAGCAGGGGCAGGAAGGACGCCAGCAGCACAAAGAGGAAGCTCAGAGCCAGCATCGGGATCAGTGCAAGGGGCGGCAGCCAGAAGCGAAGGCTATCCGGCGCCAGAGTACAGAGCCCTCGCACGGCCAGCACCGCCGCGCCGACGCCCAGGGGCGAGAGCAGCAGGGCCAGCAGCAGGCTCTCCCGCCCGAAGATCCGGCGGATCTGCCGCCGGGTGGCGCCCACGGCCCGCAGCATGGCGATCTCCTCCCGCTTGCGGCTGAGCTGGCTGCCCAGGGCAGCGGTGACGCCAAGCATGGAAAAGAGCAGCAGGCTCCCGCCCAGCAGCAGAGCCAAGACGCCAAAGCTGCCATAGTTGGCCAGGTATTCCAGGGTCCCCATATCCTCCATGTGCTGGGCAGGTCCGAAATAGAACCAGCCCCAGAGGCTGATCCGGAAGACCGGAAGGCCCCCCGCGGCGGCGGTCACATCGTTCAGCCCCGTGCCCTTTGCAAAGCGCAGAAGCAGGATCCGCACGGCGCGGCCCGTGGCAAAGGGCGGCTCCGCCGCGCTCACAAAGAGCTGGGGCAGGCCGACGTTCTCCCGCTTGGGGAGGCTGGCGCGCAGTTCTTCGTCGCTGAGCTCGCCCTGGCTCAGCACAACGCCCACCAGGGTATAGGTCCGGGTCTCCTTCGCTCCTTCGATGGGCTGGATCTCCAAGCTCACGCTGTCGCCCAGCTCGGCCTCGGGAAACAGCTTGTCCAAAAGATCCAACTCCACAGCCAGCTCGCCCGGGGCTGTCGGCATCCGGCCGGACCAGAGCTGCCGGTTGGCCAGAGCGGCGCCGCCTGCGTCGTAATACCCCACGGCGCAGTCTTCGCTCCGGCCCAAATAGTACAGGGTCCCCGTCTCGGAAGCGAGGCCCTGCCGCCGGAGGGAGGCCCCGGTCTCCGGCCCTGCGTCATAGACGAAGGCGTCCTGCCTGCCGAATTCCCGGTCCAGCTTGGCCTCGTGGCCGTCATAGACGGCCAGCAGGGTCAGCACCACCGTACAGGTCAGAAAAATGGCCGCCAAAATCCCCGCGCCGAGGCCGAGATAGTCCCGCCGATTGGCCCGTATGCCCGCTCCGGCGACCCGGTTCAGAGTCAGCTTTTTCATCGCAGGCTCCCTCCGCTGTCGTGCTCGATGCGGCCGTCCACGATGTGGACGATGCGCTCGGCCTGCTCGGCCACGCCCAGGTCGTGGGTCACCAGCAGCAGGGTGACGCCCAGCTCCCGGTTGATCTGCCTCAGCAGGGCCATCACCTCCCGGCCGGTCTGCCCGTCCAGGTTGCCCGTGGGCTCATCCGCGAAAATGATGGCGGGCTTGTTCGCCAGGGCCCGGGCGATGCAGACCCGCTGCTGCTGGCCGCCGGACATGGCGGCGGGCAGATGGGAGAGGCGGTCGTCCAGCTTCAACAGTTCGATGATTCGGCGCAGATAAGCCTCGTCCGGCTTGCGCTTGTCCAGCATGACCGGAAGCAGAATGTTCTCCTGGGCCGTCAGCTCCTTGACCAGATGATAGCTCTGGAACACGAAGCCGAAGCGCCTGCGGCGCAGGACGGAGAGCTGGTTGTCGGAATAGTCCGCAAGGGCCTTGTCCTGATAGATCACCTTGCCCGCTGTGGGCTGATCCAGCCCGCCGAAGAGCTGCAGGAGTGTGGATTTCCCGGAGCCGCTGGGCCCGGTGATGGCGGTGAAGGAGCCCTGGGGAATGGACAGGGTGACCCCGTCCAGAGCCTTTACCTGCTCCTCACCGCTGCCGTAGTATTTGCACAGATTTTCGCTGCGAATGATCTCCATACGAGATCCCTCCTTTCTGCCCCTATTCTCTCACAGGAAGCTTACTTCCGCGTGACGCCAAGCTTACGTTTTCGCAAGACTCTGCTCCAGCCGGGGGAAATAGAGGGTGAAGCGCAGGCCCCCGTCACTGTTTTCCGGGACGATGCTCCCGTGGTGACGGGTCACGATCTCCCGGACGATGTTCAGGCCGATGCCGGAGCCCGTCCGGGCTTGGCCCTTTGCCTGGTAGAAGCGCTCAAACAGACGCGGAAGCTCCTCCGGGGCCACGCCGCCCCCATCGTCCGAAAACGTGAGCCGCACCTCCCGCTCCGTCTGCGTAATGGCGACGGATACGCTGCCGCCGGGCTCCGTATGCTCGCAGGCGTTTTTCAGCAGATTGGAGAAGGCCTCGCCCAGCCAGCCCGGGTCACAGCGGAGTACTGCGTCCCCCGTCAGGGAGAAACGCTTCTCCGGGAAGCGTACCCGAAGCCCGTCCCAGGCCTCCTGCACCAGCGGCGCCAGCTGCCGCGCCTCGAAGCGGAAGGCGTAGCCGTCGTTGCTCATGCGCTCCAGCCGGAGCAGGGCATAGATCAGCGCCTCCATCCGATCCGCCTGCGCCAGAGCTTCTTCCTTGTGCGCGCCGTCGTCCAGCTCCAAAAACAAGCGCAGAGAGGCAAGCGGCGTTTTGAGCTGATGGGAAATGTCCGTCAAAAGCTCTGTGCTTCGCCGGGCCTCCCGGACGGTTTCGGCACGGGAGAACTCCAGCGCGCCTTCGATGGCCTCAAAGTCGTTTTGCAGAGCGGCCAGACGGCCGTCCCGCAGGGAAAGGGGCGTCCGCGCCCCGCCGGAGAGAAAGCGTCCGGTCTGGGTCCGGAGCCTGCCGAGCTCCTTCCGCTGGCGGAAGTAGAGCAGGACGAAAAGCGCCGCCAGCGCGGCAAAGAGTATCGTCAGTCCTTCCATCGATATCCCAACCCCCGCACAGTCTGAATATGCTCCGGGCCGATTTTCTCCCGAAGTCTGCTGACGTGGACAGAAAGCGTGTTGTCGTCCACAAAGCGTCCGTCGCAGTCCCAAAGCGCGTCCAGCAGCAGCGCCCGCGGCGCGATGCCGCGCTGCCGAACGATCACCGACAGCAGGCGGAACTCCGTGGGCGTCAGGTTCAAGGGCGCGCCGTTCCAGGCGGCGCTCATGCGCCCGGGTCCAGGCGCAGGGCTCCGAGGCGCAGGCTGCCCGTTGGATTCCGCCGAAGCAGGACCCGGATGCGGCTCAAAAGCTCCTGAACCCGGAAGGGCTTGGCGACGTAGTCGTTTCCGCCCGCGTCCAGGCCCCGCACTACGTCGTATTCCTCGTCCCGGGCCGTCAGAAACAGGATGGGCGCGGCAAAGCCCTCCTGCCGCAGCGCGGCGCAAAGGGAAACCCCGTCCCCGTCGGGCAGAACGACGTCCAGAATGACAAGCGAGAAGCTTCCGCCCGACAGAGCCTCCCGGGCGGCACCCAGGCTGTCCGCCGCCTGCACGGCATAGCCGTTCTTCTCCAGGAGCTCCCGCAGTCCCATGCTGAGATAGCGGTCGTCCTCTATGAGTAATATTTGATCCATTGTATCATTACCTCCGTGTATCCCCGATTATACCACATTCTTGCGGGATTTACATTGCATTTCTGTAAGGATAAACGGAGCAGTTTTAGCTTCTGCTTCATTATTTGGAGAAAAATATTCGTTGGAACAAATCCACCAGAATTGCAAGAAAGAAAAAACGGCCCCCGGGAGATTGCATTTCTTGCAATTCTCCCGGGCGGCAGAAATACGGAAACTATGAATGAAAAATAGAAGCCATGTCTTACAGAACAGCCACACAGTTTTGACTTTTCTTCCCTATTATGATATAATTCCCCCAAAAGCAGGTGGGAGGAGGCTGCAATTATGCCAATCTATCCATACGGAGCGATGATCCGCCAGCGGCGGGAAGAACTGGGATACACGCAGGAAGAACTGGCGGACGGGATCTGCTCTGTACCGACGCTTTCCCGGATCGAAAACGGCGAGCGGCTCCCGACCAAGGAGCACAGCGAAATGCTGCTGCAACGACTCGGATACGCAGACGCTGTTGCCATGCAGTTCGTGTCGGAGCAGATCTTTGCGCTGCACAATCTGAAATACCGCATCCGTCAGGCCGTGATCCACAATCAAAAAGCGGAAGGGCTGGCGCTGCTGGACGAATTTGAATCCCTGACGGACAAGGACAATCGCGTCTGTCAGCAATTTCTGCTGCTCTATCGAACGATATTTGCCGATGATTTGTCACCGCAGGAACGGGCAACTCGTTTTTTGGCTGCAATCCGGATGACAAGACCCTCCTTTGACCCAAAGGCCTTTCCCCGAATGCTTTCTTATGAAGAGATCCTCTGCGTGAACAACTACGCCTGCTACAATGCTGAAGCCGGTGAACTTGATGAAGGGATCGAAGTCTTACTTGCCCTGCGTCAGCTCTATGAGAATAACGAAGTGAACCCGGAGGAGGCCCTGCGGACACGTTTGATGGTGCTCTACAATCTGTCAAAGTTTCTCGGGATGGCAGGCCGTTATGAAGACTGCATTGCAGTCTGCGATGAAGGAATCCGTATTTCCCGAGAGACGAGCCGCTGCAGTCACTTGGACCGCCTGCTCTACAACAAGGCCTGGTCCCTGCTGAAACGCGGAGGCGAGGAGGATCGGGCTGAGGCAAAGGAGTGTATCCGTCTCGCAATTTGCTCTGCGGAGGCGTTGAACAAAAAAGCCTATCTCCAGCATTACCGCAATTACATGCAAACGAATTTTGGATAGATGATAAACAAAGTGAAATAACTCTAATCATGCCGTCAGTGGTAAATTTTCCACTGACGGCATGGCCTTATCTTTTGGGAGATGATTAAATATCATTAGAAAAAGTTTCCCTTTTTTTACGCCCGAACAGCGAAAGTGTCGTGTATAAGGGTGAAGGGCCTTCAAGAAGGAGTCAAAAAATGGACGACGAAAAAATCATTGAGTTGTATTGGGAGCGAAACGCGCTTGCGATTGACCGAACTGCGGAGAAATACGGAAATTACTGCTCAACGATAGCCAGGAACATCCTTCGGAATGAAGAAGACAGCGAGGAATGCGTCAACGATACCTGGCTCGGCGCGTGGAACAGCATCCCCCCAAAGCGGCCCAAAAACCTCGCGACCTTTCTCGGAAAGCTTACCCGCTCAAAAGCGATTGACCGTTGGCGGACCGAACACCGGGAAAAGCGGGGCGGTGGCACGATATCGCTTGCGCTGGATGAAATCGCGGAAACAATTCCGGCATGTGGCAGTCCGGAACAGGAAGTGATGCGAAAGGAGCTTGCCCGCACCATCGACCGCTTTCTGGATGAGCTTCCGGAGCTTGAGCGGAACATGTTTCTCTGCCGTTACTGGTATTTTGAGAGCATTTCGGAGATTTGTGATCGATTTGATTTCAGTTACAGCAAAGCCAAATCCATACTCCTTCATACAAGAAAAAAACTGAGAGATTTCTTAAAAGAGGAGGATATGCCATGAACGCAAACGATATTATCGATGCGCTGAATGACGTAAACGATGCTCACATTTGGAATGCGGGTCATTCGGGCAAAATGGGAAAGTCTGTCCCCACAAAGAAAAAGCCGCGCATATTGTATCGAGCTCTACTGGTGGCGGCCATCGTGATTGCTTTAGCCTCAACTGTATTCGGAGTCGGCGAGATACTCGGAATCTGGAATGATCGCTGGCTGCAAACGCCCGCCCCCGACCCGATCCAGGTCGTGCGAGAGGCAATCTCCCGACAAATCGAGAAAGACTATACCATATCCGTGAAGGTAGAACAGATCCTGCCTGACGATGCGGAGACGCAGAGAATTTTTGCGTGGCAGCCCAATTCTATATTGGCGATACGAAATGGATACGGGCCCAGACCGGAGGCATTGGAAGGCAAGCGAATTGAAGACGTCCAGGCGGTTTATGTCCGGTATTCAGTGGTCTACAACCACGAAAAGACCTTCTACCAGGATGGTACGCTGAATCAATATTTTTATCTTGTCCGCAATGTTAATGGCACTTGGGAAATTTTCGATTCTTCGAGCGAAAGGAACGTGATCCCAGCAGTTGCTCCGGAGCCTGGCGTACTGGATCAAAAGGAACAACAGACTACGCCGGAGAAGGACTACAGTACTGCGATTCAGGCTGTGACCGAAATGGTAAAAAACTGGGAAAATGCTGACAATGTAAGCCGTATAAGCGTTGACGAAGCAGCATTTGACTCGGAGAAAACAGCGGCCGCCTTGCATCGTTTGAACGGAACGGTGCTGGCAATTGGAAATGGTTGGACGGAGGAATACCTGAAAGACCACATGGCTGCAATTACCGTGACTTATACGATCTGGCAAGACGGAAGCCCAATGACAGAAACAGCCACCTATTGGCTGCTGCATGATCCAACAACTGGAGAATGGGCTAACTCTGAGATTACAGGGATCATGGAGTCCCCAGATTGGTAGATTACAACGGAAAGCACCGGTATGATTTACGCCGCCGCATATTCCTGTTCCATGCTTGCGTTGGCCTGCGCCGGGAGAATATGCTTTCCGTGCTGCAATGGCTGGATGCTGAGAAAAACCCATACATCCTGATGACCGGTACAGAACGTTCCTGACTGTTCGCCTGTTTTTCATGGGGTCAAGCGATGTCTTGAATGGGATGGATTCTTATGATTTTCAGTTCTCTTACTTTTTTATTCCTGTTTTTTCCCCTTACGTTCTTGCTGTATGCACTGCTTCGCTGCCGCTCGGCGAGAAACCTGCTCCTTGCGGCCGCAAGCCTTGTGTTTTATGCCTTTGGGGAACCCGTGGCAGTGGGGATCATGCTGCTCTCCATCGTGCTGAACTACCTGTTCGGTCTCGGGGCTGCCGGTACAAAATGGGACAGGCCTGCGGTGGTGCTGGCTGTACTTTTGAACATCGGCCTGCTGGTGTTTTACAAGTACACGGGTTTCCTGGCGGGAGTATTCAACAGCGTTACCGGTCTTTCGATCCCTGTGCCGCGGATCCGGCTGCCTATCGGGATCTCGTTCTTCACCTTCCAGGGCCTGAGCTATGTGATCGACGTCTGTCGGGATAAAAAGAATGTGCAGAGGAATCTCTTTTCCGTGCTGCTGTACATCTCCTTTTTCCCGCAGCTCATTGCCGGACCCATCGTGCGCTATTCAGACATTGCGGCGCAGCTCGACCGGCGGGAGTTCAGCATTGACCGGATCAGCCGGGGCATCTGTCGCTTTCTCTTCGGCCTGGCCAAGAAGGTGCTGATCGCCAATCAGATGGGTCTGATCGCGGACAGGGTCTTCTCCTGCAGCTCCGGGCAGCTCGGAACAGCAGCGGCGTGGCTGGGCGCGGTGTGCTATACCCTGCAGATCTTCTTTGACTTCTGCGGCTACAGCGACATGGCCATCGGCCTGGGCTGTGTATTCGGCTTTGACTTCCGGGAGAACTTCAATTATCCCTTCATCTCCGGCAGCATCCGGGAGTTTTGGAGACGGTGGCATATCTCCCTGTCTACCTGGTTCAAGGAGTATGTCTACATCCCCTTGGGCGGCAACCGCAAAGGCAAGACCCGCAACACGATCAACAAGTGGATCGTGTTCTTTCTGACGGGCCTCTGGCACGGCGCGAGTTTTACCTTTATCCTCTGGGGCCTTTGGCACGGACTTTGGCAAATGCTGGAGACCTGGCAGATCGTCCCCACGAAAAAGAAATGGTTCCGGCCCATCGGCCATGTCTATACGATGCTGGTCGTGATCATCGGCTTTGTGATGTTCCGGGCTGATACCCTGTCGCAGGGCTTTGATGTTCTCAGAGCTATGTTCCGTCCGCAGGAAGGGAGTTTCACGCAAAACGCGGAGCTGCTCTCCCTGCTCTCGCCGATGTTTTGGATCGCATTTAGCTTTGCGCTGCTGCTGTCAACGCCAGTCTTCCGTGTACTGCGGGAGAGGGCGGAGCGCTCCGGGCGGTTCACTGCCTACAACTGTGCAGCCTGCGCCGGCTCGCTGGTGCTGTTTGCTTTGTCCGTTCTTTCTCTGGCGTCGGACAGCTACAACCCGTTCATCTATTTCCGGTTTTGAGGGGGTGTGCGAATGTGAAAAAGGCCTTCAAAATCGTCTATGTTTTGTTGTTCTTCCTGCTTCTCTGCCTGCCGGCGGCACTCTATCCGTTTTTTCAAAACGATGTCAGCCTGGAAAAACGCGCGTTGGCGGAGTTCCCGGATTATCTGTCTGACGGGACGTTGAATCAGCGGTTTTCCGACCAGTTCGAGGCTTGGGTCAGCGACCACCTGCCCCTGCCGGCCCAGCTCCTCACCGCGGCCAACACCCTCCGGGGCGAGCTGCTCCACGGGCAGACAGCCAACGTCATTGACGGAAGGGACGGCTGGCTGTTCTTTGCCGACGAGGCGAAGGACTACATGGACACAAACGCCTTAACGGACGAGCAGTTTCGGGCCATGGCCGTGACCCTGCACCTGCTCCAAGAACGAACGGAGGCAGGCGGCGGACGCTTTACCTTTGTTGCCATACCGAACAAATCTTCCGTGTACCCGGAATACATGCCGGCGTGGTATCAGCGCGTATCAGAAAGCAATTTGACTCGCCTGCAGGCTATGCTGCCGGACTATGGAGTGACCTTCACGGATATGCTCTCTGTTTTGACGGCCCACAGGGTTGAGGGCGTCTATCATCGGCGGGATTCCCATTGGAACTACCGCGGGGCGCTTTACGGCGCCGACGCGATTCTTACCAGCCTTGGCAGAGAACACAAGATAGATCCGGACGCTGCTTATACCGTGGAGAACACCTGGCGCGGCGATCTGGACAAGCTGCTGCTTCCCGCAGGCGGCGTTCTGGATGAGCAGATTGTCTATGATGCGGCCCACGCTGACTTCCGCTTCACCTACCCGCAAGGCGTCAAAAACACAGAAGAACAGCTTGCAATCTTTATGAGCGACCGGGAGGAGCGCGACGAGCTGTTCTCCACGAAAAATAAGGAGCTGTCTGACGGAAGCAAGCTGCTTATAGCCCGGGATTCCTTTGGCCGGGCGCTGCTGCCCTGGATGATCGACAGCTATGAAACTGTCACATTCCGCCGGATGGATCGCCCGGACCTGAGCAGCCTTGCAGACGGGACCGACGTGGTCTATGAGATTGCCGAGCGCAATCTCTCCCGAGTGATCGCTTCTGCGCCGTTTCTGTACGCTCCTCTTCGTGAGGAGATTGATCCGGCGCTGAAGAAACCGGGCGAAGCGCTTTCTGCGGTGTGTGACGCAGCCGGATACGGCTTCCACCTCTACGGGCAGCTGCCGGAGGACGCGGACCTGGGCGACGGCAGGGTTTATCTGCTGCTGGAGCAAGGCGGCACACAGCTTTGCCTGGAGGCATTCCCGATCCTTGAGAAAAAACTCCTGGCAGCAGAGGGAACAAAGGGCTTTTCGGCCTATCTGTCCAAAGATCTCGGCCTTGTCGGATCATACACGCTCACCATTCTTGCCGGAGAAACTGCCTGGCCATGCGGAAGCGTTGTTTTTTGATGCAGCTTCGATGCATCCCTCTTTTACACTATGAAAATCAGATGAAAAGGAGCAAAAAACCATGAAAAAAACCATTTGGATGCTTTGCATCACCCTGCTGTTGATCGGGCTGCTTGTGGGTTGCAGTCAAAGCGTCAACCCTGGAACTACAACCGGCACGCAGAATCAGAGCGCGGTCATCGACAGCAAACCCGATCCGGCCAACAGCACAACCACGCCGATTGAGAGCACTGCCACACCGCTTGAAAGCACAATCACACCCGTTGAGAGCACAACCACGCCGATCGAGAGTACCACCACGCCGATCGAGAGTACGACCACGCCAATCGAAAGCACCGCCACACCGAGCGAAAACACACCTGATCTGACGGAAACTGACGGCATGTATATACTTGTGAACGGCACAAGGGTCGAGCTGGGCATGAAATACGCCGACGTCAAGGAAGGTCTCGGCGCGCAAACCGCACCGGACCAAGAACTCGGGTCTTGTGACGATCCAAGCTTTGTTCGAATGGTCCACTTCTATCCCGGCATGACCATAACGGAAAACCCCGACGGCACGATCTGGGGGATGGAGCTCAGCAGCATGTACACGGGCGAAGGAGACGCTGCGCTCAAAGGAACGGTCAATCTTGGTACAACGCTGGATACAGCGCTTGCCGCCCTCGGCGAGCCGGAAAACGCATCGAGCGTGAAAGACGATTGCACGCTCATCTACCGGCAGAACGGGCAGGATATCTATGTCTTCCTCGACGCGGGCAACAATTATACCGTCATCGGTATCAGCATGACGCTCTCCGCAGAATAGGACTTAGTGAAAGAATTAAAAGATAGAGGCTATTGTGAGACAGTAACAAACAGATTATTACAGAAAGGGAGACTAGATATGATTTACCAGCGGAAGGTGCTTGACAAAAATGAAATTAAATGACAAAATATGGAAGGAGATTTCAAGATGAAACGGGTAAAACGCATGAGAAGATGTTGTCTTTTTATTTTTATTGTTGTTATATTACTCTCTGGATGTGGAGGCAAATCGCAGGGGAGTACTTCTTCCGGGCCAAACGATAACGCATCGTATAATGCGATAGAAACGTCGCCGGACTTGGTCACATTTTTCAAAGAATGTGAAATCGAGGGCCTGGATTTCTGGATCCTGCAGGACGTGAAGGAATATGACTTCTCAGGGTATACAAAAGATCACAATTACCTGGGAACGCAAGGTGTATATTTGGGCAGAAATTATGATATTAGCACCCTGACGGACGGAAATTATTCGGAGCCCTTGGTAGAATACTTCATCGGCAGCTGGCCGGATCTTTCTGACCAGCAAGTATACGTTACCCGTATTTGGATCACCGATCCAGATGTCAAAATCTACGGGTTAAGTGTTGAAAATACTATGGAAGAGTGGCGGAAGGTCCTCATGGAAAAGGGCTATTCATTCGGGGGACATCATGAGGATTACAGCGCAGATATGGTAGCCGACTCTCCTAACGGCACTTACATCATTTGCTATAATTCTAACCCGCGTTCCCTCACCATTATTGCACCGACCACAAACAGAGAAGGAATCGTAAACGACTGACCATTGGAGGCCGCTTGTTAAGCGGCCTCCAATGGTTTTTGCACAAGGGGACGGTTCCTTGATTGACATTTATTTCGGGTCGATTGGGAAATCAATCAGAGAACCGTCCTCTGATTTATCCTGATTGGTTTCCCGGTGGCGGTTCAAAGCTTGCTTCCGCACCAAGGGCAATATTTTATTTTCACAACAGACTGCCCTCCATCGTGGATAATTATCCCGTAGTTATCACTTTCCTCATCATACAACAACAGCCAATCGGGGCATTCGAAAGGCGAATTATGAATTGTACAATGATTTGAAGTATAGTATTGCATTTGCTTACAACACATTTTTTTCATCAATAATTTTCCTCATGTCATCGAAAATATAGGGGACTGTTCTCTGTGTTCTGAGACCGCGATCGTTTTTCTTTCCCCGGGAGGGCCGAAGCCCTCCCGGGCGTTGGGTTTCGCTGGGAAAACTGTTTAGTTACCGTTTGTTACTCGAGATAGAATCAAGAATAGCACTAAAAGGCTGCCTGTAATACAATTTAGAACCCGGAAAATTGGTACCAATTTTTCCATCTGTCTCTGTGTTTTTTTATTTTTTTTCTTTCTATTGTACGCTGCGAGAGACAAAATGGTTATATCAAAAACAATCCTTGCGAGACAAAGAATAATCGCGATATAGTCAATTACCACTCCTTTATCCTCCTAACTTTCTGTTTGCAGACTGTGTATCGGGCTCATCTGATAATCAGATAAACAGTAATAAGAGTTGCTATATAGACCAGAGGTAGAATGCACTTATACAAACATTTCATATGCCACGGGATTGATTCCTCAGTGTACGGTGTTTCATGCCATCGTAGAATTGCGCGAACAAAACTATAAATAAACCAATTAAAGCCAATATAGACGATTGGAACGATGAACTGTAGCATTAATTGATCCGGTAGATAATTAATTAGAACCCAATAGATTAGGGAACTGGCATTCAATGAGATGTACAGGGTCAACGCTTGGGTCATGGATAACACAAGAACTCTACCGCACCTATCACAAATCTTCACACCGCTCCTTTGATTAAAAAAATAGTATTTCAACTTCTCTTTTCTGCCTCTAGGTTCGCAATAGGAAAGGTGGGAGCAAGATTCTTTCATCGCCTGGGTTACTCCTTCCAAAAAACATAGTGGACGGTTCAGTGTTCTGAGACGGCGATCGTTTTTCTTTCCCCGGGAGGGCCGAAGCCCTCCCGGGCGTTGGTTTTAGCTGGGAAATCGGTGATTCTTGCCGGAAATCAAGGCAAAATCAGCGCTTCACGGGTCAATCAGGGAACCGTCTCCGTGGTTGTTCGTGATGGATGATTGATGTGTTTCAATTGCTATGAGTCAGCCCCGGATTGACTGAATTGCCATCCCATTTCTTCTTTGAACGCATGGATTTCCGCCCAGGGGGAGCTTTGATCATTCAGCGGTTGCGTGCCGACAATGGAGAGCATCGGGTCGGCAGAGGGGTCTTCCCGCATCATGATGAGATAGACAGGGGAGTTCTCTTTATGACAATTCAGCACCAACGTAAACAGCCATAGTCCATTGCCGTCCTTGCAAAGTACTTCAAGCCAGGCGTTTTTTGTGGGCCACATGACAGCCTTGCAGGCTGGCGTTTCATAGTCGTAATATCCGTAATCAGTATCGAAATCGCCGGAGGCGCTATAATATTTGATCGGAATCGTTCGGCATTTGCCGATTGCAAGCGGCATATTCCAATCATTGTCCCGCTTCAGCTGCTGAATCGCCGCGCTGGAATCTGTGCCGTTTTCCACCATGACACAGCAGACGTCCTCATAAAAGCAGCATTTCTTTTTGCTTCCGCTTTGCAGGACGCAATAAACCGCGTTTTCGCCGAACACTTGATTCCGCTTCCTTGGTTTGAATTGCAGGATCCCGAGGGTTCGCCCGTAGTCATCCGTCTCTACCGGATAGATTTCAACGTCGCCGAGCCTTTCCACGTCCAAATCGCCCACAAACGGAATCGAATACGTGAAAAGCACCAGCAGATCGGAACGTCCGTTATAATGCACGCTGTTTTTGTATTTGGGATGATAGCGGGAAGAAAGAATCATAAGCGCGATTAATACGGTCAGAAAAAGCAAGGTGATGATCAAAGTATATTTAATGACCGCTTTCATCTCATACCTCCAAAGTGTTCAAAACAATATGACATCCATTGAGGGTCATTATACAGTCGGAAACATAGGTGACGATTCTCTGTGTTCTGAGACCGCGATCGTTTTTTCTTTCCCCGGGAGGGCCAGAGCCCTCCCAGGAGTTGGTTTTAGCTGGGAAATCGGTGATTCTTGCCGGAAATCAGGGCAAAATCAGCGCTTCACGGGTCAATCGGAGAAGCGCCCCCTGATTGATGTTCCCTGTGTGTTCCCTGGACGCTTTAACGTCCCCCAAATTGCACAGCAAACAGAATAATGAGAATTGGTTCGCCCACTACATTCATCCAAAACACCCAGTCAACAATGTTTTTCCAGAACTGTTTCGATCTACTGTGAACGCACGTTCTTATTTTGTGTAAATAATAAAGGATGAAAGCGCTTAGAATAATGAGAAGAACAACGCCCAGCCAACGACGAGTCGTTATGACTTCCGGAGCCTCTGGAAGTCTCCAAAAAATATATACGGATTGCCACAACAAAGAAAGGACCCACACGATTATGATCCATTTTTTCAGATAGTATTTCATAAGCTATCCCTCTATCATACATCTATAAAATGTCTCTAAAATCAAGGAGACATCTACAGAAAATCCTACAACTGCGTATAAGGCAAAAGAAAAGATACTACAAGGGGACGGTTCCTTGATTGACGTTTATTTGTGGTCGATTTGGAAATCAATCAGAGAACCGTCCCCCTGATTGAGCCCTGTGTGTTTTCACGAGCGGTCAAATAATTCCGGAACCTTTTTACGGAGCTCGTTGATATTGAGTTCCGTTCTTTGCAAAATAACCTCATCGAATGGTTCCCATTCATCTCGTGTCATTGCGTTTTCCAGCAGTTGCAGGTGCTCACGGATATGTAAACCGTCGCCCAGCAGGAGCCGGGTTTTCTGCACCTGCGTTTTGCAGGCTTTCATGCAGCGCACATCGGAATCCGGGTCATCCTTGTACCATTCTGCTCTGTAATTCAGATAATGCTTGAGGAAGTCATACGCAGACTTGTCTCGGAAGAACAGGATTTCGTCCATCAGCCGCGGCTCAAAAAACTGGAGCCTTTTAAGATTGCTTCCAACTTCCCCGAGCCGTTCTGCCGCCTCCCGCTCGCGCTGAATATGATGTTGATAGGCGGCTTCCGACGTTCTGAGACAATCCAGCAAAGGGACGATTGTATCCTCCAAGCGTTCGCCGCCGCGTTGCGGGAGATCTTCTGCGTAATAGATCGGCGATCTCCCGTTCAAAGGCGAAAAGTGGTGGCCAAAATGAAGGGGTTCCATCAAAGGCGGTCCGAGCCCGCTGTAGGAAGCGCTACACGTATATAAACCCGGATTCGGCTCAGCCCATTGGAACAGTGAATGTGCGCCGTAAATGAAATAAACACACGCCGGTGCGGCGGCAGTCGGAAGGCAGATATGGATATGCTGCAAGACATCATTAGACATTCGGAACCAGTTCAACTGGTCCGACCGATAGCTGACAAACCCAGCCTTTGTCAGGACCGGCGCGAAATACACCGCTGAGCTCTGCATCAATTCATTCTTTATATCTGTGTGGCTATTTTTCATATAAACGCTCCTTAACACAATCAGGGGACGGTTCCCTGATTGCCCCCCGCGATTGGTTGGGGCTATTTCAGTGGATTTGAATAGGCTCTCCGTTCTCCTGGCTTTCAGCCGAAATATCCCGAAGAACGTATGCGAGCGGGCGGAGTGGCTCCACAAACGTGACAACACCTTCTGCGGGAATCAGCAAGCTGTAATCAGAATCGTTTGGTGCCTCATAGAAATAGTACTTATATGAGTCTTTAAGCTTGCTCTTGTGTAAAACACCATCTTGAAAATATATTATGATCGGTTTCCGTTCAGTCAATCGTTCAAAATCGACTTGATCGAACAGGGACGAATCAACAGATTGAAATCTGCGGCCATCAAACTGAAATGATTTGTTAGAGTAACCAAACCAATCATAGTAGTCTTCTTCCAAAATACTCAGAGGATCGCCTTTTGGGACGGAAAAACGACGCAAAATGAGCAATAATAACAATAAAATAAAACAGAAAGCAAATATAGCAATAACATTACGGACTTTCTTCTTCATATCGTTGCCCCCCAAAAAGCTCATTTATACGGATGTTTCGCACACCAAGTAGTTGCATCTGTAATCCGAATAATCATTTCCTCGCACAATCAGGGGACGGTTCCTTGATTGACATTTATTTCGGGTCGATTGGGAAATCAATCAGAGAACCGTCCCTGATTGATCCCTCAATATTGAATGATTTTGTAGGCAATCATCGATCCGTTGAGCAGGGTGGCGATGAAATGCGGGCGGCTTCCCGATTGGCTTTTGTAGAAAACGATTCTGTTCCCCTCTGCGTCAGTCATCAAAAGCGCAAATTCGCGTCCGAGCATGGCATACTTCGTTTGGATTTCGGTGGGCCGCGGAATGATTTCGAACGTTACGTAATCCGCTTTCGGAACTTCGTTTTCGTAAAGAACCTTAAGCAAAAGCGTGTAATAATGCTCCGCTTCCGGCAAAGGTTCCATACCGGGATCGTCCACCGCTTCAAGCGCCGATGCGATTCCGGAAACATCGCTCTCCGAGTAAAACCGTTCCAAAAACTCGGAGAAAGACAACGCTTGCTGTTCTGCATATCGTCGATACAGAGGAAACGCATCATACGGCGGGTCAGCCTGTAGCTGCGGGTATGCGGCAACTCCATCATAAGCTGCTGTGGCTGCGGATTTCGGCGTCAGAGGGTCTGTGATGGAAAGCGTCAAAGCTTTCCCATCTTGATCGTATAATCGCAGCGAAAATGAAGCAGCATTTGGATAATCTATGAAGCTCTCAAAGGGAATGACGCAAACGGATTTTGGAATGAAGTGGATCGGATCATAGCTGAACCGGATCGCTTCTTCCATAAATGCCACGTATTCTGCTGTAACACGATCTGCCTCCGTTTTGTATTCTGTCTGAATGATTGCTTGATAGATCAACGAAGACAAATCCTCTGTTGCGTCGTGACTCGTTTCTGCGTGGGTGACAATCCCTGGGTCTGTAAACGTATCGGAAGGATTCGTTCCGGCGTGAGCATCGCAGCCAACTGTCGTCAATGCGAGAACGCATAGAAGCACTGCCACGATGCAGCGCTGTTGCAGATCAGATAATATCCTTTGCAGATTCACCGATAATACCCCCTTCCGTGACAACCACACAATCAGGGGACGGTTCCTTGATTGACATTTATTTCGGGTCGATTGGGAAATCAATCAGAGAACCGTCCCCTGATTGATGTGTTCTGTAATTCCCCATCGGCTTGAACACCAGGCTGCGAATGATATTCGCCTCTTTGAGCGTGCGGTAAGCTCGCTGAGACACGACGTAGATCGGCATACACTTTTCATCCCCGATCACGGGATAGGACTGGAAGAAATCCAAGCCCGCCGGGATCGATCCAGCTCGGATCCGATACTCCGCGTCTCCCCGCAGAGGCGTAAAGTATCTGCGTCCGCAGTGCTCGCAGACATGTTCTTCCGTGTAGGGCCCTGCTTCCAAAAAGTCCTCCAGCATTTGGGGCCAGAGCTGCCAGAGGTCAGGGGCTTCATGCTCTGTTCCATGCCATAGAACCGGACGAAAAGATGCTCCACACAGCCCGGCGGATTCGATAATCTCCTTTGCCCGGTCATTGCAGAACAGCGGAAACAAAAACAGTTGACATCCACCAAAGCAGCGGTTGGGTCTCCAGTTGACACGCTTCTTAATGATAAATGGCTCCGCTTGAACCCAATGCCGATAGTGGGCAATCGGCTTGTTGAAGTGAAAAAGAGGCCCAAGATCCGGCGGCGTCCAGCTTCCCAGATAACAGGAGCCCGCCATTACCGTCTCATCATTGACCGGCTCCAGGCAATTGAAGGAAGATAAAACGTTCAAGTAGGCCGTGTTGAGCCGGTCTGTTTCTGAAAAGACGTTTTCATACCGCGCTCGATAGACTTCCTCACCTTCATGCGCTGCCTGCAGCATCCGCAGGTATCCACATATTTCCGCATAGATCTCAAGGGCAGGATCGACATCAAAGCTAACCCAGTTCGTGGCATGGGAGCACATGTACGGAACCTTGTGCTGTTCCAAAAATAGGCATGTCCTGTCCGGTTCCACAGTGGTTGAGATATGTACGATTTTATTCATGTGCTTCCCCTTTAAAACGTTTTCAGAAAACACAATCAGGGGACGGCTCCTTGATTGACATTTATTTCGTGTCGATTGGGAAATCAATCAGAGAACCGTCCCTTGATTGACTCTCTTGACTTTCTATTTGCAGACTGTGTTAACTGTTCGTGTGTTCGTATTTATCTTCCGGAAGAATATAAGGAATTGTCATTCCGTACATATACAGCGTTTGCCCGTTTAACTCCTCGTTTGTGAAATACTCAATAGAAATGATTTTACGATTAAAGTTAGAGCAGCGGATAACGCAAACTCCTTCCTGGAGAATATGCCCAGTAATGGACTCAACAGAAATCGGGGAGAGGATCGGTACAGGGTCAAGTCGCAATACGTCATAATAGGATGAACGGCCCGACTCCAACACCCGCATATCCTCCCAGGACAGAAAGCCTTCTGTAATCAGAATAGAGGAAACTTCCTTCCTGTCGTTGTAGAAAACGAATCCCAGTCTTTCATCTGGAAGTTCAATTTTCAAATAGGGGGAAGCAACATCGCTTCTATCAATAATATGTAGTGCAAATATCCGTTATCTCCTCCAGCGAAACCGCCCGTTCACCACGTTCCAGCTCGTCTCGGAGCTCTTGCAGTAAATCGTCAGAACAGAGGTTTTCGTAGTTGCTATCATTGGAAGGAGTTACAGCGTAGTTTGATTGTTCCGTTTCTGTTCCTCCGTTTGATTTGAGGCTGCAACCGCAAAGAAATAAAGCGATAATAATATACAAGAAAACATGCCGTTTTAAATTCTTCCGCATTGCACTATCCTCCTGTTGCAAAAAAAACAGTTGGGGAACAATCGTACTCACAATCAGGGGACGGTTCCTTGATTGACGTTTTTTTCTGGTCGATTCGGAAATCAATCAGAGAACCGTCCCCTGATTGACTGCTCTACTTTGCAGACTGATTAAGACTGGTTGACATTGACGATTTGATATACGTACGATAGTGTTTGATAGCGTTATTAATTATCGATTTTAGTCCATCCGGTAAGTTTGATGCGCGAAAAACGATTCCATTAAGCTTATTCAGTGCTTTTAGAAGTTCTTCCAGTACTTCTCTCATGCTGCATTGAGATGAACAAACAACCGTTCTGGAATTCCTGTTGCTTATTCCCAGCAGGGATAATTTGTCCCCATCTTTCTTTACTTCTATCCAAAATGGTCCATCCATAAAGAACAGAATGGTTTTCCCATCAAGCCAAGACTGCAATCTCAGGAGGTCTTCTGCCCATATGCACAAAATCGGATAAGTCATATCTGTCCAATCGGAAAAAGGAAAAGCAATTCCGCCAATTCGAACGGAAAAGGGCGTATCAAGATATGGGGAAGACTCTCCATAAACAATATCCTCATCAGAAATGATGATTTCAAACTCGCTCATTATTGTCCTTTCACTGTCACTTTGGCTACAATCAGCACTATCAGGGGACGGCACAATCAGGGGACGGTTCCTTGATTGACGTTTATTTCGGATCGATTGGGAAATCAATCAGAGAACCGTCCCCTGATTGATTGCTTTATTGCTTATTTGTAAAGAAAAATAATAAACAGACTGAGCGGAAGAGAAATACATAATAACAAAAGAAGTATTGTTTTTCGAGTTTTTTGTCTATACGCACAATACCAATTTGAAGCCTCTTTCAAAGATGCGTTCTCCTGATCAATCGGCTCCCACGATAATGCTGCCTTCATGAACTCTGTCAGGGTCGTAAACAAGCCGATTGGTATGATGAACCCATAGTTTATGGATGAAAGAGAATCTCCTTTTCTCGACAGCATCAAGCAATATTTATCGACGCAAATTGGCAGCAAGAAGATTGCAGCAAATTTGTACAGCAGATCAATGCTTTTGGGGGGAACAATGGGCGCCTTTGTTCGAGCGCACTGATAAATACCAGGAAAATCTCTATAGATTCGATCAGAAGTGTACGAGCGATCCCAATATCTGCCCCATACTGTTTGCCTATCACTCGGATGGTAAAATACCGGGCATTTTTCCTTATTCGTACTCATTTTCGATTCCCTCCTACAAAAGAGAAACATTGGGGGCGGTTCTCTGTGTTCTGAGACCGCGATCGTTTTTTCTTTCCCCGGGAGGGCCGGAGCCCTCCCGGGCGTTGTTTTTTGCCGGGAAATCGTTGATTCTTGCCTGAAATCAGGGCAAAATCAGCGCTTCACGGGTCAATCGGAGAAGCGCCCCGTGAGTGGCTTGTCAGCACAGAGAACCGTACCACTGTGTTCCAAAGAGAACCTTCCGCTGATTGTGATGTTTCTCCGTAATCAAGCGGGCACGGCGGCCTGAGGTCAGGCCGCCGCGGACGCAAGTGGATCAGGGATTTTCAGGGTTCGGCTCCGGATCGGGGTTCGGTTCCGGATCGGGGTTCGGTTCCGGTTCCGGGTTCGGATCGGGGTCAGGATCGGGGGTCGGCTCCGGGTCGGGGAGCTGGGCGGTCCGGTAGAGGAAGGTCACGACCTGAGCGCGGGTGCAGATATTCGCCGGGGAGAACTTGGTCTTGGACGTGCCGTTGGTGACGCCCTTCTCCACGGCCCAGAGGACGGCCTTATAGAAATAGTCGGTCTCGCTGACGTCCTTGAAGGGATTCTCCTCGCTCTCCGGCTCGGGGCAGCCCTTCGCACGCCAGAGGAAGGTCACGACCTGTCCGCGCGTGCAGGGATCTCCGACGCCGAACTTCGTCTTGCTCTTGCCGTTCGTGATCCCATTCTCAACCGCCCAGAGGACGGCCTCGGTGTAGTAGGCGTCAGCCGGAACGTCCTTGAAGGGGTTCTCCGTTGAGGCGGGCTCGGGGCAGCCGTTCGCGCGCCAGAGGAAGGTCACAACCTGCTCGCGGGTGCAGGTCTTGTCGGGGGAGAAGAGGTTCGCCTTGGTGCCGGTGGTGATGCCGCCGAAGAAGGCCCAGTCGATCGGCGTGTGCGCCCAGTGGCCTGCCTCCGGGGTGTCTGTGAAGATCTCGCTGGCACAGAGGACGGCTTCCTTTGTCGCTCCGCAGGTCTTGCAGGTGTATTTTGCCGTGCCGTGCTCGTCCTCGGTTGCGGGGGTCAGGATCTCCGTGACCTCCCAATAGTGGCCCTTG